>Ga0265342_10000015_pt1 | contig 194661 bp, 200 predicted proteins | sample 4CB327metaG_FD_203125 | JGI IMG/M metagenome (GOLD analysis project Ga0265342, IMG submission 203125) | Rhizosphere microbial communities from Carex aquatilis grown in University of Washington, Seatle, WA, United States - 4-CB3-27 metaG | ecosystem: Host-associated > Plants > Roots >...
GGGACCTGATCACCAATACGGTCTTCAAATGGGTGCCGGAGACCGATGTCTTCCAGTGGCAGGGCCGGAGTTTTCTCTTCGACCGGATCAAGGACACGTACGGCGTGAGCAAGGATGTGCTCAATGACGAGCTGAAATACCGGACCGACTTTATCATCTGGATGCAGAAGCATGATATCCGGGAGTACCATGCGGTGACCAAGATGGTCCAGCTGTATTACCGGGACAAGGAAGAAGTCCTCGGGTGGTTATACCCTGATCCATCCCTGCCCTCGGAACCCTCAGAGATTTCGGCCTATCTCACGGGTTGATCTCGCAGGAATCCGGGACGGGTTCATTGTATTTCAGACCGCTGGTATCCGGAGCCCTGGCCCGTGGGAAGTTTGCGCAAAAGAGATCATGCCGGAAAATCCAGAGGAATGGGATGAGGAACTCTCTCCATAAACCCGGATTTTTTCATAAAAAGGGATTTGTTTTTTAACTTTCCGCAGGCTCAGTCTGCCGGAAATACGCACGCGTGCGGTCCAGCAGCCCGGTAAACGAGCGGGTGATGCCGGAGAGACCGGCTCCCGGGGATTTCACGGTACTTTTCTTTTCCCCGGCCGGGCCTGCATGGACTCGGGGATGCGGTGCCGGGTGTGACCCGGTACCGTTCTTCTGTTTCTTCTTCATCTTCATCGCCATATCATTTCACCTTTCTTTCCCAGCAGGGAATGCACAAGCCGGTCTTTTTCGTGTAATGGAAATCGAGAACCGGAAACTGTTCCCCGCACTGGCGGCACCGTATTGCAGGAACCTTTGGTCTTTCTCTCATAGAGCTACCCGCCCCGGTATTCGGCGAATCGGCCTTTTGCATGCCAGAGGATCCCGGCGAAACGGCGCTCTGCTCCCGGAATGCTGAAAGGCATCCCTGGGTAATTTGCGGCTTCCTTTCCCCCCTCTGGGAATACAGCATCCTCATGGATTCGTTCAGGTGCCGGATCTGTTCGTGATGGACTCCGTAGGATGTAAGAATTTTTCTCACCCGCCCGGCGCGGTCACGCAGTGCGGACTGCTGCCTTACCTGTTTGTTGGGTCTGCAACTATATAGGCTTGGCGAATCTATATAGTGTTAGAAAATATTATATAGAATTTAACCAGACTCTATTGTGTCGCATTCGATCAAGACCCGTGCAGGCATCCCGCATATATTGCGGGGAAGCACGGGATCGCACCCGGTGACAATCCCGGCGGGCGCCAGGTCCCCGCGGGGTCCTGCAGGGCCGGCGGGTTTTTCTTCCGTACTGCCGATCCACCTGATCCGGACCGGCAGCCTCATCGCGGTCATGGTACCCCGCTCCTGTTTTTACCCTCACGTATACGTCGCAGCCCCCGTTACCGGCCGTGGGAAAGGGCATCGGCCGGCATCCCCGGACGGAGGACATGATGAAGGTTGATTTCCATGTGCATACCTGCCGCTCGGTCGACGCGGTCCACAGCCCGCGCCAGGTAGTAAAACATGCGAAAAAACTCGGGCTCGACGCCATCGCCATCACCGATCACAACCGGCTCTTTCCTCATGCTGAAGCCCGGCGGCTCTCCCGGGAGTTTGGCCTGCTGGTGATATCGGGCATGGAAGGGGGGAACATCGCCGTCAGGAAGCACTGGATCGGGCTTGGGATCTCCCGCCCGTTCGAATCCCCGTCGATCGACGCTGTCCTTTCCTTTATCAGGAACGAGGGCGCGGTATCGGTAGCTCCCCACCCGCATACGAGACTCGGGTACACGGATTATGCAGACCTCGGATTCGATGCAGTCGAATCCCTGAATGGCAGCGAGCCAAAGGCCAATACCCTGGTCAAGAATATAAAAAATATCCCGGAACTCGCTGGCAGCGATGCGCATGCCCTCCCGATGATGGGATATACCTGGACCTCCGTGGAAGCGGACGGTACTCTTGACAGCGTCCTCGAGGCAGTGCGCCACGGGAGGTGTGCTCCCCGCGGGACAACCATTCCCCTCCTGGATCTCCTCCGGTTCTGTCCCCTGTATATCCGTCACCGTATCCTCAGCGAGCCCGGGGCTGCACTGTCCCGGGCCTGCCGGGTGGTCCGGGATATACGGGCCCTCGGGACCGGGGAGTCCCCATGCACCGCTGTCGAATACCCACGGATACAAGGTGAACAGCATCCATCCACATCACGATCCATCCCTGCAGGCCCGCTGGATCGGTGTTGATCTCAACACCACCGGCCATGCAGTAGTTGCTGCCGATCTGGTGACCGGTAAGATCATGAAACTTGGCAAGAGACTCCAGTATGCCCAGACTGCTTCCACAAAGAACTGTACGAAGCTGTACCGGGAAGGAAAGCTCTGGAAGCTGAAGAAGATGAAGACCCGGGAACGCAAGGAGTTCAAGGCCGCCCTCAACAAGATCTCGCGCCAGATCGTCTCGTTTGCAGAAACCTCCTGTGCGGGGATCAAGTTCGAGAAACTCTTCACGTACCGTTACGTGCACCACAAGGAAGCGGAGAACCCGTATGAATTCTCGTTTGAGAACAACTCGTTTGTTACTCTTTTGCACCAGGTAGAAAAACGGGCTCTCTCCCGGGGTATCCCGGTCCTGTACGTAAACCCGGCCAACACCTCGAAACGCTGCAGCAGGTGCGGGAGTTTCGGGCGACGGGTCCGGAAACGGTTCGAGTGCCCGCACTGCGGGGCGGTCATCCATGCCGATGTGAATGCTGCATTCAACATCGCTGCCACGATCCATGATTCGGACAGGTTCGAACTCGACCAGATGCGGATGGCCAGAAAGGAGATCCGGCGAAAGGCCCGGGCCCGGCTGCTCCCTGGTGAGAAGATACCGTCCGGACTGTCTGTGCCGGTACCTGAATTCTCCTGCCCTCAGGAGATCGCTGTACACCGGGACGCGCTGCAGATGATCCTTGGGGAAGTACAGACCCGGGCATGCTTATCAAGAGGAGGACACGTATGACAACAACCCTTGTAACAATCCGGTTCACATGCCCGCGATGCGAGCACCGGTACGAGATGCCCGATACCCGTGCATCGCCCGACCGTATGATCCTTGAACAGCGTTCTGACCAGTTCGATGACGGCATCTTTGCGATCTGCCCGGCCTGCGGCTGCGCGGTATCGGTCGTGCTTTCCGTTTAAAAGATTATTTTTTCCGTATAAACCAGAGACTCACGCACACGCTGATCGCTGCAAAAATTAACAGTAGTGTGCTGAGCAGGGAACTGGCAGGTGAAGCAGCAACTGCCGCGAAGAAAAAAGCTGTGGCTCCTATGAAACACCCCAGCCCAATCATCTTATCGATGAGAAACGATTCCATTCCCATGCCTGATCGATCCCGGGATCTAGCAGGATACATGGATGACCGCCGCGAAGGATCGTGATTCGTCTTCCATAAGGCTGAGAATCTCCGGCGTGGGCCGGATAAATGTCTCGAAATGCCGGAGTATGCCGTGCGATTCGGTGGTGATGGGCAGATCGCCGTACTGCCCGGTCCCGATGTATATGACCGATGGCTGCTCATCGCTGATGAACGACAGTTCGTGTTCGGCAAGCGGCGTGTGGCCATAGTGATTCTTGAGTTTTTTGGATTTCTTCTTGGATCGTTTCGAGACGCTGCGGTTGGTATGGATGATTATGTCATGGTCATAACGCACATGGTCGATCTCGATCCAGCCATACCTTGATTTCAAATCACCATCACTCCCCATCATTACACTCTCCTTATCTTCCGGGCACATCATTATTTTCGCCATACCTCTCAATAGGAAACAATATATTACAAGCGGTCACTGATGAAAAAGAGGGAGAGGAAGGGGGATCCGGACCCCGGAAAGGTCAGGGGATCCCGGCAGTCAAAAAAATGTTACCGTGAATTTCCGGTCATTCTGCGGTTTCATGTTCCGAGAAGGGAACAAATTTCGCACCATCCATCCGGATTCCCCCTACGATCCGGTGCTCATGGTCTCCTCCGCAGGCATCCGTGACAGCGATGACATCCACGTACCCGGCAAGCGGTCCAGCCCTGACCTTCGGGGCAAGAATCTCCTGCACCTGGTAGATCCCCGCGGAATTGGACATGGAGATGCGGAGTTCGATGGGTTTTTCCTTCCCCTTCCGGATTTCCACGCGCTCAATAGCGAGAGCCGAGACCGAATGGATGGTGATGCTTCCCCGTTCGAAGGCAGCCCGCCCGCGCCCCTTCGTCATGTCCGTGGAATCCCCGATACAGACCAGCGCCGCCTCGATCGTCAGCGGCCTGGGTTCCCCGTGATGCGAGTATATTTGAGGAGAGGATGAAGGATTTTACCTGTGTCATCTTCACTCTATCCGGGTAGATTTCCGGAAGCAGCCGGTCGAGCACCGGTATCGCGAGCATGATGCTCAGCTCTGCATGATCGGTGCGGTGGACCATGTTGCCGAAGTCATGGCAGAGCGTTGCGACAAGGACAACGAGAGCTGCATCGTCCCGGTCCCCGAATCCCCCGGCAACGAAATCCGGCTGCACGCCCCCGGCCTCGAGGAGGTCCAGCATGGTGAGTGCCGATGCGGTGGCGACCTTTGCATGCGTCTCCCCGTGGTCGTTCATGCCCAGCTTTTTTGTAGCTACAAAATCAGCCATCTGCCAGTGGGTTTTTGTTTCGGCATCATTCACGAGGAGGTTCCACATGGCAGAAGCCCTGCTCTTACCGGCCAGACAGCGCCCGATCGTGGCGATGGACTGCGCTTCGAGATTGTGTCCGTCCGTTCCCCCGGTTGTATGGGTGATTTCAGTCCGCTGTCCCATGATGCATAAGGTGTGGCGGCGAAAGGATATGTGTCTCGTGGTTGTGCCAAAGGAGATATAATTTCAGAAAAACAGGGCATGTTCTTCCACACCCGGTACCGGCACCTGATGAGATTTTCCCGGGGGGCTTCAGGAAAAATTATCCGCCCTTAATGAGGAACCGCCTGTACTCTGCAAGGAGCCCGGCGGCGTACTCATCCGTCTTCCGCGAAGGCACATAGTTGAACTGCTGCACCCGTTTGAGGATCTCCTCCGACAACTCGGTATCACCGGAAAGATTGAGTTTCTTCACTTCCTCAAGGATCCAGTCCAGGTGATCGATCCCCGTTTCCTTGCCGTCGATCAGGACACGTTTCGTGGTGATCCTGTCCGGGGGAATTCCTCCGCAGACCGAACAGTAATATCCGTCCGTGTCGTTGCCGCCCATCGTCTCACTCCCTGATCATGACGAGCATCATCTTGAACTTCGTCAGTGCCGAGAGGGCGTGCGGCACATTGGCCGGGAAGATGATCGTCTCGCCTTCCTTCATCCGGCTTGTCGTGCCGGCGACCCAGACCTCGCACTCCCCTTCGAGGATCGTGACGACCGCATCGAACGGTGCGGAATGTTCCGAGAGCCCTTCGTTCTCCGCGAACGAGAAGAGGGTGATGTTCCCGGCTGGCCGGGAGAGGATCACCCGGCTCGCCACGGTGCCGTCCGCGTAGTTCACCAGCTCTTTGAGCTGGAGGACTCTGCCTTTGAGTTCTTCGCGGGATCTTTCGGATGCTGACGGATGTTCGGGATGGAATTCTGCCATGGGGGATTCCTCTTCTGTGCTATGGTGGAATGTGATCCTATTTCATCGTTCTTTCGTTCAAATCCTGGGAACGGTTCTCAGGTCCCGGCACCATCTCGTTCAGGTGCCGGGAACAGGGTATGTAGATCCCGGGAACCGTTCGTTCGGCCGGGAGAATGGTTTATTCAGGCGCCGGGCACGAGCCGGGTCAGGTCAGCCGCCACTGTGTCGTTCTTCTTTATACCGAAGTTGTTCACAAGGACACCAAGAACGCCGGGCGAGACGAAGGCCGGGAGTTTTGGCCCGAGCGTGATATCCTTCACCCCGAGGTTCAGCAGGGCGAGGAGGACGAGTGCCGCCTTCTGCTCGTACCAGGCAATGTTGTACGAGACCGGCAGTTCGTTGATGCCGACGTTGAATGCGCCCGCGAGTGCCTGAGCGATCACGACGAGCGAGTAGCAGTCATTGCACTGGCCGGCATCGATCACCCGGGGGATCCCGCCGATGGTGCCGAGGTCGAGGCCGTTGTACCGGTACTTGGCGCAGCCGGCGGTCAGGATCACGGTGTCCTTCGGGAGCGCCTTTGCGAACTCCGTGTAGTAGTCCCGCTCCGCATGGCGGCCGTCGCAGCCTGCCATGACCACGAAGCGTTTGATGTTCCCCGCCTTCACCGCGTCGATCACGGTGCCGGCGATCGCGAGCACTGCACCGTGGGCGCAGCCCGTGATGAGGTCCCGGCCGGGGGCGTGGAGATCCTGGGGTGGCTGGGTCTTCTTTGCATGGGCGATTATTGATGAGAAGTCCTTCTTCCCGTTTTTGTCAGCAGCGATGTGCTTCACGCCGGGGAATCCTGCCGGCCCGGTGGTGTAGATCCGGTCCTTGTAACTGTCCTTCGGCGGGACGATGCAGTTGGTGGTGACGAGGACCGGCCCGTTGAACTTCTCGAACTCTTCCTTCTGGTGCCACCAGGAGGAGCCGTAGTTGGCGACCAGGTTGCCGTACTTCTTGAACGCCGGGTAGGCATTGGCCGGCAGCATCTCGCCGTGGGTGTAGATGTCTACGCCGCTGTCTTTCGCCTGCTCGAGGAGCTGCTGGAGATCCTTCAGGTCGTGGCCGGTGATCAGGATGCCCGGGCGGGGGAGCGTGGTGGTCTTCACGGACGTGATCTCCGGGTTCCCGTAGCTCTTGGTGTTCGCGGTGTCGAGGAGCGCGAGCGTGGTGACGCCGATGCCGCCGCACTCGAGCACGAGCCCGGTCATCTCGTCGGCCGGGAGTGCGTGGAGGGTGGAGGCGAGCCCTTTCTGCATGAAGTCCGTGATCTTCGCATCGGTGTACCCGAGCACGGCCGCGTGATGATAGTACGCCGCAACGCCCTTGAGGCCGAAGACGAGCAGGGCCCGGAGCGAGGAGACGTCATCGTTTTTGTTCGCCGCTTCCGCGATCTGCTGCGCCTTTGCCGCGATGTCCGCGTCGTTCTTCGGCGTCCAGGTGCAGGCCTCCGGCTCGTTCGTGCCGCTCTTCGGCAGTGCGTCCCGGATCGCGATCGCCTTTGCGATCATATCGCGGAACCGCTGGTCATCGAAGTTCACGTTGGTCAGCGTGGCAAAGAGCGACTCGGCCATGAACATGCCGGCCTCTTTGTTCTCCTTGCCGGTCTTTGCCGCGGCGATGTTGCGCTCGGCAATCCCCTTGTTCAGATAGATCAGGACATCCATGAGTCCCGCGGTCGCTGCCTCTTTCCCGCAGACGCCTTTTACGGTACAGCCGGTCCCTTTTGCTGTCTCTTCGCACTGGTAACAGAACATTTGCAAAACTCCATTGTATGGATTTACTACAAGGTATCTTTAGGATACCAAGATTAAATAGAAAAGAGTTTCAGAAACCATACCATGGACGATGCGTGCACGGTCAACATGACCGTGAAGTACCTGACCCGGAAGTGGACGCTGCTGATTATCCTTGAACTGTACAAAGGTCCGAAGCATACGCGCCGGTTCTCGGAGCTGAAGGATTCCCTGGGGGATATCACGCAGAAGATTTTGTCGGAGCGGCTGCGGGAGCTGGAGAGCGAGGGGATTCTGGTTCGTAAGGTGGATGCCTCTACGTTTCCTGTCAAGAGTGAGTACACGCTGACTAAATCCGGGCTCGAGCTGGTGGATGTGATCCGTGGGATCAAGATGTGGGCGCTGAAGTGGAAGATCGATAATATTCCGTGCGGCGGGCAGGATTGCAGCGTGTGTGTGCTGTAGGATTGGTTTTACGCTCTTTGGGGGCTGGCGCCCCCAGCCGCGTGGGCAGGCCCCCCACGGGAAGAAAGTTTATAGATGATAACCCTGTTTTTTTCTTATTTACAAGTGCATCCTCGTTGAAAGGTGTTGGAATAAAACGGTATTATAAGAACAATAATTTCTTAAAAATGTATAATATCTGAAACTACTTATTTCTCTTTTATGGAGTGGATTGATAGTTTATTGAAAATGTGGAGAGATGATAAACTCGCATTTTTAGGACTAGTCTTGATGGGTGTCCCAGGGATTCTATTGTGTGGGATTGTACTGCTCAAAGCTATTTTGATGGAATATTTTAGTATAGAAATTTTTAACGATTTGATGACATCAAAAATTGTTTTTACAATTTTCCTAATTATGGGTATTGGGATGATACTCACATATTCATCTCTAAGTTTATTTCGAGTAAAACCGGTGCAAATTCAGTTCGAGGTTCAGCAATCCCGGTCGACTTTGACTCATGAAACTCAACCTCGAGAGGAATCGGTACCAACAGTAATAATTAACTCTCCAGTACGCGAGAACATTCAAAAGATTAAACAGGATTTCATAAATCTTAACCAAATTCCAATTATTTCTTCAGAAGACACAATTTTTAGATCAATTTCAGAAAAATTAGAGGCATTTAAAAATCAGGAACGATGGCGGACATATTTCCCAATTTCGATATCATTATTTGCAACATTAATAGTGGTGAAATTCGATGATACGTGGACAAAATTTTATTTAACAGGCTCTCAATGGTATGCCGTTTTTGTAGTTGTCCTAGCATTCATTGTGGCCTATATGTCTTATCTAAGATTCGTTAGTTTCGTAAATATTGTCACAATTAATGACATTATTGACGAAATACGAAATAAAAGTCTATAATTAAAAACTTTTTAAAACCCATTATCCCCTTCAAAATATTTGCAAGACCCCTCCTACTCCCTCAGCAAAAATCGGTTGCGAGTCCCATGTTCCCCGGCAAAAAGAATTCAGCGAGCCTGCACAGAAAATTTTATTTCAAAAAAATTTTCCGGCAATAAAAAAATTTCACAAAAATTTTTTCCGCGTTCCGGAAATTTTAAAAAAAACTTTTCAGAAAATTTTCTCAAAATATTTTCCCGGCCCGGCCAGAAAATATCCGGCACCGGAATCCTCTTTCGCTCACGCCGTAAAACCCCTCCAGAAACACCTCCAAAAAAACACATTTTTTCCCGATCCACACCATCCCCAATCCGGCCCCTATACGAGCCCCGATTCCCCACTTTTCCGGAACGGAGCCCTGTACGTGCCCGGATGGGGATCCGCCGACCCCCTGTTTGGTCCGAAAGTCCTGGAAGTTTTCTGTGAACAGGGGGTCCGGATGTGCATTTTACGTCGATGCACGACGATATATGGGGTAATTTTACGACGGAGAATTCCCTTTTCTCCAAAACGTCCATATCACGCACCGGTCCCCGTGAAGGGTCGCGGGACTGGCTGAAACCCGCGGAAGCCCCGTTTCGGCCCTCCAAATACTGCTAAATACTGCCTCTCTTCTCCGATGTAAAAAGGGGAAAAACTCCCGAATTACTGCCTCATTTTCCGGAATTACTGCCTCTGGATCGGGAAAAGTGGGGTAACGGGGCCCGTATAATGGAGATTTGGGAGGTACTCTCATTGACCGTCAGGGCAGTGTGTGCAGGAGAACGTTGAGAATCTTCAGACGTGAAACGGGAGAATGCTTCAGAGTCATAAGTCCTGAAGCAGGAGAAGAGGAACCTTCTCCAGAACGATGTCCTTCGACTGATCCATCAGGTTTTTCGAACTACTCTCCCGGAGGTCCCGGCCGTCCGCGGTATGGATCGATCACGAACGGACCGGATCGCATCGGTGAAAAAAAAATTTCACTCATGATTATGTATAAGGGATCTCATCGGGCAGTTTTATTCACTGGATCTCACCGGGACCGATGACCGGGATCCGGGTTTTTATGGAGGATCTGATGAAACCCCTTCGATATACCGGCGTTCTTCTGGCGCTCATGGTCATGACCATGATGTGTATGCCCGCCGTCGCGGCACAATCCGCGAAAAATGCTGTGCAACCGAGACTGATCCCGCCTGATGCAGAGATCCGGCAGATTTCCAATGACGGGACCACCAGTGTCTCCACGCTGATTTTCAGGTTAAGCGAGACCGATGTCAGGTATTACCGCATGGTGCAGACAAAGAAGATCTTTGCTGACGGCACGGAGAACGGAACCATCCTCGTGCAGACACAGGATCCCTGCGGCTGCGATCCCCGGGGGTCGTTCGGCAAGGAATCAGACTATACGAAGACCCCTGAAGGTATCTGGGTCCACCTGGGACCTCAGGATCTGAGTGAGGCATACGCCGGGGAAGACGGGCACCGGAAATTTGCCGGCATGTTTGCCCTCATCACGGGACTGACGCCGGGGGAGTCCGCATTGTTCGGGGAGTACCTGCTGCCGGATACACGGTTCGGCCGTTATATCTCGACGCAGAAAGACGGCAGCCTGGATTTCTTCATGACGGATGATGCGGTGAAGACGATCCACCTGGCGGTAAATTTTAATAAATATTGTCTGTGGATTGGCGTAAACTACACAAATTATGTGACCAGTTTCTGCGTGTGATCAGTACGGGGCGAAGACCGGGTGGCGGGCGTGAACGGCTTTTACCCCACCACCGCCAGCCACCCGGCAAAGATCGCGAGCTGGATAACAGTCAGCGGGACACCGACCTTCATGAACTCGAAAAATGTCAGTGTCTCGCCCTGCTTCTCCGCGTTCTGGATGATGATCACGTTGCTGGCTGCGCCCAGGATCGTGAGGTTGCCGGCGAGCGTGCTGCCGGCGGCAAGGGCCATCAGCCGGGCCGTGCCGGCGCCGGCCTGCACGATGAGGGGCTGGAAGAGGGCGACGAACGGGACATTGGAGATGAACTGGCTGACGAGGACGCTCGTGGCAAGGAGCAGGGGTACGGAGGAGAGCATGGGGCCGCTGACGATGGACTGGAAGTACCCGGTCTGCCAGACGCTCGCCATCAGGACGAACATCGCGGCAAAGAAGACGAGCGTGCACCAGTCGATGGCCCGGAGGATCTCTAACCGCAGCGGCGAGAAGAGGAGGACGGGAAGGGCGGCGCCGATCGCGATCACCGGGAGGGTCACCAGCATCGACCCGGTGACGAGCGATGCGATGATATTGACGGCCGCGAGCAGCAGGATGATCGCAACCGAGATTTTTGCGAGAAACGTGAGGCGCTCGTCACGGGGGATTTCGGGCTGGTCCGCCGGTGCTGGCTCCTTCACCGGGAATTCCGTACGGTAAAGCAACCGCAGGATTGCGTACGCGGCAACAAGGCTGACGATGGTCGGCACCGCAAGGTAGAGCGCGAACGTGACAAAGGGCGAGGTCATGTGGCTGTTGACCGCAACGAGCAGGTTCTGCGGGTTCCCGATCGGGCTCATCACGCTGCCGGTCGTGATTGCGATCGCGAGCGAGAGCAGGAGCAGTTTCGGGGAGATCTTCCGGTCCGCAGCAAGCGCAAGCACGAGCGGCGTCCCGATCACGGCCACCGTATCGTTCATCAGCACAGCCGCACCGATCCCCATCCCGAAGAGGATGAACAGGACGAGCTGATCGGGATCTTCTGCCCGGGAAAAGAACCTGCGGGAGCACTCCGCAAGCCAGCCGCTCTTCACCAGCGCCTCCCCGACCACGAACATGCCGAAGAGGAAGAGCATCACGTCCGCATCGATTGCATGGAACGCATCGGCCGATGAGATCTGCCCAGCCGCGAGTACTGCCAGCGCTCCGCTGAGCATGATCTGCCATATCTTCAGCTGGAACCTGCCGATCTGCCGGACCGCGATGAGGAGGAAGACCAGGGCAAGTACGATGACGGCGAGGTACGTATATCACGGTTCACCCTGCTGAAAGATGAGGATTGGCTTTCGGGTGAGCGGTGAATGTAAACCCGGATGCATTTTCTCATGATAGTACCAGCTAAACCGGAAAATAGCCTCTGGAGAAAATTTTTTTCACGTGAAATGATGCCCCCCTCTTGCGCCACCAGTCCCCCATCGGGGGACGGGGCGCATTACGATGTCCCTTGTCCGATTACAGGTAATGCGTCGTCATCGCAATTTTGGGGGATGCCCGAGCGGCGGGGAGTAAATCGTCGCATCAGCGAGGATTTACTGGAGAAGAATTCGTCAGAATTCTTCGACTGCGGAAGGAAACAAATCGAAGAACCTGATGGTTCTTCTCCAGTCTCATCTCTGATGAGATTCGACTCCCCAAGAGCGACTGCATATCGCTCTTGAAAATTTCAGGATCCGGAAAAAAGTAACCTGTCCGGTCCTGTGTCACCGCTAGTGGTCCACGTTCCAGTGCAGGAGCATGCCCGTCTCGATCTTCCGGGCTTCGAGGAGGGTTAGCTGGCAGAACTCGGACTCGCTGATGAACCCCTCCCCGTCAGCGAGGGTGGGGGCATCCTTCCCCCCGATGATGACATTGCCGATATAGGCATAGATCTCGTCCACGAGACCGGCTTTGATCAGCCCCGCGATCAGGGTACCGCCGCCTTCGACAATGATGCGCTGGATGCCCATGGTGCCGAGTTCCTCCATAAGCTGCGGCAGGTCCACCCTGTCGTCTCCCGCCACGATCACTGTTGCGAGTTTCCTGAGCTCCTCGATCTTTTTTGGATCCGCTTTCCGGGAGACCGCGACCACCCGGAGTCCGCTCCCCTTCCGGAGAATCGAGGCATCGGGAGGGATCCGGGCCCGGCTGTCCACGACGATGCGGACAGGATGCTCGGGGGCGCCCCTCTTAAGCCGGTTGTTCCGGCATTCCTCGGCCTTTACCGTCAGCGACGGATCGTCCGCAAGTACGGTACCGATCCCTACCATGACCGCATCGCACCCGGCCTTGAGCCGGTCCACGCGGTTGAAATCCTGGACCCCGGATATCTTCACCTGCCGGCGCTCCCGGGTGGAGAGTTTGCCGTCGGCGCTCATCGCGACATTGACAATAATATGGGGCCGCATGCAGATCGATTTTTGCCGTGCCTCTTATATCAAACCACTGATCTCTCTGCGCACATGTCCCGTTCCGACGTAAACCTGCACCGCTTATGGCGGCCCTGATCCGGTTCCCGCATACCTGAACCAGTATACCGATATACCCTCCGGTGCATAGTGTATCTTAAAATAACAGGAACGCCAAATGCGTCAAACACAATTATGGCCGAGAAAATCATCCGGATCTTTGGCTACTCCCTGGCCGAGACGGACCTGGTGCGGATCTGTGTCATCGCCTCACTTGCCGTCTCGTGCATGCTGATCACGGCCATCTCGTTCTCCCGATCATACAGCATGATCAACTACCAGATCTTCTTCATCCCCATCGTCTACGCTGCCTACTGTTACCCGAAACGGGGACTCCTGGTCTCCGGGATCTGCGGCGTAGCATTCCAGGCGATCGGCTATTATTACAGTTACCCGGACCCCGTGGCCATGGTGGGTGTCACCATGGAAGCGATCCTTTTTGTCCTGATCGCCGTCATCATCGCCTACTTCATCGACCGGATCCGGGCCGGCGAAGCCCGGTACCGGACCGTCTTCGAGTACTCCCAGCTGGGGATCGTGCTCTTCGACAAAAAGAGTTTCTCCATCCGGCAGATCAACGACAAGTTTGCCGGCATGCTCGGTTACCCTCCCGGAGAGATCGCAGCAAAATCCTTCCTCGACCTGCTGCTGACCGCCCGGGAGAAAGAACGGTTCTCCGAGCGGATCGAAAAAGAGGAGACCACTTCGGACTTTGAGACCCGGTTTGCAACAAAGGGAGGCGATGCCTGCTGGGTCAACCTCTCCTGGAGCAGCATCGATGAGAAGACGGTCAGCTGTTCGGTCATGAATATCAATGCCCGCAAACTCGCGGAGAAACTGAACAACGACAACATGATGAAGTACCGGCAGCTGACGGAACATTCCCCCACCAGCATCCTCATAGTCCAGAATGGCATTATCCGGTATGCCAACCCCTCCTACATGGCCTTTTCCGGGTACGGCCTTTCGGAGATCACGGGCAAGGCGCTCGAGGTGTTCATAGATCCCCTCGACCAGGAACTTTTCCAGACCTTCTCTGCGAAATGGAACCAGAAGATGCCCGTCTCTGCCGATGAGGAGTTCCGGTTCGTGGCAAAGAACGGCGGCATGCGTATCGGGGCACTCTATACCACGCCCATCCGGCATATGGATACCCAGGCCACGCTCATCAATATCGTGGATATCTCGGAACGGCAGCGCCTCGAGGACAAGATCCACCAGGACAATGAACGAAGGAGGGGAATTATCATCACCGTCGCCCACGAGCTGCGGACACCGCTCCAGCCCATCCTCGGCTATCTCAACCTCCTCATATCGGACCCGGAAGGCTTCGGCATCATCGCCGATACCAAGAAGATCCTCGAACGATGCCTTGTCAGCGTGGACCGCGAGCGCCAGATCATCAACCAGATGCTCGACCTCTCGGTGCTGGAGAGCGGGAAACTGCAGCTGAGCACTTCGACGTTCTCTCTTGCAGAGCTGGTGAAGAAAGTGATCGACGCGGGCGGGTACATGACAAAAGCGGAACTGACCGTTGAGATCGACGAGTCCGTGGAGATGAATGCCGATGCCGGACGGATCTACAGTGTTATCGATTCTCTCATCTCCAACGCGGTCAACTATTCCAAGCCGCCGAGAAAGGTCCGCATCTTTTACCGCTCCGGGGCCGGTGACCCGGAACACCGGATATCCGTGCAGGACAATGGTATCGGCATAGCCCCGACCCAGATCGGCTCGATATTCGAACCGTTCCAGCTTGCGGACGCGGCAGTCCTCTCCCGCAAATATGACCGGCTCGGGCTCTCCCTCTCCATTGCCAAAAAGGTGGTCCAGATGCACGGGGGAGATATCACCGTGGAGAGTACGGTGAACGAGGGGAGCACGTTCACGGTCCACCTGCCAAAGGAGCTGCCTCATGACTCATAAGATCATGCTTGTTGAAGACGATCAACCCATCCTCGAGATGATGGAGATCCTCCTCCGCCGTATCGGGTACGAGCCGGTCCTTGTCCCGGATGTCATGGAGGCACTCGGGCGTATACAAAAAGACCCCCCTTCCCTCGTCCTTCTCGATATCATGATGACCCCCATCAACGGATGGGAATTCCTGGAAAAACTCCGGTCCGAGTATAACATCCGGGAACTGCCGGTGATACTGTTCACCGCTTCTCCGCTGGTCGAGGAGAAGCTTGCCCTGCTGCGGGATCCCTATCTGGGTGTGCTGCAGAAACCGGTCACCATCGCCGAGCTGAAAGACGGGATCGGGAAGTTCCTGGGAGAATAACCGGGTCCCGATCACGGATAGTATTCTTTTTCAGGTACCGCGTACGTGAGGAAGGGGGCCCCTCACCCGTGCGGTCGCGCGCAGGGCACCAGCGGTACGCCGGCCCCGGCCAAAAACTTCGTGCTACCGGGGGATACAGAATGTACATTCCCCCCGTCGCCCCGAGGCAATCGAGCCGGGATACCGGGGTTTCCCGGCAGTTGTGTCATCGGGCAGGCAGGGATCAGCTTCCCCGAAAGGAAGCTATTTCACGGTAGAGGAAAACAGGGATTGTAACGGAGATGGATAATGGCAACGGACAGTGCAGCATCGCAGGATCCCGGGCGTCTCAGGAAGATCCTCATCGTCCGGGAACATGCCCGGGCAGATGCATGGCTCCGGAGAGACCGGCGGGCGCTGGATGCCCTGCTTGCACCGGACTTTGTGGAGATCAACAGCCTTGGCAGGTTTGAACGGGATGAGCTGCTCGATCGGCTGTTTCCTGCCCTGACCCTCCATGTATTTGTCATGGAGGAGCCCTCTTTCCACAAGTCCGGTGACGGTACGGCAATCATCAGGTACCAGTGTCATGAGGAATTCACCATGAACGGCGAGAGGACAAAAGGAACGTTCAGCGTGACGGCAACCTACACGCTCACCAATAACCAGTACCGGCTCTCGGCCTGGCAGAGCAGTCCCGTTGCCTGACCGGGACCGATTCCCTGTCGTGCAATGACCCGGCGTACCGGCTCGGTTGGGTTTTGTATCCCGCCGGGTTCAGACCGGCAGGACGATCTTCTCCAGCAGGGCAATTACGGAATCGCCTTCCAGGAGCACGATCCCCCACTCTCCTTTCTCGCCAATGAGGATCGCGAGGGGCTGGACTGCTCCCGCCATACCGTGTTCGTGGCAGAATGACACATCGCTTACCACCGGTATGAATGTCCTTTCACCGATGACTATGGGCTCCTGCATCCGGATCTCCGCGGTCATGCTGCCGGTGCTCCCCGGGACTGGCGCTTTATCGTCTCCATTGCCCCGTATACAGCAGGGTGCAGGGCCAGCTGCAGTCCTGTGGCCAGGATGAGGAGGGGATGGCGGACCTTCGCCTTCACCGTGATGTCGAGCTCCAGGACCTGCCGATCGAAATCCGGTTCGAAGTCAAGGTATATCCGGTACGCGTCGAGGATGAACCGGGACGCCCAGTACAGCCCGCAGCACTCCCCGGTCAGCACCGGGTCCCCCAGACCCAGCCTCACCCGTCCCCTTGCCTCCTCAAACCGGCATTCCTTCCAGAACGCGGAGCCGAACGTCCCGGCCGGTCCGACAAGTGCCTGCACCATCCGGACAATCTCCCCAATATCCAGGGCCATGCCGATCCTGCCCGCTTCCCCGGCCGGCACCGGTCCTTCCCCGACCGGCGCCGGCTCTTCCTCCTTCCCGCGGCTGTCCGGGGATATGGCATGGGAAAAAACCGTCCGTTCCAGGATGAGCATCTCCGTCACCATGCCGGGGTCCCTGTGCGATGTCCGGATACCGAAGATGCCCCACGCGATGGCCAGCACCTGTTCCTTCCGGTCCTCCTCCATGACCAGCCTGGCAGAAACCCTCACGGGAACTGCGTACAGGAGCAGTGCGAGCGCGAGCAGGGGGACGGCAAGAGCACTGAGAACAAAGACCGGGATGAGGAGTTCGTCCATAAAAATTTGGGAGAAGATCAGAGATCTTCCTTCTTTTCGGATGGTTCCGGCGCCTTGTTCTGGGTCATTGTCTTGATCGCGTCGATCAGCTGCGGTGCCAGCGATTCGCTGAGTGCCGAGATCACCTGGGCGATCTGGCTGTCCTTCTTGAGGGACATCACCTGGACGCCTTCATGACCCTTCACATCCTTGTGGAGGATGATGAGCGCGATGGGCTCGATCCCGCCGCCGGCGCCGGCACCCTGTCCGCCGCCGTCCTTCGTGTGGTTGCCGCCGGCCCCGAACCCGAACCCGTACCGTGCAACCGGGACCACCAGCTTGTCCCCGAAATCGATCGGTTCGCCCATCACGTTCTTCGAGGAAAGAAACCCTTTCAGCTCGGATGCGGTCTCCTTGAGCATCTGTTCGTTTGACATAGAGTTCACCGGAGAACGTAGTGCGTTTCCCCTATTTTAATCCGGCCACCGGAATATGCGGTTGGATCGGCTTCATAGCGGTGTTCCGGAAAGATCATCGGGGAGGCGGTGATGGATTTTCCGGTGGGAGAATGCATTCAGTAACCGGATAAAATCAGTGTTCCGGCCGTATCTCCAGGAGGTCTGCCACTTCAAGATAATATGCAGCGAATCCCTTCCAGTCCCCCCATCGTCCGGCAAACTCCCGTGCATCCGTGGACGTGATCTTCCGTCCCCCGAGATAATACTGCGATATGAACCTCCGCACGCCCACGTCGTCCGCGGGGAAGGCATCTGCCCGGTGGAGACCCCGCAGGATCGTGAGCTCGGCCGTCCACCGGCCGATACCCCGTATCTTTACCAGCTCGCCGATGATCGACTCCGTATCCGGGTATTCCCGGAACGATTCCGGATCGAAGTCTCCCGCCAGGATCGCCTTCGCTATGCCCCGGATGTATTCTCCTTTGCGGAGCGTGAGGCCGCAGGACCGGAAGGTTGCGTCTGTGGTCCCTGCCAGCACAGCGGGCGCGGGATAGCAGAAGTATGTCCCGTCATCGAGGGAGAGCGACGGCCCCGCGACCCGGATGAGCCGCCGTTCCATGCTGTGGGCTGCCGCGAGGGAGATCTGCTGCTCGACGACCGAGTCGACCAGCGCTTCAAACACGGTCGGTGTTGCCGGTGCCCTGAGTCCCCGGAGCCGGCGGGTCAGGCCGGCCATCAGCGGATCAGCATGCATGGCCTGGTAGAACTGCGTGAGATCGTCTTCGATACTGAATATCCGCGCAATCATATCCCGGGCCTGCGTTTTTACCGGTCCTGGTATGGGGTGGGCTGACCGGATCGCAAGGGACAACTCCGGTGCATCGACCGTTCCCTGCGACGCCACATCAACAAGTACCGGGATCCCGTCGATCTCCAGTGCCTGCCGGAAGTGCCCGTCCCGATAGGTCCGGATATCCGGTTCCCCGGAGGAGAAGATTGCTGCAGAGTGTGTAAAATCGAAAGGCGGAACCGGCCTGAGGGTGAGCGGGGGCATCTGATCTTTTCAGGAATAGGTTGCGTTCAGGTAAGAAATTGCGTGTTGGGATACGTGCCGGCCCGGCGTGATGGATGAAGAAGCTGACGGTTCCGCCGTACCTGCCGGACGCCCGTTGCCGGGAACGTCCGCCGGCGTGCCAGGTACAAATTCCCGGATGCCGGAAGAGGTCTTTAGGGACTGTGCTCAGTTCTCCGGTTTTCCGGAAAAGACCGGTGCGAGTTCCCCGGCAGTCTGGTCGGTTGCAAAGATGATGAGGGCATCCCTGGCACGCAGGGAGATATTCTCATCGGGCCTGAAGACCGTCGTGTTATCCCGGCGGAGGCCGTAATCGGCAATACCGAAGTTCTCTTTCAGGCACAGGTCGGCGATCGTCCTTCCTTCCGCTGTCGACCCGGGCTCGACCGTGAGCATATGGATGCGCAGGGAAAGGAGGACCGTATCCATGCCCGTCGTTGTCTGACCGGTGTCGCCGTTCTTCACGAACTTGGCGTACCCCCAGTTCTGGAGCTTGCCCACGATCTTGGCGATCTCGGTCTCGGGCAGGTGGTACTTCTTGAGCGCCCGGGTAAAGATCTCCCGGGCCGCTTCGAACTCCTCGGACACGACCTCATTTGCGCCGAGGTCCAGCAGGTACTGGGCATGGCGGATGTGCTGGGTCCGCGCAATGATGTAGATGTCCGGTGCAAGCCGGCGGGCCTTGTGCACGATCCGGGGGATCGCTTCTTGCTCGGAGACGACCACGACGAGGGCCCGGGCATTCCGGATGCCGGCATACTCGAGTACTTCTTCCTGGACCGCGTCGCCGAAGATGAAGTAGGGCCGGCGTGCGGACTTCTCCCGCCGGATAATATCCGGGTTCAGCTCGATCACCTTGTAGGGAATCCCGGTGATCTCGGCCGCCCTCGACACGCTCCTCCCGGTGATGCCATAGCCAGCGATGATGATGTGATCCACGAGTGCCGGCCCCGGTTCCGTCCCGGCAGCGCTCCCGGGATCGTCCCGCGGGGCCCGGCGCGGCATCACCCGGTAGAATCCCTCGACCGCCTTCGGTGCGGCATGCATGGCAAACGGTGTCAGTGCCATGGTGATGATCGCCGAGGCAAGGAAGATCTGGTACACCTGGTCCGGGATGAAACCGGACTCCAGGCCGGTCTTTGCCAGCACGAACGAGAACTCCCCTACCTGGCAGAGGGCAAGGCCGGTGAAGATGCAGATCCGTGCCGGCATGCCGAGTGCAGCAGCGGCAACGGTACCGGTCAGGATCTTGATGCCGATGATGAGGATGACGATCAGCACGATGAGCATGATGAACGCGGAGTTCGAAAGGATGCTCTTCGTGTTGAGCAGCATGCCTATGGAGAGGAAGAATACGCTGGCAAACAGGTCCCGGAAGGGGATGATGTGGCTGAGCGCGTCGATGTTATAGTCGGACTCACCGATGATCAGGCCGGCAACGAATGCGCCAAGGGTGACCGAGAGACCTGCCTGGCTGGTGAGCCATGCAACGATGATGCAGATACCAGCGATGGTCGCGAAGAAGAGCTCGCGGCTCCGCTGCCGGGTGACCTGGTACAGGAATGCCGGGATGACCCAGCGGGCGAGGACGACGATGATTGCCAGGATCGCGGCCACCTTGCCGATCTGCAGGGGGAGGTCGTTCAGGTCAGGGCCGCTGCTGCCCATGAAGAGCGGGGTGATGAGCAGCATCGGGATGATTGCCAGGTCCTGGAAGAGCAGGATCCCCAGCAGTGTCCGGCCCTGCAGGGTGTCGACTTCCCGGCGTTCCTGCAGGATCTTCATGACAATGGCCGTGCTGGAGAGGGAGATGACGAACCCGAAGAAGACCGCTCCCATGAACGGGACATGGAGCGAATATGCAACGAACGTGATGGCAACGATCGTGGTGCAGAGCTGGAGCAGGCCGCCGACTATCACGATCCGCCATGACCCGAGCAGTTTCTCGAACGAGAACTCAAGGCCGATCGTAAAGAGCAGGAGGACGATGCCGACTTCGCCGAAGATATCGATCATCGACTGGTCGGTGATGATGGCAAAACCGTACGGTCCCGCGAGCATTCCTATAATGAGAAAACTTACAATGCCGGGAATCCTGAAGAGCTGGCAGATATAGAGGAGCACTATCGAGAGCGTGACGATGCTGACGAGGGCAAGCATCAGGTCCATTATGCGGTTCCCCCCGTGACCGGTCCCGGGCAGATGTCTGGATCTCTCGCGGACCGGTCGGCCCGAACGGGAAATGCATAATCCGTTGTGTCGGGTATGGTACGGTCCATTTTCATGCCTGCTTTGTGTATGCTGTAGTTCTGTTCCGGTACTCGGCCCGTGTACGGCGGGGGTATCGGGAAAACAAGAGTGCCCCAGGCCTGATTTGAACAGGCGACAACTAGATCTTCAGTCTAGCGCTCTCCCAAGCTGAGCTACTAGGGCAGGAGTAAGAATATTGTCACTTTTTACTAATAAATGATCTGTTCCCCGGGCCCCGGCCCCTCCCGGCTGCTGCGGTCACGACCGCTCGTTTTTATACGCCGGGAATGACAGTATTAACCAATGTCGCTCCCGGGAACCGGCAACGAGGATTCTGGCCTTGCCAGTGCGGTGAAGAGCCGTACTGCGCATGTCGTCCACCTGACCCATAATGACCTGGACGCCGTGGGAGCCGATGCGGTGCACCGTATGAAATACGGTACTGACGGGGTCTTTTCCATCTGGAGTTCCGTGGGTAAATTCTCCATGCTCTTCTCCCTTGTCGCTGCCTGCGAGGGCAAAGGGGACCTGCTCTCGATCTCGGACCTCGGGTACCACCGCGATCTGGAAGCCGTCGCCCGGAAGGCGAAGGCAAACGGCTGGGTCGTGGAGTGGCGGGACCACCACCGCTGGCGGGACGAGGAGCTCCGGAATATCGGGCAGGAAGTCTCCCTGCTCCGGGTCGATACCGCCTCCTGCGGTACCGGCATCGTGGCCCGCGATCTCCTGCCGGACAATCCGGTTGCCCGGGAAGTTGCCCGGGTGGTCTGCGATTACGATCTCTGGAAGCACGAGGATCCCCGTTCTGCCGTGCTCGGCCAGGTGCTCCAGCGCAAGAAGAACCGGGACCATGTCAGGGACTGCCTCGTCCAGGGCATATTCAGCGATGAGCTGATAGCAAAGGAATACGCAGAGATCAGGTCCGAGATGGATGCGATGATGCGCCGGAGCCTGAAGCATATCACCATCACCGGCAAAAAATACCGGATCGCCTTCGCCCCTATGTACGGCTACCCGAGCGAGACGGCACATTTCATCCGCGACGAGAGGAAGACCGATATCGAGGTGATCATCGGGAAGGACGGGAAATTCTCCCTGCGCTCGGTCCCGCCGATCAGCCATCTCATTGCCCGGGAATTCGGCGGCGGGGGCCACCCGAACGCTGCGGGCGGGTCATTCAATTTTTCTGTGGTGGAGCGGTTCACGTGGTGGCTCTTCAAGAAGAGCAGGCACTTCGATGAATTCGTGAAGATTGCGGAAGGGCTGTGATTTGGATATCTTAAGCAAATTTATATTCTGTAGAAAATCTCCGAATTACTGACGCTCCCGGGGGTGCTGAGGGTCTTCAGACCCGAAGCAGGAGAAGAGCCGAAGGCTCTTCGACTCTGGTGGCGCAAGGGGGGGTACAACTTTTTCCGGACTGAATGTGAATCATATAACTTTCCCTATCCAGTGATCTTTTAACCCGGAGTACCGAACACCATTCACCATGAAACCCATCCTCATCGCAATCACCGGTCTCCTCCTCGTGGCCTGTGCAGTGATGCCTGCATCTGCCTTTACCATGAAATCCCTCAGCATCTCCGTTGCAGGAAATGGCGATGCCACGGTGGATATGAACTATGATCTCTCATTCGTGGAGACGAGTGCAGTATTCCTCCGCCTCGCCGATCCTGCGGCCCAGCTGGCATCCGCGTTCGATGCCGGGCGATCCCAGCCGGTTACGGTTACCCGGGCTACCGGCTCGTCAGCCCATGTAGTGATACCGTCCTTTGCCTCTGTGACAACAACCGGAGGAAAAATTACGGTCACGACTCCCTCGCTATCGTTCGAACACGCACAGGGCGTCCTCAATTCCTACTGGTTTGCCCCATTGGTATCCCCGGATTTCTCACCGGCAGTAACCACGGTCACGTTCCCTGACGGGTACACGGAGACCTGGTATGACCAGATCAGCATCCCATCGGTACATCATCAGGTGTCCTGAGGGGCAACACCAATCCTTTTTTACGGGCCTTTATTCCGGAATATTCACAAACAAACGTGAAAAAAAGATCAGCGCTCGTAGACCGCCGCTGCGACAAGATTTTTCCAGTACTCTCCGCAGTCCTTCGTACAATATCCCCCGGCACTGATCTGGTCCGGGTCCAGGTGGGCGAGGGCGAGATGAACCGATCCCCGGTCCGGGTCCATGAGGAATATCCGGGAAAAATCATATTCTCCCCTCAGTTCGAAGAGGACGGGTAGGGTCTCCTTCGTGATCGCCACCTGCCGCTGGTGCTCGAGGAGGACGGCGAGATCCTTTCTCGTGGGGGACGGCTGGAAGAAGAAGACATTTTTCCGGGCAAGGGCCAGCACATCCGCGTCGTCAATTGATTCCGCGACAATGACATGTCCTGCAACACCGGTGTCCCGCATCGTGCGCATCAGGTTGGTGTACACGGCATGGATGGCGTCCTTGTGCTCCTCGTCATCCAGATAATACCGGTCCGTGAGGCCCAGGTCACGCGGCGCCGGGATGGCGCACCATGCCCCTTTCTTCTGCACGACAATACCTGCTGCATCCTCGATAACGGGGGCCTGGTCGAGGCTGAGGTCATCGATGATCCAGTGGCCTTTGATCCCGCGGAGGCACTCCCGTATGCGGCCGGCATAAAATGCGCCGCCGGCACAGGGGATCTGGATCCCTGCCGGGATCTGCGGGGCGAGCGACTGTTCCAGCAGGTACGTGAAGATGTCTGCAGTCCTGCCCCGGTGCTCTGCTATCCATGCGGCAAGCGCAGGTATGTCCGGCGTACCTGGCTCTGCCCCGAATCCCCGTGTTGCCAGTTTCAGCCGTTTCGCCATAGTAGAGATCTTATTACTTATAAGCATCTAAAAAGTACTGATGAATTCACCACCGCTGCTGGTCACCTGCGGGCTGCCGTACACGAACGGCCCCTGCCATCTGGGTCATTTGCGAACGTACGTCCCTGCCGATGCGTACGTCCGCTACATGCGGCGGTCAGGCGAAGAGGTGGTCTTCGTCTGCGGTTCGGACAACCACGGTACCCCGATCGTGGTCTCGGCTGAGGAGCAGGGCATCTCCCCCCGGGCACTCTCGGAACGCTACCACAAACATTTCGACGAGACCTTCAAACGGATGGGCGTCAGGTTCGACCGGTTCGGTATGACCGACGACCCGGCCACGCACCACCGGACGCAGGCTATCGTTGCCGAACTGGAGAAGAACGGTTACATCTACAAGCAGATCGTGCACCAGGCGTACTGCACGAAATGCAAACGGTTCCTGCCGGACCGGTACGTGGAGGGGGTCTGCCCCCACTGCGGCAAGCCGGCCCGGGGCGACGAGTGTGACCAGGGTTGCGGGAAGCATCTCGAGCCGGGCGAGATCAAGGACCCGGTCTGCAAGGTCTGCGGCACGAAAGCGGAGTTCAGGGACCAGGAGCATTATTTCTTCAAACTGTCGGAATTCAAGGATTTTCTCCTCCCGTTCCTCGACCAGGTCCGGGGCACGTCCAATGCGAAGAACTATGCGATCGGCTGGATCAAGGATGAGCTCCATGACTGGTGCATCACCCGGACGCTCGAGTGGGGCGTGAAGTTCCCGGGCCGCGACGACCTCGTGGTCTATGTCTGGGTCGACGCCCCGATCGGGTATATTGCGTTCACCGAGGAATGGGCGAAGGCGAACGGGAAGGACTGGAAGCGCTACTGGTGCGGGGAGAACCGGGTCACTCACTTCATCGGCGGCGACATCATCTACCACCACTCGATCTTCTGGCCGGCGCTCCTCAAGGGGGCTGGTTACGGTGTCCCCCACGCGATCGTGGCGAGCGGGATGGTCAAGGTCGACGACCACAAGTTCTCCAAGTCGCGGGGCTACGTGGTCTGGACCAACGACGATTACCTCGACAAGGGCCTGCCCGCGGACTACCTGCGGTATTACCTGCTCGCGTACACGAGCCACACCAAGGAACTGAACTTCTCGTGGAAGGTCTTTGGCGAACGGATCAACAACGAGGTGGTCAACATCTTCGGCAACTTCGTGTACCGCACGCTCTTCTTTGCCGAGAAGGAGTTCCAGGGGATCCCGCCCGGTACGCCCGATCCCGCGATCATCGCGGAGATCGAGAAGAGCCTCGCGACGGTCGACCAGCTGATGCGGGACTACGAGTTCAAGGGTGCCGTGGATGCGATCATGGCCCTTGCCGCGTTCGGCAACACCTACATCCAGACGAACGCCCCGTGGAAGCTGATCAAGACGGACCGTGCCGCGGCTTCTCAGGTGATCAGGAATGCGGTCCAGATCGTCAAGGCCCTCGCCCTCCTCATCGAGCCGGTGATGCCCGATGCCGCGGAACGGTGCTGGAAGGAGCTCGGGTACTATGACAGCGTGGCAAAACACCCGATCAGCGATGCCACCCACCCGGTGCCGGAGGCCTGCATCAAGGCCCCCACACCGCTCTTTGTAAAGATGGAAGATACCCAGATTGCCGAGCTCGAGGCCCTGCTCAACCGGCGCGTTGCCGAAGCGAACAAAAAGATGGAGAAGACCCCCGTGATATCGATCGAAGAATTTGCAAAAGTCGAGATGAAGACCGGAAAAGTTACCGCTGCGGAAGCGATCCCGAAGTCCAGCAAGCTCCTGAAACTGCAGGTGGATGTCGGCGGCGAGACCCGGCAGATCGTGAGCGGCATCGCCCAGTTCTACAAGCCGGAAGAGCTCGTGGGCCAGAACGTGGTTGTGCTCACGAACCTTGCGCCGGCAAAGATCTTCGGCGTCGAGAGCAACGGCATGATCCTCGCTGCCGGGGATGCAGCATCCCTGCTCACCCCGCTGAAGATGGTGGAGCCGGGCACGAAGATCCGGTAACGTTCTTTTTTAAATTCCCGGCCCGGATCCGTGAGAAGAGCAGAAGGTTTTTCCGGAAGGGAAGAGCATGCCGGGGTCAGCGCCCGGCATGTGCGGTGAACAGGGAGCGGACTCCCGTGTGGATGGAACAGGTCTTAATGAGCGGATGGCGTGGCTGCCCGGTCGCGGTGGCGCTGGACGATCGTTGTCGTACGCCAGTTCTCGCTCGTGGCAACCTCCTTAAGCCATCCCCCTGCCGGCATCCTGCACGGGCGGGCACCGGTGCGGTGGTGCGATCCGTCACGGGCATGGTGCGGGGCATGGCCGGTCTCTGTTCCGGGTGCGTGGTTGGTGGTCGTTGTCATGGCATGGTCTCCTGGCCGCCGGATGCACGGTCTCCCGTGGGGGTAACGGTGCACAGCGGTCGTGTGTTCCTGTCGATCCGAAAGCTGCATCCGGATCCCGGGAAGATCCGGGCGGGGAAAGTGGTCCGCCGGATTCTCCCGGGTCATGAATGCGGGTACTTCCGGATACGGTGCGAGTGTTCTATAGTCCTGCCATCAGCGGGACGAACACTCTGATCAGTAGGTTTTTTTGCCCGGCACTTATAATCCCCAAATCGTCCGGGTGGTGTTCCCGCACCTGCAGGTTCAATGAGAGAACCTGCTGAAAGGAAAGGATATTCAGCTGTTCCGGAATTCAGCGGCTGTCCGGCCCGGGGTCCTCACCATATCGGGAACTCATGACCCGCTTCCGGAGACTTCCCGGTCCGGGACCCCCCGGGGACTCACTCATCGATCTGCCGGCTCGTACAGTAACCCAGGGCACACTTCTCATAGAAATGCTGGTGGCATTCTTCAGCCGGCCAGAACACGGAGGCGGGAAGGATCTCCGTCGCGATCGGACGGTCGCCGTACTTCTCCGATGCAGCGAGGCAGTCACGGGAGGCGAGGGACGCCTCTTTCTGGTCATCGTCATGGTAAAAGATCGCGGACCGGTACTGCGGTCCGGTATAATCCCCCTGCCCGTCTTCCCGTGTCGGATCGTGTATGGCCCAGAACAGGTCGAGCAGCTGGTCGTAGGAGATGACTGCAGGATCGTATACGATCCCCACGGCCTCGGCGTGACCCGTGGTGCCGGCACTGACCTGATCGTAGCGGGGATCCGGAAGACTCCCTCCGGTATACCCTGCTATGGTTTCGATAATTCCGTCAAGCGGCCGGAATGCGGCTTCCACATCCCAGAAACATCCCGCAGCAAACGTTGCCTTCGCGAGCCGGGGTGGATCATCCATGCATAGTCCTTGGTACCGGGAGGGTTTGGGTATTGCGATCGCACCGGGGGATCATCGCCCGATCTGGAACGATCAAGGCCCGGTTACAGTTCTTCCGGTACCTTGCGGGTCATCCGGACATCCTGCAGGGTGACAAGCCCGTGGACGACCATCGCCTCGACTTCCGGGAGTACCGCCATGATGCGTTCGCGGGTGTCCACCACGTCGATGACTACCGGCAGATCCAGGGAGAGCTGGAAGATATCGACGGTCTTGAGGAGATGCTCATGCCCGAATCCTGCCATCCCCCGCACGACCGTGCACCCGGGAAACCCCTTGCGGAGGAAGTACCTGACCAGGTACTTGTAGCCCGGCTCCTTGTTGATCAGCGCCGACTCAGCCATATAGATCCGCAACAGTACGCCGTCATCCATATACGATCACCCGTGAACCCCCAAGGCCATACAGATTCCCAGCGCGATAACGACACCGAGAATGCTGCCGCCCCCGTTTGTGAGGATATTGAGAAGCATGGTATAATAATCCCGATCCTCAAGCATGCGGAATGTCTCGTAGCTGAAGGTCGAGAAGGTGGTGAATCCTCCCATGATGCCCACGCCGGCAAAGTAAGAGAGATCCGATGGCGCCCGGGAAAAGACGATGAGCCCGAGCAGGAAGCTCCCCAGCACATTGACGAGAAGCGTACCAGCGGGAAGTCCCTGGTACGGCTGGAGTTTCGAGCAAAGGTACCGGGCTACTGATCCGGCTCCCCCGCCGACACCGATCAGGATCACGGGCTCCATTCAGGTCCTCCCGATACGCATGATGCATGAACGGCCGGCAAAAATTCCCCCGAGGCCGCAGGCAAGGGTCAGGAAAAAGTATGCCGCTGATATCACGGGGGGCTGCTGGACCGAGATGACGGCAAGCGTGGAGAACGTGGTGAACCCGCCGAGGAATCCGACACCGGCCAGCATCCGTGCCTGGCGGCTGAACCGGCCTATATAAATCGATTCATACATGAAGAGGCCCATGCAGAACGACCCGAGTGTGTTGACCAGGAGCGTGCCGGGGAGGGACGAGAACATCTCACCGGCAAAAAATCTGAGGACTGACCCCGTCATGCCGCCCAGGAAAATGAGCATGCAGCTGATCAGTTCGGCTGAGAAGACCGGTTTCCAGGACATGAGAGGGCTCTCGTCTGTATATTTTGTTGACCGCGATAACAAAATAATGCTCGTACATAAAGCCCGGAAAAAATCCTTTGCAAGGGGAGGGATTGATCAGTGGCGGTTTCCGGCCATCTGCTTTGCCGTGAGCAGCCAGTGAAGTTCCCCGGACGGGCGTTCCGTGTACGAGAAACCCCGGATCTTTGCAAGCGCCCCCTTCGTCATCACGATACCGGCTCCTGCCTCGCCTGCAATGATCCGGCCGATGAGCGATGAGAGCAGTGGTTCGTGTCCCACGAGCAGGATTGAAAAATGTTCCGGGTGCTTTCCGATTTCCCGGCATACCGTATCCGGGTCCCCCCCGGGAACCAGCACCTTCCATGTCTCCACCTTTCCCGGCCCGCCGGGGATATCCGCAACGATTGCTGCGGTCTCCTGCGCACGTACGAGAGGGCTTGCAGCAATGAGATCGAAATGCAGTCCCTGTACGGCCATCCAGCCGGCAACGGCTGCGATCTCCTCGTGCCCTTTCTTTGTCAGTTTCCGGTGAGCATCGGTCATGCCGTGCCCGGCGTCTTCTGCCTTCCCGTGACGCAGGATGAAAATGTCCACAAGAGGACTGAAGCGCCGGGATGGATAAGGATTGCGATAATCAAAACCGATGATGGCTCTCCTCCGGTCGGGCCCGGGCGATATGACCGCGCTTTTTAGTTCTTTCTCCTCCGGTTTTCCCTGATTGCCAGTACCAGTCCCATTGCCGCGAGTGCTGCGGGACATGCATATCCGGGTGCCTGTTTCACTTTCGAGAGCCCTGTGATGAACTCCGAGGTGGTCCCCGCAGCGATATCGGTTGTTGTTTTGAAATCCTGGTACCCGTCCAGCGTCAGGACCACAGAATGGTTCCCTGCCGTGAGCCCGGGAATCGTGGCGGGAGTAATCCCTTTTATCTGGCCATCGATAGAGACAAGAGCCCCGGGAGGCGAGGTGGTCACCGAGAGCGAACCTGTACCGGATGACACAGTCGGTTGACCGGCAGCGGAGCCGGTTGCAGGAGCCGTAGTTTCGGTTCCCGTAGCGGCGGGCACGGGTGTACTGGCGGTCCGGATAAGCACTGCGGTCAGCCGGGGTGCATCTCCCGTCACGGTAACCGCACCCGTATAGTCATCGTACCCGTCAAGCCGCAGCAGTACTGCGTGGCGGCCGTTCGGCACCGCATCGAGCGTTACCGGAGAGATGCCTCTGATGGTATTGTCGATATACACCTCAGCCCCGGCAGGGTCGGAGGTGATCGACACACTGCCAGATGCGGGAGTGGGGGTTGGGGTGGGCTGGCCGACAAGATGCCCGGCCTGATAGATGGTAGCCGGAATTACCTTGCTCCCGGAATCGAGCTCCTGGATCTTCATGAGCGTAATATTTGCCCCGGTCGCCGCAGTGGCGGGAACATGGCCCCTGAGTGCGATCTCCACGGTCACCTCGTCCTGGTTCCGGTAGGCCAGCTCGTACCCGCTGATCGTCAGGATCCTGCCCCGTTCGGGGGGCCGGGTATTCTGAATGCCATTGACGATGATCGTGTAACTCCAGACCGGATCATCCAGCATGGTGACAAACTGCAGGTCGTCATATACCGGGAATGCCGTACCGGATGCGGCATAAACCGTGCCTGAAACATTCACCGGATCACCGGGATTCATTATGGAAGGATCTATGGATGTTGTATAAGCCGTGAACGCCATTCCGCCGGGTATCAGCAACAGCATCGCCAGGAACACCATGATCCACGTGGTCTTATCGTGCACAGAAGAGCTCCCGGGTAATGGTAAATCCCCGGAAGTATAATACGCTGCCGGGCGACCGGGCACCGACATGACGAACAGGGGCCGGATTCCCACGAGCCCGAATGCCCGGACATCTGTAATGCGGAAAAAAGGATCAGATTTTATTCGAAGAGCCGGTAGTTCGGCGCTTCGTCCGTGATCATGATATTGTGCGGGTGACTCTCCGTCATGCCGGCGTTGGTGATCCGGACGAACCGGGCCTTGACATGCATCTCGGGGATGGTCTTCGATCCGGTATATCCCATCGCGGACTTGAGCCCGCCTACGAGCTGGTACATCACTTCGCCGACGTGGCCGACATATGGGGTGACGCCCTCCACGCCCTCGGGCACGAACTTGGTGCTGCCGATGTCCTTCTTCTGGAAGTACCGGTCGCTGGACTGCCCGGTGCTCATGACGCCGAGCGATCCCATGCCGCGGTACTGCTTGTACCGCCGGCCTTTCATGGTGATGACCTTGCCGGGGGATTCATCCGTGCCGGCAAACATGCTGCCCATCATCACGGTGTCGGCCCCGGCAGCGATGGCTTTTGCCACGTCGCCGCTGAACCGGATGCCGCCGTCCGATATGATCGGGACATCCGCGCTCCGTGCCACGTCCGCTACCTGTGACACTGCAGTGATCTGGGGGACCCCCGTTCCTGCCACAATGCGGGTCGTGCAGATCGAGCCCGGGCCGATACCGACCTTGATGCCGTCAACACCGGCATCGAGGAGTGCTTCGGCCGCTTCACGGGTTGCGATATTCCCTGCCACCACATCGGCTTTTACACTGCCCTTGATCTCCTTGACCGCTGCCACCACCTTCATGTTGTGGCCGTGGGCACAATCCACGACAATTGCGTCTACGCCATTCTCATCGAGCAGTTCAGCCCGGGAAAAGTCGAACGGGCCGACTGCGGCTGCCACGCGGAGGCTGCCCTTTGCGTCCCGGGACGCGAGTGGGTACTGGCGCTTTTCGAGGATGTCCTGCATGGTGATGATGCCGAGCAGTTTCCCCTTCTTGTTCACCACCGGCAGGCGCTCGACTTTGTTGGTATACATGATCTCGAGGGCTTTCTCCGCAGTGATGTCCTCGTTGGCCACGATCGGCTTTTTTGTCATGATAGTGGTGATCCGCTCGTCGCCGCGCTTCTGGACGATTGCCCGGACATCACGCCTGCTGACGATACCGATGATCTTCCCTTTGTCCACGACCGGTACACCGCCGATGCTGTACTGGTGCATCAGCCGCTCGGCATCCGAGACCGTTGCGGTGTCCTGGACATACAGCACATCGCGCTCGATCAGTTCCTCGGCCTGCTTGACAGCGATGACCTCCTGCAGCTCGCGCTCGGGTGTCATGTTCCGGTGGATAACCCCGATACCCCCTTCGCGGGCAAGGGCAATCGCCATGTTTGCCTCGGTTACGGTGTCCATCGCGGCCGAGACGAGCGGGATATTGACCCGGATATTTTTGGAGAAGCGGGAGCGGGTATCTGCTTCCGAAGGTTCAATCCAGGATGCCAGCGGTTCCAGCAGGACATCGTCAAAAGTTAAAGAGAGTGGTACATCCAGTTTTTCGACAAACATCACGATCACCTGATCATTGCAAGCGCTGTCTTGATCAAATCTTCCCGCACCGTCGCGTTCCGGTCGCCGCCGCAGACCATGCCGCGGACACCGATGATCTCCGGGTCGATCCGTTTTAAGGCATCGATGTCCTCAAATTTCAGCGAGCCGGCAAGGGCGGTCCCAAGACCGAGTTCCCGGTTTGTCAGGGTGAACGAGCGGAGGACCTGTTCGTCCATGAAGGCGAACGTGCTCTGGCCGTCCTTGATGCCGGTATCGACCATGGCAAAATCCGCACCGCAGTCGGCCGCGATCGGGGCCATATCGAATGGCGATACCGAGTGCATCCGTTCGTAATCGGAATAGGCGGCTATGACTACGTACTTCTTGGGGAACTCCTCCTTCACGGCCCTGACCACGGCACTGATCACTTCGCGTGCCTGTTCACGGCCTTCGAATGCGAGTCCGATCTTTACATAATCAGCCCCGGCACAGGCCGCACCGTAGGCAGCGAGCGATGCGCACCCCGGCCGGAAGTCAAAATCACCAATCGCAGCGCTTACCGGTTTCCGGGAAAACGATTTGATCTCCCGTATGACCCATGGGAAATTGGCGCCCAGCGAGCCCTCGGAGGGTTTCTTAACATCGATTATGTCAGCAGCAGTGGAGTTTTTTGCCTCAGAGATAGAGCTTGGGCTGACCAACAATTGCATAAAGTTTAATGATCTTTTATCCTAATAGTGGTTGCGTTCGCCTATGGATCTGATACTTGCAATGGATTTGCGGCATAATCTTGTTGTACACGGTAAATCCGGGCAACGGGAGGGCTACAAACCGCTCGACTGGGGCTGCTCCCCGACGGCAGAACCGGTCGGTTTTGTCAGGGCCATTGCGCCAAAATATATCTACATCGCGGATCTCGACCGGATCGGTCGTACCGGTGCGCATGACCGTATTGTCCGGGAATGCGCCGGGGAGGTCTCGGCCTGTTACGTGGACCGGGGGTGCCGGTCACCGGAGGATATGCTGGATGGGTACCATATCCGGAATATCGTCGGCACCGAGACCGGTGGCGATGACCTCGCACGGTACCAGGGGGGTTTCCTGAGTGTCGATATCAAAGACGGGCGCGTCATCCCTTCAGGGAGCGACCCCGTGGTTTTCCTGAAGCGGGCGAACGGGTGGAGATTCGACGGGTGCATCCTCCTGAATATCGGCGCCGTGGGAACGGAGACCGGCATGAACCGGGAGACTCTCGAGAAGATGCGGGCTGCGTATCACGGGAAATTATTCTACGGCGGCGGTGTGGCAACCATGGGGGACCTGCACATGCTCGAGCGTGCCGGGTTTGACGGGGCCATCATTGCCACGGCCCTGCATCACGGGGCAGTCCCGCCCGCATGGATCCGGAGGGGACGAATGTGCTGATCACGCTGGAAGGTATCGACGGGAGCGGCAAGAGCTCGCTCCACACTGCGCTCAAAGATCTGCTTGGCGATCTCGATCCGGTCTTTACGCGCGAGCCCGGTGCTACGTGGGTGGGGGAATCGGTGCGCAGGGCGATCGCCGAACAGATCGACCCGGTCACAGAAGCGACCCTGTTCGTTGCCGATCATGCGGCACATCTGGCGAAGGTTGTCCGCCCGGCGCTTGCGGAAGGAAGGATTGTCATCTCCGACCGGTACAGCGACAGCAGGTTTGCCTACCAGTCTGTGACGTTACAGGGAATCATTCCGGAACCGGAGAAATGGCTGCGGGCCATGCATAACGGCTGGACCATAATTCCGGACCGCACGTTTCTTTGCGTTTTGCCCGTGGACGATGCACTGACCCGGCTGAAACCGGCCGGTGAGCGGGAGCATTTCGAGAAGCGCGAGGTGCTGGAAAAAGTCCAGAACAATTATCTTGCATTCGCCCGGGCCGAGCCGTCGCGGTTTGTTCTTGTTGATGCGCTGAAGGACCGGGAGGAGATTGCGCAGTTCGTGGCTGAGGCGATCCGGGGGATGGCGAAGATGGGGAAGAAGAGAGGGAGGAAGTAATTTTTTGGATCTTTTTATTTTCAGACCTTCCCTCAATCGGTTCCTGGTAATTTTTTATTGAATTGTGATGTCTCCCACCCCCTGATGGGGGTCGCTCGGCCACCTGTCGGGGCCTCGCTGGGCAGATTACCGTACACGAGAAGATGAAACTGAATTGAGGCCGCCGCGGGGCGCCCTTCGGGGCGGCGGCAGGCATCGCAATTTTAAATCATTACCGGAAAACCATTTGATAAAAAATTGAAAAAATAAATTTCAAAAAAATTCTTATTCCTTCTTCGCAATCGTCACAATTACATCGCCGACCGTAAGCACGTCCACCTTCGCCCCTTCCTCCATATAGGAATATTTCGGCGTGAAGACGTTCTCCGGCAGGGCGACTTCGGTGCCTTCGAGCAGGATTGTCTTCGGCGGGTTTGCGAGCTGCTCCGGTGAGAGAGCACGGACTGCGGTCATGAAGGCCTGTGCCTGTTTCCGGAATGTCTTGCCTACGATCGAGCGGTCAAAGTCAATGTCGGTTATGACCCGGTCGAGGTGGGCCGCGTCAGTTCGCCAGTGGACATCTGCGTTGAGCGTGCGTCCGGTGTCCCCTTCGTCGTTGACCGTGTGCGGGGCATAGATCGTGACCTTCCCGAGCGGGGCATTGAGGGCGAGCCCGGCATCGTGCTTGTACTTCCGCACTTCCGCCACTACCTGTACGAGAAGGTTGCCTTCCTTTCGTGCGTCCTCGTCCTCATAGGTGAACGAGACCCAGGGCTGCTTGTGGACGCTGTGTCCCGGGTTGAGGTAAGAATAGCACTCCTCGGCAAAGTAGGGAGTGAACGGGGCGAGCATCCGGCAGAGCGCATCGAATGCGGTGTGGAGCACGAGGCAGGCGCTTGCGCGGGAGGCGTCCTGTTTGTACAGCCGGCCCTTGACGAGCTCGATGTAGTTGTCGGCAAGGACGTCCCAGGCGAACTCGCGGATCGCCTTGAGGGCGTCGTCGAAATGGTAGGCCTCCATCGCGTCGCTCACCTGCTGGATCGTATCGGAGAGCCGGACCAGGAGCCAGCGGTCGGCAAGCGCGGTGACCGGCGTATCCTTGTCGAACCCTCCCTTCTCCAGCTGGATCAGGGCGAACTTGGTGATGTTCCACATCTTGGTCTGGAACCGCGAGGCGGAGACCACGTCGTTCCAGTTGAACATGATATCGGAACCGGTGGCAGCGCCCATCGCGCCCCACTGCCGGAGCGCATCGGCGCCGTACTTGACCAGGATCTCCTCGGGGACGATGATGTTGCCCCGGCTCTTGGACATCTTGAACCCGTCCTCACCAAGTACCATCCCATTGACGAGGATCTCGTCCCAGGGTTTGCTCCCGGTGAGGGCGACCGACCTGAGGATCGTGTAGAATGCCCAGGTGCGGATGATGTCGTGGCCCTGCGGGCGGATCTGGGCGGGGAAGAACGGGGGCATCCCGTTCCCGTCCCAGCCGGTCACGTTCAGGACCGAGATGGAGGAGTCCATCCAGGTGTCGAGCACGTCCACTTCTCCGGTGAATTCAGTACCGCCGCACTTTTTACAGGCATGCTTTGGCTTGACGAGGGTGGGATCGATCGGGAGGTCCTTCTCGTCCGGGACGGTCATCTCGCCGCACTTCGTACAGAACCAGACCGGGATCGGGGTGGCGAAGATCCGCTGCCGGGAGATGCACCAGTCCCATTCCATCTGCTGGACCCAGTTCTCCATCCGGAGCAGCATGTGTTCGGGATACCAGGTGATCTCATGGGCAGCCTTCTGGATCTCGTCCGGCTTGATCTTCACGAACCACTGACGTTCCGAGAGGATCTCGATCGGGGTCTTGCAGCGCCAGCAGGTGCCCACGCGCTGGGCGAGTTTCTCCTGCCGGTTCAGGATACCCTGTGCTTTCATCTCGGCAAGGATCGCAGCACGGCATTCCGTGGTGTTGAGGCCCTGATATTTCCCGGCGATGGCGGTCATCTTTCCCTGGCGGTCGATCGCCTTGCGGAGTGCGAGGTTGTGCTGTTTCCACCAGTGGACATCCTGCTTGTCTCCGAAGGTACAGATCATGACCGCGCCGGAACCGAATGCCGGGTCCACGGCCTCGTCCTGCACAACCGGGACATCGTGGCCAAAGAGCGGTACCTTCATCGACTTGCCCTTCAGGTTGTGGTAGCGCTCATCGGTCGGGTGGACCGCGACTGCCACGCAGGCCACAAGGAGCTCGGGCCGGGTAGTTGCGATCTCCACGCCGTCGAAGTTGAAATAATTGAGCTGGGTCTCCCGGTCATCATAGGAGACTTCAGCGAATGCGATAGCAGTCTCGCACCGGGTGCAGTAGTTGACCGGGTGCTCGGACTGGTAGATGTAGCCGGAGGCGAGCATGCGCAGGAACGAGAGCTGCGTCTTGCTGTAGTACTTCGGCGTCATCGTGATGTACTCGTTGGACCAGTCGGTCGAGAATGCCATCTTCCGGAGGGTGATCCGCATCGCGGCGATGTTCTTCTCGGTCAGTTCGCGGCACATGCGCCGGAACTCCTCGCGGGAGACATCGTTCTTCGTGATGTGGTTGAGCTCCTCCACCTTCACTTCCGTGGGAAGGCCGTGGCAGTCCCAGCCCTGGGGGAACATCACGTTGAAACCCTTCATCCGCTTGTAGCGGGCGAAGAAATCGATGTAACACCAGTTCAGGGCATTGCCGATATGGAAATTCCCGGTCGGGTACGGGGGCGGGGTATCGATGACGAACTGCGGCTTCTTCGAGTTCCGGTCAAAATAATGATCCTCGTCGCGCCAGGCCGTCCGCCAGCGCTCTTCCACCTCGGCGAATTCATAGTTTTTCGGCAGTTGATCAGATGACACCATTCGGCAGAAGGTTGGTTGTGAAATAAAATATAGTGATCGTATACAGCCCGGGTGATTTCCCGTTTCATCGGGCGCCGGAAGATTTCCGGGCATGGAGGGGACAATAAAACTCTTTTTGCTTGAAGACAAATGACTGTCCAATGCAGCGACAGCGGGGCCTCGGGTTTGCATCGGCATTTGTCGGTGGGGCAATCCTCATCGGCCCGTACATGAAACCCGCATGGCTGATGGGGCTCGTCGTCATATTCTTCGCGCTCCTCCTCTGGCGTTTCTTTGACACGAAGTACCTGACCTACACGATGTGCGTGCTTGCCACGCTCTACGGTATCAGTCTCCTCCCGTTTTTTGTCTTTTCCACAACCCTGGCAATGCTCGTGCTGGGAGAACTTGTCTTCCAGACCGGCGCGGATGACCTGAACACGTACCTGTATTATGTCATATCCACCGCATGGGCCGGCGTACTGGTCATGGCCTATCTCCACGAGACCGCAATCCTGACCGTAATTTTCGGTATTATCGCAGCCGTCCTCCTCAAAGTGATCCTCCTGAAATACGAGGATTCCCTGGTCATAGAAGGGGTCGGAACCGCGATGACCATGTGGCTGATCCAGGAGCTCAACTACCAGGCGGATCTCCAGATGGTGGTGGCGGCAGTCATCGTCGGCTTCACGTTCGCCTATTTTGCCTACCGTTCAAAGACGGCGGATCTCTCGGGGCTCTTCTCTTCAGCGCTGGTCGGGATCGTCCTGCTGGTCTTTGCCGGCCCCCGGTGGTTCCTGATCATGCTCGTCTTCTTCATCATGGGATCGGCTGCCACCCGGTACAAGTTCGAGTACAAGAAGCGCATTGGCGTGGAACAGGGGCAGAGCGGGGCGCGGGGATACCGTAATGTCTTTGCAAACGGGATCGTGGCAACTGCCGCGGCGGTTCTCTTCGGCGTTTTCCAGCAACCGGTTTTCATTGTGATGTATGTGGGTTCCGTGGCAACCGCTGCGGCGGATACCCTGGCAAGCGAGATCGGCGTAACCGGGGGAATCCCGTACATGATCACGAGCCTGAAAAAAGTCCCTATCGGTACGAACGGGGGAGTGACGGTTGTGGGCGAATCGGTTGCCCTGCTCGGCGGCCTGGTAGTATCACTTGCGGCATTTTTGCTGGGCGTGATCACCCTCCCGATGGTCCTTGTCTGCACGCTCGCCGGTTTTGTCGGTACCAATATCGACAGCGTTGTCGGAGCCACGCTGGAGAACCGCGGATTCCTCGGCAATGCGGGTACGAACCTTCTGGCCACCATTGGCGGAGGATTGTTCTCCATTGCCCTCTTCCTTCTCATGAGATTATAAAAAAGAGTCCAGGAAACAAGGACCCGAAGGGGGTTTTACCCCCTCGCAGGTTTATGCCTTTTTGGAATCTGCCCGGCAATCGTGTCCGATCCGTGATCAGTATTTATACCAGCGGCCCTTGCTGTCGAATTCGCCGGTCATCTGCCGGATGGGAATCCCGTTCTGCGCCAGGTACCGGAAGAAGCATGCCTTATAGGCGAAGAGTACGGGTATGAGGATGAGGCAGGCAATGAACAGGACGCCTGCCGTGATCCATGTCCCGCCAGGGCCGATCAGAGCAAGCAGCTGGTCGGGCGTGAAGTCCTGGATCTGGGCTTCGGTGTAATGGGTGAGGGGTTCGAGCCTGTCGTAAAGAGCTGCCTCCCAGAAGATCATCAGGCTGAAGAGGACTCCGAAGATGATCACGGAACAGACCGCCAGGAACGCGATGACCTCCTGCAGGTGGCTGCCAACCAGTTCGATGCTGCGCCGGATCGCATCGAATACGCCGCGGTCCTCAAATACTGCTGCCGTGTCGCAAAAGAACGAGAGGATGATGCTCGGGATCATGATCCCTACGGAAACCGATGCCATGAGGACGGGATCCGGCGTAATCCCGGCCAGCGTCAGGGTAATAACGATCAGGACAAAGACGAGTATCACGGTAAAGATGATGACGAGAATCGGCAGGAGAGCCCGGAAATAGTATTTCACGCCCCCTTCCAGCAGGGTCCGGATATCCCCACCGTCGTTCCTGATGCTCCAGAACATGCCGGTGGTAAAGAGGAGAATGGCAAGGCCGGAGATGATCAGCAGCCGGCTCGCAAAAAAAGCACCGCTGATAGTGAGGATAAGCCAGAGCGCTGAAGCAAATAACCCGCAGACAATTCCTGGGATCCAGAGGTACGGTTTCCGGGAAAGGACCCCGAGAGTCTCCCTGAGTTCAGCAATCGCCATCGTCAGCGGACCCTCGGCATGGCAACGATCTCCCGCACCTGGAGGTCGAAGAAGCTGGCGGTATGTGCAGGCCGGATCACGCAGACAGTATCCGCGCCGCTTGCCGTTCCCCCGACCGCGATCACCTCATCCTCCACGCCGATCGCACCCTGGTCGGCAGCAATCAGGACACATTCTACGGCAACTTTCAGGCCCACCGCAACGATCCTCCTCAGCGCTTCGGCAATCGCCTCGGTCCGTGAGCCGCCGCCAATCCGCGGCGAGCGGGATATCGCCCGTTCGAGTCCCGAGAGCGCATGGGTGCCGGTGATGATCGTGACACCCTCCTTTCGCAGGCTCGCAGCCGCCTCTTGTGAAAATTCCCATTCTCCGGGTTTTGTGAACCCCATCACATGCGTGACAACGACCAGCTTAATTCCCGTGCCTTTGAGAACCTCGTAAAAAACCTGCGCGGTCCTGCCGGAAGAGCTCGCGACCACCACCGTCTTTACCCCGAGCTCCTGTGCCCGTTCACGGGAAAAACGTGCCGCGTCGGCAGTGTTCCCTGCTCCCGGCGCGTTAAAAAAGTAGCATTTTTTCTCCACATATGTCATAAGTACCTTTTAATAAGCCGTAATGGAAAAACTTTGTCAGATTCATGCCGGTATCTCCGGGAGATCATTTTACCCGTTCTTAATGCATATCCGATGAGGAACAGATCATGCTCACGCTTGCCCTTGCAGGAAAACCAAACTGCGGAAAATCCACGTTTTTCAAGGCCGCCACCATGGCGAATGCCGAGATTGCCAATTACCCGTTTACGACCATCAACCCGAACTTTGGCGTGGCATACGTGCGCACGAAATGCGCCTGCACGGAACTGAAAGACCTGAAGGGAAAATGCACCCACTGCGTTGACGGCAGCAGGTTTGTTGCGGTGAACCTGATCGATGTAGCGGGACTTGTACCCGATGCGCACAAGGGAAAAGGGCTGGGCAACCAGTTCCTCGACAACCTCCGGCAGGCCAACGCAATCCTGCACGTGATCGATGCCAGCGGCGGCACGGACAGCGAAGGCAATCCTGTGGGGGTCGGCAACCACGATCCTGCCGAGGATGTGAAGTTCCTTGGCTTCGAGATGACCATGTGGGTGTACGGTATCCTGGACAAGCACTGGACCCGGATCAGCCGCCAGTCGCAGGGAAAGGGTGCCGCCATAGAGCAGGGTATTGCCGAGACGTTCACGGGCCTTGGCATCTCCATGGAAGATATCCGGGACATAGAACTGAAGCTGAAGATCGACCTGGTGCATGCGACCATGGAAGATCTCGTGCCGCTCTGTGCGGAGATCGTGAAGATCTCAAAACCGATGCTGGTCGTCGGGAACAAATTCGATGAGACCCCGGAAACCCTGCGCACGCGACTCGCCGGGGAGCATGTCTTCTTTGCCAGCGCAGCTTCGGAGCTGGCCCTGCGCAATGCGGTTGCAGCCCACGTGATCCAGTACCTGCCGGGCGATGAGACGTTCAGGATCGCAGATGAGGGTACACTGTCCCCGGCCCAGAAAGCCGGTCTTGCAAAGATTGCCGAAGTGATGAAACAGTGCAAAGGTACCGGAGTGCAGCAGGCAATCAACCATGCAGTCTTCGAACTGCTCGACATGATTGTGGTCTACCCGGTAGAGGATGAGAACCATTACTGCAACAAGCAGGGTGATGTCCTGCCCGACGCGTTCCTGATGAAGAAAGGATCAACGCCGCATGATCTCGCGTACCAGGTGCACACGGATATCGGCAAGGGCTTCCTGTACGCGGTGGATGCCCGCACCAAGATGCGGATCAAGGAGAACCATATCCTGAAGAACGGGGACGTGATCAAGATCGTGAGCGCTGCCAAGTAAATGCGGCGGGTGCCGGCGGCTGTATGACAATTGTCATTCAATTGTCAGACAATGCAGCCGCACTTTTAAAAAACAGCGGCAAATTATCGTTAAAATCCCGTAAAAAGGGCATTTTTCCCGCAAGGTTTATAAGCGGGTAATGGGTAAAGTGAAATTACCGAAGAAAGAACAAGGAGGTGGATGAACGATGAGTGGAGAAATTTACCAGGCGCAGGTGATCAGGAACTTCTTTGACTGCATAACCGGCACTGACAGGAACCTGACACGGATCTACATGTGTGTCATGAGCCTTGCCAAGCTGCGCATGGAGCCTCCTGAGAAGATGTCGGCACTGGTCGACCAGCTGCGCAAGAGCAAGATCCAGAAGGAACTATCCGTGGACATCCTCGACTACATGTGCGATGCGGCAAACCAGCTGGAACTCACGCAGGTGCAGACTGCATTCGGTGTCAAGGATATCCGGGAAGTTGCGCAGGACTTTACCGGGATCAGCATGGACAGCCTGTGAGCCGGGCTGGAAACTTTTTTTTAAATAATGCACGGTTAACTGTGAAAAATTAGAAAATTAAAAACATCATATTACAATTCCGCATCGCATTTATAATATTGAAATTACAGATTTATGACAAATGAATTTAATTTATAAAATTTGTGATTTATTAGACTTATTTTTCCAATTTATTAAATGGATAATTGATCTCAGATTTCAAAAACGTCTTATTGGTTGTGTTATTCGAAACGATTGTTTTTCGGGGAGCAATCGTTCTGAAATTCTATCTATATACTCCGTGATTTTTATTGTTACAAGTTTGTTCTGTTACATTTTCGTATGGAAATCAATTATTTTTATTATTTTTATCATTATTTTAGCATTGTCTCTCCTTTTCGAAGTCGTAAAATCAGAAAATACATTTGAATTATACAAAAAAAGTGAACCGTACACAAAAGGTTATAGCAATTGCTTATATTCTTCGAGTGAGTTTCATCATGGAATTATTTTTGTTATCTACAAAGATCCCACCCGTCAGTTATTCATCGCAGATATTATCGATATCATGGTAAAATCTTTTGATGAACATATACCGTTTCGAATTTATCCGGTAAGAAATGAAGAGGATTTTAGAAACGTGTACAATAATCCCAAAATTCGATGGTTATGGATTTTTGGGCATGGTCAAAAGGATGCCCTTGGATATCAAGATAATGATGAGATAAAAAGAATTGATTATAAGAATTATCAAAAAAACTCTAACTTATTGTACATTGGTCAGTTGCATTGTAATCCCGGTTCTGGTAAATCATTGGTAGAAATTAATGATCTTACGGCAGATTATGATCTTACAAAAATGCGTTTTCCATTTCAAAATCGATGTTATGTAAAGGGGAAAATCAACAAGTTTCTCTCAAACAATCAAAATTTATAAGAGAATAAAATCTCCCATTTATGCACTCTTGCTGTTCTATACGAACCTAGTATTTTGCGAATAAAGTTACATTTTCCGGTAATTGATCCGCCGCGGGGGCGCCCCGTCGGGGGCGGCGGCCGTTCATCGCAATTTCTGAATCCGTTTGCCAGGAATCACCGCATATCCCGCCCGGTTCCGAAGACCCCCGGGCGAACCGCACCCGGAATCAATCCAATCGGAGGGGGGGTGGTACCCCCTCCCTCAGAAACCGGCAGGCCGGCAACCCCCCCACCCAGTGGCCAGGGGGGGTGGGGGTAGCCCCCCCTCCATGCACCGGAGGGGTACCCACCCCCCTTCGGTTTCCACGTAAAAATCCTGTGCTTCCCATGGAGCCACGCCGGAGAATGCGTATGCCCGGTCCGTACCGGGCAGGGGGGTGGCTACCCCTCCGGGCTCAAGTGGGGTGGGTACCCCCTCCCCCCCTCCGCATTTTCCTGAGGGGGACCCCCCCACCCGCTCGTTCATGGGAGGGGGGGTCTGCCGCCAACCCCCCTTCTCAAAAATGAGAAGTGTGCATTATTGCACGCATCCCGGGACACGCAATGGAACAGGGACTCTGACGGTACGAGCGTTCCGGGGAGCTACCCAAAAATGATCAGGGGGGGTCTGATTGGGCCTGAGGGGGGAGGGGGTCTCCGGGCAACCCCCCTGGCATGGGGGTGGGGGGGTCAGGACCGGTATTTCCGGAAAAGAGGTGGGGGGTTCCCTGCTACCCCCCTGCTGGTTCCGGGCTGGACCCGGTGCATCAGGGTACTGTTGCCGTATCCCGGGCAGCACCGGCCCTTCCCGTTCCGAAAATTCCGGCACAGGAAATTCCCGTCCGAAAAAACCCGAAATGTCTCGCAAAAATGTGTGTAAAAAAACCAGCGCAGAGACCAGACTTATTCGAAGCCCAGCGCTTTCTTGTAATCTGTCAGGAGCCGGATGATCAGCCGGCGGTGTTCCTCCAGTGCCTCTTCGTCATCCTCTGAGTTGATCAGCGCAACAACATATACGAGGATGATGGCATTGTCGAGCTCATACGTGCCGGGATCTTCGATCTTCTCCTGCGGCAGGATGATTGCGGTAAAACTGCGCTCTTCCGGAGCGAACGTAAACGCGAGATCTGCGGTCACCTGCGAATTATTGCGATCCTCCGCATTCGCCCGGATAATGGAGAGTGCCTTTTTCAGTGCTGCATTGGGCGGGCTGTCGGGTATGTGGGAGATCGCAGTGGCACATTCCCGGGCTGCTTTTGCATAGATCCCGAATTTGAATGCAAGAAATACGGATGCGATCTCATGGGCCGCGGCTCCCGGTAATCCGGGATAGGCGGATCTCATGCGCTCGATGTAGGTGTCAAGGAACTGTTCCATATGATATGATTCCCCCAGGGGTCTGGTAACATTGACGATCATCGGGAAAGCCGGAGGAGGAGATCATCCCCGTGACAGGATCCCGTATCTTATCCTGGTAGTAGTTTTATGATCCGTATCTCATGAACGTATCTTAACCGGTTTTCATGATATGTTGAACTCCGGGTATCAATGGTTTATATGAGAATGAAGCACCAATATTCCCCAACCGGTATGGGTGCAGTAGTTTTTTCTGATGTACACGCCGATGCAGCTGCGATCGGAGCACTTGCGACCTGCATCCGTTCACCATCTTTCAGGGAGAAGTTCGGGTCCGTGGATACCCTGGTAAACCTCGGGGACCTCCTCCACCGGGGGAACCGCCCCCAGGAAACCCTCGAGAAGATCCATACCCTGTCGAGGGAATTCCGTCTCGTCTCTGTGCTGGGCAACCATGATCACGCCTATCTTCATGGTATCCTTGTCAGCGGGAGCGATGCGGCAAGTACCTACCGGCACGAGCAGCTCCGCGATTCCCCGCTCCTCTCGATATTTGATGCAATGCCTATGGAATGGGCTGACAAAGGAATGCTCTTCGTTCATGGGGGCCCGCTGGATCTGGGGCCCCAGACGCTCCGGCTCAAGTGCTGGCAGCGGCTCTCTCACCAGAGCGGCGATTTTTTCACCGGGTATCATTATACGGCATCAATGGCATACGAAGCACTCGGCCAGCGCGGTTTCACGCATATGTGCTGCGGTCACCAGCACCAGCATATCTGCTGCAGGAAAACGATGGATGGTATCGTGGAACAGGAGCTCGATTTCTCACCGCTCGATATAGTACAGGATGACCGGGTCATACACCTTGAAGTGGCCCGGATTCCCCTGGATTGTCCGACGCTGCTGAGAGTCGGGGGCTGCCACGGGGATGTGCCGGAATTTGCCTATACCGACTTTTCAACATTCTCGTTCATCCGTATTCTTCCGGGATCCTGAAGCACCTGCACGTTCTCAGTTTTTAAGGAATTTTCCCGATCGATCATTGAGGCAGATCTCCTCATTTCAGGTTCCCCGGGTCGACTTTATTTAAAGTCAGACGCGTATTTTCTTATTTTATCGGAAATATTTATATATTGTAACCACAAAGTGGTAATTATGCCTCGTGCAGGAGAGGGGCGATCGATACGGATTGACCCCGATGTGTATGAGGCGCTTCTCACGCTCAAACGTGGGAATATGACATTCTCAGATGTCATAGAAAAAATGCTCCAGGACTGTTATGGCTGGTCGGACGAGCATCCGGCTGACCAGAGGGAACTGGAGGATTTCGTCGGGAATCTGCCCCGGTGAATCCAAACCCCCCAGGATCATTCCGGTACACCCGCCGGAATTGGAGTAACCGATCCCATGAAGATGATGCTGACAGAAGACCTGAATCAGGAGAAGCTCAACTGGCTCATCGAGCATGTCGATGAGATGGTATCGGATCTGGAAGAATATGACAATGAAACCTGATCACCGGCATACCCTGCAGGCGAATTACGCTCATGACGGCATCTGGTCGTTAATCTGAATTTGCACGTTCTCTTCCATACTCTCAATTTTTTTACGCAACTCTTCTGTTAATGCAGGGATCTTCTCCCGCGTTTTCGCGCGCCAGTCCCCGATATCCTGTTTTGCAAGCCGCTCTTTTTCCAGCATGGTTTTCAGGTGCGCTTTCTCACGCCCGAGTGAACCGATCTTCATAAGGAGCGGATCCGTGGCGAGAGCGTCCTCAGCCTTACGGACATCCTCTTCCCGCGTGACCAGTTCCAGGCAAGTTCCCCGGATCGTTGTACAGAACTGAGGTATATCTGAAAAAATTGTCCGCTCTTCCTTGTTCTTCAGAATAATATCCCCCGCCGCTATCATCCTCTCCGCGATCGGGCAGGCCGCAGAAAGGACTTCCATGAGCTGACCAGCATCGGGGATCTCATGGCTTGAGAGGAGATCCATTGCATGATTTATCGCAGCAATTTCTCCTGTGTGATGCTGACGGGCTGCAATCTTTTCCGCTTTCCGTAAGACATGCGATGCGGTCATTGAGTGTGCAGAATAGGATCGGGCAACTTCATCGCGTGCCTGGACTATGGCGGAAAGTTCCTGCTTCTTTGCTGCCACAGCGGCCTGCCGGTCATCGCCCGCAAGCGCAGTTTCTTCCGTTTCTATTGCTTCAAGGCGATTGGTAATCTCCGAAATCCGTTGGGAAATGCGCCGGTCTTTATCAGCTGATGTATTGAAATCCGTTTTCAGGTCCCTGACGGTTGCATACAGCAGGCGGACTGAGACAATATCCTGCATCTCCTGCCGGTACTTTGCGAGAACTCCTGTGACATTATTGATCTCCCTGCCCATTGCATCGATCCCCATCCTGAGGTTTTTCATCTCTTCCGGAAAGACTACCTGGAGATACCGTCCCTGTCCCCGTGAACTGTTAAGGCAGCCTTTGACGCATTCAACCGCGGCTGTATAAAATCCCTCGGGATCCTCGGGCAACTCCTTTGCCAGGGTGGCATTCATGGCTTTTACAAAGAGCGGGAGAGAGTTCTTTGCTATGCTTTTAAGTTTCGGATGAAGTGAAGGGTCATGCTCCGCGCCTGCTATGCCGTTTACGATGAGCTGGAGCTGGGCGGCTGCATTCCTGATGATCCGGGTTGGCTCTGCAGTATCCGAAAGAAGGACTGACCGGGCCTTCTCCGCCCGTTCATCTGTCCAGGCAGGTATTGCATCAAAGGCAAGGGTCTTTGCTGCCGGCCTGTGCCCGCCAAAAACCTTTCTTATGAACTCATGCATGCGTCATCATCGCTCTCTTCCTCGGGTATCTCCACGGTCACCTGGAACAGCGGTCAATCGTTCCGTGCAATCTGGCAAAGCCGCGCAGTCCCCTCAATTTCGTCAAGAACCTGGACCACGGCGCGCGGGACCAGTTCTTTCCATGGCTCTCCTGCAAGGATGCGCCGGCGGATCTCGGTACCGCTGAGAAGTTCTCTCTCGTACATTGCCGGAGACTGAACATCAACACCGGATTCCCTGAAGAGCTGGACCACGAGCGGGTTTGATGAATAGCAGGTATCAAATGGCGGGGTCATGGACCGGACATGGGCCACCCAGAGGGCATTGCGCTGGATATCCTCAATCGGGATCACGTAGAACGGGCAGCCGAGAGATACAAGAGCACGGGTGATCATCAGTACACGTTCACCGGAGGTGAACGGGTTGTCAACCGTATGGGAAAGCTGTGCGCTCCCGACACCAATGATGATCTCGTCCACATCCTTTGCTATGTGCTCAAGCACCGACTGGTGCCCGTTGTGGTATGGCTGGAATCTCCCGATATAAAATCCGCGTTTCATGGCAATTTCCCGTTTCCTGATGATCCGTTGTTTGCGATCCGTGCAGCGAAGGCCCCTGCCGTAAACCCTGCATCAATATTGACGACGGCAACGACAGAACAGGACTGGAGCATGCTGGCGAGTGCGGCCTGCCCCTGGCCCATGTATCCGTACCCGACACTTACCGGCACGCCGATCACCGGTTTATCGATAAGCCCGGCAACGACCGCAGGTAGTGTGCCTTCGCGCCCGGCGCATACGATGAATGCATGCGCCCCGAGCAGGGGCCGGAGCGCAGGGAACAACCGGTGAATACCGGCTGCACCGACATCGTATGCAATCCTGACCTCGCACCCCATCTCCTCTGCAACAGCCCGGGCCTCCTCCGCTACCCGGATATCGGATGTGCCCGCAGTAATTATTGCCACGATCCCACCGGTGGGTTTTGGCGCGGGGGCTTTTCCGGCCACCAGCACGCGTCCGGTCTCCCGGTATTCAGCAGGAATGCCAGCAGCGGCTGCCTGCCCGCAGATAAGAGCTGCCTGGGCCGGGTCAACGCGCGTAACCAGGCACCTGCCGGCACTCTCCGCAAGACGGATCGTGATCTCCGCCAGGTGTGCGGGATCCTTGCCTTCCGCAAGGATCACTTCCGGCATGCCGCACCGGACGTTCCTGCCGAGATCGAGGCAGGCGAAATCGCCAATCCTCTCAAGCCGGAGCCCTTCGATTGCCTCAGCTGCAGCATCGAGAGAGATCGTTCCGTCGCGATACCGGGCCAGCAGATCCTGTAACGTCGGGTTGGTCGGCATAATGCAATAATACAGATATGGAACGGCGCATAATAAGTTAGTTCATTGCCATGTCGTACCTGGTCTATGTTGCAATCTTCGGGACGGTCTCGGTTCTTTTTCTCTGGCTGCGGGACGCGCGGATCTTCTTCCGCACCGGTCTGCCCGGGTACAGGAAGGCCGCGTACTGGGGAGTTGCATATGGCGCCCTCGCCTCCCTTGGTTTCCAGATCACGTGGTTCGCTCCGGACTACGAGATCCTCGGGCTCGGGCTGATCCTCGGTGCGCTTTACCTCCAGGTCAATCGGGAGAAAGAGAAGATCTGGTCCGGCGAGGGGACGCTGGAGCGCTTCCTTGGCAGTGTGAAGAGGAAACGGGCGAACAAGAGATAATGGTTTACAGACAGAATTAGGTTAGGGATTTTTTATCATGCTCCAGAAACCGCGAGGGACAAGGGACTTTTTACCGGATGAGATGGAGGCCCGCAGGGCCGTGGAATGGCGCCTGCGGGAAGTTGCGCGCTGCTGGGGTTATCGGGAGGTCTGCACGCCGGAATTCGAGGACCTGGAACTCTTTACCCTGCGGTCCGGTGAAGGGATAATCGAGGAGATGTACGTCTTCGAGGACAAGGGCGGCCGTAAGATGGCCCTGCGTCCGGAGATCACGGCAGCGGTTATCCGTATGTATATCAATGAGGCGAAAGTTGCCCCTAAACCTCTCCGCTGGTGCTACTATGCGGACTGTTTCCGGTACGAGCGGCCGCAGAAAGGGCGGTACCGCCAGTTCTGGCAGTTCGGGGTAGAACTGATCGGCGCAGATACAGCAGCGGCCGATGCAGAAGCGATCATGCTGGCCGCCGATATGCTGGACGCAACCGGCGTCACCTATGATCTTAAAGTAGGCCACCTCTCGTTCATGAAGAATCTCGTGAAGGATCTCGACCCTGCCATGCAGCGGAAGGTCCGGGCACATCTTGATAAGAAGGATTTCGATGGCCTTCGGGCAACGCTCGGGTCGCTGAACCGGTCGGATCTTGCCAGCTCGCTTACTGCGCTTGTGGCCACACGGGATCTTGCCGAGGCATTCGAGATAGCCGGGACAATCCCGGAGAAAGAGCGGGTGGAACAGACAATCGCCTCGCTCGATGCGGCCGGGATGAAATATTCCCTGAACTTCGGTATCGCCCGGGGCCTCGATTATTACACCGGTATTGTCTTCGAGGGCTTCGCGCAGAACCTCGGCGCAGAGAACCAGATCCTTGGCGGCGGGGCATACCGCCTCGCCCAGCTCTTCGGGGGGGACGATGTGGCCTCCTGCGGGTTTGCTATCGGATTTGATCGCGTCATGGTCTCACTGGGGGAATCACAGCCCCGGAAGGATACCGTGGTCGGCCTGCTGTGCACCGCAGAAGGACGGAAGCGTGCGCTCGAAGTGGCCCGGGCTTTCCGTGAGGCCGGGATCCGCACCGAGATGGATCTTATGGAGCGGGGGCTCGGAGCCCAGCTCCAGCATGCCGCAAAATCCGCGGACTATGCTGTAGTGATTGGCAAGCGGGAGGCGGAGTCCGGGGAAGTCACTTTAAAGAACCTGAAGACCGGTGAACAGAAGACGGTCGGTATCGCGGAGGCCATTTCTGAGGTGGGAGCCCGTGGTCCTTGCTGACGAACTGGCAAAGCAGCAGCGCAGTATCAGTGTAGCGGAATTTTTTGAGAAGAACAAACATCTGCTCGGCTTCGATTCACCCACCCGTGGTGTTATCACCACTATCAAGGAAGCGGTAGACAATGCGCTGGATGCCTGTGAGGAAGCGCAGGTACTTCCGGATATTTTTATCAGCATCAAAAAGACCGGCAACGACATCTTCCGGATCATCGTTGAGGACAATGGCCCCGGCATTGTGCCGGCCCAGGTGCCGTTTGTCTTCGGAAAGCTCCTCTATGGTTCACGATTCCACCAGATACGGCAGACCCGCGGCCAGCAGGGTATCGGCATCTCGGCCGCTGTCCTCTATGCCCAGCTCACGAGCGGTCTCCCGACGGTGGTCATCTCCCGGACCGGCCATAAGGAATCCGCGCACCGGTTCGAGATCCAGATCAAGATCGAGACGAACGAACCGGACATTATCGCTGAAGGGCCGTTCGAATGGGACCGGATCCACGGCACCCGCGTGCAGATCGAGTTCCGGAGCACGATGGCAGCGAAGAAGAAACTGATCGAGTACCTTCGCTACACGTCGGTTGTCAACCCCCATGCACGGTTCAGGGTGGAGCTTGATGATGAAGCCTTCACCTTCGAGCGCGTCAGCCAGGAAGTGATAGCCTGCCCGGTGGCGATCCAGCCGCACCCTCACGGGATCGAGTTCGGGCAGCTCAAGCGCATGGCGGCAGCCAGTAATGAAAAACTCCTGGAATTCCTGGTGAACGGGTTCAGCAGGGTGGGAAAGAAGTCCGCCCAGGACATGTGCGACCAGGCCGGCCTGAAGGCTACGCTCAAAGTGAACGGCCTCTCCACTGAGCAGCTCAAGGCGCTTCTCGCCGCCATGCAGGCAGTCGCCGTCCCCGCCCCCCCGTCCTCCCAGTGTCTCTCGCCAATCGGGGAGGAACTGATCCGGCGCGGGCTTGACAAGGAGTTCCAGATGGACTTTGTCGCCGCCCGCACCCGCCCGAGTTCGGTCTTCTCCGGCCACTCGTTCATGGTCGAGGCCGCGATCGGGTACGGGGGAAAACTTCCCGCGGAAGGTAATGCAATCATCCTCAGGTTTGCCAACCGCGTCCCGCTCATGTACCAGCAGGGCGCCTGCGCGATTACGGAGTGCATATCGCGGGTAAACTGGAAGTCCTATAATATCTCGCAACAGGGTCTGCCAACGGGTCCCATCCTCATACTGGTCCATGTTGCATCTACAAATGTACCTTTTACTAGTGAAAGTAAGGACGCAATTGCAAGCATTCCGGAGATCGAGAAGGAGATCGTGCTGGCGCTTCAGGATCTCGGCCGGGATCTCAAGCTCTTCGTCTCCCGGCGGGACAAGGGCAAGCTGGCCGAGGACCGGGCCCGCGCGGTTTGTGCGATCATTCCTGAGATCGCGGAAAAGGTGAGCGAGATCGTGGAAAAACCGCTGGTCGATACCTCACCTATCGAGGGGAAGCTGATGAGGAAACTGATCGTCAAGCGGTGGACACGTAACGGAACGGTGACGATCGAGCTCGCCAATTACAGCGGGTTTGATGGCGAGATCTCGGTCTACGATATCTCCGCTGACAATGCAGCGGATGCAGTTCCGAAAGCGGATTTTGTGAGCGACATGGACGGGCAGTTTACGAAAGTCTGGAAGATCGTCATACCCCCGAAGGAGACTTCGCGTATCTCGTATGCCGGGAAGGGTGGGGGGATCCTCGAGATCCGGGGCATAGATGATGCGAAGAAGATGGTGGTGGATCTCGATGTCTAAAGAAGAACTGGAGAAAAAATCGCTCGCCGCCCTGCTCCGGATCGCGACTGCATGGTACGACCAGATGAAGGCCGGGGAGATCCCGTCAATCTCCCTGCCGACCCGGACGAAGTACAACATCGAGTTCGACGATGCGAGCGAGGTCTGGAAGTACGGGGACAAGGAGAGCATGCGGACCGCAGCCTCCGCGAAGAGTGCTACCCATCTCCTGAAGATGGCGTACGTGATCGGGTTCATCAAGCAGCAGCTGAAAGAGAACCGGTCCTCAACACTCAGGGAGATGTATTACATCTCGGAGGGCTGGAAGCGGGCGAAGTTCGGGGCGCAGGACGAGAGCAACTTCCTTATTGAAGACCTCGAGATCCTCTCGGATGTGCCGCGCGAAGGCTTCCATCTCCATCCCGAAGAGAATGGTGCCTCGATCTACGGACCGATGCGGATCCGGGAGGAGACCCGCAGGGGCATGAAGACAATCCACTGCCAGGACGATGTAGGACAGGCCGGATACACCATCCCGAACAATGTCGAGAACATCGAGTTCGTGGACCATGATGCGAAGTTCGTGATCGCCATAGAGACGGGTGGTATGTATGACCGTCTCATCGAGAACGGGTTTGACGAGGAGCACAACGCGATCCTCGTCCATCTCAAGGGGCAGCCGGCCCGTTCTACCCGGAGGATGCTCAACAAGATCAGCTCGAACTGGGACCTCCCCGTCCTGGTCTTCACGGATGGTGACCCCTGGTCCTACCGCATCTTCGGTTCAGTGGCGTACGGGGCAATCAAGAGCGCCCACATGTCGGAACTGCTGGCAACTCCCAGGGCCCAGTTCCTCGGACTGCAGCCAAGCGATATCCGGGATTACAATCTTCCCTCTGACAAGTTGACTGAGAAGGATGTCGAGGCCCTGAAATCCGAGCTTACCGATCCCCGGTTCGCAACAGACTACTGGAAAAAACAGATCAATCTCCAGATCGAGATGAACTTGAAGTCTGAACAGCAGGCTTTTGCTGCCCGCGGGCTGGACTTTGTGACGAAGAAATACCTGCCGGACCGGCTTGCGGATATGGGGATTATCTAATCCCGCTGATACCATTCATATCACTCTTTTCGTTCAGCCTCCAGCATATCGCGGAGGGTCTTTTTCAGGGCGATTTTCGGTTTCCACCCGGTCAGTGTGGTCATCATCGTATTGTCACTTTTCTGCGAAGGGATTGGAATTTCCGGTGGGGTGATGGGCAGCTGGATCCTGTAGTGATCTCCGGTAATCTCCTCAATCAGGGTAATGATCTCCGAGACCGGATACGCATTTCCCGATCCGAGATTGAACGCTTTTCCGGAACAATCGGCTGTAAAGTCTGGGTACGTGAGGAGTGCCCAATATCCCCTTACAACATCACGGACATCGATGAGATCGCGGGCAGAAGAGACCTCCCAAAGGTCAATAGCTTCTCTCATGTTGTACTCAATTTCAATGACCTGTTTTACAATCCGGCCGCAGACAAACGATTCAGCCAGTCCGGGTCCGGCGAGATTGAAGGGCCGGGCAACAGATACTGCTCCTTGACGGTTACCATAGGAAAGGGACAGTGAGTCTTGCGCCATTTTACTCATACCATAAATGCTAAGGGGTTTTAAGGGAGTATTCTCGGCGATAGGATGATCTCCTGCGTTCCCATAAATTGCTGACGAGCTGATCACGAGGATCCGGCAGTCAGGGTTTGCCGCAAGGGTCGCATCCAGCAGGTTTTGCGTTCCCGATACATTTGTTGCATCCAGGGCTTCCGGAGTTCCGCGGGTGAGCCCGGCAAGGTGGATAACCGCATCCGGGCACACCGAAGCGAGTGATTCGCCGAGTTTCCTGCGGCCAAGCAGGTCAGATATCACGCAATGCGTGCGGGAGATGGGATGATCCCCCGGTGGATTGGACCGGACAAGTCCCGTGGGATCTGCCCCCGGCTGCCGTGACAGGAAATCCATCATGTACCTTCCGGTGAATCCGGAAGAACCGGTTACGAGAACTCTCATGGAAGGAATCGGTCTTTATAGCGTTCAAACTCCTCGATAGAGCGGGCATAATCATCCGGCCTGCCGATGTCAAGCCAGTACCCCCCGTGCGGGTAACTGAAAACAGGAGCTTTTGTCTCGGTCAGGGCATACATCAGCTGGTCAAAGCCGAATGGTTCGTTCTCCGGTACATACCCAAGGATCTTCTTTGAGAAGACGTAGATACCCATGCTGACATCAAAGTGGTAACTGGGTTTCTCGCGGAACGCGACGATCCGATCCTCCTCGTTCTTCTCGAGTACGCCGAAATCGATATAGACGTCCCGCTGGTACGTGGCAACAGTCGCGATAGCCTTGTTCTTCCGGTGGGATTCGATAAGTTTTGTATAATCAATGTCCGTAAGGATATCCCCGTTCATGACAAGAAACGTATCGTTCAGATCCTCGATGAGCCTCAATGGTCCGATCGTACCGAGCGGGGTCTCTTCGTGGGTGTAGGATATTTCGAGTCCCATCGTCTTGTTGCCGGTAAGATATGCGTGGATCAGCTCGTGAAGATAGCCGGTGCAAATCGTGACCTTCGAGAATCCGGCATGTTTCAGCTGACGGAGGATAACTTCGAGTATTGAGTAGTCCCCGATGGGCATCAGTGGTTTGGGAAGGACGGTAGTGTACGGCATCAGTCGCCTCCCTTTTCCCCCTGCTAAAATAATTGCCTGCATAGTGGTATCCCTATACTGTATACGAGCCAGGCTTATACGAAGCGATATGTTTCTTCATCCAGTCAATGGTCAGGGTGAGTCCTTTCTCGAGGGTGTACTCGGGCTGCCATCCGGCCAGCTCCTTTGCGAGACTGATATCGGAGAGGAGTTGCATCACCTCGCTCTTCTCCGGTCGCACGCGCTGCTGCTCGCAGACGATTGTTGCTTTAGGGTTCACCGTCCGGATTATGATATCGGCAAGTTCACCGATCGTGACCCCGCGCCCGGTCCCGGTATTAACGGTCATGCCGACCGTCCTTTTACTCTCAGCGAATTTGATGAACCCGTTTACGGTGTCGGCTACATACGTGAGATCGCGGACCGGTGTGAGGGACCCCAGTTTAACGGTCTTTGAGGTAAGGGCCTGGGTGATGATGGTGGGGATGACAGCCCTCGTCGACTGGCGGGGGCCGAAGGTATTAAAGGGGCGGATGGTCGTGACCGGAAGCTCAAATGAACAATAGAAGGATTCTGCTATCTTGTCGGCTCCGATCTTGCTGGCAGAGTACGGGGACTGGCCCTGGAGCGGATGCTTTTCGTCTATCGGGGTGTATTGGGCTGTGCCATATACCTCACTGGTCGAGGTGTGCACAACCCGGGTGACCCCTTCGTCGAGGCAGGCCTGCATGACATTGAGAGAACCTCGGATATTGGTATTGATGTAGGATTCCGGGGCAACATAGGAGTACGGGATTCCGATGAGGGCTGCAAGATGGAAGACATATTCTTTTCCGACAACAGCCTTCTTCACAAAGAGGGCATCGGTAACATCCCCGGCGATGACGGTGAGGTTCGGCGTTTCAGCTGAATAACGTCCTTCCAGCATCCCCCAGTCGTTGCGTGCATTGTAATGCACGAATGCCGTGACGTCTGCCCCTTTCTTCAAAAGCTCGTCGACAAGATGGCTGCCGATAAAACCCCCGGCACCGGTTACCAGCACCCGTTTGTCCTGCCACTTCATGATCTGTCCTGTTTATATGTTTTTATGAGTTCCTGATAATCTTTCTCTGCTCGTTCCATAAGAGTGTTCCATTTTCCGTTCTTTACTACTGTCTCCTGTGCTGCTGCCCCCATCCGGGCCCGCAGATTTGGATTCCGGGCAAGAGTAAGTATGGCGTCCGCAACCTGTTCCGGAGAGCGGGGTTCGATCAGGAACCCCGAAATGTCGTCGTTTACCCACTCAGGGATTCCCCCGACTGCTGTGGCAATGCAGGGAAGACCACTGGCCATCGCCTCCAGCACCGAGACCGGTGTCCCGTCGGATAGTGAGGTTGTGATGAAGATATCCGCCTTACGATAATCCGGGGGGACTTCGGAATATGCTGTCTTTTTCCTGAACGTGACCTTATCGGTCAGGTCAAGATTCGCGATCAGGTCCCGGATATACTGCTCCTCCGGTCCTTCCCCCTTGAGAGTCAGATGGAGTCGCGGGTCTTCGTTACATGCCTTTGCGAAACCCCGGACCAGTGTCTCGTTATCATAAACAGGAAAGAATCCACGGTTTGAAAAAACCTCAATCGTTGTATCATTACGTTCTTTTCGTTCTTCTCCCTGAACAAACAGGTCCGTATCGATACCAAAGGGGAGATAGCGGACTTTGGATTCCGGGATACCAAAATCCGCAATAATACGGTCCCTGATGTCATGGGATACCGCATACACGAGATTTGTCACCCTGAGGATTTTTCTGGTATAATAGTAAATGATCCTGCTTTTTTTTGGAAGGATCAGGATATCATCCCCCCAAGCGGATACGACTGTGGGAGTAAAGCTGAGTCCCGCAAGGTGGAATCCGTATTTGGCAATAAAATGGGCATGGATAAGATCAGGATGAGTCTCCTGAACGATCTTCCGGATCCGCACCTGGCGGGGGATGAATGCGAGATAGAGATTGTTCCATCGGGAAGAGAGCACATGCTCCGTTACCCCCGGCAGTGTCCGGTTCATGGGATCGTACGTGATCAGGTGCACCACATGTCCCTTCTGTGCGAAATATTCTGCCCACCGCTGGGTATGGATGCTGCGGCCGTCAGCGATGAGGAGAAGGATCATGTTGGGTGAACACCTTTTGGAATAACCTTCGAAAAGTTTTTTTCAGAAATAATGGATAAATCGGGCATATCCGTACATGTATATCAAAGATGATCCTTCTTATTTTGGTACCCCGGTGATCTTAAACGTTCTGACCTCTTCATCGTGGATCTGGTGATTCAGTTCCGGAAAATGAGCAGAATTCATTATACCCCACCTGAAATTCCCTTCCGCCATGGGTATATGGGCATATCAATAACCCTCTCTCCAAGGAAAAAACAGTACCCTTACCATCCTGCGGACGGGAGACCAGCTCATCAGCAGTCCTGCCGGCAGAATGACCAGGAGATCCCGGAGTTTACTCAACCACTGGCGCAGGGAAACCGGCTTTTCCAGTGTCCAGCACCCAAGAGAGAGCCCGGTAAATACCATCGGCGAGAACCCGGGCATGGCATCCCCCCGCGTAAAACCGGCGAACACGCAATCGTTGATATAACGTCGCTGTGCAGCAAGTAATTCCACGGAATAACGGTCAGATTCCGTTCCAAGATCAAGCGGGAGCTGGATAAACATCCTCAGCATATCAAGGTATCCCTGAGGCGATGAGAACAGGAACCGGAATGTTTCCGAATGCTCACCCTGGCGGTAATATACACACACCCCGCTAACAAATCCGATGTCATGACTCCGGGCAATTCGCAGCCACTGGTAATAATCTGATGAATAGGGATATTCCAGGCTGAATGGCCCCACTTCCCGGTAAATGTCGCGGAGAACCATAACTGACGGGCAGTTGATATATGAGCGGGTGGCGAGCAGACGCCGGAACCCTTCCGGTGCCGGGTATACGAGATCGGTATCACTGCATGCACAATCTTTTTCAAACGCTTCGCTGACAATGCGTGCACGGGTCGAGGTCATGACCACCGAGGGGTGATCCCGGAAGAATGCCACACACCTCGCGGTAAAGTCAGGATCGATGTAATCATCCGAGTGAAGGATGTGCAGGTATTTGCCGGTTGCCAGCTCGATGCAACGATTACAATTGCCGAAAAGGCCGAGATTTCTCTCGTTTTTTACATAGGTAAGTCGTTCATCGGCATATGCGGCAACGACCTCATCCGTATTATCGCCGGATGCATTATCAACAACGATCACCTCGATGTTCCTGTAGGTCTGGCCAAGCGCACTCTCAATTGCTTTGCCGATCATCCCCGCCCGGTTGTAGGTGGGGATACAGATGGAAACAAGGGGCTCATCGTGCATGGTTCATTCCCGTGGGTATTGTATAATAATGTCACCGTGTCGTGAGATTGAGGTGAACTGCATCATTGCGTATCCTTGTGGAAGAAGTCCCTGAACCACGCAACGGTCTTATGTATACCCTCATCAATTCCGGTTTCCGGTCTCCAGTGAAGGACGGTTTGTGCTTTTGTACTGTCTGATGAATTATACCAGACTTCATTCGACCTGTGTGCAACTGCCCCCCATAACAGGTCCATATCTGAACCAGTATCCTCCCGTATTTTTTCCACGAGCGATCGGACAGAGATCGGATTGCCGGTTCCGATATTGAATATTGCATGCTCCTCGCTGAAGGGGAACGATTTCAAAACCGCCACGTACGCTTTGACAATGTCATCGACGTAGACAAAATCCCACTCCTGTTTTCCGGTCGTAAGGCTGGGGGGGGTATTTTTCAGGATGCATCCGATGACGTAGGGAATCAGACGTCGTTCATGATCACCGGGCCCATAGGGGGGGAATATGCGAAGGGTGACACAGGGGAGATGGAATGTATCGGCATAGTACCTGCAAGCCTCTTCTGCCTGAATCTTGGTCAGTGCGTACAGGTTCTGGGGTTTGATACAGTCCTCCTCAGTAAGGCGCTTTTTTTTCTGTTCATAGACAGCGCACGAGCTGGTATTCACAAAGAGTTTGACTGTACCGGACTCGGATGCTGCCTGCAAAAGATTCATTGTCCCTTTCACATTCGTATCGGTCATCACACCGATTTCATCAGCCCGGTGCATAACCGCGTAATAGGTGACAAGGTGGATGACGGCATCCGGTTCAAATGCCGAGAAGGCTGTTTGGATCTCTTCATAATTCCGGATATCTCCCGGGAAGTAAGCGACCCCGTCGATTCTGCCGCTTTTTTGGGACGGGGACGTTGATCGCACCAGTGCGCCGACCGAATATCCTTCATCCCTCAGCCGGTGGACAAGATGTCTTCCGATGAAACCTGTCGCACCTGTCACAAAGATCTTTTTTATCGTCATAATCTGAAGAGCCCCGATTATCCGTGCCGGACATCCCAGTTGTATCCGATTCGCTTGTCGAAAGGATCCAACCGTTCGATCTCTTCCGGGTCATGGGGAATCGTGGAACAGTTTGCCACAATTGATGGTGTGGTTCCCACGCCTTTAAACCCGTTCCAGACCATCGGGGGAATCTGAACAAGGCAATAATTCTCAGATCCAAGGAATATTTCCTGTAGTTCCCCGCAGGTCTTACTTGATTTTCGGTCATCATAGAGAACGAGCTTGATCGTACCGTACGGCACGGTGTAATTCAGGGTCATTTTTTTATGGAGATGCCAGCCTTTGACGATTCCGGGGTATATGCATGAGAAATAAATCTCGCCAAAACTGATAAATTCAGGATCGTCATTTCGCATCATATGCATGATTTTGCCCCGTTCGTCAAGGATCTGCCGGAGCGGTTTGACTAAAACACCTTCGATCATGGTCAGCTTCCCATATAATCAATAATCTGTTGTCTGGTGACAGATTCCGCGTTTTCTCCTTCTTTTACGGATTTATACCATTGTGCGGTCTGCGCAACAGTTTTTTCAAAACCCCACCGGGGATACCAGTTCAGATAGTGATGTGCCTTGTCGCAGTTCAGATGAAGAAGGCCTGCTTCCGGCGGATCACTGTCTCGTTTAGTGATCGTAATCTCCCCGGAACCCCACACCGAGATCAATTCCCTGGCAACATCATTTACCGTATGGATTTCCCGGTTGTCAGGCCCGAAATTATACGATCCTCTGTACTGCCGGGGATTTTCGTACATGCGTGATGCCAGGAGAAGGTAACCGGACAATGGCTCCAGCACGTGCTGCCAGGGTCGGGTGGCATGGGGGTTTCTGAGCTCGATGGGCTGGTTGTTCTCAAGAGCCCTGATACAGTCCGGAACAATCCGGTCCGTGGACCAGTCGCCACCTCCGATTACATTTCCTGCCCTTACACTCGCAGCGCCAAATTCCAGCCTGTCGCTGAAAAATGAGTCCTGGTATGCTGAAAATACGATTTCAGCCGCCGCTTTTGAAGCACTGTAAGGATCTTTGCCACCCAGCTCATCGTTCTCGCGATATCCCCAGCACCATTCCTTGTTTCTGTAACATTTATCGGAGGTGATCGTTACCAGGACTTTTACTGCGGGGGTAAGCCGGACCGCTTCGAGAATATTGACGGTTCCGCCGATATTGGTATCGAAGGTATCTTTTGGCTCATGGTAGGATTTACGTACGAGTGGCTGGGCTGCGAGATGAAAAACAAATTCCGGTTGAATTTCTTTCATAAATTCCCGGACCCCGGTAAACTCTCGTATATCCCCATCCCGGTGATGAATGTGGTTCCCGAGTCCTAGCGCCGCATAATGATCATAATCTCTCTCCGGGGGCAGGGCAAATCCATACACCTTTGCACCAAGGTAATGGAGCCAATACGCCAGCCATGAACCCTTGAAGCCGGTATCTCCGGTTACCAGCACGCGTTTGTTTCTGAAGATCCCATAGGCCGGGTTCACCAGATCACCCAGGGAGCTCTCTTTTGTTCATAAATCTGGTTGAGGAGCAGGTATTCCCGCGACGTATCCATCGGCTGCCAGAATCCGTCGTGTTTAAAGACCATCATCTCGCCGTCTGCCACAAGCTTCCGCAGGGGTTCCTGCTCGAAAACCGTATCCTCCCGGTCATCAATATAATCGAAAATTTCTTTCCGGCAGACAAAAAAACCTCCCGATATTCTTCCCCCGGTGGTCTGAGGCTTCTCATTGAATTCAGTGACCAGTCCGCTGGTATTGCACTGCAGTTCTCCGAATCTTCCCGGGGGTCTCACGCCGGTAACCGTGAGAATTTTCCCATGTGAGTTGTGAAATTCAACCAGTTTCTGCAGGTCTATATCGCCTACCCCGTCACCGTAGGTAAGCATAAAACTGTCATCCTCTTTGAAATATTTCTTGACACGTTTTATTCTTGCACCGGTCATTGCATGCTGCCCGGTTTCTGCAAGCGTCACTTTCCAGTTTTCTGCTATCTGCTTATTATGATATTCAACGGGGGTCTTCCCGCTCATATCGAGAGTAAAATCCATGGTGTGGGACTGATAATTTACAAAAAAATCACGGATTATATCCCCTTTATACCCTAAACAGAGCACGAACTGATTATGGCCCCATGAAGAATAATATTTCATGATATGCCAGAGAATGGGATATTCTCCGATAGGGATCATCGGTTTGGGAATATTTTCTGCCACATCACGAATCCGGGTTCCGTATCCTCCACACAAAATACCTACTTTCATGATGTGCACCTCGCAATTTTCGGGATATATTTCTTATATTGATCAATTACGTTTTGATGGTAAATAATTCTACTTTGAAGAAATCATGCCATTTAACAAAAAGCCGGCTGGTATAATCAAAGGATCTGTGGTCATGTACTTCCTGACATTGTGCGGTGCAGGAGATTTCTGGATTGTATATTCTGCCAGAATTCTTCCTGGCTTTATCGGGAATATTACCCTGCACTGACTTCTATTCGCACCCGGAAATGATGCTCAGCCAGAACAGTGATTACCCCGGGATTATTTCCCGATCGTGAATACGATTCTCAAAGCAGGTTTTATCCGAGTGAACATTTTTTTCAATTGACGAACGAGTGAGAAAAACAGGAGGTAACAAAATAGTGGATTTGAAAAAAATCAGTCCGCAGTCCAGAACCTTGTGGGGAATTTTTTATTGATGATCTGATCCCCCTCACCCAGCGGCTCTAACCCGGCTGCACGCATATCAGCGTCAACCATTATTTTTACCAGGTCGCTGAATTTGATTTTTGGTTTCCAGTTAAGTCTCTCCTCTGCCTTACGAGGGTTTGCTATAAGAACTTCCACTTCCGTGGGACGGAAATACGCCGGATCGATTCTTACATATTTCTCGTGATCCAGATCAATATAGGCAAAAGCCTGTTCAAGGAATTCTCTGACGGAATGCGATTCACCGGTTCCGATTACGAAATCATCGGCGCAATCCTGCTGGAGTATCTGCCACATGGCCTCGACATACTCCGGTGCATACCCCCAGTCCCGTTTTGCATCAAGATTTCCCAGATACAGATACTGATCTTTTTTCGTAAGCAGTCTTGAGATGCTGTAGGTAATTTTCCGGGTCACGAATGTCTCCCCTCTCCGGGGCGATTCGTGGTTGAACAGGATGCCGTTTGCAGCAAACATGTTGTACCCTTCGCGGTAATTTTTCATCATCCAGTATGCATAGAGTTTGGCGCATGCATAGGGACTTCTGGGAGAAAATGCAGTATTCTCATCCTGGGGGGGCGGGGTGGATCCGAACATCTCGCTGGAAGAGGCCTGATAAATTTTTATTTTCTGGTTGCTTCTTCGTGCAATCTCCAGAAGCCGGGTTACACCCAATGCTGTAGTATTTGCGGTATATTCGGGCATATCGAAACTTACCCGGACATGGCTCTGGGCTCCCAGATTATATACCTCATCCGGCTTGATGTTATACAGAATATATGACATGGCTTCCGCGTCGGAAAGATCGCCATAATGAAGAAACAGGTGAGCGTGGGGATCTCTGGGATCAACATATAAATGTTCGAGACGCTGTCGGTTGAACGATGACGATCTTCGAATAATCCCGTGTACTTCATACCCTTTGTTCAGCAGGAAATCGGCAAGATATGATCCATCCTGACCAGTAATTCCTGTAATCAGCGCTTTTTTTATTGACATGAAATTTCACTACCCCGGTGGTATATAAGACTGGGCTTTTTTTTGGAAAGGCGAATGGTGCTCTTGCTCGGGAATTTTAACTCTCCGGAATTGATTCTTTTTTTAATTGATATAATTTTGGGAACTCACCGGCGTGTTATCCTGAATGTTGGAGAATCCGGTCCGTGTATTCAATAGTGCCGGAAGGCCGGAAAATCAGGCTTTGGTTTATTACATACGGCATCGAATAATTGTAATCAAATGAGGATAATTTTGGTGAAATAATGCAGATCCGCGAGATAAAAAAATGCCGCATTTGCGGAAACGATCAACTCGTCACGGTTATAGATCTGGGCAACCAATCTTTGTCCGGGAGATTTCCCAAAAAAGACGAAGCCGATCCACCCCGTGCTCCGCTGGTCCTGGTCAGATGCGACAACTCGAAAAAACCCGATGCCTGCGGTCTTGTCCAGCTCAAACATTCTGTACCTCCCCTGGAGATGTATACGTGTGGCTACGGGTACCGGTCAGGCATAAACAAGACCATGAGCGATCACCTTGCGGATCTTACCCGCAGAGTCCAGACAATCGCCCGTCTCGAAGAAAATGATATTGTTCTGGATATCGGCAGTAATGATGGCACCCTCCTGAAAAGCTACTCACGGGATGACATACGCAGGATTGGAATCGATCCCGGCGGAGAGCAGTATAAGAAATACTATCCTCCCGAAATACAATTAATCAGCGATTTTTTTACCGCAGCCAATTTTAAATCGGTTTATTCCCATGAAAAGGCAAAGATCATCACCTCGATAGCCATGTTCTATGATCTGGAAGAGCCCATGGAGTTTGTCAAAAATATCCGTCAGATCCTGCATAAGGATGGTGTATGGGTCCTTGAACAGAGTTACCTGCCGACTATGCTCAAGATGAATTCATTCGATACCATCTGCCATGAACATCTGGAATATTACGCATTCCACCAGATCGACTGGATGCTCAGACAGAATAATCTGAAAGCTGTGGACATTGAATTTAACGCCATCAACGGGGGAAGTTTCAAATTATATGTAACCCATGCCGATTCCAGAATCCCCCGTAATGACGAGGCGCTGGATCAGGTCATAACCTCGGAGCAAAAACTGAAACTGGATACTGCTGTCCCGTACCGGAACTTCTGTACGCGTATTGAAAAAATCAGGGCGAATCTGAATACCCTTCTCCGAAGGGAAAAAGAGAAAGGAAAGAAGATTTTCGTCTACGGCGCATCAACGAAAGGCAACGTTCTTCTCCAGTACTTCAACCTTGATTCAACTATCATCACGGCAGCTGCTGAACGCAATCCTGAAAAGTGGGGCTGCCGGACTCCCGGTACCAATATACCCATCATATCCGAAGAGGAGGCGAGGAAATTGAAACCGGATTACTTTTTACCACTTCCCTGGCACTTTAAAAATGAATTTATCAAGAGGGAGTCCCGGTTTTTGGAAGAAGGTGGTAAGTTCATTTTCCCCTTACCGGAAGTAGAAATTGTTTAATGGTTTACTGGTGGGGTTATAAGCTATGCCATGTGCGATCATCGTCGGTGCAACAGGGCAGGATGGAACATATCTTTACCGTCTCCTCGAAGAAAAACAGTATCATGTTTTTGGTTTTGGACGCCACCGGGTAATTACCAATCGGAAGGACTGGGCGGATAATACTGTACCGGATATCATCAGTTTCAAAGAGGTCAGTGATCTTATCCGGAAAATTCAGCCGGATGAAATTTACCATCTTGCAGCAGTCCACCAGTCTTCGGAGGATCCGATCTCAGACAGCGTAACGCTGCTCACTCAGAGTTTCGATGTCAACGTAGTCTCTCTCTTTAATTTTCTTGAAGCAATCCGGCTCTTCTCTCCAAATACCCGGCTTTTCTACGCGGCATCGTCCCATATCTTCGGGAGACCTGCCTGCGAACCTCAGGATGAAAACACTCCTCTCAATCCCCTCGGCATATACGCCATAACCAAGGTTTCCGGGCTGCACCTGTGTCGGATGTACCGGGCCGTACACAAGGTCTTTGCCGCCGTGGGGATCCTCTATAACCATGAATCTCCCCTTCGCGGGGAGCAGTTTGTTTCCCAGAAAATTGTTAGGGGTGCAGTTATCTGTAAAAAAGATCCTGATCACCGGCTTGTCCTTCGGGATCTCTCCGCTGAAGTGGATTGGGGCTATGCACCGGATTATGTTGATGCGATGCACCGCATTGTGAACCTGCCGGAAGCAGATGATTTTGTCATTGCTACCGGAGAGAAATACCGGGTAGAAGACTTTGTCAGGATCACCTTTGAGCATCTTGGGTTGAACTGGCGCGACCATGTGATAGAACGAAAAGAGACTATCAGCCGGCCAGGTATTCCGCTCGTGGGAAATCCAGAGAAACTGGGAAAAGCGACGGGGTGGAAACCAACGATCCGGTTTCAAGAGATGGTGCAAATACTTGTGGAATCCGACGAAAAACCCCGTGGGGGATAAGAAAGGTGGAGATGGAGTAAAGTCCACCATTAACCTTGAGGCAGGGTGGATGAGATGGTATATCAGATCACGGTTTTGTTGGATGTTACCTAATCACCTGATTGTTTATCTCCCGTACCTTTCCTATTTTACCTGTGTTTATCAGAAAAATTCAGGTAAAGTGCCTGGATTTGATCAATAGTTCTCTTTATATCATACACTTTTGCTTTTTCAGGAGCATTTTTAGAGATATGGTCTCTCAATTCGCTATTTGTCAACCCTTCGATGATTGCAGATGCCAGCTGGACCGGGTTTGCCGGTTCAACCAGCAACACAGCATCCCTGTCGCTGACGAAACGCGAAATTCCCCCGACATTAGTGCTTACGATAATATTCCCCATTGCCAGATTTTCGAATACGGACAAACCGAATGATTCCGCAACCCACGGGATGACAACAATATCGCATTTGCACTGCCATTTTATAAGAGTCTCAAAATCCACACCATCAAGAAATGTTATTCTCCCGGAAACATTAAGCTCCTCCGCTCGTTTCATGAGGTCTGATTTATACCCCTCTGCATCGTTCCCGGAGAAAATGACAGATGCATCAACTTCTGACAGAATTTCCGGCAGCGCCTCAATAACGTACATCCACCCTTTCTCGGGTGTCAGTCTGCCAGGACAGAAGATCTGATATGGTTCGCAGGCACGCACGGTTTTGCGAACGGGAAAATCTTCAAGATGGATTCCGTTGAGAATCAAAGACACTCCCGAATGCCTGAACTGCGTACAAATTTGTGCTCCTTCTTCCGTGACGGCAATTACGTGGTCAGCCGATCGGATAGAATTCTTTTCAAGATACCCTGTTGGAAGGACCATGAACAGATATCTGGCGATACCCTTCAGCGTGAAATGAAACCTGCAATAATCTTCCCCGCTATCGATAATCATCAGTGTGTGACAATGGACGATCACGGGAATCTTTGGATACAGCCGTTTCAGAATGAATGGATACCAGAGTGAGGGTTCGGTCTGCTGGACATGGATGATATCAGCATCCGGGCATTGAATTGTTTTCAGGAATAATACAGTGCGAAAGAAATTGATAATATGTTTAATAACCGGCAGATTGTTCTTTTCAACGTCCATGTTGGATGGATGGTAAACGGTAACTTCATCTCCACGCTCCTGCAATTCACGGACTATCGATTGGGTAATGATCTCTATACCCCCCAGGTGCGGTGGATATACCGGAGTCACCATTGAAATTTTCATAGCGTGTCATCCTCAAACCGGGATAAATAATATCGTGATTGATAACTTCTCATTGTGGGATCCCTTGAGCATCTCTGGAATAACCTGACTCTTTTTGCAAACCAATGTTCCCGAATGAATGTTATAATTGATTTTCTGAATTTTTAGTCCGAATGTTACCGATTGTTCTTTTATGGAAGGCAGGATATTTACAAATCTTTTACGATCGGGCTCTCATTTTTAAAGGAATACCCGGTCTCGATTATTGCATGAGTGCGAATACATCTGATCTCCCAAACAGTATAGTTCAGCAGCACCGGATTTTCTGTTTAATTATTTGGGACGATTGAATATTTATCCTTGGGTGGTTCTGGTAATTCCTCCCTCGGAATTCCGCAATATAATTCGGCCTCCTCATTAATCATTATGGGAAGCCCGTTGATTACGGGATATTTTCTCCCGCACTCCGGTTCGCGGCAGATTAACCATGTGTTCTCATGAAGATCCAATTTTCCCGGGTCGGGACCGTTTCGCCGGTATTTTCCCGAGACACAATGCGGGCATCGTAAGTCTGAAAATACCGGATTTTCAGATTCAGATGAATTCGTTTCTGTGTGGGTTGAAGGTTTTATTGCTCGCAATTCAAAATCCAACGATAGCAGCACATTACAAAGATAATAACTTAATGATTTCATGATTCTTCGGGAACGAATGAATTTTTGCACGTCAGGATTATACAGATAATCGACGTGGACTACGTCAAACCGTGCCTTTGTATAATAATTTCTTCCCGGACGACTTCCATAAAAATCAAAACTGTCCTCGGTAAACGTTTTGACGTGAGTAGGATCCATTGCCGAATAAATACTATTCCAATTCACTACCCGGATAAAAATTTTTGCACCGGGACGAGCGATCCGATAAATTTCTTCCATGGTTTTGATGGTATTCGGAAGGTGTTCGATGACATCGATGAGATTGATTTCATCGAAGGTATTATCTGCAAACGGATAGGTCAGTTCAAAAAAATTTGCCACGACATCCACCCCCGTCATAGGGATTATGTCAACACCCAATGCACCTTTTACTTTATTTGGGCCACATCCAAGATCGAGTATTTTCTTGTTAAAAGGGGGATTCATAAATGTCACCTTATTATAAACTGATGCTAAACTTTGTTCAATGATTCAGTTGATTTTTTACTATGCAGACCTGCACTAGTAATTTTGGTACATTCTCTTAATAGTTATTCGCATAAACCTGTTGGGACGAAGATCCCGTTTTCACGTCATTTTTGTTCGCGGAAATATCGATGTTTTCAGATCTGAATCTGGAGATTTCAGTATTGAGTGCGATATTCCGAGGGGGTGTCCTGAAGAAATTATACGGCCTTCCGATCTCATGTACGGTTCGTATTCATTCTTCACAAAATACGACAGATTTATTCCTGATCTTTCCTGTTGTTTCTCCCTTCATACACCCGATCAGTGCTCTTGAACACGAACATCAGTTCCGTTGTGTGTTTTAAGACGGAAATAATGATATACAGCACAGAGGAAACAGATTGATTTTTCTTTTAACCGGCCAATCTACTATGAACGCTGGAGTGCTGGATATGAATCCGCAGATTAATAAAATAATATATATCTTCGAGCAGCCTTTTACTGCAAGGATTTTTGATATTTATGGTATTGAAACACTTATTGCGCATGGATTTGATGTTGAGATATGGGATCTTACCCCCTATCTTCACAGCACATTTTTTATGAAAATCGATGAGGGTGAATCCATGGCCTTCGATAAATGTAAGAAATTTGAGAACAAAAGGGATATTGTTGCAGCGTTGTCCAACGTGCCATCAGACGCCCTTATTAATTGCTTCATACCCTTCAACCGTCATACATTTTTTATCTATAATATGTTTTCAGTTAAAAATATAAAATACTGTGTATCTAATATGATCTCATTTCCTACCCAGTGCATTCAGCAAAAAAGTCAATTAACCCGACTTAAAAGTGCTCTGGTGAATGCAACAGATATTCTCAAACAAAAACATGGAGTTTCAAACCTGTATAATGCAATTGTATCAAAGTATTGCTTACCGGGGATCAGACCCGCAGATATTGCACTTCTTTCCGGAGAGAGATCCCTGGAATTGACCAATGATCGTCTTATTGGAAAAAAAACCCGTTTACTCTGGGTCCATAACCATGATTATGATGTTTATCTTAAACTGCGAAACATAAAAAGCAACATCGACCCAAAATTGGTGGTTTTTCTTGATGATTATCTTCCTTTGAGCACCGATTATTATTATATTAACCAGCAACCCCCGATAGGAGTTGATGAGTACTATGCAAAAATTCGCTCATTCTTTGACTATGTTGAGATGAATTATCATGTTCGGATTGTCATTGCCGCTCATCCGAGATCTAAGTATAGTGAATCGGTGAATTACTTTGGCGGCAGAACAATTATCAAAGGCCGGACCGCAGAACTGGTACAGGAATCTTCCGTTGTCTTTGCTCACATGAGTACTTCAATTAATTATGCTGTTTTATTTCGTAAGCCACTTGTATTCATCACCATGGATAAACTCCAGAACAGGACCCGCGGGCGTTATTTCGTAGGAGCATATATCGAGACAATTGCACAATCATTGAACAAAAATCCCATAAATATTGATGATGTTACTCAACTGGATTGGGAAAAAGAATTACATATCGATATGGAGTCTTATGCCCGATATCAGAATAATTTTATTAAAAAAGAGGGGACTCCCGAAATACCCTTTTGGGAGATCTTTGCACAAAATTTAAAAAAACTTACCTTTCGTGAAAATGAGGGATAAGAAAAGAGTTTATTTGTGGTAAAAATCGCCGTTCGGGTGTTTTTGGCAACAGGAAAATGTGGAACCACGAAATGTCGTCTTGACCGATAGTACAGGAAGGTGGTTATTTTATTTGTTTTCCCACTCATCTCCGGTGATCTCCCCCTTGAACGAGTCAGGACTTCTTGGGAAGCGGACAACCCTCCCGTCATGTCACCGGAATGAAGATCAGGATATGTCATTATTTCTTTGTTGAAACGCGTTTGAACAGGAGTTCACACCCGAATCAAGAAAATTGTCCACAATGAAATCCTATTTTGTTGGCAGCAATGACTGAGATGATGTCAGGATCCAAATCCTGTTGGTGAACGTAATAATTCCCGTACAGCCGGATACGTTGGAGAACGTGGATAAAAAAATTGCCAGGTACAGGAATCAGGTGCCCACAGGATCCGTATGTCACGAGAGAAACGATACGTTTGCCGGATAGATGTCTGAAAAGCATTTCCTGTCGCTATGATTATCGATCACGATGGAAAGGATGAGACCAGCAGAATTCAGCAACACCAGCCCGGTGAACAACAAATATGGCAGTTATCTGCTGATTGTAACAAAGAAAATTATTGAAGACATATTGTCTGGAGATGGAATGCACCTCATTCATCAAATACGGCGAGCAATTCCTGGATCTCTGCCTTTGTTATCAGTCTCGCAGTTTCCGATGAAAAAGAATCTATGCTTGCAAGCCTGAACCCCGGTGGCACTGCTTCGGATGGCGAATAATCCACATACGGAATGTCATTGGGCAGTACGATATACATCTCATCATTCTCAAAAACACAGGTGGTTTCATCCATGGTCATGAGTACTTCATCGATCTTCTCGCCACATCTCATTCCCACAACTGAAATGGGAATCTTCTTTGGATCCAAACCATACCGTGGAGCAAATACATCCCGCATTACCTCTGCAAGATCCATAATGCGAAGTGCAGGCATCTTCAGGATAAAAATTTCGTTTCCGGAAGACAGCATACCCGCAGTGAGAATAAGGTGAGCTGCTGACGGGATATCCAGGAAGAACCGTCTCATATCCGGGTGTGTGACCGTTATCGGACCCCCTTTCTGGATCTGTTTTACGAATAAGGGTACAACAGATCCCCGGGAATTCAGGACATTTCCAAATCGCACACATGAACATGCGGTTTTCTTATTGCCCCGGTAACTGTTTGCAGAGATGGTAAGCCGCTCTGCAAGTAACTTTGTTGCCCCCATCACATTTGACGGGTTCACGGCTTTATCAGTACTTATCGTGATTATTTTCTGTACTCCTTGTGCGAAGGCTGCGTCCAGAACATTCTGCGTTCCGAGAACATTCGTTTTCACGGCATCAAACGGATTGAATTCGCAGAGAGGAACGTGTTTGAGCGCTGCGGCATGAAAGACAATATCCACACCCTCCATTGCCATCGTGAGTCTGTCCTTATCCCGAATATCGCCAATGAACGAACGTATCTTTCTGGAATCCAGATCCTGTTCGAGATCAAAAAGTCCTGTCTCGTTATTATCAAAGACCCTGACACTATGAGGATCATATTTAAGAATTTCCCGTACAAGGAAATTTCCAATAGATCCAACGCCTCCGGTGACCAGGATCGTTTTTCCCTGATAATAATTTTTCAGATCCATTCAGGTTCCTCCATAATATTCCGAAATGCCCCGTACTACGTTCTCTACATCTTCAACCGGCATGCCGGGGTAAATTGGCAGGCTTACAATATCATCTGCCACGCACTCCGTGACCGGGAGTGATACCCGATATCCAAGTTCATGGCGATAGTAATGAGTGAGATGCACCGGTGAAAAATAGATCTTGGTCATAATCCCCTTTTCTGTCAGGAACTTCATCAATCCATCCCTGTCAGGAACCCTGACTGAGAATAACTGGTGCACATGCTTGTAACCCTTTGGAGCACTCACCGGTGATGCGACGGGTACATTCGTCCGGAGCAAAGAAGTATACAAATCCGCAATGCGGGCCCTCATCCCGATTATGGCGTCAACCTTGCGTAATTGCGCGAGCCCTAGGGATGCCAGGATATTTGAGAGCCTGAAATTGTACCCCAGCATAATATAGTCCATGGATTCCGAGGATGAAAAATAGTCTGCGGTCTCCAGACGGCCGTGCGATCGCACCATTTTCATTCTCTCATAAAGATCCCTCGAGTCGGTGACCATGGCCCCTCCTTCTCCGGTTGTAATTACCTTATTCTGGCAGAAGCTGAGCATAGCGGAATCCCCAAATAATCCGACCTTCTTACCCATCACCGAAGCGCCAAACGCCTCAGCTGCATCTTCGATGAGAACCAGGTTGTGATCATCTGCAATTTTCCGTAACTCCCCGATCTGGCAGGGGCAACCTCCATAATGGACCGGGATAATCGCTTTCGTTTTTGAGGTGATGTTCTCAATCACGCTCTCAGGGCTCAGTCCAAGGGTGGTCTCTTCGATATCAGCAAATACCGGTTTTGCCCCGACAAATTTCGGTGCATTCGCTGTTGCAATGAACGTAAATGAAGGTACGATCACCTCGTCACCGCTGCCAATGCCATGAGCAATAAGCCCGGCATGAAGTGCTGAAGTTCCGGAGTTGAAGGTCAGACATTGTTTTGTGCCGATATATGCTGCAAGTTCGTTCTCGAACTGCGTCACATTTGCTCCAACAGCCCAGTTCATCCCGGAGTTCAGTGCTGAATCGACCGTATCGATGTCGTCCTGATCCCAGTACATTTTAAAGAGCGGTATGTTCCACGTCATTCAGTTTTTTCCTCCAGATGCATAACAATCTCATCTTCGGTTAATTGCCGTACAACTTTTGCAGGTACGCCATACGCAAGGACACCATCAGGGATATTGGCATTCACAAAACTGAACGCTCCGATAATAGAACCTTCCCCCACGGTTACTCCCGGCATAATCACCGAATGTGTACCGATGCGGCATCCTTTCTTCAGCCGGACTTCACCCCGTTTATTGTCAATCGTTGAAACGGAATACACGGAACAATGTGATCCGATCTGGACGAAGTCTTCCATTATCACGCCGTGTTGTGCATTGATATAGGAGAATGCTCCGATGTCTGTTTTATATCCGAGAGAAAATTTTTCGGTGTGCCTGACCACCCATTGGTACTTCGTAGGCTCACCATCTTTTATTTCGGGAGGTGTCCAGTTTTTGAACCGCACAGTCAACAACGTCCTTATTCCTGGGATTGATCATTCTCTGAATTGCAATAGAGGATGAAATTTTTGTTTTTTGTTAGCATGTATTTTATCTCCATTGCTCCGTTTTTCGCGCTCTCATTCTAATGCAATTTGTTTAAAAGGTCATCATTAATTTTTATTTCAGATAGTATCTTACTGATCCGTTTTGATGCCTTCCCATCCCCGTAAGGATTTCTGCATAATTTCGTTCTCTCTCTGAATTTATTATCGTGCAAAGCTTTGTCAATGCTTTCAATGATGTTTTTTCGGTCATATCCGGCATCGATGACATTATCCGCCCGCTCCCGCCACTTCTGGCGCGTGCCGATGTTCACAACCGGAAGGCCAAATGACGGTGCTTCGATAAGCGCACTGCTGGAATTTCCAATAAGGACACTCACCTGCCGTAACAGGCTGAGATAATCCTTGTGGGGGATGCTTGGAACGATTTTTACATAGGGTAAATGATCGTATGATCTGATCACGTCGATCATCGCTCTTCCTCCGGCATCGGCATTCGGATAAATAACAATGGTCTGGCAGTGTAATGAAACAACTGCCTCCATTGTTTCGCGGATCTGTTCCGGAGCTTTTTCCGCTTCAAGTGTCACCGGGTGCTGAATAACGAGAAGAACCGTCTTTGAAAGATCAATCTGGTATTTTTGTGCGAGTTCGTCGCGGGATAATAATGACTCATGCAGGATCTGATCGATTCCGGGAGCACCCACAACAAAAATACGGGATGCCTCTTCTCCCATCATGATTATCCGGTCCCTGCTCTTTTCAGTGGCCGGGAAATGAATCTGTGCAAGTTTTGTTATTGCATGCCTTGCATAATTATCGACGGTAGTGGTGACTTCACCGCCATGAATGTGAGCAACAGGGATGCTCAGATAAACGCCAGCAATTGCGCCGGCAAGCATCTCTCCCCGGTCCCCCAGAACGAGAATAATATCCGGATGGAGATGATGTATCACCGGTACAAGTTCCTGAAGAAATTGTCCGACAAATACGGCCATTGATTCTTTTGTATCATCTGTGTACTTGACATCAACGAGGTGATATCTGAACCTGTCATTTTTAATTTCATCAACGGTATTGCCAAATTCCTCCATCAGGTGCATTCCTGTGACAATGATGTCCAGCGACAGATCCGGATGATGATGAATGCTGTATAAGACCTGGCGCATCAGGCCATAATCAGCCCGCGTACCGCTGATATAGAGAATCTTACGTTTCATTCGATCATATCCCACCTGATTACCTGGTCCTTCTGAATCAGGGTCCGGGCTCTCTTATGCACCACGAAATCCACGTATTTTGGTTCAATCCCCGTTCCCGGCCGCTTTATAGCAAGATCGCTCGCTTTCAGCTCATCCCCTGCTTTGATATCACATTGAGCAACGATACTTCTCCGGGCAATTTTTTTTATGTGCTCCTCTTCATCATCGGGTTTTTTAATCCCGTTTCCCCGGGCAGTTTCCACATCCCGTATTGCCTTTACCATTGCCTGTAATTCACGGGGCTCGAGAGAGGCTTTATGGTCAGGACCCGGCAGCGTTTTATCCAGCGTGAAATGTTTTTCCAGGACGCAGGCACCCATGGCTGCGGCTGCAACCGGTATCGTAATGCCTTCAGTATGATCTGAATAACCCACCGGTACCTGAAATGCACAATGCAGTGTTTGCATTGCACGCAGGTTTACGGAATGCATCGGGGCAGGATAACTCGTGGTGCAATGAAGCAGGATGATATGTTCCGTTCCCGATTTTTTCAGGTACCGGAACGCCGCTTCCACTTCTCCCAGCGCAGCCATTCCCGTGGACATAATAACCGGTTTCTTTTTTTCTGCAATTTTTTTCAGCAGGGGAAAGTTCGTAATCTCACCAGAGGGAATCTTGTATACAGGCACCCCAATCTGATCGAGGAGATCCACGCTTTCATTGTCAAAGGGCGTCGATAAAAAGAGTATTTTCCGTTTTTGTGCATACGTATTGAGTTTACGGAAAATATCATCCGAGAACTCAAGTTTTTTGATCATCTCAAACTGTGATTCATTCGGGGAAGTTGAATTTTTCTGATAGTCTGCTTTTGCTGCAGTACAGGTAACCACATCTTCCGCATGAAACGTCTGGAATTTTACTGCATCCGCTCCGACATCCGCAGCCTCGTCAATAAGTTGCTCTGCGAGGTTTACATCTCCGTTATGATTGACGCCAGCCTCTGCGATAATGAACACCGGTTCACCGGCTCCGATAGACCGGTTGCCGATGCTGATTTTTTTATCATGAGATGTAAAGCCTATAACGTCCAGCCCCCGTCAACAATGATATTTTGTCCGGTTATGTATTTGGATTGGTCGCTCAGTAAAAACAATAAAACCCCGGTAATATCATCAGATCGCGCCATCCTCCCTCCGGAAAAAACATTTGATGAATATTCTTTAATAAATGATGCGGGCTGGCGATCTTCTATGCCCCCGGGAGAGATCGCATTCACCCGTATATTGTACTTGCCAAGGTACGAGGCAAGATATTTCGTAAGATTGATGACTCCTCCTTTAATTGCTGCATATTCCACGGGCATTGTCATGGAAGTCCCATCATATACTTCGAACCGTGGCGCAGCAAAACCGTATATTGATGCCATATTGATGATATTTCCTGATTTCTGGGCCATCATCTCCCGGGCAACCCATTTTGTTATATTGAAATAGCCCCCCATGTGCATACACACGTTCTCGCAAAAATCGTCATAATTCACGTCCTCAAATATCCTGCCGTAATTCTTGTTCCGCGGATATGCGTTATTGACTAATGCGGAAATCGTTCCAAATTCCTCTTTACAACAGCTGATTATTTCCTTCACATCAGCACTGTTCGTGATGTCGCAATGGATGTACCTGACATGCGTATTACCCGTTGCCTGCGCAATTTCATGTGCCGTTTTTGTACCGATCTCATCGTTAATATCGGCAATAATAACAGAGTATCCGGTATCCGCACATGCCTGGGAAAATGCTTTCCCCAGCAATCCTCCGCCGCCGGTGATTATGATGACCTTTTCCCCTGAATCCTCCATTTGCAACCCACTCCTTACGTCAAACGCTTGAATCCTTCATGCGCAACAGGGCCTTTGAGGAGGGAATTGATAGTCCCATTATCGATTCCCTGCCTGATTATGCCAAACACTTCTTCGGCATTTGAGAGATACTCTTCAACATGCCGGTTTGTGTGGCTGTACGACACATAGACACTTTTTGATGCAAGAAATCCTCTTTTAAGCATCTCCTGTGTGAACAGGGTATGCAAAACCTGACTCTTGTCGGATAAAAAATGAAACGTGGTAAGGGGAGGAATTCCCATTACTTCAAGAGGTAGTGAGTATTTCTTCGAAAGATCTTCCCACCCGCGACTGATCTGTCTGCCTATGGTAATGAGATGATCAGGTACTTTTTTATCGGTACATTTATTGATTGTAGCGAGAGAGGCGACAAGTCCGATCCCCTCTGTCCAGTACGTGCTGCTGATGAAACTCTCCTGAGCACTCTCCATCACTTCCCGTTTTCCTACTACTGCCGCCATGGAATAGCCATTGCTCATTGCCTTGCCATAAACAGCAATATCCGGAATCACCTTGTAGAGTGCGTGAATTCCCCCGACATTCATCCGCCAGCCGGAGGTAACTTCGTCAAAAATCAGTATTGCTCCTGTCTCATTGGCAATTTTTCGTACCCCGGCGAGAAATCCGGGTGCGGGTTCATGATGCCGGAGAGGTTCCATTACGATCACGCCGATATCGTTTCTCGCAACTATATCCTCAAGTTCAGCCAGGTTATTATAATTGAATGGCAGGGCGGTACCTTTTAGTCCCCGTGGTACTCCTTTGGGCTCCAGCCCGGGGAGTAACTGCCCGTCGAGATTTTTATTATCCGCCAGGTTCGCCGCGAGATACCAGTCATGCCAGCCGTGATAACCGCAAAATGCGACAATATCCTTGCCTGTATGAGCGCGGCCGATACGAACTGCGACTGCCATCGCCTCTCCCCCGGTCTTGGCATACCGGACCATACCCGCCCAGGGATTCAGTTTGATAAGGAGCTCGGCAAGATCGACTTCTTCCGGGCAGTTCAACGTTGTAATTGAACCCCGATCCACCGCTTCGTGTACGCGGCGATCGACATCATCATCTGCATACCCAAGAATACAGGCACCAACGCCCATGATGGACATATCGGTGAATTTTTTCCCATCGAGATCCCAGATCTCAACGCCCTTCGCTTTTGAATAGTACGACGGCCACTGTTCGGGCAAAAACATCTCTGATCGTTTTGACAATAGCTGCGTTCCACCGGGAATGAGCCCCTTGGCTTTATCCCATAACAATGCACCGCGGTTTCGAGTCATATTTTACCTTCAACACGATTGAGGATCTTTAAAACGGCGATATCCTTATCCAATGAATTTGGATATGTCTTTTTGTTCATTACGCCATCGATAAATGACTTCAGTTCTTCAACATACATATCATCGATGATATTTTTATTATATCCTTCGACAGAAGTCCCTTCGGGATGCTGACACGAGATCCATCGCTGATTGATTGCATCGTAGATTTTAATCTGGTGTTCATTCCAGTTCCAGAGTACCTGGGCGTTTTCCAGATTGAGGATTAATGAACGTGTTGCAAAACGTGAAACTACATCGACGGTAAGTGTTCCAAGACTTGTGCCAAAATCCATACAGATTACGTACGTATCGTCAATATCAGCACCTACATCCGTGGTCTTGCCAAAGAATCCGGAAACTTTTCTGGGAAACCCGATTACCTCTGCGATCCAGGTCAGTTCAAACGGAACAATCTCGCGTCCCCCGCCGGTTTCCCGGTTCGAAACATAATAATCACTCACCTTTTCCCAAGGATGCCAGTCAGGAAGATACTGCCCGGAATGATAACTGAAATTGGTGATCTTTCCAAATTCTCCGGATTGAAGGATCCGCTTGATATCTTTTATTGCCGGGTGAAAGAGCATTGTGCAGGATGGTGCAATAAAGACACCTGCCTCTTTTGCAGCCTGGTTTAATTCCTCCAGACCCTCGATATTAACACTGGCTTCGACGAAAGCAGGGATTTTGCCGGCTATGGCCATTCGTATGTATTCAGCATGTTTATCCGGGGGAACTGATATGATCAGGCAATCAAAATCCGTGACAGATATTTTTTTGATATCATCTATCACGGATATTTTGTAGAGTCCGCGGGCTTCATCCCGCCGGTCGGACCTCGTATCAAAACCCGTAATGCAACCGTCAAATCCAAGTGCTTTCAGGCATCTGATTCTCCGTTTACCCATGGAACCCAGGCCAATGATTAAAAAGTTCATCCCATTACCTCCTTTAATTTGGTCTTTAAAACCGCTTCAACACAATAAAAATCATAAATGTCATCAATTTCATAGTTCTGCCAGCGTTCAATTTTGTAAGCCCGTGTTGTTTTCTGATAAAATGTTCCGCATTTCCGGAATGCCTGGACCGTTGAAAGATAGATTACACCGTACGGAAAATAAATGGCAGGCAATTGCTGCCGTTGAAAAAACGTCTGTTCGTTCTGAATGAATGGAACAACATGATCATTTTCTATGATCTTCATGATATACGGGTTTTCCAGCTGAACTTCTCCGACACTGACAAGGGATTCTGAAACATGAGCATTCTGTATATACATTTCAATGGCATTGTCAATATCATCTGTTTTTCTCAGAGGAGACGTTGGTTCTAAAAGGACAAGAATATCATAGTGCTCTCCCATCTTCTCAAACATATCCAATGCATGGATGATTGCATCCCCCGTGGGGGAGGTATCCTGCGCAAATTCATCCGGGCGCAGGAACGGGATCTCAACGCCGCTCTGCCCGGCGATTGCTGCTATTTCCCTGTCTTCTGTACTGACAAACACCCTTGAAATGTATTTACTCTTTTGCGCCTGCTCGATTGTCCAGGAAATCAGCGGTTTCCCAAGCAATGGTTTGATATTTTTTTTCGGAATACCTTTGCTCCCGCCCCGGGCGGGTATCAGAGCAAGAATCTTTGGTGTCATGGTATACCCCCGTTCTTATAACCCGTATATTCGTTGAAAATTTTCGTTTACCGGCTATCTGTGAACGACCGCGGATGGTAATTTCTGCATCACTCTGTTATAGTTCCGACGGTGCCTCAGTTTTTTCCCGGTCCTGTCCAAGGTATAGTTGATAATATTCACCTTTCATCTCTATCAATGCATCATGTGCACCGCTTTCAACTATCACGCCATCTCTCATCACGTGAATAATATCCGCACGCTGAACTGTTGATAACCTGTGGGCTATCGTAATAACTGTCATGTTTTCCGATAACTGCTGGAGGGAATCAATAATTTTCTTTTCTGAAATATTATCCAGGGAACTGGTAGCTTCATCCAGCAGTAAAATATCCGGGTTACGGAGGATAATCCGTGCGATGGCAATTCTCTGCCTCTGTCCTCCCGATAGTTTAATTCCCTGATCCCCGATAATTGTATCGTACCCCTGGTCCGTATTAACAATAAACTCATGGGCATCAGCACGTTTTGCTGCTTCGATTATTTCCTGATCACTGCGATCCAACCCGAACCTGATATTTTCCTTAATCGTATCGTGATAAATGAACGTCTCCTGGCCTATATACCCAAGAGATCTCAGGTATTCAGAACGGTCAAATTCATTCAGATTGATACCATCTACAAAAATTCCTCCTGTGTCCGGTTTGTACAGCAATGCCAGAAGGTTTGCCGTAGTCGTCTTGCCGGAACCCGAATTCCCCACAATAGCAATCTTCTTGTTTTTGCCTATCTCAAAGGAGAGATTATGAATGGTGTCCTGGTGAGCCCCGGGGTACCTGAATGATACGTCTTGAAATTTAATCGTGTCCTTAAATGAAAATGCCGGTTTTTTATCACCGTTTTCTCCTTTCCGCCCCTCACCGCAATCATCGATCAATTCACCATATACGAGCGCAAGTGCCGGAAGAGACCGGACTATGGTTGACAAATTATTCTGGGCTAAATTAACCGAGGGGATTAACCGGTACAGGGCGAGCATGATGGTCCCGAATATGCCAATATATGCAATGAAATTCCCCGCGGTAACATAGTACAGACAGATAGCACCCAGGGAAATTATTGAAAACATGATAAAATCATTGATAATTGAAGGGAGTCTGTTAAGGGCATCCACATTTGTATAGGTTTTTAACAGTTTCTTTACCGCCAAATCATATTTCTTCTTGAATAACCCGACTGAATCGGTGATATAGATCGTCTTTATTCCGGTAATAAATTCCTGATATACGACGGATTTTTCCATAAACGCTTTTGTTAACTCAAAACTGTTCCGATAAACCCTTGAAAATAAATATTTCCTGACAATGAATGCATATATCACACCCACGATTATCAGTCCAATCGTGAGCCAGAAGGAGAGATAAAAAATAAACAACAGGTAAAAAAGAGAAGTCAGGGAATTTTTTATAAAGTCAATAAGGGAACCTATTGCCTCATTAGCTTCAGTCACTGCCCCCTGCCCGATATAGAGTAAATCCCCCTGCCTCTTTCCTGCGAAATAGCTGTACGGGTTATTGGTGATCTTATCAAAAACCCTCCTGTCAAGGGAATCCCGGACGGATGCAGTGACATATGCCCCGTGGTATGCGACGATCCCGTAAAATCCGGCAATGACAATGGTAACCAGGATCAGTAATATTGCTGATACGATAAAGGGATTAAGAGATGTTGGGAGTAAATGAGCATAAAATACATCCAATAATTTTGGCGTATTTTGCACCCCAAGACCATAATTAATGATCGGATATACCAGTGAGACCCTGAACACCTCAAGCCCGCTTTCTACGGTAACTGCCAGCAGATATATGAGGAGTGTTTTTTTGAATGGGCTGAAAAGAAAGCGCAAAATTTTTATCGAGTCTCTGATATTTGACAATCCAAAACCTCCTCGTATCGTATGCAGGAACTTTACCGTCGTATCGGATATGTCTCATTCATAATGGGCAACAAACTATTTCTGAGACCCTGTACTCATCTGCGTCTTGTTGTAGGTATTCTTTGTGGATTGAATACATTGTTATGACTTGACCTTCTTCCAGTCATTTAAGAAAAGCTCCAGCCCCGCATCCGTCAGGTTATGTTTTGACATCAATTCGATAACCGACGGAGGAATTGTTACCACATGCGATCCGGCTTTTGCTGCGGAAAGAACATGCATGGGGTGGCGGACACTCGCCGTGATAACCTGAGTCGGATAGTTATGCCGTGTAAAAATATCGACGGTATCCCTGACAACCTCAATCCCGTTATGACCGATATCATCCAGGCGGCCGACGAACACGCTCGCATACGTCGCCCCGCAATTTGCGGCTAACAGCGCCTGGCTCGCTGAAAAAATGAGCGTGACATTTGTCTTGATATCCATCTGACTTAACCGCTTTGTCGCTTTCAGACCCTCCATGGTCATGGGAACTTTGATAACAATATCCGGAGAAATCCGGGATATCCGTTTTGCCTCTTCTACCATCTGACTGGATTCAAGGCTTATAATTTCAACACTTATCGGGCCCTGCACAATTTTTGTTATTTCCCTTATTAAATCTTCAAACGAATATTCCGTTTTTGTTTTGGCGATTAAACTGGGGTTAGTGGTTACGCCATCAATAATAAAGCTGAATTTTCTGATCTGATCAATTTCCGCGGTGTCCAGAAATATTTTCATAATTCTTCCCTTCACCAATCTATGGTTCTGATTACTTCTATCTTTTCGTTCATAAAATAAAATTCACCACAGCATCGAGTAGATCTGCTGCTATGTAATCGACAGGGCATTTCTCTCTCGCATATTCCTGGAGACCATGACCTGTCTTAACGAGTATTGTTTTGCAACCTGCAGAGCGCCCCGCCTCAATATCGCTCCATTTGTCACCAACCAGAAAAGAAGAGGGAAAATCGACATTATACCGTTTCCCTCCCTCGAGAAGCATACCGGGTTTTGGTTTTCTGCACCCGCAGTCAATACGATATTTTTGCACTTCTGCTTTGGGATGATGAGGACAATAATAGATTGCATCGATGCGGGCACCGGCCTGTTTGAGCAGTCCGATCATTCCCCGGTTAAATATTTCTATGTCTTTCTCCTCGTAAAATCCTTTTGCGACGCCGGATTGATTGGTGATAACGATCACCTTGAATTTTTTATCATTCAGCATTTTTATCGCAGGACCGCTTCCCTCTATCAATGCGAGCTGGTCAATACGATGGGCGTAATGCGGGGGATCCTGTGTAATAACCCCATCCCGATCAAGGAAAACTGCTTTATTCGTATCCATAACGCAATCAGCTTCATTCAAGTACTGCTCGATATTTCCTAATCAATGCAGCGCCCGTCCATGAACGGGTTATCCCGTGAAGTATGCCCGGTGATTGGGCAAACAATGTGCCGGCGATCCGTTATTCCCCGGTGATCTGATCCAGGCCATCCCCTGAAAATATGGCATAACTGCCGGGACGATATTCCGGAAAACGAGGAATCCGTGGTTATTCTGCAGAGACTATATCCCCCGTTGTGGGAAACGACGTGGTGGAACGTCACGGGGGGTGCAAAAGGAAGGGTCGTTGAACGAATTTTTTAGTATTATGCAAAAAATTCATCACCCCGGGTGCGGAGCCAGATCGTCCCGACCCGGGACTTGGACGGGATCCAGCCGTGCCAATGGGAGGAGTCGGGATGTGCTTTGAGGATTTCCCAGAAGGCGTGATACCGCCTCAGGTCATCATCGGTATCAACCCATGTTCCCTGCAGCCGCTGCCACTCTTCCTGCACTGCAGACAGGATCTCGTCCGGTGTCAGATTAATGACGCTGATGCCAATGCGATCGTAATACTCTGCGTGGTTGGTGACGGTGAAGTACTCTTTACCGTTCAGGGGAATTCCGGATGCCTGCCATTTCAAGGTCTTGGGTATATTCAGAGAATCACTCCAAACGGTCGATATCCACAGGGGAAGAAGATTCAGGTACAGGACTGGTCTGCAATAAATATCGCTTATGGTATCTATCCCGGCACCGGTACTAATACACAGATCGCAATGGGCAAACAGCCAGATATCCAGGAAATCGCTTCTGTCCGGATGAAATGCATAGTCAATGATCCGGGGATGACTGCTGGGGATGGGTCGGGCCATCACCTTCCCCATCCGAAGCACCCATACGCCGTGATCCGCTAACCACTCTGCAGCAGGAACATAGGTGGCAATATCAGAGTCGCGGTAGTTGAGATGGCTCCACCCGTATCCGGACTTTGGATCGAAGTGAATCCCCTTTTCCCGGGGGGTGTCGGTATTCGGGTACGTGCTATCCAGGTAGCTGTTGTCTCTCACCAGCAGGCAAACAAATGGATCCCCCTCATGCCAGCCCTGTCGGCTCAACCATGCGTGGGCCCGTGCATCTTCTTCGGGAAGAAACTGCAGGTTCTTCTGGATCCTCTCACACCAGCCTTTGTTGTCGGAATAGATGATACGGGAGTAGTCGGTGGGGGCGAGATAATGCAGGTCTCCTCCCGGCAATCGCTGATTCCAGAAGTCCAGGGGACGAATCCATGCGGAAATATGAAAGTTACGCCGGACCATAACCGCCCAGAACTTATTGCTGATGGGTTTATCAAACCAGTATAAATCCAGAGTTCTTTCAGATTTCCGCTGGCACATGCCACCCACTTCGACGATAAAAGTACCGATTCGACTGGTACTGACCGGGCCAAAGCGGATTATGCGCCAGGGCCGCAGGCAACGGATGAAGAGGACCGCAGGAATTGCCCAGATGCCGCTGATGAATGATACCAGAAAAGTAAGAACGGTACTGATTTTCGACCGCAGTACCCGCCATCCGCCAGAGCACACTTCAGAGAAATGCATGTCCAGTGACTTCATTGCAAACCTCAGGGAAAACCCGTCGTTATTCCCCTGTTTATCGAACTGCCGCGGAATACAATTTTGATTTTTCCGGGTTCATAGAGATTATTAAATTACCCTGAACAATATTTCTATTCTCCGTTTCCCCTCGGAAAAAAACTATTGGATCTTTAAAAACCGGAGGAAAAAATAAAATCTGCGTTTCTCCGTTCTTTTGCCAACCGCTCCTGTATCGCGCGTGCCTGACGGGGACAGAACGGGAGGAATACAATGCTGTTGTGAGGAGCACTGGCAGGATCATATACCGGCCGGCTGAGATATGTTTTGCCGATCCTGTTGATGTCTTCGTCAACAAAAAAGTGCACGATATCCGGAATTTCCGAATACAGCCATGTGGCCGCTATGGAAGTCCCGAAAATACCAAAATTCCCTGATTTTGCATGAGTTATCGCATCATGGATGTTGGAATCCAGCCAGTTGATGCACCTGGCAACCGTATCTGAAGTCATTTTAATGTCAGGAGGATTAGTTTTTGGGATTGTATTGTCGCTTTTTCTGGCAACAACGGTCAGCTCCTTCGGGATGCATGTTGCTGATGAGAAGATCACGTCGAATCCGGAATCCTGGAGCAATGCGCATAAGGTAGCGTTGCTGAAATGGGTGCAGTGATCCGCGATTAACAGGTCATAAGGGTTATAAACAAAAAATGGCACTTCGATGATCAGGAGACCCTCAGGGGCGAGGAGAGTATGGATCTTTTCAAGAAACTCCCCCGGGTGGAGAATGTGTTCCAGGACATGAATCATCGTAACAGAGTCAAATGTATCCGCTATCTCATCCGGCCGGCTGCTGACATACATCTTCTGTACACGGGGAATTGCTTCAACCCTGTCTTTGTACCTGTCGTTCAATTCAATCCCGTATAATGTCCATTCCGGGAACCTTTCATGGAACTGGCGAAGCAAAGCACCATTACCGCAGCCATAATCCAGGTGTTTTCCCATCCCTGGCAACGGGACTATCCGGCTGAGGCACTGTAAGATTTGTAAGGATCGTGCGGTGGAAATGCCCGATACCTGATCAAACACCGCCTGTTCGGTGCCTGCACCCTGGTAATAGATGGAATATTCGTCATAAATGGTATCGGTCTCTTTCTGCCATGCCGTATCAGTCAACTTCTGGACACAGCCACACGAATGGCATAATGCCAGTATCCCGCCGGGGCGAAACGGCTTGCTGTCAGAAGTGACGCGGTGAAAACGGGAATATTTTTCAAAGAGTTCGAGACGGGAACTCCCGCATACATGGCAGGTTGGGGTTTTCTCTCCGGTCTGTACCGGGATTACCGGGAGGGCATTCATGGGAAAAACATCCTGTCGACAGATGATAACGCATCAGGCATCCGTAGTGCCAGTTTTTTTTCTGTCTCCGTTGAATCGAGCGTGGTATGCACAGGATTGTGTTCGAGAAAGACCCCGGAATCTCCGATTTTTGCGGGTATCACCAGGTCGGATCCGGCATGCAACCGGTGTGCGATATGGTAAGCAGCATCCGCGTACGAGATGTCCCGCGGTGCAGATACATGGTGTATTCCCCGCATCCTGTCTCTGGCGATCCGGTGGAGACACTCAACGGCAAGTGCAGAGGGGACGGGTGCCATTACATAATCCGAAAATGGATGGATGACCTGGCCCGATTTCAGCGACTCAATCCAGCGAACTATGAGTGGCATGCGGGAATCAATGATCTTTGTGAACCGGATAATAGCAAGATCATCACCGAGTGCGAGCAGCCTCTTCTCCGCTTCCGCTTTTTGCCTGCCGTATTCTGTCTTCGGGGATACTTCTTCATGGATTTTCCGGAAGGGGACCGTGCCATCAAAAACAAGGTTGGTTGAAGGGAATACGACAAATATCCCGTTTTCCATACATTTCCGCGCAAGTTTTATGGTATTATACACATTTACCTGCGCACTCTGTATCGGGTTGGCATGACATTCCTCCAGCGATGTCACTGCTGCGCATATGTATACCGCCGATACACCGGGCGGGGGAGTCCACGTATCCCCGACTTCTCCGGACAGATCAAGAAATATCCTGTTGGCAGTGCAGGTATCCTTCCTGCGGGTACTTTCGATAACCCGTTCGTTTTGCGAAATGAGATACCCTTTTACTGCCTGACCCAACGCGCCATCTGCCCCGATAACAAGCGAGGTACTGGTCTGCATCATTTCAGCGATTCCGTACGCTCCTTTTTCCCGCAACATACTGCCAGAAGATAATGGGCCATGGGATAAAAACCGGTATGGACCACTTCATCGTTCATGGAAAAAAGAAAGACCGTATGGAAATACGCCGATAATAATTCTTTTAATTCTTTATGGCTTTTGCAGTTGACATGCCCTTCCTGGCTCGGAAGCGATGCATATTTCTGGGATTCGAGTGAAGGAGTTCCGATGATAAGGACCCCGTTTTCCGTCAGGGACCGGACGATGTTTTGCAAAAAGATATGTTCCCTCTCTTTTGGGATGTGTTCGATGACATCAAGGGAATAAGCAGCATCATACTGGCCCGGAATCGCCGTTTCTGTGGGATCAAGCAAAATACAGTCATATTTCCACTGGGGATCCATATTGTCCCGGGCATCCTGTATGAAGGCGGGATCGAAATCGACCATGGTTAATTTTCCTACTTCCTGGACAACAAGCCTGCTCCCGAAGCCATCCGCACAGCCGATCTCAAGGACATTTTTTTTACCCGAGAGCATTTTTGCAACAAATTTATACCGGGACAATAAAAAAACAAGCCTTTTCGGATCATCATGCCAGACCTGGTTGCTCATCAGGCCAAAACGTGCAAACCCGCTCTTGTTTTTCAAATCGAAGCAAACCTGGTATTGTGGCTCTTTTGTTTTCTGATCCATGATATCCTCACCTTTGTAGTTCCTTCACCCTGGGCATATTCCTCATCGTTTACTTTGTACTGCTGATATAAGAGGGCATGCAGGAATATTTCCTGTCTCCCTCCCAGGCATTGTACTTCGGTATCTCCCGGTTTTATATATCTGCCACCGTCCGGAGTGACCGTTGTCATTCCATAGCGATTAATATCCTTCCCGAAGTCCCGCTTTTCATCAACTGAATGGCTTCATTAATCTCATCCAATTTGAATTCGTGCGTGATAAGTCCCTCCAGTTTCAGGATTCCCGCATTGGTGAGGCGGACATACCGTGGAATATCAACCTGGGGAACGCAGCTTCCCCCGTGACTTCCCTTCAGGACTTTATTGAAGTGGATCGGGAGGGTATAAATTGAGACATTATCTCCCTTCCGCGGCACACCGACAAGGATGGTCCTGCCGTCAGGGTGTGTCAGATCGTATGCCTGCTCAATGACCCGCGAATTTCCGGTTGTATCTATTACTACATCAGGCCCGGAAGATCCGACAATTTTTTTGATCTGATCGACAAGATCCGGTGTTTTCGCTGAATTGAAACAATAATCGGCCCCCATTTTTCGTGCCATCTCAAGTTTGTTGTCGAGGAGATCAATTCCAATGACGGGATGAGCAGAGACCATTTTTGCAGCCTGCACAATATTGAGGCCCACGCCGCCGACACCATAGACCACGACGGATTGTCCCATCTTGACCTGGGCATCGTTGTTGATCACGCCAAGAGCGGTCGTTACGGCACAGCCAAACAGGGGTGCAAGTTTCATATCGAAATCCCGGGGAATGGGTGTGAGCCGGTTCTCCGATACAACTGCACATTCATTGAACGTAGTGACCCAGCCGGCGTTCAGGGGTTTTCCATTCCAGCGGTATTTTGGAGTCTCTGACTCTATCCCGTTGCTCTTCCTCCAGTGGAGTACCACATGATCGCCGGTTTTAACCGTTGTAACGCCCGGCCCTGTTTCCAGTACCACTCCCGAACCTTCATGTCCCAGGAGGTGGGGGAGATACTTATCCTGACCTTTGGCAGCGGTAATCTCATTTATCTGCGCCCCGCAAATGCCGCTGTAGATGATCTTTACCAGGACCTGCCCGCAGGCGAGTGTATCGGGAAGCTGAACTTCATCAACCACGAGTGGTTTATTTGTCTCGGTCAATATTGCTGCTTTCATTCGTGAAACGTGCATAATCAAACCCTTCATTCAAAATATATGAACTCGTAATCGCCGGTGTAGCCGAACTGCTTATAAAGCCAGATCCATTCGTCCATATCGAAAAGGGACTCGGCAGTCAGGGCCCAGCATTCAAGGTTGAACATCTCGAGTTCATTCCGGTAGCTTTCCACCATGACGTACTTGTTCTTCGCCACGCGCTCAACTTCCTGGAGCGCTGCCTTAAGTTCAAAAATTCTCAGGTTATGAAGGCAGGCAAGAGAGATCACCAGGTCAAATTCCTTGTCCTTGAACGGGAAGGGATCCTGTGCCCGGTGCTGGAAGAGATGCCCCCGGAAGTCCGGGTGGCGGTGGTCCAGGCCGTACTGGGAAATATCGAACCCCTGTATCTCCAGTTCCGGGATCAGCAGTTGCAGTTCATACAACAGGTAACTTTTCCCGCAGCCGACGTCAAGAATCTTGTCCCCGGCCCGGAGATTATATCGCTCGATAATCTTTTCCGCAACGGGTTTCCAGTATCCCGGGCGATAGCTGTAGCCACCATAGCCATACCGCCGGTCGCCGTCCCAGTATTCAAATCCATACTCCTTTGCCTTGTGCATACAATGGACTTTGTCGTCCACCATTCTTGCAAGATAATCTCTTTTCGTCCTCGTGTGCAGAGGTGTCACAAAATTTAATAATTGTCCCATAGTTCCCCCTTTTTCACCTGGTCTAATAGTATTTCTCCACATCAGTGAATAAGATAATTGAGGAATTAAAAAAAAAAAATTCTGGATGCGAACCCGGCCAGGGCTTCAGGGCCAATACAGGAGGCAATTTACTGATATCCGATAATCCGGAATCAAAGTTGCAGGGTGGGAAACTATTCCTTCTCATCAGAGCATTGGCGCACTTACCTTTTCGAACATATTCTTTGCTTTGATCAGCTGGTTACGTTTGATCGCATCAATATCCATATCCTTGTTTGCAAATATCCTTCGTGCCCTGCCGACAGGAAGGAACTCATTGAGAATAATACAGCACCACTTGAGCGTGTGGACTGGGAGAAGCACCTTCATTCTCTGATAATGTGCCTCCGGGTTGTCAAGCCGTTCCAGCACGCGGGACGAGAACATCGGAAGGTACGGCCGGGGAATGGGAACTTCAGGCTGGCAGAAGAAATCACAGATCATCTTCACCGGATCATCGCTTCCTGCATACTCGAAGTCAATGAAAAATACCCTTCCCGTATCGGTCCGGATTGCATTATGAAATCCAAAATCTGACGGCGAGATGCAGATATCCCGTTCCGGCAGGGGCTCGCCAATCCTGAAAATCCCCTTCTCTCCCTGATTCAGAATACCCTCCCGGACTTTTTCCCACCCCGGAATGAGTTCATCTCTGACAAAGCGAACTGCGGACCGGTCAATCTCTGATTCTTCATCCATGTGCAGCAGCCTGTCGATCCTGCTGTTCACGCATTCCAGGTGTTCTTTCATGGAAAAACAGGATTCCGATGCAGGCAGGAGACTACGGGAGGCATCAGCATTGTTTTTCTGGTTAAGGGATGCAAAAAAATCAAGTGCCTGTACGATGTGACTCCCGTTAAGATGTTCTGCTGAGATCTTTTGGCCCTCGATATATTCATAAATCGCAACCCCCCTGTCAGGATCGCAGGTGACTGGTTTTGGTACGCACGATATTCCGGCATTTACTGCATACTCAAGAAACGTCCACTCAGCCCGGCACCGATCCCGGGGGTCAGACGGGTGCCGGAAATAGTGCTTCATCACATATTTTGGCAAACCCCGGAGTTCAAGAATGAAAACCTTATTGTTTCCCCCGCCACCCAGGGGGCGAATCACGAGTTTATCAAGAGGATCAGTTCCGGATAACAAATCCCGTGAAAGATCGTACATATCTTCGGAAATATTATCCATGGTGCCTCACGATCATTTCACCGATCTGATCCCAGCTCCCTGCGGTACGATACCGGGGATCCGGCGTGCTCGTTCCTTGTGAATCATACAGGATTTTGACGATATCTTCTGAAAGATCCGGATGCAGAAGAACCTCAGCGAGATCGTCGATCATGATATCACAGCCCAGCTGATTGATCCGGCAAATCTTTGCAGATCGCGTTGTTTCGAAAAAGGCTCCTGCCACAACCCCCCGGATATCAGGTCCGTAAATCCCGTTCTGTTCCAGCCAGTTGAACGCAGAAGTATGCAGGTCGAATCTCTCTCCGGTAATTGAGTCACTGGTTTTATGGCTGATGATAAAAATTTTCCAGCCTTTTTCAGCACAGAGATCGGAGAACGAGGAAAACCCCTCCATTACGTGTGCTTTCCTGATGAAATCCCCGTACACGAGTCCCTGAATTCTGGTCCAGTCCTCTTCCCGCCCGATTCCGATAAGATATTCGCGGATCTCTTTTTTTGTGCACTCGGCATGGTCCGGCAGGACCCCCAGAGACAATCCCGCTTCGTAAAAAAGATTGTTATAATCAATGATCGTGTTATCAAAATCAATGCCGATGATCATATCTGCATCATTCGTTTTCTGCGATCTTTTCATCAATGTAACCGGGAATTCTGCGAGTGTATGGTATTCATGAGCTAGTACGGGTGCGGATGAATTTTCTTGTACTGTGCCTGTATTGTTTCTGCAAGTTTATCCGGGGAGAGTCCGTAGGCCTCCCGGGTACTTTTCGGGTGTATTGCATAATGTAAAAATTCGTCCGGTATCCCGATTCTCAACAGGTGACCTTTCCGGGGAAGGGACTGATCGCTCGTCCATTCGGCAACCGCGGATCCCAGTCCCCCGATGAGACTGTGTTCTTCCACCGTGACAACAAGCGGATAATCAGAGAACACTGTTTCGAGAAGATCTGTATCCAGGGGTTTGATGGTATGGAAACTGACAACGCGGGTTTTGAGACCGGATTCCCTGAGCAGGTGAGCGGCTGCAATCACATTCGGTACTATAGTTCCTGCCCCAAGGATGCAGATATCCGTGCCTTCCTCAATGGTTATCCCTTTCCCTATGACAAAGTCCGGGTGGGTTTCATGGATCACCGGCTCATTTTTCTTCCCGATGCGGATATACACGGGCCCCTCTTTCTGCAGAGCCGCCCGGATCGCTGCCCGTGTCTCAACCGTATCCGCAGGACAGATAACGGTCATATTGGGAAGGGCCCGGGTGATTGCCAGATCTTCACAGATATAGTGGGTAGGTCCAAGAGGAGAGTAGGTCAGGCCACCTCCAAGACCAATGATCACGACAGGAAGGTTCTGGAATGCCAGGTCAACCCGTATCTGTTCGAATGGTCTCCCGATATCGAATGCGGCGAATGTATATACAAAGGGCCGGAACCCGCTCATTGCAAGTCCCGCTGCAACGCTGATCATATTTGACTCGGCGATGCCGCAGTTAAAAAAACGCGTGGGATAGAGCTCTTTGAACCGATCAAACATGTGGTTGCCGATATCTCCCATAAGAAGGACGACCCGGGGATCTGAACCGGCAAGATTTGTCAGTTCCGATGCGAACGTGTCTCTCATGGGACTCCCAGCTCCTGGTGCGCCTTCCGTACCTCGTCAGCATTGGGGATGCGGTAATGCCAGTTATTATCGTCCTCCATGAATGATACCCCCTTTCCTTTGACGGTGTGGGCAATGATCGCCACGGGTTGCTCCGTTGATGCGAGTACTGACCGGAGAAGACTCGTCATCGCGCCGGTATCATGCCCGTCCACTTCGTAGGCTGCCCATCCGAATGCAGCAAATTTTTGTCTGAGCGGGGAGAGATTCATAATCTCGTTACTCCGGCCGCATGCCTGCCATTTGTTATAATCGATGATGACGACCAGATTTCCCAGATTGTGTGCCGGTGCAAAAAGGGCTGCCTCCCAGATCGATCCTTCATCGCATTCGCCATCGCTCATGAGAACAAAGGTCCGATACGATTTCCCGGAAATCTTTGCAGCCAGTGCCATACCGCTGCCAATGCCAAGACCATGTCCGAGCGATCCGGAAGTAGCATCCACACCGGGAATATTCTTCCATACCGGATGTTCGGTAAACGGGCTGTTGTCTTTATTGAACGTGCTGATCTGCTCACGGGGATAGAAACCCCGGTGAGCGAGAATGGTATACAGTGCAAGGGCTGCATGCCCTTTGCTCAGGATAAACCTGTCACGGTCCGGCCAGCCGGCATCTTCCGGGCGAACCGACATACAGGCAAAATACAGGGTTACCAGTATGTCGACACAGGAAAGGCATCCCCCAAGGTGCATGGCTTCGGATTCGTGAGCGGTCTCTATGATCTCCGCCCGTATCTCCCGCGACACCCGATCGAGCGCCTGTTGATCCAGAATACCTGTATTGTCAGTCATAACGAACGAGGTTAAATAAAATTTACATGCGGGTGCGGGTTCTTCAGCTGCGAGAGGTACCGGTTTATTGCGTCCAGCCTGCACCCGTCCCGGCAGTGTTCTATTGTATTTTTCGTCAGTTGCTGTAAAATATGTTTCCTCGTTTCACTTTTCCAGATCGCTGCAAATGAATCGGTATTCAGGTTTCCGTAACAAAAATCCGGATTATTGTGGAACAGGTTACAGGGAATTATTGTGCCGTCAGCTTCGATGAGGGTATAAAACGGCAACCCGTAACACTCATGGTACGTCCGTTTCGTCATTAATCGCTGGGTAGTTTGTGACCGGAAAATTACCTGGAATTCGGGAGTCTCATATTTTCTGACTATGTCCTCAATTCCCTGGTATTGTGCATATTCGATAGAATAGCGGTTTTTACTTAACGGATGCTGGGAATACGGTTTGATCTGGACATTATCTACACCGATCTCCCTGAAGAGTTCGATGAAGGGCACAAGGTCCTCGAGATTGTCAGGAATCAGTAAAAACTGCACGCCGATAACGACGGGTAAATTATCTCTCTTCTTGATCGCCACGGCATCACGGATATTCGTTATGATCCTGTCAAAATCTTTTGATCCCCCCCGGTGGATCTTTTTATGGGTGGCCGCCGTACCCGCATCGACACTGAAACGGACCCATGACAGGGAAGGAAGCGCCTTTTCCAGTTTTTCCCGGTCGAATAATACACCATTCGTGGCGAGTGCTACATCAAGACCCTGGAGCCTGGCATAGGTGATGAATTCACAGAGGTCACGGTGCAGCAAAGGCTCGCCGTCTCCGGCAAACATCACCGATTTTACGCCGCACTCCGCCATTTCCCGAAGCGTACGTTTCATCACGCTGGTATCTATATCGAGAGGGTTTTTTTCAAACCAGTCCAGGGCACAAAAAACACACCGGTGATTGCAGCGGTTCGTCACCCCGATCTCCACGTAGATCGGAAAACAATCGCCCGTTGCAAGCCACTCAGAAACTCTTTCCGGGTGATATATCAGTTTATGACTGTCGACCTCTACTTTCATGGGACCTCCGGGAGCTAAAGAATAATTAATGGATGGATCCAGGCTGTTTCTTTGCCGATATCTTATTATCCACTTTTTGATGTCTGATCCGAAATATAGTGGGTAAGTACTGAATGCGCCAGCTCTACATATCCGTACTCGTTGGAGGAGACATAAAGGTTGATATCTCCCAGACCCCGGACCGGGTTATCGGGAAGGAAACCCGATACGGTAATGATCGGTCTGCATCCGCGATCACGTGCCATAATCACCGCATCGATGATATTCCGGGAACGACCCGAGCTGCTGATAGAAAAGAGCATATCGTCACGGTCAGCCCAGAGGTTCACCAGTTCACGATATGCTGCAGTATAACTGATATCGTTCGAAAGTGCCGTCAGGAGGGGGGGTTCCGTGAATACCATGGCCCGGATCTGTGCTGCCTTACAGAGATCGTTCTGTAAATGGCTGGCAATCGCTGCACTCCCTCCGTTTCCGATGATCATCACTTTCTTCTCTGCTTTTTTTATCGTATGAAGACTGGTGATAATCAGGGATAACCCCTCGTCACGGTCGAGGATTCGTCCGTTAATATCGGTAATTACCACATTATCCAGAAATGTTTGTAATTCCCCGGAGTACTGTGTAAAAGGCATCATTTTTTCAGTCAATGGGTGTTTTATTTGAGCAGTGTCGATAAATATTTTTTGAAGGAAACCTTATCAATCGAGCTCCTGTGCCCGACTATGGAGACTGCAACTGACGCTGCAGCATTACCGATGAAACCGGTAATAACCGGGGGAGCCTTCTGCACCGCACATAATGACGCAATTGCAATTAATGCATCTCCCGAACCGATACGATCGACAACCATCTTCGCAAACGCCGGGACAATAAAAATTTCCTCGTCTCCTGATTCTGCATGGAAGCAGATACAACCGGTTTTACCCTGGGTTACAATTGCAAGAGAACAGGACATTTTTTTTGCAACATTCTTTATCTTATCAAAAACCGTGCCGGAATTATGCCGCTCCTCTAATTTTATCTCCAGGTCATTGAGGCAGATAAAATCCGCAGAGGGATATTTTGAGATGACGTTGAATCCCCGGTTACCGGAGTTTGTCTGGGTATTTACCGCAAGATATTTTGCATTTTCTGATATCAACCGGGCGGTTGCCTGAGCAATGAAACCATGCCCGAAGTCAACAACCAGCACGAGATCATAGTCGTTGATCCGGGAAAGGATGAGGTCGTGGAGTGATGACTGCTGGGATGGACTCAGATCGAGCTGGTTTATCTTGTGCACTTCAAACAGTTTCTGGATGGTCGGGCCCTCGAGGACAAAACGCTGTTTGACAATGGTAGGCGAATTTTCTTTGTAAAAGAAAACAGGGTTTACATTCCCGGCGAGATTCTCCCGGATAAATGACTCCTCCGGTTCAAACTGCCCGAGCATGGCAATAAGGTCAACGTTTTCGCAAAAGCTCGCAAGGTTATTCGCAACTGCCAGGATTCCCCCGCAAAACCGCTCCCTGGACAAATACCGTACCCCGATGGCAGGATCTTTTGTCGCAACGCCGATCATATCGCAGTAATTGTACTCGTCGAGAATTGCCTCGCCGATAACGAGCACCTTCAGTTTCTGTGCATTATCGATGTAGGATACTATCTTTTTCTCGCCATGCGCTTTTGCCAGCGCCTGGAAAAATTTACGGGTTTCGTCCGGGAAATCCGATGAAAACTGGTTGATGAGAGTGGATGAGCTGAATACAATATCATCGGTAAACAGCATTGTTCCGCCGATCTCCAGTAATGCCCGCTCTTCGTCAACAATCTTGCCGGTCAGATCGTTTTCAGGCTTTTTATATTCTGATCCCTTTGCATAGATATCAGGTTTTAACAGCTGGATCGTTTCAACCGCAGTGGGCCACTCATTCAGGGCAACGTAATCGACGACTGAGAGGGCAGCGATCGCCTCGCCTCGCAACTGTTCCGGAAACGCCGGCCTGTCCGGTCCCTTGTTTACGAAACGATCCGGGGTGACCGTGACGACGAGAATATCTCCCGCTTTTTTTGCTGCCTCGAAATACTTGATGTGCCCGATATGGAGAAGATCGAATACCCCGTGGCACAGGATTACCTTCTTCTTCCCGCGGATTTTATCCAGATGAGTTGAAAGTTCCCGGATCGCCTGTATTTTGGGATTGCCTTTTATCATGAACATTAACCTCTGCCAAGATAGGAGAACCAGTCTTTCGTCGCGGATGCAATCGTCTTTTCATCCCAGACCGGTGCATCGCGCCACAGGTCGATATGCTTCAGCATCTGCCCGACCCCCTCCTCAAACGAGACCCGGGGGGACCATCCTAGGGCTTCCCGGATCTTCCCGGTGTCTGCAAAAGTACAGTCAGGTTCACCGGGACGCTTCGGTATGTACAGGACTTCCCCTCCAAGAAGCTCTACAAGACGGTTCACGGGATAAGTTCCCCCGGAACCGACATTATAGATTTCTCCCTGTTTATCCGATTCGGCGGCTTTGATAAATGCATCCGCTACATCCGTCACATAGGTGAAATCGCGGGTCTGCTTACCATCACCAACTACCGTGAACGGTTTTCCGGCGAGCTTTTGGGCCAAGAAGACACCGAAGACTGCACCATAGGTTCCAGACGTACGGGAACGGGGACCGAACACGTTTGAAAGGCGGAGGGAGATGACGGGAAGCCCATAGGTCTGATTCCAGTGCATGCAATATTGTTCCCCGATGTTTTTTGTCAATGCATATGGGTACATCGGTTTTACCGGGGCTGTCTCAGGTGTCGGGAATATGTCGGGAAGCCCGTAACATGAATAGGAAGCCGCATAAACAAATTTCCTGACTCCCGCTATACGTGCCGCTTCAAGCATGCAGATAGTTCCGTCCACATTGGCATGGTGGTACTTCAGGGGTTCCTGGATCGAAGGGACAATATCAGCCAGTGCAGCAAGATGAAAAACAAATGCTGCGCCTTCAACAACTTTTGTTACCGAGGAAAAATCCGTGATGTCAATTTTTTCAAGGGATAGGTTGGGAGATTTTCCAAAATCCTGTATGTTTGACATTCTTCCTGTGGAAAAGTTATCAAGAATTACGACCCGGTATCCTTTGCCAACAAGAGCCTCAGCAAGGTGACTACCGATAAACCCTCCCCCCCCGGTGACAATAACTTTTTTCATCATAATCCTTTGATTTCCTGTAATCTGTATTCAGAATCTGCAGTAATTGCGGACGTTAAAATTAATTGCTGCTTCAGCAGATGCCTGCAATCCCCCAACATCAGCCCCAGCTGACCGTTTCTGCCCAGAGGCCCTAGTTGCGATTATTCTATCCTATTTTGATTTTCGTTCCATTAATGTTTTTGCAGGGCTCCTCAGGAAAATTTAGAATCGTGCTCACAGGGCCTCCATGGGTAAAAGATATTATAAGATCGACTCTGGTCAAAGCCGGGACCGAGTGAAACCTCAAGAGGAGAACCCGGCGCCCGGGTACCATCACCACAAATATATACTCATGCAGATAATATCCGCTCTTGCTCATCGGATGACCGTGAAATGAGAAACGGTCACAGGAGGAATTACCCATGGATACCAATACCCTCATGATTGTTACCGGAATACTGATTGTGATTATTGCGCTTCTCGCCATGGCGATAAAGATCGCGAACCAGTGGGAGCGGGCGGTGGTCCTTTTCCTCGGAAAGTTTGTAGGCATCAGGGGCCCCGGGCTGTTCTTTGTTATCCCGTTCCTCAACCGGGTCCCGTACATGATCGATCTCCGGGTGATCACAACCTCGTTTACGGCAGAGCAGACCCTGACCAAGGATACCGTGCCGGTCAACGTGGATGCGGTTCTGTTCTGGCAGGTGACTGACGTGGAGAAGGCAGCACTGGAAGTGAAGGATTACCAGGGTTCGATCTCCCTTGCATCACAGACTGCGCTCCGGGACGTGATCGGTAAGACGATCCTTGCCGATATGCTGACCGGCCGGGAAGCGATCGATGCCGAACTCCAGCGGCTTATCGGGAGCCGGGTCAGCGGGTGGGGCATCCGGATCCTCTCCGTCGAAATCCGTGACGTAATTATTCCCGGCGCACTCCAGGACGCGATGTCCATGCAGGCGCAGGCCGAACGCGAGCGGCAGGCCCGTGTCATCCTCGGTGACTCCGAACGGCAGATCGCCGAGAAGTTCGAGCAGGCTGCAAAAAGCTATGAAAACAATCCCACAGCCCTGCATCTCCGGGCGATGAACATGCTGTACGAAGGGCTGAAGGGCGGGCAGTCGACCATCGTGATCGTCCCGTCAACTGCGCTCAACACGATGACGCTCGGGGATACCACGGGCATGATTGCACTGGCAAAAACGATCGGGAAGGAGAAGAAAGGCCAGGGAATTGACGGGGATCCACGATCTCCGGATTCATAATTTTTTTTTTAATCCGGAAAATTAATGGGGAAAACCGGGAAGAAATCTTCTAAAAAGCCTCAGCCGTGATTTGAACACGGGACCTGCTGATTACAAGTCAGCCGCTCTGCCAACTAAGCCACTGAGGCGCCATACTATTTTATCAGTTGATGGTAAAAAAGATGGTGCCCGTCACGGCAGATCCCTTCACAAAGTCAGCAGAAATGCAAAATCCCCCGCGGGAAACGGGTGATGCAACCGGATACAACTATCTTATACCCCTCCGCACAGACGTAGTAGTACACAATGGCCCAACTGACCGTGGATATCGGGGGCAGCCCGGGTGTCGGCTGCCACGGATTCTGCGAATACTGTTATTTCAAAAAGGTCCGTGGAGTGCAGCCCCTCGGGTGCCGGTACTGCCTGCCCTTCAAGAAAGGGTGCGACTACTGCACCCGGGGCGTGAAGGAGGAGTACAAGGGGTTCAAGGATCTCCGGAACATCGCGGACGAGACGCTCGCGGCCCTCCAGTCAAAGCAGGGTGAGATTGAGCGGATCACGATCAGTGGTGGCGGTGATCCCAGCTGCTACCCGCAATTTAAGGATTTGATCGAACTGCTCGGGAGCACGGAAGCCCCGCTCCATATCGGGTACACGAGTGGGAAAGGCTGGGACGACCCGGCGATTGCCGATCTCCTGATCGGGAACGGGCTCACGGAGATCTCCTTCACGGTCTTTGCCACCGACCCGAGACTCCGGAAGAAGTACATGCACGACCCGACACCGGAGGCTTCGCTCGCGATCCTTGAGCGGCTCTGCGGTGCAGTGGATGTCTACGCCGCTGCGGTCATCCTCCCCGGGGTAAATGACGGAAAGGTGCTGGAGGAGACCTGCCAGTGGCTCCAGGACCGGGGTGCAAAGGGCCTGATCCTGATGCGGTTTGCGAACAATGCCGACCAGGGTCTTATCCTTGGCAACGGACCGGTCATGGGGAAACAGAAGGTCCAGAGCGTGGAGTCATTCCGGGACATGATCACCGATCTCAGCAAAAAGTTCACGATGAAAATATCCGGAACACCACTCTGGGACCCGGAGATCGGCTCTCCGTTCGTGATCCGCCACGAGCCGGCCCTGCTCGCAAAACTCCCGAGGGTGACAAAGAGGGCGAGTGTGATCAGCGGGAGCATCGCCACGCCTTTCCTGGATGCTATTCTTTCGGCATGTGGATCAAAGGTCCCGGTCATCCCGGTAAAGAAGGAGATCGCCTGCCTGATCACTGCCGACGATCTACGGCAGATCGATCTCAGATCTCTCGAACCGGTCGTCATCATTCCCGGCCGTGCCTTCGTACACGATGCCGAGGCAGAGGAGATCCTGTCACGCGATGGGATCGACCGCACCGTGATCCGGGGCCCGGAGATGCTGACCGCCGATGCAGAGACAAGCATGGGCATGACCAGGGACCAGGTGCTCGAAATGGAGATGAGCGGGTTCGCGGATCTCATCCGGTTGATCGAGCAGTACGGGGTCTGATTCCTTTCTTTCAGATGCTGACGATAAACTGAGGATGTCCCGGCCGGCGCTTTTCAGACCGGCCGGTATCTGAGAAAAACCTTCCCGCTCCCGAAACTTCGCGCCTCAAGCAGCTTCAGGTTCATCTTTTTCATATCCCTGAACAGGTACTGACCGGCACCCAGAATGATCGGGTTGACCAGAAGGCCGAACTCGTCGATGAGACCGAGGTTTGCGAGTTGTCGTACTATGGAGCCGCTCCCGAGGATCACCATATCTCCTCCCGGCTCCTCTTTCAGTTTCCGGATCGCGTCCGGTGACATCTCGCTGATGACCCGGACATTCTTCCAGACCGGGCCATCCTTCTCCGGTTCCATGGTCTTTGAAAAAACGATCTTCTGTGCATTGTTCATGACACCGGCGATCACCGGATCGTTCTTGACTGCGAAAGGGCTAGGCCAGAAACTCTTCATCATCCCGTAGGTCGTCCGGCCGAAGATCAGGGTGGAAGCAGGGTCTGCCTGTTCGTCTGCGAATGCATTGTCCTCATCATCATTGTTCTTGAACCAGTCGATCTCGCCATTCGATCCGGAGAAATACCCGTCCAGCGAGATGATGGTAAATGATGCAAGCTTCCTCATACGTTTACAGAATAACCGGGACACAGATAAAAAATGTCCGCATTTTTTCATGTATTGAAACGTCAAAAATCCTTTCCGATGACAAAAGAAACGGAAAAATGCTGCGGGAGGGTTACGATCCCCCGATCTCCAGATGTCCCAAAGCGTGAACTTTTGAATTGAGTTCAACAACCCTATGAGTCTGGCGCCCTAACCAGCTAGGCCACCGCAGCACAAAAGTGCATAATAGAAAGGCCGTAAAAATTATTAAAGGTATTCATGAGTCGTCGGGAGAACCGGCTCACTCCTTCTTCTGCATGTACATATTGACCGCTGCCGTAATTGCTGCCACTTTCTTGCCCTGATCGAAGGAACCGGCCAGTGTCTGCATCCGTGCCTCCTCGTCCCGCTTGTAGCGTTCGAGGGTGCTTAAGATGTGCTCCTCCTGCAGGAAGTGCGTGTGGGTGTTGCCTTCCACGAACTGCTGGTTGTTCATGATTGCATAGTGGAGCGGGAGGGTAGTCCTGATCCCGAGAATGATATACTCGGAGATCGCCCTCCGCATACGCTTGATTGCTTCGGGTCTTGTGCTGTCCCATGCACAGAGCTTGGCGATCATCGAGTCATAGTTCGGAGGGATGGTGTACCCCATGTGGATGCCGCTGTCCATCCGGATACCGGGGCCGCCGGGCGAGCGGTACCGGAGGATCTTCCCGGGATCCGCCGCGAAGTTGTTGAGGGGATCCTCGGCATTGATCCGGCACTCGATTGCATGGCCCCGGATGGAGAGGTCCTTCTGCTCGAAGGGGAGCGATTCGCCGGCAGCGATTGCGATCTGCTGCTTGACGAGGTCAACCCCGGTGATGATCTCCGTGATCGTATGCTCGACCTGGAGCCGGGTGTTCATTTCCATGAAATAGAAGTTGTCCTGGCTGTAGAGGAATTCGACAGAGCCGGCATTGGAGTAATCCGAGGCCTCCGCCACTTTCAGCGCAGCATTCGACATCCGCTCGCGCAGTTCCTCGGTCATGATCGGGGAGGGGGCCTCCTCGATCAGCTTCTGGTGCCGGCGCTGGATGGAGCATTCCCGGTCGTACAGGTGGACCGCGTTCCCGTGCTCGTCTGCCAGCACCTGGAACTCGATGTGCCGGGGCTTGACCAGGTACTTCTCGATAAAGACCGTGGCATCGCCGAATGCAGATTTCGCGATCCGCTGGCTCCCGGTGATCGCCTCTTCGAGAGTCTTTTCGTCGTTGACGATCTGCATCCCGATACCGCCGCCACCGGCGCTTGCCTTGACAATGACCGGGTACCCGATCTCCGCTGCGATCTTCTTTGCATCGTCGATGCTGCTGATACCGCCCTCCGTCCCCGGCAGGACCGGTACGCCCGCTTCACGCATCATCTGCTTGCTCCCGATCTTGGAGCCCATCGCCTTGATAGTCTTCCACCTGGGTCCGACAAAACTCACGTTCTCTTCAAGGCAGAGTTTTGCAAACCGGTAATTCTCGGCCAGGAACCCGTACCCCGGGTGGATCGCCTCGGCCCCGCTCTTCTTTGCAATGTCGAGGATCCGCTCCATGTTGAGATAACTCTTCGAAGGGTGGGCTTCACCTACGTGGAAGGCCTCGTCCGCGTATTTTACGTGGAGCGCGTTCCGGTCCGCATCGGAATAGATCGCCACGGTCTCAATGTCGAGTTCGCGGCAGGCCCGCATCACGCGGATCGCGATCTCCCCGCGGTTTGCTATCAGAAGTTTCTCGAAAAATTTCATTGGACCACCAGCAGGACATCGCCGTTCTGGACGACATCGCCGGTATCGACAAAGATCTCGGTAACTTTGCCATCGACCGGGCTGTGGATCGGGTTCTCCATCTTCATTGCTTCAAGGACAATAAGCGGGTCCCCTTTCTTCACATGGCTTCCCCGGCTGACAAGCACCTGGAGCACCATGCCCTGCATGTTGCTCTTGACCCCTCCGGCAAATTCACCCCGGGGAATCTTTGCCTGAGGTGTGACACCGGTGACTTCCACCCTGCTGCCGCCCACGGAGATGATCTTGACCGAGAAGACTTCCCCGTCCACCTCGACTTCCATCATGCCGGGCATGCCGGTCTCCGGTTTTGGCGCCGGTTGTTTCGCCGGCAGCGCTTCCGGTGACTTCCCGCCCTTCAGGAAGGCCGGGGCGATCGCCGGGTAGAGGATGTAGGTGAGAACGTCCTCCTCCTTTTTGACGAGTCCCGCTTTTTCCGCTTCCTCTTTCATCTTCGCGTACGCAGGTTCCAGGAGATCTGCCGGCCTGACCGTGATCACCTTCTCATCACCGATAATGAGCGTGCGGATCTCATCGGAGACGGGAGCCGGGGATTTCCCGTACAGGCCCCGGACATAGTCCTTGACCTCCTTGGTCACGTTCTGGTACCGCTTGCCGTTGACAAGGACATTCAGCACGGCCTGCGTACCCACGATCTGGCTTGTGGGCGTGACGAGCGGGGGGTACCCGAGGTCCCTGCGCACCCGGGGAATCTCGTCCAGCACCTCGTCCCACCGGTCGAGTGCATCCTGCTCCTGGAGCTGGGAGACGGTGTTGGAGATCATACCACCAGGCAGCTGGTAAATGAGTACATCGCTGTCCACCCGCTCGGAGATAGGGTTGAGGATGCCGCTGTATTTCTCCCGGACCTGGAGGCAGAGGTTGCGGACGGCACGGAGTTTGATGAGGTCGATGCCGGTATCGCGTGGGGTGCCCTGCAGCGATGCGACAATGCTCTCGGTCGGCGGCTGGGAGGTGCCCATGGAGAAGGGCGACATTGCGGTATCGAGGATGTCCACGCCCGCTTCGATCGCTGCCTGGTAACTCATAGGAGCGATCCCGCTCGTGGAGTGGCTGTGGAGGCAGACCTTTACGTCCACGGATTTTTTTATGCCGGTGATGAGGGCCTTTGCCGCATCCGGCATAATCAGCCCGGCCATGTCCTTGATGCAGATCGAGTCGCAATCGAGGGCATAGAGCTCCTTTGCCATCTCAATGAATGTCTGGGTGCTGTGGACCGGGCTTGTTGTATAGGATATTGTTGCCTGGAGGTGGCCGCCCACGTCCTTTACCCGCTTCATGGACCGGGTCATGTTCCGGATATCGTTGAGCGCATCGAAGACCCGGAAGATCTCCACGCCGTTCTTATAGGAGGCATCGACAAATTTGTCGACCACATCATCGGGATAGTGCCGGTACCCGACTAGGTTCTGCCCACGGAGAAGCATCTGGATCGGGGTATGGTTAAGCTCTGCCTTCAGCGCACGGAGCCGGTCCCAGGGATCGTCGTTTAAGAACCTGATGCAGGTGTCAAAAGTCGCTCCTCCCCAGGCTTCTACTGAAAAAAATCCGCAATGATCGATCTCCCTCGCAAGAGGGATCATATCCTCGGTCCGGAGCCGGGTCGCGATGAGCGACTGGTGGGCATCCCGGAGCGTGGTGTCAGTAATCAGGACTTTTTTTGACGAGGCAGTTTGCATAGAGGAGACCTCTGACGGGCAGCAAAATGATGTACAGCCTCTAAAAATTCATCGGTAAAGTATAAAAAATTCACTTACGGGAATGATGGCAATCAGTGCAACTATACACGCAAGCAGGCTGGCGGCAACATCCCCCGGGGTCGTCGCGAAGGCAGGGCAAAGCGATCCGCCGTCACGATACCCGCGGACAGCAAGGAGTTCCGCAGTCTCGTCAGCCCGGCGAAGGGCATTATTAACCAGTACGATTCCTGCAGGGACGATGCGGGATGCATTCAGAGGCCGTTGTTTCAGCCTCTCTGCAATCCGTATCTTCCCGAAATCCGAGATAAGGAGGTCCATGGCCTGGACAGCCATGTCAGCCAGAAGGCCTATCTCGAACCCGGCCCGGTCTCCCAGCAGCCAGATCCCCAGCCGCAGGAATTCCCCTTTCTTCTGTTCCGAGTACACCCATATGCCGATGAGTACTATCACCATCATGCGGATGAAATACGAGACCCCGTCGCCCCCGCTCACTTCGAGGACAAGGGAAAAAAATCCCATCATTGCCGCAAGCGACAGGAACAGCCGGGCATTTTTCCGCAGCGGCACCTTTCGGGCGAAGATCAGGTACCAGGCCGCAGCTGCACATGCTCCCGCAATGCTTGAAAATGCGGCAACCGAAAGTAGTATCGCAACCCCGGTCCGCAGTCTCACGTCCTGCATGCAGCCTCCACAAGATCATCGGGAGAGATATTTTTTGGTACAATTCCCGCTGCAAGCAGGTCTCTGACCATTTCCGGGGCGTGCTGCCATGACGGGAGAGCGTCCGGTACCCACCCCCGGTATTCCAGTCTCCCGTTCCCGATCTCCCAGATATGGTCCACCCGGGGAAAGATTGCCTGCTCATGGGTGAAAATGATCGTGATCCCCCGGTTTCCTGCCGAGAGCTCCCGGCATATCCGCATTTTCTCCCGGCAGTCAAGAGAGCTGAATGGTTCATCGAGTATAAGAAGATCATATTCTTTTCCGAGAAGGCAGGCCAGGTGCAGGCGCTTGAGCTCGCCCCTGCTCAGCCTGACCGGGGAGATAGCTCCTTTTCCCGTGAGGCCGGTGGCAGCCAGAACTTTCTCCGGATCCATTCCCCACGATGCACATTCTTCCCTCACCGTCTGCCCGGTGACATGGTATTCGGGGAACTGGAACGAGAGCATGGAAGATTGGATCCCGTCCCGTTCCACGGAGCCCGCAGCCGGAGGGACCAGGCCGGCAAGTGCCAGGGCCAACGTCGTCTTCCCGGACCCGACATCCCCGCTGACGAGGTGGATGCCTTCCGTAAAGACCGCCTGCGCTGTGAGTGCCCAGTCTCCCTCTGCCTGCTTCACTGCCAACCCGTTCAGGATGAGCTTCATGCCCGGCACCGCCAGGAAAGAGGGTAAAACGGGGTGCCGGAAAGCCCTGAAAAAACTTCATCCGGAGACCCGGAAAGATCTATCCTGCCATGGTCAAGATACAGGACCTGGTCGCTGTGTGCGGCCATTTCCATCTGCTGGGTACACCGGATGACATACGGGATCGCGCTCTCGCGGATCAGCCGCTGGAGCGTCACGGCCCGGGATGCATCGAGATGGGAATCGCATTCGTCCAGGATGAGGACTTCCGGGTCGTGCACTATGGCGGCAGCGAATGCCACCAGGATCTTCTCTCCCCCGGATAACTCCCGTATGGAACGATCCCGCAGCCGGGCGATGCCGCACTTCTCCAGGCACCTGCCGACACGCTCCTTTGTCTCGCCACACGGCACCCTGCGGAACCGGAGCGGGGAGGCAACCTCGTCCATCACGGTCCCGAAGAGGAGGTTCCGGTCCGGGAACTCATTGACCCATCCGGCTTCCATATCGCGGGGCGACCGGTCGCCAATCACGAGTGTTCCGGCTTCCGGCAGATCGATGCCGGCGCAGAGCCTGAGTAACGTGGTCTTCCCGCTGCCGTTGGGACCAATAACGGATGTGATGCCAGGCCAGATATCCAGCGAATCGATTGCAAGCTGCCGGTGGCGGAGCGAGCGGATCCTGATCATGTCAGCCGCTCTGCAATCACGTATGCGGCACCGGCCTTGATCACATCCCCGATCACGAAGGGGACGACACCCGCGATGACAGCCGGGACCAGCCCCATGCTGAGGGAGATAACAAGCCATGCCACGCCGAAGACGTAAATAAGTGCAGTCCCGAGTATGATGCCCGCGATATGGACAGAGCTTGATCTTCGCTCATAGGCCAGTCCCACGGCCAGGGCAGCAAAGACGAACCCGATAAGGTACCCACCGGTTGGGCCAAGAAGAACGCCCGGTCCGGTCATCCCGTTATGGAACAGCGGCAGTCCCAGCGTACCAAGGAGTACGTAAAGCGCGACCGGGATTACGGCGTGCCGTTTCATCACGGCGCCGGTGAGAAGGACAAAGAGAGTCTGGAGCGTGAACGGCACCGGGAAGAACGGGACCGAGATCCAGCCCCCGAGCGCGATCAGGCCGATACACGCCGCCGCATAGGCAATGGTCCGTGATCTGTCCATATCCCCAAACATCGTCAACCTGATAAAAATTGATGGTTGACGATAAAAAAATAGCGCTGGCAACCCGTTCCCGTGCCGGTACCGGCCGGGCTACTGGTGGAAGCAGTCCCCGGCAATAACGCGTTCGAGTTTCCCGTTCTCTTTTCTTATGATCAGGGCGCCGAATTCGTCAATGTCTACCGCATCGCCTTCGAAACTGTTCTTCAGGGTCCGGATCTGGACCCGGTTCTCGAGCGTGGCGGAGATGCTCTTCCACTCCTGGATGATCGCATCGTACTCCCCGCTCTCGACAAGGAGGTAACGGCTCTCGAACTCCTTGAGGATCCGGGCAAGGAACGAGGCACGGTCCACTTCGTGGCCCATCTCGGCGCTGATGGACGTGATCCGGTCCTGCAGTTCGGGCGAAAAACTCCCGATCGGGACATTCACATCGATACCGATGGAGAGGAGGCAGTGATGCACCACATCTGCTTCGGCTGATAGTTCGAGCAGGAGGCCTGCCACTTTCTTGTTCCCGATGAAGACATCGTTCGGCCACTTGATCAGTGCCCCGATGTCGAACTCCTTCCGGATTGCACGGGCCACGGCAATGGACCCGGCCATCGTGATCATGAAGATATGGTCTACGGGCACGTTGGGTTTGAGGACGATCGTGATCCAGATCCCGCCGCTCGGCGAGACCCATGCCCGGCCCATCCGGCCCACGCCCCCGGTCTGCTCCTCGGCGATGATCACCATCCCGTGCAGTTTCTCGATATCCCCTTCGGATGTGAGTTCCTTGCCGATCCAGATTGTAGAGGGCGTATTCTCGATATACCGCATCTTCTTCCCGATCACCTGGGTGCGGAGTTTCTTGTGGATCTCGTACGGCAGGAGCTTGTTGCTCGTCCGCGTGAGCCGGTACCCTTCCTTCTGGGAAGACGAGATGTCATACCCCATCATCCGGAGCTCGTTGATATGCTTCCACACGGCCGACCGTGTCATTCCCATCTCGTTACTGATGGCCTCTCCGGATAAGGGGCCCGTTGCATGTTCGAGAATCTCGAGCACTCTGAAAGCGGAGTCCGGCACCCGATCACCTCTTGGAATCGATCTGTTCGGAATCGAGCGGGCAGGGATCCTTCCCGCAGACCTGCTTGATAATCGCCGACTGGTTCTCCATCAGCGTTGCGAGATCGAAGATACCGGTGATGTCGACAATGCCAATGGCGCCGATAGCATCCCCGTTCGCGTCCCGGAACGGAGTAACCCTCACCGGTACTCCCTTGTAGGGCCCGATCGATGGCGTTACCTGTATCTGCCGGTTCTTTGCTATCGCCTCGATGAGAACCGGTCCGTTATAATGGCGATCGATGATCCTGCCGTCCTCCGCCCGGATCCCGTCCATGTCCCGGGACTTTGCCGTAACCGGAAGGCGGTGGATCAGTTCATGCACGGCGAGGACGATGGGTTCCAGATCATTGGCCCCTGCACTGCAGGATAATGTGTACCGGTCCATAGGATTTACCTCTAGTACTCTGGTCAGCCTTTATCTAGAAGAAGATTGCGCAATGCGCAATGGTGTTATAGTGTCGTTTTCCGGCAATGGAGTCTTCCCAGCAGATTCCTTAAAAAATCCGGAATTACTAACCAATTCAGAATATCGTCTGCTCCCCATCGCAGCAGAACTTCTTCAGGAAATCACGGGACGGGTATTCGTGCACGCTGGTCACGAGAATCTTCCCTTTGCCGAGAGTATATTCGATGATCACGTCCGCCGAAGCCGTAGCCCCCCTGCATACGCCTCCATGAGATGGGAAAGACCCGTCGCACTCGATCCGGTCCGCATCGTAATCATCGATCAGCCCGGCGCCCGGAGACCCCGGCTCGCAGCGAACCTTCGCCGGGTGAAAATCGTGGGCGTACGTGACCGGGAACGGGAGCCAGTCATAGGCATCCGGCTTTTCCGCCGCCGCACCGAAGACGAGGAGCCTGCCGCCATTCTCCACGAACCGTTCAATCCGCGAAGACGAGGCCCGGAGTGCCGGGAGCAGGTTCGTATACTTCGCATTGCCAAAGCCGGTCGGGATGATCAGGCAGCTGAACTGCCTGCGGAAGAACGGGGCAGCGAGCATGTGGGGCGTGACCAGTTCGCAGACCGCCCCGCAGTCTTCGATGTACCGGGAGAAATGCTGCGGCGTCTCCCAGACAAATCCCACCCGGCAGCTCATGTCAGTCTCATCCTTTGGTTTTATCCTTTGATTACACCTATCGGAGAGAGCCGGGCCACGAGTCTCGAGATGCCTACATCGTGCACGACTTTTACGACCTCGTCGCTTGACTTGTACACTTCCGGTGCTTCATCGACGAGCGCGTTGTCGCTCGGCGCCCGGACCATGATGCCTTCCCGTAGCAGGTGGTCGGCGATCTCTTTCCCGCTCAGCTGCTTCTTGGCCTGCGACCTGCTCATAATCCTGCCTGCACCATGGCAGGTGCTGCCAAACGTCCGGTCCATCGCTACCTGCGTGCCCCGGAGCACGAACGAGGATGTCCCCATACTGCCGGGGATGATGACCGGCTGGCCGATATACTCAAGCTCGGGCGGGAGGTCCGGTGCACCAGGACCGAACGCACGGGTCGCGCCTTTACGGTGGACACAGACCCGGGTACGTTTCCCGTCAACCGCATGCTCCTCCATCTTTGCCACATTGTGGGCGACATCGTATACGAGCGGCATGGATTCGTACTCGATACGGAACATATTCCCGAGCACCTGACGGACCGTGTGGGTGATCATCTGGCGGTTGGCCCAAGCATAATTTGCTGCCGCCGCCATCGCTCCGAAGTACTCTTTTCCCTCCGGTGAAGTGATGGGCGCACAGGCAAGCTGGCGGTCGGGAAGGGTGATGTGGTATTTTTTCGTTGCCCCTTCCAGCACCTTGAGGTGATCCGTGCAGGTCTGGTGCCCGAGCCCCCGCGACCCGCAGTGGATCATGCAGCAGACCTGCCCGGCCCGGAGACCGAAGGCATCCGCGGCCTGTGGATCATAGATCTCCCGGACCACCTGGATCTCGAGAAAATGGTTGCCGGACCCGAGGGTGCCTCCCTGCGGGATCCCGCGCTGTTTCGCCTTCGCAGACACCGCCCGGACATCGGCCTCCTTCATGCACCCCTTCTCTTCGCAGCGCACGAGGTCGCGGGGGATGCCAAAACCGTTCTCCACTGCCCAGCGGGCTCCCTTTACCATCATCTCGTCCAGGGACTTTGGCGAGACCTTGTGGGAACTTTTGGCGCCGACACCGGTAGGAACCGCGTGGAAGAGGCCGTCGATCATGTCCCGGCGCCCCGCCACATCCTTCTCTGAAAGCGGTGTGGTGAGGAGCCTGACCCCGCAGTTGATGTCGAAACCCACGCCGCCCGGGGAGATAACACCGGTATCAGGCTCAAACGCTGCTACGCCCCCGATAGGAAACCCGTATCCCCAGTGGATGTCCGGCATGGCGAGAGAATTTTTTATGATGCCGGGCAGGGTGGCGACATTGGCCAGCTGCTGGAGGGCCCCTTTTTCGAGGATCCGTGCAAGGGGCTCGGAGAGGAAGAACCGTCCCGGCACCCGCATGCCGGGCACGTATCCTACCGGTACTTCCCACTCATTTGTGCCGACCCGGTTTACCCCTTCGATCATGAGCTCGCTCCGTTCTGCTTTTCGCGTCTACCTGCAGTTATACATCAAATAAGATCTCCAGCATATATCCGTTCGTATCCTTCGTAACGGACATGCCGGAATAGGAGATCCCCTTCACTTCCGTCCCCCCTGCATGCCGGGCAGGATCGAATGGTTCGGCCTGCATCACTGCATGCAGGTGAGTGCCGGTGATCCGGACAACGGCTCTGGAAAAGACCTGTCCGTCCACTTCCGACCGGAAGAGCACTTCCGAGAGAAAATCCGCAAGAAGGCTCTCGGTATCCCGGGAATCCACGTCAAGTTCGGCAGAAACCTGTGCACGGCGTTCTGTCCCGTACATGATCTGCATCAGTGCTTCGCAGGCTTCGGAAAAAAGGATCTCAAGGGTCGGGGCACGTGCCCGGATTTTTACATCTGCCGTGTGCGGCACTTCTTCAAAACTCATCCGCGTTCGTACCTGGTCAGTTCGTCATCGTCAAAGAACGGGATCATGTCCATATGGATGGTATTGAGGAACCGTGCCTGGTGGACCGAGACATAGATCATCTGGCTGCCTGCTTTCAGCAGGAGATCGGATTTTTTCGGCGGCTTGATGCGGGTGGAGAGCAGGACCGGCCCGCCGCATGAGGTACAGATACGAAAATCACAGCCCCGTTTATTGATATATTCCTGGACTTCAGGGGCAATGGTGACATCACCGAAATCGGCAGTGTCATGAGAATGAGAATACATGATGCTAATAGCATAGGAAGGCTGAAGTAAAAAACGGTTATGGATCAGGCGCGTCCGCGGATTATACCGCCCCGACGATACTGATCACAGAGTCGACATACTTTTCCTTGAGCTCGTAACTGTTCACTCCCTCGGCAGTCCGCGTGGCGCGGAGGATACCGATGCGGGAAGCAATGATACCGACCATGGATGCGATCGCATGGAAGGTTACCGTGAACCGTTTCTGGAGCTCGGCAACAATCTCCGCGATGGTGATCGATCTGGTCTTTACAAAGAGTATGAGGACTTCGCGCCGGATTCCGGTCTTGTCTCTTGAAAGATAGGACCGCAGCCGCCCCTCAATCACTCTCTTGATCTCTGAAGGAGATCTCATACTTTTACTCTAAAAGTTCTCTGTATATATATTTTTTGATTTTGTGCGATTTTAAATCCCTGTTTGTTAATCGGGCCATTTTAAAAAGAGACAAAAATTTTCTGCGAACTCCGGGAAAATGCAGAAAACTGCTATGCGCGCGGATGCCGGTTCCGGGAGGAACGGGACGCTGGATGCCGGCATCCGGGGAAACATATCTGGTAAATATTTAATCGTTCATGCACAGATGATTACGATATGGGATTGATCAACTATAATATCGAGAAATACTCGCCACAACAGTTGGTGGTAATCCCGCTCATTCTCCTCATCATCTCCCTGGTCGTCATCGCCTATTACACAGCGACTACCGGGATGCCCGTAACACCGGGTATTGATTTTTCCGGAGGAACAGCGGTAACCATTCTGACAACGGATACGCCGGCCCAGCTGCAGTCTGCATTTGCAGGCTACCCGCTTGTCGATATCAGCGATGTGAACGGCGGAAAATTCCTGAAATTCAGCACCATGGACGATGCGCAATTCAAGTCCCTGTCTGCCCTGATCAGTCAGAAATATCCTGATGCAAAGATCGACCAGATCGGCGAATCGTTCGGGAAATCCCTGCAGTACCAGGCAGTCATTGCCCTGCTCTTCTCGTTCATCGGCATGGCTATCGTAATCTTCCTTGCATTCAGGACCTTCGTCCCTGCCTTTGCAGTCGTTCTCTCCGCATTTGCTGACATGGTAATGACGGCAGCCATGATGAATGTGGTCGGGATCACGCTCACCCTTGGTACTACTGCTGCCCTCCTGATGCTGATCGGTTATTCCGTGGACAGCGACATCCTGCTGACAAACCGGGTGCTGAAACGGCAGGGCAAGCTGCATGACAAGCTTGCCGGGGCGTTCCATACCGGTATCATCATGACATCCACCACGTTTGCCGCGGCAACGGCGCTCTTCATAGTCTCGTGGTTCGGTTCGATCCAGATCCTGATGGATATCTCTGCGGTTCTGCTCATCGGGCTTGTTGCCGATGTCCTCAACACCTGGCTGACCAATGCGGCGATCCTGAAATGGTATGTCCAGAAAGGAGGCGGGAAATGAATTCCAGGGAACTCAAGGCCTTCCTGATGGACTGGAGAATCGCTACTCTGGCCATTCTCATTGTCCTCTCCGTGATCGCCATATATCCGCATTTCGATGATCAGGGCCACCTGGCCTCGAACCTGCAGTACGGTCTCGATCTCCAGCAGGGCTCGTGGATCCAGCTCGAGCTCAAGTCCGTAGTTGTCGGTTATACCACCGACCGGCCGCTCAGTGATTTCCTTACCAACCTGTCAGAGAGTCTTGATACGGAAGTGGAACAGGTCGACGCCACTCACCTGGAGATCCGTAAATCTTATACCCAGCCGGAACTGGAAGCAAAGTTCACCGCTGCCGGCGGTAAACTGACCAGTTACCAGCAGGGGGTCTCCAAGAAGACAGCCGATGACGTCAAGCTGATCCTGGAGAACAAGATCAACGCCATCGGCACCAAGGATGCAAAGGTCAACACGCTCACCGGTCTCAATAACGTGGACCGGTTCATCCGTGTCGAGATGGCCGGCGTGGATATGAACGAGGCCCAGCAGATTGTCGGAAAGCAGGGCAAGTTCGAGATCCGTGTGCAGACCGTCGGCAACGATACCGAGCATGTGCTGTTTGGCAACGATATAACCAGCGTCCAGACACCTGCGCAGAACCCGGCAGGCAGCGATAACTGGGGTGTCCAGTTCACCCTGAGCGAGGCCGGGGCGGCAGCATTCCAGCAGGCCGCGATCCAGTCCGGGGCTACTGACGATCCCAATCATCACTACCTGACGATGCTCCTCGACAACCAGACGGTATATTCGGCACCGCTGAACCCGTCCCTTGCCACCGAGCTCAAGACCCAGCCGACCCGCATGATGATTGCATCTACCGGCTCGGGCACCTACGGATCCAAGCAGGCAACAGATCTTGAGATCCACCTCCGTGCCGGTGCACTACCGGTGGATGTGAGCATTGCCGGATCCGGCAGCACTTCCGCACCGCTCGGTGAGCGCTACAAGGCGATGGCGCTTCTCGCGGGTATCTTTGCCCTGATCACCGTTGGTTTTGTGATCTATTACCGGTACCGCGAACCCAGTATCGTCCTCCCGATGGTACTGATCAATGCGTCCGAGGTCCTGATCCTGCTCGGGTTCATCGCCCTTATCCGGTTCCAGATGGACCTGCCGACCATCGCCGGCCTGATCGCCGTCATGGGTACCGGTATCGACCAGCTGGTCGTGATCACGGACGAGATCCTGCATGAAGGAAAGGTCCCGAGCCCCAATCTCTATCTCAAGCGGCTGGCCCGGGCACTCGGCATCATCGTGGTGGCCGCGGCAACGGTGATCATCGCAATGATCCCCCTCGCCCTTATGGACCTCTCCACGCTCAAGGGTTTTGCCCTCATCACCATACTCGGTGTGCTGGTCGGCGTCATCGTGACCCGGCCTGCTTATGGCAAGATCATCATGGAGATCCTCTCCAAGTAGCGATACCATAGGTTTATCTTTTTTTTCATCGAGTAATTTACCGGGTAAATTCATGAGCAAACCGGTTTTGTTTGACTTTTTTGCCACCTGGTGCGGTCCCTGCAGAATGCAGACACCTATTATCGAGGAACTGGCAAAAAAACTGGGGGATAAAGTGGATATCCGGACCATCGACGTAGACAAGGATCCGGAACTTGCGGGAAAATACGGCATCCGTGTTGTCCCGACCCTGATCATAGAAAAAGACGGGAAGATCGTCCAGTCGCTGGAAGGGGTTACCGATGCGGCAACCCTTGAAAAACTCTTAACCCCCCTGGTGGGATAGCCCCGTGAAGATCGGCATTGTCGGCGGGACCGGCGACATCGGCGAAGGGATGGCGATGCGCCTCTCGCCGATCTTCGATGTGGTCGTGGGATCCCGTGAACAGGATAAGGCCGAAGCGACCTGCACCATGAGCCGCGAACTTCTCAAAAAACGCGGTAAGGACTGCTCCTTAAAAGGTGTCGGCAACCAGGCGGCAATCGATGAGGCAGATATTGTCATCCTTGCCATTCCCTATAAGCACCTTGTCGGGACGCTCGAAACCCTTCACGGTTTTGAGGACAAGATCGTGGTCAGCCCGGTCAACCCCATGGAAAAAGCGGACCATTTCTGCTTCGTCCCCCCACAGGAAGGTTCGGCAGCCCTCATGATCCGGAAGATGCTCCCGAAAGAGGCCCGGATCTGTTCGGCGTTCAACACGATCGCCGCGAACAAGTGGAAGGCGCTCGACGAGGAACTCAGTTACTCGGTCCCGGTCTGCGGGGACGATGCCGAAGCAAAGAAAGAGGTCATGGCAATCGTCAATAAAATATCCCATCTCCAGGCGTTCGATGCCGGCCCCCTCTCCGTCTCCTGCATGGTTGAGTCACTCACGCCGCTGCTCCTGAACATTGCACGGTACAACAAGATGAAGGATGTCGGCATCCGGTTCCTCTAAGGTCCGCACGATCGTACGGGCCCTGAAAAAACGATACGGGAAGATCCCATGGTGGCCCGGGGATACCGATGAAGTGATGATCGGAGCGATCCTGACACAGCAGACCCGTTGGGAGAACGTGGAGCGGGCCCTCCTGGATCTGAAAGACCGCGGGATCTGTACCATGGTCGGTATCCATACGTCAGATATCGCGGATACCGAGTCCGCCATACGGTGCACCGGCTTTTACCGGGTCAAGGCCCGGCGGCTGAAATCCCTTGCGGATTTTGCGGTGGAGAACTGCGGCGGCGTGGAGAATATGGCGGGGATCCCTACCTCCAAACTCCGCAAAGGCCTTCTTGCAGTCCACGGGATTGGCGAAGAGACCGCGGACAGCATCCTCTGCTATGGTTTCTCCCGGCCGGTCTTTGTTGTCGATGCCTATACAGAGCGGATGGTCCGTTGTGCCGGTATCACGGAGCCCCGCAACCGGCTCAAAGCATTATTCGAAAGCGTATTGCCGGAGAACAACGAAACCTGCCGGCAGACCCATGCGCATATCGTGGAGTATGCAAAAGAGTACTGCGGAAAGAAGAGGTGCGATGCATGTATACTCGTGAATTCGAACGGATAGGAAAACGGCTCTTTGCCGAACACCTGGTGGGCGGCAACTTCGGCAACATGAGCCTCCGCGATGGCGACGAAGGGTTCCACATCAAGCGGACCGGCGACTATCTCGACGACGTACACGAATTGGTCTTCGTGCCGCTTGACGGACCGGTGCCGAAGAACGCCTCGAGCGAGTACCGCGTTCACCTTGCCGTGTACAAACGATCCCCCCACATGGCCATCGTCCACGCCCACCCGCAGGCTGCCATCGCCGCCTCGCTCGTGATGGACCGGATCATACCGGAAGACAGCGAAGGGAAGATGTTCTGCCCCGAGATCCCGGTGGTCGGAGGGGAGCCGGGCACGCAGGAAGTGGCGGACAATGTGGCTGCCGTGCTTGCCACATCAAAGCTCGTGATCGCCCGTGGGCACGGGACGTTCGCTGCCGGGAAATCGCTGGACGAGGCGTACCAGCTCACATCGCTTGCGGAGCACTCGGCCAGAGTGCTGGCGCTGAAGCGGGAGTTCGGGCGGGAGTGAAGGGGACGGCACTGGAATATTATACCGTTTTTTTTAAAAAAATTTATTAAAATTTACTTCGGCGGCCTCGGCGGCTGCAGGAGCTGGATCTCCCGGATAATCTCCCGGTGGAAGACGAGCAGCATGTCGCTGATCATACCGAACATGAATATCTCGATACCCACGACGATGAGAAGCACGGTGAGGATCGTGAGCGGGATATGCTCGATATGTCCGGGTCTGAGCCATTCCAGCAGTACATACACACCCGTGAGCATGCCGAGGATCGATGTAAATATGCCCATCATGCCGAAGTAGAACATCGGGTTGTTGACCCGGGCGAGCCGGTAGATGGTGCTGACGATCTTGATGCCATCATGGAATGGCGAGAGCTTGGTGGCGGTGCCCGGCCTATGGGAGTACCGGATGGGAACAACCATGATCCGCTGGCCGTTCCGCACGGCCTCAACGGAGATCTCGGTCTCGATCTCGAACCCTTTCTCCTTGAGGTGCATCTGCTGGATCGCAAGCTTGGTGAACGCCCGGTACCCGGAGAGGATGTCGTGCAGGTCCCGGCTGTGCGCGACCTTGAAGAGGAGGTTGAGCATGTGGTTGCCAAAGAGGTTCAGGTGAGAGAAGGAACCCTCCTCCGCATTGATCAGCCGGTCACCGATCACCTGGTCGAACCCGAGGAAAAGCGGTCCCAGCATCTTCTCCGCGTCCCGTGCAGAGTAGGTCCCGTCCCCGTCGAGCATGAGAATGTACTGCTGCTCTATCACCTCGAATGCCTCGATGATCGCATTGCCTTTGCCCTTCCCGGACTGGGTCCGGACATTGGCACCGGCCTCGCGGGCGATCTTGACGGTGTTGTCCGTGCTCTTGCCGTCAATGACGAGAATGTGGTTATAGCCGAGGGCCTTGAACTCCTTTACCACGCCACCGATAGTCGGGCCCTCATTGAGCGTGGGAATTAAGATGCAGACCTCATCCTTGTTGAATTTCATTGGTATACTATTTTTAATCGGGTGACATAAGTGCTTCTATGCACCTGCCCAAAAAAGGGCTCCGGGCACTCGGGATTGCGGAGAGTTATTCCGGCAGGACCCGGTCCAACCTTGCGGGGGTAGTCATGCGCAAGGACCTGCGCATTGACGGTTTTGCCTTCGGGTCCGTGACGGTGGGCGCGATGGATGCCACGGATGAGATCCTCCGGATGGTCCGTGACCTTGACCGCCGGGACATCAACGTGATCCTTCTCTCCGGCTGCGTGATCGCGTGGTTCAACGTGATCGATCCCGCCCGTATCGCACGCGAGACCGGTCTCCCGGTGATATGTGTCACCTACGAGGAATCGGACGGGCTCATCGAGGATATCACGCATCACTTCCCTGATGACGCTGCCCGCATCGCGGCATACCGCAGACTCGGTGAACGGACCCCGGTCCGGCTGCATACCGGGCTTACCTGTTATATCCGGTCATGGGGGATTGTGCACGAAGACGCCGCACGGTTCTGCAATGATTTTACCTGCGACGGAAAGATCCCGGAGCCCCTGCGGGTGGCCCGGCTCTGCGCCCGGCAGATCTCAACCCCTGCCTGTCGTGAGGATCATCCTTCCTGAACGACAGGCCCGGGTTCTGCAGGAAAGGGTGATTTCATATAACCGGGAGGAAAATAATTGTTGCAACCTGTCCGGTTGTCCGGAGTTTTGTTCATGTCACAGCCAGTCAAACCAGCACGATGGGTATGTCTCGAATGTCACTGGATTTATGATCCCGCAAAAGGTGATCCCAAGGGCGGAGTTCCTCCAGGAACCCCATGGGAGAACGTCCCGGACAGCTGGCGCTGCCCGGAATGCAAGATCCTCAAGTGCAAGAAAGGCGTCTTCAAGCGCCTTGATGACTGAGATACATCCTCATACATCTTTCCTTTATTCCATTATCGTGCGGGAAGGTATCCCGCGAGATGAGCTGGCCGGTCGTCAGATCGTAGACCTCAAACTGCACCGTGTCTCCGGGATGAAGTGTTCCTCTTGAAAAATCAATGTAGATCCTGGCCCCGGCGCTCCAGGAATAATCATTTGTTCCCTGGCCCCCAGTTACCCGGATCCCCAACGGGTGAACAGAAATGAACATCCTTTCGTTTATAAACGGAATATCAGGGAGACTAGCTCCATTTCGGTACATCTTTGCGGATAATTTCCTGTTATCATAGGAAGTGTCTCCGGTATTCATCACTACAACGTAATTTTCGTCGAAATCCCCATAGGGATTGATGCCGCCAATCTTTGTAATCTGGAAAACATCCGGAACGGCTGGATCGTACCACAGGTCCGGCAGCTGCATCGCCACCAGCAGCACCATGATAGCGAGCACTATCGTGATCGCGACTGCCAGTATGATGCCTGTCGGGTTCTCAGCTGCATGATCATTACGGATGGGGATCACCCAATGAGCGTCGGCAGGAGTATATATAATTTTTTTGAAATTAATCTTGTTGAAAAAATATGCAAACATATAATAACTGTTTGGGTGCCACGAACAGGATTGCCTGACCTGTGCCCGGAACACCATCAACATAAATATCCTGCATACAAACTTCTGGTGAGTACTATCTCCCTGTTTCCAGGATTGCATTCCATGAGCTCCCCGTCAGCAGCGTCCGAAAACACCCTTTCCTCCCGCCAGAAAGGCAGGGAGTTTTATCTGGAGGGTCTCTCGCTCGGGCGCGAGGGGCGGCACGATGACGCGCTCACCTCCTTCTCCCTCGCCCTTGCTGTAGACCCCGATCTTGCGCTCGCCTGGGTGGGCCGGGGTTTTGCTCTGGGAAAACTGGGCCGGTACGAGGAAGAGATCGAATGCTGCGAAAAAGCGATCCAGCTGGATCCCCGGTGCGTTGATGCCTGGAACAACAAGGCATTCGCCTTCGGCATGCTCGACCGGTTCGAGGACAAGCTCGTGTGCTGCGACCGGGCACTGCAGATCGATCCGGAGAATGCCACTGCCTGGAACAACAAGGGTGTTGCCCTCGGCATGCTTGGCAGGTTCGAGGCCGAGATCCGGTGCTGTGACCGTGCCCTCGAGATCCGGCCCCGGTATCTCTCTGCATGGGTCAACAAGGGGTTCGCCTGCGGGAAGATGAAGCGGTACGAAGAGGAGATCAGCTGCTATGACCGGGCCCTCCGGATCTACCCGTTCTTCCTCTCCGCACTCATCAAGCGGGGCGTGGCCCTGATCAACCTGAAACTCTATCCCGAGGCCATCGAAGCCCTGGACCGTGCCCTTACCATCGACCCGGAGAATCCAAAGGCGCTCTACCGGAAAGGGCTTGCCCTCTCGATGATGGCCCGGCACGAGGAGGCGATACGGTGCCTCGAGAAGGCGCTCGAGTTCGATGCCTCGATCGCCGACGCCTGGGTCGTCATGAGCAACTCGTGCTTTATGCTGGGCAGGCTGGAGGAGTCTGCCCGGGCATTCGACCAGGCGTATTATATCGATGTGAAGGACGTGAGATCCGGTGTCCGGAGGGGGATGTCCATGCTGAAGATCGGGAAGTTTGATGACGCGCTCCGCTGCTTCTCCGATGTTTTCGGCGTCCTCCTCCGGTGATCCCGCCCCTTTCCCCGGCTGACCCGTACCCCCTCTTTTTAACCCTGCCTCACCAACGGAAAATATGGATGTTGAGGAGTATGTCCGCAGGGGCCTCTCGGACGGGAAAGACGAAAAAACCTTACAGGAAAGCCTGGCGAAACATATCCTCAGTTTCAAGAATGCAGATCCTTCCTATGCCTCGGCCTTTGCCCGGGCCGTAATCGAGGAAGTGAAGAACTCCCGGCACCTGACCGGCGATTTTTTTACCTTCGAGCCTGCCGGTGTCGGCATGGGCGAGTTCGGCGTGGGATCCCGGGGGAAGGGAGACTTTTTTGCCCACCGCCAGATTGCCCGGATCATTGGCAAAACCTCGGCCTCGGTCGGCGTGGACGAGATGGACGATGCCGGTGCGGTCTGCGCCGGGGGGAAATATATCATCTGCACCGTGGACGGGATGCACTCCCGGCTCTCTGACTTTCCCTTCCTTGCCGGTTTCCATGTGACCCGTGCCACGCTCCGGGACGCCTATGTCATGGGTGCCAAACCGGTGATGCTCTTCTCCGATATCCACATCGCCGATGATGGCGATGTGGCGAAGATCTTTGATTATACGGCCGGCATCACGACCGTGGGCGAGGCGATGGATGTCCCGCTTGTGACGGGCTCCACCCTGCGGATCGGCGGCGACATGGTGCTTGGCAGCCGGCTCACCGGGTGCGTGGGAGCAGTCGGCGTGGCTGAGCATCTCACGGCCCGGAAATCGACGAAGCCCGGCGACGTGCTGCTCATGACCGAAGGTGCCGGCGGCGGGACGATTGCGACCGCCGCGATCTACTCCGGTTTCCCGGAAGTGGTAGACAAGACGATCAACCTGAATTTCCTCAATGCCTGCGAGGTGCTGATGATGAGCCCGGTCTTCACGCAGATCCATGCGATGACCGATGTGACGAACGGCGGCCTGCGGGGCGATGCCTTCGAGATGGCCGAGACCGCGAATTGCCGGATCGTGATCGACGAGTCCGATATCGGCAGCCTGGTCCAGCCGCAGGTGAGGGAGATGCTCGAGGCCCTGAAGATCGATTACCTCGGCGTCTCGCTCGACTCGCTGCTCGTTGTCTGTCCTGCGGAAGTTGCCGGCGAGATCTCCCGTGTCATCACATCGGCCGGCGTCACGATGAAGCAGGTCGGCCACGTGGAGGCGGGGAAGGCAGAGGCGGTGCTCCGGATCGATGGGAAGGACCATGACTTCACGCCGAAGTTCCGCGAGTCAGCGTATACGCCGGTCAAGAAAGTCGCGGACACAGAGCCCCGCGACTTCGAGGAGATGAAGGCGAACGTGTTGCGGGCATCGGAAGCGGCGATCCGGAAGAAGGAGCGGGTGCTGGCAGGGCTGCGGGCCGGGAAAAAGGCCGGGTCCTGAACGATCACCGGCAAAAAAATGAATAGGGGCCTTGTTCCTGATAAGTGAAAAAGAATCTTCATTCATCGGTCTTTTTTTGGCGTTATGCATCGTACTGTCTCAATACCGTGAGTACGTCTGAAGAAAAAAGCGGTCTTTTGTCCGGGAGAGGATGGCATAAAGGATTCGCGAAGTGGATTATTCTCTCGATAATTCTTACCGGCTGCATGCCGGCAGTATCTGCATTCATGGTCACGGACGTATCTGTAAGTCCTCCGGGACCCCTGACACCGGGCACACCGGTTGTGGTTCTGTTCAAGGTCCAGTTTCCGGCAACCTCGGGAAAGACGTTTCCTCCCGGTGATGATCTTCACCTCTATACAGATCTGAACCATCCGGAGTGGACATATTCCATTGTTCTCGACGGTGTCAATAATGCACGGCCTTCGGTCTCGTCCCGCGTGCTCGATCTGAGCGGTTTCCAGCTCTCGTATCCGTCCAAGGTCAGTGAATCCCTCCGGATCAGTCTCCAGGGAACTGCCCCTTCAGTCGGCAGGACGAGCGATATAACCATCCTCCGGGTCCAGGAAAATTACCGGAACGGCAATGTCATATCAGGCTCCGTGGTCTGCCGGAACGTGACGGTCATAAATACCGACGAGGCCGGGGCAGCGATCGCAGGGATGAGGTCCAACCTCTCTGCATTCAGGTCAGATATCGACGAAAAAGCTGCCATAGGGATCGAAACCGGTTCGGCCGAATCAGCATATCGTGAGGCATCCCGCGGTATCGATACCGCCGAAGCTCTTCCTTCTGTGCAGCGTTCCGATGCCCTGAAGAACCTGGATGCTGCACAAAAGGCGATCGATGCCGGGGAAACGGAACTCGATCTGGCGTGGGCCAGCAGGGAAGTTGCGGCAGCCCACCTGCCGATAACGAACGTGGATGCGCTGGTCGGGTGGTTCAAAGGCAATGAGACTACCGCAGACGACCCGCAGCTCAGTGCCATCATCGCCATGCGGGAAGTTGCCGCCAATTACCACTCCAATGCCAATGATCTTGTTGCCAGCGGGCATTATGCCCTGGCCCGGGACAAGGCAAAGGATGCATTTGCGAAAGGCAACGAGTCGTACACTCTTGCCCTCCAGCGTCAGCAGGCACTCACGCAGGAAGTGAACCATCTGGAAGCGATGGGTTCGGGCATCAGGAAATCCGGGTTGCTGGTGATGTTCGGGATTATTGGCGCCGTCCTTGTCGGGGTTGGCATTATCGTGTGGTACAGACGTTCACATTGGGATGAGCTGTGGTGAGGCGGGACGGGATCCTGAATAATCCCTGCATACCCCCCCTCCCTTTTCCGGAAATACCGGTCCTGACCCCCCCACCCCCATGCAGGGGGGGTTACCCGGAGACCCCTCCCCCCCTCCGGCCCGATCAGACCCCCCCTGATCATTTTTGGGTAGCCCTCCGGGAGGGTCCCTCCGGCGGAGTCCCGATTCGATGGGGAGGCCCGGGACGTGTGCAATAATGCACAGTTCCCATTTTTGGGATGGGGGGTATGCGGCAGACCCCCCCACTCCTTTTCGTTTTATTGTGTGCATACCCCCCCACCATCCGGATTTCGGGTGGGGGGTACCCCCCCTCAGCCACCCGGACCCGGGGTGGGGTACCCCCCCTGTCAGGCCCGGAGGGGTACCCACCCCTCCACCCTTTGGTCATGAGCAGGGGGGGTCCCCCCTACCCCCCTCCCTTAGTGTGAGGGGCTGCCACCCCCCTCCGGCCGGAGCCATGGCGGTTGTGCTTCGCGTGGAGGATCCGGGGAGCGGGCTCCCTCATTCTAATGTTGTATTGATCAGTCCCACCAGATCTTCCCCGGTGAATGGCTTGAATATGATGCCCTTCGGAGAGATCTGTTTCATTCTGGTAATCAGTCTCTCGGAAGTATGGGCTGTGACAAAAATTATTGGGCATGATAAAGACTGCCGGAGTTCCCGGGCGGTCTCGATGCCGTCAAGAGTACCTCTCAGCGTGATATCCACCAGCATGAGGTCGATGGTATCGGCCGCTTTAACTGCATGAATCGCTTCAAAACCCGAAGAGAACGGGCCGAAAATCCGGTATCCTGCATGTTCCAGGATCTCGGTCATCTGTAATGCAATAAGACCTTCATCCTCAACGATCAGGATGGTCTCTTTTTTCATGGCAGTTTTTATATTGATGCTTATTACGATAAAGCATTATTATTGACAGGCAATAGAGGATGACACTTTATACTATCACTGATGGAAGGAATCTGTAGGATCCGTGACGATACAAGAAAAAAATTGTAAGAATAAAGATGCCCGGGACATCAATGAAAATCCGGCGCCCGGTTATCCGTTTCCCTGACCGCACCGGCCGCATGAACGATACATGATCTTTTTCAGCTTCCGGATGAGGTAATATCCTGCCGATGCGAGAAGGCACGTGACCAGCAGTCCCCCGCACAGCACCGCCGTTTCAGGCATTGTTACGGGAGCCGGATCGAAGGAGAAGACTGAGAGCCAGGCAAACGGCGTGAACAGGATCAGGAGATGGATACCTGCGCCGGCGAGGAGTGTGAAAGCGGCACAGATGCCTGCCACCTTCCCGAGTCCTGGTTCATTCAGGGTCGGGTAGAAGAGGAATACCGGGAGGAGAACGGCAAGTGCCCACGGAAGGACCATGACGATCAGGTTCAGGAACAGGATCCCGAGGATCAGGAGGATGATAAGGGAGAACTGGAGCATATCGCCCGACAGGGACCCTGCAATGGAGGCGAGAGCCCCCATGTACGGGACGGGATCGAAGATCCGGGAAATGCACGCAGACACGGGAAACAGGCCGATCGTGATCAGGAGCTGCAGGTTTCTTCCCGGAAGCTTTTGCAATATTTGGCACAGGAGAAATATCCCGATAAAAAATGCTGCAGCGATCAGGATCGCATAGACCGGGGCGCTCTGGGGATGAAACTGGATCGTATGAAATGCTACTATGGCATGCGAAGAGGTTGCAATTTGTGTCATGGCTGTAAAAAACTATTATGTCTGACGATTTCTCCAGAGGATCCCGAAGAGAATACAGGAGATGCAGACGAAGAGGAAAACCGATACCGCGATGAAAATCGTGGCATCGTACGCATAGAGGGAAACGTATGCACCGGCCGCCATCCAGATGACGAGACTCACCACAAGGAAGTAATATTCACGGGCGCCCCGGCCCCGGGGAAACCTGTCGTTATCCCGGGCCAGGAAAAGGTATGCGCCGGCCAGGCAGCCGATCGAGGGTAGCAGCAGGGTACATGGATTATCCGTGTGCAGCACAATACCCCAGAGCGAGTACACGATACCCGGCAGGCCTATCCCGAATAAAAGAAGGGCCAGTGTGTTTCGTATGTTCGGTTCGGGTTCCGTGTGCGTTTCCCCCCGTGCTGTCAATTACGGATAGTATAGAATCATAGCGGGAGGATCAAAACTCTGGCGATGAGTGAAATTTTTATTTCGGTTATTGGGGTTTGTTGCGGTTATCAGGGATCATCTGCGGAAATTGCGATGAACGGCCGCCGGGTCCAAGATTTTCTGATGAAAATCTTATCCACAGCCTTCGGCTGTCCCCGCCGGAGCGCCCCGCGGCGGATCTAGGACTTTTCAAAAACTCAAAAACGGTAATACAGTATCATCGCAATGTGGGGGATGCCCTCGCGGCGGGGAATTAATCGTCGCATCCGCGAGGATTAATTGGAGAATGTCGAATGTCTTCAGATTTGAGACTGGAGAAGATCGCAGGTCTTCGAACAAATTCTTCAGAATTCTTCGACGCGAAGCCCCCAGGAGCTTCAAACGCTCGCTAAAAAAATATTCAGAAAAAAATTCCCGGAGAAAACTTCACTCCGCCTTCTTGGCACTTACAAAAATATTGTACGCCAGCGACGGTACCCGCTTCTCGACAAAGGGCTCGATCTTACAGGCTAAATTAAACAACGGGTCGATCATGTCGATGTGGGCGAACGAACACCACTTCACTTCTACGTCCGAGTATCCCGCGCCGGTGAAGAGCTTGTCCATCTCCTTCTCGTTGTAGTAATACTCGCCGAAGTCCTTCATCACCACGTGCTTCACCTTGATCTTCTCGCCGATCTGGTAGAGGGCCGGGATGCCGGCGGTCAGGAGTTTCTTGCCGAGCGTGCAGAGGGCGATGGTGCCGCCGGGCCGGAGGACGCGGTAGGTCTCCGCGAGCATCGCCTCGGGGTCCTTGACATAGCTGAAGACGAGGAGGCTTGATACGGCATCGAACGATTCGCTGCGGAACGGGAGCTTCTCGCCTACGCCCACCGTGAAGTCGCACTGGGGGCAGCGCCTGCGTGCCTTCTCCACCATCTTCTCGCTGATGTCGAGGCCGGTGCCGTGGCCGCCGTGCTCTATGTACTTGCTGACGAAGAGTCCCGTGCCGCACCCGATATCGAGGAGGTTGCGGCCTTTGGGCAGGGAGTTGATCAGGTGGTTACTGATATGGGTGTGGTAGTTCCGTCCCCGGTGGTGATCGTAATGGGTGTCGTAGGTATCGGCTATGGTATCGTAGTGGTTCCGGATCTTGTCCTGCTTGGTGGAACTCATGTGAAGATCTCCTGTATTCCCGTGGCGAGGGCTCCCATCTGGATGAACTCGCTGTTCGCGTGCCGCATCTTATATTCCGCATCGGCAAGGGCAACGGCCAGCCGCGGGTCATTGAACTCGCGCTGGATAACGGAACGCAGCTCCATGATCACTTCGGGGCCCGAGAGCCCGGAAGCGATCATCAGCGACTCGAGCCTGCGTGCAGCACCCCGCGTGTCCCCGGCCTTGAGCGCCGTAACCGCCGATGCTGCGATGGTTGCCGATTCCGACTGGGCGACCCCGAGGAGGTCCTGGCACCGGCCGGTCTCGGTCGCCACCTGCAAAAGCAGGAGGGCCCGGCGCATGTCGCCGGCAGACGCCTGGACGATCAGTTCGAGGTCGTCCCCGCTGCAGGAGTCGCTCCCCTTCTGCTCCTGGACCATTACCTGCCTGAGGCTCTCAAGCATCACGGACGAATCGACCGGGGCAAAGAAGAGCGGCAGGCAGCGGGAGGCGATCGCCGGGATGATGGTGCTCGGGTTCGTTGTCGTGAGCACAAACCGGCAGGTGCCGCTCGTCCGTTCCATGATCCGGCGGAGCGCCTGCTGGGCGTCCCGGGTGAGGGCATGGGCGTCCTCGAAGACGAGGATCTTGAACTCCGCGTCCAGCGGGCGCAGGGACGCGTACCACTTGATGATGTACTTGAAGTTCGAGACCAGCGACTGGTTCTTCTGGTACAGGTGGGCGTACCGCTCGTCCTGTTCGAGGATTGCCTTGCCCTGCTGGAAGATGTCGGCTGTCTGGATGATATTCGTGTTCAGCTCCCAGTCATCGCCGTAGATCTCCTTTGCGAAACAGGCGATGGCCGAACTCTTTCCCGTGCCGTGCGGACCGGTCAGGATCAGGTGGGGAAGGTTCCCGGACCGGGCAAAGGAAGCGAGATGGCGGACGGCAGGCTCCTGTCCTGCAATCTGATCCAGCGTCACCGGCCGGTACTTCTCAATCCAGAGCATGGTCAAGCCTCCGTGTTATCTCACGTATTGCTTCTGACAAAAGATAAGGGTTGTCTGCTGCTGAGAGGAGCCTCTCCCTCTCACCGGCGGTCAGCTCTCTGCAGGCACGTGAGATCTCCGGCAGCGCCCGGGTGAGCTCGTCAACCACCGTGAGCGTGGCGCGCCGTGCGGTCCGGGAGAGAGGGTTGAGGTCGATTGCGATCACCTGCTTTCCCATGGCCACGAGCGCCTCGCACCGGTCCCCGTCCTCGAGGGGTATGAGCACGACATCGGCAGAGAACATGCCCTCCCTGCGGCACCAGGCCCGGTCATGGGAGAGCGGGAGCAGTTGTTCCGCCTCACCGGAAAAAACATCTGCCCCGGCGTCGGTGAGGATCTTCTCGATCATCGAGACCCGTGCTTCGGTCCGGTGAAAGAGGTTCACCTCAACGAGCGCCCAGCTCGCCTTCTGGAGGTCCGCGATCTCCCGGGCCGCGAGGGCCGCGGTGTTGCCGTTGACCGAGATGACCGGGCGGCGTGCGGCAAGGAGCATGGCGGCTGCGGTCTTCTCCGCAATGAGGGCGCTTTCGGTCGTCCGCTCGCCGATCAGGTAATCGAACGCCTCGCCCCTGCCATGGGCGGTGAGCCCCTCCATGGCCACGACGCCCTTCCGTGCGCAGTCCGCGAGCCGTTCGCGGGTGACCAGGGACCGGTAGCGGGGATGGTCGACAGGTATCATGGTATCATTCCCTCTCCGCAATTATATTGGCGCCGGTCCGGGCCACCGTGCATTCGTATACCTGACCGAACGACTCCAGCAGGGACCGGGCCTTCCCGCCCGATGCGAAGATCCCGTTCCCGAGCATGGTCATCGCCGCCGGGACACGCTCCTTCCCGCAGAGGGCAAGGACCTCGAGCACTTCCGGGGTGGCAAGGCCGCTGTCCAGCGTGAACTGGCGGGAGAGCCGGAAAAAATCTTCCGGATTTTTCGGCATGGCTGCGGGAAATGCAGCAGCAACGCGGTCCATCTGTTCCGGCGACCCGAGGACTGAAGGGGTGTGGATCGGTCCGAAGCTGACCAGGTATACCGGGCCCGCAAGGTCCCATGTCCGGTCAATACGGGCATCGATCCCCGGCCCGTGCCGGACCACCCGGCCGCCGCCCTGGCAGGCGGCTACATCCCCGAGGCCGGTCCGGTGCGTGACCTCGGCCTCGTGGGCGAGCGCTGCTATGTCATGGGGGGTGAGGCGGAGGGCGAAGAGCCGGTCGAGTGCCGTCAGGGTTGCGAGAAGGGCGGCTGCGGAGAGGCCGAAACCGGCACCGATAGGAAGCCGGCATTCCGTCTCCACCGCCACCGTGATGCCGAGCCTGTCCATCACCGATGAGAGGGGCGGGGAATCATGGGCCGTGCTGAGCACGTTTCCCTTAGCATCACGGCAGATTACGCGGATGGATCTTTTTTCTGAAGGGGTGGCGGTGGCGGTGACCCCCTCGCTGACGACGAGACCGGCGCCGACACTGCCGGTATCTGCGATGCTCTTGCCTTCGACCCGCCTGAAGTACCCCGAGATATGGCCGGGGCAGAATGCAGTGACCTTCGTCGGTTTCATATTCATCCGGTTATGCAGTAAACCATTGGGTGTCCGGATTCTTTAATCAAACCCGATCCGTACATACGGTCTTAAAAAAGCCTGCCGGTGTCCGGGATCACTGCGGCCCGCCATTCTGCTGGAGGTCCCGGAGGATCCTGCGGATGTGGCCGATATTGATCGTGCGGGTGGTTAAGAGGCAGAGGTGGTAATCGCGGTAGGGAGCGATGATCACATTGCCCTCGGGGATCTGGAGGGTCATGTGGACGAAAGTACCCCAGTCGAGGTGAGGGGTGATCTTCTCGGTTGTTGCAAGCATCTCCCGGGCAATTTTCAGGAGCGGTTCGATCTCCACGTCACCCATCAGGATGATATTCCGGTCATTGCTGAAGACGGATATCGCCACGATCCCGTTGAGCTTCTTTATCTGGCCTATGATCTTTATATCGTCGGCGTCCAGCATCACGTCCTGCGAGACCAGAGGGACCTCTGGTTCAACCGGTGGCTCTTCTTCCTGCGTGACCGGCTCCGGCGGGATCTCGGCCGGCCCGGGTACCGGTCTCTTTACTGACTGCTGCATGACCACCGGGGACGGCTCACGCACCGGCACAGCGGGTGTGGGTGACAGTATCCGTTCTGCCGGGCCGGCCCGGGGCTCTTCCGGGACCGGTTCTGCCACCTGTTCATCGATATTACAGATCTTCAGTGCCTGGGCAAACTCCTCAGGGGTATATTTGCAGAGATTGAACTCGATCGTGGGATGGGAATTGAAGTAATCCAGGGCAGCATGGCCCTTGAGCTCGATCCTCCCGTGCTTGAAGTAATACGCCAGAGGATTCCCTTTCCGGATAAGGATGAACCCCTCGCCATCCTGGATGACGATCCGCACCACGCCGATAAACCGCACGGTATGGGTAAATATCCACTGGGGCGGCGCCTGCATCCAGCCTATGCTTTTCCCTTCCGGCAGTTGTTCGATCATAGGAATGAGACTATGGCATCCTGGTTTTTCTTCATCTCGTACGTGATCTGCCCGATATTGGCGCTGTTCTTTGCAATGATCACCAGGAAGAACTCCTCCGTGATGGGGCCGAGGATAAGGAAGTTCTCCGAATATTCCACAAAGACCATGGACAGGGTGGCATTCCCGAAATGGACGGCTGTGTCTTTTGAGTCGAGCATGACCGTGGAGATCACGTCGCCCAGGTTCTTGTCTATGACGATGCCCGACTTGATGCTCTCGATGATCTCGCCGTTCTCTTCGATAACTACGGCAGCCTGGACGTCCTTGATGATGAGGAATTTATTCAGGATCTCTTTGAGCATTGAGTCACTCCTGGTGTATCAGGATATTTACTCTTGGGTGATTGCCTGATTTACCGGATGCAGGCAGGTATACCTGCACCGGTTCTGCGGTGTTGCGGATAGTGTTGTCTGCATACTGCGCAGGTTTACGGCCGGGTCCTGCGCAGCCGCTCATTCATTGTCTTCTTTGGCCAGCGTGTCGAGGATCTTGTAGGTATTGATCATCCGGTTGAATGCGGTCTGGAGTTCCCCGATCTCGTCGTTGCTGAGCAGCTCGATCTCCGGGTTCTTGAGTTCACCGGTGCTCATGCTGGTCGCGATCTTGGAGAGCTTGACGATCGGGTTCGTTATGCTGCTGGCAAGGAAGAAACTCCACATGACCACAACGGACAGGGTGATGAGCGTGATGATGAAGATGCTGTTTGCAAGACCGATATTCGCGATGATGCTTGTGGTACCGCCCATGGACACGATCCCGAGAAGGATCATCGGGATGGTGGCGACGAAGAGCATACTCACCATCAGCTTGTAGAAAATGGGTATCTGGAAGGCAAAACTGCCCTGCGGCGGTTTTTCTTCCATTCTTTTCATGGAAGCCATGTACCAGTATTTACGGAAACCCCATATAAAAATATCTAAAGCATTCCGGGAACACCCGATTGGTTGAAATGTGAATTCGGGCTCCGGAAAAGGTAAAAAGAAGGGCATGCGCCGGCTAACGTCTTCAGAGGCCGTTCCGACCCCGGGAGGGCCGGGTTATATAATCCTGCGAAGAATTGCTCTCCATACGGCCGCAGCAATCTCGTCCTTCGTCCCTTCGATCTGCATAGTCCCTTCTGCATCGAGAAGGGTGTAGGACCCGTGGCTGCTGCCCATGGTATCAGGGGTGTTCATGAGTACTATGGCAACACCCTGCCGGATCATGGCCCTGGCTTTCGTCTCCGGCTTCCGGTCAATCTTGAAGGCAACCGTAAACGGGTCGCAGGCCGACCGGACTGCGTCAAGGAGTTTTGGCAGCGGGCGGAGGGCGATGCTGGCGGGTTTCCCGCTCGGGATCTTTCCCTCCTTCCGGTCCGGGGCAAAGTCGGAGATGGCAGCGGCGCTGATGTAGATGTCGGTCCCTCCCTCCTCTTCCAGCAGGCGCAGTACCTGGTCATGCATATCCTGCGCTGTCACAGCGGGAATATTCCTGACGCAGGGGAAGGTGTCGCCGTGGACAACGGTGACCTCTGCACCGAGCCGGAACGCCTCCAGGGCCAGTGCGCGCCCGACCTGTCCGCTGGACCGGGTGGTGAGGATTCGCACGTCATCCACCGGCTCCCGGCACGGCCCGCTGGTAATGAGGACCCGTTTTCCCGCAAGGGGCTTTTTGAGGAGCGCCCGTTCGCAGGCGAGCACGATCTCTTCGGTACCGGCAATTTTCGCTTTCCCCTCCTCGATCCGCGGCCCGATCACCTCAACGCCCCATGTCCCGATCCTGTGGAGATTGTTGACAAGGCCCGGGTGGCGGAACATACTGTGGTGCATGGCCGGGACGAGGATGACCGGCATCCCTCTCCCGAGTGCGGTGGTGGCAAACGTGGTGACAGGGGTATCATCAACAGCGCAGGCGATCTTGCTGATCGTGTTCGCTGTGCACGGCACGATGAGCAGGAGGTCAGCGGTCCCCTCATCCCCGCAGAACGTGACATGCTCCACAAGGCCGGTGATGCGGGTGATCGCCGGCCTGCCGCTGGCATAGGTAAGGGCATCGGCGGTGACAATGCCCGTCGCCGCCTCGCTCATAACGACCTGGACCGCGGCGCCATGCCGCCGCAGTTCATGGATGAGCTTCACCACTTCAACGGCGGCGATGCTACCGGTCACGGCAACAACGATCTCTTTTCCGGCAAGGGTCTCCCGGGTCATAGGATGGTCACGTCCTGCACCACATGCCAGGCATGGGGCCGGTATTTCTTAACCTTATGTACCTGGATGGTGGCAGAAAAACCTGCGCTTTGCAGGGCCGCCCGGATCCGGTCTTCCACCGGCCCGATGCTGTGGAGGTGGACGACGCTGCCGGGTTTCACGTGCCCCAGCGCCGAGGGCAGCATCGTGATCGCATCGAAATGGCCCATGAGGATCCGGTCGTAGGTGCCGGTGAGGAGGTCGCGGCAGTTCCCGCACCCGGCCCCGATCCGGCCCGGGACCGGGTTCTCCCGGATGTTCCGTTCGAGATACCCGAACGCGACCGGGTTGATCTCCATGGCATGCACGCTGGCGCCGGCACCGGCAGCAGGGATCGAGAAATACCCGATACCGGCGAACATGTCGGCCACCCGCTCGTTGCCGGAGCCTGCCCGGATCAGGTCCGCGATCCGCATCTTCTCGGTCCGGTTTCCCTGCGAGAACATAACTTTCTGCGGATCGAGGATGAAGGTGTACCCGCTCTCGCGGTGACGGACTTCGCCGGCAGTGCCAAAAAGGATCTCAGTCTGCGGAGTCCTGGTGATGTCCTGCAGGGACCCGATCCAGAGCACTCCCCGGGGATTGCGGAACCGGACTATCGCATCGACCTCTGCCGGGGCAGGCCGGTCCCCATGGATTACGGCCACATCGCCGACCATGTAAAATCCCCGTCCTGTGTAGTGCGGCTCCCGTTCGATATCCCGGTCGAAGGGCAGGCCATCCCGGACAGGGACCCAGCAGTCGTCGCCGTCCACGAACGGGCTCCGGGAATGGTCCACCCACTCCTCACCGGTGATCGTGCCCAGCTGGTCCCGCGATACTTTCCTCGCCCGCATAGGAAACCCGTCTTAACGGACTACCACGAGACGGTCCGCGTCACGCAGTATGTTCACGTGATCCCCCGACTGGGCATTCAGCCACCCGGGTTTCGGGAGTTCCACGGTCCTGCAGGAGACTGGGTCGAGGATGCCCATGGTGGTGGCATCGATGAAGGCCACGAGGGCGGACTCGGCGCTCCGGGCATTGCCGATGATCCTTTCCACATCGTCCTGCCGGATCGACCGGCCATTCCCGTCCTTCAGGTCGAATACCCGGACCTGGTGCGATTCCAGGCGTTCGATCTCATAATAGCGTTCCTTCACCCGGATCACGTCGTGCTTCTGGAACCGGGGCAGGCGCATGGAGTAGGTGATCCGGAAGAGCTGCCGGCCGTTTTTCTCTCCCACCAGTTTCGGGTGGGTGGTGTAACTGCCCCCGAGCTGGGCAACGATCCCCCTGCAGATGAGGAGCCCGATATGCTGGGACCCGATGATGATGTCGATCCCGTCATGGATCACGTTCATGTCGTTGATGAACGAGAGGCGCTCGCCCCCGGCCTGGAGCGTGTCCTCGATCTGCTGGGCGATCTGTGCGCTCGTCTCGAGCTCGAAGGTGCTGGGTAAGCGTCCGTCGGCCCTGACCTGCACCACGCCCTCGTAATAGCTCCCGCTGATCCGGTTGCAGCGGTCGCACTGCTCCTTGTGCCAGATGATCTCGGTCGAACACTCACCCTGGACCGGGGTCTTGTAGAGCGTGCCGCGGACGGTCATGGTTGCCCGGGACCGGTTGATGGTGATGTCCTGGACCTGCGCCTCGATGACCGGCATCTTCACATCCTTGTGGAAGTGGACTGCCGACTTCGCGACCTCCTGGGCGATCGCCGGTTTCTCCCGTTCGTTATCGGTCCAGGTGTTCACCTGCTTTGTGGCAAAGCAGCTGGGGCACTGGACATGTTTCACGCGCTGGTCGCAGGTGAACCACGGGGTGTCGCCGATCAGGCACTGCCGGCAGAGCCCTTCCGTATCCGAGGGCTTACCGCATTTCGGGCAGAAGTTCCCCCGTATGTTTCCTTTCATAGGCAGTAGACCTGGACGTGCGGGATCTTCCCGATCATGATGCAGTCATCTTTCGTAATGAGCCCCATCTCCATGGCGAGGTTACAGGTACGCTCACCCATAAGGTTGATGTTCCCTGCACTTCGCAAGGCTTCCCGGATATCCTCCTGCGTTGCGGGAGCATTGCCGTAAAACCATTCCGATATCGTAACGGTCATCGTCCCGTTGCTGACCGTAGTATTGATCAATTCGCGATCGCAGATGGCAACCACCTCGGGTGATTCGCGCGATCGATGAATTTTCATGAACATTGTATCACTCATTGGCGACCGGGGGTAAAAAAAGGTGAGTCCGTACCAGAGATCCGCCCGGGGCGGGTCCTGTCATGGCAGATGAATGGCAACACCGTAGACCCGTTCGATCGTCTCCCCATGGATGCGGTAGCAGTCTTCGACCGTGAAACGGCCGGAGGCGACGAGCTGGTTGGTATAGCGCGGCACCGATTTCGGGCCTATGACCGCGCCCGGCCGGGAGTTCTCATCCATGTAATCGCTCTCCATGGTGAAGGCCCGCTTCTCCCGGGCCAGGTCCGGGATCGCCTCGTGCTTTGCGATCAGAGACGGGTGGAGGGGTGTGTCGGGCGAACCGTAATGCTTCACTACACGCTCCACCGGCATACCGGCCTTCCGGGCCATCTCCACGATATCGGTGCAGGGCCCGGTCTCCGCATGGATCTGCAGGGCGCACCGGCATTCAGCAGCACGGATGAGGGCATGGGCCAGCACTTCATTGGAAGCGGCGAGAATCTCCGGTGAGACTTCGTAATGCGGCCGGCCGCTCTTCAGGGCAATGGCTCTGCCTTCCTGCACATAGCCGGCAGCACAGTCGATACCGGCCTTCATCAGCTCCGCAGCCTCTGCGAGGTTCATGCGGTCGGTGAGCCGGGTGATCTCGGCCGGGTGGACGCCGAGGACCGGGAAGACGACTGGGCCGGTCTCTGTAACCAGGGAAGCGACCCGGAGGGTCTCGTCGAAGACCTTCGCGTAATCGCCGCCCGTGACCGGGTGCACATCCAGCGACCAGGACGGTTTAGAGACCAGGAACATATGGGTCCCGCCTGCCCGGAAGAAGTCTTTTGCCGCCTCGGTCCCCCGTCCGTTCACCGGGTCGATATGGATATGGTCGTCAGTGACCGGGTAAGGCGCTTTCCTCATGGCACTCCACGATCTTCATGAGCGGGTAGCCGTTCTCGGGCGAGAGCCGGGCCCGGCAGTACGAGAACCCGACCCGGGTGACGATATCCACGTGGTACATCATCCCGGAGAGCTCGCTGTACCCGAACCGGTTCTCTGTCATCAGGTCCCGGTCAAGCCGGACCGAGATCTCCTCCACGAACGGCTGGAGGATCACCGCTTTCTCGATCGCCTTCTCAATGCTCGCCGCAGAGTCGCGGGAGATCGGCGTCCCCACCCACTGGTGGTAGAGGGCACCGAGCTTGATCCCCGCCTCGAATACTGCCTGTTCCCGGTCGTTCATGCGTCCACCTGTTCCTTTGCGGTCCCTGCTTCCTAAATCAACTGGATGATCCCTGATTTCGGCTCCATCGCTTCACCGTGCCGGAGGAGCATGTCGATGCCCTCGCGTACCTTGTCCCGGGCAAATCCTTTCGCGCTCACGGCCTCGATCACCTGGTCTATGCCGGCCCGGCGGCCTTCGCCCCCGATATCCCGGATCGCATCCTTGATCACCCGGACGATATCCCGCTTCTCCTTGGAGATGCCGGTGACGATCTTGTCAATATCGAAGGTGCCGGTCTTTGCATCGTACGCAATCTGGCGCAGGCAGGCGTCCACGATGTGGATGACGCGCTCGGCATCGGAGAGCTCGATCGTATTCGAGAGCCGGATGCGTGCACTCGCCTCCCCGAGCCGGACCAGGGCCTCCAGCTGCCGGGCAGTGACCGGCACCGGTTTGTTGGGTTCGGCGATCCCCCTGAGTTTGAGATAATACCCGACCAGCGCATCCTTTGCTTCGGTCGATATGATGGGGAAGCACGACCGCTTCGCATAGGCCACATATTTCCGGAACAGCGCAGGATCGATATCCGGCATCACGGGCTTGAGCTGCTGCTGGATGTATTCATCGGTGATGCCAGGGATCGGCGTCCGCTTGTGCTGGGCGATCAGTTCTCCCGTGCTGTGGGCCTTGAGGATGTGCTCCGCGATGGCGAGGTCCCGCTTCTGCTCGGGCTGGTCGGTCATGATGAAGATGAGGTCGAACCGTGAGAGGAGACTCGGGGGCATGTTGATCTGGTCGGAGATGTCCCCGAACATGTCGAACCGGCCGTACTTCGGGTTTGCCGCGCCGAGCAGGGCGCACCGGGACTTCAGCGTTGCGGTGATACCTGCCTTTGCCACCGAGATCGACTGCTGTTCCATTGCCTCGTGGAGGGCAGAACGATCGCCCTTCTCCATCTTGTCCATCTCATCGACTGCCGCCACTCCCATGTCGGCCAGCACGAGCGCACCGGCCTCGAGGGTCCAGCGGCCTTCGCCAAACTCATCCTTTACCGCAGTCGCCGTCAGCCCGGCTGCCGTGGAAGACTGCCCGCTCGTATAGATAGCACGGGGCGAGAGCTTCACTACGTACCGCAGCAGCTGGGACTTTGCAATACCCGGGTCGCCGATGAGGAGGACGTGTATGTCGCCCCGGAGCCGGCTGCCGTCCGGCATCTCCTTGGCGATCCCGCCAAAGAGCTGGAGAGCGATCGCCTGCTTCACGTCCTCGCTGCCATAGATGGTGGGGGCGATGGAGTGCGTGATCATCCGGTAGATCATGGGATCCCTGCTCAGCGCATGGATCTCGTCCTCGGCCTTTTCGTCGATCTCGACCTCCTCGAACTCCTTCTCCGCCACCTCGATCGAGTTGCATTCGAGGAAGATATCGAAGACCGTGCTCTTCTCGCCCTTGACCACCCGCTGCATGGAGCGGAGGATGCCGTTGATGATCACCCGGTCGCCCGGCGAGACCTTGCCGGAGAGATCATCTGTCACGTCCACATCCAGCGTCTGGGGCTGCTCCCCGCCGCGCAGGCCCTCGGGCGACTCCTGTATCCGCAGCTTCTGGGAGTCGACGAATGTGGACCGCTTGGGCATCAGCTCGATCTTCTTGAACGTACAGCCATCGGTCGCGCACCCGTCAGGTTCGATGAACTTCCCGTACTTCTGTTTCTTCACGGTGAAGTGGCCGGCCGGGCAGCGGAATACCGCCTCCACGATCCGTGGCCGGACCTCGGTGGTCTTGCGCAGGATCCCCTCCACCGAGACGAAGCGGTTGATGTCCTCGGACCTGATATGGCGGATGCCCGTCTTCTTCGGGAGGTTCGTGAACCGGATATTGATGCCTTTTGGATCCTTCCCGTCCTTGGTCCGGATCAGCTGGGTACTCGTGATCGCGTCCCAGACATCTTCGAGCACCTTCCCCGGGTTCTCCAGGAGCTCGTCGGCAAGCGCGATCCCGGCCGACCCGAATTTCTCAACATCCCGGTAGTCTATGTAGACCGACCGCTTGTGCGGGTATTCCCGCGAGATCTCCCCGAGCTGCTTCTTGTACTTCGATTTGAGGAGCCGGCTCCAGTCCCCGGTCTTGTCGCCTTCGTGCAGGTCAGGTTCTTTCTTCATGGCGGTCATGTCACCGGGCCTGTTCTGCGGAGAGCACGAACCTTGCTATGAGCGCCTCCATCTGGATGTCGCTGCTCGCCCCTTCCGAGAGCCGGAAATCGGTCTCGCCCAGGTGATCGATCAGCCGGACCTTCAGCCCGCGATCCATCTCCCGCTTCAGGAGCGCCCGGTAGCACTGGTTGATCAGCTCGTTGGGGGCGATCCCCCGCTCGTGGAGGAGCTGGGCAAGGAGCGATTCCGCCGCATCGAAATCCCCTTTGAGGGAGAGGTCGAGGAGCTCTTTGATCTCGTCCGGCCGCGCGGTCGAGGTGATCGCATAGATCCTCTTCTCATCGATCTTCGGGCTTATGATGGCCGCTCCCTGCACTGCATTGATCGCCTTGCGCATGTCCCCCTGGGCGATATAGACGATCGCGTCCATGGCGCCGGGCGTGATGGCGAGCCCTTCGCGGGTGGCGATGCGGCGCACCTCCTCACTGACCGCGTCAGGCCCGAGAGGCTTGAACCGGTAGATCGCGCACCTGCTCTGGATCGGGTCGATGATCTTGGAGGAATAATTGCAGGAGAGGATAAACCGGCAGGTCTGCGCGTAACTCTCCATGGTGCGCCTGAGCGCTGCCTGCGCGTCGGTGGTAAGCGCATCAGCCTCGTCAAGGAAGAGGATCTTGAACGCCGCCCCCCCGTCAGGCATGGTCCGGGCGAACTCCTTGATCTGGTTCCGGACCACGTCTATGCCCCGCTCATCCGAGGCATTGAGCTCGCGGAAGTTCCTCTGCCAGTTGTCGGGGAAAAATTCCCTGGCCAGGGCAACCGCCGCAGTGGTCTTCCCTACCCCGGCACTGCCGGTGAACAGGAGGTGGGGGAGGTTGCCGCTCCGGACATAGGAGGACAGACGCTCCACAATCTCTTCCTGCCCGACAATATCCGCCAGTTTCTGCGGCCGGTATTTCTCTATCCAGATCGTGTGGCTCTCGTCCATGATTATCCTCCCGCAGGGTTTCCAATCGCTTGTGTCGCATGATCCTTTGGCGGCAGATCATGAGAAGCCTTGCGCCGGAACATTCAATCGGGAACTATAGCATAAGGATAAATTCCTGCTGTTTTGTAAAGAATGTCATAATGTTTATCATAAGGGTTTTGAAATTACTTTTCATGCAAGGAAAATATATTCTGCCCGTTTTTGTCCTGATCCTTCTGGTCTGCTCTCCCGTGGCCGCCAGTACTTCCAAGATTGCAGCGGGCGCGCCGGTTTTTATTGGCGAGACAAACCTGGATATCACCTCCGCTATCGGGGACTGCCATGTCATTGCCTGGTGGCCTGAGGGAGGGCATACCAGTGCACCCCCTGTGATCAACCTGACGGTCAAAAACCTGAACGAGGCCATCGGGCTGGCATCGCATTTCAACGTGAGCCCCAGGGTTTTCACGGGGCATCCCGGCTCCTGGTACTGCCAGGACAAGGCACCGTTCCAGCAGGTCCTCTTTGTCGTGGACCCCCGGTTCACCATCCGGGCCTGGGATACCTTCAACGATAAGGATGTCTCCGGGCAGACGGTCCCCCTGACAACCAATGTGACCTACCGCATCGATACCAACCTCTACCAGTATGCAGGTTATTATAACCGGACAAACCTGAACCCGTCAGATACCATCTTTACGATCTCCATGACAGATCCCCTCGGGCGGCATGTGACCAACCTCTATACCGGCAGCGCGGGGGTGGCGGGTATCACGATCAACACTTTCGACAGCACTCCGTTCATCACCACGCCCGTCTATTACGGGGCGAACATGAACACCTGGAACCGTCTTTCCCGTGATGTACAGGGCACCCTCCTCTATCCCCCGGGTACCTACTATATCACGGCCACCCAGAACCTCGGGAACATGCAGCAGGCGTATGCCGATGCCGGCATCACCAGCCTGGATGGCATAACCACCGGGACCACGAGCGTCACCTTCTCCCCCCCGCCAACGCTGGCTCCGGTGGTGACCACCCAACCGGTCACCGCAAATATCACCGGTACTGTTCAGCCTCAGGAAACGCAGACCATCGCAGCAGTGCCGACCTCTCAGCCGGTTACGAAAAAGACCCCCTACCAGCCACTGCCTTCGTGGATTGCAGTGATTGCGACCGGTATTGCCGGCCTCTTTGCACTGAAGCGTGCGCCATAAAATCCACCCTTTTATAGCGCGGGTGCGTACATCTTTATACGAATGAAACCGTCAAAGAAAAAAGCATCCGGAACCTCCCCCGCGTCCCGAAAATTTTTAGCAGTAGTTATTCTCATAGCCATAATAGCCGTTGCGGCGATCATTCTGGTCATTACCCGTCCGGCCAGCCCCGCCGTTCCTTCCGATACGAATACGAGTATCCAGACGGCCGGGAACCTCTACACAAAGAGCGTGGATCTCGCAAACACCGGGCAGTACCAGCAGGCACTGGATGCGGCGGACCAGGCCCTCGCCATGAACGCCACTTCGCTGACCGGCCTCATCCAGTCCGACCGTGCGGGGATCCTTGTGATGCTGAACCGCAATGACGAGGCGATCACCGCTGCCGATGCAGCGCTTGCCATCGAAGGCAACCTGACGACCGTGCATTCCATAGCATGGTATAACAGGGGAAATGCCCTGCGGGCGCTCGGCCGGATTGACGAGGCACGGGCAGCCTATGCGAATGCGACCGCCCTTGACCCCTCACTCCAGACTCCGCAGTTCTGAACGGGGATCTGCCCGTTCAGGGTTCCGGGATTATACCGGGACCGTACATCTCCGGATTCGACCGGTATCGCGGGAACCATTGGAAGGGTAGTGATAGTCCGGCTCCTGGTATTTCCCCCATGGTAAATCCGGACAGGGCCGTGGGGAGCCGGTTACCTCAATATTGATGAGTCTGCGATCGTAACGTATGTGTATGCGGAGTACGCCGGTCCTGTTTATCCTGTGTGCTCTCATCATGGCAATCCTGCTCAGTTCTGCCGGATGCCTGAACGTCCCGGGAACCCTGGGGGGTATCCTTCTCCCGGGTCCGGATTCCGCGAATACGGCCGCGATCACACCTGTTCCCACCGGGACTTCCTATGTTCTCATCGAGACCCTGCCGCCATCTGCACCTGTTGTCCCGGAATCCCCGTCTTATCAGGATCTCGTTGTACCCCCCGGGACCAGCGATACCGTGCAGAGACAATTCACATTCCAGTACCATGGCGCTTCCTATTCGGTGGCAGTTCCGGTTAACGCGTCCCTGTACCAGGCAGCGCGGGACTCCCCCAATAAGCATCTGAACATTTCGGGAACCAATGATACCGCGGTCTTTTACCGGCAGATGATGAACGATCCCGCCATGGATCCGTTTTTCAACGGGCTGATACGGGAGATCAACCGGGACCGGTATGCCGGCGGCAATAACATGAGCGATGATGACTACCTTGAGATGGTCACCAGTTTTGTCCAGCAGATCCCGACCGGGAACGAGACGTCCCTTGCCCCGCGGTATCCCGTTGAAGTGATTGACGGGGGGAGCGGGACCAGCGTTGAGAAATCCATGCTCCTGACCGGTATCCTGTCCCGTCAGGGATACAATACCGCCTTCATTTATTTCCCTGATCTCCACAGGGCAGCGTCAGGGATCGGAGTGCACCTGCCAACCAACAATCCCTCGTTCCGGGTATTCTCCGATGGCAGGAACGATTTTGTCTACATCGAAACGACCGAGACCCGGCTCCTCGGCATATACGATGACCAGGTAGCCGCGGCACCGGATCCTGTCGTGATCCGCCTGGGTTCGGGAACGCTCGGGTATTCTCACCTGAATTTCATGATGGACATCTTCACGGACCTGCGGTCCACGGAATCCCAGCTGAAGCTGCTGTCAAACAAGGCCGGCCCGTCGCAACAGCTTGATGCAGATGATTACGAAGCAGCGGTCTCGTACATGAACACGTACACCTTTGTCATGAACACGAATGACCGGGATGCTGCATACAGCATGATACGGGCAAGCGAACTTCCCCACCATACTGCCTGCGTGACCTGCGGCTGATCCCGTCTTCCCGTGCGGATTGTCACGGGGTATATCTTGAATAGATCTCCGGGACAATGGTAAAGGTGATTATGGAGGGTGCAGCGCGGGTATTTGCCGGTGAATTCAGCCAGTCTACGCTACTGGTACCGGCAGAGGTTCCCGGGAACCCGGGATGGCTGGTGACTCCCGGCGGCGCATGGTGCCGGCAGATGTACCTGTGCGGTGCCCTGACCGAAGTGCGGGAGAACGGCGATATGCTCCACTGCCGGATCGCGGATCCCACGGGGGTATTCGATATTGTCGCGAGCAGCCGGAATGCCGTCCTTGCCGGTGCCCTCCGGAAGATCCCCGTCCCCTCGTTTGTCGCTATCATGGGCCAGGCACAGATGTACCAGCGCCGTGGTGAAGTGGTCCTCTCTGTCCGCCCGGATCACGTGCACGGGGTAGACCGGGCTGCCCGGGACAGGTTTGTACTGGCCTGCGCCACACACACCCTTGTTCGCCTTGAGGAAATGGACCGTGCAGCGAGGGGCGAATGCACGGATACCCGGATCCTGCGGGCGTTCCGTCATTATTCCCCGTCACCGGAAGATCTGAAGGCGCTGCTCGCTATGACCGAATCCGCGGTTCTGGGTATCCGGCCGCCGCAGGAGACCTCTCCTGCCTCTCCCCCTGCAGATGTCCGGGTCATGGTGATGGAGATCATGAATGGATCGGCGGGACCGCGGGGAATTGCCGTGGAAGAGATCATCGATACCCTGTCTCTCCGGGGAATTGCGAAAGAGGCGGTGCTCGCCGCGCTGGAGGCGCTCATCGTCGACGATGAATGCTACCAGCCGCAGAAGGGGTATGTCAGGCCGTTATGAAACTCGAATTCATCGCTGACGGGCCGGCACTGGTGGTGGAAGGGGAGGAGCGGCTGCTCGTGGTCGCGGACCTCCACTTCGGGATCGAGGCAGATCTCGCGGCCCACGGCATGCATTTCCGGAGCCGGAGCCCTGACCGGCTCGAACGGCTCCTGAAGACCATCGAAGAGTCAGGTGCCGACCGGCTCGTACTGCTCGGGGACGTCAAGCACAGCATCCCTTCTCTCACCCGACAGGAATACCACGAGATGCCGGGTGTCCTCTCGGCCCTCCGCGACTGCATCCCCCTCATCATCTTCCCCGGCAACCACGATATCGGTATCGAGCGGTGGGCCCGGCCCGGCGAGATCCGGCCCCGGGAAGGCGCGATCATTGATGGCGTAGGATACCTGCACGGCCACATGTATCCGGCCCCGGAGCTGTACGGGAACCTCCTCGTGATCGGGCACCACCACCCCTTTGTCTCGATCCGGGACGAGGTGGGGTGCGCCCTCCAGTCGCCCGCCTATATCCGGGCGGTCGTGGACAGCGGGTCGCCGGGCCTTGCCGGTACTGCCGGGGCAGAGGCTGCCAACACCCGGCTTCTCTTCATGCCGGCCTTCAACGAGCTGGCCGGCTACGATATCCTGAAGATTGTGAAAGACCCGTTCTCCCCGCTCTCGCGATGCATGAGGCCGGAAGCGACTGAGATTATCCTTGCCGACGGGACGTACATCGGCCCGGTATCGGCGATCCTGACCGATGAAGACGATTGAAATACTGAACCCGGCAGTGCAGGCCTGCATCAGGAAGCGGGGATTCACCTCGCTCTCGGATGCCCAGCAGCAGGCAATCCCGCTCATTCACGACGGGAAGCATATCGTACTGATCGCCCCGACCGGCACCGGCAAGACCGAGAGCGCGATGTTCCCGGTCTTCAACGGACTGCTCGACCTCCCTGCCGGAGGGGGCTTCAGGGCGCTCTATATCACGCCGCTCCGTTCACTCAACCGGGACATGCTCTCCCGGATGCAGTGGTGGTGCAGCGAGCTGGGTCTCACGGTCGGGGTCCGTCATGGTGATACCCCCATGGCGGAGCGCCGGAAGCAGGCGCTCCATCCCCCGGACCTGCTGATCACCACTCCCGAGACCTTCCAGGCGCTGTACATGGGCAAGCGGCTGCGCAAGCATCTCGAGAACGTGAAGTACGTGATCGTCGACGAGATCCACGAACTTGCTGCCAGCAAGCGGGGCGCCCAGCTCACGATCGGCCTCGAGCGGCTGGTCCCGTATGCCGGCGAGTTCCAGCGGATCGGGCTCTCGGCAACGGTCGGTAACCCGGAGGATATTGCCCGCTTCCTCTGCGGGTCCCGGCCCTGTTCCATAGTGCAGGTGCCGGTAGCAAAGCAGCTGGAGATCGCGGTCAGGTACGTTGGCGATGACTTCCGGCACCAGACCGGGGTGCTCTCGCAGATCCTGAAGCGGAAGGGGTCGACCCTCGTCTTCGTCAACACCCGGGTGACGGCAGAAGCCCTCGGCCATGCACTCTTTGAGCACGGGGACGTTGAGGTGCACCATGGCTCGCTCTCGAAGGAGGTCCGGATCGATGCCGAGGAGCGGTTCAAGAAAGGCGAGATCCGGACCCTGATCTGCACCTCGTCCATGGAGCTTGGGATCGATATCGGCAAGGTCGACCATGTCGTCCAGTTCGGCTCGCCCCGCGAGGTGGCCCGGCTGGTGCAGCGGGTGGGCCGGGCCGGCCACCAGCTGAACACGATCTCCCGGGGCACGATCCTTGCAACCGGCTTCGATGACCTTCTCGAGTCGCTCGTGATCGCCCGGATGGCAAAAGCGAATGAGATCGAGCGGGTGGTGCCTCACTACGGGGCGGCGGACGTACTCGCGAACCAGGTAGCGGCGATCGCGGTGGAGTACGGCGAGATCGATCAGACGAAGATAGAGGAGATCTGCGAACGGACCTCCCTTTATCCCAACTGTGCCCCCCTCCTCGACGAGGTCTGCAGGCAGATGGTGGAGCACCGGCTGATCCGGCTGGACGGGACCCGGATCATCACCACCGCCCGGGCACGGCGCTACCTTGCCTCCAACCTCTCGATGATCCATGACGAGCGGAAGGTCCCGATCTTCGACATCGTGAGCAGGCGCACGGTCGGGACGCTGGACGAGTCCTTCGTGGTCGGGTGGGTGCACACCGGGGTCATCTTCATCACCAAGGGGCAGCTCTGGCGGGTGCTGGAGATCGCGGACGGGAGGCTGACCGTGGAGCCGGCCAAGAAGGCGATCGGGGAACTGCCCTCATGGGAAGGCGAGCAGATCCCGGTCCCGTACCCGGTAGCGCAGGAAGCGGGGAAGATGCGGCGGACGCGGGCAGTTGCCGATTACACCCCGGAGAAGGAAGGAATCTCCTATGCAACCGGCTTCCTCTCCGAGATGGACAGGAACCGCTCGCTCATCCCCACGGACCAGCTCGTCACCCTGGAGAATGTGGAGGACGGGGTGGTCCTGAACGTCTGTGCAGGGCACAAGGCGAACGAGGCGCTCGGCCGCGTGATCGCGATCCTGATCTCTGCCCGGAACGGGACCGCTGTAGGGCTCGAGCTGGACGCCTACCGGATGCTCCTCCGTCTCCCGTCCGCAATCCGGGCAGCCGACGTGCGGGATGTACTCCTCTCCCTCGACCCCGATCACATGGCCGGTGTGCTTCGTCTTGCCCTGAAGCGGACCGCCCTCTTCAAGTGGAAGCTGGTGCAGATCGCAAAGAAGTTCGGAGCGATCGATCCCGATGCGGATTACGAGAAGATCAGCATCCACCGGTTGCTGGAGTTCTTCGATAACACCGTGGTGCAGAAGGAGGCCTACCGGGAGCTGCTCACCGGATACATGGACATCGATACTGCGGCAGCAGTAGTCCGGCAGATCCGGGACGGGGCAATCGGGGTCTCGCTCGGCCCTCACTCCCTGATTGGCGCCGGGGGACTCCTCTCCTCCCGGGACCAGATCCCGCCGCCTACGGCCGATAAGGCCGTGCTCGAGACCCTGAAGAGGAGGCTTGAGAACGACGATGTGATCCTTGCCTGCATGAACTGCCGTGACTGGAAGAGCAGGACCGTGGTCTCGCGGGTGGCGGATCATCCGCAGTGTCCGAAGTGCGGGGCCCGGCTCATCGCCGCCATCAAGCCGTTCGACGATGAACAGTATGCCCTCCTCAAAAAGCCAAAGAAGACCGCGGAAGAGCGTGCGGTTGAGCAGCGCCTCCTCCGGAATGCGAATATCGTCCTCTCCAGCGGGAAGAAGGCCGTAGTCGCCCTTGCAGGCCGGGGAGTTGGTCCTGATACCGCGTCACGGATTCTTGGTACGCTCACTGAGGGGGATGCATTCTATCGTGAGATCCTCAAAGCGGAGAGGAACTTTGTGCAGACGCACCGGTACTGGGCGTGATTGAAAGTGCGGGTCTTATATTTTCCTTTTATGTGGAAGCTGCTGCGATTACCACATAGTCGCGATTGAAGTTCCCCCCCGACCCCCACGAGCCGGAGTGCCGCCACGGGCAGGCACATCTTTGTCGCGGGGGGCCGGAAAGATGGCTGTAATCATTTCACAAGAACGGTAATCCGTCCCGCCGTGGCTCGGAGTGCCCATAAGGCGGGAAATCCTCGAAAATTGGTAAGAACCATCATTTTCGTTTTTTATTAAAAAAAGTTTTCCCCTGTGGACAAACCGGTCTGCCGGTAACTTTTATTATGGTTTCAGTTTTTCCCGGGCCCTACTTGGTTAACGGCATCAGTGTCTCTGTCTCAAGAGGAACCAGCGTTTCTGTCGGGAAACTCAGAGGGGTATAAGTGTCGGGATGGTGGTCACCTGCGTAACACCTCTCTGCGCAAGGCATGCATCAGCGCAGGATGGCTGCATTTCCGTAGGAAGATCCATGCAGTGAGATGGACAACAGATCATTTCGCAGTCTCCTCCATTGTCCTTCGTGCATTCGTCCATGCACAGGTTATAGAAATGGCAGTTCGTGGTCCCCAGGCACCCGAGATCGACCTTTGTGTTTCCGTTCGCCCCGGTGTTCGCCGGGTTTTCATGAGGAACCGGCGGGGAGGCATTCATGGTACACCCGCAGGCAAAGACCAGCAGGACAAGAACCGGGATAACAAGGAAAGGTAACGGAAATTTCACAGGATCACAACTAACCGAATGGGACGCGGGGAGGTTTTAACGTTATGGTTTGGCCCGGAACGGTGTGGAGATAAGAGTCTCCCTGGAACGGATCGGAACAAAATCGCAATAGTATTCTTTCAGGGAATTGCATATCTGTCAGGTTATGGTCCGGCTGCATTATATCGACAATCTGCGGTGGATGAGCATTCTGGTGCTCTTCCCGTTCCATGCCGCATTCATATTCTGCGCCGGCTGGTACGGTTATTATGTCCTGTCCGATTCCCCATCGCCGTTGGCCCATCTCTTCACGGTCTCTGTTGAGCCCTGGATCATGCCGCTGCTGTTCTGTATCGCGGGGATCAGTACAAAATTTGCTCTGGAAAAACGCCCGCCTCTCGTGTACCTGAAAGAACGGGTCACAAAACTCCTTGTCCCGTTTCTTGCAGGACTGGTTCTCATCTGCCCCGTTATTGCATATTATGCCCTGAAATTTCACACCGGCTATACCGGGGACTTTGCCGGTGCGTTTGTACATTTCTTCAGCTCAATGCAGAACATGCCGGACCTGAACGGGCTTACGGGGGATTTCAGCGTCGACCACCTCTGGTTCATCCTCTTCCTGTTCATCATCTCCGTGATGGCGCTGGGCATGATTCTTCTCGGGCGGCGACTGCCAGGATTTCACTTCAGTCCCGGCAGGGCAACTCTTCCGGTCCTCGTTCTGCTGTTTATCCCGGTCTGGCTCCTGAACTTTGCCGGTCTCAATGTGACGGGATATTCCATCATGGCGTATTTCACCCTGTTCCTCATCGGGTACGGCCTGTTAGCGATGGAGCCGGTCCAGGCCCTGCTGGAGAAGTACCGGGCGGTCCTCCTTGCCGCATGGATTCTCCTGACCATTGGTGTGATGTGGACTGGCGGAATACTGTTCGGGCATTCTGAAGTGTTCTGGGGGTCTTGTGCCTTCTACGTTCTTACCGGATGGATCGGCGTTCTTGCCCTTATGGGTGCAGGCAGGCATTTTTTCAACACTGCCAACAGCTTCACTGCCTATATGGGTCCGGCATCGTACCCGGTATATATTATCCACCAGGCAATCCTGGTGGCGATCGCCTATTATGTTCTGATGCTCGCAATCCCGCCGGCACTGCAGTTTCTGGCCATCGTTATCCTCAGTTTCCTGCTGACATTTGCCTGCTATGAGATTATCAGGAGAATCCCCGTCATACGGGCCCTGTTCGGGATCACCCGTTTACGTATGAAAAATGGGTGAGTTGCCCAATAAAAAAGAGACAAAAATTACATTATACTCTCGAGCTTCTGCTCGAGGAAGTCGAGGCCTTTCTTGATGTCCTCGAGGTTCTTGCCGCCCGTGAGGATGATCTTTCCTGAGGAGAAGAGAAGTGCAACGATCTTGGGGTCCTTGATCCGGTAGACGAGGCCGGGGAACTGCTCCGGTTCGTACTCGATGTTCTCGAGATTCAGGGTGATGACTACCTTATTGAGGTTGATGTATTTGCCGATATCATAGGAACAGACGATATTGGTGATCGCCACCTTGGGCTCCTTGAAGGTGTCGACCCCGGCAGCCTTGAGGGACTTGATGATGATGTTGAGGCCGTCAGTGAGCGCCTTCTTGTCCCGGATACCGGTCAGCACGACCTTGCCGGAGGAAAAAATCAGGGACGCGATCTTCGGGTTTTCAATACGGTATACCGCGCCCGGAAACCGCTTGGTATTGAGTTCGCAGCTCTTGATCTTGCTGGAGACCTCTGCAAGGTCGATGGAATCGGCTATTACACCGGATGCTACGATATTCTCAATTTTCAATGATGCGTACTTCTTTTCAGCCATCCACTATACTATGCTGCCCCCTCAATCATAATACTAATGGACAACCTTTATGTCCCCATCAAATCGTCGTCGTGGACTATGTATACTGTTTTTCACTCTTTTCTCACCCCCGGGGACCGGTTCCTGACACTCTCTTAATTGCCGGAACCGGTTTTTCCGGGAAGTTATGAAAGGACCGGTGGGTCTGTGCAGCACCCGGAGGAGAAAAAGACAGATTGATGAATAAGCCGCGAAAACACTCTTCTCGGATTCTATGAAAAAGACCGGGCATGTCGCAGACCGCTACGAGAAGATGTGCGAAACGTTCGCCATCGACGTTCCGGAATATTACAACTTCGGGTTCGACGTGATAGATGCGTGGGCTAAGAAGGACCGCAACAAACTTGCCATGATCTGGGTAAACCAGGATGGCGAGGAGAAGAAATACAGCTTCCTGGATCTCGCGAACCTATCCAACAAGGCCGCGAACATTCTCCTGAAATACGGTATCAACAAGGGAGATCGCGTACTGGTCATGCTCCCCCGTATTCCCGAATGGTGGATCTTTGCGATTGCCCTGATCAAGCTCGGTGCGGTCTTTGCGCCATGCCCGACGATGCTCACGGCACGGGATATCAAGTACCGGGTCAACAAGGGCAAATTCCGGATGATCATCACCGATGCAGAGAATGCGCCCAAGGTGGAGGAGATCTGCAACGAGTGCCCCGGGCTCACATCACGGTTCCTTGCAGACGGGGAACGCAAAGGATGGGCCAGTTTCCCCTACGAGCTCCTGTACCCTGCACCGGTCTCCCATCGCTCGGTCAGCATCCCCGACCAGCTCCGGACCCGGAGCACCGACCCCATGCTGATCTACTTCACCTCCGGCACCACGGGCGAGCCGAAGATGGTGCTCCACAACCACGGGTACCCGCTGGGCCACATCGTCACCGCCCGGCTCTGGCAGGACATCAAGCATAACGATCTCCATTTTACCCTCTCAGATACCGGCTGGGCGAAGTGTGCCTGGGGGAAGATCTTCGGCCAGTGGATCGAGGGCGCCTGCATCTTTGTGTACAATTTTACCGGGAAATTCCAGGCAACCGAGGTCCTTCCCCTGCTGGAGAGGTACCAGATCACCACGTTCTGCTGCCCCCCGACCATTTACCGTATGCTGATCCTGGCCGACCTGGAGCGGTTCGATCTCTCGTCACTGCGCCACTGCACCAGTGCCGGGGAGCCCCTCAATCCGGAAGTGATACGGGTCTGGAAGGAAGGGACCGGACTCACCATCTGCGAGGGCTACGGCCAGACCGAGACTGCCTGCTGCGTTGCCGCGTTCCCGAGTGTTGACCCGCGCCCCGGTTCTATGGGAAAGCCGTCGCCCGGCTGGAAGGTCGAAGTGCACGATGATGACGGGAAACCCGTGGAGAAACATGAGGAGGGCCGGCTTGCGATCAGCTGCCAGCCCCGGCCACCCGGCCTGTTCGTGGAGTACCTGGACAACCCGGAAGAGAATAAAAAATCATTTGTCCATGGCTGGTACTATACCGGTGACAAGGTCAGCGTCGATGACGACGGGTATTTCTGGTTCGTAGGCCGGAGCGATGATGTGATCAAGAGTTCCGGGTACCGGATCGGGCCCTTTGAGGTCGAGAGTGCCCTTCTTGAACATCCCGCGGTGCAGGAGGCGGCCGTGGTCGGTTCGCCGGACCGGATACGGGGCGTTATCGTCAAGGCATTCGTTGTCCTGAACAAGGGATACGATCCCTCAGAATCCCTGGTCAGGGATATCAAGAATTATGTGAAGAAGACCACGGCCCCCTACAAATACCCCCGGGAGATCGAATTTGTCGAAGAGCTCCCGAAGACCATCTCCGGCAAGATCAAGCGCAATGATCTCCGGGCTGCTGAGCTGAAAAAGTATACTGACCGGTCGTAGCTGCACCACATTTTTTTCCTTTTTTAATAAAATTCCATGACGCAGGCAGGATTTTTTTTTATTTTGCTTTGCCATATTTTCAGGCACGTGTGCGGGTTGTGGTGCACTTTATGATCGAAAAATGTAATAAGTGCACCACCAAACTGATCTGTATGGTGCGGTATTCGGTTACTATGGAGGACTCGCTGACGGAAAAGATCGATACGGCTGCTGAAAAGGGCAGGGTATCCCGGTCCGAATGGATCAGCGAAGCCTGTGCGGCCCGGCTCTCTCCCGGATCCGGTGCAACCCTCCTGCCATCGGCCACCCCGCTGCTTGGCATGGATGACCACAACATGGGAGACTATGACGAGACTTATAAGAATTTCCATATCGATGTCCCGGAATATTTCAACTTCGGGTTCGATGTGATCGATGCCTGGGCCTACAAGGACCGGAACAAGCTCGCCATGATCTGGGTGAACCAGGAAGGCGTGGAGAAGAAGTTCACGTTCTGGGACCTGATGCGGTTGTCGAACCAGATCGTGAACATGCTGATCAAGTACGGGGTCAATAAAGGCGATACAGCCCTGATCATGCTCCCCCGGGTGCCCGAGTGGTGGACCTCGACCATAGCCCTGATCAAGCGTGGTGCAGTTTACTGCCCGGCTCCCACAATGCTGACGGCCAAGGACCTGAAATACCGGATCAATCTCGCAAACATCAAGATGGTCATCACGAGCATGGAGCACGCCGACAAGATCGACGAGATTGCAAAGGAGTGCCCGTCGCTGACCTGCAAGATGGTGATTGATGGCAAGCGCCCGGGCTGGATCAGTTACCCGGTCGAGCTCGACTACCCTGCACCGGTCTCGGCAAAGCTCGTGACGCTGCCCGGTACGAAGAAGACGAAGAGCACGGACCCGCTCGTGATCTTCTTCACCTCCGGCACCACGGGCGAGCCGAAGATGGTGCTCCATGACCACAGCTACCCGCTCGGCCATATTGTGACGGTGCGGTTCTGGCATGATGTCCGCACCTCGGACCTCCACTTCACCCTCTCCGATACCGGATGGGCGAAGAGCGCCTGGGGCAAGTTCTATGGCCAGTGGATCGAAGGAGCGGCAATCTTCGTGTACGATATCCGGGGCCGGTTCAATGCCACGGAACTTCTCCCGCTGATCGAGAAGTACGGGATCAATACCTTCTGCTGCCCGCCCACCATCTACCGGATGCTGATCCTTGCCGATCTCGACAAGTTCGATTTCACCGAACTGCGCCACTGTGTCAGTGCCGGCGAACCACTCAACCCCGAGGTGATCAAGGCCTGGAAGGATGCAACGGGCCTGACGATCTACGAAGGCTATGGCCAGACCGAGACCGTACTCTGCGTGGGTACGTTCCCGGGTATGCAGCCCAAATTCGGCTCGATGGGTAAACCCTCCCCCGGCTGGAATATCGAATTGCACGATGATCATGGGAAACCCGTGGGGGTTCACGAAGAAGGAAGGATCGCAATCAACGTCAGTCCCCGCCCGGTAGGCATGTTCCGGGAATACCTCAACAATCCCGAGGAGAACCGGAAGTCCTTTGTCGGCGACTGGTATTACACCGGCGACAAGGCGTATATGGATGAGGACGGGTATTTCTGGTTCATAGGCCGCGATGACGACGTGATCAAGTCATCCGGTTACCGGATCGGGCCGTTTGAAGTGGAAAGTGCCCTCATGGAGCATCCCGCTGTGGCGGAGGCAGCGGTCGTCGGGTCCCCGGATGACATACGGGGTCTTGTGGTCAAGGCATTCATTATCCTCAAACCCGATGTCCAGCACTCCGAGACCCTTGTGCGGGAGATCCAGAACCATGTCAAGAAAGTGACTGCTCCGTACAAGTATCCCCGCAAGATCGAGTTTGTCGACACGCTTCCAAAGACAATCTCCGGGAAGATCCGGCGCAACGAACTCCGTGATCGCGAGGTAAAGAAATACCAGACTGAGAACAATCCCGGCAAAAAAGAGTGAATGATACGGGAAAGGAAGGGCGAATGGGCGAGACCGGCTGCCCCTACCTTTATTAAACCCGACGCATAATCTATACAGGCGCGAGGATCGCCGAGCCAGGTCAAAGGCGATAGGTTCAGGGCCTATTCCCGCAGGGGTTCGCCGGTTCGAATCCGGCTCCTCGCATCTTTCCTGTTCATTTTTCAGAATACAGCAGGGGCTTTGGATCTTCTGTTCTGATCTCCGTGAAAACGTACCGTGGTGGTTGTTTCTTTCCGGGGGAATTCTGCAGTTACCAGTTCCTTTAGAAAAAAATATTATACCAGCATGAACGTGAAGAAGTAAAACGCGATCAGCGGGAGGAAGAGCACGAGGTACAGGGTGCGGTTCCATTTCCAGATCGCACTGCCGTCCATGGTGGAGATCGGCATCAGGCTGTAGACCGCGGTGATGAGGTTGATGGTGAACCCGAGGCCCCCGGCGACTGCCCAGGTGCCCCCGAACGATACCATGAACAGGAAGATGAGCATGAGTACGATGCTGACGACCGGGCCGGATACCATCTCGATTCCCGTCTCCCGGATCTCTTCTTTTGTCTCATCCCGTTCAACCAGGTTCCGGTAGGACTGGGCAAAGGCATTGCCGTAGAGCCAGGCAGTCAGGAACATGATGACGGTGCCCAGGCCCCAGAACTGGATATCAGTCTCATGACCGTACCGGTGTGCAAAATACCGGTGGGCAAAGTCGTGGAGTATGACTGAGACTGCGCCGACTGCCATGTAGACAAGGACCGTCTGGAGGGTGAGATCCGCACGGTCGGCCAGCAGGAATGCCACTGCGACCATGACAACGGCCGCTTCAACTATTAAGATCTCGGTCGCAGACAGGCCGAAGAAGTGGCGTTCCCGCTTCTTTGCTGAAATTCCCCGGGCCTCGATCTCCTTCTCGCTGATCTTCTCGACCGCATGGCCGCCGGCAAGATCGGCCAGGAACTTGGCCACTTTTGTCCCGAGCTGGACAAGCATGCTGATGTGGGAGAGGAGGATCTGGATGAGGATCACCGCAAGGCTCGTCAGCACAGCCGCGAGTGCCATGAACTGCGGGGGGATGAATGCGGCTGTCGGGAGGTTCTTGTCGGTGGTGCCCTTTGCGTCCTGGATCAGGCCGACGATTCCTGTGGTGTGTGGTTTTACCGGTGCAACCGGCACGGGTACCAGTACCGGGACCGGCAGGCTCGCATTGATGTAATTTGTCCGCGAGAGTGCATCACTGCCGAAATGATTGCTCACTTTTACTTTAACCGCATAGATGCCCGGCAGGGGATAGGTATGAACTGGGTTCTGCACCGTGGAATTGGTGCCGTCACCAAAGTCCCATATCCATCCGGAAGGCCTGTTTTTTGACCTGTCCGTAAATGTTACCGCGAGCGGGATCGTTCCCTGAACCGGTGTGGCGGAAAAGTCTGCTTCGGGCGGGTTGCCGGCCCCGATGAACCCGGCCACGGTTTTTGTATCCGAGCCATATTGGTTAGTGACGGTCAGGCTTACCGTGTATTCCCCATCGGACTGGTACGTATGCGCAGGGTTCTGCATAGCGGAGCTGCTGCCATCGCCGAACTCCCAGTGCCAGGTCATGGGCGTGTAACCGCGGGAAGTATCAGAGAAACTGACCGTAAACGGTGAGGGCCCGTACCGGGTGCTGGTATAGAAATCGGCGACCGGCGGGTTGGTGACCGTGATGTAACCGGCCCCGGTACCGGCCGCCGTATCCGCTGCAGTACTGACGGGCATGAGCACGGTACAGAGCAGGGCAAGGAGCAGGATGTGTGGCAGGTATCTCATGGTTCTCCAGGTCCGGATAATCCCGGGTACCCATGTACACAGGATCGTTCCGGATATTTCCTCTCCGGTTTTCCTTTTGGCCACTTAAAGAAATTGGTTGGTTATAAAAAAAGGAACTATCCTGCTGCAGGGATCAGGAGAAGAGGATCCCCTCTTTCCGGAAGCGCTCCACGATCTGGACGTTCATGTAATCCAGGATGATGGTGTTGTACAAAAACCCGGATGCATAGACCGTGATCTGGAATGTCATGGTGGCCTTGTCCATCTTCATGAGATAGATGGTCGGGAGGGGATCTTTCGCGATCACATCCGGGCGGTTCTTTACTGCCTCGTCACAGATCTCTCCCAGCACTTTCTTGATCTGCGCGATATCCACGGAGTACGAGACGGTTACCGGTATCAGGATTCTTACCTGTGGGTTTGGCAGCGAGTAATTATGGACTACGCTGGTCGCGATCTTGGTGTTGGGGATGGTCACTACATCGGAATCGAGCGTGATGATCCGGGTGCTCCGGGGGCCGATGTGGATCACGTCCCCGAGGACGTCGTTGATCAGCACCCGGTCTCCCGCCTTGAACGGCTGGTCCGTGATGATGACCGCACCGCCGAAGAAGTTCGAGAAGAGGTCCTGTGCGGCAAGGGCAATGGCAATGCCGATGATCCCTGCACCGGCGATCAGTGGCGTGATGTTGATATTGTACAGGGTGAAGATGTAGAGGATTCCCGTGAACCAGATGATGTACTTCCCGATCTTCTGGAGGATATCCACGATCCGGTCATCGAGGTCGGTCTCGGTAGTCTCGGCCAGGGCCTTTCCGTAAATCCGCAGGAACTCGTCAAGGAATGTGGCGACGATCCATGTCCCTACAAGGATGTACCCCGACAGGAGGACATTCGCGTTCGCGACCCACTGGTACTGCGGAAGGAGATCGATGAGGTGATTGATGGCAAAGAAGAACGGGATGAAGAAGGCCAGGATCGTGAGCGGCGCGGCGAGAGAGTGCACCACGAGATCATCCATCATTGTCTCGGTCTTCTCTGCCTGCTTCTTGAGGAAGGCGAAGACAAAATGGACAACAACAGCGGCAAAGATCCCTGCCGCAAGGAACATTATTGTGTCGATAACTGCCGGGTCCATGCAGGATAGTGTTGACTTTTCATGATGATGAAGTTAACATTTTTGCCGGATCATCAGTCCTGGCTGACGATATACAACATCCGGTGTTCTCCTGATGAGACCAAACCTTGTTCCCGGCATCAATTAAAATTAAAATGGTAATCTGAAAATACGGCCGGACCATTCTTCCTGCCGGCACCATTATCAGGATTGTTCAGATCTTCTTGCTGACATCCCCCTTCATTACGTATTTTACCGCAAGGAAGATCACGAGCGCAATGATCACGAAGTCGATGATAGCGCCAATGTAATCCCCTATCATGAATTTCAGGGGGCCGATCTGGAGCACCGAGGTCTGCCAGTCGCCGGACGGGGTAACAACGGCAACGATCGGCATGATGATATCAGTGACCGTGGAGTTCACCAGTTTCGTTGCTGCAGTACCTATGACAAACGCAACGGCCAGGCCAATCACCTGGTATTTCTGGAGGAAGTCCATGAACTCCTCGTTGAATCCTTTTGCTCCTTTACCGAGCGCCATTACGCTGCTTCCAAGGACTTTTTCTGCTTCGCCAATCTGTTTCTCGACCATAATCTGTCACCAGTATTCCGGAATATGAGACCTTTGTGTCTCTGGTAGGATCGATTGATTTTGGCCGTAATTATTGTTTGCAGCCTTAGTGAAGGTACTAAAAAGGGATGGTCATAAGAATTCCCGGTCTTTACCGGGCATCATCTCACCGGACGAGAATGTAATCTGAATTGCAGGATCGTTTCCGAAATGAACCTACGTGAAAAAAGTATGAGGCAGTTTCAGACCAGCGGCCCCGGCTGGTCGGTGCCAAGGGAGGGTAGTTTTGTAGGCTTGATGAGGACCTGCTCATTGCCCAGCCGGATCTTTTCAATGATCAGCTCCTTTCCTTTCCTTTCTTCGTCATCGCAAAGATCGGGATGGTGATGCCGGCCTGGAGAAGTGCTTTTGGCCCCACAACCTCGCGGATCGCCTTTGAGGCGCAGGAGGTGACAAGATCCGCGTTTGCCGCAAGCACTTCCGCATCGTCCGGTGTCAGTCCCGTCACATGGACAGCAAATATGAGCGTTGCCGGGTGAATCCGCCGGATGGTCTCCGCGTCAGCCGGAAGGGCGATAGTGACCGCTATCTTCCGGAATCCCTTCTCCACGGCAAGCGCGACACCGGCCACCTGGTCCATTGCCGCGTGTCTGTGGTCAAGGACATATCCCCCGTCCTTCTCGATCCGTTCAATCACGGCCCGGTGCGGTGAAGTTTTGCAGAGTCCCGACATACGGCCGCCAATCCCCTGGACCATGGCGGGTTTCGTGACCACAACCGTCCCGGCCCCGTCGCAGGCGAGGACTACCGCGTCGAGTGCACCGGTCGCGAGGCCGAAACTGAGGATCTCGGATGCCCCGAACCCGACGAACTCGCGGTTGTCGAGCACTTCCCGGTCCGGGGTGCACATGCCAAAGGCTTTGATCCGGTGCTCGATATTCGCCTTTACGGAATCCGGCTTTATATCCGGAATCGGGTACGCAAACCGTTTTGCCAGAGGGCAGTCCCTGATCTGCGGCTCCCCCACTTCGACCACCTTTCCGTCCCGGATCACGATCCGGCACCTGCCTATCGCTTCAATAACATGTTCGTCCTGTTCAGCTGCCATGTGATCACCGTTCCTGTAAAAAGATGGTGCACCCGGGATTTAAGGAACATGGCATGCTGCCACTACTGCCGGCCGAAATCTGCGGGTACCGTGTACAATCATAAGTCCTGGCAATCCCGCGGCCCCTGCATAACACATATGACCGAACAACGACGATATTTCTCCATGGACGGGGAATCGCGGTTCTTTGAGATCGATCTCTTCCGCGGGATCGCGATCCTCATGATGGTACTCTTCCACACCCTCTTCGATATCAGTTTTTTCGGGATTACGGATGTCAATGTCTCGTCCGGTTTCTGGCGGTATTTCGCCTTTGCCACGGCCACCCTCTTCCTCTTCCTCGTCGGGGTCTCCCTTGTCGTCAGCCATGCACGGGCCGCCCGGCACCTGGCAGGGCTTGCGCTCGCACAGAAATTCCTGCTCCGCGGGGCGGGGATCTTCCTTCTTGGCCTCGGTATCACGGCCGCCACCTGGTTCTACCTCCGCGAGGGCTTCATCCTCTTTGGCATCCTCCACCTCATCGGGATCTCGGTGATGCTCTCGCCGCTCTTCTTCCGGTTTAAGAAATACAATATCGCGATCGGGATCGTCTGCATCCTGATCGGCTGGTTCGTGATCGGCAGCCTCGGCCCGGTCTGGCTCCAGCCGTTCGGCATCCAGCCGGCCGGGGCCTGGTCGGTCGGCTATGCCCCCATGGTCCCGTGGACCCTGACCGGCGCCATCATCCCGCTCCTCATTCTCCCGCTCGGCATCCATGCGTCATCCTTCGTGACCGTGGACTACACGCCCCTCTTCCCGTTCTTCGGCGTAGTGCTGCTCGGCATGGGAGCCGGTGAGTTCCTGTACGGGGAAGGCAAGCGGCACTTCACGGCCCCGCGGGTGCCGGAAATTCTGGTGAAGCCGCTCTCGTTCCTTGGCCGGCACTCGCTCCTGATCTATATCGTGCACCAGCCGGTGATAATTCTCCTGCTCGGGGCGGTGACCGGGACGAAGGTGCTGTGAGATGAGTGGGAATGCGTAACGACCAGATACGCCGGGAGTGCAGTGAATTGTCCCGCAGGTTTTGCATTTTGCCGTTATCATAATGTGACGGATCAGGGGACTTCTGCACGTGTCTGCGGTATGATTACGATTGTACCCGTCCGACCCCCCCACCCCGCCAGATTCCCTTCACGCACTATTCTCATTCGTAAAATCTCCTGAAAATCCATGCACTTACGGCCGGGCCGGAGGGGGGTCGTGCGGTGTACTTTGAAAAACTCTGCCCGGGCTCCACGTGGCCCCGGGTAAGCAGCCGGCCCGGTTTCACTGACGATAACAGGCATATACCGGGATGCATTTCCCGGGCCACCATCCGGTCCCGGCCCGGCCGGAAGTACACCGCCCGACCCCCCTTTAGCCTACCTTCTGTCTTCAAATCAGAAACCGGATCCCGTTCGTGGCATATGGGCAGGTTCCACGCAATCTCCTGCGCCTCCCATAACTATTTTTTTTACAAACTCGTATGCATCTGAATACCATTTATGTCTCAACGAACCCGCACCCTGCTGATCATCGCTCTTACAGCCACTCTCATCTTCGCAGCCGGCTGCACCTCGCCATTCCCCGGTGGCAACGCAACCCCGGCTGCGACACCAACCGGCGATCAGGTCACCGCCTCGTACAAAGTCCCCCTCCACCAGCCGGACGCCCGGTCGGAGTACATCCACGCGGATACGGACATCTACAATATCGGCGAGGTCGTGGAATTCACGGTGACGAACGATGGGTCCGGAACGCTTGACTGTGCGGGCGATCCCCCGTCGTTCTCGGTAAAATTCCAGGGAACCAGCGGGGCCTGGGCGACGAGGATGGGAACAGATACCCCGGACACATCGAAAAAATCATCCCTGAAACCCGGGGCGTCGACAGCCATTTACCGGTTTGTTACGGACGGATGGGACCCGGGCCGGTACCGGATCGTCCATGACTGCGGGGTCGTCAGGGAGTTTATCCTGAAGCCGAACCCGGCACTCACAGCCACGCCGACAGATATCGTATCCCCGGGAGGAATAGTGAATACAACGATTACGGTCCCGGTCAATGCAACGCCGGGCTCACCTGTCGGTGCACCTCCTAATGCAACGGTGACGCTCCCCTTCAATACAAAAGGGCTTCCCACCACTTCGTAACCACAACCTGGTACCGGGAACCTGATGCCGGACAGGACAGGATTATCAGATCGGACTCTTCATTGGTACTGACGATATGTTCCTCCACATCTTCACCCTCACCCTTGAACCGGTGAATCCTCTTCAGTTTTCCCTTGAGGAGGCCCGTTCATTCTTCAACAAGGAGCTTGCGGCATACTCCCTCACCGACAAAAGCCCCGGCACTATTCACCGTTACCAGGCCCTGCAGTGCAAATACGTCAAAAACGATCTCATGGTGATCGGTCTCAGCCAGGGAGCCGGTCTCCTCCTGCAGCTTGCGGAGGGCCGGGATACGATCCTCACCGGTGTGAATGCCTGCACCATCTCCCGGCGCGACAGTGCGATCAGGAACGGGGAGTTCGGGATCACGGGCTCGCCGCACCTGTATGAATTCCTGACACCCTGGCTTGCGCTGAACCAGCAGAACGCGAAAAAATTCTATGATCTCAAGGGTAAGCCCGAGCGGGACGCCTTCATGCAGAAGCTCCTGCTCGGGCATCTCAATACGCTGGCAAAATCTCTTGACTATAAACCCCCCATACCAATCAGCTGCGAACCAAAGGTCCGGTTCAGGAGGGACCGGATCGATAATGAGAATGTTATCGTCTTTCTCGGGAAGTTCCGGACAAACCTCAGCATCCCGGACTTCCTTGGGATCGGGCAGTCGGTCTCGCGGGGGTTTGGCACCATCCGCGGTATTGATCCGGAACTACCGGATGAGCTGCAGGAACGTTGACGAACAGCTCTGCATCCGGCGGTTGATTATCGACATGCGCTGCAATTCGGAATCTTCATTTTCTCCACTTTCTCAATAGTACTGCGTGATGATCAGGTACCGGAACATCCGGATCGAGGATATCCCTGCCGTAAAAGCGTGGCCGCCCTATCCTCCTGAATTCGCCGGGCTCGACTATTCCCTCCGGGACGGGGGATGGCTCGATGAATACTACCCGAGGCCGGGTACCGATATCATCGTTGCCGAGAAGGCCGGGGCCATGGCCGGTTTTGCGATCCTGGCCCGGGAGCCACCCGCCACGGCAGAGCTCCGGATCGCACTCCACCCGGAGAGGCTCGGGCAGGGACTGGGAAAGGCGCTCGCCCGGATGATGCTCCTGCACGGGTTCACCAAACCGGATATCGGTACCATCCGGCTGATCGTACGGAAGAACAATCCCCGGGCCCGGAAGCTGTACCAGGACCTCCATTTCCGGCAGACCGGTGAATGCACCAGAGAGATCCGGGGCGAAGCGGTTGCGTTTGACCGGATGGAACTTGAGAGGTCCGTATTCCTTGAGGAGAGTCTGCGATGAAGGAAGCCCTGCTTGTGATCGATGTACAGAATGAATATTTCACCGGTAATCTGCCGGTTACTTTCCCGCAGGGCAGTCTTGCCAATATCCTGCGGGCCATGGATGGAGCCCAGGCGGCTCATATCCCGGTGGTGGTTATCCAGCACGCGAACCATGCGATCGATGCACCGGCGTTCGCGTACGGCAAACCCGGGTGGGAACTGCACCCGGAGGTAGCCCGGAGGCCGCGGGATGTACTGATCGAGAAGACCCTGCCGGGGAGTTTCACCGGCACAAACCTGGACCGGTGGCTGATGGACCATGCGATCGGCACCGTAACAATCGCCGGGTACATGACCCAGATGTGTTGTGACACTACAGCACGGCAGGCATTCCAGCGCGGGTATGCGGTGAAATTCCTATCGGACGGTACCGGTACCCTGTCGGTCACGAACAGTGCCGGCTCGATCAGCGACAGCGAGCTCCACCGTGCAATTCTCGTCACGCAGCAGATGCGGTTCTCCCGGGTCATGACCACGGACGAGTGGGTGCAGTCAATTGCCGGTGCATCTCCCTGAACGTCAGTCATGATGGATACCGGTGCATGCCCGGGTTACCCTGATCCGAAACCCGATAAGCAGGAACCGCATACTCTTTTCCCGATCGAATCTCCATGTTCTGGGCTGTTCTCTCCGCGATTGGCGCCGGTGCCGATGCTGCATACTATATCGTGAACAAGAAGTTCCTGCAGTCCCTGGAACCCGATCTCCTGGCCGCGGCCGGTTTTCTTGTCGGGGGCGCCTGCCTGCTCACCCTCTCGCTCGCCAGGGGTATCCCGGCTACGGGCCCTGATTTTCTTCTCGCGGTTGGCGTGGACTGTCTTCTGAACATTATCGGTACAACCCTTGCCTTCCGTGCGCTCCGGTCCACCGACCTCTCGCTCGCGGTACCGATGCTGGCCTTCACCCCCCTCTTCCTGATCGGTACGGCCGCACTTATCCTCCACGAGATCCCTTCAGCGATCGGGATTCTCGGGATCATCGTCATCGCTGCCGGCTCCTATGTCCTGAATACGACCGAAGGGCATACCGGCCTGATGGCCCCGTTCCGGGCCATGGTCCGCGACCCGGGGGTATTCTCGATGCTGGTCGTGGCGTTCCTCTACGCTGTGGTGATCAACTTTGACAAGATGGTGGTCACCAACTCGGACACCGTTTTTGGTTCCGGCCTGGTCTTCTCCCTTCTCGGAGTGGCATTCCTTGGTATTTTTCTTCTCAAACAGTATATCGGGCGGTTCCACGGCAGGATCGCCGGTGGTGCAGCAGCAGACCCTTCCCCCGACCGGACCGCCGGTGCCTGGCGGGACCTTGCAGCAGCAGCGCTGATTGTGGGATTCTTCCTGACGATAGAAACAATTGCTATCAACCAGGCCTATCTCCAGCAGATCGTGCCGTACGTGAGCGCCATCAAAAGGACGAGCATTCTCATCACGGTCGTCTATGGGACGCTCGTGTTCCGGGAAAAAGAGCTCCTGCGCCGGGTATCCGGTGCCGGGCTGATGGTCATTGGCGTAATCCTGATCCTGCTCTTCCCGTGAGGGGAGGATACTCCCAAAACCCGGGGCGGATCGCCCGGCCCGGTGTATCATTCCGGCACCGGCCAGAAACGGGACCGGCCCGGAAATTACCCGATAAAAAGCGGAACGTCCCTGAATTCACCGCAATCGAATACCCCGCGGTCGGTGACCCGGAGGGCAGGGATGACCGTGAGTGCCAGGAACGAGAGGTACATAAACGGGTTATCGATCCCTCCCATTTCGTGCGTGACTTCCCCGACACGATCCAGCCGGGACACCACGTCCTCGTACGGCAGCGTCGACATCAGGCCCGCGCAGTCGAGCGGGAGAACCATCGCCGACGTTCCTGTGACCGCGGCCATCCCTCCCTGTGCCCGGATGACGGAACTGATGGCAAGCAGGATCTCTTCATCGGTCACGCCGCAGGCGACGATGTTGTGCGTATCGTGCGAGATGCTTGCGGCAATGGCGCCCTGCCTGAAGGAGAACCCGTGGACCAGCCCGACGCCACACTTCCCGGTACCGTACCGGTTGCAGACAACAAGCTTGAGGATGTCCCGCCCGGTATCCGGAATATTTTCTCCATCAATCTCATAGCTGAGCGATCTGGTCACGATCTGGCCGGGCACAAGGCCTATCACCCGGGCATTGCCGTTTCCGGAGATACTGATCGACCGGGATGCCGGTACCGTGCAGCGGACCGATGGCGGGAATGATGCCGGCCGTGCGGGCGGGGCACGAAGGATCTCGTCTCCCCCGCGGAAGACCTGCCTGACAGAAAACTGGTCCGGATCGTCGATGATGCAGAGATCCGCCCGGCGTCCCGGGACCAGTGCTCCCCGGTCGTAAAGCCCGAACCGTTCGGCAGGAGAGAGGGTGGCCATGCGGATCGCCAGTTCCGGTGCAAGCCCGGCCGCTATTGCCTTACGGATGCACCGGTCTATGTGCCCCTCCCGCATCAGCAGGTCGGGGTGGCAGTCATCGGTTGCAAAGCAGCACCGGGAGACAGAAAACGGCGTGACGAGCGGTGTGAGTGCTTCTATGTTCTGCTCGGTCGATCCGTCACGGAGGAATATGTACATCCCTTTCCGGAGTTTCTCTTCGGCCTCGGCAAAGCCGGTACATTCGTGATCGCTCTGGAGCCCGGCAAGGAGGTAGGCGTTCAGGTCCCCGCCGGAAAGTCCCGGGGCATGCCCGTCGCGGATTGGCGAAAGGGCGAGTTTGTCTGCAATGCCGGGATCACCGGACAGTACGCCAGGGACGTTCATCATCTCGCCAAGACCGAGAACCCCCTCTCTGCCAATAAACCGGCGGAGATCACCGGCATCGAGAATCGCTCCTCCTTTTTCAAGGGGGGCCGCAGGAACACAGGAGGGAAGCATGTACTGGATATCGACAGCGGCATCCTGCCGGGCAGCCAGCATGAATTCGATACCTGCCACACCGGCTACATTCGCAATCTCATGGGGATCGGCGATCACGGTGGTGGTGCCGCACGGGGCAACGAGCCGGGCATATTCCTGCGGCGGCAGGAGGGAGCTCTCGATGTGGACATGGGCATCGATCAGGCCGGGAATGATGAAGCGGCCTGTGCAGTCCAGTTCCGTCAGCCCGGAGTAGCTGCCGGTTCCGAGTACAATGCCGTTCTTTACTGCGAGATCTCCCCGCTGCCAGTCGCAGGTGAACGGATTGAAGATCTGCGCATTTTTAAAAACCCTGTCAGCGGGAGTAAGTCCCCGGGCTGCATCGAGCATCTCTTTTTTCGTGGGGGGCATGGTAATCAGACCGTGATGTCCCGGATAACCGCGGTCTTACGATCGCCGTCACTGAGGATATAGATATACAGTTTGTAGCTACCGGGCTCGAGTTCACCAGGGACGGTTACAAGGTTATCACCGTGCTGAATCAAAGCGGGTGCTCCCGCTATCGTATACATCTGCTGGTGCAGGTCCTGTATACGGTAAGCGGTCACCTGGACCGTAACCCCGGACGGTTCACCGGTATTGGAGACCTGGACCATGACCGAGCGGTTATGGTACGATGCATCACCGACATTCATGGAAAGGCATCCGGTACATGCCAGCGCAAGGCTGAGGATCGCAGCTGCCGCAAGGAAAAAACGCACCTTCCCGTACATTATCCAGATGTAACCCTCAGGAACCATAAAACCCTATGGGAATTTCAATGCATGACCCTTTTTCGAACTCTCTTAAGGCTTCTTTGGAACTCTGAATCCCGGTTTGGTGCACCATTTTCTCACGAATCCGGATTTTTTTTAAATTTCAGCATTATGGGAAAAAAGAATAGAACTGTCATCATATTCCCAAAAAACCAGAAATTTTCTTTCAGATACAAAACATAGTTTATTATACCTTCGAAAAAAAAGTCTCCATCAGGTGATGCTATACCGATCATTACTTTTTCTCATCATAAAGGAGGTACAGGAAAAACCACCTCCTGCCTCAATATTGCCGGTTTTTTGGTAAAGGCTGGGAAAAAAGTGCTGGTTGTCGATTGCGACCCCCAGGCAAATGCCACGGTGGGGCTCGGTTTTGGCCCGCAGGCAGTAGGCAGGAACATGTACGATGTCTTCCTGGGAGCATCAGAAGGACATCCCAGGACCCTGATCCAGGAGATTATCCGGAAAACCCCCCCGGGGATCGATCTTGCTCCCTCGCATCTTGATCTTGTCGGGGCAGACCCGTCGCTGTACCGGGTGGAGAACCGGTCCGGTGTGCTCCGGGAGGCACTGGCAGGTATCCGGGACCAGTACGATTACATCCTGATCGATACCCCCCCGAGCATGGGCCAGCTGGTGATCAACGGGCTCTATGCAGCCGATTATATTATCGTCACCCTGGACTCCGGCACATTTGCCCTTGAAGGGGTATCTACGCTTTCTACGATCTTTGGCGACATGAAAGAAAATCTCGGGAAAGAGATCCTCCCCGCCATGGCCATCGTTACCCGGTGGAGCGAAGGACCTGTATGCCCGGCCACGGAAATGGCGGAGCCACAGGATCTCCTCTTCCGAATCAGGAGACTTTTTTACAAGAAGCCGGGTCCGACCCCGTCAGAGATCAAGGCTGCTGAAGAACAGAATGCAGAACACGAGCGGTTGCTGGGAGTACTTTCTGAGATCCGGCGGCTGTTCCGTACCGTTTACACCGTGCCCTACTCCCCCCTTATCTATGAATCCCAGAAGCGGGGGCAGCCGATCTCGGAATTTGCACCGGACAGCAGCGCAGGCACGGCATACAGAACCATTGCAGATGAAGTGATGAGCTGGAAATAAGCGAGTGATGACATGGAAGCAAATGACATTGAATCAGTACTGAAAAAGGCGATAGACGGAGATTATTCGGTCAGGATCGACGAAAACCTGACCGGTTCTGAACTTAAGCCCGTTGCCGCGGCTGCAAACCGGCTCATCGAGAAACTTGGCAAGACCACGGAGATGAAGAACCGTGCCGATATCATGATGAAATACAATCCGCTCGCGATATCCATTGTCAACAAAAACCGGGCGAGGATATTCATCAACAAGAAATACGAGACGCTCTGGCGTGGCACACACGACGAGCTGATAAAGAAGAAGATGACGGATTATGACGTCACCATCCTCTCCGGCGAGCACTACTATGCCTGTTTCGATACCAGGAAACCAACGAGCACCAATGTCCTGGTAAAATTCCCCGACGGTGTTAAAAAATACCTGACGCTCAACGCAATCCCGCTCCTTGACAAGAAGGGCGATGTCGATGCCGCCTTCTTCCTCTTCATCGACTACACGGAACTCCATGAAAAGATGGAGGACATCAAGAAGGTGGAACAGAGGGTCGATCGCATCATCCAGGAGAACCCGTATCCCCTGTTCACCATCGATCCCTCGCTCAAAGTAGTCCTCTCGAACCAGGCATTCCTGAAGCTGACCGGATACTCGAAGGACCGGGCAGCCTCCCTCTCCATGAAGGACTTCAAATTCCAGAAGAACAAGGGAGAGAGTGTAGAAGGAACGATCAAGGCAAAGCGCCGCAGCCAGGGCGAGTCCGTTATCGAATTTCCGGCCGGAACCGTTACGCTCGAATGGTATTACATCCCTCTTCTCGATGCTGAAGGAGATGTAGAAAGCCTCCTTGTGGTGTACAACGACATCACAGACCGGCGGAAGAAAGAGCAGGAAGTCCTGCAGCTGATGGAGAGCTCGAAGAAGCAGGCAGAGGCGCTCTCCTCCAGTGCTGTCGTGCTCGAGACCGGTCTTGCTGCGATTGCCAAAGGGGATCTCAGTTTCAATGCACCTCTCGTAGACGGCGATCCTCTCATCACGCTCAAAAAGGATTACAATGCTGCAGTAACTTCGGTACGGAACCTGATCACGGAGCTGGGGAAGTCCATCCACCAGATGGAAGTGACCACCGGGGACACCAGCAAGAGTACGCAGGAGATCTCCAAGTCCACGGAGCAGGTGGCGATCTCTACCCAGAAATCCGCGGACGGGGCCAAGAAGCAGATCGAAGAGATCGAGAAAGTGAGCAAGGATATCTCCGACCTTTCGGCATCCATCGAGGAGATTGCGAGCACCTCGCACTCTCTCATGGACCATGCCCAGAAGGCGGCAGCGGACGGGAATGCTGCAGCAGAACTGGGGAAGGTGGCCACGGCAAAGATGCAGAACGTGGAGAGAATTGCCGGCGAGAGCGTAAAAGAGATCACCGCCCTCAACGAGCGCATGAAGGAGATCTCCAATATTGTCAAGATGATTGCCGATATCTCCAGCCAGACCAACCTGCTTGCCCTTAATGCGGCCATTGAAGCTGCGAGGGCAGGCGAGCACGGACGCGGATTCGCGGTTGTTGCCGGCGAAGTGCGGAACCTTGCCGGGGAGTCCAAGACCGCGACCGGTCATATCGAATCGCTCATCCAGTCCATCCAGCAGAACAGCGACAAAACGGCGGCTGCCATCAACAGTTCCTACAAGGAGATCCAGACCGGCATCGAGAGCGTGAACAAGACACTCGAAACCCTCAGCCGGATCACGGCTGAATCCAATGTCGTGGCCCAGGGGGTAACGGAGATCACCAAGGCGACCGAGGACCAGGCGGAAGCTACCACCCGTGTCATGCAGGGCATAGAACAGACCGGTGCCATCACCCGCGAGAACCAGGAGAGGATGGAAGACATGGCGGCCCTTGCCGAAGAGACCAGCGCCTCCACAGAGGAGATCGCCAGTGCCGCAACGGAACTGGCCGGCATGGCTGAACGCTTAAAGAGCATGATGGACACATTCAAAGTCAGGTGAGGTTATGGCTGATACGATCGATGTGGTGGAATTTGAACTGGGCGGAGAACGGTATGCCCTGGATATCCAGCTGGCACGCGAGATCGTAGAGATGATCCCCATCACGCCCATCCCAAGGGCGCCGCCCTATATCTCCGGCGTGATCAATCTCCGGGGCGAGATCACCAATATCATGAACCTCAATGCATTGCTTGGTCTTGCAAACACGGAGATCCGCAGCAACCAGAAGATCATTGTCCTTGTGCCGGAGGCCGCGGGCGGAAGCAACGTGGGAATCATCGTCGATGACGTCAGCAGCGTCATGCAGGTCTCCGAAGCCGACATCGACCATATCGGCGAAGGCTTCTCCTCAGATTTCTCCTCGTTTGTCAAGGGTATCATCAAGATGAAGACCGAGGAAGGAGCGAAAGCCAAGAAGAACCTGATCATCTGGATCGATATGCAGAAAGTGATCCGGGATCTTGGGGAAGCTTAAGGAATGGGGGATCGGGCGTTGTCACAGCGTGCAGTACCGGGATCAGAAGGGAGGAAAAAGGAATGACGGAAAGACCAGGAAGAAAAGCATTGTTCAGCGGAGCGATACCTAACGCGCCGGCACAGGCCGGTTCTTCAGAAGAGATTGCGGCCCATGTCCGGCAGCTGAATGAGGAGATCGCCGCAGCACTTTCTGCCGGGGTTGCTGGAAATGCACCAGGTTCCCTTGATGCAACCCGCTTCGGTGCAGAATATATTACCCTGATATCTGCTGTGAACCAGGCAATCCGGAAACTGGCAGAGTATGGGAAAACCCCTGTCCCGGCAACCGTGCCGTTTTCACAGGTCATATCCCCTGCCGGAAGCAACCAGCAGGCCCGGTATGAACAGGAGATCGAAGACCTGCGCCACCGCCTGGACCTGATGGTAGGCAGGAACCCGGTTCCCATGCTGGTCACTTCGCCTGCGTTCTCGATTATTGAAGCGAACGATGCTTATGTCCAGATGAGCGGCATTGCAAAAGATGCGCTGAAGAATACGAGCCTTACCGGCTTCCGTATCATAAGCCAGACCGGCGAGGGTGCAAAGGTTGCTCTCCAGGAGAAACGCCGGTCGTTCGGCCAGGTCACCGTCGACCTCCCCTCCGGCCAGCACATACTGGAGCAATATTGTATACCGGTCATTGCCGGGGATGGCGCCGTCACCTCGCTGCTGTTTGTGTACAACGATATCACCGCACAGGGGAAGAAGAATGCTGAGATCGAGCAACTCAGGGAGAGGTCCGAGACGATTGTCCAGCAGAACCCGATGCCAATCCTCCTGGTAGACAAAAGCTTCCATATCCGTGTAGTCAATGAAGCGTACGTAACATTGAGCGGGATCAGCCGTGCCGATCTCCAGAAAAAGACCCTTCATGACTTCAGGGTGCTCGAGCAGTCAGGCGAAGGGCTCAAACGCGTGATCAATGATGGCAAGCGCTCGAAAGGAGAGGTACTCGTCGAATTCCCGTCCGGGGTCCGCCGGCTTCAGCAGTATGGCATCCCCATCCTCGATGCTGCCGGTGGCGTTGGCAGTATCCTGATCGTCTACAACGATATTACGGAAGACCGGAAGAAACTGGACGAGATCAATGCGCTCGTTGCCGGTCAGGAGGCCAGCAAGCAGGAACTCCAGAAGAAGATGGAGGAAGTGGCGACCCTCAAGCAGCGCTCCGATATCATCGTCAAGCAGAACCCGATGCCAATCATGCTGATGAATCCCACCTTCAAGATTCTCATGGCAAACGAGGCCTATACGAACCTGACCGGCATTGACAGCAAACGCCTCCTTACCATGAATGCGAAGGATTTCAGGATCCTTGAGCAGAAAGGCGAGGGCCTCAAGAAAGTGCTCACTGATAAGAAACGGAGTTTCGGCCAGGTGACCATCGAGTTCCCCTCGGGCAGGCGTATCCTTGAGCAATATGGCATCCCCATACTCGATGCCAAGGGAGATCTCACCACTATCCTCTGCGTGTATAATGATATCACGGTCCAGCGCGAGCAGGAAGCAAAGATCGTGGAGATGATGGACAATGCAAAGGCGAACGCGGAACTCCTCACGGTCAGTGCAGCAGATCTCCAGACTGCAATGGCAAAGATCGCAGGAGGCGATCTTACCTTCCGCCTGAGTGTTGATGACGCAGATCCCCTGGTGAAGATTAAGATCGATTACAATGCTGCGGCAGACTCTATCCAGAAAGTCCTTGTCGGCCTTACGGATGCCGTAAAACGGCTCGACCTGACGATCAACGACACCATCAAGAGCACCGAGGAGATCGCAAAGGCCACTGAACAGGTAGCGGTCTCCAGCCAGAGATCCACGGACAATGCCAAAACCCAGATCAGCAGTATCCAGAAGATCTCGAACGATGTTTCCGAAATATCTGCGTCTATCGAGCAGATTGCCAGCACCTCACACGATGTCATGACCCATGCCGAGAAGGCGTCAAAGGAAGGTGCCCAGGCAGCGGAGATTGGCAAGCTTGCCACCAGCAAGATGCAGATCGTGGAGACGATCTCCAAGCAGAGCGTGGATGAGATCACGGCCCTCAACGACCAGATGCGGCAGATCTCGAAGATTGTCAACCTCATCACCGATATTGCGAACCAGACCAACCTCCTGGCGCTGAACGCGGCGATAGAAGCAGCGCGGGCCGGGGAACACGGGCGCGGGTTTGCCGTGGTTGCAGGGGAAGTGAAGAACCTTGCCGGCGAGTCCAAGAAGGCGAGCAGCCAGATCGAGAGCCTGATACGGGCGATCCAGGGCAAGAGCGAGCAGACCTCCACCTCCATGAGGAATTCGTTCGAAGAGATCAAGGCAGGCATCGACAGCGTCAACAAGACTGTGGAATCCCTGAACATGATCATATCTGAAGCAAATATTGTTTCGTTAGGCGTGAGCGAGATCACCAAGGCGACTGAGGACCAGGCGAAGGCCACCGGGCAGCTGATGTCAGGTATTGAGTCATTCAGCAAGCTCACGGGAGACAACCAGCAGCGTATGGAGGACATGGCAGCCCTTGCCGAAGAGACCAGCGCCTCGACCGAGGAGATCGCAAGTGCGTCCTCCGAGCTCTCTGCGATGGCAGAGCAGAGCCGCAGGACGCTGGAACAGTTCCGGCTCAGCTGATGCGGCTTCTTAAAACAAAGTATTAAAGGAAGACAGGGAGATTCAGGGAACAGGACTCGTGGATTGGAATGGACGACTTTGCCGCTCTCAAACGATACATAGAACAGGTACTGAAGATACAGTGCGGGAATTACAAGGAGGATTATATCAAGCGGCGGCTTCTCTCACGGATGCGATCTACCAACACCACAAATTATGAAGATTACCTCAAATATCTCAAAGCGAACGTACCGGAACTGGAGATCCTCCGCAAAGCCCTGACGATCAATGTGACGGAGTTCTTCCGTGATGCGGATGTTTACGACATACTGAAAAAAGAAGTGCTGCCGGATCTTTTCAAAAAGCGAAAACGACTGCGGATCTGGTGCGCAGGCTGTTCAACGGGCGAGGAACCGTACTCAATCGCCATGATCCTGTACGATCTCATGGCCCAGAACAAGGAACTTTCCGGCCAGATCTATGCCACCGACATTGACAAGATCGTACTTGCAAAGGCACAGGAAGGGATCTATACCCCCAAAGCGATGGTAAAACTATCCGAATCGCAGATCCACCGTCACTTTACCAAGCTCCCCGACGGGAATTACCAGGTGAAACCGCATCTCAAGGAGCTGATCCGGTTCCGCCCCCACGATCTGATGGGGGGAGAACCCATTGCAAAATGGATCGACCTGATCACCTGCCGGAATGTGACGATCTATTTCACCGAAAAACAGAAGGACGAGCTGGCCCGGCAGTTCCATTCAGCCCTTGTCAGTGACGGGTATTATATCATGGGCAAGACCGAGTACCTCGGACGCCAGGTCGAGAACCTGTTTGCCCCGAAAAACTCGGTACAGAAAGTGTTTGTGAAAAAGGAGTAACCTTCGCTCTGCCGTATATCAGTGGTGAATTTCCTCATCAGCTTTTATTTCATCCTCAGTCCTGCGTTCGAATCCCTGGGTGAGATCCCGCTGTAACTCTTGTCTTGCCGTGTGCAGTTTTATCTGGTTCAGGACCGTGACAAAATTGATGCCGATGATGATCAGGACGAGAAAGAGGCTTACCCAGAGCATCGCACCCTGTGCCGAGAGGAATGCTGCCCAGAGCAGGACAACAAAGGAGATGAGGTAAAAGACCACCCATGTCCGAAGCCCCGGTAATTCCATACTCAAGCATCTTCTCCGGTCGGATAATAAAACATCCGTCGTTTCCGTTCCGGTCTCCCGGTCCGGATTCTGCCCTGCCTTTTGGATATGGCCAGGATCCGGTGAACAGGTTCGCGACCGGGTAGCAGCGTAATTATATCGTCATGTTCTTTTAGGTACCATTCCAGTACTATTTGTGGAAACCGGAGATATCCTGACCCTGGTGGGAGGCATGGTGATCGTGATCATCATCGCCTTCATTGCAAATCCCCATTACCTGTCGGGACTCACCACCCCCGTACCAGCACCTTCCTTACCGCCGGCAGAAACCCCGGAACCGGTCACAACAATACCTGTAGTCACCTCTGAACTTCCGCCTCCCACTGAAACACCGGCACCGGTGGCCACGGTAGCCCCGCCGTACCGGATTATTTACACCAGCAACCCGTTTTCTTATCCGCGCTTCAAGATGCCGGATAATATGGATACCTTTGGGGCAAGCGACGTAACTATCCGGAACCGCGAGATGGTTCCCTTTGCGTATATCTCGGACAGCCGCGGCGGCCTGACTCAGAAATTCAATGTTCCCTATCCCGTCTGGATCATCAATACCACCGTATTCGCCAACCGGACTCCCCAGTATGGGAATTTCAAAATGGCCCTCTGTTATGTGTCCAATGGCACGTTGATCAACGGCGAGGAGATCTTAAACCGCGGGAACCTGTACCGGGTGATCGAGACGTCGGATGCAGATATGTATATGATCATCACAACGGACTATATCGACAGTTACACTATCAGTCTGGAGACCCCGCGGGACTATTACGACCAGTATTACAAACCGCAGCAATAATGGACTGTTGCCGGATTCAGGGGATTACAAAACCTGTGCGGGGTATCAGATCTTTTCAATGGTGACCCGGACCTTATCCCCGGCTTTCAGGTTATGCCCCTTGGGTATGTCGATGTTGAACCAGAGTGCATCGGGATTATCCTGGGTGGGATCCTGCGACATCAGGCAGTCCTTGGCATCGTTGATATTTGCAACGAATTCAATCTCTGATTCCAGCTCAAGAACTTTGGTCATGATAAAAAAGTGTGGGTCTGATGGTGTTCAGATTGCACGCGGGGTGACCATCCACGTCGTGCTGTTCGAATAGCTCCAGCGGATAATGTCAAGTTCCTTGCAGATATCTGCAAGGATTGCCATGTTTGTACCAACTTCTTTGGGTGAGAGACCAAGGTCTTTTGCAATATATTTGGATTTGAAATAGTGCTTTCCCTTGGTTATACCGGAGTTGAGATACAAAACGATCTTGTGCTGGGTCTCATTGTACGTCTCACGTAATTTTTTGGTCGTTGACATCGTGTGCCTCAGCGTTTAAAACTCATATAGATCAACTCCTATATATAAATATCCAACTATCCTGACAAAAATCCAGTCCTGTTTTTTTCACCCGGCCGCGATTTCGACCAGAAAGATTATATCTCGCCCGCTGGTCGCGTTATTTTCAGTGTACAACATTTAAGCATATTCCGGGCATTTTCAGGCAAAAATCAAAGGAATCCCGCAAAAAAAAGTTACTGGCCCATCTGCTGGACCTGGGCATCGGCAATTTTCTGGATGAGCGCTTCAAGGACAACGCCGCGCATCCCCTCAACGAACTTGATGCTCCCGACAACAAGGTGACCGCCGCCGCTGATCCCGCCGCCGGGAATCTCGACACGGAGCTCCCTGACCATCCGCGGGATATTCATGAGCACGCCGCGGGAACGAAGGACCGCAAAGTCCGGGCCAAAGCCGATGGTGACCACAGGTTTACCCGCATGCTGGCGGCAGAGCCGGTCGTGCACTTCCCCGCTTGTCTTGCCGGGCGGGGGAAATGTGAACTTATGGGCATGGATCTCGACATCGATCAGGAAGAGATGGGCATCATTGGTGAGGACCCGGGGTACCACGTGGGGCATACAGGCGCTCATCTGGTCCTCGATCATCGTGTTCGCACCATCGACAAGCAGAGCGACAAGCTTCTTGTGGCGTTCCGTGTTGCCGGTGATGTTGAGGATATCCTTGATGATCTCGCGGCCGTCGTTGAACCGGAGCCAGAACTGTTCGTAGTCCAGGGCAAGGGCAATATCCTTGCAGGCCTGCTCGGGATACTGGTCACGGACAAGGGCAAGGAAGAGGGCCCGTTCCGGGGCTTCGCTCCGGTCGCCGACACCCGCGACTGCCGGGAGATGGCGGATGACCGGTTCAACCTTGGGGTTGATCAGCCGGGCAACTTCCGTACCCAGCATACCTGCGGTAATCCCGAAATCCCCGCCGACATGGTAGGGGTTGACATGGGCAAGGAGGTATTTGTCGATAGTGGCATCCGGGTGGTGGTGGTCGATGACAATGAACGGGATATCGTATACACTGGCGATCTTGTAAGACGGTTCATCTTCTTCCGTGGAGCCGTTATCGGTCAGGATGACAAGGGGCATCTTCTGGCCGAACCGGATATGGTCCTTAAGCGAGAAGTCGAGGTCCCGGGTAATATCCTCAATCTCGTAGAACGGGGCTTTTGAGGGGGCCCGCTTGAAGAGATAGTAATCTGCATCAAAGTCCCCGCCGGATTCCCGGATCAGCGATACAACGGCCTGTTCGATTGCCACAGCCGAGCAGATGCCATCGGCATCCGCATGGTGGCGGAGGATGATAGGCTGTGAAGTGAAAACCGCCTTCCGGATCAGTTTTGCTACCTTGTGCATCTCGGGCCGGAGCTTCTCCATCACTTCGCTCTTCACAAGGAGCGGGACCTCCTCCGGTTCGGATCGTGCGTCAAGCGCCTTCTCGATTCTGAGTTTCACCGCATCCGAATCCTCTCCGGTCAGGACCGAGATCGCGTCCACCTCGATCTGGAGCTGGTTGTTGCGCATCATCACTTCGCCGATGACCCTGACGATATTCTCAAGCTCTACTTCCGGGTATGCCCGGACCCCGGCTTCGACAAATGCGGCAGCGTTCTGCGTGCCGGTCTCATCAATGATCGTGAAGATCGTAGGCCCGCTCGTCTGCTTGATCTGGGCAACTTCCCCTTCGATGGCGACCGTCCTGCCCACTTTACCGCTCAGGTCAGAGATGCGCACGGTGGTCGACTTGCGCTCTATGTTCTGGACCTGGTAGACCTGGATCTGGACCTCTTCAAGGTCGATGTTCCCGTTCGGCCGGATCTGGCGGACACGGACTAGGATCGAATCGCGTTCTTTGTGTTCGGCCTTGATATTGCTCTTGTGTACCAGACCCTTGATACGGTCATTCACCTGAACGAACATCCCGAAGGTTGCAAAGCCCTGGACCTTTCCCTGGTATACCTTCCCTTCCTCGACATCGGCCAGGTCACAACCGGTGCCAAGCCTGTAGACGAGGACATCATTTTCATCATTATTCTGCATATTTCAACTTCCCACACACAGCGAAACGGCATATTGTTGCGATATAGTATCGGCTATCGACAACGTCGCGCGGAAACCGGCATGCTCTGTATGAGTATCAATGGGTGCCTGAATGTTTAATTTACTTGTTATCGGCACACGATGGAGAAGAACCACGCTTTCCGGTTCAGGCTCCATGGCTGTAAGGGATGCAAAAAAAAGTCAGCAGAAAAAAGGGCTCCGGCGGGTAGCCGGCGTTTTCAGTCGCTGAACGGCACTTCAACCATATCGAGATCGTTCGGAATAAGGATTGGGCCGGAGAACTTTTTGCGTGCATCGGCCGCATGTGCCTGGACATCCGTGTACCGCGAGCTGGTATGGATGAGGACGAGGGTTTTTGCATTGAGGGCCGTCGCTGCTTCCCCCGCCTGCGAAGCGGTTGCATGATAGAACTCGGAAGCCCGTGCCGTTTCCGTGTCATCGTAGGTTGCATCGTGGATAAGGAGATCGGCGTTCCGGGCCATATCCAGGATCGTGGAATGTACCGCCCGGGTATCCCCGGTGTACACGATCTTGCGGCCGGGCCGTGTCTCTCCCATCACCTGTTCCGGGCGGATCACTGCTGCGGTGTCACCGGTCCCGATCGTGACCGGCTCGCCTCTCTGGAGCCTGCCGAAGAGCGGGCCCGGGGGAACGCCGAGAGCAACGGCCTCCTCCCGGTTAAATCTTCCCGGCCGGGGATCCTCCTCCAGGATATAACCGAGCGAGGGAAGGCCGTGGTTGGCGGCAAATGCCGTTACGGTATATCCGTTGAACCGCACCCATGAACCGTGCCCGAGCTGTACTGCATCGAGCGGGAATTTCAGGTTGAACCGGGCTACATGCCGAAGGGTATTGACAAACTCGTGCACCCACTCCGGGCCATAGATGGTGAGTGGCTCGGTCCGGCCATTGAACGACATTGTCTGGACCAGCCCGAAGATCCCGAGGAAGTGATCCGCGTGCCAGTGCGAAACAAATATTGCGTTTATCGTGAACCCGCACCGCGACCGCATCATCTGCTGCTGGGCTCCCTCGCCGCAGTCAAAGAGCAGGATATCGGAGCCCCGGCGGATCATGATGCAGGGCGGGTTGCGGGACGGTGTAGGAAGAGCACCGGCAGTACCGAGGAAACAGACGTGGAGCGTCTCGCCGCTCATGGATCATCCACTCCAGGGTTTATTGCCGGAAACATTCTGCACGGGTTCGAAATTCTTCCGGTAAACAGCAAGGCTCTTCTTTGCCTCTTCAATGGACCGTCCTTCAATAACAATCCGTTTGCCCCGGTACCCGGCGGAGACTGCCTTACCCACGGCCTCCCACGGGATAGTACCGTCCCCGAGCGGGAGGTGTTCGTCCGACATGCCGTGGTTGTCATGGATATGGATGTGATTGGGCCTGTCGATATAACGCAGGAATTCCGGGACTTTTCCGATGGTATTTGCATGGCCGAAATCGAAAGTTATGCCTATTCCTTCGATACCTTCGGTCATACCGATGAGTTCCTCCGGCTGCCGGCAGAGGAATTCCTTGAAGCTGATCATGTTCTCAAGGCAGGCAAGCACGCCATGTTCCGTTGCGCACCGGCCGATCTGCCGGAGTGCATCTTTCTGGAGTTCCCAGACTTTCTGGGGCATCATCTTGCCTATGGGAGAGATATACCCGGGATGTATGGTGACACAGTCAGTGAGCGGGGCTGCGTGCTCGATGCAGGTACAGAGCTGGCGGATGGACTCCCGCCAGATCGGATCGTTGAGGGTAGCGATGTTCAGGTCCCCGTACGGGGCATGGACTGATGCACCGAGCCCGGTCGTTTCGAGCATCTCTTGGACTTTTTTAAAACAGTCCGGGTTTTCCAGCCGGTAGTTCCCGTCACTGACGATCTCCCACCCGGCATACCCGGCCTCTTCGATACCATAGACCCAGGTGATGTCGTCCCAGACCTTGGCAGACGAGGAAAAATAGGGTGCAGCCATCACGGGGTTCCCCCCAGTTCGCGGAGGAGGTTTTTGACCTGCTCGGAGAATTCCTCCAGGCTTCCTGTATTCTCCAGCCGGATATCGGCAACCTTCAGGGCGTTGCCCAGTCCCCAGCCAAGTTCCCGGTTGTCCCGTGTGCGGAGCTCGTCCGCCGTGGTAAAGTCATCCGACCGGGCCCGGGCTGCAATCCTTGCGAGCCGGTCTTCAAACGAGGATTCGATGCTGATGAGGGTAAACCCGGGAAATTCCTTCCGGAAGAGAGCGACTTCGGTATCCCCGCGGATCCCGTCAACCAGGACAAGCGGAGCAGTCTGGCGCCTGATCTCCGGGATGCACAGCCGGGCGATCGCGTCCATCCCGTTTTCGGCCCGGAGCCGGTTGGCCGTTGCTCCGAAGTTCCTGTCATTCGGCTCAAGTCCCGCCTCCGTCACGGCCTTGCGGATCATGTCGCCCATGACAATGACCGGAACGCCCATGCCGGATGCGATAGAAGAAAACTCACCTTTGCCGCTTGCGGGCATCCCGACAACGCCAATCACTTTCATAGCTTATTTCTCCGATCTCCCGTGTCCGTATCCGTACGGTCCTGCCCAGTTCGTCTGCGATCTTCTTGATCTCCGCCAGTGTCAGCGGGGGGTGCAGTTCCTGGAGACTTCTTCTCTTACTGATATATTCGCCATGACTGATATCAGATACTGTTCCCTGCAGGGCCCCGATCTTATGCTCGCCCTGCTGGAGCACAAGGGGGATGGTCCCGATCTGGGCTGCGATCTCTTTGATGTAGTCCTCGTTCTCATAGAAGACGGTGATCACGATCTCGAATTCGCTGAGCTCCTGCTCCCTGATGGCTTTTTTGCAGATGGCAATGGATCTTTTGACCGTCTTCTGGTAATTTTCCCCGGCCGCTGGTCCCCGCCCGGCGGTCATTGACGAAAATCCTTCCCACCGTGTTTTATAGTCCAGGGCGATCCGGTCTACCAGCTTCTCCTCAATAAGCGCATCAAGTGTTGCCGGGAACTGTCCGTTTGTCTGGATCCCTACGTCAAGCTGCAACTTCTTTGCAAACCTCGCCAGTTCCAGGAGTGCGTCTTTCTGCAGGGTAGGCTCTCCCCCGGAAAAGACAACGCCGCTGATAAACGGGGAGGAGGTCCTGATCATATCCGTAATCTCCCCGGTATCCCGGAGATCGCTGCCCGTCTGGATTGCCTCGTTCTGGCAGTAGGAGCAGCGCAGGGGGCATCCCCGGAAGAAGACCGTACACGCGGCTCTGCCCCGCCAGTCTACCGTCGAGAGAGGGACAAACCCCCCGAAATTCAGCTGGATACGATCACCGTGCCGGAGTATTTTATTCCCGTGGTTATTTGAGTGTATTTGCTTTTGTGATCCGTTATGGATCCGGGACCCGGCATTTCCTGCAGCGGATGATGCCCTTCTCCGTGATGATCATGTCCATACTGATATCGTTCTCATCCACGGGGACTTCCCCCGATTCGAGACAGGAAAAGGCGAGCCCGATCTTCAGGAAATGGGGGTAATTGGACAGGAACCGGTCGTAATAACCGGCACCATAGCCGAGCCGGTGACCCAGCTGGTCGAACCCCAGCATGGGGACGATAACCGCTCTGACCTCCCGGGGATCGACCGGTTGTTCCCTTCCCACCGGCTCCGGCACGCCGAATGTGCTGGCCACCAGATCGGATGTGCATGACAGGTAAGAAAGTCGCAGGGTCCTTGTCTCCGTCTCGATGATCGGGACCACGACCTTCCGGTTCCGGACCAATAATTGTCTGATAAGCTGGTGCGTGTCCACTTCGAGGGGTTTGGAAACATAGACCATAAGGGGGTCCGTCCCGTCCAGTTCGTTCAGCAGGCGTTCACAGATCCGGCGGCTGTTATCGGAAATTTCATCCGGCGTGAGTCCGGCCCGCACGGACCGTGCGGTATCCCGCATACTGCGCTTGGTGAGGGTGAGGTCCGGCTCCTGCATATCAGGTACACCTAATTGGCCGTCCATTGCCATAATCGTTGAGATGACATGCCGGGAAACGGTAAAAAAAAGCGTGGCTTTGGGGTTGATCAGAACTTGAAGTGGCGGTTGACGATCTTGATCGCACAGTAGTCGCCGCACATCGTGCACCCGTCGGTATCGGCGGGCATCCGCTCTGCACGGATCTTCTTTGCCCGGGCCGGGTTCATGGCAACGGCGAACTGGCGGTCCCAGTCAAGGTCGCGGCGGGCGTGGCCCATCTCGAGGTCGAGCTCGCGGGTCTTCTTCAGCTTGATCATGTCGCCGACATGGGCCGCGATACGGGAGCTCATGACGCCCTCGTAAACTTCTTCCGGTGTCGGAAGCGCGAGGTGCTCTGCGGGGGTTACATAGCAGATGAAGTCCGCGCCGAGCGAGGAGGAAATGGCGGCGCCGATGGCGGCTACCCGGTCATCGTAGCCCGGTGCAATATCGGTGACGATGGGGCCGAGCATGTAGAACGGCTTGTTGTTGGTGACCCGCTTCATCAGCTGGACGTTGGTGGCGATCTCATCGATCGGGACATGACCCGGCCCTTCGACAATGACCGGCACGTTCTGCTGGTGCGCCTTGTCGGCAAGTTCCGCGTTGATAAGGAGCTCCTGCACGGCAGCCCGGTCGGTGGCGTCGTGGATGGCCCCGGCCCGCATGCCGTTCCCCATCGAGAGGGTGACCTCGTGCTCCTTCATGATCTCCAGCAGGTAGTCAAACTCCGAATAAAGCGGGTTCTCCTTCTCGTTGTGGAGCATCCATGCGGTCATGAACGCGCCGCCCCGGGAGACGAGCCCCGCGTGACGTCCCTGGTTTCTGAGGCGCTTGACGGTCTCGAAGTTGATGCCGGTGTGGATCGCCATGAAGTTCGTGCCGAGTTTAGCCTGCTCTGCGGTGATGCGGAAGAGGTCGTCCTCCTTCATGTTGACGACCGCCCCGTCCTTGATTGCCGCTTCGATGAATGCCTGGTAGAGCGGGACGCAGCCGACCGAGAGCGTGGTGTTGGCGATGATCTGCCTGCGGATCTCCTGGAAGTCGCCGCCCGTGGAGAGCTCCATAAGGGTATCGGCACCGGCACGTTCGGCCTGCCGTGCCTTCTCGATCTCCTCGGGGATATTGACGATATCCGTGGAGGTACCGATCGAGGCATTAACCTTGGTGCGGAGGCCCTCGCCGATACCACAGATCTTGACCTTCCTGTAGGGCGATGTCGGGATAACGATATGTCCTCCGGCAACCCCGCGCCGGACGAAGTCCTCGGTGACCCCTTCCTGCTTTGCCACCAGTTTCATCTCTTCCGTGACGATGCCACGCTTGGCATCTGCGACAATACTCATACCATACAGGTTGCCGTAAAGACCAGATAAAGGCTCGGTTTTTCAATTCTGGACTAAATCTGGCTTGTTCTCTCCACAAGTAAAGTTGATTTGGAATAACACAGTTTTTTTTGCGTTCTCATCGGTACGGTGACCGTTCGGCAATTAAGCCGGGAATTCGGGAAGATAACGGTTGAAACCCGTAGCCAATGTTTATATACTATTGAACACTAACTAATGGTAAACCTTGAACCTACGAGGTGTTTTACGATGACAGAAACTGATTATTCCGAAGTAACCGTCAAGGAGGCAGCCCACGACGATGCAGGCCGGGGTATTGCCCGGGTCAGCATTGAAGTGATGAAGAAGCTCGGCCTGGTCTCGGGCGATGTGATCGAGATCCAGGGAAAGAAGAAGGCGGCGGCCATTGTCTGGCCGGGCTTTGCGCAGGACACCGGCGCTGCGATTCTCCGCATAGACGGGAACGTCCGGGGGAATGCCGGGACCGGTATTGACGAGAAGGTGAGGATCAGGAAATCCGAAGCCGAGTATGCCAGGAAGGTGGTGATCCAGCCCACGCAGCCGATCCGCCTGGTCGGGGGTGAGCAGTACCTTTCCCGGGTCCTGCGCGGACGACCGGTGTTCGAGGGCCAGTTCGTTCGTGTTGACGTGATCGGAAACTCCATCACGCTCGTCATCACGAAAGTTATGCCCAAAGGCATGGTAATTGTGACGGACGACACCGAGATCGAGCTCAAGGAAGAGCCGTACAAGCCCGAGGAAGGCAAGAAGGACATGTCCGATATCCACTACGAGGATATCGGCGGTCTTGGCCGCGAGCTGCAGCTCGTCCGGGAGATGATCGAACTCCCGCTCCGCCACCCGGAGATCTTCGAGCGGCTGGGAATCCAGCCGCCCAAGGGCGTGCTGCTCTACGGCCCCCCGGGTACCGGCAAGACCCTGATCGCAAAAGCGGTAGCGAACGAAGTGGACGCCCACTTCATCACCATCTCCGGCCCGGAGATCGTCAGCGGTACGTACGGTGCGAGCGAGGGAAAACTCCGCGAAGTGTTTGAGGAGGCGCAGGCAAATGCCCCGGCGATCATCTTTATCGACGAGGTCGACTCCATTGCCCCCAAGCGCGAGGACACCAAGGGGGAGCTCGAGCGGCGTGTCGTTGCCCAGCTCCTCGCCCTCATGGACGGCCTGAAAGGGCGCGGGCAGGTCATCGTCATTGCGGCGACCAACCTGCCGGACTCCATTGACCCGGCCCTGCGCCGTGGCGGCCGGTTCGACCGCGAGATCGAGATCGGCATCCCGGACAAGAAAGGCCGGATGGAGATCTTCCAGGTGCACACCCGCGGGGTGCCCCTTGGCGATGACGTGAAGATCGAGGAGTATGCCAACAGCACCCACGGGTTTGTCGGCGCCGACATCGCCCTGCTCGTCAAGGAAGCAGCAATGCATGCGATCCGCAAGGTGATCCCGCAGATCAAGATTGACGAGGATATCCCCAACGAGGTGCTGGACAAGCTCAGGGTGACGAACGAAGACTTTACCGAAGCACGCAAGCATGTGGAGCCATCCGCCATGCGCGAGGTGCTCGTAGAGGTCCCGGACATCACCTGGCAGCAGGTGGGCGGGCTCGAGGACGTGAAACAGGAACTCAGGGAGGCCGTGGAGTGGCCGCTCCGGTTCCCCGATGTCTTCGAACGCCTCCAGACCAAGCCGCCCAAGGGCATCCTGCTCTTCGGCCCGCCCGGTACGGGCAAGACCCTGCTTGCAAAGGCAGTGGCAAACGAGAGCGAATGCAACTTCATCTCGGTCAAGGGCCCGGAACTGCTCTCCAAATGGGTGGGCGAATCCGAGAAGGGCGTGCGGGAGATCTTCCGCAAGGCACGGCAGGCATCCCCGTCGATCATCTTCTTCGATGAGGTCGATGCACTGGTGCCCAAGCGCGGCTCGTACGGGGGCGACTCCCATGTAACCGAGAGTGTCGTCTCCCAGATCCTGACGGAACTCGACGGTATGGAAGAGCTCAAGAACGTGACGGTGCTCGCAGCCACCAACCGCCCGGACATGCTGGACGATGCCCTGCTCCGGCCGGGCCGGCTGGAGCGCCACATTTATGTCCCGGCGCCGGATGAAGAGAGCCGGAAGAAGATCTTAGATGTCTACCTCGGGGGAGAGACCGGCGGTATCCTTGCAAAGGACGTCGATGCCGCAGCCCTCGTGAAACAGACCGAAGGGTACGTCGGTGCCGACATCGAGGCCCTGGTCCGCGAGGCAAAGATGGCAGCGATGCGGGACTTTATCGTCACCATGGGCAGCAGGTCCGAACAGGAACGCAAGGACGCGATCAAGAACGTGATGCTGACGAAGGCTCACTTCGATGCAGCGATCCTCAAGGTCAGGGGCTCGCTTGACCGGGACGCAATCGAGAAATCCGAGCGCCAGTCCTGGGAGATGCTCTACAACCAGGACCAGCGCACCCTCCTGGAGAATGCAGCCCGGCTGCTGTCACGCGCCGGGATGGCCCGGAAGAAAGCCGATGAGAAGGCAATTGCGGATCTCCGCAGGATCACCTTTGCCCGGAAAAAGGACTTTGTCGCAATCAAAACCCAGACCGAGTCTTTGGAGAAGAAACTGGAGAAAGAGTGATCCGGGAATTGATCCGGAACGGTAATGAGAAACAAAAAAGGTGATGAAAATGTTTGAAGATCCAATCGACATGTTCGGGGAGATGGACGAGATGTTCGCCCGGCTCTTCAGCCGGATGGACCGGGAATTCATGGCCGGTTCCCCCGGTGTTTCCGGGTACCGGGTAATGTTTGAAAGCGGGGGATATCCCGGGGAGATGCCGGAGATCGAAGCTCCCCGGCCCCGCGACAGCAGCGAGCCGGAGACCGAGGTCCACCATATCGGTGATGAAGTGAAAGTGATAGCAGAGCTGCCAGGGGTGACTGAGGAATCCCTGCGGCTTGATGTTAAGGGCGACCAGCTCGTCATCGATGCCGGAGACGCAGACCATCACTATCATGCCTCAGCAACGCTGCCTCCCGTGGATGCAGCCTCACTGCGCTCATCGATAAAGAACGGTGTGCTCGAAGTGACGTTCAGGAGCCTGCCCGGTACTGCGGCAGGTGCCTGATCGGCGCAGGACTGAAGAACCCTCTCCTTTTTTGCCGGGAAACCGGGCCTTTTTTAAGCAAAGACGGTTGCACATCCCTTTCCGGAGAAACCCTGCACCGCCGGGATAAAAATCCTGATATGGATCGGCACCAAACGTCTACAAAGAATCAGGAGATCCTGGTGGATGATTCCGGGGCAATTACGTCCGGGAACGGGATCATCAGGCGGTTACGATGCTACTCAAAGACTTCCTTGTCGATGCCGGAACGGAAAAAAACCTCACTGAACTCATTCTCTTCTTCAGCGATCAGGCATCCCTCGTAAAACGGGGATTTTTCGCAACCATCCCCAAGACCCCGGCTGAAGAGATCACCCGCAACCAGTTCGGCGAAGAGCAGATGGCGCTCGACAAATATGCGGACGAAGTCTTCATCTCCGGCCTGAAGAAGACCCGGCTCGTGCGCTATATCGCAACCGAGGAACAGGACCAGATCATCGAGGTCGATCACCCGAAGAACCAGTTCGGTGTGGTCATCGATCCCCTTGACGGCTCGTCCCTGATTGACGTGAACCTGTGCGTTGGCTCCATCATTGGCATCTACCCGGGGCATGTCCTCGAGGAGGGTGTGACCATGGTCGCAGCCCTCTACATCCTCTACGGGCCGCTCACCACCCTGACCTTCACCACAGGGCAGGGTGTGCATGAGTTCGTGATGACCGACAAGGGCGAGTTCGTGCTGCGCCACAAGGACCTGAGAATCCCTGACGGCAAGATCTATGCGCCCGGTGCGCTCAGGAAGGACTACTTCCCTGCCCATGCCCGGTGGATTGATGCTCTTGAGATGGCCGGGTACAAGCTCCGGTTCAGCGGCTGTTTTGTTGGCGATGTGCACCAGATCCTCCACAAGGGAGGGGTCTTTTCCTACCCGGGCTTCAAAGGGAAGGAGAAGGGAAAGCTGCGCCTCCTGTATGAAGCCAATCCCATGGGGATGATCATCTACCAGGCCGGCGGGGCGATCAGCAGCGGGAAGACCGATATTCTTACTATCAAGCCTGAGGCGATCGGCCAGACCACGCCGATCTATGTGGGTGGCAGGAAAGAGATCGCGCTCATTGAAACGTTAATGAACGAAGGATGAATATTAGGTAGTGATCAGTTTTATGAAACCGAACGAATATGGTCCCATTCCCGGATCCACGATACTCAATGGCATTGCCGGCAAAAAGGCTATCGTGATGGCGGCAAATGTCCGGATCACCACGGTAGCAGAGGGCATCTTTCAGGCTGCAAAGGATACCGACTCGGCAGTCTTCATGGAACTCGCCCGGTCCGAGTCCGATCTCAGCGGCGGGTACACCGGACTGAAGCCGCAGGACTTCTCGGAACGGATGCGGACTGCGGCGGAAGCGGTCCAGTTCGATGTCTGGGCGCTCCACGCGGACCACATCTCGATCAAGAAGGGCGATGCAAAGGAAGTCGAAGGCACAAAGGAGCTGATCGATGCCCAGATAAAGGCCGGCTATACCTCGTTTGCCATCGACGCGTCCCACCTCTTCAATTTCGAGGGGAAGAACGTCCGTGAGGAGCTCGCGGAGAATATCCGGGTCACGTCTGAACTGGCGAAGTACATCCGGAGCAAAATGAACAAGAAAGAGTTCGGCCTTGAAGTGGAGGTCGGCGAGATCGGCAGGAAGGACGGGCAGGGGCTTATCCTGACCCGGCCCGAGGAAGCGGTCGAGTTCATCCGGGCGCTTAACGAGAACGACGTCTTCCCCAATGTGCTCGCCATCGCCAACGGGTCCTCCCACGGCCATTCCTATGACGCGAACGGGAACGTGGTGGAGCAGCTTTCCATCGATATCCCCCAGACCGTGGCGATTGCAAAGGCCCTGCGGGACGCGAAGCTGAAAGTCGGGATTGCCCAGCACGGGATCACGGGTACTCCCCGCGACCTGATCAACCTGCACTTCCCCAAGGGCGACATCATCAAAGGCAATGTCGGGACCTTCTGGCAGGATGTGGTGTTCTCAGTCCTGAAAGTCTATGAACCGGCCCTCTACCGGGATATCCAGAACTGGACGCTCGACAAGTACCGGCCCCTCAACCCCGACAAGCAGGACCGGCAGGTATTCGACGGGAACTGCAAGTTTGCGATCAGGGAGTTCTTCCGGGACATCTATGCCGTGGACAAAGAAACCGAGCGGGCGATCCAGGCGATGGCCTATGCGGAAAGTCTGGTCTTCTTCCGGGCGTTCGGCGCCTACGGCACTGCGTCCCTTATCCGGAAGATGAAGAAATAATCCGGATACTTTTTCTATTTCTTTTTTTCATGCCTATAGAAATTTTTTCCCAAGTGAAATGATGCCCCCCCTCTTGCGCCACCAGTCCCCCACTGGGGGACGGGGCGCATTGCGATGATCCGAGTTAGATTGCAGATAATGCGTCGTCATCGCTATCGGGGGATGCCATAGCGGCGGGGTCCGAATGGTTCATCAGAACCATGAGGAGGAGAAGAATCCTTCAGGATTCTTCGATCGCGAAATTGTTCAGGGTCGAAGAACCTGCGGTTCTTCTCCAGCCAGCAGTTCTCTTCGGGAACAGCAGGCTCCCCCGAGAGCGTCAGAGTTTTCCGAAACGGACCTGCACAAGCTTTTAGCGTCAGAGGGAGATCTCAAGTACAGTGAACGCTTATGCCAAAGACCACGATATCCGTGATTAAGGCGGATGTGGGAAGTTACCCGGGGCACTCCCGGACCCATCCGAAGCTCCTTGAGAGAGCCCAGAAACTTCTCAAAGAGCAGGAAGGCAAACTCCTGATCGATTCGTTCGTCACGCACTGCGGGGACGATCTCGAACTGATCATGACCCATACCCATGGTGTGGACAACGAGAAGGTCCACAGGCTCGCCTGGGACGTCTTCATGGAGTGCACGAAGATCGCAAAGAGCATGAAGCTCTACGGGGCGGGGCAGGACCTGCTTGCCGATGCCTTCTCCGGGAATGTCCGGGGACTGGGCCCCGGCGTTTCCGAGATGGAGTTCGAGGAGCGGGCGAGCGATCCCGTCCTCATCTTCATGGCCGACAAGACCGAGCCGGGCGCATGGAATTATTTCCTGTACAAGATCTTCGCCGACCCGTTCAATACGTCGGGCCTGGTGATCGACCCGGCCATGCGGAAGGGGTTCGATTTCGAAGTCCACGATCTCGTGGAGAAGCGTATGATCCGGTTCCGGTGTCCCGAAGAGAGTTATAGTCTCCTCGCCTATATCGGGGCACCGTCACGCTACGTGATCAAGCATGTCTTCTCGCACGATGGCGAGATCGCGGCTGCCAGCAGCACCCAGCGCCTCAGCCTGATCGCGGGAAAGTACGTGGGCAAGGACGACCCGGTGATGATCGTCCGCTCCCAGAGCGGTTTCCCCGCAGTCGGCGAGGCACTCGAACCCTTCTGTACCCCGGTGCTGGTGGCCGGCTGGATGCGGGGATCGCACCACGCCCCCTTCATGCCGGTGGGCCTCTGCGATGCGAACTGCACCCGGTTCGACGGCCCGCCACGGGTCATCTGCCTCGGCTTCCAGATCAACAACGGCGAGCTGATCGGCCCGGTCGACATGTTCGATGACCCCGCCTTCGACCGGGTCCGGTCCCGGTGCAATGACCTTGCCGACATCATCCGGGCGCAGGGACCGTTCGAGCCCCACCGGCTCTCGCTCGGGGAGATGGAGTATACTACGCTTCCTGCGGTGGAGAAGGATCTGAAGAAGCGGTGGGAGAAGATACCGGAGTAAGGGCAAACTCCCGCTGCGGGGAGCTGCGGGGAAGGATCCGAAGGCTGGCCTTCGGGTCTTCGACCCTCAGCAAGTCGAAGAACGCGGATGCGTTCTTCTCCTGCACCAGGCCTGATGGCCTGCTGCATGCGCAAACCTTAATATTCTTACATCCCAAATTAGGGCAGATGGTTAACGGAATTGTTTTGCCGATAAAGAAAGTGTTTGCTCTTGTTGATTCCAAGATATCCGTGGAGATCAAGGACGAGGGGCGTAAACTCCAGGGCCGCCTTGTCGCTGTGGACGAATACCTGAACATTCACATGGAAGAGACCATTGAATTCGTGGACAACCAGCGGGGCCGGAGCCTTGGTGTGGTAGTCATCCGCGGGAACAACATCCTGACAATAGCACCGGTAATCTGAAATTAGCGGAGGCGAAAGATCGTGGGAGATACTGAAGAAGAGGCACTGAATCTGATCCAGTCCAAGCCTGAGGGCGTGCTCCAGAGCGAACTCTGGAAAGAGCTCGGTGTAGACAGCCGCAAGTGCTCCCGCATAGTCAAGAAGCTCGAAGAGGAAGGGCTGATCGACCGGGTTGAATTCAAGAAAGACGGGATCAAGACCTATCTCCTCAAGGCAAAGCAGATGCCGGTCAATCCGTGCGATCTGCTGGCAGGCGACGAACTGATCCCCTGCGTAGGGTGCGAACTCGAATGCATTGTCGAGGAATGCCACCCGTTGATGGACTGGATGTACCAGCTCGCAATCGTATCCCATACGGAATAATTTTTTTTATTCCTGCTGTTCCCGAAGGGAAGAGCGGGTAAGAGAAGAACCCGCGGGGTTCTTCGAATTGATAAACAATTTTGCTGTTCCTGTAAAGGGAAGAGCGGGCAGGAAAAGAACCCGCAGGGTTCTCCGGATGCGATAACGTTTCCTGACTCATTTCTCACTCAATTCCCGGTGCGGGATGGATCCGGAGCGCCCGGCCCGTCCTTTTTCCCGTTCAACAACTATTTATCGCTCAACTTTCCACCTGATATACATACAAATCCCCGGGAAACCACCGGCTGATGAACGATGATCTCTGTTTTATTTGTCGATGACAATACCGATCTCTTCCTGCAAATCCGCACGTTTCTTGAGAAGACCGGGGAGATCCGTGTCGAGCAGGCCCACTCGATCAAGCAGGCTGCCGAGAAACTGAAAGGCAGGACGTTTGACATCATCGTCTCGTACGAGCAGATGCCCGATGTGAACGGCATCGAGTTCGTGTCCGATATGAACGGCATCGAATTCCTGAAGTACCTCAAGAACCAGAGGAATACCACGCCCGTTATCCTCCTTGGTCGCCGGGGTGCGAACAGGCTCTCTTTTGAGGAGATAAACAATGCCACCGAGATCACGCTCCCGAAGACCGGGGATATACGCCCCCAGCTCTTCGAGATGGTCACGATGATCAAACAGGCGATGCTCCGGAAGAACGGGGAACGCGAGATGAAGGCGAACAACGACCAGCTGGCAATGATCCTGGCGGCCACGCCGCTTGGCATATTCCAGGTACGGAACGGGATCATCGAATGGGTGAACCGTCCCCTCGCCACCCTGCTGGGGTACGGGGAATCTGATCTGATTGGCAAAGAACTCAAAATGCTCTTTGTGACTCCCGATGAATACGAACAGGTATGCCGCGACTTCCTGATCCATAAGGATGCCTCTGGCCTTGGTTATACCGACTGCCGGCTGGCAGGAAAAGATCGCACTCCCGTTCCCTGCCATATCCAGGTCCAGCCCCTCGACCCGCGGGATATCCCCCGGGGCGGTACGTTTGTTGTCACCGATAACACGGAGAAACAGAAGATCGCCGACGCCCTCCGGGCGAGCGAAGCCAAATACCGGGAGGTGCTCCAGAACACGCAGAGCATTATCATCCGGATGGATACGCAGGGCACCATCACCTTCTTCAATAATTATGCCCTGACGTTCTTCGATTACGCAAGCGAGGACGTGATAGGCAAGAGCGTGGTCGGTACGATCGTTCCGCAGAAGTCCCGGGTCCAGCACGACCTCTCGATGATGGCAAACGATATCGGGTTCAATGCCGAGGGCTTTGCCGTCAATGTCAACGAGAATGTCCGGCGCAACGGCGACCGGGTCTGGATCGCCTGGATCAACAAGGCGATACGGGATCGTGAGGGCAGGCTCATCGAGATTCTCTGTATCGGGAACGACATCACGGACCGGAAACGGACCGGCGAGGTCCGGATCAGCACCGATACCTGGAAGGACATGGTTATCGGCGACACGGACATCCGTGAGGAGGTCTTCGATGCGGTCTTCCATATCTGCACGGAGATCTCCATCGAGGGCCGGGAAGGAAAACCGGTGGGGACTACTTTCCTGATCGGGGACACGAAGAACGTGCTCGAGAAGTCCCGGCAGATCATCCTCAACCCGTTCGAGGGCCACAAGCCGGAACTGCGGGTGGTGACCAACGACCAGCTCCGGGAGAACATCAAGGCCCTCGCCCAGCTGGACGGAGCGTTCGTCATTACGGGCGATGGTTTTGTCGAGTCCGTGGGCCGCTATATCACCGTCGACTCCTCAAATGTCTCGCTGCCGCCGGGCATGGGCACCCGGCACAACTCCGTTGCCGCGATCACGCAGGTGACAAAATCCGTGGGGATTGTGGTCTCCCAGAGCGGCGGCGGGATCACGGTGTTCCGGAACGGGCAGATCCTGAAGAAGATCACGCTGTGAAAATCCGGATCTCCCTGTTATTTTCCAATCCAAAAAAAATCAGCGGTGTTTCCCATGGACGTTCCCGGGAGCCTGTTGTCCCGAGGGTAAGAACAATTGGATACATTAATCTCCCGGGCAGGTGATTTTTTAAAATATAACATGGCCGATAAATTAATGGCCAAGATATCCATACCCATGGTTTTTCTTGCCACTCTTGCAGTAATGACCGTTTTTGTGGTGAGTGAACAATTTCTGATTCCTGATATTCCCCTGGGGGAATCTCACCTTATCACCATCCTGTTCACGAGCTGCCTGGCAGTTATCCTGTTTTACCTCACCTTCCGGTCTGCCCGTGAAGTGCACAAGACTGCCGTAAAAGAACCGGAAACGGGAATTTCTGCCGAAACAGGATCCCGGACCCGGCCTGCCGGGCCGGATACCGGCCTGCATGCATCTTCCGGAAGCGGGGAGTGGTACGGCAACCTTATCGATCAGATCCCGGATAACGTGATCGTCCACAGGGATGGCATAATACTCTATGCCAACCCGGCAACTGCCCGGGATCTTGGTCGTACAACGTCAGACCTCATCGGCCGGTCGGTCCTGTCTTTCATAGCGCCGGAAGATCATGCGACCGTAAAGAGAGTAATTGAAGAGCGGAAGACCACTGAGGCATCTCCCTACGAGATAAGGATACTGACAAGGAATGGTACGTTCCATACCATGCTGATCAACGGCTCGACTATCCGGTTCAATGGCGAACCTGCTGTTCTCGCGGTGATTACCGATATTGAAATGATAAAACAGGCTGAAACGGTGATCCGGTGTGCAAACGAGGAGCTGGAACGGAAGGTTGTTGAGCGGACCGATGCGCTGATACGGGCAAACGAGGAGCTGATCGTCGAAATCGGGGCCCATGGCCGTGCAGAGGCGGCGATCCTCCAGTCGCTGGAGGAGAAAGACGTCCTCCTCCGCGAGATCCACCACCGGGTAAAGAACAATCTCCAGGTAATCATCAGTCTCATGAACCTTCAGTCTCAGAATATCACCGACGAGAATGTGCTGGGATCGTTACGGGACTGCCAGAGCCGGGTCAGGGCCATGGCCCTTGTCCACGAACGGATTTACCGTTCCCACGCGATTGCAGAGATCAATCTGAAGGACTATCTGGAGTACCTGGTAAAACAGATCATCCAGATCTACGATATCCGGCAGCACCGGATCGAGATCACCGTGACGATGGATGATCTCACCGTGGATATCGACACGGTCATCCCAACCGGCCTCATTATGAACGAACTGATTACCAACTCGTTCAAACACGCCTTCCCGGACAGGCGGAAAGGGATGATCTTCATAGAATGTACTCCCCAGGGTGCAGATCGGATCAGGATCGTTTACCATGATTCAGGGACCGGCATGCCTGACGGGTTTGACTGGAAGCAGGCGGAATCGCTGGGTCTCCAGCTGGTAAGCAATCTCATCGAACAACTGGAGGGCACCATTGAGCTGGTTCCCGGTGAAGGAACCACGTTCATTATTGAGATCAGAAATCTCCGGGCCGATAAGACCCGGCACTCTACCCCCTGTTAGTTTTATTCACTCGTGCCTGCACTCTTCTGACCCGGTGCTGCACTTGTGCCTGCAGATCGTGCCGACCGCCCTGAACGCGTCCTCGAGGTCCGGGAAGTTGGGGATCTGGCCGTCGCGGAGGATCCGGAGCGGGGTCTTCATGCTGTCGCCGCCGATCATGCAGCCCACGATCATCTTGTGGGTGTTCTTGGAGAACCGGACCAGTTCGTTCGAAACCCGGATCGGGTCCGAGATCGCCGAGGGGACCGCGATCACGAATGCGATGTCCCAGAGGTCCTGGTGCTGGATCATGATGTTGAAGGTATGGGCGAACCGGTCTGCGCTCGCGTCTCCTACCATGTCGATCGGGTTCGCCCTGCTCCAGTCGGCCGGGAGAATAACATCGAGTTCATGGATGAGTTCCGGGGTGAACTCCACGAGTTCGATCCCGTACCGCTCCGCATAGTCCGAGGCAAGGACCCCGAACCCGCCGGCGTTGGTGATCACGACCGCCCGGATCCCCTTCGGGTACCCCTCGGAGGCCAGGAGTTCGGCTGCCTGGAACGCCTCGCGGATCGAACTTGCCGGGATGACACCGGCCTGGTGGAACGCGGCCATGTAAACGTCGAAGCTGCCGGCCAGGGATCCCGTGTGGGAGGATGCCGCCTTCTGCCCGATCCGGGAGGCCCCGGATTTGATGGCAACCACCGGTTTTTTCGGGGAGACCTTCCGGACGGTCTCCATGAACCGGGGGCCGTACCGGATCTGCTCGACATACAGGATGATGGACTTTGTGTGGGGGTCGTCGCCGGCCCAGGTGATGAAGTCCTCGAAGGTGAGGTCGGCCTGGTTGCCTATGGAGATGACCGCCGAGAACCCGATCTCCTCCGGCAGGCTCCAGTCCACGATGGTGGTGACGATCGCACCGCTCTGGGAGATGAACGCGATATTGCCGGGCTTGGGGGAGACCGGGTCGAAGGTGGTGTTGATGCCGAGGTGGGGGAGCATGAGCCCGAGGCAGTTCGGGCCCATGAGCCGGATCCCGTACTTCCGGGCAAGGGAGAGGCACTCCTCTTCAAGGGCAATCCCGGCTGCGCCGGTCTCGCGGAAACCCGAGGAGATGATGATAACCATCGGGATCTTCTTCTGCCCCGCCTCCTCGATGATGCGGGGTACGCCCGGTGCCGGGATGACGATCACTGCCAGGTCCACGTTCTCCGGGATGGACGTGAGGCTGGGATACGACTTACGACCGAGAATATCCGCGGACTTCGGGTTGACCGGGAAGAGCAACCCGGGGAACGTGAGGAGGTTCCGGCAGACCGCGTACCCGACCTTGTTTGGATCGGCGGAGGCGCCGACAACGGCGATCGAATGGATGTCCATGATCCGGGACTGCATCTCCGGCATCTGTCGGGCGGGCTCCGTTATCGTATGCTCATCGTCGACATAAAACCGGGCATCGACCGCACAAGCCCCCTTTTCGTAAAGGACGAGTGGGTTGATATCGAACTCCGTAATGCGGGGATTCTCAAGGAACATCCGGTTCACGGCGCCGATGATCGTGACCAGCGTCTCCATATCCCGGGCCGGCTCGTCGCGGAACCCCGTGATCATCCGGTAGCCCTTCAGCCCCCGGAGCATGCCGCGGATCTCGCTCTCGTCTACCGGCAGTACGCCTATCGCCACGTCGTGCAGCAGTTCTACCAGTTTCCCGCCAAGGCCGACCGTGATCACCTTCCCGAAGGTCGGGTCCGTCTTCCCGCCTATGATCAGCTCCAGGCCCGGTGCGAGCTGCTGTTCGACCATGACCCCGGAGACGGCGGCACCGGGCTTGTATGCCCCGGCACTCTTCACGATCCTCCCGAATGCGTCCCATGCTTCCGCTGCCGACCCGATCCCCGTGATGACACCGCCGGCATCGCTCTTGTGGATGATGTCCGGGGAGATCACTTTCATCACAAGCGGGTACCCGACGGCTTCTGCTGCCTTCGCCGCTTCCTCCGCTGTCCGGGCAACCTGGAACCGGGGCACCGGGACCCCGGCCTTATCCAGGAGCCCGTAGCCTCCAGCTTCTGAGAGTAACGTCCGTACCATTGTCAGCGACCTGAAACAAAGTAGTCTATTCCTCTTCTTAATGGTGCGTATCTGCAGAGCCGGAAAGGTGCACAGGAACATGAGGCAGGAATGAAGGGCCCGGGGAGAATGACCGGAAAAGCAAGGCGGTGATGAGTACCGGAAACCCCGGGGGCGGAGATCGGCAATGGCAGAGTTGAGACAGGACGACCCTGCCGGAAACCCGCGCCGGAACGATCTTACTCTGAAATATAAGGCTGGTTGGTCCGGAGAGCGGTCGCCATATCCGCAAGTACCTGCATGATCTCCTCTCCCCCGGATACCCGGTCATGGATCCGTTCTGCCAGGCTCCCGTGGGCGATCCGGTCATGGATGACCGGCAGGAAGGTACGCTCGTCCCTGGTGGCATGCGTCCATGCGGCTTTGTACAGGCTCTCCAGTTCCGGCCTGCAGGCTGCAGTCCCCCGGGAGATCGCCTCTTCCGTTAATGCCAGCAGTGCCTCATGATCGGTCTCCACGGGCAGGGAGCGGCACCGGAGCAGCGACCGGACAAAGGCGCAGACTGCCATGTCGGACCGGATGCATTCCTGTTCGTCCAGGGCTTTTATCTCCAGGCACTTCCGGGAGAACCGGATGATGAGGCCGCTGGAATTGACCCACTCCTCGCAGAGGATCTCCGCGTCCCGCGACCGGAGCTCGGAGAAGACCTGCTCCTGCACCGACCGGTAATCGGCAACCGACCGGATCGCACCCGGCACGATCCGGTCGCAGATCAGGGGGATCTCCTCCTGGTTGGCCCGGTAATACCGGAGCCGGTTGTCGCAGCTGCCGGTCAGCCTGCCCTCCACCATGGGCGAGGATGCCGTGACCGCGATCAGGTACGGGAGGAGCGTGCGGATCCGGTTGTACTGCGAGACCAGGTGCTTCCCGTCGGCATACGAGAGGTTGATCTGGAGTGCCTGGATGTTCAGCCAGCCGTGCTGGCGGATATTGAAGAGCCGGTCGTACACCGCATAGTACTCGCCCTCGTCATGGTCCCAGACCGGGATATCGGCAGGACGGGCGGTCGGGTGCATGCCAAGGCCGAGCAGATGGTAGCGGCTCCCGAATATGCGGTTGAACCTCGCCATCCCCTTCACGAGCTGGGCCTCGAGCGCTGAAAGTTCCTCAACCGGGTGCTTCGGGATCATCTCGAGCACGGTCTTCTGGAGTTCCTTGCCGAGCTTCACCTCCCCGAAGAGGATCTCGCTCTCGTACCGTCCGCAGATCTCCCGGAGGATCTGGTCGGAAACGGGCTGGGCAGTAAACCTGCTGTCGTTTATGGAATACTCGTGCTCGGTACCGATCGTCATGGTGTCCGGGCCGGCTCCCGCGAATACTGCCGTGGTATCTCGGCCACCTTCTCTGTCTGCGGTTCCTCGATCCGGCAGATCGCCGCGATCTCGGCGTCGGTCAAATTCGAGACCAGGCGGGAGATACTCCTGGCGGCGAGGGTATACTGCTGGTCATAGGCTTCCGGGGTATCCTTGTAGAGCCGGACCACCGGGCAGATCTCTTCCAACTTGAGGAATATCTCGATGATATCCCCCTTCACGTCGAACGTGAACGGCCCTGCCCGGCAGGTCTCGGGTTTTATCGCATGGATCCCGCATCTTCCCCCGGTCCGGAATATGCAGGCCCCATCGTCCCGGGCCCGGATGGACCGGTACCCGTTCCGTTCAAAGGCCTCCTCCGGTACACCGCCCGCGATCAGCCTCCGGTAACAGGCATCGGAGATCGGGGGGTGCGCATCGTCGCAACATTGCGCCCCGCACCGGAGGCAGATCGTCTCGGCTTTGAGAAGCCAGTCCTGTGTCATGGTAATCACGCGGCAAACAGGTGGTCTACGATCTGCTCGTACACCCGCGGGTAATGCTCGTCCTCCCCGCTCTCGAGGGAGGGGTTGTCGTTCACTTCTATCACGCAGGCATCGCCGTTGCTGTTCTTGATGTCCACGCCGTACAGGCCCCGGCCGATCGCGTTTGCGGCATCGAGCCCGGTCCGGATGATCTGCGGGGGCACGGCCCGCTCGGGTACACTCTCGACCCCGCAATAGACCACGTGCCCGTTGACAGAGGCCTGGATCTTGAAGGTGACAGACGGGATCGTATATTTGCAGACATAGAGCAGTTTCCCGTCCAGCACCCCGACCCGCCAGTCATATTTGCTTGCCACGTACTGCTGGACCACGATCCAGTCCGAGAGCCGGATGAACCTGCGGGCCACTTTGAAGAAACCCGCTATGTCGCTGACCTTCTCCACCCGGAGGGAGAACGAGGTGGACGGCTCCTTTATGATCAACGGGGATCCCAGTTCATCGAACAGCCGTGTCACGCCCTCGACCGTGAGGTCCTGCTTCGGGAGGAAGACCGTCTTTGGCAGGGGCACCCCGTTTTTGATCAGGTGCGAGTACATGTTGATCTTGTCCGAGCAGATCTGGATCGATTGCGGGTCATCGATCACGGGGATGCCGTGGAAACTGGCCATCCGTGCCGCTACATAGGTCACGTTCATCGGGTCGGTCCGGGCCCGGATGAAGAGTGCGTCCATCTTCCTGATCTTGGCAATGTCCACGGGGAAGATGAAGTCCACCCCGTGCCCCTTCTTCTCGGCCACGTCCCGGCAGTGGATCAGGGCCGTGAGCTGCTCGGCGTTCGACATCGTCTTCCGGTCTACGAATATGCCCAGCCTGCTCATAGGAACTCCTGGTGCTGGAGATATGCGGCAAGCATCGCCCGTTCTGCCGGGGCCAGCTGGGAATATTTCGCAGGGGCGAGCGATGAGAGGAGGCAGCGGTCGCCGTACCGCACAAGGACGAGGGTGACGAGGGGGATGGCAAAGGCGTCGTAGACCTTCCGTGCAATCGCCGCCATGCTTTCGTCTGCTCCTGCGATAGTACCGAAAACGGCAACGCAGGACTCGATCGCAGCACCGTCCTTGAGTTCCTGATAACAGAAGGGATATTTCCCCTTATTCGTGATGTGCCGGATCACCTCCTTTGCCTTCTCGGTGTCGCTGACCACCGAATAATCGGATGTGGTGGCAAAATAGTTCAGCCCGTACAGGATGGACGGGAGCGGGACATATCCCTGGGAGATCCCGCATTCGCAGACCGGGATACCGGCCAGGTGCGCCCGTTCGAGGCAGATCGGGACTACGCTGGCATCGAGCACAGCGCTGCTCGCGGGCATGACAGTCTTTCCTTCCAGCTCGTGCCGGAGGATGGTGTAATACGGTTCGGTCTTGTAAAAATACTGCTCGCTGACAATATGGAGGACATGGTCGCGCTCGACCGTGAAGAGGGCATCCCGGACAAGGGCCGGCTCCCGCTTTACCGGCTCCCGCTTTACCGGCTCCCGCTTTACCGGCTCCCGCTTTACCGGCTCCCGCTTTACCGGCTCCCGCTTTACCGGCTCCCGCTTTACCG
>Ga0265342_10000016_pt1 | contig 192701 bp, 159 predicted proteins | sample 4CB327metaG_FD_203125 | JGI IMG/M metagenome (GOLD analysis project Ga0265342, IMG submission 203125) | Rhizosphere microbial communities from Carex aquatilis grown in University of Washington, Seatle, WA, United States - 4-CB3-27 metaG | ecosystem: Host-associated > Plants > Roots >...
CTGGATCCGGTGGCCAACGCGCTCGACGCACTGGTGATGGAGAGTCAACCGGCAAACTCGCCAGCGGCGACGATCATCAACACCTTCTGGGCTCGCTTCGACCCGACCCAGCTCGGGGCGACGCCCCTCGGACCGCAGAGCGTGCCGACAAACGCGCCGACTGTCGCTGACCTGCCAGCGCGCGAACCGTACACGCTGAACGCGAATCGAGGTACCCGCTTTGTCGGCGAGTACAACGGTCTGGCGGTGCAGGGCGAGACACCGATATTCGCCTACCTGGAACGCCCCGCGACTCAGTTCACGTCACTCGGGATTGGATTCATCAGTCCTCTGTGTCACACGGCGCAATTCTCCAGCTTGCTGTCCGGCGACACCTGGGAGTGCTCGTGCTCGTGTCAGGATCAGCAGACTCTGACCTCGAAGATGAGCAACGTGCAAGGTTGTGCACCGGTGGATTCCAGCGCCAATGGCGTCTGCGCGGACCTCTGTCCGGGACGGGCAGATGGCATCGCACCGTTCAGCCCGGCGGTGGTGTGCGGTACCTCCGCTTCGACGGGGCCGGCGCGCCTTGTCGCCTCGAACACCTGTCGTGCGACCGATCGTCGACCGCCCGGCGGTCTAGTGACCGATTTCGGTGACCTGATGGTCACCGGTGCAACGTCGTCGTCCGTTACGATGCACAAGAGCGGTTCTCAATTCACCACCACGATCGGCGGTACCGTGTCGGCCAACTTGTCCGGTCGACCGGCCACCGGCACCAGGATCGAGTTCTCGCGAATGAACTTGACCGCGCAATCCTTCTCAGCAGGAGCCTTCGGCACCGTTCACGACCTCGGAATCTCGCAGAAGTCCCGTTTCGCGGGGACCTTCACCGACGCTACGCATTTCGTCATGCCGCCGGCCGCCGGCCAGCTCGACGTCAGCTCGTTCGTCACGCCGGCTTGCGGCGGCAGCCCCTGTGACGACATTCAAAACACCTCTCACGAGGTGAACTTCAATCCTTACCGGCACGCTGGACCTGACCGCCCGGCGCCTGTCGTTCGACATTTCCGAATCGGACGGCCCCGACACCATCGGCATCCACTTCGTTGGGACGGTCACGCAAACTCTGTTGGACACGGACGGCGATGGGGTCTTCGATGCGGCCGACAACTGTCCTTTGATTGCCAATCCCACGCAGCAACGAGTGGCATCGCCTCGAGTGGTGGCTCCTTCCGCGAAGACGACCTCGATCTGTACCGGCGTGAACCTCGGTCAGCCCACGGTGACCGACTCGTGCGGCGCCGGGGGAATCGTCGTCAGTAACAACGCGCCTGCGCATTTTTCCCTGGGGCAAACGGTCGTGACCTGGACGGCGCATGACGCCCGCGGCAACGTTGGATCCGCTACGCAAACTATCACGGCCGTGTTCGCCGACGACGCCTCGTGCTGCCCGGCGGGGATGAACGTCATCATTGGCACCGCTGGGAATGACGTCCTGGTTGGAACCGCTGGGGCTGACTGCATCCTGGGAATGGCAGGTCAGGACCAGATCTCTGGCCTCGGGGGCGACGATCTATTGAGCGGTGGTGACGGCGATGACGTCATCGACGGCGGCAGCGGAAATGATCGGATCTATGGCGGTCCGGGACAGGATCACCTGATTGGCGGCACGGGTGACGACCTGCTGGATGGGGGCGATGGCGTCGATTTGCTCGAGGGCCAGGCCGGCAACGATACGTTGTTCGGTGGCAATGGCGGGGATCACCTGCTCGGTGGGGACGGTAATGATCAACTTCACGGCGACGCTGACGACGACACTCTGGAGGCGGGTCTGGGTACGGACTTGCTTGGACGGCGGCGCGAACAATGACACCTGCGTCGCCGGAACCGGCGGGACCAAGACCTTCGTTTCGTGCGAGACTAAGCGGTGAGAATCGATGACGAGAAGGATCGCGCAGGCCATTCGATCGTTTTTTCTGTTCGCGCTGGTCGTGGCCGCGGGTTGTCGGAATCGAACGCCCGCCAATCCGGGCGGCCTGGACGGGGCGGCCGGATCGGCGGGTAGCGAAGCCGGCGGCGGCGGCGGGGGCGGCATGCGAGGGTCGCCAATGTGCCCCGCCAGCGCGCCGACCGCCGGGACGCCCTGCCAATCGGGCGCAACCTGTCAGTACGGATCCGATCCGCGCGGCAGGGCGTGCCGGACCTTTGCGCAGTGCGGACCGGCGAACGCCTGGAACGTCTCGGTGCCGACGGTCGGTTATCCCAGCTACTGCGTGGCCATCACGACGGCGACGACGTGTCCTGCATCGGTCGCCGCCGCCCAGGGCCAGCCCTGCTCCACGGATTTCTCATTCTGCGATATCGGGGGGGCTCCGTGCGCTTGCACGGCCTGCCCCTGGAACGGCGGAGGGCTAGGAATGAGTTGTGGCACCACGCTGACTTGGCGCTGCCAAACCCCACCGCCGGGAAACAGCCCGGATTGCCCGGTTCTGGATCCGAATCCGGGCGCGAGCTGCGCCAGCGAAGGGCTCTCCTGCACCTACTACTGCGGACCCGCGGGCAAGTATCTTTGCCAAGGTGGCTACTGGGTGGCCGGCCCGGCGGACCCGTGTCCCGTGTAGAAGCGATTCGCATCCGCTATCCCCCGCGAGCGGGCCAAGGGCAAGGCGGGTGGGCCCCGCAGTTGATGGCTCAGGCTTCGTCAGCCGTCGCTGCCCTCTCGCCGATGTGGCGATGTCAGGAACACCTTCAGGGCTGCGGGGGCGACGCGGATCGCGTTCAGGACCCGCACGTGCGCAAGGATGCCGCGCGCGCAGAGTGCGTAGACGGTCGCGGCAGATATGCTGAGCAACTTGGCAACTTCGCCGACGGCGAGCAGACGATCGCAGCAACCTGGGAGCCGCGCGGCCGGGAGCAAAATAGGAGCAAAATCTTTCGCAATCGCTGCTTCTGGCTGCGAAGCGCTGGAAACGCCATCGCGGAAACCCGAATGATCTCCTAGTACTTGCAATCCGCTGCCACTGGCTGCGATCTCGTCCCGCGGATTTGGGAGCAGAATGTCGGAGGTTCGAATCCTCTCGCCCCGACCGGACTCAAGTCCCCGCGACGATTCAGTTTCGAGATCGGGCGGGGAGGGTGCTTTTCCCGGGTTTTTGGCCTCCGGGACCAAAATAGGAGCAAACGGAGGCGAAATCGTAGCTACTGCCTGCGCTTGGCTGCTAACGGATTGCGTGCTGCGCGGTGGAAGCGCAGGGCCGAAGGACAGGCGGTCGATCTGCGTCCGGAGGTAGTCGGGTACGAGATGGCCGTAGGTCTCGGTCGTGAGGCGGGGATCGGAGTGGCGAAGGATTCGCTGGACCGCCGCCACGTCGGCGCCGCGCATGAGGAGGAGCGACGCGGTCGTGTGGCGCAGATGATGGAACCGGATCGGTCGAACCTGCCGACGGCCAGAGCTTCATCTTGCAGCGCGGGCACCGGCGAAGATCGCCGTCTCGGGCGGTCTCGACGTGGCCGCAGCCCTGGCGCCGGCATTTGTGCAGCCCGTCTGGTGCCGAAGCAGAATCGACGAAACTCAGAGAGGAATCGCGGGCTTCGTGGAGGTCGAGGAGGGGCTTTCCGAACGAGATCGGGCGGCGTACAACGCGAGACGTGGGGCGCGAGAAGGCAACTGGCGCAGACGTGCTGCCGATGGCGTTCCGGTTCCTCGCGGCATGGGTCGGCGTGTGGGTCGCGCGTCAGCAGGCGGACCAGATCGAGTATCTGAAGACCGTGAACCGCTCTCTGCTGGAGCGGCTGGGCAAGAAGCGGTTGCGGTTCACCGATGCGGAGCGGCGGAACCTGGCGGTGCTGGGAAAGAAGCTCGGTCGGAAGGCCCTGGCAGAGGTGGCCACGATCGCGACGCCGGACACGATTTTGCGCTGGTATCGAGAGCTCGTGGCGAAGAAGTACGACGGTAGCGGGCGCCGATGTCCGGGCCGACCTCGCACGGCGGCGGAGATCGTGCGACTGCTCGTCGAGATGGCGACTCGAAACACCGGCTGGGGGCTACACGCGGCTTCGCGGTGCGCTCAAGAACGTCGGGTACGAGGTCGGTCGGAACACGATCAAGAGGATCTTGAAGGAGCAGGGCATCGAGCCGGCGGCGCTGCGTCGGCGGCAGTATTCGTGGGCGACGTTTATCAAAACGCATTTGAGCGCCATCAGCGCGGCGGACTTCTTCACGGTCGAGGTGCTGAGTTGGACCGGGCTGGTCCGCTACCACGTCTTTTTCGTGATGGACCTTTCGAGTCGGCGGGTCGAGATCGCGGGTATATCGCGTGCCCGGACGGCCAGTGGATGGAACAGGTGGCGCGGAACCTGCTCGACGCCGGTGACGGATTCCTGCTGGGGAAGAGGTACCTGATCCTGGACCGCGACCCACTTTACACGCGCGAATTCCGGACAGCGATGAAGAGGGGCGGGCTGGAGGTGCTGCGGTTGCCGCCGAGCAGTCCGAACCTGAACGCGTACGCGGAGAGGTTCGTGCTCACGATCAGAAGCGAGTGTCTAGATCGGATCGTTCCATTGGGAGAGGCGCATCTGCGGCGATCGATTTCAGAGTTCGTGCGCCACTACCGGTTCGAACGGAACCATCAAGGGCTCGGGAACGAGCTGATCGAGGGTCCGCCGAGTCCGGCCAACATGAACGGTCGGGTCGAGCGACGCGAAGGGCTCGGTGGGTTGCTCAACTTCTATCACCGAGCAGCGGCGTGAGTGTGCCTCGATCCTGAAATGGCACACGACGGGCGCAGGCGCTGCTGCAGCGGGCGATCGACGCCGTCCCTTGACGTCTCTGCGCGCGTCGATCAGTGACCGCCGCTGCCGCCGCCGCCGTCATGACCGCCGCCGCCGCCGTCGTGACCGCCCGAGTCGCCACCGCCGTGGGCTCCGTGGTCGCCGCCGCCATGGCTGCCATGGCCGCCTCCGTCACCGTAGTCGCCCGCTGGGTCGACCACGCCCGCCAGGATCGCCCAGGCGGCGACGCCAGACGTCGTCTCCTGGCTTGACTCAGGTCTTCGGCCGCGCCCGCCTCTCGTCTCCCGCAAGAAGAACGCGACGACAATCACGCTGCCGGGAACCAACCACAACAACAGCGTCTGGGCGATCTTCTGTGGCGTCTCGAAGAGCGAGCTGACCCACAGTCGATGGGTCGTCGTGATGGTCGCCAGGACGACGACCCCACCCATGACCGCCAAGGTCAGCGCCAACGCCTCATCCGACGACACGCCTCCACTGTGACACGACCACCACCGGCCTCCAAACGTCGAGACCTCACTCGAGGTCGCGCGCGGGACTGATGCCGCTCAACCCTTCACGCACACGACCTGCTTGAGCTCCGCCACGATCTCCACGAGATCCTCCTGCGCGGCCATGACCTGGTCGATGTTCTTGTAGGCCTGGGGCGCTTCGTCGATGACGCCGGTGTCCTTTCGACACTCGACACTCTCGGTCTGGTCGCGGAGATCGGCCAGCGAGAATCGGCGGCGGGCCTCCGTGCGGCGTACAAACGCGAGATGTGGGGCGTGAGAAGCCAACTGGCGCGGACGTGCTGCCGATGGCGTTCCGGTTCCTCGCGGCGTGGATCGCCGTGTGGGTCGCGCATCAGCAGGCGGACCAGATCGAGTACCTGAAGACGGTGAACCGCTCCCTGATCGGGCGGCTGGGCAAGAAGCGGTTGCGGTTCACCGATGGGGAGCGGCGGAAACTGGCGGTGCTGGGAAAGAAGCTCGGTCGGAAGGCCCTGGCAGAAGTGGCTGCGATCGCGACGCCGGACACGATCTTGCGCTGATACCGAGAGCTCGTGGCCAAGAAGTACGACGGTAGCTCTCGTCGACGTCCGGGCCGACCTCGCACGGCGCGGGAGATCGTGCGGCTGCTCGTCGAGATGTCGACTCGAAACACCGGGTGGGGCTACACACGGCTGCGCGGTGCGCTCAAGAACGTCGGTTACGCTGTCGGTAGAAACACGATCAAGAGGATCTTGAAGGAGCGGGGCATCGAGCCTGCGCTGCGCTATCACGTGTTGTTCGCGATCGACCTGGCAGTCGGCGGGTCGAGATAGGCGGAATCTCGTGCCGCCCCGACGGGGTGTGGATGGAGCAGATGGCTCGGAACCTGCTGGACGCAGGTGACGGATTCCTGCTGGGCAAGCGGTACCTGATCATCGATCGCGATCCGCTCTACACGAGCGAATTCCGAGCGGCCATGAAGCGGGGCGGGGTGGAGGTGATCAGATTGCCACCGAGCAGCCCGAACTTGAACGCCTTCGCGGAGCGCTTCGTGCTCTCGATCCGGAGCGAATGCCTCGATCGAATCGTGCCACTTGGAGAGGCGCATCTGCGGCGATCGGTTTCAGAGTTCGTGCGCCACTACCGGTTCGAGCGGAACCACCAAGAGCTCGGGAACGAGTTGATCGATGGTCCGCCGAGTCCGGCCAACACGAACGGCCGGATCGCGAGGCGCGAGCGACTCGGGGGACTTCTCAACTTCTATCACCCCCATGCGGCGTGAATGCGCCTCGATCGAGTTTCCGCACACGACGCCATCCAGGCCAAACCGGAGGCACGCCTTGACCAGCGAGTGCGCCTTCACTTCCGTGGCGAGCGTCGCCGAGATCGCGGCGCGCAGTTCAGCTTCGTGGTTCATGGACGACGTTCCTGCTGAGTCTGTTAGATCCACGGCAACGGGCCCGTCTGCCCCTGTTGGATGGGTTGGACGTCATGTCCGGGTGCGTTCAAGCGTACGGACCCGGCAAACTTCCAGTCAAGCGCGGCATCCGCGGACCCGCGACGCGAGCGTGCGCGGCGGCTGCGGACCGGAAAGGATCGCGGCGGAGCGATTCGGTGCCAGCCCATGGGCCGGCACTACGAGCCCCTTCTCGCGGTTGACGAACCGCGACGGCATTCCCTACCGTGTCCCGATCATAGTATCTCCAGTTGGTGCGCGCGCACGAGCTTACGCAGCGAAGTTATGTCGAGGTTCCTCGCCATCCGGATGCGGCGCCGTCCGTCAGAATGCGGAGAAATCCAGGTCCAGGACCGGGGTGGCCGCTTCGATGTCGCGACGGAAGCGTCGCCAGGAGTCGCGATCCTTGTCGGTGATGTTGTTCGGATCCCGGTACTGGTGAAACAGCGCGTAGTTCATCGAGCGTTGCAGCGCCAGCATGTCGGGGAAGGCCGCCAACCACTCCGAACCGAGGCGCCGCAGTTCGCGGTAACCCTCGAGGAATGGACCCAGGAACTCCGCGGCGACGGTGGCACGGCTCTCCCGCGGCGCGGTCCTGGCCACGTAGAACAGGACGACGGCGATGTCCTTGGCGAACCAGGCATACTCGGCGTTGTCGAAATCAAAGACCGTGATCCGCCCGGCGTCGAAGCAAAAGTTGTGCATGTGCAGATCGGCGTGGATGAGACCGTAATCGTCTGCGCCGCGCGGCAGGCGACGCAACCGTTCAATGATGGCGGCGGTCCGCTCACGGACCAAGGTCTCGTCGGGCGGGGCGAACCGGTCGATGTCGACCACGTCGTACTCGTGCCACTCCTGGCGCTTGTAGCGAGGACTGGACAGGCGATACTCCTGCGCTCGATTGTGTAGCCGAGCGAAGATCCGGCCAAGCTCGCGGAACAGCGTCGGCGTCCAGTAGATGTCTTTCAAGGCCGGAGCCTCGTCGAAGACCACGCCCGCTGCCCGTTCGAACGCCACGGCCACAAAGTACTGCCCCGGCTCCTTGTCTTCGATCCGCTCAATGAACTGGCCGCCGTCGGAGAGAACCGGACTGGCGACCGGGAGCCCCGCCGCCGAAAGGAAGCGGACGAATTCGATCTCCCCCTGCGTGTAGTCGTGCGTTCGCCGCGCACTGTGGGAAATGCGAAGAATCACCTCCAGGTCGTCCGGATTTGTGAACTCGAAGATGTGATTTTCGAAAGCGTTCAGGCGGGAAAGGTCGCCGGGCGCGGCGCCGAACCGGCTGGCCGCCTCGTCCCGGACGCGATCGTTGAAGCGGCTCACCAGCTCCGGATGCATGGCAACTCCTTTCGTCAGTCGGTGAGTGACAGGCTACTGTCGCCCTGGCCGAGGACCGTGGCGCTGGCGTCCGTCTTGACCGCCACTCCCAGTCCCTCGGCGAAGACGCGGTTGAGCGCCGGCGAGGCCCGGCGCGCATAGGCGTTCAGATCTTCGTCGCAGAGCGGTCGTCCCTGCGGGCGCTGCAGGCGCTGATTGAGGTGCTCCTGCTCGGCCCCCACCGCCCGCAGACACCGGCGCTGCAGCGCGAAGAACTCTGTCATCGTCGCCGCCAGGTCGGCGCGCAGCGGCTCCGGTAGGGCGTCGAAGGCGGGCGCCGCGGTGGCGAGAAAGCGCGTCAACTGGTCGTTCTGCGCCGCCCGCACGCCGGGCTCGATGCCGCGCAGATCATCGATCTGCCCGAGCGTCCCCGACAACTCAGCCGACAATCCGGTACGCGCCCGCGCGAGCAGCCAGCGCGCCACGCGGATCTCCATCTCGTAGGTCTCCGGCAGCGGATGGTCCGTGCGGAGGAACTGGTAGTGCTCGCGATCGACGGGGATCTCGAGCAGCCCCTGCAGCCTGGACCGCGCGGTGGCGTGCTTTTCGAAAGCCAGGCGCAGCCGCTCGTGCAACTGTCCCTGCATCGCTCCACAGGCGCGCACCATGGCCTCCACCCGCAGCCCGTGCAGACCGTAGTCCAGTGCCGCCGCCAGATCACCGAGGCGCGCCGCCAGTGACGGCTCAGCCTTGATCGGCGCTGGATTTCCGTCGACAAGCACGCCCAGGTACTCGTCGATGAGCACCCCGGGGCCGGCACAGACGCCCCAGGTGTCGTTGAAGAGCTGGTTCTGTTCGGCGTAGTCGTGGATGATCTTGGCGCTGACCACCCGCTCGCAACTGTGGTCACCCGGGGTGTCGCGCACCATCTGCGTGGTGCAGATGCGCACCCCATCGATCAACCGGAACATCGCCGCCAGGCCCGCGTCCAGCTGGCCGTTCGGAACCGGGTCGATTCCGCGGACCATCACGTAGCCCAGGCTGGCGAGGCTGGTGACCGCCAGCAGATGCACCTCGCCGGCCAGCATCGCCGGGCCGATGCGTGGCATGCGCGCGAAGAAGGCGTCGCGGAACTGCTCGGTCAGCGACAGCAGTTCAGGCCAGCGCTTGGTCATTCCTCGGAGCGCGGTGTAGTTGATCGGTGCCTGGTTGTGAAAGCGGCTGCCCGCGTAGTTGCACAGTCGTCGCTCGGTGGGCAGGTCGAGGAAAAGCGGATCGACGACGTTGTTCTCGCCTACCTGGCGGCCGTCCGTGTCGACGGCCGGGTGCGCCACGCGCTGGACCGGCAGCACGACCTCCAGGTTGCCGAGATCGACGGCCCGCCCAAGCATCTTTTGCGTGGTCATCGGACAGCGCCCGGCCTCGTGGGCGCTGTACGTCTCCGGTTGCTGCCCGGGCTTTGCGCGCCCCAGGGTCGCCGGGAAGGTGCGGGGCGGCGCCGCCGCGGCGGCGTCGTCGTCGTAGCGCTCGACGATCTGTTCCGCCATCAACGTCTCAAGCAACTCTCGAACCCTCTCCCACGCATAGGGCGTGGCGTCCGACCAGGTGACGGCCTCCTCAGCCTTGAAGCGATCGACATCGAGGAGCTTCTGGCCGAACGAGAGCAGATCCGGCTCGTCGAAGATGATCTCCTTCTCGCCGTAGAAGATGTGCAGCTCCTCGCGCCCTTCGGCGCCGGCCAACAGCGCGCGCGTGAATCGACGTCGTCTGGGGATGAAGAGCAGGTCGTTGGGTTGCAGCTCGGCCATGGGGGTGCCTCCTCCGTGACGGTCAATCTTCGATATCGACAATCGCCTGCGACCAGGTGCCGCCGAGGGCTCGATAAAGTTGGACGCGGTGGAACAGGAGAGTCCGCTGCGCGGCGATCAGCGCGCGCTGGAGATCCGACAGGTTTCCCAGCGCGGTGAGGACCGAGAGGTAATCGGACAGGCCCTGTTCGAAAAGCTGCCGCGCTTCGGTCAGCACTTTGCGCCCCAGCTCCACCTCGGCCCGCAGCGTCCTGACATTGTCGGCCTGCTTCGCCTCCTGGATCTGCGCGTCCTGTACGCTGCGTACCACGTCCAGGAAGACCTGCTCATAGAGCATGCTCCGACGCTTGATCGTCAGGGTCAGTTGTTTGGCCTCGGTCAGACGCTGGCCACCGTCGAAGATCGGCCAGGTGAGGCGCACGCCGAAGGACCAGGTCGCGAAGGCGCTCTTGTCGTCGAAGGTCGTCGGCTGCTGAAAGTTGTAGGTCTGCCAGCCGGCGGCGCCGAAGAGGCTGACCACCGGCAACCAGCTTGCCCTGTTGACGCCCAGACGATGCTCGGCCTCCGCGACGCGCGCCTCGGCCCCGCGCACGTCGGGGCTGGTCTCGACCAGATCCGTGGGCACACCCGCCAGTACGGCCGGCGGCAGCTCGGGCAACCGGCGATCCTCGGGCACCATCGCCGTCGACGGCGACGGGGCTCGCCCCAAGAGCGCGGTCATCTGCGATGCCAGCAGCGCCAGGCGCGCGGTGACCAGCGGCACCTGCGCCCTGGTGTTGAGCAGTTGCTGCTGTTGTTGCATCACCGCCAACCGCGTGGTCAGGTGCATCTCGAACCTGTCTTTCACCAGCACGGCTAGGTCCTCGTTCAACTTCACTTGCTGCTCGATCACATCCAGCAACGCGCGCTCGGCGAGGATATCGAACCAGGTCTGGGCGATGGCTGCGGCGATGTTCTGGACCGTCGCCTCCGCCGACTGCCCCTGGATCGCCGCCAGATCGTCAAAGGCCCGGCGCTGCGATGCCAGCTGTCCAAAGACGTCCAGCTGGTAGCTGGCGGTGACGCTCGCGGAGGCATCGTTGTTCGTGACACCGATGCCGCTGGTGGGGCCCAGCGGCGACGTGCGGCTGCTGCGCTCGACGGTGACCGGAACGCCGATCTGCAACGGCCAGAGCGGGCCGTTCGGCCGAGCCGGAGTCAGCTGGATCTCGTGATAGAGGCCGCGCAGGTCCCGGATCGCCGGGTTGTTCATCATCGCCTCTTGCATCAACGCATCGAGGGCCGGGTCGGCGAAGGCGCTCCACCATTGGGCGCGAAGGGCCACCTGGGTCGCTTTTCGATCGGCAGGGTCGTTACTGGCGCCACCGCCGCCAGCGGCTGGCGGGTCATCAGGGCTGTCCTCCGCCTCCGCCCTCCCGTGCGATGCGCCGGAGGTCTCGAGGAGGTAGTCCGGCGGCGGCGGGCGCAGCAGCGGCGGCGGCCCCTCGTGCGTCCACGTGCAGGCGGCGCCCATCAGCGGCAGCACCGGGAGCAACGCCAGCAGACGGGGGCGGACGAGGTCGGTCATGGGTGACACACGATCATCACCGACGGTGCGTGCTTGAGCGCGCAGCGCACCGCTAGCCCCAGGGTCTCGGGGTCCAATGAAGCAAAGCTCTCGTCGAGGATGACCAACTCCGCCCCCTGCAGCAGCGTCCGGGCGATGTAGAGCCGGCTCTTCTCGCCGTGCGAGAGCTGCCAGCCGGTCTCGCCGACCGGCTGAGCGAGCCCGCCGGGCATGCGCGCGATCAGGTCGTCCAGCCCGAGCTCGCTGCACAGCGAGCGCGCCTCGGCCAGGCTCTGCTCCGAGGCGGGCCACTCGCGCCCCATCAGCAGGTTGAACCCGAAGGTTTGCGACAGGACGTGGTTCTCGTGAAATTGCGGCGCGGCCGTGACCCGCCTGCGCCAGCCGCTGGTGCCGAACGAGGCGCGGTCGAGCCCGCGCAGGAGCAGCACCCCCGCGTTCGGCGCCCGTAGGCCGGTCAGCAACGACACCAGCGTCGACTTTCCGCCGCCCGACGGGCCCTCCAGCAAGATGCGATCGCCGCGGGCGATCTGCAGCGCGCAGTTGTCCAGCACCGGACGCGACCGCTGATGATGTCGGAAGGTGATGCCCCGTCCCTCCAGCAGCATGACGCCGGCGGCATTTTCGCCCTCGAGCTTTTCCGTCTCGAGCTCGAGAGGGATCGCCGCTACCGGCTCGGGCCGGCGGACCGCCTTCAGCAGGTGGCGAATCTGTTCGAACGAGGCGGCGGCCAGCGAGAGCTGCTGGAAGAAGACGCTGATCTCGTCGAAGGCGCGCAGCGCCAGCAGCGTGCCGCCGACGGAGATGGCCAGCCCGGTCGCCTGGTTGCGCCCGGCGGCGAACGCCGGCACCAGCGTGAGCAGCGCGATGACCAGCCAGCCGGCTGGCAACAACGCCGACAGCTGCGTCGTGCGCAGGTCCATCACTCGGGAGATCTCGTGGTAGTCGGACAGCGCGGCGTCTTCGCCTGCGTGCCAGTGCTCGCGCGGCAGCTGGGCCAGACGCGTGCGGTGCCCGATAATGCGCTCGAGCAGCTCGTGCGTCACCTCGGTGCGGTGGAGCGCCCAGCGGCGCTGAGCGACGTAGTGGCGCCCGGCGAGCAGTAACGCCACCAAGCTCCAGACAACGAGCGCGAGCACCTGGACCCAGCCGCCCGCCCCCTGGCTGATGATGAAGGCGGCGATGACCAGATCCAGCATCGACAAGATCGCCAGCAGGCCACCGCCAAGGGCCAGCTGCTCGACCACCTCTGACTCCATCACGCGGCCGAAGTGGCGCCCCGCGCCGTCGAGGCGAATCTCGTCGGGGTCGAGCTTGAGGACGCCTGCCAGCAGCTGTTGCTTGAGCACGCCGCCGATCTGCAGCGAGAAGATCCCTTGCCACCAGACCTCGAGCAGCCGCAGCGGGATCGCGCAGGCCAAAAGCGCGATCCAGCCGGCGAACCAGCCCATCTCGAGGTGTGCCTGCAGCGCTGCCCGGCCGAGCATCCAGAACGACCCGGCCAACAGCAGCGAGAGCAGCGCATGGTTGACCAGGATCTTCACCAGCAGCGCGGGCCCCTCGCCCAGCCGGGTGACCGCGCGGGCAGAGGGGGGAAGCCTCATCATCCAGCAGGTGCGCAGCTGCTGGTCGCCGAGGCGCTGAAGCAGCATTCGGGCGCGCACCCGCTGATGGACTTTCTTCTGCCTCTGGGTCTGGGGCTGCGTCTGTTTGCGTTCGCGCACCGAGAGCAGGCGAGCCAGAAGCTGATCCACCTCCGCTGCGACGCGGTCCTGCTTCTCCGCGCGCACAAGCTGGACCACCGTCTCGGGGTCGACCAGGACGACGGTCGCATCCGGCCTCAGCAGACGCACCTTGCGGCCGCGCGTTCCCAGCAGCACCAGATAGCGAGGCAGCTTGTTCACCCGGACCTGCAGCAGCGCCGGCGCCGCCCGCCGCATCACCAGCGGCAGCTCGCGGTATTGCGGCACGAGCGGCTCAAGCTCGACGCCCAGCCTGCCGGCCAGCGCGTGCATCCAGGCCCGGCTGGGCTCCGACGTCGAATCGGGTGGCCGCGTCTCGATGCCGCGCGCCCCGTAGCCAGTCCGGTTGGCCAGCTCTTCCACCGCCTCGGCCAGACGGCCGAGCGGCCAGAGGAGTCTGTCGGCGTCGGTGCTCATGCGTCCGCGCGCTCCTCGAGCCGACCGTCGCCGAGCCGCCAGGTGCGCCAGCCGCCGCCGCGCCAGATGGCGCGCTGGTTCTCCTCGTCGGCCCGGACCAGCGCCGCGTAACGAGACGCCGGCTCGGCCAGAAGCTGCTGCGGCGGCCCGTTCTCGACCACCCGGCCGTTCTCGATCACCAGCACCCGATCGAAGTCGCGGGTCTGGGCCACGTCATGGCTCACGCACAGCAAGGTGATGTTCGACCACAGCTTGCGGGCCTCTCGCATCAGGCGCGCCCGGCGCTCGCGGTCCAGGCCCCGGAACGCCTCGTCGAGAATCGCCAGGCGAACGTTGCTCCGAAGCATTGCTCGCGCCAGCCGCACCCGCTGTCCCTGGCCTCCGGAGACCAGCCCTCCGCCCTCACCCAACGCGGTCTGCAGCCCCTCGGGCAGGGCCTCGAGGATGTCGTGCATGTCGGCGCCGCGCAGGGCTTCGTCCAGCGACCAGGTGCGGGCCGAGTCGTTTCCGTAGCGCAGGTTGGCGAGCAGGCTCTGGTTCCAGAGGTGGATCGCCGGATCGACCCATGCCGTCACCCGACGCAACCTCTCGATCGCCTCCTGGTCCAGTACCTGGCCGTCGACCTTGATGCTCCCCTTCGCCGGGCGCAGCCAGCCCAGCAGCAGGCCGACCAGCGTCGATTTTCCCGCGCCGGAGCGGCCCACGATGGCGACGTGCTCGCCGGCTTTGATCTCGACGGCCACCTTGTTGAGGAGCACGTTGCCGCCGCCCTTGACCTGCACCCGTTCGAACGAGATGGCCACCCCGCGCGGGCGCCGGGCAACCGCACCTTCATCAACGTCAGTCGCGCTGGGCGCCGCGCTGGGCGCCGGCTCCGGCCCGACGTTGGTGCTGGTCAGAATCTCCAGAAGCCGACGAACCCGGTTCATCATGCTGGGCAAGGCGCGGGTCAGCACCAGCAAGCGCTGCCCCAACACCGGAAAGCGGAGCGCCCAGAAGACCAGGAGGAGCACCAGCGACGCCCGGCTGCTGCTGCCGAGGTACTTGCAGACCAGCAGCACGACCAGCCCGTAGCTGGCGATGGTCAGCAGGCCCTCGAATCCAACCGAGAGCTTCTGCAGCCCATAGCGCGCCCGGGTCCATTCCACCAGCATCGACTCCTGCCCGCGGCGCAACGACCGCTCCGAGCCGTGGATGCGGATCGCCGGCAGTCCCAGGAGCGCGTCGAGGACAAAGACGCTCAGCGCCCCGGCGTGGGTCTGGACACGCATGTCGCGCTCCGAGAAGAATAATTGTGCAGCGAACGGAAAGATCAGCGTCACCCCGAGCAGCGCCGCCGTGATTGGCCACTGCCCAGGCGCCGCCCAGATCAGCGCGCCCGCAGTGGTCGCCAACTCCAGCGCGATGGTCGCCAACTGGGCGACCACCGTCGGCAGGTTGCGCATCCCCTGGATGGCGTGACAGCGCGACGCCACGTCGGAGGCCAGCCGACTCTGGAAATAGCGATCTTCGATGTGGGGGAGGCTCTCGAGGTAGGCCTTGCGCAGCCGGATCTCGAGCCGACGGCCGATCCCCAGCAGGCCGACGGACATCGGGATCTGGATCAGCATCAGCACAAGGGCGAACGCCGCCATGGCCAGCATCGCCAGGAGCCGCTGCTTGACCGTGGCCAGGTCGCGCCCAAGGTCCAGCAGGCCCCGCAACATCAGCGCCTGGGTGACCTTGCCCACGGTGGCGAGCACCAGCCCGCAAATGACCAGCGCCAGCACGTTGCGCGCGTCCTGCCCGAGCAGGTCGAGCAGCACGCGGCGGGGCTTGATCTCGGGCGCCGCCAGCGCTCCCGCGAGATCGGGCGAAAGTTGGTCGGCGTCGAGCGGTTTGTCGGCCCCGGGGGGCGCCCCGTCGCGCCATCCCGCGCACCGGAGCAGGACAGCGCCCTTGAGGAGCACGAGCTCTTCTTGCTCTTGTGGCTGTTCTGGCTCGGCTTGTTCTTCGTGCTGGTCTTGCTGGCGTGACGCTTCGTGCGGGCGCACCGACCAGTAGACGTCGGGGATTGCTACGGTTCCGGCCTGGTGCTGCTCGATCATCGATCGGACCAGCGCCGCGGCGGTACGCCCGCGCCGGACGCCACTACCGTCGACCACCGCCTGCACCGCGCGCGTGGCCGCGTCCAGCGCCGCGATCGAGCGCCATCCGGGATCCGCCAAGGCCTGGTCGATCATCTGCTGGGCGTCGGTGGCGTCCGCGCCCAGCGCCCGCAACCGACACCCGAGCGCCGAGGCTGCCTGGTCCGAACCTGCCCACACACGCCAGGCCTCCGCCGGCGCCGGCGTCACGTGCTCTAGCAGCCGCGCAGCCACCGCCTTCGCCGTCAGCCAGTGGCGACCGCTGGCCGGATCCATCACCTGCACCAGGGGACCGACTTGCTTCCAGATGACGACGAAGTGGGGCCGCCCTCCGGGCGTCAACGAGACGATGATGGAGGGGAGCGCCTTCGCCTGGGGCAGGAAGACGTGGTCAATCGGAAGCATCATCTGCTCGGCGTCGAGGCCCAGCTGGACGGCCAGCTCCTCGAGCTTGTCGATCGAGCTGCCGTCCACGTCGGTCTGGCACGCCTCGCGCAGCCGGCGGTAATCGATGGGCAGCCCCATACCGTCCAGCAAGCTCTTCATCGCCGCCGGCCCACAGTCGGTGGCGGAGGTCTGAACGACCTCGGGGATGAAACGAGCGGGCTTGTCGAACGAGCGTTTCATGGGGGCGTCGCCGTCAGTGGGAGGGAATCAGCGCGACACCATTGTCCGGCCCGGATGTCGGCGGCGGCTGGTCGGGGCTGCCGGGTGCGAGGCCGCCCGGCCCCGGGTAGTTCCATTCGCCGATCGCGCGCAAGAGCAGCACCACCGGCGAGACGCGCGCCACCTCGACCTCCACAGTCGCCGTCATCCCGTGCTGCAGTTGAATGCGAGGATCAGCAGGACCGTCCACTTCCAGCTCCACGCGCACCGTCCCCGGCACAGCCTCGGCGGTGGGCAGGATGGTGGGCTCGGTGCCCACGCTGCTGACGCGCGCGGGAACGGTTCCGAAAATGCTCCACGGATATCCGTCCAGCTTCAGCTGGGCTGTCTGTCCCGCTCTGATGATGCCGACGGTCTCTTTCGGAAAGCGGGCCCGCACCCGCAGCGGCCCCTTGGCGAGGACAGTGCCCAGGCGCTGGCCCTGGGTGATGTAATCGGCCGCGGCCAGCTCGACCACATCGACCAGCTGTCCCGAGGCAGGCGCGCGGATCTGCCGACGGCCGATCTGATACGTGAGCTTGGCGATGTCGACCTTGAGCGCCTCGATGTCGCCCTCGACCCTGTGCCGGTCACGCTTGAGCTGCAACAGCTGCCCCTCGAGCCCGGTGCGGCGGACGATCTGGTCGCGGCGCAAGCGCTGCAGGGCGATCGGCTGGGTCTCCGTCGCCCGGGAGAGCTCCTCCGACTCGGTCTTCCGCTCCAGCTTTTCCAGAGCCGAGATGGCTCCCGGCGTACTCTCCTCGGCGCGCCGCTGGCGCTGCTGTGCGAGGAGGAACTTGGGTCCGATCTCGCGGCTGCGCGCCTCCGCCTCACTCAGCGCGGCCTCGTCGGCCAAGGTGCCCTCGTCCAGCTCCTTTTTCTTCTGGGTCATCAGATCATTCAGCCAGGCCAGATCCTGCGTCAGCGTTGCCAGATTGCGCTCGCTCTGTTCCAGCGCCAGCCGCTGCTCTTGCGAGTCGAACTCGACCAGCAGCTCACCTTCGACGACTTCGCGGTCCAGCGCGAGCCTGGACTGGATCACCTTCCCCGACTCCGGCGGTTCGATGCGGTGGATGGCATTGTGTGGTTCGATGCGCCCGAGCGTGCTGACTTTCAGAACGGGAATTCGAGCTTCCAAGGCCCACACGGCCAGCGCCAGCATGGACACGACGCTGAAGACCATGAGCACGACACGAATGCCCAGCTCGTCGCCGTTGAGAGAGCGGAGCGTCCGTTGAAATGGATACGCCATGATGTAGGAGTGGTTTGAATCTTCTTTTAGACAGTCACAGGTGAACTACTGGCCCGCAAACAGTGCCCCGAGGGCCAGGTCCATCGGACAAGCGACCCGGCCCCCGGGAGATGCAAGAGCTAGCGAATCTTGGCGCCGGCCTTGACCTTCGTCTTGATCTTCATTTGCTCACCTCCCTTCTTTCTTGGATCTCCTGCGCGTCATCAATTGAGCGTGCCGTTACGCAAAGGATGAACGGCGAACCGTCCAGCCAAGGCGTCGTCAGCAAAGCCGGCCAGCGAGTTCCGGGACTCGATCGTCGACAGAGGAGTTCCCGGTCGTGAGCCGTGGCACCCTGATCGTTGCGCGCGTTTCTCGCGTTGTGTCGTCAGACATGAGAACGGAGTCGTTCAGAGATCTTCCCTGGTCCGAATCAGCGACGCGAAGGCGGCGTCATCGCGGGACGGAACGGCGCAATTCAGGCCTTGAAGGTCATGCCGGGTCATGGTCTCGTGAAACCACTGCCCATCGTTGGCGGCGTATGCATCGCCATCGCCTTCGGGTGAGGTCGCGTCGCCTTTAGACTGCCGCTGTCCGGTTCTCGTTGGCAGGTTCCGCTCGTCAGTTGCGCCACCAGCAACTAGAGTGGCTAATGAATGCCGAGTCTCGGCGTCGCGGCCGAGGGTGGCACTCTGTCATGTCCAAGCCCCGCGTCACTGGCATCTTCGTCTACCCCGTAAAATCCCTGCGCGGGTACGCCGTGCCCATTGCTGGACTCGATGCGCTCGGCTTCGTAGGGGACCGCCGCTTTCTCGTCGTGGACGAGTCAGGTAGGTTCCTCACCCAGCGCGAGCACCCGCGTATGGCGGTGATCAATGCCCGTCTTGCTGGCGGCATGCTCACACTTTCGGCCGACGGTGCCGGGACTGTCTCTGTGCCCGACGTGTCCGATGCGTCCGCACTACTGCGCTCAGTCAGCGTCTGGAAACAGGAAGGTCTGCTCGCCGAGGAGTGCGGCCAAACCGTCGCAACGTGGCTCAGGTCATGTCTCGGCACCAGGTGCTCGCTCGTGCGCATCGGTTCGAAATTTCAACGCCCAGTATTGAAACGGCACAGTCAGCCCGGCGACGTGTTGGCTTTCGCCGACGGCGCTCCCGTCCTGGCCGTCAGTGAGGCTTCGCTCGCGGTGCTCAACGAGCATATTGCGGCCAACGGTGGCGCGCCTGTTCCAATGAACCGCTTCAGGCCGAACCTCGTGGTGGACGGCTGCGCCCCATTCGCCGAAGACACCTGGTCGCACATCCAGATCGGCGACGCAGTCTTCCGCAGTGCCGGACCGTCAGACCGGTGCATCATCACGACGACCGATCAGCTCACCGGCGAACGGGGCAAAGAACCACTTCGAACTCTCGCCACCTTCCGCCGCAATCCGTCCGACCCCACCGAGGTGTTCTTCGGCGTGAACTTCATCAACGAATCCAAGACTGGCGTCATCCGGCTCGGAGACGATGTGGTTGTCACCACCTGACTACTGGAAGTCAGATCCAGCCTAGCTACATGGAGGTGTAGAAAGGCGAGACGGACCAAAGCCGATCTCGTCGAGGATGAGGACATCGACGCGCTCGAGTCGACGCTGGTAGCGGCCGAGCGAGCGTGTGTCTCGAGCCGTTCGCCGGGCCTCGGCATCTCGTTCGGCGATGAGCTCGAAGGCGTCGAGCAGCTTGCCGGCGGCCGTATCGGTGGGCGACAGCGCCGAATTGTGGGTTCGGCAGAGCACGTTCGATGTCGCGCTGTTAATGCCGATCTCCTTCGTCCCGCCACGGCACCACGGAAACCCACCGACGGTGATCTTCTTGCCGTTCCCGAATTGGTTCTTCGAGATGAGGTGTTCACCGCTCATTTTCTCGCTGCAGCCGCCCAAGACCTTCGCCCAGCAGTTGTTCTGCGCCATCGCCATCAGGGATGCTTACCCGTAGTCGTCGAGATCAAAGATACACCCGGCTCGTGATCGTATAGCGTGGGCCATGGGCTCGCGTCCTGGGGTGCCCGAAGACGTGGCGCAGTCGCTGAGGGGAGAAGCACGCTTCGGTTGCTGTCGGTGCGGTCACCCATTCTTTCACAGCAACACAGAAGCGGGAGTGCTGGTGGTTCCGTCGGCGGGCGGCACGGCCCAGCTACTGAAGGCGAACGACGCGCCGGCGTGTCAGACCAATCTGACCAGACCTGGTCTGACCAACGACTGGCCCAAATGGTCACCAGACGTTGGCCAGGCGAACGGCAAATCGTATTACTGGCTGACATTCTCGTCCCAACGAACGGGCACCCCGCAGCTCTTCGTCACCGCCGTGGTCGTCCAAGGCGGAACGATCTCGACGTTCCCGGCGCTCTATCTCTGGAACCAGCCGACCGGCGAGGGAAACCTAACGCCCTCGTGGGACAACTTCCAGATCGCGCCTATCATCGTGCCCTGATTCATGAGTGCCTGGTGCCTGATGTTCATCACGGGCATGCGCCGGTGTGGTTGAGCTGCGCACGGGCCATTTGTCGGGCGCAATCGTTGTTGTACGTGGTGCCGTTGCAGCCGCAAACCGGCATCACGGTACTGGGGCAGCCGGTCGGCAGCACGATGCAGTGACCGGGCTCCGACCCGGCGGCACACCGATTGGGTGTATCGGAATCGCAGGTCAGCCCGCCCGCGCACGCCACCGGCGGCGCCGCGCTACAGGCCGCAGCCCCGCCCGCGCCACCCGTACCGGCGGCGCCCCCTGATCCCCCCGCGCCACCACTGTCAGCCGAGGCGTCAATTGCAGCTCCGCCGCTGCCGCTTCCGCCGGCGCCATTGACACCGCTGCCGCCAGCGCCGGTACCGCCCGTCCCCGCGCCCGCGCTGCCGCCTCCAGCGGCGGCTCAGGGGAAGCTCGACGCCAACATCTTTCGTCGCGTCGTCCTGGGCCTGCCGGTGGGCTCCCCCGATCACGCTCCAGAACTACACCAGCCCGACGACGCCGTCAGCGACGGGTGAGACCGAACGGATACGGAATTGTTCCGATCGCCACCCGCCGCGTAATTGCACTCGCCCCCGAGTCGCGGGCGCCGCTCGCCGCCCTACTTCACCAGATCGATGTAGTCGGGAAAGACCTGGAAGCTCGAGCTGCTGCCGTTCTTGCCCGTCACGAGGAACCGGAGGAACTTCTGGCCCGCCGACGAGATCGTCACGTTGCCGAGCGTGACCGTCGCCCAGGTGGTCGACGAGGAGAAGGCATCCTGAACGGCGCCGATCGAGGTATAGGTGCCGGTCTGCGTGTCGGCCTTCGCGAGCTGAAACCTCCTGCACGCGATCCGGGTTGGCTAGCGCGTACGCGGGAGCCGGAAGTTGACGCCCGGCAGGAACTGAAGGACTCTCGCCCCGCGTCTGTCTATCAAGATCAACGACTCGAGGAGGACATCATGGGAATGAGGACCAGCTGGGCGGTTGCATTTGCATCGGTTGTGATGATCGCTTCGACGAATGCGGGGGCCGCTGACCCGGCACCGGGCAGCTCAGCGTCCGGGACTGAAACGCCGCCGGCGACCGCCACGACGACCGCGCCGGAAGCGGCGCGTTCCGAGTCCAAGATGAGGATTGCGCTCGACGTGGTGCCGATGCCGTTTCTCGGAAAGCTCAAGGCCAGCGCTGGTGGGATCGATATTTCCAGCGACGCTGCGTTTGCGTTTGGAGTCATGCCGATCTTCGATTACTCGATCAATTCCAATTTCTTCGTTGGCATCGGCCCCATGTACACCTTCAACGTCAAGGGCAAGGACTCTTCGGGTGACGCGGCCAAGGAGATCGACATCATGCTGCGCGTGGGCGGCGGCGCGCCGGTCGCGGACAAGGTGCAGGTTTACGGGTACCTTTCACCCGGCTATTCGATCATCTCCCCGCCGCAAGGCGACAGCCCCAAGGGCTTCGTGGTCGGCGCCCACGCAGGTGGCATGATGGACGTTACCCCGAGCGCGTTCGTGAACGCGGAGGTCGGGTATCAGATGGGATTCCAGTCAGTGTCGGGAGTCGATCTCAAGACCAGCTTCTTGCAGATCGGTCTCGGCGCCGGCATGCACATCTGACGTCTCGGATTGGGCGCCGAATCGCGAGCAGGCGTAGCCGCGGGCTGCGCCGGCCACAACGGTTCGGTGCCCAATCGTCCCGAACACCGCCCCCTCGCTCAGCGGCCCGCCTTCGCGCGCCCCGGCAGGTCAAAGCGGTCGAGGTTCATCACCTTGTCCCAAGCCGAGACGAAGTCGCGGACGAACTTTTCGCCGGCGTCGGAAGAGGCGTAGACCTCCGCGATGGCGCGCAGCTGGGAGTGTGCCCCGAAGACGAGGTCCACGGCGGTGGCGGTCCACTTCACCTGGTTGCTCCCTCGGGTACGGCCCTCGTACAAACCGTGGCCGGAGGCCGCCGGCGCCCACTCGGTCGTTGTCGAGCAGGTTCAATGAGTACGCAAGCTACGAAATCAACCTGGGAGAGTATCCCGCAGCGCGTACCTCAACACTCCCCGTGTCGTGAGGGGGCGCGCCACCGAGATGTCCGCGGCCACTCAGAGGAGGGGACGGACCGACCCGAACAGCGCCGCGAAGCTGGTGCCGAACCCGGTGGCGAACCTCCAGGTCGGGAACGCGAACGCCACGTTGTCCGCGCCCGCGCTCCCGCTGCGGAAGAAGTAGGCCGTCCCGTTGTCCGGCGTCGAGGCGACCAGGTCGTCGATGCCGTCGCCAGTCACGTCGCCGACGCCCCCCAGGAAGGCGGTCAGGTCGCCGCCCATGAAGTCGTGACCGGGAATGGGGACCGACAGGAACCGGCGGCAGCCGTTCGTCCCGCAAGAGCCGGGCGCGCCGAAGTAGACCCGCTGGCGATCGGTGAAACCCTCGATCGATGACAGCGAGGAAATGATGTCGCTGTAGCCGTCGCCGTCGACGTCGCCCGCGGTGCCAAGCGTCGCCTCGCCCGCCTGGTCGAACGCGAAGCTGGAGGTGTCGAGCCCTGAGGGAGACCCGGGGAGTACCTCGAACGACGCGAAGTCGCCGAAGCCGTCTCCGTTCTCGTCGCCCGCGAAGCTGCCGAGGCCCTCTGCGGCTGCGAATCCCGCCTGGGCGTTCAGCCCGCTGGCGCTCGAGAGATAGAGCGCGCCGCCCACCAACAGATCGGGCCTGCCGTCGGCGTTCACGTCGGCTGGCCCCTGCACGACGCTGGCGTCTCCGGTCATGCCGTTCGACGTCGACCCCGCCAAGGTGAAGGCGGCCCCGGTCGCGATCCCGTTCGGGCCGCCCAGGAAGACCTGGGCGTGCTCGACGCCGCCCACCAGCAGGTCGGCGTAACCGTCGCCGTTGACGTCGCCGGCGCTGGCGATGGTGGCGCCGAAACCGGCGGTGACGTCGCCGGGCGACAGCGCGGTGCCGCTCCCGCCGGGCCCGGCCGGCCCGCCCAGAAAGACGGCGACCGTTCCCGGGGCGCTGCCGGCGGCGACCGCCAGGTCGACGAAGCCGTCGCCGTTGACGTCGCCCGCCGAGGCGACCGCCTCTCCGAACGACGCGCCGCCGGTGAGCGTCTCGTCCGGCGTGAAGGTGGGGCCGAAGGGCGCGCCGTTGAAGACCGACACGCTCTGCGAGCCGGCCGCCGGCGAGCCGATCGCCACGTCGGCCATGCCGTCGCCGTTGAAGTCGGGGACCACGCCCCAGGCGATGTCACCGCCGGTATCGCGCCCGGGGATGGTGAGTTGCCAGACCGCACTGGTCGTCCGGTCGGAGACCACGCGCCAGAACAGCACCCCCGCGCGCAACGGGGTGGCCGGCTGCGCCACTCCCTGGCTGCCGCCCAGCTGGGAGAGCACCTGCGTGCAGGCGCGGTCGTCGCAGATGTCGACCGTCGCGTTGCGGGCGGGGGTGTAGTGGAAGGTCGGCTGCCGGCTTCCGCTCAGGCTCCCCGACAGCGGCGCCAGCGGCCGCAACGTGTTGCGCGCGTTCGCCGCCGGGTCGGCCGCCGCGCCAGCCGCTTGCGTGGCCGCGTTCGTGCGCGCGTCGACGCCCGGCGCGGCCGCCTGATCGTCCCCACAGCCGGCGCCGGCGATCCCCATCGCCGTCAACGCCGCCGCCACCAGCACCCATCCGTTCCGCCCGATGTTCTTCATGACCATGGCCGTCCTTTCGGGACCCCGCGCGCCCCAGGTTGTCATTTGCGAGCGGAACGTCGGCATCGGCTACGGACCCGTCAAGCAACGCCTGAGCAAATACGCTTCTTGAATCGTCGAAACGGTGCGGAGTTGGCTGATAAGACCTGTTCTGGGCTCACCATTTCGGTTATTTCGTATGTTGCGCTTAATTCGTATGGTGCCGATCGTCATGCGGTCCGCGGCTCTCGGACTGCCGACGCCCGAAGTCACCGAGGAGGCGAAAGGCCGCTCTGCGCGCCTTTTCTGCGCTCCCGCGCCGGCGACCGGCTTCTCGAACAGTCCATGTCCGATGGCGTTCCGGGAGACCGTCACGCGATCGATCACCGGCCACATCACCCATGCCATGACCGAGGACCACTCGCACGTCGGACACGAGTGGGGGAGGCCCAGGATAGAATCCGGCCAGGCGAGGTCATGGCGAGGAGTGCTCGATCAAAGAAGTGTTCGACCTTACCGGCTGCACCGTCCTGGTGATCGAACCGCTGGACAGCGTCATCGTTGCGGGCGACGTCATAGAAATTCCCACGCGTGAAGGAGGGACCCGTGCCACGCCGATCCTGGGAGCGGAGTTCCTGGATCGGCGTCTCTCCTCCAGTGAGTCCGAGTCGTCCCTGGCGTTGGTTGTCACGCACCTTCCGGCTGCCGGGTTGCAGGCGCCGGTGGACGCCGAGGTGTGGGGGCGGTCGCTGGTCGCGCTCAGCGGGTTCGAGTTCGCAATCCTGAACCGCGCCTGTCGCCCGGGTGGCCAGACGCCCCAGAGCAACACGGCCGATGAACTCATCGGGGATCTGGACCGCCGTCTTCTCGTCCACTGGCGGACAGTCGACCGCGGTGATCCCCTCTCTCAGCTACCGGCACCGTGGGCGCGAGCGTTGGCGACTCGGGTGCGTGGATCGTGCGCGAAGGTTTTGCAGAGGAACTGACCGGCGCGCAAAGCAGAAGGCACACTTTGCCCGTCGGTATGATCGACGCCCGACGGAGGTAGTGCGTATGGATTGGGTGCGGACACAGGCTTTCAACCAACGCCCTCTCGGCAGATTACCAGCGCGCGTGATTCCCGTCCCTGGGCCCGACGCTGTCGATTCTTCAAACGCCCGGACCCGTGCCGGGGTTTCATTAGGCAGCGTGAGTCGCGACGCCCCCGTGATCCCCATCGTGCCGCCGCCGCGCGCGGCCAGCGACCTCGCAAGTCGGTCGGACGACGAGCTCATGACACTGGCGGCGACCGGTATGCTGGCCGCGTTCGGCGAGATCGTCAGGCGGTACGAGCGCCAGGTCCGGTCTCTGTGCAGGAAGGTGCTCGGCGGCGACGCGCCCGGCGACGATCTGGCGCAGGACGTCTTCCTCGAGATCTGGCGCACCTGCGCGCGCTACGAGGGGCGAGGCCAGTTCCGTTCGTTCCTGTTCACCACCACGCACAATCGTTGCCTCAACACGACTCGCCGCCGATTGCCAACCGTCCCGCTGGAGACGGCCGTCGAAGCGCACGCGGCGATCGGCGCCGCGCCCGACCAGATCGAGTTGCTTCTGGCGGCGGAGCGCCGGCAGAGCATGGATCGCCGCCGGACGGCAGTGTCCGTGTCGGGTTGGGGGGCGGGGCAGGCAACGTAAACCCTTTTTATCGGACTACGTGATAAGCGCTCATCGAGCACCGCTCCGGCCTGGGGCCGCTGGGAACGCGTGACGCGGCGGCCGCCGACATGACCGCCGCCTTCGATTTCGCTCAACCGTGAGCTTGCCCAGGGGGATGATCATCAGATGGCGCACAGCTGCTGCGGCGCCATCTGCACATAGTTGCGAACACCGTAGTTGGCGAGGTTGGAGGCATTGACGTAAAGGTCGATGGTGTAAGGGACCGATTGCCCGTCGCAACGCCCGAGACCCGAGGGCGAAGAGATCAGCACGGCGCCCTGTACGTGCCAGACGTACTCGTTGCCGGTGAGGACGAATTGCCAGAGGCCGAAGCTGTCGGCGAACTCATTGGGTCCGGTGGCGCTGTTCAAGGTGACCAACTCGTTGAAGGTCACGCTGCAGGGAAGCGCGGCGGTAAGATCGAGTGTAGCCGTCGTCAGCACCGGCACCTCGATGCTGACGTTGCCTTGGTACATCGTCACCGCGCCAGTGGCGGTTAGTGAAAGGGCCAGCGAGGCGGGACGGGCCTCGAAGCTCGGTGCGCAGTCGCTACAGGTGGTGCTGAGAAAGTTGTCGCTGTTGTCGTCGGTGATGCCGGTGGCGGCGGTCGTACTGGGCTGGCTCTCCGCTTGCTGGAAAGCCATGTACTGAGCCGTGGCGAGGTTGTGCGAGAGCAGGATGGCGACCTGTCCGGTGATCGGCGGAGGTGGTGGATTCTGCAGCCAGTCGCCCGACCAAGCCGTTTGCACTGCGAGCCGTGCGAGCGCGGGGCCGGGCGCGAGGTCCTGCTCGGGGACCACCGGGAAGCCCGGCGGCGACGTCGTCGACGAATGCCCTCGCATGGTGCCGTGATAGACGACGATGTCGCCGCGCAGGTACTGGCCGAACAGCCGATCGAGCACCGCCATCTGGTCCGCCTCGGCCCGCGCTTGTACCGATGCGCTGGGATCCGGTGTCACCGGGGGCGGTGGTGGCAGCGCGTCCGGAGAGCACACGGCCACTCCATCCCCGCCCGCGCCGCCGCCGCCGTTTTGACCGGACGCGCCGCCGGTTCCCACGGCCGACGAGACGCCACCGCAACCGAGCCAGCCAGGCGAGAGTAGGCACAATCCGCAAAGTGACGAAACCGCGATCCCAATGTCGTGCTGTCGGTTGGCCATGTCCGTCCTCCGGCGTTATTGAGGTGCCACAAGGGGCAACGCAAGATCCGAGCCAGCATCTCGGGTACACCCGCAGACGTACGGCACACTGATGAAGCTCGAGGAGATCACATTGTTCTCGCACCTGGTCGCCCGGCCGGAGTCGGAGCTCTTCTCGCTGGCGGGCGCCTCGCGTTAGCATGGCGCTGGCAACATGAAGAACTGGGTCGACGGTCGTTCGGGCGCCGCGCTGGCGGCATTGTGTTGGGTTTTCTCGACGGGGTGCGGGTCCAGCTCCTCGTCGTCGACGGATGGGGGCCGTGCAGTCGATGCGCGCGGGGATGCGCCGTCGTCGGACGGCGCTCGATTGGACGCATCGATGGAGGCGCGTGCAGATGCGCCGGTCGATGTTCCCGGTCTCGATGTGCCCGGTACCGATGCGAAGGATGCCGGCGCCGATGTTCCCGTCGATGCGGTGGGCGGTGTCGATGGCACCGGCGGCGACGTGAGCCCCGAGGTCGGTCCCGCGGGCCCACGCTGGGTCGCGTTGCCGGCGTCGCTGGGTAGGCCCATCACGTCGATAGCCGTCAGCACGGACGGAACACTCTACGCCGGAACGAATGGCTCCAGCTCGTCGCCGACCGCCGGGGCGGGGATCTTCCGCTCGACAGACAGCGGTGGTTCCTGGCAAGCGGCCAACGTTGGTCTCGCCAGCTTTCAGATCGGAAGTCTGTTCGCCACCGGCGCGACGGTTTATGCCGGCACAATCAACCTGCAGCGCAGCACGGATCGCGGTGCGTCGTGGCAACAGATCACATCGGCGGCGGGAGCCCTCGATCCGATCACCTCGATTGACGGTCAGGGCTCTTTGGTCGTCGCTGCACCCGGATTCAATGGCGGCGGGATTTTGCTCTCCTCGAACGGGGGCCTGTCTTTCACCCAAGCCACGACAGCTGCCAAGGGCGTCGCTCTCGCGGGGACAGCCATTGTGCTCGCCATCGACGCTGGTTTCACACGCACCACGGATTTCGGGGCGACGTTCAATCCGGTACAAGGTTTCACCAACTCATTCTCCACGTCCTCACGTGTGGCCTGCGACCACGCCAGCACCTGCTACGCGTCGGCTCTCGATACCGGAGGCTCGTTCGCGTTGGTGCTGCTGAAGTCTACCGATGCTGGCGCAACCTGGACCAAGCTCGCTCGCACGGGCTCGACCCTGGCCGCGCTCAGCGATTCCGGCGCGCTCTACGTGATCTCGGGCGCGCTGATGGCGCGGTCGGACGACGGTGGCGCCACCTTCAACGACATCTACCCGCCGACGACGACCGATGCCTTCGAGCCCAACTGCAGCGGGCCGTTCGCCGCACGTGGCGACACCATTTACGCGGGCTGCCAGAACGGCGTCTATCGTTCGGCTGATAAGGGGCGGCACTGGCAGGCGGCGAGCGGCTCGCCCACCGCGGGTGCGATCATGGGCGGGATATCCACGATCTTCGTCGACCGCACGTCCACGTCGGTGGGAGCGAGCGGTGATATCTACGCCCTGACGGATGCGTCGTCCGGTAGCCGCTTCGTACGCTCGACCGACGGCGGATGGACCTGGCAGAGGATGTCGCTGACGTCGATCCCGACGACTTGCGTTTTCACGGTCACCGGCGCCATCGAGTGCGTTGCCAGCGATGCGAGCACCGCGGCCGGCGCGCTCGTTCGCAGCGACGACCACGGCAACACCTGGAATCCGGTGACATTGCCGGCCGGCGCGCCCACGACGGTATCGTTTGTTGCTGGCGGTGGGTCGGTCGTCTATGTCGGAGGCAATGCCGTCGCGCGCTCGGATGACGGCGGGGTTACGTTCCATCCTCTCGGCGGCGCTCCAACCCTTACCACGATTCAGGTGCTGAAGAGCGGGCACGTGCTCGCTGTGGGGCCGAACAGCAACATGCCTTATCGGTCCGTTGATGGTGGCGTCACCTGGCAGATGCTCTCGACGTTCTTCTCGCTGCCGGTCGTCGAGGACGCCACCGGCCGCCTAATTGGTCCGGCGGTCGGCGGCCTGCTGGCCACGTCGACCGACGAAGGGAGCACCTGGACCGATCTCGCGGCCCCCGGTATTCCGTACTTCTCCAGCAACGTCGGCCCCATGGGGATCGATGGTGCCGGACGCCTGTTCTGGATTCTGCCCGCGCCGGTTTCGGACTCCTCGTTCTTACGCCCGCAGGCGGCTTACGGCAGCCTCGACGGAGGTCAGACTTGGGAGTTGCTGCCGACGCCGATCCCCAATCAAAGTGTCAGGACTTTTGCGACGGACCAGCACGGACGACTTCTCGCTGCAACCGCGGGCGGCCTTTTCCGCTTCGAAACGCCGGACGATCCGGGCCCGGCTCCGCCGCCGGCAAACACCGACGCAGGCACTCCGCCCCCGCCTCGTCCCCTGACCGTGCTCGCGCCTAGTGTCTCCTGGCACAACGCTGACAGCCACCTCACGCTGGCGGCCGACAGCGCGCAAAACGTGTACGGCTCGGACATCAGCAACATCTATCTTTTGTCGAACGGCACGATCACGACGTACCTGACCGCTGCCGAGGCCGCCACCGCGCTTGGATTGCCGACGGGCGGATCCGAAATCATCAGCCTCGACGTCGGCCCCGACGGCGTACTCTACGCGCTCATCACCGCGGTCACCTTGCCCGCGAACACGTCGGGGACCTTCGTCGTGAAGGTCGCAGCTGCGCACCAGGCGACGCTGGTGCAAGGTCCCGGAGCGCTGGACCTGGATGAGCGGTTCCGGGTCATATCGTCGGGTCAGTTTGGACTCGGCGGCCGGGACGGTTTCTCGATTGCGACGCCGAGTGCGGTGCAGTCGATCTATCCGGCGGCCACGTTGCAAGCGTCGTCGGGTTGCCCGATTGCTGACTTCGGGGTCACGCCGTCCGGTACGGTGGGATTCATTCTGGGGTGCTCGCCGCGGCCGGTGCTGCGGGGGACGCTCGCGGGCGCGGCGCCCGTTGTCTTGCACCAGCCCGATCCGACGCCGTTCACCGGCGAGCACTTTTCCTGCATGGCGGCGGATCCGGCGGGTGGTTTCTTTTTCGTTGTTACCAGCACGAGCTTCGGAAGCCCGCGCCTTTACCATCTCGCCGAGGATGCCGTTGCCGGCACGCCGATTACACTCGTTGCGACCGAGCCTTCGCTCGGTGAGCTGTTCGAGTCATCCGGAGCGACGACTTTCCCCAATTGCGCCATGACCGTTGCATCCAACGGAGTGATTTACATTCAGGCCTCCAGCGTTTACCAGATCGGGCTGTGAAGCCCGGACGCGATCGCTTCCGACAGGCCGACGAGCCACTCCACAACTTCCGAATCGCCGCCGGACGGCAGTGTCCGTGTCGGGTTGGGGGGCGGGGTAGGCGACGCAAACCTTTTATCGGACACAAAGGTGTGTCGAACAAGCGCCTTTAAAATACCTGTCCTCCCCGATCATTTGCGGCGCGAGCCGCGGCGAGATCAGGATGCCGCCCGCGAGCGGACCGAGCTTCGGATGTAAGTTGGCCCCGGCGGCGTCGCGGGCGCGGACACCCAGGTCCGGTTGAAGACGCCATCTCCGATCTGGAACGGGTACCTCCGTCCGGAATCCCGAGCTGTTCAAGCGGTGGTGGGTACCGAAGTCCGCCGGCATTTCAATGCTTTCCTGCGAGCTGGATGTTCGTGCCGGGGGCAAATAACAATCCCTCCAAGGAAGCGCTCAAGGCCTCCGGCAGCACGGATGCGATGCCCGAGACGCTCGACCAACTGGACGAGCTCCTCGCCACCCTGGGCGCGAGCGCGGGACGATCTTGAGTCTTCGATCTCACGCGGGGACGAGGACCTGGATCTCCCCGGGCGCGAGCACGACAAACAGCGACGCGCCTCGTGCGGGCGCGCTCGGCTGCTGGGCGTCGTTCCAGAACACGGCGTTGTTCGTGAGCTGCACGGCGCCCGTGCCCGTCGTGCCGCGGTTGCTGAACGCGACCCGATAGGTTTGCGGGCTCTGGTTGAGATCAAGGTCGACGATCACGAACCCTTGCCAGGAGGGCTGGGTGACGTCGCCCTGGGTGTTCGCAACGACCAGGATCTCGCGCCCCGCGAGCACGCGCGAGAACGCGAGGATGCCGCCCACGCCGGTCGGCATACCGAAATCACGGCCGTTGCCCGAGGTCTGGCGAAAGTAGAGGCGCCCGTAGCGGAGTGGTGCTTCGTCGTCCCGTAGCTTCGCCAGGGTCTGGACCATCCCGAAGGTCGCGCCGCTGCGGGAGAACGCGCCCGGCTTGCCCCAAAGGGCCTCGCGCACACCCTCGTAGGTGGGACGGTCGGGGTGGGTGCCATCGAGGTCCGCCTCCGTCCCGTAGTAGACCGACGGAATGCCCTGGAGGGTGAACATCACGCCGAGCGCGAGCGTCACCTGGAGGGAAGGCGTGCCCGGAGCGCGGATGCGCTCCGACTGGTCGTGGTTGTCGAGGAAGCTCACGAAGTAACGCCCTGCCTCCCCATGCGAGCTCAACAAGTTGCCCTCGACCTTCTTGCGCAAGTCGAACACGGCGCGGATCGATTCGACCGCGCCGAACCCCTTTGCGACGCCCGGCAACTTGAAGAACAGCGGAAAATCGAGCGCGGCGTCGATGCCGAAGCCGTCGTCGCTGTCGCCGCCGTTGCGGCCCACGAACTCGGCCACCGTACGCTCGTCGTCGTAGATCTCGCCGAAGGTGAAGAAGTTCTTCTTGCCGATGCTGAGAGCGAACTCGCGCACGGCGTTGCCGAACATCTCGACCATCAATGGATCGACGTACTTGACGGAGTCGATGCGGAAGCCGTCGAAGTCGTAGCGCGCGATGAGGTAGACGTAAGCCTTGATGAGCACGTCGAGCACGGGGTACCGCCCGTGCCGGCGGCGCAGGTCCGCGTCGCCCGAGGCATCGGCGTCGTACTCGACGACCAGCTGGCGCATGATGCCAAAGTCCCCGCGCACGAAGCCGCGCGGGCCGTCGGGGACCTGATCGCTGGTCTTGCCGCCGCGGCGGCGAAACAGATCGGCGCGCTGCAGCTCTTCGGGCCAGACGGCGTCGTCGGGCGACAGCACTGCGGGCGGCGGCAGCGTGTTCCTCCAGTCGCCGCGCGGGAAGCCAAAACCATTGAGCCACTCGATGGCCGGCTCGCTGCCCAGCGGTCCGTTGAGGACACCCTGGTCCTGGAAATCGGCGACCGTCCCGCCGCCGCGCTCGTAATCAAAGACCCGCGCCGCATGGTTGAGGACGATGTCGAGGATGACGTAGATCCCGCGCGTGTGCGCCTCGTCGATCAGCGCGCGCAGCTCGGTCTCGGCGGTGGCGCGCGTGCCGTCGGAGGCCCAGCGCTCGTCGACGTTGATGAAGTCTTGGGCTCCGTAGCCGTGATAGTTGAACGCCCATTCGGGAGGTTTCGAGTTTTTCAAGACCGGCGACAGCCAGATCGCCTTGACTCCGAGGTCAGCGAGATAGGGCAGCTGCCGGCGCACGCCTTCGAGGTTACCGCCCTGCCGAAAGCCGTACGCCTGGTCCCACGCCACCGGTGGAGCGGCGACTGTGCTCGCGGGCGGATTCCCGTCGCCGCGGTTGAAACGGTCGAGAAAGACGAAGTAGATCCAGACGTCGCGCCAGTCGACCGGTGACGGAAACGGCGCCTGGGCGAGCTGTCCGCGTTGCGCCTTCTGCAGAAGGTCCACCACTTGTCCATCGTCGATAGAGGTCGTCATGCTGTCACCTGACTCGAACGGGGCCGCATGAGTTTCTTCCGTCCCAGCTGACGACTTTCCGAGGCGTTTGGGTGTGGGCGCCGTCAGCCTTCACAAACACGATGTCCCGGTCGTGGTGAGACCCGGCATGCTGGAATAGGTGAGGGCGCAGGTGCCTATCCGCCAGCGCCACTGGCCATTGTCTCGGTACAAACAATCGCGGTAGGCGTGGCCGTCGCCGCAGATCCGGCGAACGTTGCCGTCGAGGTCGGGATCGTCCTTGCTCCCAGGTCGCGGCGGCAAGCTCGCGAACATGATCGGGTCCGGATCCCAGCGTTCGGGATCCGGCTCGCGGGTGCATTGGGCGCTGACCGACGCTTGAAACTCCTCCGCCGGGTAATAGGCGTCGAGACCCCAGCAGTGGTAACGCGCCCGCCGGCCACAGGCGCCCACGTCGTACAACCTCGGCGAGATGTCGCCTCGCTCGACGACCGTGATCTTTTCACTGGGGCAATTGAGCTCCCTCGATGCCCGGGAAACCGCCACCGGCTCAGTCGGGGCCAGGGCAAAGGTTGCCAAAGGGAGGGCCAAAGCGGACGCGCAACAGCTTCGAGCGCATGACCTACAGCGCGAGGAGCGGCTGGATGTCCTCGACCGGCGCCTGGCCGAGGCAGGCCTCGACCCCAAAGGTTACCGGTGGTATCGGGATCTGCGGCGATACGGCACCGTGCCCCACGCTGGCTTCGGTCTCGGCCTGGAGCGCACCATCATCTACGCCACCGGCATGGCGAACATCCGCGACGTGATTCCGATCCCGCGCGCGTCGGGTCAGGCGGCGTTCTAGCGGGCCCGCCGCCGGACCTCAGGGTAACGCGAGGTCGCAGTTCCAGGTCATCCCGCCTGCGTCGGCGCCCGGGTTGGGCCCGCAAATACAGAAGAAATTGCCCTGCGAGCACCTTTGAGCCGCCATCGTGCACGCGGTGTTCTGGAGCCCGTCGCAGCTCGAGATCCCGAGGCCCGACGGGATGCAGCTGGCGTGCTCCAGGCGAGCGCCGGCCGGACAGGCGACGAGGAGCCCGTCGGGCCCGCACGCCGGCGTCGCGGTCTCGCCCGTGGCGTCGTCGCAGCACTGCAGATAGACCTGGGCGCAGGCGTTTGGCGCGCAGCTCGACTGGGGGACGTAGCCGTTGTCGCAGACGACCGCGCCGTTCGCGTCGCAGGTCCCGCTGCCCCGGGTCACGATCGGGCTGGAGCAGGACGGAATGCAGCTGTCAAAGGCGAAGCAGCTGCCCTCCCCGCCGCTAGTCCCCGCGCTTCCCGCTCCGCCCGCACCTCCGGTCGCGGCGACCGGCGCGCCTTGCCCTCCGAGCCCGGACGCCCCACCGGTTCCGCTGGCCGCCGAGTCGCCCGAGCTGCAAGCGCCCAGGAGCGCCGCCGAGAAGAATGTGCAAAAAAGCAGGAAAGACCCGACGTTGCGCGACTCGGGCCGCCGGGGCTGGCCCTTCGCCGCCAAGCTCTTTCGTGGACTGGATGCCATCTCGCCCCTTTCCGTCGACTCGTCCGCGCGGTCCGGATATTGAGTGTAGCGGCCCAGCTCGGGGTTGCTCATTTTTGTTCCGCGCTTCCGCGATTGAATGCGCGGCCGGCGCAAGATAGACGAAGGGCAGACTGATGAAGCTCGAGGAGATCACATTGTTCTCGCACCTGGTCGCCCGGCCGGAGTCGGACCTCGATCTCGTGCGCGCCGTATTGTTGATCGCCGAGCCCGAGTATCCCGGGCTCGACCTGGCTGCTTACGTCGAGGAACTGGACCGCCTCGGGACCACCGCCAAGTAGCGGATCGCCGCCGCGCCGGCGCCTGTTCGTCGATCCGATCGTCGAGATGATGCCGCTGGCGAAGGAGCTGGGCGCCGATCGCGTCGAGCTCCACACCGAGCCGTACGGCGTCGCCTTCGTCGAGGGGCGCGCGGCGCCGACGGTGGCGCGCTGGAATTCGGGTTGGCCGAGACCGTGCGCCGCTATCGCGAGATCTGCGATCGCGGCCGGTGAACCCGCTCGATCGTCCCTCGTTCAAGGAATGGGGTGACCGCAGGCATACGCGAAGTAGAGGCCGCTGAACTTTCCCGCCATAAAGGCGTCGCAATAGCTTCCCGTCAAGGCGATGGTCAAATCCATCGCATCGCCGAAGGTCCAGCCATCGCTTGCGCTCTGGGGAATCAGCATGGTCAGTGCTGGGTCTGCGAAGATCGCCAGGCCGCTCACAGAGACGCCAGGGAAGGGGGAGTTGAAGTCGCACGAGGAAGCGCCGCCGTCACCGCCTACCCGCACGATGGCCGTGCCCGCGCTGCATAGCGCCCCGGGCTGACCATCGGTGACGCCGAACCCACCGTCGCCCGCCGACGTGGTGTCGCCGCCCGCGCCGGATGCGCCCGCCGTGCCGGCGGGATGCGAGCTGTTGTTGCCGCCTGAGCCGCCGCTGCCGTCTGAGCCGCCGCTGCTTGAGTTGTCGGTGATCCCGATCGGTTGCTGCTCCGAGCTGCACCCGGCGGCCACCAGCGCGGCCACCGCCAGTGCTGAGCTCCAATGGCCAATCCTCGCGAAAACCCCACACGTCGCCGCGCGCATTCGTCAAGGTTAGCCGGCGCCGCCGGTCTCGGATAAGGAGATTGCGCGGCTTCGCTTACGCGTGGCGCCAGCAGCGAGCGCTGCCGACCTGGCACAAGCAAACTCGCGTGCCGCGGAGCCGTCGTTCGCGTGTGCCACGGTCTCGGCAATTCCCGCGACTAGAACCGCACCAGCAACACCGTCACGTCGCGGTCGGTGGGCAAGGCGCCAGTCGTGGTCCGATGGTGATATTTCACCGGTTTCGACAATTTCTGCACAGCAACGAGAGCGATCCCCGGCCGCCCACGACGGCACGGCGATTGCGAGAACCGGCGGGTATGGGAATTCGATTGAGCAGCCGGGACGCAGGCGCGCTGACGACCGTCGTCCTGCTCGGGACTCTGGGGACCACGGCGCGAGCGCAGACCAGCAGCGGTCACCTTTCGCTGTCGTACGACGGGGGATTGATGCATTCGACCAGCGTGCACGTGTGGGACACGAAGCCTGAAACGGCCGTAGCCGACGGACCCGCGAACTCCCTCTGCTTCGGGCTCAGCGGCATCGGGGAGTACCTGGGAGCGGTGGCCGGCGTTCGGGGCGACGTTGCCCTCGGCATCTTCGGCCCGGCACCGCTCGAAGCCTTCCTCGGCGGTCTGGCCGGCTTTCGTCTGACACTAGGCAACTGGCGCGTGCAGGCCACCGGCGAGCTCGGCGAGCACTTCTTGTGGATTGGAGGGGGCGAATTTCAGGGCTACCCGCACGCGCTGCTGCCCTTTGTCGGCGCCAGCATCGAGGTCGGTCACAACAATGGCGTGCGACCGGGCCACCTCGGGCTTTCGGCCTTCATCCGGAAGGACCTGGGCCAGCGTACGGTATCGGCTCACGCCGACATCTTCCACCAGGACGAATACTTTCACGAGATATTCGACGCCGACTACAGCGTCGGCGGAACGATGGTTGGCCTCGGATTGAACGTGACGACCAACTGACCCAGCGGCGGGGGGACGACTCGGAACGAAGCGCAGTCTATACAAACGCCATCGCTTTGTCTTTGTACTTACCGGCGTAGTGTCCCACTCCGACAGCGAACGAGAGCAAGGCGCCCAGCATCACCTGGACCGGCTCGCCAACGGGCGGTTCAGCGTGAACCTGAGCGGCCCGCAGAAGAAGGACCTGGAGGCCTTCCTCGGCGCGCTGTAACCCACCGCCAGCAATCACGGTCCTTCATCGAGCGCCGTGGGACGAGGGCTTGTCTCTCGTCCTGCGGCGCATTCGACGTTCAGAAGGAGAACTCCTCCTCGGCCGGGCGGCCATCGTCGCCGCTCGTCTTGTCGGTCGCGCCTTCCGGTGCCACCACATAGATCTGCCTCCCCTGCTGCTGTAGAGCGAGAAGCCCCTCCTTCTCCATCGCCTCCAGGAGCCGGGAGAAGCTCGAGAAGCCGTGGTCGCGCTCGTCGAAGTCGGGCTGCTTGCGGACGACGGTCTCCTTGATGATCGACGGGTTCAGGGGAGCAGTGGCTCGCGAGAGCAGATTGGACACGACCTCACGCGCGATGGCCGGCACCTGCCGCTGCTTCTTGGCTGGCGCTGGCTCGCCCGTTGCCGGCTGGCGGGGAGGAGCAGCAGGGGGGCGTGGCGCGCCGGCCGATTCGATCCGGTCCGGGCCGCGGAGGTAGATGAACTCGTCGCAGGCTTTGACGAACAGGGGAGACGTCGCCTGCTTGACGCCGATGCCGATCACCAGCTTGTCGTTTTCGCGCAGCTTGTAGGCCAGCGGGCAGAAGTCGCTGTCTCCCGACGCGATGACGAACGTATTGATGTGCTCGCGCGCATAGCAGAGCTCGAGAGCGTCGATGACCAGACGCATGTCTGCGCTGTTCTTGCCTGCCCGGGTCGAGGGGGGGACGTCGACCAGCTCGACGCCGAACTCGTGCAGGTGCCCCTTGGCATCGCGGAAGCGCGTCCAGTCGCAGTAGGCCCGCCGGAAGATGACCTTCCCCTTCTCGAGCAAACGGTCCAGGGCTGGCTGCAGGTTGAAGGCGGGGATGGTGATCCCGGTGTTGGTCACCAGGTTCTCGAAGTCGATGAACAGCGCGATCCGGCGCTCTGGAGGAGAAGTCACGGGGCATCTTATCCCGACGGCGACCTGAAAAGCGCGGCTCCAGGGAACATTTGCGGCTCTCCTGATGTTCGAGTGGGTGCAGATCACGGCGTCGTGAAGACCGGGTGAAGCGTCTTCAACTGAGCCGATGATCGCGACGCGGCGCTCGTGCACTCTCGAACTCGTCATCACGAATGAGCAGGTGCTGGTGCGGCCCGAGTCCGCGGCCCATCGTTCGTAATCGTGGCCGCCAATCGTCCGGATGCATGACTTTATTTGTTTCTGGTGGCGCTAGCAGGCTGCTGAAGAATCGGTGTTCGCCGGCATTCGAGTTGTCGGGGCGGTGGTCCACCACGCGTCGTCCCACTGGTTGGTGGGGTAGCCCGGCGCCGGCGAGGGCGGGAAGTTGATGCGGTTGTGGGGAGACGGGGCCCTTCGTGTGTACGCTCTCGAGACAGGCGCGGCACTCGTCGGGCGACCGCGCTCGGTGATGCTGGCCTCGAGAGGCCATCGCACGAAACTAAACTGGTGGTCACGAGCCCGCATGGCTGAGGCCCGTTTTACGGGTTGCTTGATGGCCTCCGGGCCGCGACGCGACCGCGGCATCCGGATCAGGTCCTCCTGGCCGCGGTTGGCGCCCGGTCTCAAGATTCCGCCGGATCGGGCGACAAGGAGGCGCGGCCACATCCTTTTGTTGCCTGACAACTTCATGTGTGACGACATCCTGCTGGTGGACGACGACCCTGGTTCGATCCAGCTCATGAGTCGCATGCTCAAGGGCGTTGGCAACCTGCGCTTCGCCACCAACGGCGCGGATGCGTTGCGCTTGGCGAAAGAGGCCAAGACGGACCTGATGTTGCTCGACTCGGAGATGCCCGACATGAGCGGCTTCGACATCTGCCGGGCGCTCAAGGCCGACCCGGCGCTGGCGGACGTTCCGGTGATTTTCGTCACCAGCCACAGCGAGCCCGCTTTCGAGGTCGCGGGGTTCGCGCTGGGCGGGGCAGACTTCATCGCCAAACCGGTCAGCGCGGCGTTGCTCGTCGCCCGGGTCGAGACCCAGCTGCGGGTCAAGCGCATGTCCGACGAGCTGCGCCGAATCGCCACGGTCGACTGCTTGACCGGAGTGGCCAACCGGCGGCGGTTCGACGACGCGCTCGCGCAGGAGTGGCGCCGCTGCCGCCGCTCCGGTGAGCCACTGGCCCTGCTGATGATCGATGTCGACCATTTCAAGCTCTTCAACGATCGCTACGGCCATCCGGCGGGCGATGCCTGCCTGCGATCCGTCGCACAGGCCCTGTCTGGCACCAGCCTGCGGCCGGCGGATCTGGTCGCGCGCTATGGGGGTGAGGAGTTTGGCGTGCTGCTGCCCCAGACTCCTCGGAGCGGCGCCCAGCACCTGGCGCAAGCCGTCCTCGATCGAGTCGCTGCGCTCGCCATCGTCCATGATGCCTCGCCCACGGCCCCGCACGTCACTGTGAGCGTCGGCATCGCCTGCTACGACCAGGCCAGCCCAGGCTGGCGTCCATCGGCCGCCGAGTCGCGTTCGGCGGAGACCCCGGACACATATCCCTCTCCCATCGATCTGGTGAAGGCTGCCGATCAGGCGCTCTATTCGGCCAAGAACGCGGGCCGGGATCGGGCTCGGCTGCTGGACATCGTCGCGACGGAGATCCCGCTCCTCGCAGGCGACGTCGCGCGGTGCTGCGATGACCGACACCATCCTCAATCCTGACCTGTGCATTCCCAGCCTGATCCTCGACACCGAGGACTCCGAGGCACATCGCGAAGAGACGCTGCTGAAGACCGGCGCGCTGCAGAGCGCGATCTTCAACAGCGCCAACTTCTCCAGCATCGCCACCGACGCCAAGGGCGTCATCCAGATCTTCAACGTCGGCGCCGAACGCATGCTCGGCTATGTCGCCGCCGACGTGATGAACAAGATCACGCCCGCCGATATCTCCGACCCCCAGGAGGTCATCGCCCGCGCAAAAGCCCTGAGCATCGAGCTGGAGACGTCGATCGCGCCCGGGTTCGAGGCGCTGGTCTTCAAGGCCTCGCGCGGGATCGAGGACATCTACGAGCTGACCTACATCCGCAAGGACGGCAGCCGATTCCCCGCGGTCGTCTCGGTCACCGCGCTTCGCGATGCGCAGGACGGGATCATCGGGTACCTGCTCATCGGCACCGACAACACCGCGCGCAAACAGATCGAAGCAGAACAGAAGCAGCTGGGCCAGCGGCTACGCGAGCATCAGTTCTACACGCGCTCCCTGTTCGAATCGAACATGGACGCGCTGATGACCACGGATGCGCCCGGCATCATCACCGACGTCAACAAGCAGATGGAGGCGCTGACCGGCTGCACGCGTGATGAGCTGATCGGCGCGCCCTTCAAGAACTACTTCACCGACCCAGAGCGCGCCGAAGCTGGCATCAAGCGGGTGCTGAGCGAGAAGAAGCTCATCAACTATGAGCTGACTGCGCGCGACAGGGATGGCAAAGAGACCGTGGTCTCCTACAACGCCACCACCTTCTACGATCGAGACCGGAGACTTCAGGGCGTCTTCGCGGCGGCGCGCGACATCACGGAGCGCAAGCAATACGAGGAGTCGTTGCGCGAGGTGACCCACAAGGCGGAACAGGCGAGCCGAGTCAAGAGCGAGTTCCTGGCCAACATGAGCCACGAGATTCGCACGCCGATGAACGCCGTGATCGGACTGTCGTACTTGCTGGGCCGGACCGGGCTGGACGCGGAGCAGTCGGCCTTTCTGGCCAAGATCAAGCTTGCGAGCAAGGCGCTGACCAAGGTGATCAACGACGTGCTGGATCTGTCGAAGATCGAAGCCGGCGAGCTGGTGGTCGAGCATGCCGCGTTCAGCCCCGGAGATCTCCTGAGCGAGCTCGCGGACGTCATGGCGGTGCAGGCGGACGCCAAGGGCATCGGGTTCGAGATCGATGCACCGCCCGATCTGCCGCTGGCAATGGAGGGCGATGCCACGCGCCTGACGCAGATCCTGACCAATCTTGTGTCGAACGCGATCAAGTTCACCGAACGCGGCTGCGTCAAGCTGAACGTCCGCCAACTGGGCGTCGTGTCGAAGGGCGTGACCCTGTGCTTCGTGGTGCAAGACACGGGCATCGGGATCGCGCCCGAGGTGCTGTCACGGCTGTTCGCGCCGTTCTCGCAGGCCGACACCTCGATCACGCGCCGCTTTGGCGGCACCGGCCTGGGCCTGTCGATCGTCAAGCGGCTGACCAACCTGATGGGCGGAGAGATCAGCCTGCAGAGCACCCCGGGCGTGGGCAGCGAATTCAGGGTCGTGCTGGACTTTGGGCTGGCGTCGGCGGACGCGCTGTCGGGTCAGGAGGCATCCCCGGCTGTGGCCGGCGAGAGCGCGCTGCTGGGCGTTCGCGTCCTGGTCGTCGACGACAGCGACATCAACCTGGACGTGACCCAGCGCATCCTCGAGCTGGAGGGCGCGCAGGTCTGGCTCGCAAACAACGGCCAGGAGGCCTTCGAGCGTGTTCAGGCCGAGCCGCGGGGCTTCGACGTAGTCCTGATGGACGTCCAGATGCCGGTGCTTGGCGGCCACGATGCGACGCGACGAATTCGCCGCGAACTGCGCCTGACGGACCTGCCCATCATCGCCCTGACGGCCGGTGCGTTGAGCAGCGAACGCCTGCGGGCCGCCGAGGCGGGCATGGATTACTTCATTCTCAAGCCGTTCGGCGCCGAAGCGCTGGTGCGCTGCATTCTTGGCCTCGTCAAGCCTGCGAAAGGCCTGCGCGTGCGGTCGAGCGAGCGGGCGTACAGGCCGTCGGCGCCCGTCCCCGGAGCCTGGCCAGAGATCGACGGCATCACTTCGACCGATGCGCGCAACCGCCTGGCTGGCGATCTCGGCCTGTTCCAGTCGATGCTCGGCCGTCTTCGGCATGAGTTTGCGAACGTCTGCGTCCCAGGGGTCACCGAAGATCGGGTGGCGCTGGCCGCTCACGCCGCACGGATGCACAAGCTCAGGGGCTGCGCGGGCACGCTGGGGGCAACGCCGGTTCAGGACCTCGCCGCGGCGGCCGAAGCTGCCTGCATTGCCGGTGAAGTCGTGCGCGCCACCGAGCTCACGGCGATCCTCGCGGTCCAGTTGCAGCGCCTTTTCAAGAGCGCCGCCCCCGTGCTGAGCGCGGCGCGCGCCCAGCTCGACGACAAAGCCTCGCCGACCGAGGTCGATCTGGATCCGCAGCTTCTGACTGACCTCGTCGATCTGTTGCGCCGACAGAGCCTCACAGCAGTGGAACGCTTCGGCGAGATCGGCCCCCAGCTCCAACGGCTCATGGGCGAGGACTCGTTCGCATCGGTGCGAGACCACATGGACAACCTGCGCTTCCCCGACGTGGTCAGGATGCTGGAAGCAAACAGGGGCTGAGCATCGCTGGCGGCGCAGGCCTAGTTTTCGTTCTTGGGTCGCGAACAGGGGTGTTTGGTGTTTGGGGGAACCGCGGCGTTCCGGTGGCGGTGACGGTGCGCTCAGGTTCTTCGCGGTTCCGCCGAGGTGCGCAGGCAGAAACCAACCTCGTACAGTTGGCGACCTGAGGTGAGATGGGCGACGAGGACGAGCAACACAACGGGCGCGACGGCCAAGATTCCGCGAAGCACGTGAAGGTATTGATCGTCGATGACGACGCATGGTTCTGCGCATCCATGGAACGGAGCCTGGAGAGGCTCGGTTACGACGTGGAGAGGGCCGCCGACGGCGTGGAGGGGCTGGCCAAGGCGATCGCGACGCAGCCCCAGGTGATCCTCGCGGACATTCAGATGCCGCGGATGGATGGAAACACGCTGATCCGGGAGCTCGCGCGCCATAGCGCGGACGCGGTGGTGATATTGATCAGCGGAGGCCACCGGTTCGATGATGTCTTCGAAGGGCTTCGCGCCGGCGCTGTCCACTTCCTGATGAAGCCGTGGTCGACCGAGCAGCTCGTCGTCGCCATGAATCGCGCCCGCCAGGAATCCGAGCGGCGAACCCGGCAGCGACTCGGAGCTGAGCCCCCGGTGTAACAAGCGTTGGCGGCCGCGGACGGCGGCGCCGATCCCTGACCTCAGCTCGCGCGTTCTCTCTCCACACTCGTCTCCCCGCGCACCTTGCAAGGACGTTCAATGCATATTCAATCTCCGCACCCCGTACTGACAAAGATGCCCACCGGAATCCAGGGCTTTGACGAGATCACCGACGGTGGGCTGCCTCGCGGTCGCAGCACCCTGGTCATAGGCGGTCCGGGTTGCGGCAAGACGGTCTTCGCGCTGCAGTCGCTGGTCAACGGCGCCCACGGCACGAGGGAGGCCGGGCTGTTCGTCGCGTTCGAGGAGAGCACCCGCCAGATTGTCGCCAACGCGGCGACATTTGGCTGGGATATCCCCGCGCTCACGAAGAAGAAGCTGTTCTTTCTGGACGCGCGGCTCGCCCCTGAGGTGGTGAAGGCCGGGGAATTCGACCTCGCGGGGATGCTCGCGGTCCTCAAAGCCAAGGCCGACGAGATCCAAGCGAAGCGCATCGTCTTCGACGGGATCGACGTGCTGCTGACCCTGCTCGACGACCCCGTCGTGGAGCGACGAGAGATCTATCGCATTCGCGACTGGCTCGCGCAGACCGGCCTGACCGGCATCCTCACCCAGAAGGCCGGTGGCAGGGAGGTAGACGAACGCTATAACTTCCTGCAGTTCATGGTCGATTGCGTGGTCGTCCTGCGCCACCAGGTGGTCGACGGATCGGCCTTCCGCAATCTTCGCGTGGTGAAGTATCGGGGCTCTGGCTTCTCGGGTGACGAGTTTCCCATCACCCTCACCTCGCAAGGCCTGCAGCTGACGAATCGGGGTCCCACCGAGCTCCAGTACAAGGTGACCGACGAACGGATCTCGTCGGGGCTGCCCCGCCTCGACAAGATGCTGCACGGGGGCTATCACCGCGGCAGCAACGTCCTCGTTTCGGGGTCGCCCGGGACCGCCAAATCGACGCTGGCCGGCCTCTTCGCCGCCGCTGCGTGCAACCGGGGCGAGCGCACTCTTTTTGTGAGCTTCGACGAGGGCGCGGCCCAGATCGTTCGAAATCTCCGATCGGTGGGCATACGGCTCGCGCAGCATCAGAAGTCCGGCCTGCTCAAGATTTTCTCGACACGCACGCGCGGACCCAACATCGAAGACCAGTTTGGGGCGCTGCGAGCGAAGGTGCGCGAGCACCGGCCGCGGTGCCTGGTGATCGATCCCCTGTCGGCACTCTCGACGAAGGTCGCGCACCTGGCCTCGGCTGACGCCGCCCAGCAGTTCCTGGACTATCTCAAGGCAGAAGGGATTACGGTCGTCAATACTTCCCTCCTCGACGGGCCCACCACCGACGAGGCCACCGCGATTGGAATCTCGACTCTTGCCGACACCTGGATTCATGTCTCCTACGTCGTGAACGATGGCGAGCGCAACCGTGCCCTAACGATCGTCAAATCCCGCGGCACCGGGCACTCGAACCAGGTTCGAGAGCTGACCCTGTCCGACCGCGGCGTGTCCCTGACCGACGTCTTCGTGGCCCAGGGCAAGGTGCTCATGGGCGTGGCGCGCTGGGAGTGGGAGCAAGAAGAGCAAGCAGCCAAGAAGCGCTCACGGGTCGCGACGGATCTCAAGCGGTTGCAGCTGGAGGTCGCGCAGGCTGAGGCCGCGGCGCGACTTCTCGTCATCAAGACGGAGATGGAGGCCCGCGCCGCCGAGCTCAACGTCCTGGACGTCGCCACTGGGAACGCGTCCAAGCTGCTGGTCACCGACCGCGCCGTACTGCGCAAGATGCGCCACGCCGATGCGGAGGTTCAGGTTGCCGGCCTGACCCGCGGGAGGGTCGGCGGCTTCAAGATCGGAACCCCGGGATGGGTCCCCAAACTCTTCACCGGCGCTCCACGGGGCAAGCCCCGCTCCGCTCGACCCGGCCTCAAGAACGGCCGCAACGGGGTTCGCTAGCATGGCCACTCGGCGAACGGAGGGACCGCGGCTTCTCCTGCGCCTGTATGTGGCGGGGAACGCGCCGAATTCAGTGCGCGCCATCGCCAATGTCCAGGCGATCTGCGACCAGCATTTCGGTCGCACTCACGAGCTGGAGATCGTCGATCTGCTCGAGCACCCGCGTCGGGCCCTGGCCGATGCGATCGTCGTGACGCCGACGCTCCTCAAGCTTGCGCCGCTGCCGATTCAACGGGTGATCGGCAACCTCAGCGACACCAATCAGGTGCTGCTGGCACTGGGCAACAAATGACGATGGGCCATGTGACCGAGATGAGCACCCTGTCGCAACGGCTGCTCGACGCCGAGGCGACCATCCAGGCGCTCATCTCGGGTCAAATCGACGCCGTGTTCGACTCCAGAAGCCAGACGCCGGTGATGCTGTCCAAGGCCCAGGACGCCCTGCGCGAGAGTGAGGAACGCTACCGCCGAATCGTCGAGACGACCAACGAGGGCGTTTGGCTCATCGGAGCGGACAACAAGACCACCTTCATGAATCGCCGTATGGCGCAGATGCTCGGTTGCGAGGCCGACATCGGGATCGGCCGTTCACCGAACGAGTTCCTCGACGAAGAGGGGCAGGCCAAGCTGGCTGGCCACGTCGAGCGAGGGAGCGCGGAGCAGATCGAGGTCCGATTCGTTCGAAGCGACGGAACCAGCGTGTGGGCGCTCCTGGAAGCGACCCCGCTGTTCGACAAGAAGAACGGGCGCTACGAGGGTTCTTTCGCGATGGCGATGGACATCACCGAGCGCAAGAAGGTCGAGGCGGCCTTGCGCGCCAGCGAAGCGCGCTTCAGGCGCCTCTGGGAATCGGGCATGATCCTCATAACGATCTCGGATGTGTCGGGCCGGATCACCGAGATCAACGACGCTGGGCTGCAAATGCTGGGCTATTCACGCGCGGAGCTGTTTTCGGACGCCGTCGGGTGGGACGACATCACGCCGCGCGAATGGCAGGACGCCGATCGCGCCGCGCGCCAGCAGCTCGGGGCCACCGGCGTCGCCGCGCCGTGGGAGAAGGAGATAGTCCGCAGGGACGGAACGCGCGTATCGATCCTTGCGGCCGCTGCCAGTCTGGTGGGGACCGAGGGGATCGCGATCGCGGTCGACCTGACCACTCACAAACGCGTCGAGAAGGATCTGGTCGAGCGCATGCGCATCGCCGACCTCAGCGTCGAGGTCGGAATGGTGCTCACGCACCAGGAGAGCCTGCCGGCGATGTTGCAGAAGTCCGTCGAGGCGATCGTCGAGCACCTCGACGTCGGGTTCGCCAGGATCTGGACTCTGGACGTCGAGAGTCAGGTGCTGGAGCTGCAGGCGAGCGCCGGGGTGCTGCCTCCCCACCTCCAGGAGATCGAGGGTCGCGTTCCCGTTGGCCAGTACAGGGTCGGCCGCATCGCGGAACAACGGCGGCCCTACCTGACCAACGACCTCGCCGGCGATTCGTGCGTCGGCGATCAGGTCTGGGAGGGGATGACCGCGTTCGCGGGCTACCCGCTGCTGGTAAACGACGACCTCGTGGGCGTCCTGTCGGTCTTTGCCTCCGCGCCCATCAGCGATCCCGCGTTCACGGGACTGGGCACGATCAGCCAGGCCCTGGCCGTCGGCGTCCAGCGGAAGCTGATCGCGAAAGCCAACGCGGCGCTCGAGTCTCAGCTCCGCCAGGCCCAGAAGATGGAGGCAGTCGGACGTCTCGCCGGAGGCATTGCCCACGACTTCAACAACATCCTCTCGGTCATTCTCACCAGCTCCGAGCTTCTCCTCGAGGACTTGAAGGCGTGGGATCCCTCGCGCGCCGATGCCGAATCAATCTTCATGGCCGGCACCCGAGCAGCGGCCCTCACGCGACAGCTGCTCATGTTCAGCCGGCAGCAGGTGCTTGCGCCCAAGGTGCTGGATCTGGCCGCGGTCACCGCGAGCATGGAAGACATGCTTGGGCGCGTCCTCGGAGAGGACGTCGAGCTCATCTTGCGGGACGACCATACGCACGGGCGCGTCCGTATCGATCCGGGAAGCATCGAGCAGGTGATCATGAATCTGGCCGTGAACGCCCGCGACGCGATGCCGACCGGCGGCAAGCTCACGATCGAGACCAGGACCGAGATCATCGACGAGACCTTCTTGAACCATCGACAGCTTGGCGCGACGCTCGGCCGGCACGTGGTGCTGTCCGTCACCGACACGGGCACCGGGATGGACGCCGCGACGCAGGCGCGGATCTTCGAGCCCTTCTTCACGACGAAGGAGGTCGGCAAGGGAACCGGCCTGGGTCTGTCGACCGCGTTCGGAATCGTCCAGCAGAGCAACGGAGTGATTCGTGTTGAAAGCAAGTGCGGAAGCGGGACCACCTTCAAGATCTACCTGCCCCACATTGATGCCGCGCCTGATCCTCAGGTCAACCTGCCGAAGGCCGGGCTTCGCGGAACCGAGACAGTCTTGCTGGTGGAGGATGAGCATCAAGTTCGAGCGGCGGCGCGGACCATTCTCGAGCGGTACGGCTACGAGGTCATCGAGATGGCCAGCGCGCCGGAAGCGCTCGCGTACTGTCAGGGCAGCCCGGAGACACTCCACTTGCTGTTGACCGATGTCGTGATGCCGCGCATGAGCGGTCCCGAGCTAGCGCGCCACCTCATCGACCTGTTCCCCGATCTGAGAGTCTTGTGCATGTCCGGCTACATCGACGATGCGATTTCCCGCCACGGTCTCGTGGAGGCCGACATCGCCTTCCTTCAGAAGCCGTTCACGTCCGAGTCGTTGACACGCAAGGTACGCGAGGTCCTGGACGCGCAGCGAGACGCCACCGCGATCAGTTGACTGCAACCCCGCTCGCCTGCCCGCTGCGATGATCGCGGTCGCTTGCCCCCTGCGCCCCCACACCTTGACCATCGACGTGAAGACCGAACGGGGCGACGCCGTTCCCGGCGCGAAGCTCGTCGCGGTGACAGGCGGCGGTAGCGAACCGTCGAGCCTGAAAGAGCTGTTCGAACGTTTCGAGGCGTCCGGGGACGGTCTGGCATCTCTCCGGCCAGGTGAGGATCAGCGCGCGGGGAGCTCGATCGTGTTCGCGGACCTCGTGCCGGGTACCTACACCATCTGCACCACACCTTCGTGGATCCCTCCCGGCAGGCAAGAGGGGCCTCAAGAGCCGGTGAGATGCGTCGTGCAGCGAGTGGATTCGTCGCAGACCATCTCGCTCGCCATCCCCATGGACTGGGTGCGACGGTGATAGCGACGCTCCTCGTGCAAGTGGTTCTGTGCGCCGACGTGGTGACACTCGCCGCCGTGCCAGCGAGCGCCGATCTCGGCGCGCAACTAGACGCGCTGGTCGCTCGGCACTTTCCCGCCGACCAGCCGGGCGCCGCCGTCCTCGTGCGCAAGGGCGACCAGGTGCTGCACTCCAGTCGACGCGGCCGCGCGAACGTGCGATACGAAGTCGTGGCGCGCCCGCCTCGCCCCCGCCGCACCCGACGCGAGCAGGAGCGCGCGCTGCGGAAGGTGGTTCGTCGCACAGAGGGGCTCGCAGAAAAGCTGCCAGGCGGTGCGCCGGAACGGCCCATCGACGTCGCATCGGCATCGGTCATCGACGAGAAGGCACGCGCCACGCCCTGCATCCAATGCGGCGGCGACTTGGAGCGACTCGGCGACCGCGCGACCTCCACGGCGCGCGGCGTCGTGCGCGAGATCGCGCTCGTCTGCCGGCGCTGTCACGCCCCGCGCACTCAGTGGTTCCGGATCGTGCCGCCATCGCCGAATTGATCACCGCTCCGAACGAGAGCTCGGCATTCGTTTGTTTTTCTCGGATCCGGGAAGGCTCCCCTTCCGCCGCGCGCTCAGGTACGAGGCGCCGAGGAATGCATAGGAGAACCCGCGCCGGAAGATCTTGCCATAGAGGGTGCCGAGCCCGGGGACCGCAGCGACCATGTCCCCGACGCTCCACATCTCCTCGTGCGCCGTGATGCGGAAGGGGTGCGCCCCGTCTTCCGGGACCAGCCTGAACGTATACGTGAGGATGGTTCGCAGGGGATAGCTCGGAAGGAATGCCACCGGTTTGAGGTGCATGATCGCGTCCACGATGGCGCGCCCGTTCGCGCGCTCCGTGTCCACTGTGACGCTCAGTTGCTGGATCTCGAGCGTGAAGCGGAACATCGAGTGAAAGCCCGCGAGACCGAGGCGGTAGCGCTCGATTCCAGCGCCGTGCTGCCAGGGGTCCGTGAACGTCACGTGCGGGTCCAGATAGGGCGTCACCTCGTCGTCGAGCGTGGACATGGGGACGCTCGTGTCGTAGAGGCGCTCGGAGAGGCGACGAAACGTGACCGCGAGCTCCGCTTCGGTGGTCGACATTGGGGTGCCGGAATCCTAGCGCCAAACTCCCGCAGGCTGCACCTCTCGGGGGCGTTGCGTGGAGCTTCAGCGCGGTCCCAGATCCATCTTCAGCGCCGCCAGCGACAGGCGAATGTCCAGCATGAAGGCGATGAGGGCGATGATCAGCGCCACGAGGCACAGCACGAACAGCAGCGCGATGACTCCAGCCGATTGCCATTTCAAAAACTCTTCGACGAAGAGCGTGACGATGAGCAAGGCTGCGAAGAGCTCGCTGGCCGCCGCCATCACGATCGATGTTCGGATCAAGCGCGCCCGGCGATAGAGATTGTCGACCTGCTCGTTCATTTGCCGCCGGTCGTTGTCGCTGGCCTCGGCCAGCTCCCGCCGGAGATGCCGGGCTCGATCCACGGCGCGGCCGAAGCGGTTCGTCAGCGACAGCAGCAACAACCCTATACCGGAGATCAAGATGACCGGCGCGATCGCCACCTGCAGCGCCGGGACGAGCTCGTTCAATGGGGTCGGGTGCATGAAGCCGAACGCCGGGCCGTCAGCGCGTCACGTGGGGATTGCGATAGCTCTCGAGGATGCGGATGTAGTTGGCGCGCTGAAACGCTGTCGGATCGGCCACCTTCTGCTGGCTCATCGAGCCCCGCATCTGCGCCACCGAGCCATACTCGCGCGCGTCCATCCACTCTGCCAGGCCCACCACCAGCTTGCCGATGAAGGGGATCCCGTTCGCCAGTAGCGCGGAGGTCGTCATCACTGCGTCGGCGCCCGCCATCACGTACTTGACGACCTCGATCGGTGAATGCACGCCGGTCGTCGCCGCGAGCGACGGCCGGATCTTGCCGTACAGGATCGCGATCCACAGCAGCGGCAGACGAATCTCGCGCGGCGTGCTGAGCTCCAGATCGGGGACGACCCGTCGCTGCTCGAGGTCGAAGTCGGGTTGGTAGAAGCGGTTGAACAGCACCAGCGCGTCGGCGCCCGCCTCGTCCAGTTGCTTGGCCATGTGTCCCATGGCGCTGAAGAAAGGACTGAGCTTGACCGCCACCGGGATGGTCACGGCCGCCCTGACCGCCTTGACGATGTCCAGGTAGCGCTGCTCCACCTCTCGCCCGCTCTCGTCGAGCCCCGAAGGGATGTGATAGACGTTGAGCTCGAGTCCCGCCGCGCCGGCTTGCTGGATTTGCACGGCGTAGTCGATCCACCCCTGGTTGGTGATCCCGTTCAGGCTCGCGATGATCGGGATGCGCACCGCTCCGGTCGCGCGGCGGATGAGCTCGAGATAGCGGTCGGGCCCGACGCGGTAGCTGTCGACCGCAGGAAAGTAGCTGACCGCCTCGGCGAAGCTCTCGGCGCCGACCTCTGTGAGGTGGCTCAGGGACTCCTGCTCCCACTGCAGCTGCTCCTCGAACAGCGAGAACATCACGATCGCGGCGGCGTTGCCGTCCTCGAGGCGCTTGAAGGCGTCGAGGTCCTTGGTCAGGGGTGACGCGGACGCGATCACCGGGTGCGCCAGACTGAGCCCCATGTACTTGGTCCTGAGATCGGCCATGAGCTTTGTTCCTTCTCCAGATCAAGAGCCGCGGGTCGCCATCTCGACGTAGGTCTTCCAGCGTCGCTCGACGCCCTGCTGGGCCAGCCCCATCAGGCGCTCGGCCTCCTCGGGGTTCGAGTGACTCAGCATCCGGTAGCGGAGCTCCCCGTAGGCGTAGTCCTTGAACTTCACGGTCGGCTGCAATGAATCGAGCACGAAGGGGTTCTCGCCGGAGCCGCGCACCGCCGGGTTGTAACGCACCAGAGGCCAGTGCCCGCACTGCACGGCCAGCTTCTGTTGATCGACCCCGCGCTGCATGTTGATCCCGTGCGCGATGCACGGGCTATAGGCGATGATCAGCGAGGGGCCCGGGAATGCCTCGGCCTCGCGAAAGGCCTGCACCGCCTGCTGCGGGTTCGCGCCGATCGCCACGCGCGCCACGTAGACGTTGCCGTAGGAGATCGCCTGCAGCGCCAGGTCCTTCTTGCCCACCTTCTTGCCGGCGGCGGCGAACTTCGCAACTGCCCCCAGCGGCGTCGACTTGGACGCCTGACCGCCGGTGTTGGAGTAGACCTCGGTGTCGAGCACCAGGACGTTGACGTCGCGCCCGGTCGCCAGGACGTGGTCCAGCCCGCCCGATCCGATGTCGTACGCCCAGCCGTCGCCGCCCACGATCCAGACGCTGCGCCGCACGAAGTGGTCCGCCACCGAGCGCAGTTGCTGCACCTTGGGTCCTTCCATGGTGTCCAGCTGCTGCTTGAGCCGGGATAGACGCTCACGCTGCTGGCGGATCTCGCGTTCGGTCTCCTGGCGCGCGTCGCAGAGCTCGGTCACAAGCTCGTCGCCCAGCTGGTCGCGGAGCTCACGCGCGAGCCGCATGGCGATCTGCAGATGTCGATCGGTGGCCATGCGAAACCCGAGGCCAAACTCGGCGTTGTCCTCGAACAGCGAGTTGGACCAGGCCGGCCCGCGTCCCTCGGCGTTCTGGGTCCACGGCGTGGTCGGCAGGTTGCCGCCGTAGATGGACGAGCAGCCGGTGGCGTTGGCGACCAGCAGTCGGTCGCCGAACAGCTGCGAGACCAGCTTGATGTAAGGCGTCTCGCCGCACCCGGCGCAGGCCCCGGAGAACTCGAACAGCGGCTCGAGATACTGCGTGCCGCGCACCGTGGAGAAGTCGACGCGCGAGCGATCGGTCTCGGGCAGCGTGGCGAAGAAGGCGATGTTGTCGACCTCCGCCGCGTGCAGCTGCGGCTGCTTGGCGGCCATGTTGATCGCCTTGACGCCGGCGGCGTCCTTGGCGGTCACCGGACAGACCTCGACGCACAGGCCACAGCCGGTGCAATCCTCGACGTAGACCTGAAGGGTGTAGCGAACGTCCGGCAATCCGCGCGCGTCGAGGGGAGCGCTCTTGAAGGTCGCCGGCGCACCTTCGAGACGGTCCTGAGAGTAGAGCTTGGCGCGAATCACCGAGTGCGGGCAGATGAGCCCGCAGTTGCCGCACTGGATGCAGATCTCGGGATCCCAGCTGGCGACGAAGTCCGAGATGTTTCGCTTCTCCCACTTCGATGTCCCGCTGGGATAGGTTCCGTCGACCGGAAGGGCGCTGACCGGGAGGTCGTCCCCGCGCCCGGCCATCATCATCGCCGTGACCTCCTTGACGAACGCGGGGGCGCGGTCCGAGACTATTGGCAGCCGGCGCCGCGCGCTGTTCGCCTGGCCCGCCTCCGGCACCTGGACGCGGAAGAGGTGCGCGATGGTCAGATCCACCGCTTCGTTGTTCTTGCGGACGACATCCTCGCCCTTTGCCCCGTAGGTCTTCTTGATGGCGGCCTTGATGCGAGCGATGGCGACGTCGCGGGGCAGAACACCGGAGATGGCGAAGAAGCAGGTCTGCATGACCGTGTTGGTGCGCCCCTCCATCCCGACCTCGCGCGCGACCTTCTTGGCGTCGATGCTAAAGACCGCGATCCTCTTGTCGAGGATCTGCTGCTGCACCTCGCGCGGGAAGCGGCCCCAGATCTCGGTGGGACCGTACTCGGCGTCGAGCAGCAACGTCGCCCCGGGCGCCGCGTGCCGCAAGACATCCAGCCGATCGAGGAAGCCGAACTGGTGGCAGCCGATGAAGTTGGCGGACTGGATCAGATACGCCGAGCGGATCGGCTCGGGCCCGAAGCGCAGGTGCGAGATGGTCTGAGACCCCGACTTCTTCGAGTCGTAGACGAAGTAGCCCTGGACGTAGAACGCCGGATCTTCTCCGATGATCTTGATGCTGTTCTTGTTGGCGCCGACGGTGCCGTCCGCCCCCAGGCCGAAGAACATCGCCCGCACCACGCGGTCGGATTCGGTGACGAACGTCGGATCGTGGGCCAGGCTGGTGTGCGCCACGTCGTCGTGGATCCCCACGGTGAAGTGATTCCGCGGCGAGGGCTTGCCGAGCTCGTCGAGCACCGCCTTCACCATGGCCGGCGTGAGCTCCTTCGAGCCGAGGCCGTAACGCCCCCCGATGAGGCGCGGCAGGCGCTCGAGACGGCCCGCGGTGCAGGCCTCGACGAGGGCCGTCAGCACGTCGACGTACAGGGGCTCGCCGGCGGCGCCCGGCTCCTTCGTGCGATCGAGCACGGCGATGGCCTTTACGCTGGCGGGCAAGACCGCCAGCAGGTGCTCCGGAGAGAACGGGCGGTAGAGGCGCACCTGCAACACGCCGACGTGCTCGCCGTTGCGGTTGAGGTGCAGGACGGTCTCGCGCGCCGTCTCCACTCCCGAGCCCATGAGCAGCACGACGCGGTCGGCCTGGGGATCGCCATGGTACTCGAACGGCAGGTAGCCCCGGCCGCTGATGCTGGCAAACCGGTCCATCGCCGCGGCCACGATACCGGGGGCGCGCGTGTAGAACGGATTCACCGTCTCGCGCGACTGGAAGAAGACATCCGGGTTCTGCGCCGTGCCCCGGATGAAAGGGTGATCGGGGCTGAGCGCTCGCTGGCGATGCGCCAGCACCAGGTCGTCATCGATCAGGGCGCGCAGATCGTCGTCCGATAGCAACGACACCTTGCTCACTTCATGCGAGGTGCGAAAGCCGTCGAAGAAGTGCATGAACGGCAGGCGCGCCGCCAGCGTGGCGGCGTGGGCGATCGCCGCCATGTCGTGCGCCTCCTGCACGGAGCTCGAGGCCAGCATGGCGAAGCCGGTGGAACGCGCCGCCATGACGTCGGAGTGATCGCCGAAGATGCTGAGCCCTTGGGTCGCCAGCGCGCGCGCCGCGACGTGAAAGACTGTGGGGCTGAGCTCGCCCGCGATCTTGTACATGTTGGGGATCATCAGCAGGAGACCCTGCGACGCCGTGAAGGTCGTGGTGAGCGCGCCAGCCTGCAGCGAGCCGTGCAGCGTCCCCGCGGCGCCGGCCTCGCTCTGCATCTCCATCACCTCGGGGAGGGTGCCCCAGATGTTGGTGCGGCCCTCGGCCGACCACTGGTCCGCGAGCTCGGCCATCGTCGACGACGGCGTGATCGGATAGATCGCGCACACCTCGCTGAGCCGATAGGCCACCGACGCGGCCGCCTCGTTGCCGTCGATCGTCGACACCTTTGCTGGCCTCATCGTCGCTCGCTTTCGTCCTGCATTTCAAATCCCCCACGCGCCGGGCCCGCCCACGAAAGCTATGGCTCCGGGACCATCTCGATGGCGTGACTCGGGCACTGCTGAAAGCACACCGCGCATCCGGTGCACCGGTCGAAGTCGATGCGGTAGCGCAGGTTCTTGCCGAGCTTGACGATTGCGTCCTCGGGGCAGGCGCCAAAGCAACCGTCGCACTCGAAGCAGTTGCCGCACGACAGACACCGCTTGGCCTCGAACACGGCGGCGGATTCCGACAGCCCGCCCACCACCTCGTCGAAGCTCGACACCCGGCGCGCGTGCTCGAGTTGGGCCTGGGGCCGCTGGGCGGCGTCGGCGAAGAACCAGACATGCAGCTTGTCGAAGGTGGCGATCGGCTTCTTCGCAGCCGAAGCGTCCGCCGCGCCACGCAAGTGAGCGTCGATCCTTCGCGCCACCTTCTTGCCGTGGCCCACCGCCACGGTGACGGTGCGCTCGGACGGCACCATGTCGCCGCCGGCGAAGATACCGGGATGGCCGGTCATCATGTTCTCGTCGACGATCACCGTGCCGTCGGGCTTGAATTCGATCTCCGGCACGCGGCGCAGGAAGCCGGTGTCGACGTCCTGGCCGAGAGCGAGGATCAGCGAGTCGGCCTCGAGCGTCTCGGTCTGTCCCGTGGGCCGAGGGCGTCCATCGGCATCGATCTCCATGACCTCCACCGTGATCGTCCCCTCATCGGCCGCCTTGATGGAGCGCAGCCAGTGGATCTTCACCCCCTCCTCCAGCGCCTCGTCGGCCTCGAACGCGTGGGCCGGCATGTGATCGCGATCGCGCCGGTAGATGATCAGCGGATCGTGGCCGAGGCGCCGGGCAACGCGCGCTGCGTCCATCGCGGTGTTGCCGCCCCCGTAGATCGCCACGCGCCGGCCCAGCCGCGGTGGCTCCCCGGCGCTGGTCTTCTTGAGGAACTCCACCGCATCCAGAATCTTGCCAGCGTCGCGGCTGGGGATCTCCGTGCGCTTCGCCAGGTGCGCACCCACCGCGAGAAAGACCGCGTCGAATCGACCGTCCTCTTTCTCGGCAAGGAGGTCGTCGACCTTATGATTGAGCACGATCTTGACGCCCATCTGCTCGATGCGGGCTATCTCCTCGGCGAGCACGTCGCGAGGCAGCCGATACGCCGGGATCCCGAACAGCATCATTCCACCCGGCAGCGGGCCCGCCTCGTGGATCTCCACGCCGTGGCCCAGGCGCGCGAGGTGATACGCGGCGGCGAGGCCGCTCGGGCCCGCGCCCACCACCAGCACGCGCTTGTCGGTCGGTGGCGCGTCGGTTGCCGGCCGCCATTTCTCGGCGCGCGCCCGATCGCCGAGAAACCGTTCAACCGCGTGAATGCTGACCGTCGAGTCCAGGTTGGCTCGGTTGCAGCTTGTCTCGCACGGGTGGTAGCAGACCCGGCCGTGTACCGCCGGCATGGGGTTGTCGCGAATCAGGTGCTGCCACGCCTCGTGCAAGTTCCCGGCCTGCGCCAGCGCCAGCCAACCCTGGATGTCCTCTCCCGCGGGGCAGGCGTTGTTGCAGGGGGGGAGGATGTCCGCATACACGGGGCGCTGAGTCCGCTCGGGTCCCGTGCGATGTCCGTGCTCGAGATCCGGAGGCGACGTCAGGTCTCTGCGCTGGTTGATCATAGATCTATCCCCTTCCCCCTGACGACGAACGCAACCGAAAGCCGGCGCGAGTATATGCCTCTTTCACGCTTGCAAGGGCCGATGAGCGACACCGGGCTCGTCAATTCGATTTTCGCGTAGAATGAACCCGCGCGGTTCCGACTATCGCGACGTCCCCAGCGAAAGGCCTCTCATGACGGCTTCGACTCCCCCTGAGGACTCACCCGATCCGAACGTCGCCAGGGCCCGCTTGCACGCCGAGGTCGTGGCGCGGCTGGGCGCGCCTGTGCCGCCCCGCAAAGGTTATGCGGAGTCGCAGCTCTTCGAGGTCGGACCTTTCCGCTTTCTCGATCCAGACACCTACGATCGCCATCTGATGTTCGACAACGCCGTCGACCGATCGCGCGCGCACCCGCGCCAGCGGTTCGAGGCGCTGTCGCGCACTTTGCGGGATCTCCTGATGCAGCGCTGGGTGCTGACTCACCAGACGCAACACCACGCGAACCCGAAGCAGCTCTACTACATCTCGATGGAGTTTCTCATCGGCCGCGCCCTGACCAACAACCTGCTCAACATGGGCGTGCAGGACTTCGTGCAGCAGGACATGCAGGCCGACCAGCAGGACTGGCGCGCGCTCGCCGAGGAGGAGCCCGACGCCGGCCTCGGCAACGGTGGGCTCGGGCGGCTCGCCGCCTGCTTCATCGATTCTCTGGCGACGCTGGAGTTTCCGGCGATGGGGTACGGCCTTCGTTACGACTACGGCATCTTTCGGCAGACCATCGACCGGGGCTGGCAGCGCGAGCGGCCCGACAACTGGCTGCGCCACGCCGACCCGTGGGAGGTGGCGCGACCTCACCAGTGCGCGACGGTGCAATTCGAGACGTCGTTCAAGCTCCGGCACGGTCAGGTCGTGCCGGTGCCCGGCCGGTCCATGCAGCTCATCGGCGTGCCGTTCGACCGTCCGGTCGTCGGCTTCGGCGCCAAGAGCATCAACACCTTGCGCCTGTGGGGCGCGGGCGCTCCCGACAGCTTCAACTTCGGTGAGTTCAGCGAGGGCGATTTCTTCGGCGCCGTCTCCGAGCGCGTGATCGCCGAATCGCTGACGCGCGTGCTTTACCCCGACGACTCGCGGCGAGAAGGCCGGTCCCTGCGATTCATGCAGGAGTGCTTCCTGGTCTGCTGCTCGCTCGCCGACATCATTCAACGCTTTCGCAGGCGTGGCAACGAATGGCACGCGCTGCCGGACAAGGTCGCGATCCAACTTAACGACACCCATCCCTCCCTGGCCGTCGCCGAGCTGATGCGGATCCTGCTCGACCAGGCGAACCTGTCGTGGGAGGAGGCGTGGGATCTCACGGTCCGGACGCTGGCCTACACGAACCACACGCTGCTGCCCGAGGCGCTGGAGAAATGGCCGATCGAGCTCTTCGAAGCGCTGCTGCCGCGGCATTTGCAGATCATCTACGAGATCAACGCGCGTTTTCTCGCGGAGGTCCGCGGCCGTCTCGGTGACGACGGCGCGCGCCTCGAGCGCATGAGCCTCATCGAGGAGCACCCCGTGCGCTCGGTGCGCATGGCCCACCTCGCGATCGCCGGGTCGCACAGCACGAACGGCGTGTCCGAGATCCACTCGGCGCTCGTGCGTGAGCGGCTGGTGCCCGACTTCGCCGCCTTCTTCCCCGAACGGTTCAACAACAAGACCAACGGCGTGACGCCGCGGCGCTGGCTGCTGCTCGCGAACCCCGAGCTCTCCGCGCTCATCACCGAGACCATCGGTGATGAGTGGCCCCACGCGCTCGAGCAACTGAGCGGTCTGGCACCGATGGCCGAGGACGCCGGCTTCCGGGCCGCCTTTCGCGCGGCCAAGTACAACGCCAAGCGGCGCTTCGCTCGCTGGTTGGCCGACAGCAGCGGGATCGTCGTCGATCCCGACACGATCTTCGATTGCCAGATCAAGCGCATCCATGAGTACAAGCGCCAGCTCCTCAACGTGCTGCACATTGTCCTGCTCTACCAGCGGCTTCGTTCCCAACCCACGCTCGCCATCCCACCACGGACCTTCTTCTTTGCCGGCAAGGCGGCGCCCGCCTATCACCTGGCCAAGCTGATCATCAAGCTGATTCACAACGTGGCGGCGCGGATCGAGGTCGAGCCGAACGTGCGTCACCAGATCAAAGTGGTGTTCCTGCCCGATTACAACGTGACTCTCGCTGAGCGCTTGATTCCCGCGGCGGACGTCTCCGAACAGATCTCCACGGCCGGCTTCGAGGCCAGCGGCACCAGCAACATGAAGCTCATGATGAACGGCGCGCTCACGCTCGGCACCCGCGACGGCGCGACCATCGAGATGGCGCAGGAGGCGGGCGAGGAGAACTTTTTCCTGTTCGGCCTCTCGGCCGAGGAGGTGGCGGCCAGCCGCGCCTGGTACCAGCCGATGTGGCACTACTGGAACGATCCGGAGATCCGCCAGGCGATCGACCTGCTGTTCTCGGACCACTTCAGCCCCGACGAACCGGGGATCTTCGACCCGATTCGCCACCGCCTTCTGGTCGAGGGCGACTACTACATGCACCTCGCCGACCTGCAGTCGTACGCGCGCGCGCAGGAGGCGCTGGGGGCGCTGTACGTCGAACCGCATGCCTGGGCGCGCAAGGCGATCCTGAATGTCGCAGCCTCCGGGCGGTTCTCCAGCGACCGCACCATCCGCGAATACGCGCGCGACATCTGGGGAATCACCCCGAGCCCAGTCCCGGGCTGACCGTCGAGTCGAGTGGTGTGAATCCGAGCTAGGCTTGCCGGATGCGTACGGACATCACCGCATTGACGATGAAACCGGGCGACGGCGTCGTGAAGTTGGGCGAGGCGGTTCAGTTGAACCTGTTCGCGCAGAACCGGAGCGGGCGCATCGACCTCATCCCCGGCAACATGGCGGCCTGGTCCAGCACCGACGATCGGGTCGGTGAAGTGAACCGCCAGGGCCGCCTGATCCCGCGCGGACCGGGCACTGTGACCATCACCGCCACCTACGGCGACCGGAAGGTCCTGGCGGCATTCACGGTCGTCGCGTGAGTGATATCGGAGGTGAACGATCGCGTCAGGACACGTACTGTCGCCACTGACCGGATCGGAACCCTACAAGGACCTTGCGGATCTGTTCCGCGCTCCCTTGCAGATCGAGACGCCCCTGGTGAAGGAAAGAGTTGAAGCCGTCCAGCTTCTTGCTAACTGTGGCGTTCACTTCGACGAACCCCATGCTCCAATCGGCGAAGGTGCGGTTCGCCACCGTGCCGCGTTTTATGACGATGCACCGATGGTGACGGGGATCCTTCGCGATCTTTTCGTAAAGAGCGCTGACTACCGACTCCTGCCCCTCGAGCACTTGCAAGAAGGAGCCGCGGTGATAAAGGAGGAGCCCACTGACTCCGAGCGCCTGGTTGTTCGTGCGCGCCTTTGCCAGTAATTCGGTCAGCTCCTCAGATGAGAACGCATGGACTCCGGCGCTGCCGTAGACAAGCTCGAGCATGAATCGGGTCTCCTCAGACCAACGTCGGCGCTTGTCCGCGAAACTGAAGGTCTCGGCCACATCGATGTAGGTCGACTCCGTCGTAGGACCACTTGGCCCTCTTGGCCCTCATCGCTTTTGGTGGAGGCTCTCATCGTTTCCGAGGATTGAGGCGCGCCGTTACGTCGTGAATCATGTCCGGGTGGCAATCCGTGATGTCCGACAGAGTCGACCATAGGCCCCCGAATGACTGTGCAAGCTGCAATCGAAGAGTCGGCGACGCCGGTTCCGCACGCGCGTTACGAGACAATTGCTCTCATCGGGCGAGGAGGTATGGCCGAGGTCTTCTTGTCCGCGATGGTGAGTGCGGGCGGCATCACAAAATTAGCGGTGCTCAAGCGAATCTGGCCTGAGCTTGCCGCGGACCCGCGGTTCCTCGCGATGTTCCTGGACGAAGCGCGCCTGTCGGTTCGGCTGGCCCACCCCAATTTGGTGCAGACGTTCGAAGTTGTCGAGGAGGATAGCGGGCTCGCGATCGCGATGGAATATCTCCATGGGCAGCCGCTCGGGCGCGTCCTGAATCGACTGAGAGGTGCTCAGGCTTTGAGCCTGCCCCAGCGCGTACGAATCGTCACCAAGGTGCTCGCCGGCCTCGACTATGTTCACGAGCTGACGGACTACGATGGGACGCCACTGTCTGTGGTCCATCGCGATGTGAGCCCGAACAACATCTTCGTTACGTACGATGGGAGCGTCAAGCTCGTCGATTTCGGGATTGCCAAGAGTGTGGCCGACGATCACCAGACCCGGCCGGGGACGGTCAAGGGCAAGCTCTCATACATGGCCCCGGAACAGTTCCTGGGCCAGATCGCTGATCGCCGGAGTGACATCTTCGCGGTCGGCGTGATTCTCTGGGAGATGCTCGCCGGGCGGCGGTTCTGGAGCGGCATCGCCGACCATGCGATCGCCGCTCAATTGCTCTCCGACCGATCGCTTCCAGCCCTTCCTGCCGAGCTCGGGTTGCCCGTCGAGTTCGAGGTGATTTGCGCCCGAGCGCTCAGCCGCGATCGTGAAAAACGCTATGCCACCGCCGCGGAGATGGAGGCCGACCTCGAGGAGGTCATGACCAACACCCCTGAGGCCTCCGATCGACTGTTGGGCAAGGCTGTTGCGGAGTCGTTCGCGACGGAGCGGGCCGACCGGCAGGTGCTCATCGATCGGACTCTACGCAAGATTGGCAGCGGTACCTATCCTCTCCGAAGCGGCAGCTATCCAGCCGCAATGGGGGCCATGCTGACGCCATCGGTGTCTTTACCGGCGATCGAGATCCCCGCGCCCGTGCCGCGAGCCCCTTTCCGCCGGGTAGCGCTCTCCTTGGCCTTCGCGTCGCCGATCTTCCTGTTGGGAGCATTCTTCTCAGGCATCGGCTGGCGAACTCATGGCCCACGTCCGTTGACCGAGTCGCTGCCAAGGGCGGTCGCCGGCCAATCGGGGCCTTCGGTGCCTGGAGCTACGGCAGAGCCCGATGGAGTTGGCTTGGCGGCGCCGAGAGTCGTCGTCATCGATAGGAGCGATTCCCGCGACTCGCCCGCGACAGACGTGGAAGGGGCTCGCCCCGACGAACCCGCGCGCCCCAAGCGGCAGTCTCCTGCCCCACAGGCCCCACAGCATCGAGGCGCTTCGCCGGCGACGACCGTCGCACCCTCGGCTGGACCGCCGGCGCCCCGGGCTGACGCTCGTCTTGCTCAGCCACCTGGCCCCGCGCAGCCGCGGCCCATCGAGATGGTGAGCCCGTTCAAGCAACTTGCTCATCCTCAACCGCGGCTGATCGACATGACGAGCCCATTCGTGCGCTGAGGGACTCGCCGCCGACGTCGCGCCGACGCTCGCGCACTCGATGGCGGTGATGACGACACCGAAGCGCGCTAGAGTCGCTCGACCAATCCATGCGACGACTCCAAATCGACCACGTTACGGAATATCGCTTTGGTGCGGCGGTGACGCCGCTGCCCCATCGGCTCCGGCTTCGACCGCGCGAGAATCACAACCTCCGCATCGTGGACTCGAAGCTCGAGATCTCGCCCGCGTACGGGATCCGGTGGCAACGCGACGTGCTCGACAACTCCGTGGCCGTCATAACGTTCACCGAACGTGCTGACAAGCTGAGAATCGAGAGCACCGTTCTGATCGAGCACTACGAAGAAGCCCCCCTCGATTTCTTGGTGGAAGATTTCGCGGTGAGGTATCCGTTCCAGTATCAGGTTCACGACGTTCTGGACCTGGCCCCATTCTGTACCCCGACGTGGCCGGGCGATCGCGCGGAGGTCCTGAGCTGGCTCGGCGGCGTCTCGCTCGGATCGAGCACGATCGAAACCTTTCTCTTGCTGGATCGCCTGAACCACGCGATCCGCGACCGGTTCCGCTACGAGGTGCGCGAACAGCCCGGGGTACAATCGCCCCGCACGACGCTCACGAACGGGAGCGGTTCGTGCCGAGATCTTGCGGCGTTCTTCACGGAAAGCTGCCGCCATCTCGGCCTCGCCAGCCGTTTCGTGACCGGCTACAACCTGTCGTACGCCGACGTGGGGAATGGTTCGACGCACGCGTGGGCCGAGGTCTACCTCCCCGGGCCCGGCTGGAAAGGCTTCGACCCGACGGCCGGCGTCGTCGCAGGATCCTCTCACATTGCCGTTGCGGTGGCGCACCATCCCGAGACCGTCCCGCCCGTTGCCGGCAGCTTCCTCGGGCCGAGCGGCATCCAGCCACAGATGCACGTCACGGTGGCTGTGCGCGAGGCCGGCGGTACTGCGAGCCTCACGAAGAGCGACGGCAGCAGACCCAAGTGACGTCAGTCCCCGATCGGGGTCCGATGTCATCGGAACGTCGAGATAGCGTTCTACATGGACCTCGATCACGACTACCGGCGGTCAACGGTCGCGGCATGGCTCGTAGCGTGTGGTAGGCACGGCGGCGGGGCGCTACGCTCTTGCACGTGGTCGACTTCGATGCCCTGTACCGCCAGCACGCGCCGGCGATCACCGCGTCGCTTGCGAAGGCATTTGGCGCACGCCGCCTGGATCTGATCGAAGCTGCCGTTCACGAGGCTTTCATCTCGGGGATCGAGAGCTGGGGTACGGACGTCCCCGAGCGCCCCGGCGCCTGGCTGCTCGTCGCCGCCCGGCGCCGCTTGATCGATGCGATTCGGCGCGCCGCGTGGATCGCACCGAGTGAGGGCCTCGATGATCTCGAGGCGCCCGCCGCGGAGCCCGATCACGACGAAGATTTGTTGAAGATGATGTTCGTCTGCTGTCATCCAGCGATCCCGATCGAAAGCGCGCTCGCGCTCGCATTGCGCACGCTCTGTGGCTTCCCCGTGTCGGCGTTGAGTCGGGCGTTGCGGCTCGACGAAGCAGCCGTAGAGAAGCGCCTGATGCGCGCGCGTCAGGTGTTGCGGGAAGAGCACGTGGAGCTCGAGCTCGACGGCGAGCCCGAAAGCCAGCTTGCCGCGCGCCTCGATGGCGTGCTGCGCACGCTCTACGTGTTGTTCCTGGAGGGGTACAGCGCGCATGCCGGCGAGGTCCAGATCGACGAGGATCTGTGCCACACCGCGATCCGCCTGAACGGCATGTTGCTGGCCAGCAGGTTCGCGAAGCCCCGCGGACACGCCTTGCATGCGTTGTTCCTGTTGCAGGCCGCCCGGCTGACTTCGCGCATCGACGCGGCCGGCGACCTGATTCCCCTCGATCGCCAGGACCGCGCGCGCTGGGACCACGCATTGATCGCTGAAGGAATGGAACATCTCGGGCGAGCCGCGACAGGGGAGGCCGTTTCACCGTTTCATCTCGAGGCCGGGATCGCGGCTTGCCACGCGCTCGCGGCGAGCTATGCCGCAACAGATTGGCCACAGATCGTCGCGCTCTACGACCAGCTGCTCGAGCTCACGCCTTCACCAGTCATCGCTCTGCAACGCGCTATCGCGCTCGGGCGAGCCAACGGAGCGCGCGCCGGCTTGCGCGCGCTCGAGGGACTCGTGGGAGATGATCGTCTCGAGGATGATCCGGTGCTCGCCGCCGCGATCGGCGAGCTGGAAGCCCAGCGCGGCGATGTTCGCGCCGCACGCGCGGCATACCGCCGCGCCCTCGAGCTCGCCGGCACGGCGCCGGAGCGCCGCTTTCTCGAGGAGCGCCTCGCGGCGCTCTGACCGGGCGGCGCCGACTACGGCTTCGGAAATCTGCCGAGCATCCGCACCTCGGTCGTGCCGCCGATCTCCGCGTGCGGCGACTCCTTGGCGATCGCGCACGCTTCGTCGATGTCGTTGACGCGCACGAGGAAGAAGCCGAGGACCGCCTCCCGCCCTTCCGCGAAGGGACCGTCGACGACGAGGCCCGCGCCCTTGCGGCGCACGGTCTTGCCGCCCCGTCCGAGCGCCTCGACGCCTAGGTAAAGCCCCCGGCGCTTCAGGTCTGCAGCCCAGTCGACGAGCTTTTGGAACAACGCCTTCGATCGTCCATCGGCCGAGAGCTGCGCCCAATCGACTCCTTCGTCGCGAAAGATCAACATCGCGGTCTCACGCATGTCGGTGCCGGTGTCGGCTCCGTGGCTGTCGCTGTTGTCGGTGGTCATCGCGCGCTCCTTACGCTGCCTTCGGGTACGGTTCGCCAGTGCCGGTCGTCATGTAGCTCGCGAGGCTGCGCAGGAAGTATGGCCAGGCCTCGCTGCATCGCTCGTAGACCTCGTTGTTGGTGGGATAGCCCGAGTGGACCAAGTGGACCCGTGTCCCGGTCGGCGTCTGATCGAGGTCGATCGCGAGCGTGGTCCCGAGCCAATCGGGGTTGTTCTCCTGCGCGATACACGTCATCACGATGCCGCTACCGTGGCAACGGTCGACCCGGAAGGTGACCGAGCGCGTCTCCTCGGGCCGGGCGAACCGAAACGTGCCTCGTCTGCCGTCGAAGTCGGTGTCCTGCGCCCACCAAGCGCGGTAGCCGGCCTCCGTGGTGATGGCAGTGCGAATGCTCGAGAGCGGGGCGGCGATGTCGATCGTGGTGTCGATGGTGAACATGGTGGTTTCTCCTTTTCACAGGGTCGTCGAACGAGCCGCGCGGCTCCGGACAACGACCCGTAAGTCATCGACATGTCACGACTCTTGCGCGCGGGAATCCGAAATGGAGCGTGGCAGCGACGCCGAAAAGTTCCGAGGACCGTGCGACAAACGCCCTGGGTTGGTGTCACCTAGATATGCAAGCAACGTCAGGGTCGGGTCCTAACCCATGAATCGCATTCGGGCCGACCTGCGACAGCTCGACAAGCTAAACATCGCCAAGCAGAGTGTTCGGCTGGTCGGCTCCCCGCAACGACGCCAGACCTCCGTCCTGCAACAGCAGGCGCTGAGCACGGCGGTGGATTTCGCAACCGACCTCAACCCGCACGCGGGATATCTGAAAGAGCCGTTCACGATCGCTGCGCACCCGCCGGTGATGACCATTCTTCCTCCGACCACGATTCCAGTGGGATCGACGCCCTCGTCCAGCTCCGACTTCACGCTCGGCTGCGGATTGAATCTCGACCTGTTTGCCGTAATCGGCCCTGTCATACAGGGCGGGATCTACGGATCGACGACGCCCGAGCTAGGGGTCTTCCTGTCGCTCGGCGGTGGATGGTGGACGAATGTCGGCGTCGGCATTGGACCAGTACTCACCTTCATCTTCGGTCCGCCAGCGGACCTCAAGGACGTCGCGTTCGGGATCGGGTGCGATGCCCGTTTCATGGTCGGCTCGATCGGCGGACTGATTCTATTTTCCCCGCCGCCGTTTCGCTTTCTCGGCTTCGCGGTGGGGCTGGCGATTGGTCCGACGGCAATTCCCGCGTTCGATGTGACCGTTCAGGTGACCGACACAATCACCAGGCCTTTGCTCAAGTAGATGTGAGGATCACGATCATGGCCGTCAATCTGCTTATCGGCTCGACGGGAAACCAAGTCAAACGCGTTCAGCAGTTGCTCAACTTCGCGGCCACCGCGCCGCGAATGCCAGCGCGGCTCGGCGGCACCGTTTTGGTTCCCCTCGCGGTCGACGGGGTCTTCGGGCAAAAGACCAAGGCCCGCGTCATCGAGTTTCAGACCAAGGCGAACCTCAAAGCGGATGGAGTCGTCGGTCCCCTCAGTGGCGCCGCCTTGGTATCAGCGGTGGTCGGCTCGATGACGCTAACGCGCCCCGTCTGACCCGTGCGAGGCTACGACGGTCGGCGCAACTGCATGGTCCACTCGGACACACGCTCGAGACGTTTGGCGTAGTCTGCCGCATCGGATCAGGAGTCGTCGTAATGCATCGCATAGTTATGGTTTTCTCGTTCGTGGGTCTGGGAGCTGTCCTCGGTTGCGCCTCGGGAAGGATATTGAATGGGGATGGTTCACAGGGGACTGACGCGGAAGGATCTGACACCTTCCGCCTCGACGCTGGACCAGATAAGGGCGTCACTGGTAGTGGGGGTAGCGGCGCGGGCGGCCAGGTCACCGGTGCAGCTGGTGCGGACGCGGGCGGCACGGGCGGCGCCGGCCAGGGCGACGCAGGAACAGGCGGCCGCGCCATCGACGCGGGCGTGGTCGACTCGGCCGACGCAGGCTCCGGCGGGGCGGTCGACGCGCGCCCGGATGTCGCGACCGATGCGACAACCGACAGCGCGCCCGCCGCTGAGTTGAGGAGCTTGGTTTCATCTCACGATTTCGGCCCTCTGGAGGTCGGCGTCACGTCGGGGGCTTTCTTCTGGCAGATTTTCAACGGAGGCGGTGCGACCACGGGAGCACTCGCCGTCAGCAACTCCGATCCGACGGAAGTCACATTTACCAATACGTGTTCGACGACTCTCTCCGGGGGGGCCGGGTGCCTCGTGGCCGTCACGTTCAAGCCTGCTACCGGCGGGCCGCGCACCGCGAGCCTGACGGTCACCGCAACACCGGGTGGTTCGGTCACCCTGACGATGGCCGCCGCCGGTCAATATCGCCTGACGGTGACCACCACGGGCACCGGCGCCGTGACGTCGTCTCCGGCCGGAATCAACTGTGGTGCGTCCTGCTCGACCCTGGTCGATCCAGGGCCCGTCACCCTGATGGCGCGCACGACGAATGGTTCGGGCTCTCTGTTCTCCGGCTGGTCGGCGACCGCCTGCGCGGGACCCTTCCGCGATTGTGTAGTGAACATCAACGCGCCGCTGACGGTGTCGGCCCAATTCGCGCCCGTGACCGCAAATCTGATCTTCGTTACGGCGGCCACGTTTCCGTCCAATCTGGGCAGCGCGATCAGCTACGACGCGAAATGCAACCAGGCCGCGACCGCGGCCGGCCTCAACGACGCCACGGGAACCGCGTTCATTGCGACGACTTCCGATAGCATGTCGTTGATGAAGGACCGGCTGGGAACGGCGGCACGGGGATGGATTCGGATGGACGGGATGCCGTTCGCCGACAGTCAATCGTCGATGTTCGTCGGTGGCCAGGTGTTCAACAGCATTCGGTTCGACGAGACGGGGGCCCGGCTGAATGGCGCGATCTTCTTCACCGGGACCGGCGCCGGGGGAACCCTAGTCTTCAACTGCTCCAACTGGACGACCAACGGCGACGTGTCGATCGCCAACACCGCGACGTTCGGTGCGTCCGACGCTGGTCCAGGTAATTGGCTGGACGGCTACTCCGGTCCCTGCAGCGTGAACCGCGCGCTGGCCTGCATGGGAAAGACGCGGACCGCGACGGTGGCGCCCGTCATCACCGCGGGCAAGAAGATCTGGCAAAGCTCCTCATACGTGCTCGGGATGCAGTCCCCGGACGCCAAGTGCCTCGCCGATCGGCCGTCCGGAGTCACCGCGGCGATGGCCTTCATCGCATTGACCAACCGAGCCGCCGCGTCGGTCCTGACACCGAGCGCGGTCTATGTCCGTCCCGATGGAACCCGCGTCGGAACCGGCGCTCAACTGGCAGCAGGAGGCTCCCTCGACAGCGGCATCTGGCAGGACTTCGCAGGAACCTATTCGGCTCAAAATGTATTCACCGGGAGTCAGGACCCGAACGCCATCGGTACGTCCGATGCAACCTGCGCCAACTGGACCAGTCAGGGCACAACGGGGCAAACTGGTTCGAGCGCCTTCGACGGTTCAAGTACCTGGTGGAGCAGTGCACCCGTGCCGTGCACCGGCGCCGGGTTGTACCCGATCTATTGCGCCGAGCTCTGAAAGGGAGTTGCGATCGCTGGCGGGCGTCGGGAACGACCGTGGCGGTCGGGTCTCACGGCGGAGCCCCTTCACCTCGGGGGTGCGGGCGTGACGGGGCCAAAACGAGAAACGGCGAAAAGCGCTGGGCAGCGGGTGGGGATCAGGAATACCGTTAGGGTGTGTCAATTGCTGCGCTACGCCGCGCGCGCTGGATCTTGCCCTCGGTCTTGGCGAGCACCCTTCTCGTCGCAACGCTGACCGCGCCACCGGTGCGCGCGAACGATCTGGATACCGCCGCCGTCGGCAAGATCACGGTCCTCAACCGGAAGGCGGTCGAGGCCTATGAGCATCTCGAGTTCGAGGCTGCGGCGCGCATCCTGAATGAAGCTTTGGACCTGTCGGAGCGGTCGGGCCTCACGGCGCACCCGGTCCGCGCGCGCACGTACCTGACGTTGGGAATCGTCACGCTGGCTGGACTCAAGCAGCGGCCCGCCGCGCTCACATACTTTCGCAAGGCGCTGAAGATCCAGCCCGAGATCCGCCTGAGCCCAGGGCTCGCCAACCCCGAGATTCAGGCCGCCTTCGAGGAGGCGATCGCCGAGCTCGCGAGCGGAACCAGCGACGAGCTGTCGCCGGAGAAGGCGCTCGTGCACGAGCCGGTCCGATCGGCCCAGGCGATGCGGCCGGTAACGATAACGGTGGTGCCGGACAAGGACCTCGGCGCCCGGTCGCTGGTCCTGCGCTATCGCGCGGCGACGTCGCCGGCCTTCACAGACATGCAGATGGGGAAGGAGCTGGACGGGACGTTCACCGCCGTCATCCCGGCCGAGGCGACCGCGGGCCCCCAGGTGGTGTACTTCATCGAGGCGCGCCGCGCTGACGGCGGGGTGTTGATGACGCGCGGGTCGGCCGCCGATCCGATCGTCGTCGCGCTCGCGGCGCCGATGGTGAGCGAGGCCGCCCGGCCACCGGCGGGACGGACGCAGCCGCCGCTCCGCGTATTCTTCGCGCTGCTCGGCGGGACCGGCTTCGGCACCAGCAGTGGCACCGGCGAGGAGACACGCAACAGCGTCAGCTCGTCGGGGGTCGGCTGGACCCGCGCCGGACACCTCGCGCCAGAGATTGGCTTCTTCCTGACCCCGCACTTCATGCTCGGCGTGCAGGCGCGGCTGCAGATCGTGACCGGCGCGACCGAGTATCACCCGCCCAACCCCCAGCCGGGCGAATGCGGCGACGGCGTCTGTTCGCCGTTCACGGGGGCGTTTGCGGGGCTGCTCAAAGCGACCTGGTTGCTGTCGGCGCCGGAGGCGGCGTTCGCGCCCTATCTCTCTCTGTCGGCGGGCGGCGGCACGATCCGGCACGTGTCGAAGGTCGCCGCACCCACCACCTGTGGCACGTCGGGAAACCAGGCCTGCATGGACACGGTTGCCGGCGGTCCGGCGCTGTTCGGTCCCGGAGTCGGGTTCCGATATCAAGTCGGGGGCAACGTCGGGATCGTGGCGGAGATCGGCGGCCTGGTGGGCGTGCCCCACTTCACGGCCAACGCGGACGTCAACGTCGGCGTCAGCTTCCAGCTCTGATCTCCGCGTCGCAGCACGCGAATCACTCGCTGTAGTTGCGGTCGATCTCGTAGTGCTGTTTGAGCTCGTGGTCCGGCGAGAGGATCACGGGCACGGAACGCTCGAGTTTGAGGTCGGGCCGCCGCAGCCCCAGCGTGTGCGCGCCGCAGGCGACGGCGTAGTGCACGACCGGCGTCCGCTGGCCGGAGTCACGACCATCAATCCAGAGCTCGGCCCACGGAAACGATCCGACCGACAGGGTGCAGTTGCGCGGCTGCAAGGCGCTGCGTGTGGAATCCGCCGCTGCCGCGGCTCCCGGGTGCCGCGACCTGGCCACCGAGCTGGAACGCGCGAGCGGGACCCGATGCGGAGTCGGCGCGCGCTGCGATTGCGGGGCGCGCGTTGCGACCAGGTCCACGCGCACGGCCTTGTCGAGGTCGGGAATGACCTTGTAGTCGCTCGGCTCGCGGCCGCTCTTCTGAAAGCGGAACGTGATTGCGACGTGCCCTCGTGGCACCGCGATCGTGACCGGTGTGCGGCCCAAGATCTCGCCCGAGCCGACGTAGGCGACAACGGCGTCCTGCGGGGTCGAGTCCAGCGATACCTGGACGACCGACGGCACCGGCGCGACGACCGGCGGCGACGGCACGACCACCGGTGCCGCCGCCGCGGGCCCGGGAACAGCAGCCATGGCCCTGGCGTGCGCCGGGTGATCCGGCGTTAGAGAACGGCGCGCGATCACCGCCAGCGCGATTGCTGCCAGCGCCACGGCAAGAGCGGCGACGATCCACGGGCCACGCGCTGGCGCTGGCGCCCAGTGGCCGGCGGAGGATGGTCGGCCCGCTGAGACTTCGATGCCATCGCCAGGCGGCAGCGTCTGCGGCGTGCCCCCGACGCTGGTGCGCGCCGAGGAGCTGCGCGACGGCCCGGAGCCACTGTCGCCGAGGGGACGCGGCGCGAACGGCACCGCGAAGTCGAGCTCCCCGCTTCCCGACGGCCCGCTCGGGAACAGCGATTCGATCAGTCGCTCGGGTCCGTCGGGCGAGGCGCGCATCTCCAGCACAAGGTGTCTGATCTCGCTCGCCATCTCGCCCGCCGTCTGGAAGCGCGCGTCGGGATCGTGCTCGAGCGCCCGCATCACCACGCGATCGATGGCCGGCGTGATCTCCGGGTTTACCGACGACGGGGGAGACACCGCCATCTCTTGCCGCAGGCGCGAGGCCGAGCGCTCGTTGGTGGTTCGAAACAGCCGGTGGCCGGTGAGCAATTCGTGCAGCACGATGCCGACCGAGTAGATGTCGGAGCGATTGTCGACGGGCTCGAGGCGCGCCTGCTCCGGGGACATGTACGAGACCTTTCCCTTCATCGTGCCGACCTGGGTGTGCGTGTCGCGCAGCCCCTCGGCGACGCGCGCGATCCCGAAGTCGAGGATCTTCACTCCGCCGTGGAGCGTGAGCATCAGGTTCGATGGCGACACGTCGCGGTGGACGATTCCCAGCGGCTGGCCGGTCCCCGACCGCAGGCTGTGAGCGTAGTCGAGGCCGATGCAGACCTGCCGCACCACCTCGAGGCTGGTGGCGATCGGCGCATGGCCGCCGGTCCGGGTCAGTCTCGCCTGCACCGCCGACAGCGTCCGGCCGCGCACGTGCTCCATCGCGATGAAGAAGGTTTCGCCGACCTTTCCGAACTCGAAGATCTGAACGATGTTCGGATGCGACATCACGCCGCACAGCTTGGCCTCGTCGATGAACATTTGGACGAAGGCGCGATCCTCGAGCAGGTTGGGAAGAATCCGCTTGATGACCACCGTGCGTTGGAAGCCTTCCACGCCGACGGCGACGGCGAGAAAAACTTCCGCCATTCCTCCGACGCCGATCCGCTCGACAAGGTAGTAGTTCCCGAACGGCTCTGCGCCGAGGAGGGGAGACGAATGACCCTCAACCCTCACACCTCAATCGTAGGACGATCTCGTGCGAAGAGCCACGTGTCTCGTCTCACGGCAATGAACGGCAGAGATGTCGTACGTTCGACGACGACTCGAGCCCACCTACCACCACGGTGTGGGCGACGCGCTCAGCTAGCGCTCAATTATCGAGACTCTCGACGGGGAGATCGAAGTGGCGTTTGCTCTCTCGCCCCTCTTCGAGTGTCACGTTCTCGACTTGGTCGACGTTCAAGTCCGAGCGTTTGAGATCGAGCTTGTGCGCGCCGCACGCGAGCGGCAAAGCCACAACCGGCGTGTGCTGCCCCGTATCGACGCCGTCGACCCAGAGCTCCGACCAGGGGTAGGAACCGACGGTGAGCAGACAACGCGCCGCCGGTTCGGCGACCTGCGGCGATTCCGGGATCGTTTCCGTCTCCACGCGCGCGGGTTCTTCCGCGCGCTTTGCGAGCAGGCGCGATCGCCCGCGCGTTGGTCCTCCCTCCCGCGCGGGATGCACCTCGGCGCCAGCGCCTTGCTCCGGGTGAGCACGCTCGCCGCCGGCCGCGGGAGCGCTGCGGGTGGGCAGCGCGAGCGCGCGAGACGGCGGCGACGCGGCCGCGAGCGCAGGCGTCAGCGCGTCGCGCGTCCGCACGGGCGCGTGCGGTCGCGTGAGCAGGCCGCCGGCGAGCGCGAGCGCGCCGCCGAGGAGCACCGAGCCCAGCACGATTTGCCAGCGGCGCGGAACGGAGGAGACGGCATCCCCCGTGCCGGGCGCACCGCCAATCTCGCCGCCGAGCGGCGTCGTCCATGCGGCGCGGCCTTCGCTGCCGGCGCTCGGCGCGCCGCCGCGCGCCGAGAGCCCGCCGGTGGTCTCGCGGAGCACGGCTGCCATGCCCGACGGCAGCGTGGACACCGGCGTTGGCTCCTCGGGCGCGTCCACCACGAGCGTCGGCTCGCCGTTGGCCGTGGCGACGGCCTGCGGCAAGGGAGTGCGGCTGGCGGCCAGCGACGCCGTCCAGCGGAGGTGGACCGCGAACTCCGCCACGGACGAAAACCGATCGCGCCTGTTCTTGGCCAGGGCCCGCGAGACCACGCTCTCGACTTCCGGCGGCAGCTCGGGACGATACGTGCGCGCTGGAACCGGTGTCGCGTGCACGATCTGGTAGGCGATCGACGCCAGCGTATCGCCCGAGAAGGCCCCTCGCCCGGTGAGCATCTCGTAAACGATCGCCGCCAGCGAGAACTGATCCGACGCGGCGTCGAGCTCGTTCGTCCTTCCCTCGGCCTGCTCGGGAGACATGTAGAGCGGCGTTCCCATCACCGCCGCCGCACCGGTGATCCTGTGCGGCACCGACGCGATCTTCGAGATGCCAAAGTCGAGGATCTTGATCCGTTCGCCGTCGCGGTCCGAGGGCGGCAGCACGAACACATTCTGGGGGTGTACGTCACGATGAACGATGCCTTGCGCGTGCGCGGCTGATAGCGCCGAGCCCATCTGCTCCGTCAGATCGGCGACGCGCTCGAGCGGCATCGGCCCGCTGCGCGAGAGGACCTTCCCCAATGATTCGCCCTCGAGATACTCCATCACCAAAAAGGCCGAGCCGTTCGGCAGCGTGTTGAAGTCGATGACCGTTACGATTCCGGGGTGGCGCAGCCGGGACGTCACCTGCGCCTCGCGCATGAAGCGCGGCAGCGCATCCGGGTGATCGCGTACCTCCGGGTGAACGACCTTCACCGCGTAGCGCCCCGCCAACCGCTCGTGCGTCGCTTCGTAAACCTGGCCCATTCCGCCGCTGCCGATGAGGCGCACGATGCGGTACGTGCCGCCCAACAACGTACCAAGCTCTACATCGGACGACACGGTCCGAGCGATTCTAGTCGTTGCGCTAAGGTGGTTCAACGACGCCTTGCGAGGGAAGCTGACGCGGATGGGTTTTTCGGTCGGATCGCGCCCGGAGGGATAGAATCCAGCCCCTTGCAGTCATCATTCATGCGCTTTTTCATTGTCGTTGGGGTCGTAGGAGCCTGCTCGTTGGTGACGGGTTGCGCCTCGTCGAGCAACATGTTGGCCGGCGTTGGTGGGACGACCGGGGCTATTGACGGCGCCGCCGGTGACGGCGTCGGCGCTGGCGGCCAGGGTCAAGGTGGCGGCGGCGCGGGGGGCGGCACTGCCGGTCAATGGGTCGGCACCTGGGCCTCGGGCCCCCAGCTGACGGAGCCCGGGAACCTGCCACCGGCTCCGGGCCTGAGCGGAAACACCTTGCGCCAGATCGTTTACGCCTCGATCCCCGGGAGCCGGCTGCGCGTCCAAGTCTCGAACGTATTCGGCGACGGCCCGGTGACGATGAACGCCGTCCATCTCGCGGCCTCGACCGGCGCGGGCGCGATCGACACCAGCACCGACGTCGCGCTCACCTTCTCGGGATCTCCGTCGGTGACCATCGCCGCCGGGCAAGCGGTCTTCTCCGACGCGTTCGACTATCCGCTGGCCGCACTGGCCAACATCGCGATCACCATTGGCTTCGGCGCCGCTCCGGCCGGTGTCACCGGACATCCGGGCTCACGCACGACATCTTATCTGGTCGCGGGAAACGCTGTCGCGGCTCAAACGCTGACCGCGCCCGCGACCGCCGAGCATTGGTACTACATCACGGGCATCGACGTGATGGCCGACGCCGCGACGTCGGCGATCGTCACGCTCGGCGATTCGCTCACCGACGGGCGCGGCTCGACGACCAACCAGAACGACCGCTGGCCCGACGACCTGTCCCGGCGCTTGCGCGGCCTCACACCCGCGTCGGCGGTCGCCGTGCTCAACCAGGGGATCGGCGGCAACGCGGTCGTGAGCGGCGGGCTTGGTCCCACCGCCGTGGCCCGCTTCGCGCGCGATGTGTTGAACCAGCGCGGCGTTCGGTACCTCATCGTCCTCGAGGGCGTGAACGATATTGGCACCTCGGGGGGAACGGCGCAGGCCATCGCGACCAACCTGATCACCGCGTTCGGCAGCTTCATCGACATGGCACACGCCCGCAGCATCCTGGTCTACGGGATTCCGATTCTGCCGTTCGGCGGCAACACCGGCTATGACACTGCCGAGCACCAGAGCGCGCGCACGATGGTCAACACCTGGATCCGCACGAGCGGGCGATTCGACTCCGTGATCGATCTCGACGCTGCCGTCGGAGACCCGCAAGCGCCGGCGAATCTGTTACCGGGCTACGACAGCGGCGATCACCTGCACCTCAACCCGGCCGGGTATCAGAAGATGGCAGATACGATGGACCTCGCGCTGTTCACGCGCTGACCGCGAGCGTTGGTGATCACTGCGCGATGGTGATCGACACGTCGTCGACGTAGAGATCCGGACACTCGACCAACCCGCTGCCGCAGGCTCCCGTCTCCGCTTGCCGCAAGGAGAGCGCGGCGTCGGTGAGCTGGCAGCCGGCGGGGGCGTCCGCCGGAGGCAACGCAACCGTGCCGCCGAGTTGCGTCCAGGCATTTCCAGCGACGCTGGCCACGGTCGTGGTCGGCGCTGCGAGATTCGGTGTCCCGCCGAGGCAGGTGTATGTCGCCTGCAGGACGAGGCCATGCGCCGAAGCGCCCGTGTGGAGCGCATTCAAAACGACGTTGTACTCGGCGGCACCGATCGGCATCGCGTAACTCGGCCCGACGGTCGGGGTGGTGCGGGCGCTGACAGAAAGGCTGTGAGTGCCGGTCTTCGCGATCGTGCTGCTGATGGTCACGGTCGCGCCGCCACCCGCCCACCCGTCCGTGAACCCGCCCTCGAAGTTGGAGTTTCCGACCAGGTTGTGGCCATCGGTGACCTGAACGACGACGTCATCCATGAAGAGATCGGGGAGCGCCATCGGTGTGCCATTCGCAGTCTGGTTGAGAACAATCCGCGCCAACTTGACTCCGCCCGGCATCGTACTCGCCGACGAACAGTCGCCGGGCGGGGTCGTCACTATGGTGCTGGTATCGAACGTGCCGCTGAACTGGGTCCAGACGTTCTGGGTCAGCGCCGCGTTCGCGGGCGGCAGATATTGCGTCGTGGTTGCGCAGGTGATCACCAGCTGAAAGCTGCCGCCGATGGAGGCATCGTCCTTCTGAAAGGCCCAACCGCTGACCGTGTATTTCCCGAGACCAGTGGGAAGTCGATAGGCGGGCCCGTGGTAAAGCTGGGCCCGGAAGGCAGCCTGGGCGCTGTATCGCCCGCTGTGAGCGTAACCGGCGGCGGTCGTGTCGCTGACCAGCAGGGTGCCACCGCCCCCGAAGACTCCGTACCACCCGGCTGTCGTCCCGTATTCCAGATCGCCGTTCGCCGCCAGGTTGCCGATCCGGGGAACGCACGCTCTCGCCGAGCAGAACTGGGTGGCGGCGCATTCGGTGTCGCTGGAGCAGCCGCCACCGTCGACCGCTTGATCCGACGACTGGTCGATGGCTCCGTCGCTGGAGGGGATGTCCGAGCCCGCGTCGACGTTCTCCGTGCCACCCGTTCCGGTCCCGCCCCCTCCCATCCCACCGTTCCCCGTCGCGCCCGCGCCGTCCCGCGCGAAGAGAGCACTCTCCCCGCTGCAAGCCGAGGCCGTCGCCACGACGATGGTGAGCCCGAGCACGAGCCCGCGGGCCCCGTCGCAGGAGCGCTTCAAGGGCAATGAAACCTGGTGCGAATTGATGATGCCCATCCCCGGATCCTCGGTTATGGCGCCGGGGTCGGAGCGCCGGCCCCGAGATCCCATCCCAGCGTTGCGTCGACAAAGACGACTATCGGATTCCATTCTACTCCTATGCCCGCGATCTCGTGCAGTCGGCTCCGTTGAGTGACGAAAGCCTCGAAAAATCGACGTCGACTTGGGGCAGCGCGCTGAATTTCGGCCGGCGGTCGACGATTGGCATCCGCCACCGCTCATCGATCTCACGTCGGTGCGGCGATCGCGCGGCGGGCCAGCTCGCGCGCTCAGCGCGACGGCGGCGCCGGTTTGTTCCGCACCAGCAGGCCGGTGGTCGAGACCCGCACTTCGAAGACCGCCGGGGACTGCACGTCGATGAAGGTGGCGGAGCCGTATTCGGCGTCGACCAAGAGGCTCAACCACTCGTGCCGGCTGCGCAGATTGAACAGGTCGACGGCTCGCGGCGCTCCCAGCGCGGCGACGCTGCGCGGGCGATCCCGCTCATCGTCGAGCGAGACGTAGCGGCCGGCGGCGCGGTCGAGATCGTAGGCGGTGTGCAGTCCAAGCAGATTGACCCAGGGCTTCCACTTGAGGATGTGCGCGTCGACGTAGAGCTGGTCGCCGGAGAGTTCGTGCACCTGGCGGCGCCCATCGGGGAAGACGAAGCGGGCGGTGAAGGTCTGCTTGCCGCTAGGCTCGACGCTGACCTCGCAGGCGATCTCTTCGCGGGTCAGCGCTCGATAGCCCTGGGTGGCCGCCAGCAATCCGAAGCACAGGGCACCCAGCGCGGCAAACAGCAGCGCGGACAAGGTGCGCGCGCCGAAGGCCAGGCCGCGGCCGTGCCGCAGCGCCCGCCAGCTGGCGACGACGAAGCCCAAGCCCAGCAGTGCGAACAGCGCGCCGACGACGATCACCGCAGAGTCTCAAGAGGGAGTGTCGAAGCGATGGCGTCCTGCGCCCCTTCGCTGTCGTGGGTCGGCGCCCGGCCACGGTACCAACCCGCGAGGCTGTGGCGCGGTTTGCGCGCGACCAGCACCTCGTGAGGGAACTCCTCGCTGAGGAACAGGATCATGAGACCGGGCTTGGGCAGGATGCGCGCCATCGGGTTCACGTCGCCGCTTCGATACAGCACCAGCTCGCCGCCGTCGGCTGTCGTCCATTCGTCGTGGAGATAGATCACCGTCGAAAGCAGGCGATTCGTCTGGCCGTTCAGGCTGTCGAGGTGCCGTTGGTAGCGTCTGCCGGCGGTATAGATCGCATAGTGGCAGTCATAGCTGAACAGCCCCAGGTAGAGCCGCTCGTTGAGGGCGACGCGGAGCTCTTCCATGACGATCAAGTACGCCTGGTCTGCTTCGTTCACTCCGTCGAGCCACCGGATCACGTCGCCTCTGATGTCATCGTCGCGGGTCCGCTGCGCGCCCCGGCCGACGCTGCTGGGCGCAAAATGCGCCGCGTTTCGATCATTGCATCCCGCATCGAGACGCCCGAGCAGGCCAGGCGGCAGCGCGTTCTCCACGGCGACGAGTCCATCGCTTCGCAACTGGTCGGCGATGCGGTCGACGTCCATCGAGCCAACGGAACGGGCGGTTCGGAGTTTCAACGAGCCACGCTCGAAGAGTACGCTAGTTCTGTACTCAGAGATCGACGCGCAATCCGAGCTCGACGACCTGTTGCGGCGGGATGCCGAAGTGATCGGTCAGCGGTCTCGCATTCCTGGCGATGAGGGCGAAGAGCCCCTCGCCGAGCCGCCCCATCTCCCCGGCCCGAGTTCCCACGAAGCTCGCGCGGCCGACGTAGATGGTCACCCGCGCGGGGTCGATGGGTAAGCCGTGCTTACGCCGCGCCTGCTCCAGCGCTCCGGGGACGTCCGGCTCCTCGAGGTAGCCGCGCTCCACGATCATGCGGAAGACGCCGCTTCCCAGCCGCTCGACCTGGATCGGGTCACCGGTGGTGCGAGGCACATGGCTGACGCGCACAGTGAGCAGCACGACCGTCTCGGGAATGGCGCCGACCCGTTCGGTCAGGTCGGCCAGCACCGGCGGCGTCCCCTCGGGATGGCCGGTGAGGAAGACGCCCGCCGTCGGCGCGCGTGTGATGGCGTTGCTGCTGCAGCGGGCAAGGTACGCGTCCAGCGGCGGGGCATGCGCGCGCAAGTACGCGCCGTAGACGAGCCGTCCGCGCTTCCAGGTGTACATGACCGCGAAGAGGACGGCGGCGATGGCGATCGAGACGTAGCCGCCGTCGACGATCTTGAGCAGGTTCGCGCTCATGAACGGGATATCGACCGCCAGGAAGGCAGCGACGATGAGACCGGCGCGCCAGAGCGGCCAGTGCCAGGTGCGCCGCGCGACCAGGAAGAACATGATGGAAGTGATGGTCATGGTCCCGGTGACCGCGACGCCGTACGCGCCCGCGAGGCGACTCGAGTGGCGAAATCCGAGCACGACGGCCAGGCAGCAAACCGCCAGGGCGGCGTTGACCGCCGGGATGTAGATCTGTCCCTCGCGATCTGGCGACGTATGCCGGATCGTGAGCGGCGGCAGGAATCCGAGCTGGATGGCCTGTTGCGTGAGCGAGAACGCACCCGAGATCAGAGCTTGCGACGCGACGACGGTTGCCGCGGCCGACAGGCCGACCAGCGCGTAGCCAAGGCCCGCCGAGGAGACGCCGGCGAAGAACGGATCGGACGCGGTCGACGGATGGACGACCATCAACGCACCCTGGCCGAAGTAGCTCAGGGCCAGCCCCGGCATCACGGCGACGAACCAGCCGATCCGGATCGGCCGGGAGCCGAAATGGCCCATGTCCGCGTAGAGGGCCTCGCCGCCGGTGACGGCAAGGACAACCGAGCCGAGGACCCGAAACGCGCGCGTGCCGTGTGCGGCGAAGAATCGCATCCCGTGGATCGGGTTGACGGCCGCGAGGACGCCGGGCGCTCGGGCCAGATTGTGCGCGCCGATGACCCCGATACAGATGAACCAGGTCACCATCAGCGGCCCGAACCATCGCCCGATGTGACCGGTGCCGCGGGGTTGCAACGCGAACAGGCCCACCAGCACGAGACACGTCAGGGGCAAAACCAGCGGGCGCAGCCCGGGAGCCGCGACCTCGAGCCCCTCGACGGCGCTCAACACGGAGATGGCTGGCGTGATGACACCGTCGCCGTACAGCAAACCGGCGCCAACGATAACCAGCACTGCAGCGATGCCGATGTGCTCCGGCTTGGCCGGCGCCCCGCGTTCCGGCAGCAGGGCGAGGAGAGAGAAGATCCCGCCCTCGCCGCGGTTGTTCGCGCGCATGATGAAGCCGAGATACTTCACCGTCACGATCAGCGTGAGCGCCCAGAACACCAGCGACAGAACGCCAAGGACGTTGGGCGTGTCCGGCGTCAGGCCCTGCTCGCCGGTCATGCACGCGCGCAGCGTGTAGAGGGGGCTCGTCCCGATGTCGCCGTAAACCACGCCCAGGGCCGCGACCGTCAGCCGGGCGGTGTCGCCCGGGCGCACGGTCGGTAGGCCGCCTTCGTTCCGGCGACGAGCTTGGCCGCCGCGGAGATCTCTCACGGCATGACGCTTCGGTAGCCGAGGAGGCGGCCGAGACGATGGCTCACGGTTCGCCCGGCACCGACGCGAACCCACACGAGATAGATCAGAATCGCGAGGTTGAGGATCAGGGCGGCGATCTTGCCGGCACTAAAATGTTGCACGGCTTCGTAGACCTCGATGGGGATGAATGAGGCAGTCACGCCGACGGTCAGCCATTCTGCCCAGCGCCGCTTTTTCAGAAGGCCTATGCCTTCCACCAAGAACACGGCTGCGTAGCAGAGTGACGCCACGGCGAGCTCGCGCGCGAAACCGCCGTCGAACGAGCCAAGCTTGCCCAGCAGGTGCGACAGTGTGCGGTGGCCCGGCGAAAGGCCCATCCAGGCGAGCGCGTGCCGGACTTGATGAGCGAGCTCCCGCGGAGGGGAGACGAGGCCGGCGATACCGAGGGCGATCAGCAACGTCGCTTTGATCAGTTTGAACACACCGATCAGAGCGACCACGCGGTCGCTGTCCCTCGCCATCGCCCAAACATGGGAACGATGGTCAGGAAGGCAAGGGAATCCGTGTACCCAGACCGCGGCACGCCTATCGCGCAAAGAGTCGGCGCCACCTGGCCTGGAACAGGCCATACACGCCGAAGGCGATCAGGCCCGCGGCGACTGCGGCAAGCCAAAGGTTTCCGTACGGCAGCTCCCACACCGAATGGAGCGCGCCCGCCGGTCCGCGCGCCTCCCGCGGCAAGCGGTCGAGCGCCGCGCGGGCGATGAAGTATCCGCCAGCGCCGAGCACGATCCCTCGCGCCGCGAAGGCGATCCGCGCCACCACTATGACCATCCGTCGCTGCCATCGCGCCATCTCTTCGACCCGCAGCTGCTCGCGAACGTGGTTGGGGCCGACGGCACGAACCAACTGCACGACCGCCGCTATCAGGATTCCGACGGCGACACCGATGAGCAGCGGGCGGCCGAAGGATGTGGTCAAGATGCGCGCGGAAAGATCTCGGGTCTCCGCGTCTTTGTCGACCTGCACACGGGCGCCCCGGCCGACGGCCAGCGCGCCGGCGCTGATCGCCAGCCCGATATAGACCAGAGTTCCGAAGGCATTGGTGATGCGACGTACGACGCGCCACACCCGTCCCCTCTTGACGTAAGGCTCGCCGACCAGCGCCAACCCCGCGCGAAAGGCAGCGTGCGCGATGAGGCCGAGCGCGACGAGCCCGAGCGTCGCCCGACCCGCGGGACCGCGCGCAACGGAGACCAGCGCGCCCGTCGGATCGGTGGCCATTCCCCCGAGACCGGCCGCTGCCTTGATCGCGAGCCCTCCGACGAGCAAGAAGACCAGGCCTTTGGTCACGTAGCCGACGCGCGCCATCCGATCCGCCCAGCGCTCCGATGGTCTAGCTCGCAAGAACATGCCCAGCGCGGAACATGTCCTCGGTCGCCGCAATGTCAATGTGCTCCAGCCTGGAACCTCGGATCGAGCGCGCCGCACGCGCCTTTCTTCCCATGTTTTCCTTGCAGCGTGACGCCGATTCACTGTGACTGCGCGCAGTGCGATGGGTGTGGCGTTCCAACATCTCAGTCCGGGAAGTCGGGCCCGTCGTCGCGCCGAAATAGCCGGCTCGACGCGTCGGCACAGCGGCTGCAGTGAGGGTCGGGCATGACAAATCGCATCTCGCTTCTCCTCCTGGTTTCCGCAGTCGTCACCACGGGCACCGCGGCCTGGGCCGCGCCCGCTACCACCGACGCAGAATTTCCCGCGACGGTAGTCGTGCAACAGCCGGCTGCGCCGGCTTCACCCGCCGCCGCCGATCCCAACATCGACCGCGGCTTCCTGCAGCCGACCGCACTGACCCAGCCCGCGGGCTCGCTAACCTACAACAACTACGAGCTCCTTTTGCACGGGCTCACCTACGGCATCACTGATCGCGTGCAGGTGAGCGCCACCGTGCTGGCGCCTTTGGTCAGCCAGATGCCCTTTGTCGGCGTCGCGTCGGTGAAGTGGCAGTTCTTGTCGACGGCGCGGCTACACCTGGCGCTCCAGGGCTCGGGCACCATGCTCCACGTGTCGCTGACGGAGAGCGACGCTCCCACCGGCACCGTCAGCAGCAACGCCTTTCTGATAGGTGCGGGCGCCTTCGCAAGCTACTGCCTGCGCGCAGACTGCTCGTCGCTGGCCTCGCTGAGCGCCACGTATCAGCTGGCGCTCGACGGTGGCAACTCGACCAGCAGTGTCGTCGTCTATGGTGGGTCGATCGTCCACCGCGTCGCGCGGCACGCGAAGCTGCTCGGCGAGATCACCTCGGCGGCGGGCGGTACCGGCACCAGCAACTTCGACAACGTGTCGGGCGCGCTGGCCAGCTATGGCGTGCGTTTTCACAACGCCAACCTGGCCAGCGACATCGGCTTCATGAAGCCGATCTTCACCGACAGCAGCGATCCGTTCCTGCTCGGTCTGCCCTTCATCAACGTCTCTTACCGCTGGAACTAGTTGCGCGCGCGCCACAATCGACCAGCAAGGAGCAGGGGGCGAGGCGGTCGGCCTCGCCCCCTTTTACGTTCGCGCCAGCGGCCGCCTTGATGGTTGATTCTCGTCGAAGACCGTTCGAAATCGGACGGCGGGCGCGTGTCCGCCAGGGGCAGACCAAGGCCGGCATGGCAAAGAGCACCGCTCCTGCCCCGCCGGGCCGTGCAAGTTACAAGATCGGCCGCGGGGCAGCCGCGCAGTTGTGCCGAGTTGTGATTGGCATTCCCGATGCAGCTGGCGATCGACCACTGCATGACCTCAGGTCAGATAGTCGATAGCCGGTTCCGGTTGGTGGAGCAGATCGGTCGAGGGGGAATGTCGACGGTCTTCAAAGCGGAAGATCTGCACAACGCCAATGAGGCGGTCGTGCTCAAGGTTCCCCTTCCGCTCTTCTCGAGCGGCGTCGGGGCTTGGTCGATCTTCCAGCACGAAGAGGAGATCGGGCGGCAGCTCGACCATCCTTTCGTGCTCAGGTTCCTGCCCCTCGCAGCGAATAAGCGACGATCGTATCTCGCGACGGAATACGTTGCCGGAGAGACCCTGGCTGAACGACTCAGACGCGAGGGCCCGCTGGCTGAGTCCGAGGCTCTGCGGATCGCGAGCCAGATGTGCGCCGCCATCCAACATGTTCACCAGCGCGGGTTCGTCCACTACGACGTCAAGCCTGCGAATGTGATGCTGTGCCCCGACACGACCATTCGTCTCATCGACTTTGGGCTTGCCCACGCGGTGGTGACCAAGCGATTCGCGTTCGGCGGCCCCGCACCTGCGATCGCCTCATCGGACTACGTCGCCCCGGAGCAGATCAGCCGGAAGCGGGGGCGCAAGAGCGTCGACATCTACGGAATCGGTGTGGTGCTCTACGAAATGCTGACCGGTCGCCCTCCATTCCCCAACGACGACCCGTTCGTGGTCGCCAGCGCGCGCATCCTCGGAGACCCGCCCGCTCCGCGCACCTTGAATCCGCGGATCTCATGTCAGGCCGAGGAGATCGTGCTGCGTGCGCTCCGGCGCGATCCAGTCCAGCGTTACTCGAGCGCCGCAGCGATGATGAACGACCTCGAGCATTCCGCCGAGGTCGTGGTTTCTGGGCTGCGCGATCGTCTGCAGCCAGTCACGCGCGGACGTCGCGCCCGCCGCCTGGCGCGTCACCTGGTTCTCGTCGGCGTCGTGCCCGTGGCCACCCAAGTGGTCCTGTTTGTGCTGCTCTGGTACCACTTCGCGCGCCGCTGATTGCGCTTCGCTGAGTCATCGGTGGCGCCGAGGTCGACGACGGCGTGCCCAACCCCGTCAGGTGGCAGCTTCATCGTACTTCTTGCGTTTGCGCCACAGTGTCGAGGCGTCGACGCCCAGGATGCGCGCGGCATCTTCGAACGTCGCGCTGTTCGCCAGGACCCGCAAGATGTGCTCGCGTTCGATCTCCTCGAGCGTGAAGTGGCCGCCCACGTGGGCCGCCGAGCTCGCCGCGGCCGCGACTCGCTCGGGGAAAGCGGCGGGTTCGATGACCGGGGCGGGCCAGAGGATCGCCGCGCGCTCGATGGCGTTGCGCAGCTCGCGGACGTTGCCCGGCCACGTGTAGTTGACCAGCATCTCGGCGGCCGCCGGCGAGAGCTCCGGGGCGTGGCGCCCGGAGCGGCGCGTGAACGATGCAAGGAAACGGCGCGCGAGCGGCAGGATGTCCTCGCGCCGCTCGCGCAGAGCGGGCACCTTGATCTCGATGACGTTGAGCCGATAGAGGAGGTCCTCGCGGAACTGGCCGGCGCGGACCGCGGCGTCGAGATCGCGGTTGGTCGCGGCGATAACGCGGACGTCCGCGTGGCGGGTCCGGTTCTCGCCGACGCGCTCAAAATCGTGGTCCTGCAGGAATCTCAGTAGCTTCGCCTGGGTCGACGATGGGATCTCGCCGATCTCGTCGAGGAAGACGGTGCCGCCCTCGGCGGCTTCGACCCGGCCGATCTGGTCGCGCACTGCCCCGGTGAAGGACCCGCGCGCGTGCCCGAAGAGCTCACTCGCGATGAGGTCCTCGGACAGCGTGGGACAGTTCGTGACGACAAAGGGTAGGTCGCGCCGACTGCTTTGGTCGTGCAGCAAGCGTGCGAGCAGGCCCTTGCCTGTGCCGCTCTCGCCCCGGAACAAGACCGCCACGTCGACGGTCGCCGCGCGCGACACCGTGTCCAGCACCGCTCGCATCGCCGGCGAATCCGTCGACAGCTGGGCGTCGGCTGCCGTGTCGTCGATGCGCCGCTCCAGGTCGGCCACGCGGCGCCAGAGCGCCCGCTCGGTGACGACGCGATCGAGGATGTGCTGGATCTGCGCCGGCGTGAAGGGCTTTTGCAAGTAGTCCCACGCGCCGCGCCGGATTGCCTCGACCGCGGTCTCGACTGTGGCGTAGGCGGTCATGAGCACGATGGTGAGGTTCGGGTTCTCGCCGAGCAGGCGCGGGATGAGATCGAGCCCGCTGTCGCCACCGATCTTGAGATCGACGAAGGCGGCGTCGAAGGAGAGATGCTCGATCTGGTTCATCGCTCCCTGCCCCGTGGGCGCCGCCGCGACCTCGCAGCCGAAGCCGCCCAGGCAGATGGTGAGCGTCGTGCGGATGTTTTTGTCGTCGTCGACGACGAGGACACGCAGCCGCGGATGCTCGCGGGCCGCGCGCTCGAGCGGGGGCGACTCGAGGGGGGCGTTGGTCATGGACGGGGGACCGTGCTCGGCTCCTTTACTTGGCCGCGGAGGGCGCCTGGCCTCCCGGGGGCGTGGGGGTGGGCAGCTTACCGAAGCGCTGGTCGAGGGCCAGATTCACTGCGAGAACATTGACGCGCGGCTCGCCGAAAACGCCGAGGTCGCGGCCCTCGACACGGCTCTGAATGATCTCCGCGACCCGTTCCGCCGCCACCTGGCGCGCGCGGGCGATGCGCGGCACCTGCCACAGGGCGGCCGTCGGCGAGACCTCGGGGTCGAGGCCGCTCGCCGACGTGGTCACGAGATCGCCCGGCACCGGCAGCGGCGCCTCGGGGTTGTCCTTGCGCAAGCGCTCGACGTCGGCGACCACGCGGTCGCGCAGCTTCTTCGAGGTCGGGCCGAGGTTCGATCCCGAGGAAGCGGTCGGGTCATAGCCGTTGCCGGCCGCCGACGGGCGCCCCTGGAGGTAACCCGGGCTGGTGAAGGCCTGACCGATGAGCTCGGAGCCGACGATGGTTCCCTTCTCGTCTCGCACGAGACTGCCGTTGGCCTTGCCGGAAAAGATGGCCTGGGCGATTCCCGTCATGGCCAAGGGATAAATGAGCCCCGTCAGCACGAGGGTCACGAGCGTGGCGCGCAGAGCGATGATCAGTTGTTTCGACATGACAGACTCCAGAGTTCCTTGTTTCACTTCGTTGTTCGCTCTTCCGTTTTCACACGATGTGCAGCGCCGCTAGCCCCAGGTCGATCAGCTTGATGCCCACGAAGGGGGCGATGATGCCGCCCACGCCGTAGACGAGCAGCGAGCGGCGCAGGATGGCGGCGGCGCCAATTGGGCGATAGCGCACCCCGCGCAGCGCGAGCGGGATGAGCAGCACGATGATGATGGCGTTGAAGATGACCGCCGAAAGGATCGCCGACAGCGGCGAGGCGAGGCGCATCACGTTGAGCGGCGCAATCTCGGGAAAGGCCCCCATGAACATCGCGGGCAGGATCGCGAAGTACTTGGCGACGTCGTTGGCGATCGAGAACGTCGTCAGCGTCCCACGCGTCATCAAGAGTTGCTTGCCGACCTCGACGACCTCGAGCAGCTTGGTCGGGTTCGAGTCGAGGTCGACCATGTTGCCCGCTTCCTTGGCGGCCTGGGTGCCGGTGTTCATCGCAACGCCGACGTCGGCCTGGGCGAGCGCGGGCGCGTCGTTGGTGCCGTCGCCGGTCATGGCGACCAGCTTGCCCTTGGCCTGCTCCTCCTTGATGAGGCGCATCTTGGTCTCGGGCGTGGCCTCGGCGAGGAAGTCGTCGACGCCCGCCTCCTTGGCAATGGCCGCCGCGGTGCGCGGGTTGTCGCCGGTGATCATCACCGTGCGGATGCCCATCGCGCGAAAGCGCTCGAAGCGCTCGGCGATGCCGGTCTTGACCACGTCCTTGAGGTGGATGATGCCGAGCAGGCGCGACCCGTCGGCGACGGCGAGCGGCGTGCCGCCCGAGTCACCGATCCGGTTGGCGATCGGACGCAGGTCGTCGGGAACTTTGCCGCCCTGCTGTTGCACGAAGGCGGCGACCGCGTCGACGGCGCCTTTGCGGATCGCGCGCCCATTGAGGTCGAGCCCGCTCATGCGCGTCTGTGCGGTGAACGGTACGAACGTGCCTCCGCGCGGCTCTGTCAGCGCCACCTTGAGCTTCTCCGCGACGAAACTGACGATGGACCGCCCCTCGGGCGTTTCGTCGGCCAGGCTCGCGAGCTGCGCCGCACTGGCCAGATCTTCGATACGCACGCCCTGCAGCGGCAGGAGCTCGGTCGCCATGCGGTTGCCGTGGGTGATGGTGCCGGTCTTGTCGAGCAGCAACGTATCGACGTCGCCCGACGCCTCGACGGCGCGGCCGCTCATCGCGATGACGTTCTTCTGCAGCAGACGATCCATGCCCGCGATGCCGATCGCCGACAGCAAGCCGCCGATGGTCGTGGGAATGAGACAGACGAGCAGCGCCACGATCGCGGTCGCCGAGAGCGCGATGCTCGAGTACTGCGCGAGCGGCACCAGCGTGACGCAAGCGAACAGGAAGACGATGGTAAGCCCGACGAGCAGGATGTGCAACGCGATCTCGTTGGGCGTCTTCTGCCGAGCCGCGCCTTCGACGAGCGCGATCATGCGGTCGAGAAAGGACTCGCCGGGATCGGCGACAATGCGCACGACGATGCGGTCGGACAGGACCTTGGTGCCGCCGGTGACCGCCGAACGGTCGCCGCCGCTCTCCCGAATGACCGGCGCTGACTCGCCGGTGATCGCCGATTCGTCGACCGAGGCGATGCCCTCGACGATCTCGCCGTCGCCGGGAATAAGCTGCCCGGCCTCGACGACCACCAGGTCACTCTTGCGCAGCGAGGACGACGGGACCGCCTCCTCCTTGCCCGCGACGCCGCCGACCAGCCGCCGCGCGGTCGTCTCCTTGCGCATGCGGCGGAGAGTGTCGGCCTGAGCCTTCCCGCGCCCCTCGGCGACCGCCTCGGCGAAGTTGGCGAACACCACCGTGAACCAGAGCCAGATCGTGACCAGGCCAGTGAACCAGAGCGGCGAGGTCGCGCTCTGCCGGTGCAGGAGGTCGCGGAAGAAGATCAGCGTGGTGAGGATGCTGCCGATCTCGACCACGAACATGACCGGGTTCTTGGCCACGTGCTTGGGCGCGAGCTTGCGCAGCGAATCGATGATCGCGCGCTGGACGATGTCGCGATCAAAGAGTGAGAGCGCCTGTGCTTTGGGGCGGAACATGACTAGTAGACCTTTCCTTGAATGGCGGCGAAGTGCTCGATGATGTTGCCCAGCGAGAGCGCCGGGAAGAACGTGAGCGCGCCGACGATGATCACCACCGACACCAGCAGGACCGCGAAAGTGGCGCCGTTGGTGGGGAAGGTGCCGAGACTGGGCGGAACGATTTTCTTGCCGACCATCGAACCGGCGATGCCGAGAGCGGGTACGATCATCAAGAACCGCCCGGCGAGCATCGTGATGCCGAGCGTGACGTTGTACCAGGGGGTGTTGGCGTTGAGCCCCGCGTACGCCGAGCCGTTGTTGGCTGCGCCGCTCGTGTAGGCGTAGAGAATCTCCATGAGGCCATGCGGGCCACCGTTATTCAGCGACGACACGCCATATGGCTTGACCGCGCTCCAGGCGGTGAAGCCGAGGATCACCAGCGGGAAGATCAGCACGTAGAGCATCGCGAGCTTCATCTCCTTCGACTCAATCTTCTTGCCGAGGTACTCAGGTGTGCGGCCCACCATGAGCCCGGCGATGAAGACCGTGAGCACGACGTACATCAGCATCCCGTAGAGGCCGGCGCCGGTGCCGCCGAACACCACCTCGCCGAGTTGCAAGTTAGCGAGTGGAACCAGGCCGCCGAGCGGCGTGAAGCTGTCGTGCATGGAGTTGACCGCGCCGCAGGAGGCGTCGGTCGTCACCGTGGCGTAAAGCGCAGAGGCCGACACGCCGAAGCGGGCCTCTTTGCCCTCCATGTTGCCGATGCCCTGGTCCACGGGAAGCCCCGCCAGCGCCGGGTTGCCCTGCGCCTCGAAGTGGTAGCAGGCGACGACGCCGGCGAAGAAGATGATCGTCATCGCGCCCCAGACCGCCCAGCCGTGCCGCTGGTTCTTTGCCATGCGCCCGTAGGTGTAGGTGAGCGCCGACGGGATCGCGAAGATCATGAACATCGAGAGGAAGTTGGTGAACGGCGTGGGATTCTCGAAGGGATGGGCGGCATTGGCGTTGAAGAAGCCGCCGCCGTTGGTGCCGAGCTGCTTGATCGCCTCCTGCGAGGCCACCGGCCCCTGCGCAATCACCTGCTTGGCGCCCTCGAGCGTGGTCGCCTCGGTGTACGGCGCGAGGTTCTGGATCGCGCCCTGCGAGATCAGGATCAGACCGAAGAGAATGCTCAGCGGGAGGAATATGTAGACAGTGCCGCGCACGAGATCGACGTAGAAGTTGCCCAGCGTCTTCTTCCCGTCCGGGCCCGGCTGGCGCGTGAACCCGCGCCCGAGCGCGAGCGCGACGCAGACACCGGCCGCCGCCGAGGTGAAGTTGTGCCAGGCGAGCCCCGCCATCTGGGTGAGGTAGCTCATCGTCGACTCGCCCGAGTAGCCCTGCCAGTTGGTGTTCGTCGTGAAGCTCGCGGCAGTGTTGAAGGACGACGTCTGCTCGACGGCGCCCAGGTGCTGCGGGTTGAACGGCAAGAGGTGCTGCAACCGCTGGAACAGATAAGTGACGACCAAGCTGAACAGGCTGAACGCCAGCAACGCGAAGGTGTACTCCTTCCAGCTCTGCTCCTTCTTGGGATCCACGCCCGAGAGCCGGTAGATGAGCCGCTCGAAGCGACCGAGCACGCGCGGGAAGGGGGCCGTCTCCGACTCGAAAACGCGAAACATGAAGACGCCCAGCGGGCGTGTGACTGCGACAATCGCGGCAATGAATACGAAGATCTGCAACCAGCCGATGGCGGTCATGGGGAGTCTCCTTAGAACCTTTCTGGACGAATGAGCGCGTAGACGAGGTACGCGCAGAGCATCAGGGACACGAGCGCGCCGATTCCGTAGTCGAGGGTCATGGTTTGGCTTCTTTCTCCGAAATTATCTGTTTCGCGATTGCCTAGAGGCGATCGAAGGAGCGGGCGTAGATCCAGCTCAGCGCGAAGAACGCGACCGAGACGCCGATCAGGACGAGGTCTTTCATGCGCTCCTGACGTTGCATCGCACATGCCACGACCCCGCGCGCTGAAACCGGGGTGCGGCGCTCCACTGGGTTGCAAAACAAAGGGATCCCCCGGGAGCACGGCTGCAAAGCGAAACAGCCCGTCGTGCGCTACGAACGCGACGAGCGGAGAGGATCATCAGGGGATCTCCTCAGTCGCACTTCTTGCGCGTGACGCGCAAGAATCGCTCGTTGACGGAACCAAGGAGATGAGGCACGCGCTTGGTACCAGGGTTGCTTGGTAATTGCGCTGATGCATCGTCCACCGTTGCGCCTCGCCATGATGCTGACCCTCGCGGCTGCGGTCGCCGGCTGCCACCGCCCGCCCGCGGACCCGAACGACGCGTATCGCGATCCCAGAATGAGCGCCGCGGCCTGGCGCCATTTCTTCGAAGATCCCGGTCGCGGTGAGATCTACACCGCGCGCGCGGACATTCTCCGGCTATCCGGCGTCGCTCGCGGGATGGTCGTGGCGGACATCGGCGCCGGTACTGGTTTGTTCACGATGATGTTGAGCGATGCCGTCGGTTCTGACGGTCGCGTCTACGCCGAGGAGGTCGTCGATCGCTTCACCCGCTTCATCGCCGAGCGCGCCGACCAGGAAGGGCGGACCAACGTGGTGAGCGTCTCTGGCACCGAACGCGGCATTGGCCTGCCGCCGGGATCGATCGATCTCGCCTTCCTGTGCGACGTCTACCATCATTTCGACAATCCGGCGACGATGCTGGCCTCGATCCGGCGCGCGCTGCGCCCTGCCGGGCAGCTCTTCCTGGTCGACTTTCGACGCGAGCCCGGCCGCAGCCCCGACTGGGTCTTGACCCACGTGCGCGCGCCCGAGGAAGGGGTCATCGCCGAGATCGAGCAGGCGGGCTTCGTCTCGGTCGCGGTCGACCACCACTTCCACGACAGTTATGCGATCCGGTTCCGCCGGCGCGAGCCTTGACCCGGGGGGCTTGTGAATTGCAACCCCGATCGAGGCCGAGGATTGCAGGCAGCACAGCGACGGCCACCACGGCCCGTGGATTGTGGGCGATCCGACTGGCCTGACTTCTGCACTTACCGAGGTTGGGAGTGGCGTCCGATCTCGGGCAGCCACGCTCGGACGGATGTCATGTCGAACTTGGCGAAATTTCTGACCCTACCGGCGCAGCCAAGCGCGCGGGAACGCCCACGGGTCGACTCCGCAACGGGAGAGCGCCACGCGCGATGGGTCATGCTTGCAATCCTGGCCGGCGCTCTCGGCTTCTTTGCATTCGGGACCTATCTCGACGTCCATGATGAGGCGGACGGGATTCACGAGCTCACTCCGGCGAACCGGCTCAGCCTTTACCAGCGGACGCTGGACGAGGTCCAGACCCTCTGCCGCGAGTCAGCCGCAAGCTCGGGCGCTCTGCGCGACCATTGCGTGGCGCAGGCGCGTTTTGTCGAACAGCTCCCCGAATGTACGGATGCCTGCAGGCAAAGCGCGAACGCCATCCTTCCCCACGCGCGGCGCTAGACCCCTGGTACTGCTTCACGGGTGAGCGATGAAGAAGATCGAAGCCATCGTCAGAACGTTCAAGCTCGAGGACATCGTGCAGCGCCTGCGCGCGATGGGCGTGACCGGCATGACCGTGACGGACGTACTTGGCGTCAGCCCGGGCACCGCGACCCAGAACGTCTTCCGCGGCCACCGCTACACGACCGAGAGCGCGCCGAGGTATCACCTGATGATCGTCGTCGACGACGATGCCGTCGACGGGGTGATAAGAGCGATCCGGGTCGCCGGGACCACGGAGTCGCCCGGCGACGGCATCATCACGGTGGGCGACGTCGATGCCGTCGTGCGTGTTCGTACCGGCGAGACCGGCACCGCTGCCCTATGAAATCGCGCGGTCAGGCTGTTGCTGCTGCTCGACGGTCGGCGCGGCCGGCAGCGTGAACCAGAAGATGGCGCCGCGGCCGGCGCCGCTTTCGAGGCCGATCTTTCCTCCGTGAGCTTCGACCAGTCCCTTGGCGATGAAGAGTCCGAGACCGGAGCCGCCTTCCGGGCTCCCGGGGACGCGAAAGAACTTCTCGAACAGTCCCGCTTGGTGCTCTTGGGGGATGCCCGGGCCTTGGTCGCGCACCTCGAAGCGAACGGCGGCGTCCGAGAACCGGCGCTCACCATTGCTCCCGGTGGCGTGCACCGCCTCCGCATGGATGACGACGCGCGTACCTTTGGGCGCGAACCGGATCGCGTTGGTGATCAGATTCGAGAACACCAGTTGGAGACGGTCGGGATCGACGAAGATGTCCGGCAGGCCCGGCATCATTTCGGAGACGAGGGCGACTTCGGATTGCTCGGCGGCGGAACGGTGGACGTCCACGGCCTCCGTCACGACGCTGTCGGGATCCGCCCGGCGCCTCTGCAGATCGATGTGTCCCGAGTCGATTCGTGAGAGGTTCAAGAGCTCGTCGACGATGACCTGGAGGCGTTCGCAGTCGTCGCGTGCCGTAAAGAGCAGGTCGCCTTGCTTATCAGTGAGGGGGCCCACGATGCCCTCCGTGCACAGGTGCAGCGACATCCTCAGCGAGGTCAGCGGCGTTCGGACCTCGTGAGCGACGGTGGCGACCAGGTCGTTCCTGAGCTCGTCGAAGCGGAAGAGCCGCGTGGAATCCTGGAGAATGATCGCCGCACCCGAGACGGTTCCGGACTCGTTGTAGATTGGCGTCGCGCGCGGTACGAGGATGCGCTCGCCGTCGGGCTTGGTTTCGACTCGCACGGCCTCCTCGAATCCCTTCGGGATGTAGGCTCCCTTGCCGCCGAGCACGTGCACGCGCAAACGCTCGATGACGGCGCGGATGCCCGGGTCGACCGTCGCGAAGGCTTCGCGCGGTGACTTCTCCGTGTCGATTCCAAGCAGACGCCCGGCGGCGGCGTTGGCGCCGCTCAGGTTGCCGGTCGCGTCGAGGAGCAGGACAGGATCGGGGAGGCCGTCGATCGCGGCCTGGGCCGCTTGCTGCGCCTGGAGCAACTCCCCGAGGGAGCTGCGGCGGAAGCGCTCGAGCCCCTCGGCCATCCGGTTGAACTCGGTCGCGACCGCGGCGATCTCGTCTCGGCCGTGCACGTCGGCGCGCGCCTTGAGATCATTCTGCCCGAACCGCCGGACGGCAGCCGCCACGATGCCCAGCGGGCGCAGCAAGCGAGCCATCAACCAGACCGAGGTGAGGAGCCCGAGCAGCAATGCGAGCACGACGGCCGCGAGGACGAGGTGCTGGTAGTGGGCGGCCCGCCGCTCGGCCCAATCGACTTTCTGGACCATTGCGTCCTGGTTGATCGCCAGAACTTGGTCGGCGAGCCGATTCACGCGTGTGAAGATCGGATCGAGATCGGCGAAATACGTCGAAGCCTGCGCCGTCCCGGCCCCGAGGCCCTGATAGCGCTTCTCCACGGCCATGTACTCGTTCCACGCCTTGCGCAGCTGGGCCGTGACGTCCGCCTCGCCCGGCTCGGTGATGTTGGCCTCCTGCGCGGTGAGCTCGCTCTCGAACTGCTGGGCCTGGGCGCCGACGACGGTCTGCGCGGCGTCGAGCCGGCCCGCAAGGATGAACAGCGACGCCCGATCGATCCGCTGGAGCGACTCCTTCATCCTCTGGGCTGCGAGCACGCTGCGGTAGTTGTTGGCGAGAATGAGACGCGCCTCTCCGCCGAGGTATCTCGTGATGGCGCCCGAAAAGATGCCCAGGAACACGAGCGCGAGCGCCAGGGGCGCTTGCGCCAGCAGGAGCTTTGCTCGGAGAGTCATGGGACCTCCTTCTCGGTCGACACGATGTGGACGTCGAGGCCGCTCGCCTCGCTGACCAGGCGGTGGGGCAGGGTGCGCCCGAGCGCTTTCCGCCAGCCCGTCTGGTAAGAGCGGCCGACGACGATGTGACCGACGCTGTGCGAGCGGGCGAATTCCAGGATCGCGTGCACGGGGTCGGGCGCCTTCAGACGCACGACCTCGGCGCCGAGCTCGCGCGCGAGGTCGCTGTTGGCCATGAGGTGGCGCTGGGCCTCGGCGTCGATCCGATCAGGCGCCTCGCGCGGCGTCTCGACGAACACCACGAACCAGTCGGTGCTCAAGCGGCCGGCGAGCCGCGAGGCCCTGCGCACGAGCATCGAGCCGCGCGGCGAGGCCGACGAGATGCATACCATGACCCGCGTCGTGGCCGCCGCGTGGTCGCCGGCGGTGCTCGGCTCCGCGGGGAGCGGCCGGCGCGCGCTGGCTCGCTCGACGCTCTCCGCGACCTCGCGCAGCGCCAGCTCGCGCAGATGCGCGAGATTCTGGTCCTTGAAGAAGTGATCCAGCGCCCAGCCGATCTTGTCCGCGCCGTAGATCTTTCCGGCGCGCAGCCGCTCTTGCAGATCCTCGACCGAAAGGTCGAGGTTGATCACCTGGTCGGCCTGCTTGAGAAAGCTGTCTGGCACCGTCTCCCGGATCGCGACGTTCGTGAAGCGCTCGACGACGTCTTTGAGGCTCTCAAGGTGCTGGACATTGAAGGCGCCGATGACGTTGATTCCGGCGTCGAGCAGCTCGACGACGTCCTGGTAGCGCTTCCGGTTGCGGCTCCCGGGAATGTTCGTGTGAGCCAGCTCGTCGACGATGGTGACAGCGGGCTTGCGCTTGAGGACGTTGTTGAGGCTCATCTCCTCGACGATGACGCTGCGATATTCGATCTGGCGGCGCGGGATCACTTCGAGCCCATCGATGAGCGCGATGGTGTCAGCCCGGGTGTGGGGCTCCACGAACCCGATCGCGACATCGACGCCACGCGCTTTGAGCGCGTGCGCCTCCTCCAGCATGCGATAGGTCTTGCCGACCCCGGCGGCGAAGCCGATGTAGAGCTTGAGGCGGCCCCGCTTGCCTCGCTCGACGAGCTCGAGAAAGTCGTCCGCGCGACTGCGGGGTGGTTCCGGTTGGGACGGCGTCACGGGCGCCAGCGTCAGCAAGCCACGTGCCGGCCCATCATGGATGGGGAGCGGCGAAGGGCTTGGCTCGTCGAGCCGGCCTTCGACAGATTGCAATGAGACGAGACCCTCAACCTTGCAAGCCGCAATCCGTGGACCCGGATCTTTACACTTTCTTGATACGCCGGCGCCCGGTCTTGAGGCCTTCTTGATCTGGATCCGGGTATATCCGATCGTAGCCGTGGCAGAGGATTTCTTCGTCCTGCACCGATCCACAGAAGCCGATCCCGATGGCTCCAAGCTGCGGAGTGCCCTCGATGCCCACTCCTCTTTCGAGCGGGCCCGCGGCGTGCGCGAGCTCATCGCGTACGTCGTCCTCGCGCTGAGCCTGCCGGTGTGGATCGCTGCGGCGCGCCCTGAGTGGCTTTCGCCCGATTCTCGGCGGCTGGCCCTCACCGTCTGGCTGGTGGCCGCGGTGGGGCTGGTTCTGACCTTCATCTCCGAAAGACGCTGGCACCGCCGGTGCGTTGCGCTCATCGAGCGGCGGGCCGCTCGACCGCCGAGCTGAAGTCGGTCGCCGCGACGCGCTCACCTGTGCTTTGCTAAGCGCATGGGGAGCGAGGCTTCAGGGGCCAAGGCGGTCGCCGCCGGACCGCCCGCACGACTGCGCCTCAATTGGCGCGGCTACTCGGCGACTGTCGCGCTGAGCGCGGCAGCGACGGTCGTGGGTGTCCTCGGGCGGCGGCAGCTCGCCTTGCCGGACATCGTGACGCTGTACCTGTTGACCATCATGGTCGCCGCATCCCTGTTCGGCCGCGGCCCCGCTCTCGTGGCATCCACCCTGTCGGTGCTGGCGTACGACTTCTTCTTCATCCCGCCGTTCTTCACCTTCGTCGTCGACGACCAACGGCACCTGCTGACGTTCGCCATGATGTTCGTCGTGGGGCTGCTGTTCAGCAGCCTGACCCAGCGCGTGCGCCGCAACGAACAGCGGGCGAACGAGGCGCTTCTGCGTGCGCGCACCGAGGAGATGCGGAGCGCGCTCCTCAGCGCCGTTTCGCACGACCTGCGCACGCCGCTGGCCGCCATCACGGGCGCCGCCAGCACGCTGCACGAGCGCGCCCACGAGGCGACCGACGCCGAGAAGACCGACCTGCTCGACACGATCCGCGAGGAGGCGGATCGGCTGGAGCGCCTCGTCCGGAACCTGCTCGACATGACCCGGCTCGAGTCGGGTGCGCTCCACGTCAGGCGCGAATGGGTGCCGCTCGAAGAGATCATTGGCGCCGCGCTGACGCGGCTGGAAGGCCAGATCGCCGACCGGCCCGTTCACACCGACCTTCCGGTCGATCTTCCGCTCGTGTCCGTCGACGGGATCCTGATCGAGCAGCTGTTCGTGAACTTGCTCGAGAACGCCGCCAAGTACACGCCTGCCGGCAGCGCCGTCGACGTGACCGCACGTGTGTCCGGAGGTTCTGTTGTCGTCGAGGTCGCCGATCGCGGTCCCGGGCTGCCGCCGGGCAGCGAGAAGCGGGTCTTCGAGAAGTTCTACCGGGGTCAGCAGGTCGAACGCCCGGGCGCTGGTCTCGGCCTGGCCATCTGCCTCGGGATCGCCCAGGCGCACGGCGGCTCGATCGTCGGCGAGAACCGGCCGGGTCGTGGCGCAATCTTTCGCGTCACGTTGCCGCAGACCGAGCCACCACCCTCCGTGCCCGCCGAGGCGAATCCGGATGCCATGACCGACGCGGCCGAGCGAGCGTCATGAACGAAACCGGACCGCTCGTGATGATCGTCGAGGACGAGCCGCAGATGCGGCGGTTTCTACGCGCGTCGTTGTCGCACGGTTTTCGGCTGCTCGAGGCCAGCACTGCCAAGGAGGCACTCGCCCTCGTCACGAGCCGGTCGCCGGAGGTCATCCTGCTCGATCTCGGGCTGCCGGATCGAGACGGCATCGACCTGGCGCGCGAGATCCGCGGGTGGTCCCGTGTGCCCATCATCGTGATCTCCGCGCGCGGCCGCGAGGACGACAAAGTCGAAGCGCTGGACGCGGGAGCAGATGACTATCTAACGAAGCCATTCGGTGTGAACGAGCTGCTCGCGCGGATCCGCGTGGCGTTGCGGCGTGGCGCTGACGCCGTCTCATCCGGGCCTGCCTTCGAGGTCGGCCCCTTACGCATCGATCTCGCCCGTCGTGAAGTCACCCTCGGAAAAGAGGCCGTCCACCTCACGCCGATCGAGTACCGCCTCCTCACGCTGCTCGCGCAAAACGCCGGCCGGGTCCTGACGCAGCGACAGATCCTCGAGCAGGTGTGGGGCCGCACCCACGCCGCGCAGAGCCACTACGTGCGCGTCTTCATGGCGCAGCTTCGCCGGAAGATCGAGAAGGATCCGACTCGCCCAAAGCTCCTGGTCACCGAGCAGGGCGTCGGGTACCGGCTGCGCGACCGGATAGACTGAATTGTGAGGGCCCAGGGTTTCGAGGATGGGCAGAGGATGGCACGGCGAGGGTCTGCCATTCCGGGGCGGGCGATAGGCTACCCGCTGGTCCGCAATCGATAACCCAGGCCCGCCTCGTTCAATAGGTGCTTGGGGCGGGTGGGATCGACCTCGAGTTTTTGCCGGAGCGCGTGCATGTAGACGCGCACGTAGCTCGCGCGGCTTTGATAGGCGGCACCCCAGCCCTCCCGGAGCAGCGAATGGGTGGTCACGACCTCGTTCGCGTGCCTGGCGAGCACCGACAGTAACTTGAACTCCGTGGGTGACAGATGGACCGGAAGGTCGCCGCGCCGCAGAGTTCGCGCCTGCAGGTCCAGGTGATATTCGCCGAAGGTGGCGATGCTATGCACGTGGTCCCCTACCAGGGCGTAGCTACGCAGCCCGACCCGGACTCTGGCCAGCAGCTCCGCCGCGGCGAAAGGTTTGGTCACGTAGTCGTTCGCCCCCGCATCGAGGGCCTTCACCTTGTCGTACTCCTGTTCACGGGCGCTCACGACGATGATCGGCGCCGTGGTGTTGGCGCGGATGGTCGGGACCAACGCGAGACCATCGACGTCTGGCAAGCCCAGGTCGAGGATGATGAGATCGGGATTCCGCGTCCGCACCTCTCCGATGGCTCGCTGGCCGTTGTGGGCGTCGAAAACCAGGTAGCCTTCCGCTTCGAGGGCGGTGGTAAATACGCGCGCCATCCCTGGGTCGTCTTCGACCACGAGGATGGACGTGGGCGCGGCAGGGGACAGGTCGAGGGGGAAGGACATCGAAGATGCGCCTGGCGGATGCGTTGTCACTGAGCGAGCAATCATCGTGCCTCCGCCAGGGCTCGGCGTGCGGGCTCCTGCCATGTGCGGATCGTGCAAATTCTGAGGAGCACCAGCTACGCGGGCTGCAACGTGCAAGACTGGATGGCACTCACCTCCCCGGTGGTCGGCCGCACCGTCAACGAGTGACATCGTCCCCTGACGTTCGTAGTCGATACCCGAGCCCACTCTCGTTGACGAGGTACTTCGGTCTTGTCGGATCGTCTTCGATCTTTCGCCGCAACGAGTGCATGTACACGCGTACGTAGCCGTTCCTCGTGCGGTAAGCCGATCCCCATGCCTCCTTGAGCAGGGTATTCGTGGTCACGACCTCGTCGGCATGACGGGCCAGCGTCGCCAGCAGTTTGTACTCCGTCGGTGACAGGTGCACTGTGCGGTCGCCCCGCAAGAGGCGTCGGCTCTCGAGCTGGAAGGTGTAGTCGCCAAAAGTGATGACGGTGGTGGCAGTGCCTCCGACGTGAGCGCGGCTGCGCAGGCCCACTCGGATGCGCGCGAGCAACTCCGGAACAGAGAAAGGCTTGGTCAGGTAGTCATTGGCGCCAGCGTCCAGGGCCTTGACCTTGTCGGCCTCTTGTTCGCGGGCCGATACGACGATGATGGGCGCAGTTGTGTGTGTGCGGATCTGCGGCACCAACGATAGTCCATCGACGTCGGGTAGGCCGAGATCGAGAAGGATGACATCGGGATTGCGGGTCCGTACCTCTTCGATCGCGCGCTGCCCGCTAGATGCCTCGAAGACCCGGTATCCTTCGGTCTCGAGGCTGGTCGCAAACACCCGAATCATTTTCTTGTCATCCTCTACGATCAATATGCTCGGGTTCGGTGTCACACTCTCCCCAGGGTGGAGATCCCCTCTGCGCTTTCGGACCCTGCCAGGCGGGGTGGCGCCGGGCTGAGGGGCAGAGTGAATTGAACCGTGAGACCGCCGCCCGGCGTGTGCTTGGCCCAGATCCGACCGCCGTGCGCCTCGATGATTCCCCGCGCGATGGTGAGCCCGAGGCCGAGGCCCCCGGCGCTGGCCTCGGGACTTCGGTAGAACTTCTCGAAGATCCTCGACAGCTCGTCGGGGCCGATCCCGCGGCCATGATCGATCACTGAAACGATCATCTCGTCGTCACGGACCCCGACGTCGATGTCGACCGCCTGATCGCTGTGCGAGTGCTTGAAGGCGTTGTCGACCAAGTTGAGTAGGGCCTGGACCACGAGGATCGCGTCGATCTGTAGGAGCGGCAAGTCGCTGGGGACGTTGGCGTGCAGAAGCCGACTGCCAGAACGCTCATCAACTCGTCGGAGCACGGCACCGACCACCTCCTCGAGGCTCTCCCATTCGCGGCTCACCCTGAGGTTGCCTGACTGCAGTCGCGTGACGTCGAGCAGACTCTTGAGGAGCTCGTTCAGGCGCCGGGACTCGTCGTTGATGATGCGCGCCATCTCGGCCCGCGCCGGTTCTTGCAGCCGCTGGCCGTGCTCGACCAGGGTGCTCGAGGCCGAGCCAATGACCGCTAGTGGCGCCCGGAGATCGTGCGACACCGAGCTCAGCACGGCGCTGCGGATACGCTCGGTCTCAGCCTCGATCTGGGCCGTCTGCTTCTCCTCGGAGAGCAATGCTCGCTCGACCGCCAGCGCGATCTGTCGCGCCATCGAGACGATCAGCGACGAGGGCCGCGGCGGCGGCCCTTCTTGGTCTCGCGCCCGCAATGAGAGGACGCCGATACAGCCTCTGCCGGCGATGAGCGGGACATAGCAAGCAGTGGCGGCGGAGCAGTTTCGCGTCCCAAGCCCGGCCGGCTCGAGGTGGGCAACCGCCCAGTTCGCGGCGCCGAGGTCCTCGGTCTCGACGGCGACTGCGCCGCCCGCGCGCACGGCGCGCGAAAAGGTTTCGCCGCGCCGGATGAGGATATACGCCGAAAAGCTTCCGGCGCGCTCGACCTGCTGGGCGGATCGCCTGCAGACGTCGTCGACCGAGCCGGCATCCACCAGCTCGCGAGCGAGCCCGTAGAGCGACTGCATGCGTCGCTCGCTCTGGCGGGCCGCGCGCGCTTGCTTGCGTAGCCGTTCATTGAGCGTGCTGATGAACACCGAGGTGGCAAACATGCCGGCGAATGTCAGGATCTCCCGACCGCTCGCTAGGGCGAAGCTGTCGTACGGAGGTAAGAAGAAGTAGTCGAGGCAGAGGGCGCTACCGATCGCAGCGAGCAGCGAGGACCGATATCCCAGCCAGACGGAGGTCGCCGCGATCGCAAAGAGATAGAGCAACGCGACGTTCGTGTCGTCGCGCCGTCCCAACAACCCAAGCCCGAACAGCGTGATTACGCCCACGATGAGCAGGCTGGCTAGCGCGCGAGCTGCGCCACGGAGCCATTCGTTGCTCCAGATCCGCTTTACGAATTGGTTGATCATCGGGGTGTTAGTCCAGGACGGTCACCCCGAAGGCGCGACCCGCGGAAGCGAGCTGACACGCTTCCGCCCTTTCATCGCAACCCTCGTGCCACCCCGGGGCGCTGCTCAATCCCGCCTCGTTCCGCCCCCAGCGCGCACGAGAGTTGCGATCTGCCCCCGCGGGCGCAGATTGCCCCTGCAAAGTGCACCCACGCCTATAGGCGCGCCACACCTACGGCGACACCACCTCGGCCGTGGCAGGTCCCGACGGCCCCGACAGCAGCGCTTGCGTTCGCCGCAAGACCTCCGAGTCGCTCGCTTCGTCGGGCACACGAACCGACACGACGAAGCCCGTGTCGGCCTCTTCGACGCGAACAGTGGCTCCCGCCACCAGCAATGGGTCGGCCGCATTCGCGTTCACCTCGGCGCGACCGGCGGCGACTAGCGCGATGTGGCAGGTCGCAACCCGCTCGAGCCACGGCGCCGACATTCCCGGTTGGGCGCGGACTGCGATCTCTACGCCTCGATCGTGCGTGTACTCCCACTTCCCGACGTGTGTCTTCTCCTTCAGTGGCCGCACGCCGCCGATGGAATCGCGGTAGGCCAAGATGCCAAGCTCGCGCTCCTTGGCGGGGATGCCGGCGCACTCTTGGTCGGCGATCTGCGCGGCCTGGGCCGGCGTCATCGCCGCCCCGGTCGATCCTCCCGGGACGGTCGCGCAACCGCCCGCATAAGCCACTAGGCCCCCGACACCAGCCATCAACAACGCCTTCACAAAACTCGTCTTTACATATCGCATGACGGAACCTCCTGCGTCTGAAGCATTGAACCGTCTTTGGTTAAGGTGACGTTAAAATCGCAAACGAATCGACGCCCACCCAACAATCCCGATCTGTCGACCGTGTCGGATCGAGCGCGCACGGCACTGTCGTGCAATTGGCACGGCGTTTCTCGTCGGCGGCGTGCGTTGTGCGACGGGCACGAACACCCGCCGGCCACCATCACGGTTTTAACGTCGTTTTAACGACCCGCTTGATAACGTCGCCGCCAACCATCGCGGCGTGGCGAACCGCTCACTGAGTCGGATGCGCATTTCATGCACGACGTGGCGATAATGACGAGGGGTGCTTCGTGAGAACGCAAGTCTCAAATACCGATTGGTCAGATCCTGCTCCCGACGCTTCACCTCGCTCGTTCGCGGTGACAGCGCCCCGGTCTCTGGATGGGATGAGGCCGCTCTCGCCTGAAGCCATGTCTCGGATCGCGTCAGTCCTCGAGCGCCGGCGCGACGCAGGCATGGCCGCCGAGTTGCCAGAGCATTGGCTGCTCGACTCGCCCGGAGTGCAGCAAGTCCTCGATCTGGCGAGGCGGCTCGCGCTGGCTCCCGGCGCGCCCATCCTGATCGAAGGCGAGCGGGGGACCGGCGTATCAGAGTTGGCGCGCTTGATTCACGACGCCGACCCGATCGCGCGATTGAAACCGCTTCGCGCGCTCGCGGCCCATCTGGTCAGGCCATCTGAGATGCGCGGCGCGCCCCCTGCGGGCACGCTCTTCATTGAGGACATCGAGCACCTTCTGCCCGCGGGACAGCGGTGGTTGAGCGAGTTGCTCGCCAATCGGCTGGAGGCTGCGGAACCGCTGCGAATCATCGCTGCGTCTCAATTGAGCGCCGCCGACCTGCGACAGCAGATTGGCCTCAGCCAGGAGTTGCTGCACGCGATGGACGTCGGCAGACTCACGATTCCCCCGCTGCGGGATCGCGTCGAAGACATTTTGACGCTCGCGCGACGCTTTCTTCGACACGCCGCCGGGCGGCAGGCCCGACCCATGCTGTACTTCTCGCAAGCGGCGGAGGACCGGCTCCTGTCGTACCACTATCCGGCGAACGTTCGAGAGCTTCGCAATCTCATCGAGCGCGCGGCGGCGCTGGCCTCGTCGAACGAGATTGGCGAGGAGGCCCTCGTCGTGTTCGAGAAAGGCGGCGCGACACACGCCCGTAGCCCGCGAGCCTCGATGGCAAACGCGAGCGCGGAGTCCATTCGCCCACTCGCTGCTGGACGCGCGCCAGGCGCGACTCAGTTGCCCACCTTGGCGGACGTTGAGCGGGACTATCTCATCTCGTTGATCCGTGTATTCAAGGGACGGCGAGTGGCGATCTCGCAGGCGATGGGCGTTTCGTACCCCACGGTCCTCAAGAAGATCGCCCGTCACGGTCTGGATGTACGACGGATTGTTGAGGCAGTGACCACCCCGCTCGGGGCCGCCGGCTAGCCAACTACCCCGGCTGCATCTGTAACGCTTCGGACGGCGCGCACGCGCAAACCGGCAATCGTCTGTCCGCGAGACGGACTGCAACGCCTCTGCGTATGTGTTGCGGGCGACGGCAAAGGCAAACGCGCGGCGCCCGCGCCAATGAGCGCCGTCGTGAAGGCCTCGATCGGCGTTGTGAATTGCACGATGTATCCGCGGTGTTTCTTGCGAGTTTCGGCAATGAAGCCAACAAGTTAGGCGTTGTGAGGTGGGCCGCGTTTTAACAAGATTTTAACTCCGCCCTTGTTAGGGTCCCCCAACAACTGAGCGGGAAAGCGCTCAAACAAGTGAGTGCAGCGTCGACAAATGGAGGACATTGTGAATTCAAGGCATTCGCGCATATTGATCGTCGGTATCGTTTTAACCTGCGCAGGCGTGTGGAGTGGGCGGGTGAGCGCACAGACGCCGCCGCCTTCGGGCGAGCCGGCAGAACCGGCACCGCCGCCGCCGCCATTGGCGACGATGCCGCCGGCACCGCCGCCGCCACCGGTTGCGGCGCCCGCGGCACCCGCGGCGGCCGCTGCGCCGGCGGGACCCGCGCCGTTCGCGTTTGCTGACTTCGGCTGGATGAACGGCCAGAGTCGGCAGACCGATTTCCCGCTGTCGGGCCCGGTGTTGACGCCGATGTTCACGATCGACGTCGGCTACAACTATGATTTCTCGAACCCAGTCGACCACACCATCGTCGGGTCGACCTCGGCTGGGCGCTCCAACGAGCTTCAGATCATGCATCTCGGCCTCGGCACCGACCTCAACTATAAAGGCGCCCGCGGCCGGCTCATGACCCAGCTCGGCCTCTACTCGACCATGACGCCGCGTAACGACGCCAGCCCCGACCGTGGGCAGTGGGCGCTCCGCGACGCTTACAAGTACATCACCGAGGGCTACGGCGGTTACCACTGGGACGTCGACAGCGGAATCAATGTCGATGCCGGAATCTTTCTTTCGTACGTCGGTCTGTGCAGCTATTACAACTACGAGAACTGGACCGACCAGGCGTCCTACGTGTCGTCGAACACGCCCTGGTTCTTCAATGGCATCCGCATTCAGTATTTTCCGACAGACAAGCTGAAGATCGAACCCTGGATCATCAACGGCTGGCAGTCGTACGGCGAGTTCAACAGCATGCCCGGCCTCGGCGTTCAGATCGCCTACCGGCCAAACGGCGCGGTCGCCATCGTGGTCAGTGGCTACTACGGCAAGGACACGATGGGGCTTGCAGCCCGCAATCGGTTCCACACCGACAACAGCTTGCTGATCAAGTACCTCGAGGCGCCCGACTCGGTGCTGAGCAAGGCGGCATTCTCACTGACCGTGGATGCCGGCTGCGAGGATGGGGGCGGCGTGAGTTGCTACAACGGGGACGCGGCCGCGCCGTCGCAGTACTTCCTGGGCGCGATGCTCTATAACCGCCTCTGGTTCGATCACAACCGGTTCGGTCTCACAGTGGGCGGCGGCGTCATGACCAACCCTGGTCGCTATCTGGTGTTGACCCCACCAATCAATGGCGCAACGGCCTTCTTCCAGAACTCGGCTTTCCCGCAGACCCCCGGGACGCTATTCAAGGCCTGGGACACCACCGAAACGTTCGACTATATGCCGAGTCAGTTCATAACGTTCCGGACAGAGTTCACGCACCGTTGGGCCAACTACCCATACTTTGCGGGCCACGGTGGGGTGACCCCTGAGCTCTCTCCGGGTGTCTTCGTGAACCAGGGTGCGCCGGGAAGCGACGTTACCGGATTCACCCCGGACCTGCGAAAGGACGAGAACCGGGTCACGGTCAACATGCTGGTCCGTATTTGAGCGTAGAGAGGAGGGAGTGTGGGGTCGGCGCAGCGACCCCACACTCGCGATAGGAGAAAGGGATTGTACGATGACTGGGTCTAGAAAAGCTTTGGTCGTGGCCGTCGCATCGCTGATCGCACTCGGATGCCTTACGATCCTCGATGCTCGCGCGGTGATCGCTCAGCCGGCGGCGGAGACACCGGGCGCCGGGGCGTCCACGGCGCCGAGTCTCGAGGCGCGGGTCGCCGACCTCGAGGCCTACGTGACCAACGGCACGCCGAAGGCGTTGTCGTCCCCGGGCCCGGGCCACAACGCATGGATGATGACCTCGTCGGCGCTCGTGCTCTTCATGACCTTGCCGGGGCTGGCGCTGTTCTACGGGGGTCTTGTGCGCAGGAAGAACGTGCTGTCGGTGCTGGCGCAGTGCCTGGGCTGCGCCGGATTGGTCACATTCCTGTGGTGGGCGATCGGATACAGCTTCAGCTTCGCGCGCGGCTCGGCTGTTCTCGGCGGAACGGCGTTCGCGACCCTCAAGGGCGTTGGTCCAGCGCCCAATGCGGATTATGCCGCGTGGGTGTCGCAGAACGTCTTCGCGATGTATCAGCTGATGTTCGCCATCATCACGCCGGCCCTGATCGTGGGCGCGATCGCCGAACGCATGAAGTACTCGGCCGTCATGCTCTTCATTCTCTTTTGGATGCTCGTGGTGTACTTCCCGCTGGCGCACATGGTGTGGGGCATCGACGGTCTGATGAACGGCGTGTGGAACGCCAAGGCCGCGATCAAGGCCATCGACTTCGCGGGCGGCACCGTGGTGCACATGTCGTCCGGGTGGTCGGCGCTGGTGCTTTGCCTCATCTTGGGCAAACGCAAAGGCTTCGGGCACCGAGCGTTCCTGCCGCACAGCCTGGTGTTGACGATGGTCGGCACCGGCATGCTCTGGGTCGGCTGGTACGGCTTCAATGCCGGTAGCGCTCTGGCCGCTGACGGCATCGCGGCCAATGCCTTCACCGCCACCACCTTGGCCGCCGCCGTCGCCGGCTTGGTGTGGCCAGCCCTCGAATGGATCACGCGGCGTAAGCCGACCGTGCTTGGCTTCTGTTCCGGCATCGTGGCTGGCCTGGTGGTGATCACGCCGGCGTCCGGGTTCGTGGACGCAACCGGGGCGGTGGTGATCGGCGTCATCGCTGGTGTGGTGCCGTTCCTCGCCTGCAACAAGCTCAAGGCCATCTTCAACTACGACGACGCCCTCGACACCTTCGGCGTGCACGGCGTCGGTGGCACCGTGGGCGCCCTGGTGACTGGCTTTCTAGCCACCCCCGAGGCCAACGCCAACCTGAACACCAACCTGAGCGGCATCGTGCGCCACACTCTGTGGATCGAGCAGATCAAAGCGATAGGGTTGACGCTGGCGCTATCGGTCGGTGGAACCGCGGTGCTGGCGATGGTGGTCAGGGTCGTGCTGGGCGGATTGCGCCCCGACGTCGAATCGGAAGAGAGCGGGCTCGACACCTACGACCACGGCGAGGCCGGGTACCACTACGACGAAGAGGGGGCCCATTGAACCACCCCGACCCGCGCAAGACGTTGTCTCAAAGGGGGCGCAGCCATTTCATCCAGCTCAGTAACACGCCGATACCGGACCCTCGACGGCGGGGTCCGGAGACCGCGCTGCGCGCAACCATCGTGGCCGGAGTGCGAAGGGCGGCGAGCATTTCTTTGGCGTCTGAAAATCGGTCCGATGGTCGGCGCGCGATCGCACACGTGACCACGGCGGCCAATTGGGGGTCGAGCGTTGGTAGAGCAGATGTGAGCGCCCGAGGTTCGTCTATCGTTCTGGCCTTCATCATTTTCGACAACGTGGGAGCACTATGCGGGACGGCGCCCGTGAGCAACTCATAGAGGATGAGGCCGAGCGCGTAGATATCGACTCGTTCGTCACCTCGATCGCCCCGAATTTGTTCGGGGGCCATGTAGTCAGGCGTTCCCATTCGGGGCGACAGCCCGCCCCAGGTGAGACGCCGGGTCGAGCGGTCGAGAGCGATGCCGAAATCCACGATCTCCGGATTGCCCCCGCGACACTTCCACTCCCTGTGCGACGCGACGTGTTTCAGGCGAGGATCGTCCACACGTTGGATGAGACGGGGCAGCCGCCTCCAGACCCGACGAGGATGTAGAGACCGAGCGCCATGAGCGCCGTCATGAAGAGGAAGACGGTGGTCAGCAGCCCGACCTCCCAGAGACGACGTGTTGCGAACAGCGGTGTGTACGCCGCCAGGTTGTCCGCCCCATTGGCGAGCGTCACCGCGGTCACCGCAAGGACGTTGGCGCGTGTCGGAGAAGAATCCCAAGAGCACAAAGATGTCATCCACATTGGTCGACGCGAACACGACGGCTCCCATCGCCAGCAAAGAGAACGAGGCTGCCATCTCAGACAGCGTGCCGGAGAACCATTGTCATTTGCACGTTTCGTGACGCCTTCGCGTGGTGATCTGCACCGCGTTTCGCGATTGTTTCCGGTCTGTTTCCGCAATGAAAGCGGGGACCTACGCGCGTCGCTGTCGGCCTGCTTTTAACGCTTCTTTAACGCCCATGTTTGCTAGTTTCCAACTCGACGATGTACCGACGTCAGAACCATTCGGCACAGAGTTCAGCAATGGAGAAATCGTCGTGAGCCCAATTCACAATAAGCGGAGCGTTAAACGGATCGTTGGTGTGCTCGTTGGTGGTTGCATGAGTGTAGCGGCAATGGGCGTCGCCGGCTGCACGCGGTCGGCCGAGGCGTCCTCGCCCCCAAAGAGTCCGCCCGGCGAGGCTTGGTTGACCCCGCAGCAGGCCAAAGACCTGGACGTCAAAGTCGAGACAATCACCGATCAGCCGGTCGGCGGCACGATCCGTTCTGTTGCGCGCGTCACGTTCGATGATCTGCGTGTGGCGCACGTGTTCTCGCCGGTCACGGGTCGTGTTACCAAGATCCTCACGCAGCCGGGGCAACAAGTGAAGAAGGGCCAGGCGCTGTGCGCGATCCAGTCTCCGGATCTCGGCAGCGCGATGTCGGACCTGGCAAAAGCCGAGGCGACTCTGCTGCAAGCAGAGAAAGACTGGAAGCGCCAGAAGGAGCTCATCGAGGTGCAGGCCGCATCCCGGCGCGACTACGAGAGCGCTCAAGCGGTCTATTTCAACGCAAAGGCCGAAGTGACGCGGGCCCAGCGAAAAGCGAAGCTGCTGCGCCAGGGCAGCCTCGATACCGTCACCCAGGAATACACGCTGCCATCCCCGATCGACGGGGAGGTGATCATGCGCGGCGCAAACCCGGGCCTCGAGGTCCAGGGACAGTACACGGGCGGCGCGACGGTGGAGTTGTTCACGATCGGCAAGCTCGATCGCGTCTGGGTGCTTGCGGACGTTTTCGAGATGGATCTGCCGCGGATCAAAGAGGGGACTCCGGTGAGCATCAGCGTCATCGGCTACCCGGGCGAGAGTTTCCCGGGCCACGTCGAGTGGATCTCGGGAACGCTCGATCCGGCCTCGCGGACCGCAAAGGTGCGCTGCTCGATCGACAACCGGCAGCTCAAGCTCAAGCCAGAGATGTACGGAACCGCCCTGATCACGGTCGCTGCCGACAAGAAGCTCGCGGTCAAGCGCTCCGCGGTGCTGACCCTCGGCGATCAGGCGGTGGTCTTCGTGCAAAAGGGGACCGCGCCCACCGGGGATCTGCGCTTCGAACGACGTATCATCGCGGTCGAGGAGACCACGGGGGGCGACCTCCTTCCCATCAAGTCGGGTCTCGAACGGAACGAGCGTGTCGTCACGGCCGGCGGCATCCTGCTCCTCGGCTTGATCTGAACGGCTGACAGATGATCAAACGTCTGGTCTCTCTGGCGCTCGGCGCCTACGGGAGAGTATTGCTCATCGTCGGGTTTCTGGTTGTCGGTGGTCTCTACGCCTTCAAGCAGCTGAACGTCGAGGCGTATCCCAACCCGGTGCCGCCGATGGTCGAAGTCATCGCCCAGCCGCCAGGCTGGACCGCGGAGGAGGTCGAGCGCTACATCACCATTCCGCTCGAGGTCGGCCTGGCCGGGATGCCCGGGCTCGATCACGTGCACTCGCAATCGCTGTTCCAGCTCTCCGACGTCAAGTGCTACTTCACGTGGGGGACGGACTACTGGGCCGCGCGCCAGGAGGTGATCAATCGCCTGCAGCTCATCACGCTCCCGAACAACATCCAGGCGTCGCTCTCCCCCGCGAACGCGATCGGCGAGGTGTTCCGATACACGCTTCGCGGCAAGGGTTACTCCCTCAAGGATCTGAAGACGGCCCAGGAGTGGATCCTCGAACGCCAGTTCAGGCGGGTTCCAGGCGTCATCGACGTGACCACTTTCGGCGGCGAGACCAAGGAGTATCACGTCGAGGTCGATCCGGTCCGTATGCGCGGCCGGGGCGTGACGCTCGACCAGCTCACGGCGGCGCTCGCGAACTCGAACATCAACATTGGCGGCAATCGCATTCCGATCGGCGAACAGTCGTTCGACGTCCGCAGTATCGGCATCATCACCAGCACGACCGACGTGGGCGACGTCGTGATCACCGCGCAGAAGGGCACGCCGATCCGCGTGCGCGACATCGCCAGCGTCTCGATCGGCCATGCGCCGCGGTTGGGCTCGATTGCCAAGGGCGGTGGGTGCCCGCTCCGGCTGGAGACCAAGAACTGGTGGGACCAGCTCTGGGAATCGAAAGAGGAGCGGGCGGAACGGGAGCGGCTCGACAATCCGCGGGAGCTTGACGGCTGCGTCGAAAGCCAGGTGGCCGATCGGCCCGATGTCGTCCTGGCGATCATCCTGATGCGCTACGGCGCCGAGACGGCGCCGACGCTGCAGGGCATCTATGACCGGATCGAATACATTCGCAGGTACAAGCTCCTGCCGCCCGGGATGGAGATCGAGCCCTTTTACATCCGGGCCAACCTGGTCAAGCTCACCACCCGCACGGTCCTCGAGAACCTGCTCGTGGGCATGGTGCTCGTGGTGTTGGTTCTGCTCCTGTTCCTGGGCAACACGCGCGCTGCGCTCATCACGGCGCTGAACATCCCGATCGCTCTCTTGATCGCGTTCATCGGCATGGTCGCGACCGGGACATCGGCAAACCTGATCTCGCTCGGCGCGGTCGACTTCGGCATCGTCGTGGATTCGTCCGTCATCATGATGGAGAACATCTTCCGCCACCTCGGCCACGGCACAGGAAAGATCCGCGATCGGATCGTCGCCTCCGCTGCCGAGATCGGCGGCCCGATGATGTTCTCCACGATGATCATCGCGGTCGCGTTCCTGCCGCTGTTCACGATGACCGGCGTCTCGGGCGTCATCTTCGGGCCCATGGCCCACACTTACGCCTTCGCGATCGGCGGGGCGACCCTGCTTGCGCTGACGCTCACGCCGGTGCTGTCGTCGAAGCTGATGAAGGTCGGAACCGAGGAGAAGGACGGCGCACTCATGCGCGTCCTGCACCGAATCTACGAGCCGGCTTTCGGCCTCGCGCTCAGGCACCCCAAGTGGGCGATCCCCGTCGGCCTTCTTCCGATCGTCTTGTGCGCGGTGCTGTTCCCCGCGCTCGGGCGCGAGTTCATGCCCCAGCTCGAGGAGGGCAACTTCTGGATCCGCGCGACGCTGCCCATGTCGATCTCGATGGAGCAGTCCGTGAAGTACGCCACGCCGATGCGCGCGATCGTCCGCCGCCATCCCGAGGTGGAGACGGTGATCTCCCAGGTCGGAAGGCCCGACGACGGCACCGACGTCACCGGGTTCTACAACATCGAGCTCTATGCGCCGCTCAAGCCGTTCGACACCTGGCCGCGTGGTTTGACCAAGGCCAAGCTGACCACAGTCTTGCAGAAGGAGCTGCAGGACGCATTTCCCGGTGTGGACTTCAACTTCTCGCAATACATCAGCGACAACGTCCAGGAAGCGGTCGCCGGCGTCAAGGGCGAGAACAGCGTCAAGGTTGCTGGCCCCGACCTCAAGGTGAACGAGACCAAGGCCATGGAGATCATCGCCGCGATGTCGAACGTACCCGGCATTCAGGACCTCGGGATGATCAGAACGCTGGGTCAGCCGAGCATCAAGATCGTCGCCGACCGCGTCGCGTGCTCGCGCTATGGCTTCAACACCGGCGACATCGGCGAGATCGTCGACGCCGCCATTGGCGGTCACGTGGTCACGCAGGTCTTCGAGGGCGAGAAGATGTTCGCGCTCACCGTGCGCTGGCAGGAACGGTTCCGGGAGAGCCTCGACGAGATCCGTCAGATCACGGTCTCAGCTCCCGACGGTACCCAGATCGCGCTCGGCCAGCTGGCCACGATCAACAAGGTCGACGGTCCAGCCATCACCTACCGGCAGGACGGGTGGCGCTTCACGCCGGTGAAGTTCTCGGTACGGGGACGCGACCTCGCGAGCACCGTCACCGACGCCCAGCGGCTGGTCGCCGAGAAGGTCAAGCTCCCCTACGACACACACCTCGAGTGGGCGGGTGAGATCAACGAGATGCACAAAGCCGAGGACCGGCTGCTGATCATCATCCCCCTGACGCTGCTCCTGATCACGTTCCTCACCTTCAGCGCGGTCAAGAACTGGGTCGATACCATCATCGTTCTGATCAACATCCCGGTGGCGTGCACGGGGGGCGTGCTGGCGCTGCTCATTACTCGCCAGAACTTTTCAGTGTCGGCGGCGATGGGCTTCATCTCGATCTTCGGGATTGCCATCCAGGACGCGATCCTGGTCGTCACCTACTTTCAGCGGCAGCGCTATGACCTGGGACAGAGTCTCGAGCAGGCGGCGCGCGAGGCCGCGGAGAAGCGCTTCCGACCGGTGCTCATGACGACGCTCGTGGCGACCCTCGGTCTTCTGCCCGCGGCGCTGTCGAACGGTATCGGCGCGCAGGCCCAGAAGCCGCTGGCGATCGTGGTCATCGGCGGCTCGCTCGTGCTCGCGATCCTGACGCGGGTGCTGCAGCCCCCCTTGCTGGTCGTCGCCCATCGCTGGATCGACGCCCGTCGGAAACGCAATGCAGGTCCGACCGAGCTCGAGTTGGAGGAGCGCTGAGAGTGTTCCGAACGAGGATAGTCTGTTCCACGATCTATCTCTGTGCGGCGCTGCTGACGGCGCGCGAGGCAGGAGCCCAGGACTCCGTGCCGCCGGCCGCCGAGCTGCCGCCGTTGCTGACGTTGGAGGATGCGCTCCACATCTGGCAGAAGCACGGGCTCGACGTCCTGCTTGCCGAGGCAGCGGTCAAGAATTCGGAGGGGGCGGCCCTGATCGCCGGCGCCATTCAGAACCCGGTCGCGACCGCGACGGTCGCAAACGCTTTCACCTATCAATGGAGCAAGTCCAGCGACTTCGACTGCAACCACTTCGGCGCGGTCTGCACGCCCTGGGGTTACAGCTTCGGCGTCAACGATTCGGCGGCGATCGAGGACACGCTATCCGGCAAGCGAGATCTCAGATTGCGGGTCGCGCGCAACGCACTGGCCGCCGCGAAGATGTCGCGCGTCGACGCGACGCGGACGATCGGCTTTCAGGTGAAGTCGGCCTACGTGCAGGTCGCGCAGGCGCAGCTTGCCTATCGATTCGCGAAGGAGGTCGCGTTGTCGCAGGCGACCACGCTGAGGAAGTTCCAGGAGCGCTTCAAGGCCGGGGCGATCAGCGCGGGGGACCTCCAGCGCATCGAGGTCACGAAGCTCGAAGCGGACCAGGCCGTGGACAGCGCCGAGGCCACGTTGCGCCAGACCCGCGCGGCGCTGGCTTTCCTCCTCGGGGTGCGTGGCGACGTGCCCGAGTTCGACGTCGACGCGAAGGCCCTGGACTACGCACCGGCCGCGAAGCTCCGCGGCCTCACTCCCCTCACGCTCGTCCAAACCGCGTTCGATAGGCGCCCGGACCTGCGTTCGTCGGCCTATGCTCGCGCCTCGGCGGACTGGCAGCTCCAGCTCGTGCAGCGCCAGAAGTTCCCCGACATCACGCTGGGCCTCAACTATCAATGGGGCGGGACCGCTGGATGGTCGGTCGACCTCGCCATCATCGGACCGCTGCTCACGCTGTCGTTGTCCGCGCCAATCCCTGTCTTCTACCAGCTACAAGGCGAGGAGCTTCAGGCGCAGGCGCAGCGCGAAACGGCGATGCTGCAGCAGGCGAAGACCACGGCTCAAGTCGCCAATGACGTCGCAACCGGGTATGCGGCGCTCGACGCGGCGACGACGCTGGTCGAGCGCATGGAGGGGCCACGTCGCTCGGATGGAGGCCTTCTCGAGAGCGCCAAAGGAGCGTTCGAAGTCGCGGCGGTCCAGTACGACAAGGGCGCGGCCAGCCTCACCGACTACCTCGACGCTCTGCGAACCTACATCGCGACCAAGAACGAATACATCGGCGACCTCGCGAACTACTGGACCGCGCTCTACCAGCTCGATGCGGCGACTGGAAGGGATCTGCAATGAAGCTACCTCAAGGCGTGTCGTTTCTTTCCGTCCTGGCGCTGGCGCTCCTCGCCTCGGCCTGCGAACCGGTGAGCGTTCCCCCTTGGCCTTACACGACCGCGACCGATGACACCGATGCCGGGACCGACGGGTCTGCGAGCGGTGCATCGGATCAGGGTGGGGTCGACGCCAGCGCCATCGAGCTCAAGTACGGGGTGGTTCCGCTGCGGTGCGACGGCGGTCTTTGCAACACGGACAACTACTCGCTTTGCAGCATTGCGGACCGTCCCGCGCGGAGCGGAGCGGGTGCGGCGCTTGTGCTGCTCGTGGTCGTCGTTGGGATGGGCATTGCGCGGAAGGGAAAGCGCCGGAAGGCGAGGCGTTCGTCATGACGGCGTTCCCGCGCATCGGGATCTCGAGGGCCTTTCGGCTGAGGGTGCTGTTCGTCGTGGTCGTGGTTGGGGCTGCGCTCCTCGGGGATCGGCCGGCACGGGCGGATGTCGTGCCGCCCGGTGCCGAGCTGCCGCCGTTCCTCACGTTCCAGGATGCGCTCGGCATCTGGCGGTGGCACGGGCTCGACCTCCGGCTCGCGGACGCGGCGGTCAAGACGTCGGAGGGTGGCGTGCTGGTCTCAGGCGCGGTTGCGAACCCCGTGGCGAGCGCGTCCGTCCTCAGGCTGATCACGTATCAATGGACCCCGGCCAGCGAGTTCGACTGCAATTTCGACGGCGCCGTGTGCCCGCCGTGGGGATACACCTTCAACCTCAGCGACTCCGCGGCGATCGAGGACGCGCTGTCCGGGAAGAGGGCGCTGCGGTTGAGAGCGGCGCGCAACGTGCTTGCCGCCGCGAAGATGACGCGCGTCGATGCGGTGCGGACGGTCGGGTTCCAGGTCAAGTCGGCGTATGTTCAGGTCGCGCAAGCGCAGCTCGCCTACCGATTCGCGAAAGACGTCGCGCTGTCGGAGGCCACGACGCTCAAGAAATTCCAGGATCGCTTCAAGGCCGGCGCCGTCAGCGAAGGGGACTTGGAACGCATCGAGGTCGCAAAGCTCGAGGCGGACCAGGCCGAAACCAGCGCGCTGTCCACCTTGCGTCAGGCGCGCGCGGCGTTGGCGTTCCTCCTCGGGGTGCGCGGCAACGTGCCCGAGTTCGACGTTGATACGAAAGTGCTGGACTACGCGGAGCCCGCCAGGATTCGCGACGTCACGCCTCTCACGCTGGTCAGGAGCGCGTTCGATACCCGCCCGGACCTGCTTTCATCCGCGTATGCCCGGGCGGCGGCGGACGCGCAGCGGGACGTTGTGCGGCGGCAGAGATTCCCCCCCATCACGCTGGCCGTCAACTACCAGTGGGGCGGGGCCGGTGGATGGTCGGTCGACAACGCGCCCGTCGGGCCGCAGATCATGTTGTCGATCTCCGCGCCCATTCCGGCCTTCTATCAGCTGCAGGGCGAAGAGCGTCAGGCCGAGGCGCAGCAAGAAACCGCTACCTTGCAGCAAGCGAAGGCCACCGCACAGGTCGCCAGCGATGTCGCGACCGCCTACGCCGCCTATGGCGCTTCGAAGAGGCTCGTGGAGCGCATGGAGGGATGGCGTCGCCCGAACGGTGGCCTTCTCAAGAGCGCCAAGGGGGCCTTCGACATCACCGCAGCCCAGTACGACAAGGGCGCGGCAAGCCTCACCGAGTACCTCGATGCGCTCCGAACCGACATTGCGACGAAGAACGAGTACTTCGGCGACCTCACGACCTATTGGACATCGGTGTTCCAGCTCGAAGCAGCGGTAGGAAGGGATCTACTATGAAGTTACTTCAACGCGTGCTGTTCGTGGCCGTCGTTGTCGTTTGTGCCGGCCCGCGCGCGACCTTCGCGGAGGCGCCTGCCGCCGCGTCGGCGCCGCCGCCGTCGTCCGAGGTGACGTCGCAGGTCAGCTGGCCGTTGACGTCGACCGGAGCGGTGGACATCGCACTCCGCGAGCCAGAGCCGCCGCGCCGCTATGTGGCCCTCGAGCTCAATCCCCTGGCCGGGCTGGCCCTGCACCGGTGGGGCGTGAACCTCATCCTCGCCCCGTTCGAACATCACGCGATCATCTTGAATCCCTATCACGCCTACGCGCGAACCTACCCGATCAATCTCTTCGATGATAACGGGAACCCAATTCTGCTTCCGATACAGTATTTCAACGGGTGGGGGGCCGAGCTCGGTTACCGGTACTACACCGGGCGCGGTGGCCTGCGCGGTCTTTTCCTGGGGCCGTCGGTGTTTGCCGATTGGATGACCGTGGAAGCCCAGGACGGGGCCAAGACGGACTACATCTATTACGGGATCGCGGCCGACGTCGGCTACCAGGTGCTGATCACGGATCGCGTCTCCGTCAGCTTCGGCGCGGGACTGCAGTACGGACGACCGGACAAAGACATCCCGAGGCAGGGCTTCCAGGCGAAGTACTACGCGAATCCCATCGTGCTTCCCCGGTTGCTGATCTCGATCGGGTGGGCGCAATGAAAAAGCAACTTCCGTTCAGGGTTCTCATGGTCATTTTCGCTCTCGCCACGGCGTGCGCGGCCGAGACCGTCGAGTTGCCTCCCCCGGCCCCGGTCCACTGGCAGTCGTCGGCGTCGGTGGCCCCCAGCCCCACGACGCCGACCCAGAAGGAGCGCGCCGTTGCCGACGCGTACACCAGGGCGCTCGCCTCACCACGGCTCGCCGCGCTTGGCCCCTTGCTCGACGAGGAGGCGGTCTTCGCGTTCGGCGCCCAGAGCATCCGTGGGCGCGAGCGCGTCGTCAAAGCCCACGAAAACATGTTTGGCGCATTCGACGGCCGGCGCTTCGTCGCGAGCCGCGTCTGGTTGACCGACAGCAGGGCCACGCTCAACTCGCAGGCGATCGAGTGGACGATGACGGGCGCGCAAGCACGCGAGTGGATGAAGATCCCCCCGACCGGAAAGGACGTCGTCATCAAAGGCCTCTCGCTCCTTTGGGCGACCGACGAAGGCGTCATCACCGAGATCCACGTCTACTTCGACGACGACGTCGTCAGGGCGCAACTTGGCAGCGGGCCGCCCGACCTCGCGAAGCTCCCCGGCTCTCCGGCGCCCGACGCCCAGGCGGCCGAGACCCGGGAGCGGAGCGGCGCACCGGAAGAGGCCTCGAACGTCGCGCTCGTACGCGACATGCTGCAGGCCCTCGAGACCGACAAGGAGGCTGCGTTCCTGTCGGTGCTGGCCGACGACGTCGACGTGACCTCGTTCGACGGCGTCGATGCGATGCGCGGCAAGGCCGCCGCGCGCGCCTACTTTCGGTCGGCCAGGAAGTCGATTCGGGAGCTGGACACGGTGGTTCAAAACCTCTGGGGAGTGCGCTCCTTCGCGATCGCCGAATACGCTCTGACGGGCCTGCAAATCGCACCGTGGCACAGGGTTCCAGTTCCAAAAGATGGTGCCCTCCATCCGATTCATGCGCAGTTCGTGGACGTGGCCGAAATAAGCGGCGGGAAGGTCGCGCACATCTGGCGATATGCCGACCCGTCTGCATTCTTGTCGCCATCACCCTGACCCGGGAAACGCAGGCTCCGAGTCACATACCGTCCAGGTGCAAGTGGTCAGCGGCACGTTGGTAGTGGACGCGGTCGGGATCGTTTCGTAGCGGCGATTCGGTGCAGAATGTCTCGAGGTGCCGGGCAAATTCCGCGGGACGCTCGAACATCGGGACGTGACCGCAGCGCTCCATCACGATGACGCGGGCGTGGGGCAACCCGCGGCGCAACGTTTCGACCGCCGAGCGGTGGAAGAAGCGATCGGTGTCGCCCCACAGAATCAGCGTCGGGAGCGTGAGCCGCGGCAGCAATGATTCGAGCAGGTAGGCGTGTCGCCCCCAGAGGTCGGCCCAGATGCGCAACCGCAGCGGCCGGCTCGCGAGCGCGTCGGCGCACAGGGCGCGCAGGACGGCGGCGGGGATGAACGGCCGGCGCACGAACGCCAGCGCGACGAGCCGCGCGAACTCGCGCGCGTTGGCGGGCACCAGCGGACATTCACCGCGCGAAATCTCGAGGTCGAGCAGGCTTGGCTCCCGGGCGTGGACGCCGTGAGTCTCGACGAGCGTCAAGCTGAGCACGCGCTCCGGGAAGTCGTGCGCGAGCACGCCGGCGACGTGACCGCCCATCGAATTGCCGACGAGATGAAAGCGCTCGATGCCGAGCGCTGCGATGAACGCGCGAACCCGCGCGGCCTGGCTGCGCACGTCGAGCGGCTCGTGGGGATCAGCCGGTGTTTCGCCGAAACCCGGCAGGTCGAGCGCAACCACACGGAAGCGGCGCCCGAGGTGGCGCGCCGCGCCGGTCCAGTGATCCTTGTCGGCGCCGAACCCGTGGAGCATGACGATCGCCGTCCCGGAGCCGCCCTGCCAATAGGCGAAGAGACGCCCGTCGACGAGCAAGCGCCCGGCGCGTACGCCCGAGCGCGCCCGCTCGACGGCCATGAAGATCCGCGCCCACGGACGCGGGCAGAGCCAGTACGTCGCCGCGATCAAGGCCACCGTCGAGATGCCGACGACAAGCACAGCTGAGTCTCCCATCATGTTGCATCGCCTCCCTGGTCGTGGAGACGAGATAGCTCGGCCGCGCGTGACAGCTTCGAGTGGTTAAACTTCGCCCATGACGCGCGCACAACGAGTGGTCCTGGTGGCCAGCATCCTCGGCTCGTTCGTCGCGTTCCTGGACGCATCGGTCGTGAACGTCGCGCTGCCCGCGATCCGGAACGATCTCGGCGGCGGCATCTCGGCGCAGCAGTGGATCGTGGACGCATATCTGGTCACGCTCGGATCCTTCATCCTGCTCGCCGGATCGCTCTCAGATCTGTTCGGACGCAAGCGGGTGTTCGCCGCCGGCCTGGTCGGATTCGGCGCCACGTCGCTGCTGGCGGCGATCGCTCCCGGCGCGACCATCTTGATCGTCGCCCGCGGCCTGCAGGGCATGACGGGCGCGCTGCTCGTGCCGAGCTCGCTGGCGATGATCATCGCCAACTTCACGGGCCCCGACCAGGGCAAGGCGATCGGGACGTGGACTGCCTGGACCGGCATCTCGTTCATCATCGGCCCGTTGCTGGGCGGCGCGTTGGTCGATCTCGGGTCGTGGCGTTGGGTGTTCGCGATCAACGTCGTGCCGATCGCCGCAACGCTGGCGGTGCTGGCGCGTTTCCCGCGCGAGCCGGCGCACGCCGAACGCAGCCACGTCGACCTGCCGGGCGCGATCCTGTGCGCGCTGGGACTGGGCGGCGTTATCTTTGGCCTGATCGAGGCGCCAATCCATGGCTGGCGCGCGCCCGCGATCTATCTGCCACTCGCCGGCGGTGCGGCCGCGTTCGCCGGCTTCCTGATCTACGAACGGTTCGCGCCCCACCCGATGGTCGACTTCGCGCTGTTCCGGAGCCGAAACTTCGCGATGGGCAACGCCGCGACCGCCGCGATCTACGCCGGCCTGTCGGCGTTCACGTTCCTGCTCACGGTGTTCCTGCAGCAGGTGTCGGATTATCGCGCCACCACCGCCGGGCTGGCGCTGTTGCCGGTGACGTTGCTGATGTTGGCGCTGTCGCCGGTCGCCGGTCGCCTCGCCGGCAAGTACGGGCCCCGCTGGTTCATGACCTTCGGTCCGTTATTGGGCGCGGCTGGATTTCTCATGATGCTGCGGGTGAACGCCCGCACCGCCTATTTCACCGAGATGCTGCCTGGCATGCTGGTGTTCGGGATCGGGCTGTCGTTCACGGTGTCGCCGCTGACCGCGGCGGTCCTCGGCAGCATCGATCAGCGCCACGCCGGCATCGGCTCGGCCATCAACAACGCGATCGCGCGCGTCGCCGGCCTGCTCGCCGTCGCCGCTGTGGGTGCGGTCGTCGCCGCGCAGTACTCGGCCGCACTGGGCGCCGCCGCCTCCGGATCGCTCAGCGCGCCCGCCCGCGCGTTCGTCACCGTCGCGCAGGAGCGCCCGCTCGACACGTCGGTGCCGAAGTCGTTGGGGAACGATCGGCCCGCGGTGAAGGCTGCCCTCGACGGCGCGTCGGTCCGGGCGCTGCACGCGGGACTCTGGTCGATGGCGGTCGCACTTGCGGCTGGCGGGATGATCTCTGCCGCGGGTATCCGCAACCCGAAGCCTTCATGAGGTAAGGAAACAGGCGCCGACGCCGAGGCCGTCTTGTCTGTGGAGTCGCGCGCGCGGCTGCGCCACAATGGACACCATGAGCGTGAGACGGTCGTTGGTGCGTCGTCACGCCGGGCTCTTCGGGGCGACGATGCTCCTGGCTGGGCTCGAGCTGACGGGCTGCGGAAGCTCCGCAGGACGCGGGACGATCAGTCCCGACGGCGGCGCCGGGGCATCGGGAATCGGCGGTACGTCCGCCGCTGGAGGGGCGGGCGGCGCGAACAGTGGAGCCGGCGGCGTCAGCAGCGCGGGCGGATCGATCGGCGCGGGCGGTCAGGCCGGCTCGCAAACCTGCACAAATGCGCCCCACGTCTTGCCGCTCAATCCCTCGAACGCCCAAGACGGGATCACGCTTGGCGGGTTCTACGTCGATACGGACACCTGGAACGTCGCCAGCTATCCCGTTTCGCAGACCATGTATGTCTGCGACTACAACAACTGGTACGTGGTCGCGAAGATGGACAACACAACCGGTGACGGCGCCGTGAAGACGTACCCCAACGTGCACAAGGATTTCGGCGCCGCGCCCGCGATCAGCTCTTTCAGCATGGTCTCCAGCCGCTTCGCTCATGCCGGGCCACACGTTGGAATCTACGAGTTCGCGTACGACATCTGGCTGAACGGCGTCGCCAGCAACGGCTCGACGGAGGTGATGATCTGGACCGACAACTTCAACCAGGTCCCGTCGGGCTCGGTTCAGGAGACCGTCACCTTTGGTGGCCTGAGCTATCGCGTCTACAAGAGCGGCAGCTACATCGCCTTCGTGGAGACGGTCAACGTGGCCTCGGGATCGTTGAACCTGCTCGACTTCTTCAACCACATCATCGCCAAAGGCTGGATCCCCTCGACCTCGACGCTGAGCGCCGTTGATTACGGCGTCGAGCTGGTCTCGACGAACGGTGCGGACGCGAGCTTCGTGGTCAACGACTTCTCGCTGACCACGATGTAACCTGCGCCCCCGGGCCGGCTGACTGTCCGGCGGCGGCGCCGGCCTGCAACTTCGGATATTGCGAGCCCCGCTGAGCTCACATCGTCGAGACGACGGCGCGATCGATCGAAACGTAGTTTCCGGTGCTGCCGAACTGGTCGCCCGCCTTGTCCGACCAGTTGCTGTGGTCGCCGAGCACGGTGAGCTTCAACGTGTAGGAACCGGTCTTCAACAATGGGCTCGCGAATTCGAGCTCGTGGGCCGTGTCGCGGTACTTGCTGTAAAAGTCGATCGTTCCCGAGGCGACCGTGCCGCCACTGCCGTCGACGAGGGTGAAGGAGCCGTAGCCCCCGTCGGTGTTCGCCACACCATAGAGCTTGATCTGCGTGCCGACAAACGCGATCGAGACCGTGTCACCGGTGGCGGCCGAGCGGCTTTCGGTGTTGTTGAATCCTCCGCCGGTCAGGTGAGCCCACGCGCCGGTATAGTTGAACTGATTCACGCCGGCGCCGTCGACGCTGTCGTCGATTGACGTTCCCGTCGCGCCAACGGCGGACCAGGCGCCGGTGATCGGATTGACTTTCCAGGCCTCGTTGAACGCTGGCATCGACAGCGTCGTTCCGCTGACCGCGAGTGGCTGCCAGACCGAGGTCGCGGCCGAGCCCTGGCGCGGGTAGGACCACCGGTCGCCCATGAACATGTAAGTCGTCGCTCCCGACCCGACGACGGGCAGCACGAACGTCGTCTGTGAATTCCAGGTGAGCGTTCCGCTGGGCGCAAACAGACCGCGGTTGGTCCACGGGCCGGCGATCGATGTCGCGGTGTAGTAGTAGTTGTCATTTCGTTCCCAGGACGTCTTGTTGGAGAAGAGGAAGAAGTAGACGTTCCCCGCCTTGAACATCGCCGGTGACTCCCCGCCCGTGGAGACGCTGGCCGCCACCATGCTCGCGGCGCTGTGATAGTCGGCGGCGAGCTTGTAGACGTCGCCGCCGTTCGCGAGAATGTACCCGCTGCCGTCGGTGTCCTGGAAGGTTCCCATGTCCCATCGCGCGATGCTGGCCCCGTTGAACTGCAGCGCTCCCTTGAACGAATACGCTCCATTGATCGTAGCGGACGTCGCGTATGCGACCGCCTCATCGGTGTAGGTCAGGTTGTCGGTGTGCATGAACATCACGTATTCGCCGGTGCTCGGGCACTTCATGACCTTTGCGCGTTCTCCGACGCGATTCGGGCCGAGGATGCCGTTCGGTTGCATTGGCAGGACCTGGCCCTCGAGCTTCCACGACAGGAGATCGACGGAGGAATAGCAGCTGAATGCGGTGAAGGCGTTGCTGGTGTCGCTGTGGCGCTCGCCGAACAAATAGTATTTGCCGTTGTCTTTGATGATGCCGGCGCCGTGCGCGTTGATGACGTTGCCCTGGTCATCCAGCCAGGGAGAACCCGAATCGATCGCGTCGTAGAGCGCGGCGCCCGTGATGGACGTCGAGCCGCCCGCGCCGCCGATCCCCGCTGCGCCCCCGGCGCCGCCGAGCCCCGCTGCGCCGCCGGCGCCGCCGGGTGCGGCTGCGCCGCCGCTTCCCGTCGTTCCGCCGGTGCCCCCGACAGCACCGCCGATGCCCGGAGCACCTCCCGCGCCCGGTTGGCCGCCGGACCCCGGCGCTCCGCCAGCTGCGCCACCGGCGCCGGAGACACCGCTCGTGCCTCCGGACCCGGCTGCGCCCCCATGACCCGCCGAACCGGCGCACGCCTGGAGCAGCAGCAGAATCGTCGCCAACCGGGCGACGATTCTGGCCCCGCTTTCTGCGCCTGCGCATTGCATACCTTCCATCCACAAAGGAAAGGGCGCGCATGCCGCGAATTGGTGCAGTGAACCCGACGTCCGACTACCTCGGTCTTGAGGTCGTCCAGCAGCCTCGTCGAAGCGGGGACTCAATGACCACGCGGGCGACCCTCGATCGCACGCAATCGGCGGGACAGATCCTGGTTCTGGCGGCTCAGCCTGTCGATCTCCTTCTTCTGCGCGGTGACCAGGCCATCCAACGCCTGAATCGCCGCCAGCGCGACACCCTGCGCATCGACGGCGAAGTAGGTGCGGTCGTCGTCACCGAGGCCAAAGGCGGCGCGAAAGTCCTGCGCCATCGGACCGAGGTGGCGCACGGCGGGTGGCTCCTGGCGATAGCTCCAGGTCGAGATCGGCAGCCGACTCACCTTGTCCAGGATCGCCGCGGCGTCGATGGGTGCGATGTCCTTCTTCTGATTTCGATCGCTCACGCACAACGGCGCGCAGCCCTGCGGGCAGGTGGGTTGGCTGGTCGTGGGCGTGAAACACGTCGGGGGGCCTCCGGCTACAGGACCTTCCGTCTCGCAACAAAGATCGCCCGCGGCGCAACATGCGCTGCCGCAACAGATCGAGTTTGGGGCGCACACCCCGGCCGTGGGCGAGCAAGGCGCCGGCTGACAGGTCCCGCCGGAACAGAGCGGCGTCGCCCCGGAGCAATGGACGCCGCACTTTCCACAGTTCATGGGGTCGTTCTGTGGATTCACGCAGCCGCCGTCGCAGCAGGTACGCCCGGTCATGCACAGGACGTTGCACACGCCGCTGCCGCCCGCCCCGGTAGTCCCGCCGGCGCCGGCCTGAGCGCCGTCATGGGCGGCGTCCATCCGGGGGTCCGATGGCGTGATGTTGCCGCAACCGGCCAACAATGAAAGCCCCACTGACATCAACGCGAAGACAGGTCGCACAGAATTTCCGCGCATACCTGCGATCAAAGCATGATCGGGGCCAGACGCGAAAGGCAAGGCGCTGGCGCTCACTGCTGGATCGCGTGAGACCTCAGGGACAACTTCCGGCGTGCGCGAGCTGCGCGCGGGCGCGCTGGCGTTCGCAGTCATTGTTATAGGTCTGGTTGTCGCAGCCACACACCGGCGCGACGAGCGCGGGGCAGACTGCGGGAAGGACGATGCAATGCCCGGGCTGGTATCCAGCCACACATCTGTTCGGCGTATCGAGATCGCAGATTTCTCCGCCGGTGCACGGCACTGGGGGAGCGGAGCTGCAGACCGCAGCGCCGGAAGCGCCACCCTGTCCGCCGCTGCCGTTCCCACCGGCACCCCCAACGGCTCCTGCTTGGCCGCCCGATCCGGTGCTGCCGCCAGCACCGACGCCAGCGCTGCCGCCGGCACCCACGCCGCCGCTACCCGCGCCGGCCGTTCCCCCGCTACCGATATTTCCGCCGGCGCCGGCAAGCGAACCGCCCGCTCCAGCCGTCCCCCCTCCTGATCCTCCGCTTGATGACCCTCCGCTTCCCGCGGAATCGGAGCCGGCATCGTGGGAGGCGGACGAGTTCCCGCAGGAGACGCTACCCGCGGCCCCCATCATCGCGACGATCGCCGCCATCGCCGCTTGACGCCACCAATGTCTCAGGTTCCTGAGATTCCGCATGTCACGGACGTCCCGGTTCTTTCCCATCGATGTGCGCCCGATCATCGTCAGGCAGCGCCGCACATCACGACTCGGCCGTTCACGAATTGGCATTGTCCTCCGGTTGTCGCTCCGTTTGGCATGCAAACAGTGGAAGGGAGGCAGGTGCAGCTCGGCGCCCCGGCACAGGTCGACGGCAGAGGAGCACAGAACTGATCGGGGGGCGTACACGGTGGTGGGAGACAACCTTGCGTGCTGCCATTTCCTCCCTGGCATAGCGTCTGAGTCCAGCCGCTCGGACACTGCCCGCCATCCACGGCCAACGGGATGCACGGAGGTGGCGTTCCGCCGGCGCACGACGGATGAACGCAGATCTGGCCGCTCGTGCAGGATGAAGTGCCACAGGTGACGGCTCCATTACCGCCCGCGCCCCCCGTGCCCGAATGTCCGCCGCTTGCCCCGCTCATCCCCGCCGCGCCTCCTGTTCCCCCACCACCGCCCGCACCCACGCCGCCGCCGGCACCGCCCACTGCGCCATCGCTCGCCCCGCCCTGACTCGCGTCGGAGGCTGACTGCGTGCTGCTGCAGGCGACGATGCCCAGCGCGACAATCAGCGCCAATAGCCTGTAGCGATTCATTCGTGGGTTCTCCATCCGCGTCACTGGTCCTCGCGGCAGGAATGACACAGCAATGAGCGGGCCACACAGCGCCCACCCCAGTCGCTCAGTCTGCGACTCAGATTAGCGGATGCCGTTGTCACACGCGATCGGGCCCGGGAGTCACGTCGTTTCCCAGACAGAGATTCGAGGTGTATCCCGCGTTGGACGTGATCGATCTGGGCAGATCAACTCTCATTTCCAATGCCCGGAGGCTCGTGATCTGATCTTGGATTTTTGGGCAGAAATTCCGCCCCGGTGAGCCGAATCTCCGGTTCCAGGAGACAGAGTCTGATGTGTCAACTCACACATTGGTCGGAAGCTTTCCGCGCCATCTCTCGCGCGCCCTGAGGATTGTCGCCGTGGCCGCCGCGTTCGCAGGAGCCGCTCCGGTTGGATGCGCCGGCACGGGCAGCGGCAATGGCGGCGGGGCTGGCGCGAACGGTGCGTCGGGCGGCAGTGGTGGCGCCGGCGGCGATAGGACGGGCGCTGGCGGCGCCACGGGCGGGGCGACCGGTAGTGGCGGCAGCCCGTCGGGTACCGGCGGCGCCGCGCCGGGCAGCGGCGGCAGCATCGGCGCCGGCGGACGAAGCGGCGCCGGCGGCCAAGCCGGCCGGACGGGAGCAGGCGGCGCTGCGGCGACCGGGGGCAGCAGTGGTGGTGGCACCGGCGGAACGACCGGCGGGAACGGACCCGAAGTCTGGGTGAGCCCGACCGGCAGCGATACGAACGCGGGCACGCAAGCCGCACCATTTTTGACCATCCAGCACGCGCACGGCGCCGTCAGCGCTGGCGGCACAATCTGGGTGATGCCGGGGACGTATCAGTATGACCGTACCGTCAATCTCTCGCTCGCTGGCTCAGCCAACAATGTCACCAGGCTGTGGGCCGTGCCCGGAGGCGCGCGTCCCGTCCTCGACTTTTCGCAGCAGGCCCGCAATGTGTCGAGCAACCGCGGCTTCACCATCCCCGGTAGCTACTGGCACCTGAAGGGATTCGAGGTGAAAAACGCCGGCGACAACTGCATCAACATCAGCGGATCGAACAACACCGTCGAATGGATCGAGGCCGACGGCTGCGACGACACCGGCATCCAGATCACCGCCTCTGGATCGGGCACAGGGTCGAACAACCTGATCTTGAACTGCGACGCCCACGACAATTTCGACACTGCCACCGGCGGCGAGAACGCCGACGGCATTGACGCCAAGTTGAACATCGGGCCCGGGAACATCCTGCGCGGCTGTCGCTCGTGGAACAACGCCGATGACGGCTACGACCTGTTCGGCGTCACCCAGGTCGTCACCATCGACGGGTGCTGGGCGATCGCCAACGGGCAGACCAGCACGGGAATGAAAGGCGCCAATAGTGACGGCAACGGATTCAAGCTGGGTGGCAACTTCGTGGCCGCCGTGCACGTGGTGACCCGATCGTTTGCCGTGGGCAACGTGAAGTGCGGCTACACGTTGAACAACAACACCGCGACACCCGACGTCAGCGACTCCGGGGCGCTGGCGAACAATCCCGACACCTGTGGCATCACGATCCGCAACCGCGTCACCATCACCATGACTGCTGCCCAGGCCATTGCCGCTCAACGAGACGCGAACGGGAACCTGCCCGCGGTCCAGTGAGGACCGCCTGCCCGTCATCTTTCCGGCGTCGACCTTGCGGCTAACGAGGAGGGAGTCGTCGACGAGCCCGCAGGTCACGAGACGGGGCTCTGAGCGACGCGCCGAGATCCCAACGCTGACGAGGGGTTGCAACGCACGTCCCCAGTGCAGCGACATGACGGGCTTTCATGGAGTACGCTTGCGCGGGGAGGTTGGGCCTTGAGCTTCGTGCCTTTCTTGAATCACTGGTGGAACCTGCCGTTCCTGGTGATGCTGGGGCTGTGCGGCGTCTTCTTCGTGCTGCAGGCGATCGGCCTTTTGGGGGGCGACGCCGATCATGACGTCGACGCGGACACCGACGTCGATCACGACGTTGATGGCGACGCTGCGCCAGGCGGCGGAATGACCGCCGCCTGGCACGAGGCGCTCGCGTTTCTCGGTGTGGGCCGCGTGCCGTTCATGGTCGTCTGGGTGACGCTGTTCCTGTTTGGGGGCTTCAGCGGCATATTCATCAACCGCGTGCTGTTCGTGCGCGCGAGCGGCGCGTACCACGGATGGTGGTTCGTAGCCGTGTCCCTGTCGTCGCTGATTGTGGGACTGGCGAGCGTGCGGTTGTTTTCCGGGTTGGCCGCGCGCCTGGTCGACGTCGGCGGCCACGGCGCCGTCGCCAAACACGAAATGGAGGGCAAGGTGGGCGTCGTGGCGTCGATGACTCTCGACGAGCGCTTCGGCGAGATTCGAGTACATGACGATCGCGGCAACGAGCTTCTCCTGCACGGCTGTGTGCGCGCGGGCGAGGCGCCGCTGCCGCGCGGAGCGAAGGTTCTTCTGGTGAGCTACGACGGGGACAAGCAGCTCTTCTGGGCCACGGCTTGCCCCGAGCTTGAGCAGGACAAAAGGAGCTGAGACGATGAGCGGTCTATTGAGCGGTATCGAGGTCTGGCAGATGGCGCTCGGGCTGGTCGGGGCCATCACGGCGTTTGCGCTGCTGTTCGTGGGGGCGATGGCCCGCTTTCTCAAGCGACCCTCCCCGTCGGAGGCGATCATGCGCATCGGTCGCACCACGACCGACGTCTTCATTGGTCGCGCCTGCTGGATCGTCCCCGTGCTGCACCGGGCGGCGACCATGTCGCTGTCGACCATCGGGCTCACGATAAGGCGCGAGGGTCACGAAGCGCTGGTGACCAAGGACTTCATCTCGACCAACCTGTCGGCGGAGTTCTACATCCGCGTCGAGCCCAACGAAGACGACATCAAGAAGGCCGCGCGCACGATCGGCATCGACGAGGGACACGCGTCGACCGACGCCATCCGCACCAAGGCCCAGCAGTTGCTGGAGCCGAAGCTGATTGGCGCCATCCGCGCGGTGGCGGCGCAGAACGATTTCCTCGCGCTGCACCTCAACCGCGAGCACTTCGGACAAGAGGTCTCGAACGCACTGCGCGAGGATCTGGGGCGCAATGGATTCACCCTCGAGTCGGTGACCATCACCGAGCTCACTCAGACGCCGTTGTCGGAGCTGCGCAGCGACGACATCTTCGGCGCGTCGGGCCGCGAGACCGTGACCAACACCGTCGTGCAAAAGAACATCGCGGTGAAGCGCAAGATGCAGGAGGAGGCGGAGCGCACCGCCGAGATCGCGCGCGAGCAAGCGGTCAACGTTGCCCAGCAGACGCGCATCATGCGCGAGGGCAGCGCCAAGGAAGAGGAGGCGGGGGCGAAGGCCGATCTGGCCAAGAGCGAAGCGATCGAATCACGCGACCTGCAACGGCAAGCCAACATCGCCGTCGAGCGTTCGCGCAAGGAGCAGACCGAGCAGGCGGCCGCGATCGGCAAGGAGAAGGTGGTCGAGGCGGCGAAGGTCGACAAGGAGCGGACCATCGAGGCGGCGCTGGTCGACAAGCAAATCACGCTCACGCTCAAGGCCAAGGAGTCGGCCGAGGCCGACGCCCAGAAGGCGTCCGCGCTGGCGCTCCGAGAGAAAGCAGACCAGGAGGTCATCACGGTCGGCCAGGTCGCTGAGGCGGAGCGGCAGAAACAGGTCGCGATTGTTGCCTCGCAGCGCGCGGCCGAGCAGGAGAAGATCGCGGCCGAGGTCGAGGCGTTCAAGAAGCGGCTCGAGGCGGAGGCGGGGGCGGCGGCCCAGCAGGCGTCCGCGGAGGGCGCGGCTCAGGCGGTGAAGATTCGCGCCAAGGCGGATGCCGACGCGGCGGAGATGCAGGCGCTGTCGATCACCAAGCTGGCCGAGGCGAACCGCGAAGCCGGCCTCAAGGAGGCGGAGGTACTGCGGATGAAGAACGCGGCGGCCAACTCGAAGTCGAAGGAGATCCTGCTCCAGGAGGCGGTCCTGATCTTTCTCCAGGGTGCCCCCGCGATGCTGCGGGAGCTGGTCAAGCCCGCCGAGAAGATCTCGGAGATCAAGGTGTTGCAGTTCGGCGGCATGTCGGGTGGCGGCGCGGGCTCGAACGGAAACGGCGCCTCGGCGGGTGGGCAGTTCCCGCTGCTGGGCTCGGCCCTCGGCCCGGTCACGAAGAGCATCATCGAGGCATCGGCGATGCTGCCGATGCTGAAGGAGGTCATGAAGTTCACCGACGCCGACAAGCTGAAGGCGGCGTTCGCGTCGCTCGGCGGCGAGACTGGCGCGCCCCCCGCCGTCGTGATGGCGACTCCTCCGGTCGCCGCCGTGCCGCCTGCGCCCATGGTGACCCGGGCGGGTCGGGTGACCACCGATGGCTGAGGCGTCTGCCATCGCTGCCGGCGCGGGCGTCGAGCATGTCCCGCCCGCGCCGCACGTCGCCTCGCCCAGCGAGGAGCTCGGTCTGCTGGTGAGCTGGGGAGCCGCGCTCTTCTATTGGGCCGAGTCCGGCGCGAACCCGGCGGTGCGCAGTTACTGGGACGGTCTCCACTATGTGTCGACGGCGTTGTCGGTCGGGTACGCGAACATCTTTCCGGTCACCCCGCTCGGCAAGATGATCGGCGCCCTGGTGATGACCATCGGTCCCGCGCTGTCGGCGCGCGCGCTCGATCAGGCGCAGCGCGGTACCGCCGAGGGCGACGGCGCCGGCACCGCGCTGCTGGCCGAAAAGTTGGACGCGATCCTGGCCGAGCTGCGCAAGAACGGTTCTCGCTGACGGCGGAGCTGGCACCGCGGAGGAGAGCGGCGCCCTGGATCATCCGTCGGGCAGCCGGACCTCTACGGGATCGCCGACCGTCACGGTTCCTGGCTGCAGGACTTCGCAATCGAGCGCTAGCAGCCCGCCGAGCTCACGATGGATCCGCAACAAGACCTCTTTATCTTGCTCGGCGGTGTCCGGATCGAACGTGGTCATGATGCATCGCTGGCGGAGGCTGACGATGCGGATGATGGCGCCGCCGACGTGGAGATGGCGGCCCTCCCACTCGCGCTCCGCGAACCCGGCGACGCCGCCGACGAGGAGGTTCGGTCGAAACCGCCGCCGATCGTAGCCGAGCGAGGAGATGGCGCCGTCCGTGGCGACGAGCAGCGGAAGGACATCGAAGCGTTCCAGGCTCTCGTCGCGCACGAGACGCGTGCCGGCGCCTGCCGCGTCCACGATGTCGTTCGCCACTTCCGGCGAAGTCCAAAGGCGTCCGTCCACCAGTGGCTCGCCGTTTGGTGCGAGCGTTGCGCGATGAACGAGCAGGCGCGGGCGGGCGCGCGCCGTGACAACCCGGCCGCGCTCGTCCTCTACGTGAACGACCCGATCACCTGGGATCCCGTCGTACCCGACCTCCGCCTGGTTCAGTGGCTCGCCTCCGAGTGATTTGACGGGGTAGCGCCAGAGCTCCGAGAGCTGCATGCCGCCCATAGATGCACGGCGCGCGAGATTGGATTCATCTTCGCGAGTGCTTTTCTTGCGACGGCAGCGGCGCCCGCCTACGCTCGCTGGAGATGGACAAACAGTTCTTGGTCGCGCAGCTCGTCGAGCGGCTCCGGGAGTCCGTGCACGTCGCGCGCAAGGCCGGCGATGCTGCGGCGGAGGAGGCGCGCGCCGGAGCGACGCCCTCCGAGAAACGTGACGATTCGCGGGTCGCGATGGAGTATGCGGGCCTCGCGCGCGGACAGAAGCAGCGCGCGGATCGCGCCGCCGCCGAGGTGTCGCTGCTCGAGACGTTTCGGCCCCCGGCGCTGCCGGCGCGCGCCCCGATCGCCCTCGGGGCGATCGTCGAGGTGGAGGACGGCTCTCATGGCCGCACCTTCTTCTTGGCGCCGGTCGGCGCAGGGGTCGAGCTGACGGGCCCCGGCGGCGACGGGTACCTGTCGGTGGTCACGCCGTCGTCCCCGATCGGCAAGGCGGTGCTGGGGCGGCGGGTCGGCGACACGGTCGAGGTGGTCGTGAAGGGCGAGCCCCTCGAGTGGGCGATCACCTTCGTCGGGTAGCTCCGGTAACGCTGGTTCGCGGATGTAGCGGAGCGGTTACGCGCGTGCGGTTTACGAGCCGGATCGGCCGTGGTCGGGCTTCGGCACAGTTATCGCTTGAGCAAAGGCAACCCAGTACAGACCGCCTCGGAAGTACCTGTCGAGCCGGGTCGTTCCAATCACTGCTATCCAGAGGTGCCCAATGCTCATCGGACTTGCAATCCTTCTCGCCCTCGCATGGGTTCTAGGTTTCACGGTCATGCACGTGTCGTCGTTCGCAATTCATTTGCTGATCCTGCTGGCAATTGTCAGCGTCGTGGCTCATTTCTTTCGCGGACGGAGGCTGACGTGAAGCGCTCGGCAGCGGTGTCCAAGCGCACGACTGCAATGACGGTTGCCGGACCCCGGCGGTCGTCGCAAGCTCCGACGGATTTGACACGAGGTCGCGGGGGGCTGAGCGGCGCAAAGAAGAGGACCGCGCGACTCATCGCCAAAAATCCCTTTCGCGTCGTCGCCGGCGCACTTGCTCTCGGCTTCGCCGTTGCGAAGCTGAGAACTATTTTCTGAGGGCGAGCGTGCAGACCTCATCATCTGTTACGCGGGCGGCGCGAGCGGGGGCCGTCGCGGTCTGCGGCGCGACAAACGTTGGCCTGGTCCGACCGCAGAACGAAGATACGTTCATGATCGCCGACCTGGCCTCCGGCGAGCTCAGCTGCCCCTGCATCGGCACGGACTTCTCCGTCTCTCCATCCGGCGTCTTGCTGCTCGTCTGCGATGGCATGGGAGGTCATGCCGCAGGGGAGATCGCGTCGCGCGTCGCTGCGCAGGCGATCAAGGAAAGCTTGGTCGGCGAAGGGCCGACAGTGACTCAGCACCCGGTCGAGTCATTGAAGCATGCCGTTCTGGACGCCAATCAGGCCGTGCTAGACGAGGCCGGCGCCAAACCCGAGGAACGGGGCATGGGCACGACGTGCACGGCCGCCATCATGCTGCCGAGCCGGATAGTGATCGGGCAGGTGGGTGACTCGCGCGCATACCTCTACCGCGACGGAAAGCTCCATGCGCTCACTCAGGATCAGTCCCTGGTGTCGCAACTGATGGATGCGGGCCTGCTCGACGCCGAAGAGGCGCGCCGGTCCCCGTATCGCAATGTGTTGCTGCAGGCCCTGGGCGGAAAAACGCGCCTCGAGCCCGTCGTCACCGAAGTCGCCGTGCGTGCGAGCGATCGCGTGCTCCTCTGCTCGGACGGTCTCCATGGGTCGGTCACCGACGCACGGATCGCCGAGATCGTCGCGACGACCCGCGACCTCACGGCCGCCGCGAAGGCCCTCATCGAGGAGGCGCTCCACGCCGGTGGGCCAGACAACGTCACCGTCGTCGTGGCGGAGTGCGGCGGCCCCAGCCCTGAATTAGCTAGCATGCGTTGACTTTCCCCATCGCGTCGACGCGCGCCTCGAATCAACGGGCGAAGGTAGGGTTTCCGCGCGCCGGACAACGAGCGCTAGAATGCGAGCGTGGGGACCCCGACCACGCTGCGGAACGAGTCGACGCTGGCGCGCAGTCAGGGCGGTGGCGGCGGTCTGCACCTGCTGGTGATGGGACCGAAGCAGTTCGCGAGGTTCGCGCTACCTACGCGCGGCGAGGTCGTCGTCGGGCGCGGCGACACGGCGGGGGTGGACGTGAAGCTCGACGACGCGAACGCGTCGCGCCGCCACTTGCGACTTCAGATCTGCGAGGCGGGCGAGCTCACGATCGAAGATCTCGGCAGCGCGAACGGCACACGCGTCGGCGGACGCAAACTGACGCCGCAGACGCGCGCCCCGATCCTCGCTGGCGAAGCAATCTCGGTCGGCGCGCTGGTCCTGATGGTGCAGCCGGACCGACCGGCGGCGCAGCGGCCCAGGCAACCCGTATCGCACGCCGAGTTCGAAGGGCGGGTCGAGTGGGAATGCACGCGCGCCGAAGCGACCGGTGGGACATTCTCCGTCGCGCGCCTGTCCATTGCGCCGGACGCTGCGCCGGACACCTCGGGGCTTCGACCGATCGACGTCATCGGCCTATTTGGGCCGCGTGAATGCGAGTTGCTGCTGCCCGGGCTGGCCGGCGACATCGCCCGCCCTTTGGTCACGGCGTTTGCGCAGCGCCTGGGCAGCGCAGGCCCGGTCGGGATCGCCTGCTACCCGGTCGACGGCCGTCACGCGGCGGCGTTGCTGGCCCGCGCGGGCGCCCGCACGCACAGGCCGGCGGGCGACGCGGATCGACGCGGCTTCGACCCCGCCGATCCCGTCCTCTGCATCGATGAGGGCATGCGGCGCGTCCAGGCGCTGGCGGAGCGCGCCGCTGGGGGTGATATCAGCGTGCTGATCCTGGGTGAGACGGGCGTAGGAAAGGAGGTCCTGGCGCGCGCGATCCACGCCGGGTCGGCGCGCGCCAACCGTCCGATGGTCTCCATCAACTGCGCGGCGCTGTCGCCGTCGCTGCTGGAGAGCGAGCTCTACGGTCACGAGCGTGGGGCGTTCACCGGCGCTGGGCAGGCCAAGCCTGGGCTGCTCGAGACCGCGCCGGGCGGCACCGTCTTCCTCGACGAGGTCGGCGAGCTGCCGGCGGCCTTGCAGGTGAAACTGCTGCGCGTGATCGAGACGCGCGAAGTCTTGCGCGTCGGGAGCGTCCGCGCGCGTAAGATCGACGTGCGGTTCGTTGCCGCGACCAACCGCGATCTGGAGTCCGAGGTGTCACGCGGCGGCTTCCGGCGCGATCTCTATTTCCGGTTGAACGGGATGTCGCTGACGATCCCGCCGCTACGCGAGCGTCCGCGCGACTTGCCGCTGCTCGCACGCGCGTTCGTCGCTTCGCTGGCACGAGGCCCCGCGCCTCGGATATCGGAGGCGGCGATGGAGGCGCTGCAGGCGCACGGCTGGCCGGGGAACGTCCGCGAGCTCCGTAACGCGATCGAGCGCGCGCTGGTGCTGTGCGACGGGCCCGTGCTCCTGCCCGAGCACTTGCCGCGGCCGGTCTCTTTTGCGCCGCTCGACGGTCAGGGGCCGCCCGAACCCCCGGCCGGAGCCGTGGTAGACGATGAACGCGCGCGCATCCTCGCGGCGCTCGCCGCTTGTGGCGGCAACCAGAGCCGCGCGGCGCGCCAGCTCGGCATCTCGCGCAAGGTGCTGATCGCGCGCCTCGACCGCTACAGCGTCGCACGGCCGCGAAGGTCGGGCGCGCGATGAGCGACCACGGCGCGAACGGCGGGTCGACCCCCGTGACCGCGCGCGACGAGGACGCGCCGGCCCCTCTCCCGGCGCGCGCGCCGCTCGCCGCCGACGCCGAGCGCTACGTCCTCGATCGCGAGATTGGCCACGGTGGTATGGGCCGCGTCTTCGCCGGGCGCGATCTGCGGCTCGGCCGGACGGTCGCCATCAAGATGCTTCGCACCCAGGACGCCGCGCTCGCCGTCCGCTTCGAGCGCGAGGTGAAGCTGGCGGCTCGCCTGCAGCATCCCGGCGTGGTCCCGGTGTACGACGCCGGCTTCTGGCCGAGCGGGGAGCCGTTCCTGGTCATGAAGCTGGTGCTGGGACAGTCGCTGGCGCGCGCGATCCGCGACGCCGATACGCGCGCCGACCGGCTCGCGCTGTTGCCGCAAGTGATCGCGGCCGCCGAGGCCGTCGCGTACGCGCACGATCTGGGGATCGTCCACCGCGATCTGAAGCCGAGCAACGTCCTGGTAGGTGCGTTCGGCGAGACGGTCGTCGTCGACTGGGGCCTGGCCAAGGATCTTCGGGCGGGCGCGGCGGAGAGCGACCCGCACGCGACGTTGCGGGAGCCGTCTACCGCGAGCGAAGGCGCCGGTGCGGCAGCCGGTGACACCGCGGCCGGCGCCGTCGTGGGCACGCCCTCGTACATGTCTCCCGAGCAAGCCGCCGGGCGCTCCGTCGATCCGCGCACCGACGTCTACGCGCTCGGCGCGATCCTGCACTACGTGCTCGCCGGGGCGGCGCCGCAGCCCGCGACACCGCTCGCCGCGCTGGAGGCGCGTCTGTCGCCCGATCTGCTCGCGATCGTCGAGAAGGCGCTGTCCGCCGACCCTGACCGGCGTTATCCCTCGGCGTTCGAACTGGCCGACGACCTGAAGCGCCTCGCGAGGGGGCAGCTCGTCGACGCGCGCCACTACTCGCCGCTGACCCGCGCCGGCCGTTTCGTCGCGCGCCACCCGATCGCGGTCGGCACGGCGGTCGCGATCGGCCTTGCCCTCGCGGCCGTGGCGACGTTCGCCGCCCGCTGACGCGGCCCTCCCGCATCACCGCGACTTGCGCCGCGGTGGGGGCAAGTTGCTCCCCCGCGGGGGAACAACTTGTTCCCAACTTGATCCCCGCCCGGCGGGAGACCACGGATTCGCGCCGCGCTGGGCGTGGTCCGGCCCGTGCAAAAGCGAACCCGCATGAGCCATTCCCGTTCGGCGGCCGAGCACCGTTTCCTCCGCGTCGGCATCATGCACGGCGGCCGTATCATCGAGGAGCGCGTCCTCGCCCAGCTTGACGACATCACCATCGGAACGTCGCCGCGCAGCACGTTCATCGTCCCGTGGGACGAGGTCCCCCGCCGCTGGCGCCTGTTCGAGGCGCGCGGCGGCCGCCGCGTCCTGCACCTCGCCGGAAACAAGGCTGCGCGCATCGCGGACGGCGCCACGGTGACGCGCGTCGAGGCGCGCGGCGGCGAGGCCAACCAAGCGATCCCGCTCAGTGATCGCGCGCGTGGCAAGGTGACCCTCGGCGACACCACCGTGCTCTTCCAGTTGCTGCCTCCACCCCCGTCGCGGCCGCGCCCCCAGCTTCCCCCTTCGATTCGCCGTCGGCTGATGACCGAGGTCGATCGCTGGTTTGCCCTGGTCCTCGCGCTGACGGCGCTGCTGCACGTGGTGGTCGTCGTCTACCTGCGCCAGGTCGACTGGCCGCGGCGGCCGTCGATCGACGAAATCCCGGATCGCTTCATCCACCCGATGCTGCGCGTGCTGCGGCCGCCGCCGCCCGCGCCGCAGGTGGTCGCCGGGCACGGGTCCGAAGCGCCGCTTCGCCCGCACCCGGTCGTCTCGACGACGGCGCGGCCCGCGCACGCGTCCGTCAAGACGCGCGCCGACCTCGAGACGGAGGTCAGGCGCCTGGGCCTCATTCCGCTCCTGACCGCCCGGGGCGCGAACGGCGGCGCGGCGCTGCCCGACCTCCTCGCCAACGGTGCCGTCGACCGCTCGCTCGACGAGGCCCTTCGCGACGTCGGCGGCGTGACTGTCGCCAGCAGCGATGGGCTGCGCGGCCTCCTCCGCCCCGGCAGCGGCAGCGGGAAGATCGGCATTCTGAGCGAGCTGCGCGGCGGCACGCGCATCGTCGACGCGGGGCCGAGCGGTCCCGTCGTGGAGCGAGACGTCTCGTCGCATCTTGAGATTCCCCCTCCGGTCGTCGAGGCGGGCCACGCCGACGTCGCGTCGATCGTCCGCGACATCCGTTCCCGCCGCAAGGCGATCGCCGCCTGCTACGAGCGCGCGCTCAAGCAGAAGCCGACGCTGGCGGGCAAGCTGGTCGTTCGCTTCTCGATCGCCGCCGCGGGGACCGTCTCGGCCGTCGACATCGACGACGACACGCTGGGCGCACCCGAGGTCGGGGCCTGCGTGCGCGCGCTGGTGCTGCGCTGGCGGTTCGCGCCGCCGGCCGGGGCGACAGTCGAGCTCAGCTTCTCGTTCGTGTTTCAGGCGGGCGGCTAGCCGACGAGCAGGTCTGTGGACCGACAACGGCACTGGCACTCTGACATAGCTGAACCTTGCCCCGAGAGTCTCGCCGCAAATAGGACGGACGTAGCAATTTCTCGTCAAGTCTCGCCCGCGACTTGCCGCTGTAGCGAGCGGAGGTTGCGATGCGCGCAGATCGGCGCTGGGATGTCATCAGGGCAGCGTTTCTGGCGATTGGCGTGACGGGCTATGTCGGTGTGGGTGCGGGTTGCACGGGCACCATTGGTGATCCAGCGCGCGCCGGGCAAGCGGCGGCGGGTGGCGGTGGCGACATGCCAGCAGCGTCGGGCACCAGCGGGTCGGGCGGCGACAGCGCCGGTCGTGGTGGTAGCAGCGGCGGCGTTGGCGGCAGCGGCGGTAGTGGCGGTGGCGGCGCGCCAGTTGCTGGCGGCCAAGCCGGCGCTCCCGGCGCCATCTGGTTGCCCGCGCCATCGTCCAGCTGGCAGTGGCAGTTGACCGGAACCATCGACAAGACCGTCGCCGTACAGATGTTCGACGTGGATCTCTTCGACACGGCCACAACGATCGTGGCTTCGTTGCACGCACTCGGACGCAAGGTGGTGTGCTACGTCAGCGCTGGCTCGTACGAGGACTGGCGCCCCGACGCCGTGCAGTTCCCGGCGGCGGTGAAAGGCAAGGCCCTGAGCGGGTGGCCCGGCGAACAATGGCTCGACGTACGCCAATGGGACGCACTACGACCGCTGATCGAGGCGCGCATGGATCTGTGCCGCAGCAAAGGATTCGACGGGATCGAGCTCGACAACGTCGATGGGTATCAGAACGACACCGGCTTCCCGCTGAGCGCGAGCGACCAGCTCACCTTCAATCGGGCGCTGGCCGCCTCCGCTCATGCGCGCGGACTATCGGTGGGCCTCAAGAACGATCTCGATCAGGTCGCCGACCTGGTCGGGAATTTCGACTGGGCGCTGAACGAGGAGTGCTTCACCTACGACGAGTGCGACCAGCTGCATCCCTTCGTTGCCGCAGGCAAGGCGGTGTTCAACGTGGAGTACACGCTCGCCGCCGATCAGTTCTGCCCGCAGGCCCACACGCTGGGCTTCAACTCGATGTTGAAGCACCTGAACCTCGACGCCTATCGGATTGCGTGTCCCTGACTACTTCCCTGCCAGCCCGTAGGCGAGCACTCGGTCGGTTGCCACGAAGACCTGACCATCGTTGACCGTGGGCGTGATGAACTTCGCGCCCTGGCCGAGCTCGTCGACGCCGGTGCGCCAGAGCACCGTCATCGTCGTCCCATCGACCGCGTAGAGGATCGGGTGCGCGATGTTGACTCCGTCTCTGGCCACTCCGGCCGGCGAGCTCTCGGCATCGATCACCCAGAGCATCGGGTTGGACGAGCCGTCGCTGGTGACGACCGGAGAGCTCGGGTTCAGGAGCGCGAGCGTGGTCTCCTCGGCGTCCGGCGTGAGGTATGCGGGCTGGCCGGGCAAGGTGTTGATCTTGAGCCGGAAGATGTCTGGCGGCGAGTCGACCAGCGGTCCCGCGTCGGTAGGCGCCTTCGTATTTCCGGTCACGTAGACGAAGTTGTTCACCCCGTCGCCGAAGAACGCGGGCGTCGTATGCATGCGCGAAATGACCTTCGTCGCCGCCGCCTGGTACGGGCCGAATACGTTGAGTGGGCCGACCGTGTTGAACTGCGCCTGCGGGTTCGGCCCGAGGAGCGACTGATCGGTCGTCGAATCTTCGCTGCAGCCCTGGCGCGCGGAGACCGCGATCGACAGGTGCGATCGATCGACCAGGTACACGTTGCCATTCTTCGCGCCGAGGACCGCCAACCGGGGCGTGCTGGTCGTGCAGGGATTGAGCGTGATGAGCACGGGGGCGGCTCCGCTGAGGTCGGCGTCCTGCGCTTCCATGTCGCAGTAGTTGAACGGCGTATACCTTCCGGTCAGCCCCAAGGTGCTGCCGGGGGCGAACGCGAGGAGCGACTCACCGTACACGTGCGGAGTGGGGCCCAATCCGACCGGGCTGTTTCCGGTGGTCATGAACATCGTGCCGTCGTCGTCGACGGCCGCACCAAACTGGCCCCACATGCCGGCGTTCGCGATCTGTGTGGTCATCGCCGCGCCGGAGAACGAGCTCACGACCGCCGCCGCCTTCGTGTCGACCACGACCATCCAGCCGGCCGCGAGATCGCGCAGTCCGCTGAAGGGGACGTAAAGGAGCTTTCGGTCCTGGCTCAAGTTGAGCGCGCTGCGCTGAACGGCGCGGCCGTGGACGTCGAACGTGAAGCTGCCCGGCCCATTCTGATTGACCGGCTCGAGAACCGCGTCGTTGATGGCAACCGGCCAGCCGGGGATGATGCTGCCGTCGAGCAAGCTGACCGCGAACACCTGCCAACCCACCGTCGCGTCCGCGGACGTGACGTAGATCCGCGGTGGCTTCGCGTGGACGTCGATGACCGGTGTGCTGAGCACGCCGATCGGAAAGAGTGGATTCACCGCGGTACCGGTGCCCACGACGACCGCGGGGGTGGTGAGCTGGGTCTTCCAGAGGATGGTGCCGGGCGCGGCAGCGCAGGCCTCGTTCCCGGACGGGGCGCTGATCGCGTAGATGAAACCGTTTCCGGTCGCGGTGACGAGCACGGTGAGCTTCTTGGCGAAGCCGGGCATCTTGACGTCCTCGACGATCAGCGGTGATGCCCACGCCGTCGGCGGATAGGTGGTCGTCACGCCGTCCGCACCCGTCACTGTGAACGAGTCGAGCACCGGCGACTGCCATTGCTGCGTCAGGCCCTTCCGCGCGACCGCGCTCGGCGAGAGCTTCCGCTCGGCCGAGTTCCAGCCGCTTCGGGAGCGGGTGCCCGTGACCGTCACGATGTCGCCGTCACGCGCGCTGTCGCCATAGCTCGCCTTCAATGCTTGAACGCTGGCGTTGACGACGGCCTCGGAGGGAGGGGGCGAAGAGCAAGCTCCAATCGACAGTCCGAGCGCCAGTGCAACACCTGCGGTCCATTTCATCATGGTGATCTCCTCAGCAAACGCGCCTGCTAGACCCTCGACCACGAGCCATTGAGATTCGTCGGCCGCGGGCATTAAAAACCAACTTCACCAGAACGTCAATGCCGCAGGACCGTCGGAGAGCCACTTCTTCGAGCCGAATTGACTGAGCGTGATCTCTTTTCTCCGTCGGAGAACGCCGCGCGGTCGAACCGGTGTCCGATTTCGCGCACACGCGGGCCGAGCAATCGACAGTTGTGTGCCCGAGCCGGTCGGTTACATGCGCAAAACCGGGCCTTGCTCGATTGGAACGAGCAGCCCAACGCCCGGCCAGGCGTTCTGCGCCGTTCGGCCCGACCCCGACCCCGCTTGCCCGGCCAGCGGAACGCGCACCGTGTGCGAAGCTGATGGCCACATCGCCGACTGCTCCGGCGGCTATGTCCAGAAGGAGTGCGCGGGCTGCGGCTCGCCGGAGCTCTGCATCTCCGACCGCACCTACAACCCGTTCTGCGCGCTCTCGAGCCAGCCCGACCCGCACTGCCCGCAGCCTCCGGCCGGTTCGACCGCGGACGCTTTTCAGTTTGTCTGCGGCGACCCCGGCCACCTGGTCGGTTGCCAGAACGGGTACGCCGTCTCCGACAAGGACTGCGGAGGTGCCGACTTGTGCCACGCGCCCCAGCCCGCCATGCCGGCGACCTTCGACAACGAACCGATCGGCATTGTCTCCGGATCGCCGGATCCACGGTGCGCAGCGTTCGTCACGCCGCCGTTCCAAAGTGCCGAACGTCCACCAGAAGATGGGGTGCGACGGAACCCTGCTCGTGTTCTGCAGCGACGATTTTCTGGTCGAAACATCCGATTGTGGCGCCAAGGGTTGCGTGGCGACCGGCGGCTTCGCTTCGTGCGGACAGTAGCGGCGTCAGAACAGGGCGGACCGAACGCGCTCATCCGCCGCGCGAGCCTCGCCCCGCAAGAGCGACGGCGCGAGGAGAGTCTGAAAAGGCTCAGGGTAGAGCGCGCGAATCCGGTCCCGAGTGACGTCGTCCAATGTCGCTCGATCGCGGGAGCCCATGTCGAAGTACAGGCGAGCGAGGAACCGCAGATCGTGCGCGAATCGCTCGCGGTCATCGGGCGAAGGAATCGCGAGCAGAGCATCGATGCAGCGTCCAACGGCCACGCAGTCGCCGTGCGCGAAGTGCACGCGAATTCGATAGCGGAGCCACCTGAAGGTTCCCGGGCGATTGTAGGGTCGAAGGCGCTGGATTCTGTTCACGAGCCATTCTCGATCCCACATTCCCCATTCGCCCGCCACGCTCCACAGGTTGAGGCCGACCGCGGGCGAGACCTCGTAGCGCCAGACATCGGCCGCCTCGGCCTTCGACATTCCTGCTTGAACGCAGGCGAGGGCGGTGAGCGGGAGGTCCTGCCGGGTCTCCGTGTCGAGAAAATGGTCCGCCATCGAGACCCAGATCTCGACGCGCCGAGGATCGACGCTGCCTTCGCCCATCTCGCAATCTTCATCTATTCTGTGCTTGGGAGGATCATCCATGGACCATCGGCTCCCGATCGTCGTGCTGGCACTCGAGCTTGTGGTCGGTCTTGGTTGCGGGCGGCGAGCCCTCGTCACGTCCCAGGACGGCAGTCCCGCCATGGGGCAAAGCGGTGGGGCCCAGGCTGGCGAGCGAGACGCAGGCACGGCTGGCGCTGGCGCGACGTCGAGCATGGGCGGTCAAGGCGGTGCTCCACCGCGCGCCGATGCCGGCTCGGATGCCACGGCCGCGGATGGTTCGGTGGCCAGTGTCCCCGCGCCGCGGTTGCTGGCGCCCCTGTCGACCGCGACCGTCACGTCTCGACGACCCACGCTGCGCTGGTCGCTCCCTTCGGGCGCCGACGGCGTTCGCGTCCAGATCTGCGGCGACCGAGCCTGCTCCAAAACGTTGGCGACGATCGACGCCTCGGGAAGCAGCGGCCATCCGCTGGCCGACCTGCCCCCGGGCGTGGTGTTCTGGCGCGCGTTCGGACGGAGCGGCGATCGCGTCGGCCAATCCTCGAGCGCGACCTGGGAATTCGTCGTCGGGGCGCGCACGGCGCCGGTCGACAGCGCGTGGGGAACGATCGTCGACCTCAACGGCGACGGGTTCGCGGACGTCGTGGTCGGCGCTGCCAGCGCGAACGTCGGGATCGGCCAAGTCTACATCTACCTGGGCAGCGCTGCCGGGCTGTCGGCGGCGACCCCGACCGTCTTGTCGGGGCAAGGAACCGGCAATGATTTCTTCGGAACCTCCGTCGCCAGCGCCGGCGACGTCAATGGAGACGGCTACGGGGATTTGATCATTGGCGCTCACTACGCGGCCGGCACCGGCCAGGCTTACGTCTATCTGGGTGGCGCAAATGGCATTGCGGCCAATCAGCAACCCGCGGCATTGACGGGCCCCGACGGCAACCACGGTGAGTTTGGGATCTCGGTGTCCAGCGCCGGCGACATCAACGGCGACGGGTTCGCCGACGTCGTCGTCGGCGCCGATGAGGTCGTCAACAATCGCGGGCGCGCGTATATCTACCTGGGCAGCGCCACCGGCGTTGCCGCCACCCAGTCACCCGTCGTGCTGACCGGACCCGACGGCGTCGCCGGTCCCGGGGCGCCAGACGGGTATTTCGGCCACAACGTTGCCAGCGCCGGCGACGTCAACGGCGACGGATTCGGAGATCTGATCGTCGGCGCCGAGGGCGTTCCGCGCGCTTACGTGTATTACGGCAGCGCCTCGGGCGTGTCGGCGACGGCTCCGCCCGTCACGCTGTCGCCGCCCGGCGGCAACGGTGTCAGCTTCGGTCAAGCTGTCGCCGGTTCCGGCGACCTGAACGGTGACGGATATGCCGACCTGATCGTCGGCGACGCCTCCGTGAATGGTTTCGATGGGCGTGCGTACGTGTATTGGGGAGGCGCGGCCGGAATCTCGGCAACGCAACCGCCGCTCGTTCTCGCGACCACCCCGGGAAACGGTGGTGACTTTGGCGGCTCCGTCTCGAGCGCGGGCGACATCGATGGCGACGGATATGCCGATCTGATCATCGGCGCCAACGCGGTGGGCAACGACGCGGGCCAGGCGTACGTGTTCTTCGGGGGCGCCAGCGCCACCATGGCCATCAGCCAGCCGGTGGTCTTGACTGGCCTCGCCGGAGTCTCCGGCGGTTTCGGCGCCCCCGTGGCCGGTGCGGGTGACATCGACGGAGACGGCTTTGCCGATTTGATGGTCTCCGCGCCCCGGCTGGGCAACGTCTACTTCTACCGGGGAGGCGCGACCAGGCAGCTGTCGCCGGGCAAGCCCGCGCTGATCACCGGCCCCAGCGCCGCAGGTCCTTTCTTCGGTTCCGCGATCGCGTCATTGCTCGAACGCGAGCGGGCGTACCATCATGGAACCCGGGAATTCCCGGGCAAAGTGCGCTGCGGCTTTTGGGCCGCCGCGGCAGCAATCCTTTTTTGCTGAAGGCATCCCACCTTGGGGTATAACGGCCACCTGCGTCTCAGCACGCGCCCCGCGTAACCTTCCTGTAGCAAAGGAGCCCCGCATGACTTGGCAAGCTTATGCTAGCACCCGTCCGCGATTCCTCTGGCTGGCCGCACTATCGGCCGTTGGCCTCTTCGCCTGTGCCTCACCGTCGACCGGAGACAACGGTAGCGGCGGCGGCGGCGGCACCAGTTCCGGCACCGGCAACTCGAGTGGCACGCACAGCGGCGGCACGACCGGCGGCAGCACGGGTGGAACGTCTGGCGGCAGCAGCGGCGGTACGACCGGTGGCGGCACCGGCGGGACGTCGGGCGGCAACACCGGCGGTCAGACGGGTGGCGGCACCGGTGGCAAGGCGACGGGCGGGACGACGGGCGGCAGCACTGGCGGCGTGACTGGTGGCGGCACGGGTGGGGTGACCGGCGGCGGCACCGGCGGTGTGGCCGGCGGCTGCGCGAATACAAACACCGGCGTGATCAACTTGGATGCGTCGGGTTACGTTTGCAACAACACTTTCGGTATCAAGGGTGCCTGGTACTGCTACACCGACGGCTCCGATACGAGCGCGGGCAACAGCTGCAAAGGCAGCGACGGCAAGGGCGCCGGCGCGATTCCGTGGAACGCGACGGCCGGCGCGATGTGCCTGGCCGGCACCGTGGGTGTGGCCAATCCGAACAATAACCCTCCCAAGTTTGCCGGGATCGGCTTCAAGGTGAACTCTGGCCCGCCGGGCACAACCGCCGCACCGGGGACTTACAACGCGAGCAGCATCATCGGTTTCGCGATCACCTTGGTGTCAGGACCAAGCGGCATCGGCACCAATGGCATGGTTCTCGACGTCGAGTATCCGAACCCGAATAACCTGTCGAACACCGGAGATGCCCCCGGCGTGACGGTCCCCGGCGTGGCGGGCACCATGAAGACCTATAACGTGCTCTTTGCCGATTCCGTGCTCGCCAATAGCCTGATGCGCACTTCTGTCGATCCGACCCAACTCACCGATGTGAAGATCGCGGTCCACCCGGACAGCGTCGCTCATACCTACGACTTCTGTATCAAGAGCGTCGTGCCGCTGATGGGCACCCCACCGGTCGTGGCCGCGGGAGCATATGGCCCGAGTTGGACCAACCAACTCCCGCAGGCCGTGAACGGAGTCAACGGATACGCCGTGCAGAGCGCCCCGTTCCCGCTGATGACTGGGAATCCGATGACCATGCTCGTGAACGTCACCGCCACCGGCGTTGGGTTCTCGTACATGGCGGGGGGAAACTTCCAGGCCCCGAACAATGGTCCGGGATCCTTCCCGGCCGTCACTAGCGGCTGGGGGCCCGGTCACGACGGTGCCCAGTTCTACGGGCCCTACAAGGGCGGGAAGACAATTGGCCAACTGGGGTCGGTGAAGAGCAACTGGACGTTCACGATGGGAAACAACGGCGATGCGGTCTATGACGTCTGGTTCAGCAACTTGGCGTTTCCTCCTCCGAAAGTGGGCATCGAGCTCATGATCTGGATCGGTAACACCGGCAAGGACCCGCTGGGAAGGAATGGCAACAACAGCAACGCAGCTGGTCCGGCCGTGACGGGCTCGGACGGAGTGGCGCGGACTCCGTACGTCAGCATGAATGGAACGGGTGAGATGGTCGTCAGTTACTGGGTGGCCGCGCCTGGAACCACCACCGTATCCAATCTCGACCTGCTGCAGTACTTCAAGGATGCGGCCGGCAAATATGCCGGCCTGACAACTAACTCTGTTCTGCTCGGCGTTCAGACCGGTTTCGAGGTCTATAGCGGCAACTGGACCACGACGAACTACAACATCAGCATCCAGTGATTGCCCGCTCGTTCTGAGATAGGAAATCCAAATCCGTCCTCCCTGGCGCGACGAGCGTCGGGGAGGGCGGGTAGGCCCACGCGACGATTGTCGCCGACCCCGGGCTTTGATAGTGTCGCTGCTCTTACAGCGGAAATAGGAGTGTAGCGATGCGCAGGCAGCTTCTTCGCTTAGGTCGTTTAGCCGTCGGTATGGCCTTCCTCTCCGGATTGGCCGCTTGCTCGAACAACAAGAGCCACCCGACGGACGGCGGTCAATCGGACTCGAAGACTCCGCCGACGGACGTGGGGCAAGGCTGCAACGCAGGCGACCCGAACGCCACCTACGTCCTCATCGACGACATGGAGACAACCGATCACGGGCCCATTGAGTTCGACATGGGCATCACTCCGCCGCAGACACCGGGCTACTGGTACAACAGCGGCGGAGGCTACACCGCCGACTCGGGAGTCGGTACCGATGATACCTCGAACCCTCCGCAACGTTCGTTCGTCTTCACCTCCCTCCCGACGCCGACGAAGACATTGAACTGCAAGCCGAGTGCACACGCAGCGCGTCAGTTCTGCATGCTCGATGGACTTTACGACACGTGCGGAGTCGGCTTCGAGTTCGCCCAAGTGCCCGTCGGCGACGCGGGGGTTACCTCTTCGGGCGATGCGGCGGTGAGCGACGCTGGCGATGCGGGCGACGGCGGACCATCCATCCCCAGGATCACCGTCCCATTTGATATCAGCCACTACAAGGCCATCACGTTCTGGGGCATGACGACGACGCCGGATGCGACTACCGGCTCGCTGCAAGTCAAGGTTCAATTCCCCGATACGGATACCGACCCGCGCGGCGAGATCTGTACCGGAGGCCCGGGCAGTACGAATACCTCCCTGTGCTACAACAGTTACGCTACGCATTTTAACTTCACGACCAGTTGGCAACAGTTCACTGTGCTGCTGGATGCCCCCGACGGGGGCGCACCCCCGGATGGAGGCATCGCTCTCGATCCGACGTTTGGCTACCAAGGCGCGCGGTGGCTTCCCACCCAGATCTACGGCATCAACTGGCAGGCCCAGAAGAACACGCCCCCGGGAGACGCGGGCCCGGCGATCATGACGGACATCTGGGTCGATGACGTGTACTTCATCAAGTGAGCCGGGCCGCGCGCAATCGTTTGCCCCGTGCTCTCTAACGGGACTGGTCTTTTCGGCGTCGGTTCGCACTGTACGAATAGGCATCGAGCCTAAACGGCAGTCGCCGACGCCCTCGTTCAGCCTTGGCTACGCTACAGCTTCGGCCGGGCCAGGCGGAGCTGCCTATTGACATCGGTTGCCTGGCCTGGCTACGGTGCCCTGCTTTTGGCTTGGAGGAGGCGGAATGCTCGGGCGCAGTCAGGGAACGCGGGGAGAGTCGGCGATGGGAGATATGCAACACGCAACTTTCTTGCGCCAGCGACGAAAAGGCAGCATGCCCTCAAGAACGAGCATGACTGCGGCCGACAGAAGATTCCTTCGACTCGATCTGTGGACCGATTACCTGAGCGCGGTCGTCGTGCTCGCCTTGATGTTCGCGCTCCCAGCCTGCACCAAATATCGTGTCGCGGATGCCGGCTCTGATGCGACTGCGACTGGAGACGCAGGGCCGCTGCCTGCGGACGGTCCCGCCGCCATCGACAGCGCGGCAGATCGGCCTGCGACCGTCGACAGCGGCTGTGACGGTTGCGGCGTCGATGCGACGCCGCCGGCCTGTCTCGATGGTGCGACCAGGCTTTGTAAGGACGACCCGGATCTGAAAGCACTCGGCAACTGCGGGGGCGGCGTCGAGCTGTGCGGGGCGGGACACTGGGGCGCCTGCAGCGTCGTCCCGGCCGGCAAAGATTCGTGCACCCTCATCGGGGATGACGCCACCTGCAATGGCATGCCGAATGAGGGTTGCCCCTGCGTCGATGGGAACCAGCAGCCGTGCGGGCCGGCGGGCAACGTCGGCATATGCAAGCGTGGCACGCAGACGTGCGCGGGCGGGGCCTGGGGGGCCTGCACGGGAGCGATCTACTCCACTGCCCGGGATTGCACGTCGGCAGCGGACAACGACTGCGATGGAATGCCGGACAACACCCTCGATGCCGTGTGTGTTTGCGGAGCCACGACGACGCGGCCGTGCGGCCAGCATGCCGGCCAGGACGGCAAGGGGCGTTGCACGGCCGGAACCCAGACCTGCGTCGTCGCGACTGATCGCAAGACCAGCGCCTGGGGCACGTGCACGGGTAGCGTCGGGCCGGCGGCCGCCGACACCTGCGCGCCGGGCAACGACGACAACTGCAACGGCAGCCCCAACGAGGGCTGCACCTGCGTCGAAGGCAGTACTCAGTCTTGCGGCCCTATCGCCGCGGTCGGAATCTGCAAGAAGGGCTCGCAGACTTGCACGAACGCCGCCTGGGGCGCCTGCGTCGGGGCGGTACTTCCTGCGGCGCGCGACTGCACCTCGACGCTGGACAATGACTGCGACGGGCACCCCGACAACACGATCGACACTGTCTGTGCCTGTGCGTCCGCTGCGATGCAGGCCTGCGGCCAGCACCCTGGTCAGGACGGCCACGGCCCTTGCAAGGCCGGGTCGCAGACCTGCGTCGTGGCGACGGACAAGAAGTCCAGTGCCTGGGGCGCGTGCATCGGCTCGGTGGGACCCGCGCCCGCCGACGGATGCGACGCGATGAACGATGACAACTGCAACGGCGCCTTCCACGAGGGCTGTACGTGCGTCAATGGAACGCCACGGGCATGCGGCCCCGCCGCGATCGGGATCTGCAAACCAGGCACCCAGATCTGCGCCAACGCGACGTGGCCGACAACCTGCACGGGCGCCGTGACGGCGAAGGCGCGCGATTGCACGTCGACCACCGACAACGACTGCAACGGCCTGCCCGACAACCTAGATTCGACCACCTGCGCATGTCCCGCCGGGACCACGGGTCAGCAGTGTCCCGGCAACAACAACACGGGCATCTGCAAAGCTGGCACGCGCTCGTGCATCTTGTCCGCCGACAAGACCACCACGACCTGGGGGGCCTGCACCGGCACCGTGACGGCGTCGACGCGTGATTGCAGCTCGACGCTCGACAACGACTGCAACGGCACAGTCGACAACCTGGATTCAACCTGCACCGCCTGTACCCTCGGCAAGCCGGTCCCGTGTACAGGCAACAGCACCGGGTCCTGCACGCCTGGCGCGAAGACGTGCACTTTGTCCGCCGACAAGACCAGCGTGATTGTAGGCTCGACCTGCGTGGGGCAGGTGCTGCCCGCGGCCGCCGACACCTGTGACTCTGGCAACGACGCCAACTGCAACGGCAAGCCAAATGAAGGTTGCGCCTGCACCAACGGATTACCGGTAACGTGCCCGTGCGGCCCCTCGACGACTTGCACGAACGGCAAGCCCGGGATCTGCACTTCGAGCTGCACGACGGGGCAGGTGTGTAACACCAACACCAACACGTGCGTGTGCAACGCGGCGTCGTGCCCCAACGGGTGCTGCAACGGCAATACGTGCGTCGCGTACGCCTCCCAGTCGCTGAGCACCTGTGGCGCGGGCGGTGGGGCATGCGCCGCCTGCGCGGGGAGTTGCAACGTCACCAATGGTCGCTGCTCGGTCACGTTGGCCTCGGGGCAAAACTTTGCGGCTGGCCTCGCCGTCGACTCGACGAGCGTCTACTGGACGACCTTTACTACTCCGGGGGGGGTTCTGAAGGTGCCGCTCGGTGGCGGATCTGCGACAACGCTAGCCTCGCCGGTGTCGGCCGGTTTCATAGCAGTCGACTCGGCGAACGTTTACTGGACGAGCCAGGTCGGGTTCGGTGGCTCGGTGATGAAAGTCCCGCTTGGTGGCGGCGGATCGACGACGCTGGACGCCGACGCCGGTTTTAATCCCTTCTCGATAGCGGTCGACTCGACGAGCGTCTACTGGATACAGGAAGGGAACGGTCCCGCCGTCGGCACGGTGATGAAGGTGCCACTCGGCGGAGGAACTCCGCTTACGCTTGCTTCGGCGCAGGCAGCGCCTCTCCGCCTCACCATCGACTCGACGAACGTCTACTGGACGAACGGAGGAAGCATCGGCACTAACAGCGGCGACGGCGCGGTGTTGAAAATTCCGCTCGGCGGTGGCGCTCTGACCACGCTGGCCTCGGGGCAGTTTAGTCCTTCAGGCATTGCCGTCGACTCCACGAACGTCTACTGGACGAACGGTGGCCTCAACAATGGCAGCGCCACCGGCACGGTGATGAAGGTGCCGCTCGGCGGCGGCACCCCGACCCCGATAGTCTCGGGACAGGTTAATCCAGGCCCCATCGTCGTCGATTCGACTAGCGCCTACTGGCTCGCTAACGGCATGGTGATGAAGGTGCCGCTCGGCGGCGGCACCGTGACCACGCTGGCCTCGGGCAGTTCTCCCGTCGCCATTGCCATCGATTCGACGAGCGTCTACTACACGGATAACGGCATGGTGACGAAGATAACGCCGAAGTGAGTCCTTCGCAGGGCTGATAGGGCTCCCATCACGGCCCCCGTGCGCAACGAAACCCGAAGATGTGCTGGACCGCGCTCGTTCCCGATCCGGTTGGATGACTGCACCGAGCCGCCGACGGCGGTGACGCTGGCGCTGCCCTGGCTGGTCGCCTGCGGGCCGATGGCGGCGGTTTCGAAGCTGCCGCCGCGCTGGATTCGGTCGGTTGTCGGCTGGGACGCATTGCTGAGGTAAGCGCAGTCGGTGCACGGGCGCGCGTAGGAGGCGAACCAGTCGATGGTCTACTCGGCGACGTTGCCGGCCAGATCGGCCTGCCGGCAATCATCCCTCGCCGGATGATGAAGCGGCTCGGCAGTGCCAAGCGACGGAAAGGGATGACTCCGGATGCACGCGAGCACCCGCTCGCGCGACCGCCACGCCAGGGCCACGCATAGCGCGCTTACACCCAGGCCCATCATCGACCAGGGCAGCGACTCCTTGACGACCGCGAGCGGCACGCTCAGAACCGACAGCACACCGAACCACAAGGCGAGGTCGAACCACCAGTTGGTGCTTTTCCATGCCGAGAATGTGCTCGAGCCTTGGCGCTGTACTCACTCATCGCGCGCAATCCTACGCCCGCCGGCATCCGCTGGTGTCCCGAGGCATCAACCTCGGCGAAAGATGAGCAGGTTGGTTGCAACGCGGGTACTTCAATAGCCACGGAGACCACCCCATGACACCAAACGTATCCTTGCTGATCGGCTTTCTCCTCATCGCGGGTTGCAGCAGCGGCTCATCAAGTAAGACTGACGCCAGCGATGCATCCACCGCCGATGGTGGCGGGATGTCCACCTATCCCGGCGGGGGCGCGCCCGGCGATGCCGGTACGTTCAACAGTGTCTGCCCGACCGCCGGATGTCCCAGCGGCACGGTGTGCGTCGTCGAGGTCGGCGGCGTCGCGGGCGGTGGTGGTGAGTATTGCGCGCCGGTTCCCACTGGGTGTCACGGAACGCCGAGCTGCGCCTGCATGGCCGCGTGCGTGTGCACGAGCGGAATTGGCCAGCAGCCCGAGGCCTGCTCGGAACAAAACGGTCGGATTGCCTGCGACAACGGCATCCGCTAACACAGCCGACCCGGGGTCAGGCGGAGCCGTGGCCATGTCCCGTGGCATCATCTCGGCACATGGTCCCTCTGGCTCGCGCGGCGATCGGGGTTTGGGTGGTGGTGTTAGCAGGGTGCTGAAAAACTCGGCACGGGGGATCGACAAGCCCGCGTCGGCATGATCTTCTTGGTGCCGTGAGAGGCAACGACACGACGCAGGGATCGATGTTGAGTCTGGTCACGCCGGAGAAGAGGGTTCCGGAGGACCATCCGCTGAGGCAGGTGAAGAGTCTGGCGGAAGACGCGCTGCGGACGCTGTCGCCGGTGTTCGAGCAGATGTACAGCTCGGTCGGACGGCCCTCGATCCCGCCGGAGCGGCTGCTGAAGGCGACGCTGTTGATGGCGCTGTACACGGTGCGCCGCGAGCGGATGCTGTGCGAGCAGATCGAATACAACCTGCTGTTTCGGTGGTTTCTGGACATGAACATGGACGAGGCAACCTTCGATCCAACGACGTTCACGAAGAACCGGGAGCGTCTCCTTGAGCACGATGTCGCGCGTCTTTTTTTCCAAGCCGTGGTCGGTCAGGCCGATGCAGCGGGTTTGATGAGCCGCGAGCATTTCACGGTGGACGGAACGCTGATCGAGGCGTGGGCTTCGTTGAAGAGCTTCCGTCCAAAGGACGAGAAGCCAGGCGATCGCCCGCCGCCGGACGACCCGGGCAACCCGACGGTGAACTTTCGCCGCGAGAAGCGTAGCAACGCCACGCACCAGTCGACGACGGACCCGGAATCGCGTCTGGCTCGAAAGAAGGGGAAGGAATCGAAGCTGTCGTATTCGCAACACGTGCTGATGGAGAATCGGAACGGGTTGGTGGTCGACGTCCGCATTGACGAGGCGATGGGAAAGGCCGAAGTGACGAACGCGCTGCAGATGCTTTCCGAGCTGCCCGATCGCGTTGGTCGTCGCACGATCGCCGGCGACAAGGGCTACGACACGAAGGAATTCGTGCACTGGACTCGAGCCCTGAACGTCACCCCGCACGTAGCCAAGAACGAGTACCCAGGGCGGTCCTCAGCGCTGGATGATCGAACGACAAGGCACGCCGGCTACGAGGTGAGCCAACGCATCCGCAAACGCGTCGAAGAGATCTTTGGGTGGACGAAGACGGTTGGCAACTTTAGGCGGACTCGGTACAAAGGACAGGCGCGCACCAGTATGGCCAGCTTCTTTGTCGGCGCCGCCTACAACCTGCTTCGAATGGGCCGCCTGATGGCCAGGCCAGCGTGATGGCTGCGGCCAAGGGCCCGAGCTTGCCGCCGAGTGCCGATCTCGACCTAGCCCCAGCGACGCTAACCGCGCGGCTCACGCCTTGCGAGCCGCGTTTTTCAGCACCTTGTTAGGCGTCGTCGCGTCGTGCGGCAGGGCGCAGGCGACGGAGTCCGCGCGGTTGGTCTACCTCCGAGGACCTGGCACGCAGGCCTGCGCGGGACCGGAGGCCATCCATGACGCTGTCCGCGAGCGACTCCGTTATGACCCGTTCCTGACGCAAGCGGCAGATACGCTCTCCGTCGCGATCCAGCGGCGCGGTCGCCAGTTCGAGACAGAGGTTCGTCTGCTGGACGGCGACAACGTCGAGCGGGGCGCGCGCCGGCTGTCGGTCGTCACTGGCGATTGCGCGGCGCTGGTCGATGCGCTGGGCCTGACGATCACCTTGACCATCGACCCCGGCCGCATCGCCCTCGGCCCCACTCCGCCGACGGTCGCGCCGCCCGAAGCTGCCGCGCCGCCGGAGCCCTCAGTGACGGCGGCGCGGCCGCGCATCGGGACAGAGCCGCCTGCACCGTCCATCGTACGCGCGACGCCACCGTCCCCGGCGCTGGTCGCGCCGCCGGCCGGCGCACGTCCGCGACCAGCCCGCGCGTGGTCGGCTCGGGCCGGCGTGGTCGCGGTGGCGGCCCTGAGCGGCGCGCCCGCGCCGACCGGTGGCGTGGCGCTGTCCGCCGGCCTCTCGTCCGGTGTGGTGTCGCTGGACGTCGAGCTGCGCGGCGACGCGCCGGTGACTGGCGACAGTGATACACCGCCGACCCGTGTGCGCTCCTGGTTGGTGGCGGGCTTCCTGGTCTCGTGCGTCCACCTGGGCCCCGGGTTCGCTTGCCCGGTGGTCGGTGCGGGGGAGATGGGAGCATCAGGTCGCAATGTCGCCGCACCCGCGGATCGTCGCGGCCCGTGGTCGGCGGCTGGGGGGCGAATCGGCGTGGAGTGGCCCTCTCTTCTCGCCTGAAGCTGCACGCGCATGCGGAGTTGCTGGGCAACCTCACCCGCAACCGTCTCGAGGTCGACGCCGCTCCGGTCTACCGGGTGCCGTCCCTGTCGGCTAGCTTGGCGGCCGGCCTGGCTTGTCGTTTTCCGTGACAATCCTCGCGACCCCGCCCCAAGCCCCAGCGGTGGCTCCATCGAATCGCGGTCAGGCGGCGACTAGCGAGAACAGTGGGGAACGGGGATCGTTCCGCGACCTCTTCGAGCGCGAGTTCGACTACGTCTGGATCTCGTTGCGCCGCCTGGGGGTTCACCCGAGCGACCTGGAAGACGTCGCCCAGGAGGTCTTCGTTCAGGTCCACCGCCGCCTCGCGGTGTACGATCCCGCGCGCCCGTTACGGCCCTGGCTGTTCGCCTTTGCCGCGCGCTGCGCGTCCGACTGGCGGCGCCTCAGCCGCCACCGCGTCGAGGTGCTGGGGATCGACGAGGGCGCGGCCGCGGCCGCCGTCGCTCCCGCCGCCGACGACGCGCTGGAGAGCGCGCGCGATCATGAGCTCGTGCTACGCGCTCTGGCGCAGCTCGACCCCGACCGGCGCGCCGTGTTCGTGCTGCACGAGCTGGACGAGTGCCCGATGAAAGAGATCGCCGAGGCGCTGGGGCTTCCCCTCTTCACCGGCTATTCGCGCCTGCGATTGGCGCGCCGCGATTTCACGAAAGCGGTGCGCCGCCTGCGACCGTCGCCTGCCACCCAGAGGGACCGAGCATGAGAGACCCCGAGCCACCCACAATCGAAGCGCTGGACGACGATGTGCGGGCGTTGTTGCGCAGCGCGGCCTCCATTCCGCGTGCGCCCGCCGCGTCTCGGGAGCGCGTGCGGGCTGCGCTGGTGTTCGCCGTAGCGGTACCGCCGCCACCGGCACCCGCGCCAGGTGCAGGCACGGCACACGCGATCAGCCGTCTCGCGTGGCTGCGGCGCGGGTTGCCGTTGCTGGGCACCCTGGCGCTGGGCACGGGCGCGGGCATGTTGGTCGCGCACCGAGCAGCGCCGTCGCGGCCGGTCACGACGGCGCGCGCGTCGACCTCGTCCATGCGTACGCCATCGCCCGTGCTCCCGTCGGAGACGCAGACGCTGCCGCCTGCGTCATCCGTCTCGTCCGGGCGGGACCGACCTCCGCCGCCAGCGGCGACCCGTGATGCCGCGCCCCTGGCAGCGCCGAATCAGCTTGCCGCGGAGAGCGCGCTTTTGGATCGCGCGCGCAGCGCGATCGACGACGCGCTGCCTGACGAGGCGCTCGCGCTCACGCGCCAGCACGCGCGCCTGTTTGCGCGCGGCACGCTGGCGCAGGAGCGCGATGCCATGACCATCCGCGCGCTGGTCGATCTCGGTCGGGAAAGCGAAGCACGCAGCCTCGCGGCGCGGTTTCACGCGGGCTATCCGGGCAGCGTGCTCTGGCCCCGGATCGAATCGTTGATCCAGGGCGCTGGTTCGAATCCGTGACAACGCCGACAGGCGCGCCCCAAGACCGGGACGGAGGGTGGCAATGACGAAGCAACGGCGGACATCTGTCTGGATACGATGTGCGGGTCTGGTTGTCTGGATTGGAACGACGGGAATCGGCTGCAAGGCAACGTCGCTGGCGATCGGCTCCAACGACGCGGGAGCAGGAACCATCTGTCAGGCGGGCTTTCATCCCGCTCCTTTCCCGGCGGTCCTGGCGACCAGCCACGCCGTCACCAGCGGCGATCTGAACGGCGATCACGTGCCCGACCTCATCGTCTCGGGGATCCCTTCCTCGCCGTCGATTGGTGTCAGCGTCTTGCTCGGACACGGTGACGGAACCTTCGCTCCCCGGGTGAGCTACCCCACAATGGGCGGTTGGTCGATTGCCGTCGACGATTTCAATCGGGATGGACGGCTCGACGTGGCGTTCGCGGACGAGTTCGGAGGCGGCGTGGTGGTCATGCTGGGGCTCGGGGGCGGAGCGCTGGGCGTGCCGGTGAAGTTTCCAGTTGGGGATACTGTCTTCACGGTCAAAGCCGCCGACGTGAACGCTGACGACGTTGTCGACCTGCTGGTCGTCAGCCACATGAACGTTCCGGATACCGCTGGTCGCGTGACTGTGCTGCTCGGTCTGGGTGACGGTTACTTCAAGAGTGGAGAGAGCTATCCCAGCGGCTTGGGCCTCGCTGTCGCCGATCTCGATGGTGACGGCAAGCTCGACCTCGCCACCGCGACCCCCGACGGGGCCAGCGTCCTGCTCGGAAGCGGCGACGGCACCTTCGCACCGCCGACACTCTTCCCGGGCATTGTGGCAGCGGACGAGATCGCGCTCGGTGACCTCAACGCCGACGGTCGGCCCGACCTGGCCGTCGTCGAAACGCAAACCAACCGCATTGCCGTATTCCTCAACGCCGGCGATGGCACGCTTGGCCGCCCGCGCGAATTCGCCGCTTTCCTGTCGCCGACCAACGTGACGATCGGCGACCTCGACGGTGACGGCAGGCCGGAGCTCGTCACCGTCAACTCGCAAACGTCAGACGTGGGTATCTTGCCCGGAAACGGCGACGGCTCGTTCCGGCCACAGCAGAGCCTCGACATCGGTACGGGGACGCTGGGCTTTGTCGATTGGGACAACTTGCCCACGCCACCCTGCGGCGCCGGAACCCCGTGCAGCGACGGCGCCCCGACCTCGATCGTCATCGACGACCTGAACGGTGACCAGCGGCCGGATCTGGCGATCACGCGCATTCTAGGCGAACGCGTGTCCGTGCTTCTGAACGGTTGTTCGCGCTGATCAACCTGCGGGCGTCCGTGGGCTGGTATGGCCAGTTACCGGTACCACCGCACGGCGAGTCCGCCGCCGTCGTGATGGTCATTGGTCCAGGCCCCGATCGCCGCATCTGGACCACGCAGATGAAGACGTGCCACGCCGATCCCCGTCAGCGTGCCGGCAATCGCCCCCACCACGATGTCGGAATAGAAATGCTGTCCCGCGAGCACGCGTTCCATCGCGACGCTCGCTCCGACAATCGCGGTCGCGACCCACGGCTGCCAGGTCAATCCGTAGCGTCGATTCAACGTCACGGACGCCGTGCTGAGCGCCGCGAACGCCAGCGAGGTGTGCCCTGAATAGAACGAGCGATAGTTCCCGGGATCGTTCGCCGCGGCCGCGCCGGAATACACACGCGGGATCGGTCGCTGCACGATGTACTTGGCGGTGGTCACCAGCGCCCCGTTGACGCTGATCGCTTCGGTGAAGACGACGACGTCCTCGAGCCAGGGCTTCACATCGCGAAGCGCGATCCAGTCTGCGAGGGGAGGCGCGACGATCACCGCGCCGGTCATCACGGTGCTCACCCAGTCGGCGACATCGCTCGCGTTGCCGATCACCGTTCGGTCGATTGAATTCACCGAGTGCGGGTCGCATGGGCAGGTCGGCGTGATGATGTGCGAGGCGACCGTGTACGGGATCAGCGCGCCGGCGCCGGCCACCGCGATGATGGCGCCATCGATCGCCAGGTTGACACGATAGACCGACGGTCCCGCTGGAACCTCGGCGTGCGCGGCGGGTGCGGCGATGACCCAGCTCGCCAGGACCACCGCCGTCACGCTCCTCATCGGTAGGGCTAGTGTGTGGCCGCGCACAATGGACCGCAATCAGGCGTGCCGGATGCCCGGGATCGGCCGGATCGGAGGCTGCGCGGATCTTTCTCTCGACCTGGCCTTTCGGGCGGTGTTTGATGCTGTGGTATCGGTCACGCGACCTCGGTCACGCCCCCGCCATGCTCGATCGCCTCATCGATTTCGCAGTGCATCGTCGCGCCCTGGTGATGGTCGCCACGGTTGCGTTCGCGATCTTCGGCGTCCTGACCCTGGGCAAGCTCAAGGTCGAGTCGTTCCCCGACGTCACGAACGTCCAGGTCATGGTGATCAGCCTCTACTCGGGGCAGGCCGCCGAGGAAGTCGAGCGACAGGTGACCTTGCCGGTCGAGCGCGCGCTGGTCGGCGTGCCCAACGTCCTCATCCAGCGATCGATCACCTCGTTCGGCCTCTCGCAGGTGATCCTGACCTTCGAGGACGGGGTCGACATCTACTTCGCACGGCAGCAGGTGGCCGAGCGCCTGCCCGAGGCCGAGGTGCCGCAAGGCGTGGAGCCGCACCTGGGACCGAACGACACGCCGGTGGGGCAGATCTTCCAGTACACGCTCGAGAGCGATCACCACGACCCGAGCGAGCTGCGCAGCTGGCAGGACTGGGTGGTCTCGAAGCGCATGATGCGCGCGCCGGGCGTTGCCGACGTGGTCAGCTTCGGCGGATTTCAGAAGGAGTACCACGTGCTCGCCGACGCGGACCGTCTGCGCAGCAATGGTCTGACCCTCGACGACCTGATTCGTGCCGTGTCGTCGTCGAACGGCGCGCGTTCGGGCGGCTACCTGCGCCGGGGCGAATCGGAGCTGGTGGTGCGCGGCCGCGGCTATCTGCGCGGGCCGGCTGACATCGGGCAGACCGTCGTGCGCGCGCGCAACGGCACGCCGGTCTTGGTGCGCAACGTGGCACGCGTGATCGAGGCGTACACGCCCAGGCGGGGTTCGGTGGGGCGCAACGACGCCGTCGAATCGGTCGAAGGGACGGTGCTGCTCCGGCGCGGCGAGAACCCGCGCACGGTGCTGCTGGGCTTGCACGAGGTGGTCGACGAGATCAATGCAGAGCTCCCGGCCGGGATGCGCATCGTCACCCTCTACGATCGCACGCGCCTGGTCGACACCACGTTGAAGACGGTGTCCCACAACATGCTCGAGGGCATCGTGCTGGTCAGCGCGGTGATCTGGCTCTTCCTGCGCGCCGTCGTGGGATCGTTCGCGGTGTCGCTGACCATGCCGCTGGCGCTGCTGGCGGCCTTCGTGGGGCTCTACTACGCGGGCGTCCCGGCCAATCTGCTGTCGATGGGCGCGATCGATTTTGGGATCTTGCTGGAGGGAGCGGTGATCCTCGTCGAGAACGCTTACCGCCGCCTGGCGCAAGAGCGCCCGCCACCTGAAAGCGTGCCCCACGTCGTCGCCGAGGCCGCCAAGGAGGTGGTACGGCCGACGCTGTTCTCCATGGCGATCATCGGCGCGGCGATGATGCCGATCTTCACCCTGGAGCGAGTCGAGGGCCGGATCTTCCGGCCGGTCGCGTTGACCTATGCCTTTGCGCTCGCCGGCGCGTTGCTCTTCACGCTGACCTGCGTCCCGGCGGTCACGGCCGCGCTGCTCAAGCACCGCCCCGTGCGTGAGGTCGAACCGGCTTTTCTCCACTGGCTCCGCAGCGGGTACCAGCGCGCGCTGCGGGTCACGCTGCGGTCGCCCGGTCTGACGGCGCTGTCGTCACTGCCGCTGATCGCGGTCGCGCTGTTCTTGATGACGCGACTCGGGTCGGAATTCCTGCCGACCATGAACGAGGGCGACATCCACATCACCGTCACGATGCCGTCGGCGATCTCGCTCGAGAATGGCGGCGAGATCCTGCGCGAGATCCGCCTAAGCCTGTTGACCTTCCCCGAGGTCAAGGACGTGCTGACGGAGCAGGGGCACCCGGAAGACGGCACCGATGACGAGGCGCCCAACCAGGCCGAGACATTCGTCATCATGCGGCCGCAGAGCGAATGGCGGACCGGGCGCACCAGCGAGCAGGTGGTGACCGCCATGCGGGCGCTGCTGGAGCGTCGCCCCGGCGTCGAGTTCAACTTCAGTCAGCCGATCAAGGACCGCGTCGAGGAGTCAATCTCGGGTATCCGCGGCCAGGTCGTGGTCAAGATCTACGGCGAAGACCTGGGGCTCCTGGAGCAGGAGTTGCTCAAGGTGAAGGCCATCCTGCGCGCGACCCGGGGCTCGCGCGACGTCGACATTTACCGCGCCGGCAGGGCGCAGCACCTGGTGGCGGACATCGACCGCGAGGCGGCCTCGCGCTATGGCCTGCCGGTGAGCGAGATCGAGGACAGCATCGAGACCGCTTTCGGCGGCCACATCGCCACCGAGATCTGGGAGGGCGAGCGCAAGGTCGGGGTGCGCATCCGCCTGCCAGCCCCCGCCGGGGGTGACACAGAGACGCTCGGGCGGCTCGACATTCCCGCCGGTGACGCGCGCTTGCAGCTGGCGGCGCTGGCGCAGATCCGGATCGAGAGCGGCCGCACGCAGATCAACCGCGAGCAGGGGCAGCGGTTCCTGGCGCTGAAGTGCAATATCGAGGGACGTGACATGGGCAGCTTCGTCGCGGAGGCGCAGGAACGCGTCCGCAAGGCCGTCCACCTGCCCGAGGGGTACCGGCTGACGTGGGGGGGCGAGTTCGAGAACCAGCGCCGCGCGATGAAGCGCCTTCAAGTCATCGTGCCGCTGTCGGTGCTGCTGATCTTCTTCTTGCTGTTCATGACATTCCGGAGCGCGCTGCCCGCGATCGTCGTGCTGCTCGACATCCCGTTCGCGGTCGTGGGCGGGATCTTCGCGCTCTACGTCACCCACACCGAGCTTTCGGTCTCGTCGGCGGTTGGGTTCATCACGCTGTTCGGCGTCTCGGTGATGAACGGTGTGCTCATCGTGACTTACTTACGTCGCGCCTCGGCGGCGCCGGGTGCGACCGAGGAGTCGATCCTGCGCACGGTCTCGGGGCGCATCCGCCCGGTGCTGATGACCGCGCTGCCGGCCTCGGTCGGCCTGCTGCCGGCGGCGCTGGCGCACACGATCGGGTCCGACACGCAGCGCCCGTTCGCGATCGTCATCGTCGGGGGTTTGCTCCCGGCCACGCTGCTCACCATGTTGTTGCTGCCGGCGTTCTATCAGCTGGCCGATCGCTGGTTCGGTAGCGGCTGGCGGAAGCGCCACCCGGTCGCCGAAGAGCTGCCGTAATCAGAGCGGCGACGTCTCTAGCGTGAGCCGACCCTAGCGCAAGCTCACGTTGTCGAGGAAGTTGCTGGCGTCGCCGACGGGATCGCCGTTGATGAATGCGATCGTCGTGGACGCGCCGGCGGCGACTACTGTCGCCGTGAAGGGTTCCCAGCTGAGCTCCGTATCCGCCTGGTCCTCGTTGGTGGCCACCGCCACCATCTTGCCGTCGACCAGGACGTTGATCGTACTGTCGACCCCGTACGTCCCGCCCGGGTTGTAGACGTTCCCGACCCAGAACGACAAGCAGTAGGTGTGTCCCGCTGTGGTGGTCACCGCCTGCTGGACGCCGGTCGCCGTGCCGTCGGTGGTCCCCGTGATGTCGAGGGATTGCTGTCCGTCCTCGGCGGTGAAGTCGAAACCCGAGACGAAGCTGGCGTTCACCGGCGCCACGTTGCCGGTCGCTCCCATGACGGTCCAGCCAGAGAAAGTCTCGCCGTTCGCGTAGGTCGTGTAGCTGCCTAACGGGGCCGCCGGTTGCTCGAAGCTTCCGTTGATGAGCAGCGAGGTGCGCCCCGCCCCTGCGTCGGGGTCACACTCGTCCCCGGAGCGACCGCTCGCCATCCCACCCTTGCTGGAACAGGCAGCGGCCGCCAGCGGCAGCAACAGCACCAACCACCATCGCGACAGCCCCCATCGCCTCATGCGGCGCATCTTGCACCGGATTGTCCGGCGACGCGAGCCGTTGACTTCGCATTTTGTGGGGAGCAGGCCGCGTCAACGGTAGGAGCGGTTCCCGGACGCAGTCGCGTTTGCTAGGCTGATTGACGTCGTGGATGCTCTTTATCAGCCGTTCCCGATCCTCGGCGCGTCGCGCGGTTATATCTGGCACCACGTTCCCGCGACGCGCCGCCCACGGCACTTCCATGCCGAGCCCGAGTTGAACCTGATCACCGCTGGACGCGCCATGTTCGGCATGGGCGAGGCGACGATGGCCGTCGAGGCGGGCGATCTGGTCTGGTGGCCGCCCGGCCAGGATCACGTCTTGCTGGATGCGTCGCCTGACTTCGATCTCTATGTCATTGGCCTCATCCCGGAATTCTCCGAGCGCGTTCTGGGAGACCTCGCGTCCTCCGCGACCGCGAGCGCCGCGCGCTTCCGGCTTGGCGGCGATAGTCTGGCCAAGTTTGGCGCGATGTGCGCGGCACCGGTCGACGCCAGCGCTACCGCTGACGTGGAGCGAAAGGTTGGCGACTTCTGGCGCGAGGCGCATCGGTTGCGCATGGTCGCCCACGATCGGCACTTGCTGACCCGCCGAACGCTCGAGTCCGTGCTGGCCCGGCCAGAGTTGAAGAGAAGTGCCCTGGCAGAGGTCGCTCGCGGCAACGTCAGCGAAGTGAGCCGACACTTCCATCACGACCTCGGGCTCACGCTGACGGCCTATCGCACGCGGCTCCGATTACTACGCTTTATCGATCTGGTCGATCGTGGACAACGGTTTCTCATCGCGGCCGTGGAGGCGGGCTTTGGCAGCTACTCGCAATGCCACCGGGTCTTCCTCCAGACGTTCGGGCACACGCCGCGGTTGTTCTTTCGCTCGAGCATTCGTGAGGAGATCCAGAACCGTTTCGATCCGTGGCCTGTCTCCTTAGAAGGTTGAAGACCTTCTTGCGCGCCCGGTGAATGCGTGCCCTCACGGTATTGACCGAGATGGTTTGCAAGGTCGCGATCTCCTCGGCGGTGTAGCCCTCGATTTCGAACAGAATGAATGTCGCGCGTAACGGTACGCTCAGCTTCGATAGGAGACGTTCCAATGCGCGGCGATTCTCCGCCGTTTCAAGGGCCTTCACGGGATTGGGATCCTCCGACTCCACCTTGTCGATGGCGAGAGGGTCTTGCCCCAGGACATGTCTGAACCACCACAGCCGACGGAAGTCGCGCACACGGTGGGCGGTGATTCGGTAGAGCCACGCGCCGAGATGCTTGCCGTCGAAATGGGGAAGCTTGCGGTGGACGATCAGGTAGATGTCCTGAATCAGATCGTCCTGTTCCGACGACGGGCCGCCGAGCGCCCGAATCCACCGCGAGACATCCTCGTAGGTGTGGTCGTAGACCGATGCAAAATCTCGGGTGTCCAAGGCTGCCTCTTTCGCTGAGCGCAGCCGCCCCGGTGCAATCGGCACCTTGTATGAAGGGGATCATTTCAGGAAAGTAGTGCGAGGTGCGACATCGGGGGCCGGGCAGATCGCCGAGTCGTTCCCGGTTGATCCGGGATTTGGGCAGGGCCGTCTTGTTTGCCGGCAACGACGCGCGCCCCACAAAATGCGAACTAAATGCGGCCTGAAAGGTCCGGACATAATAGGGGCTGCTTCGTGCGCTTTTGATGCACCGATCGACACGGGTGCGTCGAATTCGGGAAGCAATGCGATATTGAAAGAAACCGGAAAGGTTTCGGCGAGGGCGCCCCTTTTCTCCATTGCCGACGTCTCGTGCGATCGCGGCGCGCCAAGCGCGAGCGCTCGCTGGGACCCACTCGAAGGAGTCACGCAATGGTCAAGTCTCGGTTCCCGACGGTCTCGATTGTTTTCGCTTTGTGCGGAGTGCTCGGCTTCTCTGTCGCTGCTTGCACTGGCGAGGGCGGCGACGGAGGAGACATCGACTCCGGCGCGCCCGAGGGAAGTGGAGGCAGCGGGACTAGCGGCGCGGCCGCAGGCGTCGGGGGCATGACTGGCGCGGGCGGCTCATCTGGCGTCGCCGGTTCGATGACAACGGGCCAGGGCGGCGCGTCTTCGGGGCTCGGCGGCAACCTCGGCACCGCCGGTATGATCGTCGGGGCTGGCGGTGCGCGCGGAATCGGCGGAGTGAGTGGCTCAGGTGGGATGACCGGGAGCGGAGGCAGACCCACTGGCGCGGGTGGATCGACGACCTCGGCGAACTGCACTGCGACGCCGGTCAATCCCAATGCCACTCCGCAAGCGAAGAAGCTGCTCTGTTACCTCTATAGCCTTTACGGCAACCACGTCCTGTCTGGCCAGCAGGAAACCAGCTGGAACAATCCGGCTAACGACATCACTTACTACACGAGCATGATCGGCAAGGCGCCCGCGATTCTGGGCGGCGACTACCTCTATCCGAGCGGGACCTCCAGTCGCGCCATTGCATACTGGAACGCGGGTGGGATCACGATGATCCGCTACCACATGGGGGCTCCGCCCAACGCCGACAGCTACGCAAATGCGATGGGAAGCGCGAACCTCGACAACGTGGTGAAGGCAGGAACGACGGAGAATACGTCGTTCAATCAAAAGCTCGACTACGTGGCGACCCAGATCGGAATGTTGCAGGCGGCCAATGTCCCGCTCCTGTGGGCCCCTTTTCACGAAGTACAACCGAACGGGTGGTTCTGGTGGGCCAAGGGAACCGGCGCTCAATATGCGGCGCTCTGGCGCTACATGTACAACTACCTGACGACCACGAAAGGGCTAAACAACATTCTGTGGCTCCTGCCCTTCAGCGGGTCGCCGAACGCCGGCTACTACCCAGGAAAGGCATTCGTAGACATCGGTGGTCCCGACACCTATGCGACGAATCCTCCATTCGCTTCGAATTTCAACAGTGCGCGGAACATCCTTGGCACTACGATGCCCATCGCGCTGCATGAAACGGGAACGATCCCGCAGCCGCCAACGATGTTTCCGACCGCCGCGCCGTGGCTCCTGTTCAATGTGTGGGCGGGCTTCGAGACCTCGGCCAATACGGTCGCCACTCTCACGAGCGCTTATAACAGTCCGTTCACCATCACGCGCGACGAGGTTCCGAGCCTAAAGTGACAGCCAGAAAGCTCACCCGTGCTCTGGCTCCTCTGGGGGCGGTCTCCGCCCTCCTTTTGCTCGCCGGAGTGACGGTCGTCGTGACGGCGATTGTATTGCGCGCCGTCGGATCCCGTGGGGCAGAGGCCGACCCACATGACACTGCCACCAGTCACGGTGGCGCACCGGGCGAGAGGCCGCCTTCAGCTGCTTCTGCCTCTCCGTCGCAAGGACCGCAGAGAGACAGAGAGATTCCCAAGCCGCCTTTGGCCGAAGCACCGCGATCAGTCACGACCAGCGAACCCGACGGGGCCTTGATGACGAAGCTGCGTTCGTTGGCCGGGAAGGACCCGCAACAGATCATACAACTGGCAAGAGACGCAAATGCGCGCGATCCGAGCGGTCCCAATGCTCCCGAGCGCGCCTGGATGATCGTCAAGTCGCTGACCGATCTGCAGCGGTTCTCGGAGGCAAAGGACGAGGCGCAGGCGATGGTCAACCGTTACCCTGGGACGTCGTGGGCGCTCGACGTCCAGCGACATTTGTTATCGAATCCACTTTGAAGGCGAGTGACTCTGTTGACGCGAAACACAATGAAGGTCGGGCGCACTTCGCATTTTGTCGGCAACTACCGTCTGATTGTGGCGCCATGCCGATTTTTGAGCTGTTTTGAATTGTGCCGTGAGCCGTTTTTCCGGTAAGACGCTACTACCACATTGAACCGAATCTTCTGGACGCGGACGGCAACGGTGTCCGGCCCGCGAACCCGGAAGAATCGGATGGCATGCCGGTAGCGACCTCGTTGGGAGAGTCTCGATCCGCGCGGCCGTGCTTCCTGCGAGTGTTGCCACTGTCCGGCAATCGCGGGGGAATGGGGAACGCATGTTGTCTGTCCGTACGTTCAATCGCCGAACCAACGCTCTCTCGGTGTCGCTGCTTTGCACAACCGCAGTCGGGCTGTTAAGTGCTGCGGTCGCGCTGTCCGGTTGCGACGCACGGGTTGGGGACCGCGATCTTGCAACGGGCGGTAGCGCCGGGGCGCTGTCGGATGCTGGGCAGCATGTTGGTGGCGCTCCCGGTACGAACGGAACGGGCGGTGCAGCGGTGACGACTGGTTCGGGGGGCGCCGGCGTCGCCGGCGCAGGTGGCCGCGTCGGTACAGGCGGTGCTTCCGGACGAACGGATGCGGGAGCTTCCGGCGGCCGGGCAGGAGGCGCGCTCGGCGGCGCCAGTGGTGTCGGAGGGAACCCAGGTACAGGCGGCGCGGGTGGAGCGGCCAACGCTCAGGAGATCTTTTCTGCTTGTAGATTCCACTTCGGGACCATCGACACCAAAGCCAAGAGCGCCGGCGCCGCGTTGATCTCTCAGATCGACTACTTCACCCCGGGCTGGATGCTGGGTGCGACGTTCGACCATCAGGGCGTCTGCAACGACACCAAGCCGGGAGCGGTCCTCGCCGGCAAGGTCCCGGTCATTGTGGCCTACGTCTCGGCCGGGAACGTCAAACGCGATCACCAGCTCTGCGACTGCAACGTGTCGGGGTGCGCGGGGGGGAACCTTTGCACGGTGGGTGCTCAGTTCATCACGCAGGATTGGGCGAAGATCCTGAACGCCTACCGCAGCTATTCACAGGGGTTCGCCGCCTGTTACGGCACGACGCTCCCGATCGTCTTCGAGATGGAACCCGACTGGTATCAATATACGAACGGGTCCCAAACCCAACCGTGGACGCCGGCCCAGGCCGGGCAATACATGTCGCAGCTCGTGATGGCATTGAAGACCAACCTGCCCAACGCCCGCTTCTCGATGGACGTGTCACCGTGGGTCGGGCCCGCAAACGGGACGGACAACGGGGCGCAATGGTTTTCCAACTTCGACATGTCGCTGTTCTCGTTCATCAACACGTCGGGGGGCGGTACCAACGCTGGCACCGTCAAGATCCGCTCCAGCAACAACATGACCTGGGCTGGGCTTCACAAGGTCACCGGGAAGCCGATCCTGGCCGACACGGGCTACGGTGCGAACGGCATATCGGCGGGACCCGACCCGGCCTGGGATCTCGCCGCAAACATCAACGCGCGCATCGCAGATGGCGTCGTATCCATTGCCCAGTACAACCCGAGCGCAACCTGGTCGACGACCATCGCGGGCGATCGCAGCCAGCTCGTCGTGCCGCCGTTCTGCCCTTGATGAAGAGCGGTTGATCATGAACAGATCCAAAGCCCCGAGCCGACATCACATCGCTTGGCTGCTCGCCGCTTTCGGGTGGTGCATGGGTTGCGCGTCGAACCAAGCGCCGCCGGCGAAGGATGCGGGGGGGGCCGGCGGGTTGTCAGGAGTGAGTGGCACGAGTGGAAGCGGCGGTACGTCCGCCTCCGGTGGTGCGAGTGGAGCTGGCGGAGCGCAGGGCACGGGTGGAATCGCGGGCGCGCTCGGGGGCCAGTCTGGCGCCGGCACCGGTGGTAACCCGGACGCCGGCAGTTCCATCGGATCGCCAGATGCCGAGACGGCAGACGCCAGCAAAGGATCGCCACCTCCGCCATTCACCGGGCCGACGGTCGTGGGAACCGTGACCGTGACCCGAGGCAGTGCCATGGGCCACCTCGCTCCGGGGTTCGCCGGCTTCAGCTTCGAAAAGACCCATATGACCGATGGGTTCTTCACGGCGAGCAACGCGCCATTGATCGCGCTGTTCAGGTTGCTGGGGCCCGGTATCGTGCGCATCGGCGCCAACGACGTCGACGCGTCGACTTGGGTGCCGGCGGCGATGCCGGTGGCGGGCGGGCAAACGTCACACAACATCGGCACGGTAGAGGTCGACGCGCTGGCGGCGTTCTTGAACGCCGCAGGCTGGAAGGCGGTCTACGGCGTCAGCATGCGCACGGCGATTCAACCGTCGGTCGACGAATCGGTCTACGTGACCAACAAGCTGGGCACGAGCCTGCACGGCATCGAGATCGGCAACGAGATCAATTTCTTCGCCAACAATGCCGTCGGTACACCCACCATGCAATGGGCGTCGTTCGAGGTTGCGATCCACGGAGCGCTCCCGTCCGTTCCTCTCGCTGGCCCCGCGGCCGCCGGCGCAGTAACCAACTTCACTGTTCCCTTCGCCAACGCAGAGGGTAGCAAGATCATCCTGCTCACCGAGCACTATTACAAAGGGGCGTCGTCGAGCAATCCGACCATTCCAGCCATGCTCGCGCTGGATCCCAGCGTGGTCAGTCAGTCGCAGGCGCTCGCCGCCGCATCTCAGGCAAACCACATCCGCGATGGATACCGGTGGGGCGAGATGAATTCGTACTCTGGGCACGGCGCCGCTGGCGTGAGCGATGTCTTTGCCGCCGCCCTGTGGGGGATCGATTTCATGCTGACCACCGCCGAATATGGCGCCGCCGGCGTCAATTTCCACGGCGGCGGACAGAACATGGACAACAACGTCTGCGCGAACGGCGTCGCATCGTGCACGCTACCTTTCAGGTATTCTCCGATCCTCGAGGTCGATAGCCGCGTCACCGGCGCGGCGCCACTCTTTTACGGCATGCTGCTCGTCTCGCAGGCCGGCGCCGGCGACATGCTGCCGACCCGCGCGATCGCCGGGAATCTCAACTTCACGGCGTACACGGTCAGTCTGGCCGACGGCTCGACGAACATCGTGCTCGTCAACAAGGACGTCACGAACGGCGTGAACGCCAGCGTCGACACGGGCGTGCCGGTGTCGGCCGCGACTGGTCTCTTCCTGCTCGCGCCGTCGCTCAGTGCCAAAAGCGGGATCACGTTCGCCGGCTCGGAGATCTCCGCCGCCGGTGCCTGGACGGCCAAGGCTCCCTACACGCTGGCGACCAGCGGCCGGGCGGTCAACCTGGTGGTGCCGCCCGGGTCCGCGGTCGTCGTTCACGCGCAGTGAATGAGTGTGAAGGTTTTGCTCGTCTCTCGACCTTCTATGCGCGGGGCGATGAAAACGATCTGGCGCATCCACCTCGCGTGTCTCGTCGTCGCCTTGGCCGGCTGCGGCGACGGAACCTCCGAGCCGCAGACCAATCCCGGCGACGCCTCGACGGGGCGAAATGACGCCAGCTCTGGAGGTAGCGCAGGTCAGGCTGCGGGAGGAGCCAGCGGTGCCGGCGGGATGGCTGGTGCAGGCATGGGAGGGATGACGACAACGGGCACGGGTGGGGCGATCAGTACGGGCACGGGCGGAATGAGCGCCGCCGGCGGGGCAGGTGGCCGTGGTGTTTCGACGGGTGGAGCGGCGGGCGCCAGCGCTGGAATGGGAGGAGTCTCGGGATCAGGAGGCGCCGGCGGCGGAGGGAGGGGATCACCTGCCGTACGCGTCGTCGGTAGAACGGGCATGGGCCCCGCGATCGGATCGCTCCAGTACGCGTGGCCGGGCGTGAACATCCACGCCGACTTCACCGGGACGCAGGCATCGATGCTGGTCGACGACGCCAGCGGCAACAACCGGGTGACCGTCGTCGTCGACGGCGGTGCACCGAAGACCATCTCTTTGCCGGCTGGCCAAGCGACTGTGTCACTGGCATCTGGACTGACCAGCGCCACTCATGAAATCGTGATCTGGCGGAACACGGAGGCCTCGCCCGGCGGCCTCACCACCTTCACTGGTCTGACCGGCTTCGGAGCTACGGGCGGGCTTTTGCCGCCACCCTCCGCACCAGCACGGCGCATCGAGGTCGTCGGTGATTCGCTGTCGGTCGGCGCAGGCGTCGAGGGCGACGCGACGTGCACGGGCGGTATCGACGCATACACCAACAACTATCTCGCGTACGGTTCGATCGCTGCTCGAGCCGTTTCGGCCGATGTGGTCACGATCGCGTATTCGGGGATCGGCGTCTATCGCAACTTCGGCGAGACGACGCCGACCGCCGCGTCGCTGACCATGCCAAGGCGGTATCCGTACGCGATCCCAGACACGGTCTTGTGGGACTTCTCGCTCTATCAGCCGCAAGTCGTCGTCATCAACCTGGGGACGAACGACTTCGGGCCAGGCGATCCAGGGACACCATTCGAGACCGCCTACGTCTCATTCGTGCAGGCCGTTCGCGGCAAGTACCCGGACACCTACTTCATACTGATCGACATGTACGGGGGCATGCGTCTGACTCGACTCAACGACGTTCTCACCACGTTGAAGAGCGGTGGTGAATCGAAGGCCGAGGTGCTGAGCCTCAATGCCGTGCAAAACAATCTGGGCTGTAACCAGCACCCGAATATCGCGGGCCAGCAAGGGATGGGTAACGTCCTGGCCGCGCGCATGCGCGTGGTGATGGGCTGGTAGGTCACCGATGCGATCATTGCGCCGTGGAGGTTTTGTCGACATGAAATGCCGTCTCTTCCTCTGCTATTCCTCGCTGTCTGGCGCGCTGGTCCTCGCCGCGGCCTGTGGGAGTAGCCCAGGGCCAGTGGAATCGGGAACGGCTGGTTCGGGAGCGGGCGGTTCGCCGACCGGCGTCACGTCGAGCGGCGGTACCATTGGGAGCGGCGGTACGGCGGGTACAGGCGGTGTAACGGGGTCGGGAGGAGCGGGCGGTGGCGCGTCCGGCGGCGGCGGCTCGACCGCGATGGGCGGACGATCGGGCACCGGGGGCGTTATGGGCTCGGGTGGCACGGTGGGGCAGGGTGGCTCGGCCGGCAATGCCGGGACCGGAGGCGCGGCGGGCGTCGGGGGGGCCGCCCACGCCGGAGTCTGGAATGTCATGATGCTGGGCGATTCGGTGACCGAGTCGACCTGCTATCCGCAGCTCACCTACCAGCAACTCAAGGCGGGGAATCATTCCAACTTCCAGCTCGTGGGGATGGAGACCACGAACCAGTCCTGTGGAGCCGGTGCGCCGAGCTCCGTCATGGACGAGGGGCACGCGGGTTACGGCGTGACGTACCTGCCCCAGAACAGCGCACGCAGCGCATGCACGAAGAGCAGCGGATGCGGAAGCTACCCGGAGCTCCAGAGCTGGGCCGCTGAGAAGCCGGACATCGTCCTCATGCACTACGGGACCAACGATGTCTGGGACGGTATCGGCACCCCAACGATTCTCTCTGCATACCTGGCGGTGATCGCCGAGTTCCGTAAGCAGAACCCGAACGTCATCTTCTTCGTCTCGAAGATCATCAAGCTCAGCCCGTCGGGCTGCACCAGCTGTCTCTCCAACGTCGCGGCGCTGGCCGCCGCGCTGACGCCGAGCTGGGCGTCGACCAACTCGACGGCTACTTCACCGATCCGCATCATCGATCACTACGACAGCACCTTCGATCCGACGAACAGCGCAGACACGTCCGATGGCGTCCATCCCACGCCGGCCGGCGCAGCCATCATGGCGACGGTCACCGTCAACGCGATCGCCGCCAGCGGATACTTCTGAAAGGTTGTTCCCCGGCCGACTCCGTAATGATCTCTGATGGTTACGATGCCGTGGGCGGAGAATGCCAGAGGTTCGAGGGAGTGATGTCCGTTCGGATTGGCGCGCTTTTCTAGTACTTTGGATACAGATCCATGTACATGACGCCAAGGGGTAATCGTGAGGTTTTGCGGGCGATTGGCTGGACACTCGTCTGCACGCTGCTGGGGCTGGCGCCCGCGTGCACGACAGCGCGCTCCACGAAGGTGGGCGGCACCGGAGGTGGCACCGATGGCGGGCGAGCCACGGGCGGCGCGGCCGGGGGGGGCACCGACGGTGGACCAGCCGGCGGCGTGGGCGGCTCGGGCGGCGCCAAACCGAACGACGGGGGCGCCGACCTGCCCGATGGCGCCAGCGCGGACATGGTGGTCTGTGGCTCCGCGAGCGATCCGAAGAACTGCGGCACCTGCGGTCACGACTGCACGGCGCTGCCGAACGTCAACGCGACCGCCGCAGGCATCGAGTGCCGTGCCTCGGTCTGCTTCGTTCCAGCGACCGCGTGCGTGACCGGGTACGGTCACTGCTCGTCGCGGTCGGACGATGGCTGCGAGGCGAGCCTGACCGACGCGAACAATTGCGGTGCTTGCGGTATCAAGTGCAGCGGTGCGACGGCGCTGTGCACGCCCAGCTCGTCGGGCGCGAAGTGCGCGAGTAGTTGCGTCTCTCCTTCCCCCGACCTGTGCGTGTCGGCTTGCGTGGATCTGAAGAGCGATCCGCGCAACTGCGGCACCTGCGGTCACGATTGCACCACCTTGACGAACGTCGCCGCGGGCGCGACCGGTATTGAATGCCGCTCCGGCGCTTGCTACATCCCGCCGGCCGCGTGCACGGCCGGGAACGGGCACTGCTCCACGCGCGCCGACGACGGCTGCGAGACGTCACTGAGGCTGTCCGCGACCTGCGGTACGTGCACCACGACGTGCGCCAGCCCGACGGGGCTCTGCTCAACGGCGTCAGGCACACCGACCTGCTCGTCGAGCTGCGTGTCGCCGTCGCCGGATCTATGCGGCAGCAAATGTGTCAGCCTGGCCACCGACCCCACGAACTGCGGGGCGTGCAATCACAACTGCACCACACTGACGAACGTGAAGGCGGGTGCGACCGGAATCACGTGCCTGTCCGGCGTCTGTTCGGTGCCGTCCTCGGCGTGCGCGTCCGGGCACGCGCACTGCTCATCGCGACCCGACGACGGCTGCGAGGCCGACCTCAGCACCCCGGCGACGTGCGGCAGTTGCTCGCTGGTGTGCAGCGGCACCACGCCGCTGTGCTCGTTGCAGAGCACACCTGCGAGCTGCCTGCCCAACTGCAGCGGTACCACGCCCAACGTCTGCGGCACCAAGTGCGTCAACAACCAGACCGACGTGAAGAACTGCGGCACGTGCAATCACGACTGCACCGCGCTGACCAACGTGAAGCCGGGCGCGACGGCGCCGGCGGTCCAGTGTGTGTCGGGTGTGTGCGTGATCCAGCCGGCCGGATGCGTGTCCGGGTTCGGACACTGTACCAGCAACGCCGACGCGGGCTGCGAGACCGATCTGACCAAGCCCGCCAACTGCGGGAGCTGTACCAACACCTGCGTGGCGCCGACCGCGTTGTGCTCGACCACCAGCGGAACCCCGACTTGCTCATCGAGCTGCGTGAGCCCGAACCCCGACCTGTGCGGATCGAAGTGCGTGAGCAAGACCACCGACCCCACGAACTGCGGTACCTGCGGCAACAACTGCACCGTGCTCGGGCACATCACCAACACGGCCAGCGTCAGCTGCAGCAACGGGGGGTGCGTGGTCCCCCAGGCTGCCTGCACGTCGGGCTTCGCCAACTGCTCGGCGGTGTCGAACGACGTCGACGGATGCGAGACTCAGACCAACACCGCGACGAACTGCGGGGGCTGCGGTGTTCCCTGCCCCGCAACAATCACGAACGGCACCGCCAGCTGCGCGACGGGAACGTGCATCAAGACCTGCAGCAGCGGGGCTTACATGTGCAACGGCGCCTGCATCGCGAACAGCGTGCCGTGCAGCGGCTCGTGCGCGTCGTCCCCGAATACCAAGCTCTGCAACGGCGTTTGTGTCGCGTCCACCGTCTGTTGCGCGCCGGCGGCGTCAGCGGCTCACTTCGTCGACGCGGTCGTTGGTACAGACGCCACGGATCACGGCGAGAGCGGGGCCTGCGCCTTCAAGACGATCACCTACGCGCTCGCGCACTCGACGGGGGCCGTCAATCTCGCCCCCGCGACCTATTCTGGCGAGACCTGGCCGCTGACACTCAACGGTGTGCAGTCGATAGCCTGCAACCCCTCCGGCGCCGGGCGCGCCACGATCAAGATGGCCTCCAACCCGGGCAGCGCCACCTCCGTCATCACCGTGGCTGGCACCCAGAACCTGGTCACCGACTGCATCATCAGCGGCAACTCGTTCTCGGCCTACTGCGTCGACTTGACCACGAGCGGCGCTTCGTCGACAGCGCCCAGCACGCTGACAAACCTGGATCTCGGCTTCTGCAACGCCGGCGTGATTGTCGAGCCCAACGTCATCAACGTCAAAGTGCAGACCTCGACGATCCACGACAATGGGTTTGGCATCCAGGTCGACTCGGGCTCCGCGCCATTCTTCTTCAACAACACGTTCACGACGGGAAACGGGACGGACTACATCTGTCAGGACAATGGTCCCGGTCCCAACGGTGCGGGAAGCACCGACGTATCAAATGGCTTCATCACCTGCTCGCACTGCCTCAACTGCCCGTTCTGAGCGCCGCGTCGCGCCGAAGAAAGAATGAAGAACATCCGGACGTCCCGAGCGACCCCGACGCGTGACGCCGGCGAGAGACACCGGATGGCCCGATAATCCGGCGTCGTTTCATCGCCTCGCCATCGAGCACCCATTTGGCGATCCATGCCTATATTGATTCGGAGGATCCCACGCCGTGGCGTGGGAAGGAGGTCGTCATGATCATTTTGGTAGCAGGTCTTCTGCTGGCGCTCGTGCCCTTCCTTGTTTTCATGGGGCCAATCGTCGTCTGGGCAGGCTGGCCGTCGATCGCGCTACTCGCCGCGGTCTACGTCGTCCGCTCCGTCCAGCGTCGGCGTCACACGCCGGCCCTGGTGCACCAGTCCTGAGTTGGTCGTCAGTCGGTCTCGTCGAGCAGGGCCTCGATGTTCTCGGTGGGCCGACCCACCGCGGCCCGTTTTGCCAGGATCAGGATCGGGCGCTCGATCAGAATCGGGTGCTTGGCCATGGCGGCCAGGATCTCCTTGTCGCCCGCGTCCTTCGAGAGTCCGGCCGCCTTGAAGGCGTCCTCGCCGGCGCGCACCCATTCGCGCGCCGGGCGATCGAGGCGCCGGCGTAGCTCGGTCAGCTCGGCGGCGCTGAGCGGTCGCTCGAGATAGCGGCGCTCCTCGTAGGCGACCTTGCGCTCGTCGAGAAGCGCTTTGGCGGCGCGGCTCTTCGTGCACTTCGGGTTGTGGAGCAGAGTGGGTTTCGCGAATAGGGCGGCGGCGCTCATTCCCGCTGCATACCATACGACCTGGGATTGCACGTCCGAGGAAGGCTACCGCGTACTTCTCAGGCGCAAACGAAAAGGCACGCCCGGCGTTCGCGAGGAACGTCGGGCGCGAGTGGATCGATGAACCGATACTGCTGGCTACCGTCGTGCGGTGACGAAGTCCAGCTCGCCGAACAGGCCATCGCTCTCGTCGTTCGGCCCGGCGCAGAAGTAGATGTCGTTGGGGTCGAAATCGCCCCGGCCGTTGCCGTTCGTGATGCCCCACAGGCCGTCGATGATGAGCGGCTGTCCGGACGGAGACGCCAGCGCGCCGTCGAACGTGGCGGTCGAGCTCATTTCCGACAACGAGAGATCGAAGACGTTGATCGCCCCGTTGCCGAAGTTTCCGACCACCAGGTCAGGGGCCCTCCGATCGTCCTTGTCTCGCTTGAACGCCATGCCCCAGGGACCGTTCAGCACGCTGCCCGTGCCGTTCTTGACCAGCTCGGCAATGAACTTGCCGTCGGTGGTGAACAGATCGACCAGACCGAGCCCGTCGCCTTTGGCGTCGTCTCCAAACTCGTCGTCCGAGTGCTGCGCGTAGGTCACGAAGAGCAGGCGCTCGACCGCCATCACGTTGAACGGCGAGAATCCGGACGGCAGGTCGGGGTCGATGAACTTGCCGTCGGTCATCGAATTGTAGTCGTCGTCGAGCACGACGATCCCGCCAAAGCTCCTGCTTCCATCGGGAAGCTCGTCGCCGAAGTCGGCGATGAGCAGCCGCTCTCTTCCGTGGACCTTGGCGATGGTCACGCCCTTGAAGTTCGACCCGTCGCGGCCGGTGAAACGCGGGGCATCCGATGTCATCTGGTCGCGCTTCACGCCGATGATCGTTCCGTTCTCCGTGGCGAAGATGAAGTCATCGCCCTTGAAGGAGTGGGTGGGATTGAAGACATCACCGGTCGGGGCGCTGCCTGGGGGAAGCCTGACCGACTTTTTCGAGTTGCCGTCCTCGTCGACGACCTCCGCGGTACCCGCTCCGTTGGACGAGATCCAGGCCAATCCCGTCTTGGGATCGAGGGCGATCCCCCACGCGTTCACGAGCGTTGCATCCGTCTTCCTGGCGGGCGGCTTCAAGTCCGGATCAGACAGCAAGTTCTTCTGGAGGACCCTGGCTTCGAACGGATTCACCTTCCGCGCCATCAGCGGCGACGACGTCTCGGTGGTACCCGTGGTGGCGTCGCCACACCCCATAGCGATTCCCGCCGTCACCAAGAGACCCGCGGGCAACATGCGATTGATTCTCATCCCGTCCTCCCTCTTCCCTGACCCCGAAGATCCCGACGGGAATCAGCTCCCGTCGTGCGATCTCCCAGACTGCGCACACCCAAATGCTGTTCACCCGGTCACGCGCGGAGGAGTGCGGCGCACGGCTGATTTTCGCGGCGCGGCGGCGTCGGGGTGGTCCCGAAAGCGACAGAGAAGCGGATTGTCGGGGAACTCCGACAACGATCTGACGTTAACGCTCCACCTATGCTTGAACCGGCACCAGCTCCACGAACGGCCGAACGCCTTCTGATCGCAATCATGGCCGCCATCCTCGGCGGCGTCGTCGTGTTCGTGATCGCCGCTCGCCGCCTGGACGCGTCGTTCGAGGCGATGCGCGCGGCGCAGGTGCAGCGACTGGACGAGATCCGCGACAAGATTGACCAAGAGCGCCTGGAAAGCCGCGCCGCCGAGGCGGCGCTTCGCGTGGCGGTGGCATCCCTGCGCGCGCGAGAGCCGGCTCCGGGGGGAACGCCGGCGAGCGGGGGGGCGTCCATCGCCGAGGCGCCGATCGCGGATGGCCGGCCTGCTGCCGGCGAACCCGAGCCCGCGAGGGAGACCGACGAACAGCGAACTGCTTATGCGGCAGGACAGCACGTGCTGGAGGAGGCGCGCGCGCGCGGCGTCTGGTCCGAGGGCGATCGCGCGCGCCTACAGGCTCTGGGCGGCTCCATGTCGCCCGAGCAACTCGGCGAGATCGGTCGCGCCATCGCGGTCGCCGTCAATGCCCAATCACTCAAGCTCGATTACGCCGGCAATCCATTTTGAACCCATCACTGACTGAGGAGAGCAACGATGAAGAAGCGCTACTTTGTGAGAATTGTCCTGGCCATGGCATTCGTGATCACAATCGGCCGCATCGCTGAGGCTGGCCTTCGTGCCATTCAGCCTGTCGTCGCCAGCCCGACGAACCGCTTCGGCCTCGGAATGCTTGGTTCTGCGTACAACAGCACCGACAACACTCAATTCATCCTGTGCGGCGTCAACACCGCTGCTAATTCGAAGTCGATGACCTGCACGGCCAAGGATTCGACCGGAGTGACGGTCATGTGCACGACCTCCAATTCGAACCTGATAAACGCCGTCAACGGGCTTCCGGACAGCGGATACCTGACGTTCAACTTTGACGCGAACGGAAACTGCACGAGCATCCGCGTCGAATACGCGTCGTACAGTCAGCCGCACTAGCTGGCGGCGAGCGTCGTCACGACCAAACGCCCGACGAAATAGGCGACGACACCGTAGCCGACGACCGTCGCGAACAGGATGCGGGAGGGGATGCCTGGTCCGAGTCGCTGTCCCATCACGAAGGGATAGAGGATGCGAGAGCCCAGGTAGACCCCTCCCGCAACGGCAGCGCCGAATGGATCGACGAAGATCGCGTTCAGCCACAGCAACAGCAGGAACGTCGGCATATGCTCGAGCATGTTGCCGACGTAGCGGTCGGCCGCCAGCATCTCGCGATCCGCGCCAAAGTAGCGATCGAACTTCTGGCCGCGCTCCCGGTACGCGCGTTTCAGTTTCGTCTTCACGCGCAGCTGATTGGCGAAGAGCGCGTAGTACCAGACGACGTATGCCACCGTGACCAGAAGCGGGCCGGCGTAGGTTCGCGCGGATAGCAAAGCGCCGACGGTCTCCGGGTTCTGGTGCATACGTCGAATGATACCTCCCCGTCGCGCGTCGCTCGACGGTGGCTGGACTTGACGGAGTCCGGACAAGCGGGGTCAAATCAGGCATGGCAAGAATGTCCCTGGGCGTCGCGGGCGCCCTGCTGGCGCTGACCGTGATCTCCTGCTCGGGAGGAAAAGGGAAGGGGAGCGACGGCGGAGCCGGTGGCACCGCGGGCGGTGGAAGCGGTGGTGGCGCGGGCGGCACCGCGGGGGTCGACGGTGGCACGGACGGCGCGACCACGACCAGCGGCCAGTGGGTCATGGGGTACTACGTCGGCTATGACATCAGCGCGTACCCCATCGCGTCGATCGACTGGTCGGGTATCACGCACATCATCTTCGCGCCGATGGTCGTGAACGCTGACCAGTCTCTGGACCTTTCATTCGACGACGAGAACGGGACCGGCCAGCAAGACGCGATGGCGCTGGCTCAGGCGGCGCACGCCCACGGCGTCAAGGCGCTGCTCATGCTGGGCGGCGCCGGCGCGGGGGCCAACATCGCCGTCGCCGCCGCTGCCAGCAAGCGCGCTGCCTTCGTCAACGCTCTCGTCAATGCGACGACCACGCTCGGTTACGACGGCATCGACCTCGACTGGGAGGACAGCGTCAACCTCGACGACCTCGTGTCGCTGGCGCAGGCGCTGCGCGCAGCGAAGCCGGCCATGCTGCTCACCTATCCCGCGGGCGCGATCAACGCCAACTTCCAGACCGTCGACCCGCGCATGGCGACGCTGGCGGCATCCCTCGATCGCTTCAACGTCCAGACCTACTATCCGTCGACGGCGTTTGCCGGGCAGGGGTGGAGCTCGTGGTTCTCGAGCCCGCTCAGCGGTGAGGCCGGGGCTACGCCGGTCGCGATCGATGACACCCTCGAACGTTACGCCACCGCCGGCATCCCCAAGGGCAAGCTCGGCATGGGGATCGCGTTTTACGCCATCTGCTACACGGGCGGTATCGCCGGTCCGCGCCAGTCGACCAACGGAACCACCCAACAGATCACGGGCGGTGACAACGAATACCCGCTGAGCCTGTTCTTCGCGGCCGGCAGCACCTTCGACGGCAGCGCCGGCTCCAATCGCCAGCGAGACACGACCGCCGCCGAGCCTTATCTGACGTTCGGGACGGCGGTCAATGACGCGCACTGTGGCGCGCCCACGCAGTACATCCCCTACGAGGACGAAATCTCCATTGCCGCCAAGGGCGCCTTCTCGAAGGCGAACGGGTACGGCGGCATCATCATCTGGACGCTCGAGGAGGGATGGCTCCCGGCCGGCGCGTCGGGCGGGCGTGCCCGCAACGCGTTGATGCAGGCCCTCAAGTCCGCCTTCATCGATCCCTAAAGCCGGCGCTCGCGACATTCCGATCCTGGTCAGGTCGCGGATTCTCCGACGCGATCTGGGGCGTCTAGCCATTGCAAACCTGGTTCTAGTTTTGCAAAGTGCGGACGCGATGGGCTTTGGTACAGGGGGCGCGCGGCGCGAGTGGCCGGCGTGGGTCCTTGCAGGGTTGGTGCTGCTGGCGGTGCTGCTGGCGGTTGCTCCGTGGGGCAATTATCCGGTCAACGACGACTGGCAATACGCCCTGTCTGCCCGTCACTTTGCAAAGACGAATCGGATCGCCATCGACACAGGCATCGCGCCTTCGCTGGTGGGGCAGCTCGCGATGGCGTGGCCGTTCATGAAGGTGTTCGGCTTCAGCCATCGACTACTGCGGCTGCTGACGCTGTCGGTGGCGGCTTTCCTGCTCTGGGTCTGCGATGCGCTGCTGATCGAATGGGAAGTCCCGCGCCGGGTGCGCCTGCGCGTATTGCTGGTGCTGGTCCTCAATCCGCTGTTCGTCAACCTGGCCGCTAGCTTCATGACCGAGATCTACGGCTACACACCGGCGCTGATGGGCGCGCTGGTCTGGCAGCGCGGCCGGCGCCGCGCGCAAGCCGATGGCGCGCCGCAGGTCATCCGCTGGGGCGCAGCGGTGTGGGCGGGGGTGCTGATCGGCGCGACCTTCTGGACGCGGCAGTACTGCGTCGTGGTTTTCCCCGCGCTTCTCTGTGCCACCGCCGGGCGCCTGGTGCTTTCCCGCGACTGGCGTCGCCTGGCGCTTTCGTGGCTGCCGATGGTGGCTGGTTCCGTCGCGTTTGCGGCGACGATCGGCGCCTACGTCGTCTACGCGCGGCACTACGCATTGCTCAAACCCGCGTTTCTGAATCCGCTCGACAGCGTGATGGGCTGGAGCGCGGTCGACTTGAACCTGGGCGCCGGTATCCAGATGGTCTATCTGACGGCTTATCTATTGCCGCTGCTGGCGCTGTGGCCGGTCAGCCGGCACGACTGGCCGCGCATCGTCCGATCTTGCCTGGTGACGTTGGGGTTCGGCATAACGGTCTATTCGTTGATCCAGCTGGCGGCCGGGAGCGACTGGGGGTCACTGGGACTCCACCGCCTGTTTCCTTTCAATTCCAACCTGATTCACCCTCGCGGCCTCGGGCCGGTTCTCTTGACCGACGAGTTCTGGATGAGCTCCGATCCCTACCTGATCTGGCCGCGCAGCGTCTGGCTCGTCGTCACCTACGTCGTGATCGGCGCGAGCGCGCTGTGGGGGTTGCCGCTGGCGACGGCGGGCTCGTGGCGAGGCACCTCGACCGCGCGGCTCGAAGGGTTGACGTTCTCGGCGGCCTTCGTCGGTTTGTCGCTGGCGGCCATCGTGGAATCCTATGGGCGCGATGGCTTCGATCGCTACGGCTTTCCGTTGGTGATCGGTACAGCTTTCTTGCTGGCGATCTTGCTCGCGCGCAGTGAGGAGACGTCGGGCGGGCCGCCGCCGCGGAGCTTGCGCGCGGTCGCGCTTTACGCGGTCGCGCTGGCGCCGATCGCGTTCTTCACCGTCGCCGGCGCGCACGACTACTTCCGCTGGAACGATGCGCGCTGGCGTCTGGTCGAACGCGCGCGCAAGCTGGGAGTGCCGAGCACCAGCATCGACGGTGGGTACGAGGTCAACGGCTGGCTCTCGTTCGAGCAGCTGGAAAAGCACCGCGACACCGTCGCGACCAGCGCCTGCATCGGGAAATGCCGATGCGACATCCCCGGGCTCACCTCGCTCTGGAACTGCTATGACGACAGCTATCGCGTCGGCACCGTGCTGCGCGACGAGTATCAAGAGATCTCGCGCGTGCAGCCCCGTTACTGGTTGGGAGCGGGCCCGGCGTTGATCCTTTCGCGACGACCGAAGTGAGCGCTAGCCTTTGCTCTTCGGCTCCCAGAGCTCGACCTTGTTCCCGTCGGGATCCATGATCCAGGCGAACTTGCCGGTTTCGTCGGCGTCGGGGCCCTTCAAGACTTCGACACCGTTCCTCGTGAGCTGCTCGAGCAACCCCGCCAGATCGTCGACGCGGTAGTTGATCATGAAGGTCGACGTGCTCGGGCTGAACCACTTCGACTCGCGCTCGGCGACGTGCCAGACGGTCTGTCCGCCGTCCCCCGCCTGATCCTCGGACCACTTCAGGATCGCGCCTCCCCAGCTTTCCAGCGCCAGTCCCAGATTGTCCCGGTACCACGCAGCGAGCCGCTGGTGATCTGAACTCGATTTGAAAAATACGCCGCCGATTCCGGTCACGCGCGCCATTGCGGCCTCCTCGTTCAGTCTTTTCTACGGGCTTCTACGAGCTCAGTCCACCGGACGCGACAGCGCCGCGCGCATCCCCTCGGCGGCGCGGCGCATCGCCTCCACTCCGCGCTCCAGCCGGAAGGGATTGACCCGCGGCAAGGCGTCGATCGCGACGGTCTTCAAGTTTGGCCGCTCGGGCTTGCGCAAAGCGGAGCTCCCGGGAAGGCGCCATGGCGAACGCGATACCAGATGGTGGTGCAGGACGCGCTCGTCCTGTTCGACACCATGCAGGCCGGGGCGGTCGAGGATTCCGCCGTCGAGGTAGAACCGCTGCCCGATCCGCACGGGCTGAAACATGAACGGCAGCGCGCAGGACGCGTGGAGCGCCGGCGCGACCGCTCCGCTGCGAAGGACGGCGGTACGACGGGCACCGAGATCGAACGCGGAGATCACCAGCGGAACCCGGCACTCCTCGAAGGTTCGTCCGTTCAGGAGCGACTCGAGGTGTGCGCGGAAGAGCGCTCCGCGCAGGAGGCCGAACCCGGGGCGCACGTCCCAGAAGTGCTCGCGGCGAAGCTGGACGAGCTGCGTGCAGATGGTCCGGGGCGAAACACCGGCCGCCCAGAGCCCGCCCACCAGCGCTCCGGCGCTCGACCCCGAAACGCGCGCCGGGAACAGGTGCTCTTCCTCGAGCACCGACATCACGCCGGCGTGCGCGAAGAACCCGAAGAACCCCGACGACATGGCCAGCGTGAACGGGTGCGCGGACAGCCATTCTCGCAGCGTCGACATACGTGTACCTCTCAGAGTGCGCGCCTGATCTCGGGGGGATGAAAATGTATCGTGAATAGGTGCTCCACGCGATCTTCGCACGCGAGCGCGCCGGTTTTCAGATCGACACGGCTGGGCACCGGGGTGCGGCACTCCTCGTAGAACGCGTGATAGCCGCGTTCGGCGAGCGTGTCGAGCAGCATATCGACGGCGGCCGGCTCGCGAAATAGCGGGACCTGGGTCTTGACGACGCATCGACCGGCGAGCGCGTGGCGAACGATGACGGGCACCACGACCTGCTCGATGAAGGTCGCGACCTCCTTGAAGCGGACGGGGGTGGCGTGCTCGTACGAGTCCAGGCGGCGGACCAGCTCTTGGCGCGCGTGGCGCGTCACCTCGGACACGAGCGGGATGCCGTGGATGATGTCGTAGGTCTGGTGCCCGAGCTCGAGGGAGCTCTGGTACTGGAACTCGGCGTTGATGCTGCGTTCGACTTCGGCCAGCGGCGCGTCGGCGTTGACGAAGTGATAGTGAAAGTGGCGGCGCAGGCTCGTGAGCGCTTCGTACGTGCGCTCCTTGAACGTGCGGTAGCGGTTGCGCGCCAGCTCCTGGTCGACGTCGGTGGCACGCAGCTGGACCAGCTCGCCCACACCCGTTCGCCGGACCTGCTCGTTGTGCGCCACAAGCTCGTTTCCGCGCCGGAGCTGCCGCTCGATCGACGTCTGCTCGCCGACGAAGAGCACGGTGATGCGGAAGATGGGACGCCGGAAGCGCATGCCGAGAGGCGTTCCCCAGTACTTCGTGCGCAGCTGCATGATCTGGTCATGAAGCAGCTTGACGGCCTCGGCCTGGACGCCGGTGCGAGGGAATCCATCGACGACGACGCCGGTCTGATACTCGGGCTCGAGCAGCTTGCGCAGCAGGGCCTCGATGACCTCTCGGTCGCCGACGAACTGGCCGCGATCCTTGAGCGCGCGCATCCCGGGAGTGTCCAGCAGATCGCTGACGACGATCGGCGGCGCGGTCAAGCTCCGCTCGCGCAAGATGAATGGCGTGTTGGTGCCCTTGCCCGCCCCGGGGGCGCCGCCCAGCCACATGATCTCCTTCGGGAAGGCCATCCCCTCGAGCCCGCGTTCCTGGACCAGCTGTTTCCAGACCTGCTCGAAGATCAAGGGCGCGTCTTTGATCTCGAGCTCGGGCCCGGCGATGCGGCCTGCGGCGGCTTCAGCGGAGCCGCCGGGCGGCGACTTTTGTTCGGACATGATTTCCCGAAACTCTCCTGATCCGCGCCGATCCGCAAGGACCTGAAGTGGCGGCCGGCGTGCTGCTCTCGAAACAATCCTTTGCTGAATCGGTGTCTGCCCACCAGCAGTCCACGGTTCATCGCCCGGAAAATGCGGGAGATCGCACGGCGGCAAAGCTGGCACGCACCATGCTCGAGGGTCCAGCATGACGCTTCAGCACAACTACAGCTATCAGGCAACCCTTCAGGATTCGCTCAAGATCAACTGGCGGGTGGAGGATCTCATCGGCGGCGACAAGAAGCTCGACTTCACCCGGCCGTTCTTGCCGAACGCGCTCGCGGGCGTGAACGAGCTCGAGGGCTTGAGCGACCGCGAGAAACTGACGCTGAACCACATTCGCGGCGCAACCTACCTGCATCTCTTCGGCTTGGTGGAGGAGTTCATCTTGCCGTTTGCGGTGGAGCGTGCACGCGATGGGATTCACGGCAGCAAGGATCGCGTGCGGGCTCTATTGACCTTCGCCGAGGAGGAAGCCAAGCACCAGCAGCTATTTCAGCGATTCTCCGATGAGTTCAGACGCGGCTTCAAGACGCCGCTCGAGGTCATCGGCCCCGCCACCGGGATTGCCGAGACCGTCCTCGGCCATAGCCCACTCAGCATCGCCATTCTGATCCTGCACCTCGAGTGGACGACGCAGCGGCACTACCTCGAGAGCGTCAAGACCGATCAGCTGCTCGACCCGCACTTCGTGAGCCTGCTCAAGCATCACTGGCAAGAGGAAGCGCAGCACGCGAAGATCGACACGCTGGTCTTGCAGGAGCTGGCGGAACGCGCGTCACCGCAGGAGATCGAGAAGGCGATCGACGATTTTCTCGCGATCGGCGGCATCCTCGAAGGCGGCTTGCAACAACAAGTGAAGTACGATCTGGCCGCATTCGAGCTCGCGATCGGACGGAAGCTTCCGGCCGAACAGGCGGCCCGGGTCAGCGCCGCGCAGTTGCGCTCGTACCGCTGGACGTTCCTGGTCTCCGGGCTCGAGCAGGAGAACTTTGCGAAGGCGGTGAACGACCTCTCCCCCGCGGGTCTCGAGCGAGTCCGCGTGACCGCGCGCGCTCTCAGCTGAGCGCGGCGCCCCCCTCTCATCTTTCGGGGTCCACCTCGATGGCCGTGCGCGGCGGCGTGCCCACACTGAGGGCAGTCGTCTGAACGGCGTGAGTCCCCGCCGAAGGACGAGAGGAGGTCTCGTTTCATGGCGAAGAAGGTCCTGTTCATTGTCAGCGGAGCTACCTACTGGGTGCTAAAGGACGGTACGAGGTATGCGACCGGCTACTGGGCCGAGGAGTTCGCGAACCCGTACAAGATCGTCACCGACGCTGGCCACGAGGTCGTGGTCGCGACGCCCAAAGGAGTGACCCCAAACGTCGACATGATGAGCCTTCGTCCCGAGATGGCGGGCGGGGTGCAGGGAGCCCTCGAGCTCGAAGCGATCATCCGGTCGGCGGAGGCGATGCGGCGGCCGCTCGAGCTGTCGGACGTCCGTCTCGAGGACTACGACGCGGTCTACCTGCCGGGTGGTCACGGCCCGATGGCCGACCTGGCGTTCGACGCCGACGTCGGACGGCTGCTGACCGCGCAACTCGCGTCGGGCAATCCACTGTTCATCGTGTGCCATGGTCCCGCCGCGATGCTGGCGACCAGATTCCACGGCGTGTCGCCGTTCAAGGGCTACCGGGTCACGTGCTTCACCAATGAGGAGGAGGAAGCCGTCGGGGTGGCTTCGCGAGCGACGTGGCTGCTCGAGACCGAGCTAAAGGAAAAGGTCGGCGTCAACTTCAGCCGCGGTAAGATCTGGGAGCCGTACATGGTCGAAGACCGAAACCTGGTTACCGGTCAGAACCCGCACTCGGCCGCGGTCCTCGGGAAGCGGCTGCTGGAGGTCCTCCGGTAAGAGCACTTCTGACTGTCGATCTTATTGCAGCGGCGGGGTTGAAGAGAGAAAGTCCCGCTGATGCGCGGGGGGGACGGTTCTTCTGACGACGCGGCGGCGCCTCCGATAGGAGAGGCCGCCGCGCGGCTGGCGGCGGAGCGCATGGCGTTCGCCGCCAACGCCCTTCCCGCGCTCATCGCGTACGTCGACGCCACGGGGCGATACGTCTGGGTCAACGACGGCTACCGTCGCTGGTTCGAGCGACCAACCGAGGAGATCGTCGGACGGCACGCCAGTGAGATCCTCGGTGTCGAGGCATGGGCGAGCTTCCGGCCGTACGTGGAGCGAGTGCTCGCGGGCGAGGAGGTCAACTTCGAGCACACGGCGCTCCGCAGGGCCGGCGTCTCGCGCTACCTCCAGACGTCATACGCTCCCCACCTCGGTGACGACGGCCGCGTCCGCGGCTTTGTCGTACTGGTAGTCGATATCACCGAAACGAAGATGGAGACGGCGCTTCGGCAGAGCGAGCGGATGCTCGAACAGTCGCAGGCGATCGCGCACTTGGGGAGCTGGCAGGTGATCCTCGACGAGAACAAATCCGAAGTACCGGGGACCCTGCTCTGGTCGAGCGAGACCTACCGTATCTTCGGCGTCGACCCCCGCACGCCCATCCGCAGCGGGGAGGAGTTTTACGGGTACCTGCACCCGGATGACCGCGCGTCGTTGATCGTCCGGGCCGCCGCCGCCACCGAGCACGTCGAGCCGTTCGAGCAGGAGTATCGCATCGTGCGCTCCGACGGGAGCATGCGGGTCATCCACGCGCGCTTTCAGTTCGAGCCTCAGGCCGACGGCAAGACGATGCGCGCGTTTGGCACCTGTCAGGACATCACGGAGCGCAAGCAGGCCGATCTGGAGATCCGTCGTGCGCGCGAGCAGCTCCAGTTCGTCGTCGACTCGACGCCTGCCTTCATCGCGCGTTACGACCGCACCCAGCGATTGGTCTGGGCCAACAAGAGCTACGCCGCGCGGTTCGGCAAGACGCCCGAGGAGCTCACTGGAAGTCGCCTCATCGATCTGGTCGGCGAGGCCGCCTGGCGCCTGATGGAGCCGTTCTGCGTGCGCGTGCTTGCGGGCGAGACGATCGCCACGGAGCTGGAGATGCCGTATCCGGGCGGCTCTCGCTTCGTCCACCTCTCGGCGTCACCGACTCACGATCCGGCCGGAGTCCCCGATGGCTGCGTCACGGTGCTCACCGACGTGACCCGCTGGCGCCAGCTCGAACAGGAGCGGGAGCGGGCGCTGAACGAGCTCCGCGAGGCGGATCGCCGCAAGGACGAATTCCTGGCCATGCTGTCGCACGAGCTGCGCAACCCGCTGGCGCCCATCCTGAATTCGGTCGAGGTCCTCGAGCATCTCGGCCCGCGTCGCGAAGAGCTCGCGGGCACGTTCACCAAGATCATCGGCCGCCAGGCGCGGCACATGAAGCGCTTGCTCGACGATCTCCTCGACGTTTCACGCGTCAGCCAGGGCAAGATCGAGCTGCAGACCGAGCGCGTGGATCTGAGCCAGCTCCTCCGCGAGGCCGTGGAGGTGAGCCGTCCCATGATCGCCGAAAAGCAACAGGAGCTCTCGCTCATGCTGGCCCCGCAAGCGATCGCGCTCGAGGCCGATCCCACTCGCCTCGCTCAGGTGTTCAGCAACTTGATCAACAACGCGATCAAGTACACCCACTCCGGCGGCCACATCGCGATCCTCTCGGCCGTCGAGAACGGCGACGCGGTGATCACCGTACGTGACGACGGCGTCGGGATGACGCCGGATCTGCTGACGAGTGCCTTCGATCTGTTCGTGCAGGGGACGCGTGCCCTCGATCGCGCGCAGGGTGGCCTCGGAATCGGCCTCACGCTGGTGCGGACGCTGGTCAAGATGCACGGCGGATCCGTGCGCGCGCACAGCGAAGGCACCGGGCGAGGCTGCGAGCTCGTGGTGAGACTACCGTTCACGGTCTCGAACCACGCATCCCAGGCGAGGGCGGCAATCGCGGAGCGCGGCGCCAAGGACGGTCCGCTCCGCGTTCTGGTGGTCGAGGACAACGCCGACACCGCTGCGGTTCTCGGTCAGCTCTTGCGACTCCTCGGCCATCAGGTGACGCTCGCGCCCGACGGCCCCGCCGCCTTCGCCGCGGCCGCCACTACGCCGCCCGACCTGGTCTTGCTCGACATCGGCGTGCCGGGAATGGATGGCTACGCGATCGCGGCGCGGTTACACGCGGCCGGTCATACGCGCGCGGCGCTGGTGGCGCTGACCGGATACGGCCGCGATGAGGATCTTCGGCGCTCGAGAGAAGTCGGCTTCGACCACCACCTGGTCAAGCCCGTCGAGCTCGTGCAGCTCCAGAGGATCTGTGCGCTGGTCCGCGAGCGGCGCGCGAGCGAATGAGCAACCGATCCTCGAGATCGTCAGCTCAGCGCGACAGCGCCTCGCGCACACGGCGCGCGAGCGTCGAGGGAGAATACGGCTTCTGGAGAAAGTTGATCCCCTCGGCGAGCACGCCTTGATCGACGATCGCGCTCTCGGTGTACCCGGAGCTGTAGAGCACGCGCACGCCGGGTTGCCGCTCGGCGAGCTTGGTCGCCAGCTCGAAACCGCCCATCTTGGGCATCACCACGTCGGTGATGAGCAGGTGGATGCGCCCGCGGTGAGACGCCGCAACCTCCAGGGCGCGCACGCCGTCGGCAGCGGTCAGCACGTGATAGCCGAGCGACGAGAGGAGCTCGCGGGCCACGCGCAGGATCGTCTCCTCGTCCTCGACCAGTAGCACTGTTTCGGTCCCGGACGGCGCCGGGCGGGCGCTGGCCGTCACCGGCGTCTTCGACACAGTCGCGCTGCCGGCGCTCGCGGCGCGCGGCAAGTAGACGCGAAAGGTGGCTCCCCTCTCGGGCTCGCTGTCGACGGAGATGGTGCCGCCCGCCTGCTTGATGATCCCGTCACACATCGCGAGGCCGAGCCCGGTCCCCTCGCCCGTCGGCTTGGTCGTGAAGAACGGTTCGAAGACCCTGACCCGTACCTCCTGCGTCATTCCGCTGCCATTGTCGATCACCGACAGGACCACGTACTCGCCGGGCGAGGTATCGACGTGCGTCTTGCAATACTTCTCGTCGAGGATCTGCGTCTGGGTCTGCAGCGAGATCCGTCCCGGTCCACGGATGGCGTCGCGGGCGTTGACCACCAGGTTCATGATCACCTGCTCGAGGCTGCCGACGTCGATCTTCACCAGCCCCGGGCTAGGCGAGGGTGAGAGCACGACTTCGATGTTTTCGCCGACCAGGCGGCGGATCATCCCGCCCATGCGGGTCAGGATTTCATTGAGGTCGACGATCTCGGGCCGGACGATCTTCTTGCGCGCGAATGCCAGCAACTGCTGCGTCAGCGCCGCGCCCCGGCGGGCGGAGTCCAGCGCCCCGGTCAGATACTCCGCCGCGCGCGCGTCCTCGGGCAGGTCCATCATCGCGAGCTCGACGAAGCCCATCATCGACGTGAGGAGGTTGTTGAAGTCGTGCGCCACGCCACCGGCCAACTTGCCGATGCTCTCGACCTTCTGCGACTGCCGCAGCTGGGCCTCGAGCAGGCTCTTGGCGCGCTCGGCCTCTTTGCGCTGGGTGATGTCGGTGAGGTAGCCGTGCCAGAGGATCGCGCCGTCGGCCTGCTTCTCGGGGACAGAGCTCCCGTGCAGCCACCGCACCTCGCCGTCGGGAAACTTGACGCGATATTCGCCCTGCCACGGCAGCAGCTCCCGCGCCGCCTCCGCGATCGAATCGGACAGCACGCCGAAATCTTCGGGGTGCATGACCGCGAACACTTTGCTGGCGTCGTCCCGCACGTCGTCCGGCGAGACGCGAAAGATTTCCCGCATCCGCTCGCTGGCGTAGGGGAAACAGGCACCGCCGTCAGCGCGCATCTTGTACTGGTAGACCATGCCCGGCACCTGGCTGGCGATCTTCTGAAGGCGCGAGGCCATCTCTTGTGTGCGCGCCTCGTCCCTGCGCCGCGCGGTCACGTCGGTCGCGCACAACGTCGCCGCCAGCACGCGATCGCCGACGATCAACGGCCCCACGCGTACCGATGACCAGACACGTTCGCCGTCGGGGCCGGGGGGGCCGCGCACCTCGTATTCGTCGTGCTCGCCCTTGGAGAAGGCGCGGTCGAGCGCCTCGACCACGCGGGCGCGGGACTCGACCGGGACGTAGTCGTAGCAGATCGTGCCGAGCACGTCGGACACCGAAAGCGGCGGCAGCGTGCGGTTGAGGAACAGGATCCTGCCGTCGCGGTCGACGGTCATGATGATGTCGGGCGCGGTCTCCAGGATCGATCGCAGCCGCGCTTCGGACGCGCGGATCTGGTTCTCGATCCGCTTGCGGGGGCGGGCGTCGCGAACCACCCCCAGCATCCGTCCGCTGGCGAGGAGTTGCCCCGTGATCTCCACGTCCATCAGCGTTCCGTCCTTGCGCCGCATCACCCAGTCGCGCGTGTGGACTTCGCCCGCCAACAAGCCGGAGATCGACTCCCCGATGCGCGCGAGCTCCTCCGGCGGCACCACGTCCGTCACCCGCTTGCCGATCAGCTCACCGGGCTCGAACCCCAGCAGGCGATGGCCGCTGGCGTTGACTTGCAGGTAGACGCCCTCGGCGGACGCAATGAAGATCCCGTCCGCGGCCTGTTCGAACACCGCACGAAAGTCCTCGTCGAGCCGACCTCCCGTACGACCATCAGCTTCGCGCATGACGCCCCCAGGGGGAGATCAATCGTGCCACCTTTCGGCAAGGTGCACAACCGCTTGGGCAAAGAGTGCGCCCCGGGACCGAGCGCGCTTCCCGGTCCCCTGCCTACTGGCGTATGATTTCTGGGCCGGCGCTCTCGCGTCGCCATTCCTTGCTGGGAGGCATGATGAGCCAATCCGCGAATGAGCAGGATCTCGCCCGTACGCTTCGTCCACCTTCTGCGCTACCGTGGGTGCTGGTCGCACTGGTGATGGTGGGGGCAGTCGCGGGAGCGGCCTGGTTCAACGACCAGCGTGGCAAGGCGGCTGCGGCGCTGCACGCAGCGGAGCAGAAGGCGGTCGCCGTCGAGGCGGAACGCGCCAAGCTCGCCGAACAGATCACCGCGCTCGAGGCGGAGAAGGGCGCGCTGGAAAACCAGAAGGCTGAGCTGACGTCGGCCAACGAGAGCCTGGCTCGCGATGTCGAGGAGAAGGTGGACGAGCTCGCGCTGCTGAACGGCACCGCCAATGGATTGCAGGAGCAGTTGAAGGAGGAGATTGCCAAGGGCGACGTCCGGGTGGCCGAGGCGGGCGGCAAGCTGCGCGTCGACCTGGTCGACAAGGTGCTGTTCGATTCGGGCGCGGTCGAGATCTCGAAACGCGGCGAGGGTGTGCTCGGGCGCGTGGGCGCGGTGCTGGCGCAGATCGACGACAAGCAGATCCAGGTCTCGGGCCACACTGACAACCAACCCGTCGTTGGGGAGAAGCTGCTGGCCCAGTTCCCAACCAACTGGGAGCTGTCGACCGCGCGCGCGGTCAACGTCGTCCGGTTCCTGACCGAAAAGGCCAGCGTTCCGGGGCAGCGGCTGGTGGCGAGCGGCTACGCCGATCTTCACCCGGTCGCCAGCAACAAGACCGCTACGGGCCGCGCGCGCAACCGCCGCATCGAGATCCTGCTGACGCCGCTGCTGGATCCGAAGCGGATCGCCCTCGCCAAGCTGCCCAAGCCCGCGCCTGCCGCCGTGATCGAGAAGAGCGGCAAGGGGGTCGTAGCCGAGGCGCCCGCGCGCAGCGAGCGTTCGAAGAAGAAATAGTTCACACGGGCTAGAAGTGCCCACGGCCGCGACGCAAACCCCGACGGTACGACGTCGCGCTCGGTCATCGGCGACCGAGCACGATTCAGCTCGCCACCCGTTCGAGCATCTCCGCCGGTTGTAACGCGATCCGCGCTACCGCGGTGCGGCCGCCGTTCTCGTAGTGGAGATCAGGGAACGTGAATAGACGGGCGAGCGCAATACCCCGGCCGTTGGGATCGAAGAGTCGCTCGGTATCCATTTTCAAATACTTCTGCCAATCGAACCCCTTGCCCTGGTCGGTGACCCGAATGCAGAGCTCCTCCCTCGTGCGTTCGAACGAGACCTCGACTTCGCGCCCTCGCATGTCGGGGAGCTCCAGCCGGCGCTCGACCTCGTGGCGCCAGTCGCCGGTCCGTTTTAGCTCGCTCTTCTCGGCATAGGTGATGCCCAGGTTGCCGTGCTCGACTGCGTTGCACAGGAGCTCGCCGATGCTGAGCTGCGCCGTCGACGGATCGGGGCAGAGGGTGCCCAGCAGGCGTGCCAGGGCCGCTCCCTCGTCGAGGGTCCGCAAACGGAACGTCGCTGCACGAGCGAGGTGGAGTCCTTCTCCGCTCGCCTGCACGCGTACCTCGAGCTCGCGCAAGCGCAGATTGTCCTCCAGCGCTGCGCGCACGATCGTGCGCAGGGCCGCCGGCGCGTAAGGCTTGGTCAGGTAGTAGTGTGCGCCGGCGCGAAGCCCTTCCTCGACCTGATCGGGCGCCGCGGCCGCAGTCTGCATGATCACCGGCAAGTACATCAGGCGCGGCGTCGACTTGATCCGCCGCAAGACATCCATACCGTCCATGCCCGGCATCATTCGATCCAGGACGATCAGATCGTAGTGCACGGATGGATCGTCGAGGAATGCGACCGCGCCGGCGCCGTTGTCGGTATAGGCGATGTCGAATTCCGAGTCCTGGAAGGTCGCCGAGATGATGTCGAGGTTCATTGCGTCGTCGTCGACCACCAGAATCTTCGCCTTGATCATGTAGCTACCTCTGTCCTCTTTGATTCGTCTGGCATTCCATATCGCGGGACGGTGACGACGAACGTCGCCCCGCCACCATCATTGTTCCGCGCCTGGATCCGACCGCTGTGCAGTTCGGTGATTTGCTTGGAGATCGCGAGCCCGAGACCGGTGCCGCCCGCGTTCGTGCGTGTCTTGCTGCTCTGAACGAACTTGTCGAAGATGATCTCGAGCTCGTCTGTCGGGATGCCCACGCCTTGGTCGGCGAACGAGATCTGCAGTGCGTCTCGGTGCACCCCGCCATCCACCGGAGCCGGCAGCTCCGCGGTGGCGAACGAGACGTTGAGCCGGCCGCCCTCGGATGAGAAGCGGACGGCGTTGGCCAGGATGTTGCGAAACACCTGGCCCATCTGAGCGCGATCGACGTAAGCCAACGCGCCGCCCGACGGCGGCCGCTCGATGACCAGCGACAGCTTCTTCTTGGCGACGAGAGGCTCGATCTCCTGTCCGACCTCATGCACGAGCTTGTCGAGGTCGTGGTTCGCGCGCTGGAGGCGCATCCTTCCGGCTTCGAGCTTCGACAGGTCCAGCAAGTCATTGAGCAGCGTGAGCAGCCGCTCGCCGCTGACGACGATGCGTCCGATATGGTCCTTGAGCCTGGGCTCCAGGTCTCGGTCCAGCGCCAGGCGCGCGTAGGCCAACACCGCGTGCATGGGGGTGCGCAACTCGTGCGACATGTTGGCTAGAAACGCCGACTTGGAGCGGTTCGCGTTCTCGGCGCTGGCCTTGGCGACCTCGAGCTCGGCAGTGCGGGCGTGCACCAGCTCCTCGAGCTGCCCGCGGTGGCGGGCCAGCTCCTGCTCGCTCGCTTTGAGCGCCCGCTCCATCCGCTCGTGGACCGCGACCTCCTCCCGTAGCTGTTCGTTCGCCTGTGAGAGCTCGGCGGTTCGCTCCTCGACCAGTTGGCGAATGTTGGCCGCGGTGCCCGTGGTCACCAGCAGAAACCCGCACAGCAGCGTCGAGAACGCGAGACCAGCGAGCGAGACCGCCGGGCTGAGCCAGGAGCGCGTGACCTCGATGTAGGTAGGCGTCGGTTTAACGGTGAGGCGCCAGGTGCGACCGTTGGCCCGGATGTCGCTGGTCGACGAGTAGGGCAGTCGGTTCGCTGGCAGATGCGGATTGTCGCTGGCGAAGATCACGCGCGCGTCGGCCGGCCCATCGGGGTCTTCGATGGTCAGATCGAGCTCGCGCGTGTTCGCCGGCGTCAGGATCGAATGCATCAGCGGCTGAATGCGCAGCACGCCGACCACGAAGCCGCGCACTGACGCCAGGCTCGCCGGCGTTGCGGCGTCGCTTTTGTAGAGCGGAACCGCCGCCATGACACCTGTGCGAGACCCCTCGCGGACCAGCAATGGCAGTGGTGGCGACATGATCGCGGTTCCGAGATGGGCCGCCCTCTCGAAGACTTCGCGCCGGTTGTCATCGGTGCCGAGGTCGACACCGATCACCAGTGGGGCTAGCTCTGCGGGCTCGCCGTATTGAACCGGGAAGTAGTATTCCCGAGGCGTTCCCGCCGGCCACGGGTTGATATCCCGGATCGCGTACGAGGGTTCCGTCTCCGCGCGCATCTGTTGCGTGAAGGCGGCGCGCTCGGAGGCCGGGACGACCGGCACCCATTCCAGGGCGCCCAGGCTCGGGTCGATGTCACGCACACGCGCGGCGACCTCCGAGAACTTGCGCGCGTTGGCCACGACGACCACGTCTTCCAGGTCGCGAAGCCAGCAAATGTCCTCGCTCAACTGCGAAAGCCGCGCCGCAACCTGCTCCCTCAGATGGCTGGTGCGCAGCTCGAACTGCCGCCGCGCGCTGTCGGTCTCGAGGTGGTGCGCCTGGACGAACGCCGTCGCCATCAGGACCAGCGTGATCGAGAGCGGAATCGTCAGCTGCGCGCGCCGAGGGCGCCATACGTGAGCGGGTGACCCGATCCAGGCCAGTATCATCGGCGTCACCAGGAAGACGCTCACGGCGTCGCTGATCCACCACGATCCGAGATCGAGCGGGAGGCTCGAGAGCTTGCGGATCCCCAGGATGACGAGCATCGAGCTGCCGACGGTGCTCTCGATCATCGAGCCCGGGATCGTGCACAGAAGTAGGCCGAACACGGCGCGGGCGCGATCGAGCGTCGGGTTGCGGCCGGTGAAGCGTTGGATGAGCCAGCAGGTCACCAGCGCCTGCGCGACGGCCGCGCCGCTGATGACCAGGTCCAACATGATGGCCGAGGACAGCGGCATGGTCGGTGATTCGTAATGGCCCATGACGCCGTCGAGCACGATCGCGCCGGCCCAAACGCCGGGCCACACGCGCTTGCCTCGCACGATCATCAACGCGAGGGCGATCCCAGGCGGCAGCCAGACCGTCGAGCTCTGGCCGTTGGGGCCCACTGTGACGAGGCCACCGACGATGCTGAGGACACCTCCGCCCAGGTAGGCGAGCGCTATGAGTGCGTTTTCGAGCAGAGGCCGGCGGGGCTGCTGTCGCGGGAGGTTGGTCGCAGACATCCTTCGTAGCTGGGCAGCGACGGATCTCGCCCGATCTTGAGAAAAGGCGTCCAAGACGGCGCCATTCGCCGGCAGGGGAGGCTGTAGGGATTGAAGACCCTCATCGGCGGCGCGCTATGGACCACCGCGCTTACGTGCGATCAACGCCGCGATTCAAGTTCCAGACGGCGCCACCGATGGCGCGCGCACGAGGTGACCGATGATTCCTCCGACGACCGACCCGGTGTGGGGAAAGTTGATCAAAGGCACGGCCGACTACCAGTTCAAGCAGGCCTCGGCGAGCCTGCTGTTCTTCACTTTGCGGTCTCAGTACAAGCGAGATCCATCGCGGTACTCCGCGCTTGCCGAGGAGGCCCGCAAGTTCTTCCTCAAGTACGAAAACATAATGGGCAACGAGTTGCAGCTGGTCCGCTAGGAGGGTGCAGATGCTCGCCACTATCGAAAAGGTGAAGTCTCGTCTCGACGCAGGCTCGAGCTTGGTCATCGCAGGCGAGGAGGAGCTTCTGCGCCGTCTTCCGCGTGGCGGCTGGATTGGCGGGACGATCCCGTACTTCATGACGGAGGACGGCGGCCGAACGTCGCGTGATCTGGTTTTCGTCGAGGAGATCCCAACTTCCGCGCGCGCGCGCCAGCCATTTGTCTACGACACCGCGAGCATCTCCCTCGTCGGCGAGGACTCGCCCGACAACGGCTACACGATCTTGATCCTGCCGGCATTCACGCGGATCCACCAGCAATACGCGCTGGAGGCCCCCGAGTATCCGAGCCTGTTCATGAAGGTCATCGCCGGGTGGATCTCGGGCGTCCACCTCGACGACCTCGGAAAAAAGACCCCCAAGACATTCAACGGCGCGACCGGTGAGGCGTTCGAAGATCGGGGTGTGGCGTTACATGTCGAGCTCCCCAGCACACACCACGCGCAGATCGGCATCGTCAACATCTTCGAGCCCGGCGAAGGCGACATCATCACCTTCCCGGCGAACGGCTTCGAGGTCGGCGAGTGCGCCGTCAACGGCGAGCGCCAGAGCTTCCACGACTACGTGGTGCGCAGCAAGATCGACACGCGCTTGCCGCTGGTCGCCAACTTCTGCGGCGCGATGATCAACGTCAGCATCCAGGGGCTCGACGCCGCCCAGTCCAAGGTCAAGCTCTATGCGCCGGTGTTCGAGGACGTCTCCTATCGCTTCGCGCGCCCAGTGACCAATTATCCCGAGCGCTTCGCGGCCTCGATTCCGTCCAATGTGTCCAATCCGGTCTTCACATGCAATTGCGTCCTCAACTACCTCTACGGTGAGCTCGAGAACCGCCGCACGGGCGCCTTGCTGGGACCGATGACGTTCGGGGAGATCGCCTATCAACTCGTGAACCAGACGCTTGTGCACGTGACCGTCTCCGCGTCCAAGTAAGCGGCTCTCACCCCTCGATGGGCCGTCGAAACCCGTCGTTGCGCCCC